>Ga0326728_10000024_pt1 | contig 622328 bp, 572 predicted proteins | sample MB3enrmetagenome_FD_207602 | JGI IMG/M metagenome (GOLD analysis project Ga0326728, IMG submission 207602) | Lab enriched peat soil microbial communities from McLean, Ithaca, NY, United States - MB31MN | ecosystem: Environmental > Terrestrial > Soil > Wetlands > Peat | place: USA: New York... | reverse complement strand
TTGAGGTTGCTCATGCAATTTGCCCGTCGCGCCTTTTCACGGGCCTGATTGAGCGCCGGCAACAACATCGCCGCCAGAATCCCAATAATCGCTATGACTACCAGCAACTCGATCAGCGTAAACCCGCTTGCGTTTCCATCTCGCTTCCAGTCTTTCATAATTCGCTCCTTCATATCGGTCTCGCACGGGATTGTTTCCCCGTGCACGCGTAATGTTATGCCCACAACCCCGCTCTTGGCATGTAAAAGGTTTGTAAAAAAATGCCTGCCTTGAGCCGGGGCATCCGGCCAGTTGACAACGCCTTCAAACTCATTAGCTTATGACGTCTCGGGAGGAACGCACCGACATGAGCAAATCAGTCAAGATTCTGGGTATTGCCGGCAGTCTTCGCAAGGCTTCATACAATCGCGGCGCGTTGCGCGCGGCGCAGGAAGCAGCGGGGACGGACGCCACCATCGAGATTTTCGATCTGGATGATATTCCCATCTTCAACCAGGACAACGAAAAGCCCGAGCCGGAGCCGGTCGCGAAATTCAAGGTCAGGATTCGCGCCGCGGATGCTATCCTGATTTGCACCCCGGAATACAACTATTCCATCCCCGGCGTCCTCAAAAATGCGATCGATTGGGCGTCGCGGCCCTACGGCGACAGCGCTTGGGAGGGGAAACCGGTGGCCATCATGGGCGCATCACCGGGAATGTTGGGGACGGCCCGCGCCCAGTATCATCTGCGCCAGTGCTTCGTGTCTCTCAACATGCGCGCGCTGTCCCGACCCGAAGTCATGATTGCCGATGCATCGGATAAATTTGACGAACAAGGCAACCTTGTCGATCAGGACACGCGCGACCGCATCAAGAAGTTGGTGTCAGCACTCGTTGCTTGGACGCGGCAACTGCAGAAGTAACAGCAATCGCGGACGGTCGGCCCTCCGTCACCCCTCCACGATGCTGAACATCACTTCCGCTTCGCTCACCACTTCGCCTGCCACTTTACAGACGCCTTTGGCCTTGGCGATCTTGCTCCGCGCGCGTCCCATCTCGATTTCGATAATGAGTTGGTCGCCGGGCCGCACCGGTTTGCGCCACTTGACGTTGTTGGCGCTCATGAAATACGCCACCTTCCCCGCGTTCTCGCCCGACCGCAGCATCAACACGCCCGCCACCTGGGCCATTGCCTCCAGTTGCAGCACCCCGGGCATGATCGGGTGACCGGGGAAATGCCCCTGAAAGAACGGCTCGTTGACCGTCACGTTCTTGAGGCCGATGATTTTTTCTCCGCCCTCGATCTTGAGGATCCGATCCACCAGCAGGAACGGGTACCGATGCGGCAGCACGTTGAGCAACCGCATGATGTCCATCGCCGGCTCAACCGGCGTCTCCGACGGCAGCGGCGGCGCGAACGCCACCGGCGCCGGCTGCTCCTTCTCCATCAACTTGGCCAGCGCCTGCGTCAGCGCCGCGTTGCAGGAGTGCCCTGGCCGAATCGTAATGATGTGCGCCGCCAGCGGTCGCCCCAGCAACGAAATGTCCCCCAGCACGTCCAGGATCTTGTGCCGGACGAATTCATCACGGAACCGCAGCGGCTCGGTCGCCAGAATCGTCTCGTTGCGGATCAGCACCGCGTTCTCGAGGCTGCCGCCCTTGATCAATCCGTGGTCGATCAGGTATTGCACCTCTTCATACAGCGCAAACGTCCGCGCCGGCGAAATCTGCGTCTCGAACGTCTCCGGCTCGATCGCCAGACTCAAAAACTGCGCGTCCAGCCCGGGCTTGCCGTAATGAATCGTGCAACTGATCCGCAACGTGTCGCTCGGCACCACCACCGCCAGCGAATCGCCCGACTCCACGTGCACCATTTCCTGTGGACGGAAAATCTCGCGCTTGCCTTCCTGCGCCTGGATGCCCGCCTGCTTGACCATGTTCACGTACGGCAACGCGCTGCCGTCACCCACGGGCGGCTCGTTGGCGTCCAGCTCGATGATGAGATTATCGATGCCGTACCCGTTGAGCGTCGCCAGCACGTGCTCGACCGTATGGATGACCGTGCCGTTGCTGCCGATGGTCGTCCAGCGTGTCGTGTCGCCGATATTACGGATGTGCGGCTCGATTTCGGGTTTCCCGTCCAGATCAACCCGCACAAACCGAATCCCATGGTCCACCGGCGCGGGTTTCCACGTCATGTTGACCTTGGAACCCGTATGGATGCCGGTGCCTGAAAACGACACCGCCCGTTTGATCGTCTGTTGCTGCTTCAGCATGGTGCCGCCCTTCTAACACGCTGCTTGTCCATTGGCAAGCAGGCCGTTTCTGCTATGATCCGCTGGCAATTATGGGCAGGACCATCATGCGATTGCATCTGCTTGTCATCTTGGTTTCGCTGGCTCCCATCACAACCTTTGCCGACCCTGTCGTTATCCAAGGCCCGGAACTGAAGTGCCTTGACCCCACCCTGCCCGATGGTGGATTGCCACCGGTCCCGGGCGTTGAAAACATTCAGATCTTTCGTGCCTCACGCGACAAACCCGAGCTGACCGACGGCAAAGGCTGGACCTACAACCACCATGTCGACATGGCTGTGTGGAAAGGTCGGTTGTACGTCGCGTGGAGTTCTGGCGAAAAGGACGAGGACGTCTGGCCTTGGCGCGAAGTCTACAGCACCTCCACCAACGGCGTCACTTGGTCACCCCCAGCCGAACTTTTCCCGCAAGGCGTTTCGAACCCGCTCCGCATGCATTTCCTTTTGTCGCCCAATGGTCGCATGCTCGCCATCGCCGGCCTTCGCCGCGGTGAAACCAAACTCACCGACCAGAACCGCGATACGCTTGTCGTCCGCGAAATCTCCGCCAACCACACGCTTGGTCCGGTTTATGCCCTCTTGGCACCAACTCCCGTTGCCCCTCTCGACTTCTACACCAACTCCGCCGACAAAGGCTTCGTTGATGCGTGCAACACCCTGCTCGCCAACCGCGCATTCCTCGAGCAACAGGATTACGGCGCGTTGCTCGGCCCGCGTCGCATGAAATGGCACGAGTCCAATGACCCGAACATGAGGTTGAAAGCGATGTCGTTCTTCCACCGCAAAGATGGTGCGCTCGTCGGCATCTGCAAGAACGGCTGGGTCACGGTCTCCACCGATAATGGCGACACATGGTCGCAACCCGTCATTCCACCATCGCTCGTCACCGGTACGGCCAAGGTTTGGGGTCAGCGCACCAGCGACGGCCGGTACGCGCTCGTCTTCAATCCCGACAAGAAGAACCGCTTCCCGCTGGTCATGGTCACCAGCGATGACGGGGTGACCTTCGGCAAGATGCGCGTGGTGCATGGCGAGCTTCCCCCGCAACGCTACGTTGGCGAGCACAAGAACATCGGCCCGCAATACGTCCGCGGCGTCTCCGAATGGGCCAACGATGGTACGTGGAAGGACGATGCAATGTGGGTCGCCTATAGCGTCAACAAGGAGGACATCTGGGTCAGCCGCATCTCGCTCACCGACAGAGCTGACGCATGGAATACTTACAGCCCGCTTTGGGCACCGGTCACGGTGACGAAGGACGGCGTAACATTGGACGATCGCGACCCTTATGATTACGCGCGCGCTACCCGCTTGTTTCCGAGCCGGGCAAAGGCCACGGCTTCGTTCGACGTGCTTGTAACCAAGGCCGACGGACCGCTGATCGTTACTTTGCTCAGCGGCGCGACCAGCCGCAATCCGATGAGCTGGGGGTTACCGATAAGAAGCTCCATTGGCAAGAAGCTCCGGTGTCGAATCGATGCCGATGCGACAACGCATCGCTTTTCGCTGTACATGCAGAACGAGCGAATAGCGCCAAATGTCGCAATGGCCGAATGGGCGACGAATTTCACCGGCATTTCATTTTGCACCGGAGCTTCGCGGCCGGTCACCGACCGTGCGACGGCCTCGGTGACAAATGACGTACCGGTCAGGCCCACCATCTGCACGATCCAACACTTGGCCATTCAGTAAGCTTGTCAGTACCCCTTTGAGATTGCCTGCGTTGCCCGTTTGTGACAAAAGACGCCCATGAAACGTTGCATCTTCTGCCTTTGTCTCGGGACTTTGGGGATGGCCGCTTCGGTGGTTCTCGCTGCCGATTCACAAGTCATCAAGATCATCTCCAGCCTGCCGCGTACGGGCAGCGCGAACTCGCAGGCGCAAACGATGGTCAACGGCATCCGCATGGCCATCGACGAAGTCGGCGGCAAGGTCGGCGAGTTCACCATCGCTTACGAAGACTGGGACGACGCCTCCCCCGAACGCGGCCAGTGGGACCCCGCCGTCGAAGCCGCCAACGCGCAACGGGCCGTCCAGGACCCCGACATCATGGCCTACATCGGCACCTACAATTCCGGTGCGGCAAAAATCGCCATGCCGATTTTGAACAAAGCCTCGCTCGCCATGGTCAGCCCCGCCAATACCTACCCCGGCCTCACCAAACCCGGCACCGGCGAAGCCAACGAGCCGCAAGTCTACCGTCCCTCTGGCAAAATCAATTATTTCCGTGTCGTGCCCGCCGACGACATTCAAGGTGAAGTTGCCGCGATGTGGGCCAAAGAACTCGGCGTGAAGAAGGTCTTCATCCTTCACGACCGCGAATTGTACGGCAAGGGCGTGGCCGACGTGTTCAAGCGCGCGTGCGGCAAGCTTGGCATCCAGGTCGTCGGTTACGAAGGCATCGATCCCAAGGCGGCGAACTATCGTTCACTGGTGACGAAGATCAAGAGCACCGACGCCGACATGGTGTATTTCGGCGGCACGACCCAGACGAATGCCGGCCAAATTGCCAAAGACATCGTCGCCGGCGGTTCGAAAGCGAAACTCATGGTGCCCGACGGCTGCCGCGAACAGGCTCTCATTGAGTCCGCGGGCAAGGACAACCTCAACGACCGCGCCTACGTGACCTTCGGCGGTCTGCCGCCCGATCAACTCAAAGGACGTGGCAGGCAGTTCTACGAGAACTACAAGAAGAAATACAATTCCGAGCCGGAAGCCTACGCCGTCTACGGCTATGAAGCCGCGCGTGTTGTTCTCGAAGGCATCAAACGCGCCGGCAAAAAGGATCGCGAAAGCATCCGCGCCGCCATCGCCGGCCTGCGCGATTTCGACGGCGTGCTCGGCAAATGGTCCTTCGACCAGAACGGCGACACCTCCCTCAAAGTCATGGGCGTCGAGGAAATCAAAGACGGCAAATTCGTTCCCGTGAAAATCGTGGGGATGTAAGCCAGCTGGGTGAACATGCAAACGGTTATTTGCCATTATCTTCTCACGGCAGTCTTCGTAGCCTTGGTGATTTCCTCCGCGTATTTTCTCAGCCGGTTCATTGCTTCCAGGCGCCGAAAGGTAATTTCGTTGACAGCCAAGTCACTTCTCTTCCTCTCTGGAACAGGAGCGCTCCTCGTAGCTGCGGTGGGTCGCCTCGGTTGGGATATTCAAACAATCAAGGGCCACTCGCCTGCAGAGCGGCTGGACCAGGGTATCTTTTGGACGCTGTCCCTAATGGGAACATTGCTTCTCGTGGTCGATTTCTTCATGAATCAGCGCGTCCGTAACGAAGCCGCCCCAAGAGCGCCTATGAATCCAGCGAGCGACACGCGTGAGCGGCGGCCCTCACAAGGGGCGCGAAAACTCCCGCTTGCGCGTTGGCTTTTGTGCGGTCCTGCAGGAGTTGCTGCATACCTTCTGATCATAGTCATTGTCGTATTGATACAATCGCTTGCCGGGAGAGGTGATGAACGGGACCGTTCTATCGAACTGGCCGCGAACGCAATTGCAGCCTTTTCCAGTTCGGTAGCAGTACTAGCTGTGGCACCAGCTTATCGTTTGAAGGTCGGCATTGTTTGGGTTGCTTGCGTGTTGCTCGTCGCGTGCTATGGAAATCTGATCGATGGGTTTGTCAATTGGTCGGTTACTATCCAGAACTTCGTTGCGATAGGTAGCGGATGCATCTTTGGTTGCGTGGCAGCGAGGGCGTGGTTGAATCAGGGCTGGCAGTGATTCTCTGTCGTGTGTCCCCGGGTACTGATCGCGCACATTGATTGACCGCAGGTCTCCTCGTCGCTACAGTGGGCCGCATGTCGGGCAGTGAGATTTTCCTGCAACAACTGATTATCGGGTTGTCCAACGGCATGATCATCGCCCTGATCGCGCTGGGCTACACGATGGTCTACGGCATCATCGAACTCATCAACTTCGCCCACGGCGATCTGTTCATGCTCGGTTGCTTCGCCGCGCTGACCGTCACCGGCCTTCTGGGACTCGACCAGGCAGCAGGTGGAACGCTCGGCACCTGGGCCGGCCTGCTGCTGCTGCTGCTCGTCGTGCCCATCTTCTGCGGCGGGTTGAACTGGTTCGTCGATCGCCTCGCCTATCGTCATCTTCGCGAATCCACCCGGCTCGCGCCCCTCGTCTCGGCCATCGGCGTCTCGTTCGTGTTTATGAACATTGGCCTTCTCTGGGGTGGCGTGCCGATGAAAGTCTTCGGCCTCGGACGCGCCGCAGCGGCCCCGAAGGCGTTCCCAGAGCTTGTCTCCAATGCGAATTTGCTCGGCCAAAGCCCTGTGGAGTTTACGGGCAAGGACGTGATGGTATTCGTCGTGACGCTCCCGCTCATGGCCTTGCTCACGTGGTTCGTGAAGCGCACACGCGAAGGCAAAGCCATGCGGGCGGTCGCCCAGGACCGGCTGGCGGCGCAATTGATGGGCATTCCCGTCGACCGCGTAATCGGCGGGACGTTCCTGATTGGAGGCGGACTCGCCGGCGTGGCCAGCGTGGTGTTTTCCGTTTACAACAACACGATCTATTTCCAAATGGGCTACCGCGCCGGCATCGATGCCTTCACCGCGGCCGTATTGGGCGGGATTGGCAGCCTGCCCGGTGCCGTGCTCGGTGGATTGATCATCGGCCTCGCCCGCGCGTTCTGTGACCAGTACCTGGAGACGCGATGGACGAACGTGCTCGTGTTTGCCGTCTTGATTCTCGTGCTCGTGTTCCGCCCCTCCGGATTGCTCGGCTCTCGTGCAAAGGAGAAGGTCTGATGGCCGCGCGCCCAAGAATTCTCTTTCACTGGTCGTTCCTCGTCGTAGCGGCATTGATCCCGTTGATCGAGCTGCTGGTTCCCGGCGATCACCACATCGGCAATCTGTTGCGCCCGATCTTCATCATGGCAATGCTCGGGCTTGGCCTGAACATCCTCACGGGGTTTACAGGGATTCTCAATCTCGGCGTCGCGGCGTTCATGGCGGTCGGCGCGTACAGCTATGCGATCCTGACCTGCGACATTTACCCATTCCGGCTCGGCTTCTGGTCGGCCACGCTGGCGACCGTGCTCGTGGGCCTGACCGTGGGGTTGTTTCTCGGACTGCCAACCATCCGCCTGCGCGGGGATTATCTGGCGATCGTGACGCTCGCTTTCGGCGAGATCGTCGAAGATGTGCTCAAAAACCTCGATTCGATCACCAAGGGCACCCAGGGCATAAATCCCCTGCCCTCGCCCTCGGTCTTCGGCTATCAGTTCCGACCCGAAGCCTATCAGCCGTGGTATTACCTGTTCCTGGGTTTTCTCGCGCTACTCGTATTGGTGAACCGCAACTTGCACCGCTCCCGCATTGGCCGCGCCTGGATTTCCATCCGTGAAGACGAACTCGCCGCCTCCTGCATGGGCATCAACCCGATGAAGATGAAACTGCTGGCCTTCGCCCTTGGGGCCGCGCAATGCAGCCTCGCAGGCGCGCTGTGGGCGAGCTACCTCGGCTCCAGTGGCGAGCCCGGCAACTACGATTTTCAGGTGTCCATCATCGCATTGTGCATGGTGATCGTCGGCGGCATGGGCAACATCGGCGGCGTGTTGCTCGGCGCGCTGGTCATCACCGGCTTCAATTCCATTGTGCTCGAAACGCTCACGAATTTCCTCAAAGCGCACCAACTCATCAGCAGCTCGAACGTGTTCACCGCGCCCGGTAACTGGAAATACATGCTCTACGGGCTGGCGCTCATTCTCATGATGAGGTTCCGACCCGAAGGCCTGCTGCCGTCGCGGCAGTTGAAGGCCGAACTTCACCCGCAAGAACCGCACGCTCCACCGTCCTCATGAATGTCCTCGAAATCTCCGATCTCACCGTGCGGTTCGGCGGACTCACGGCGGTCAACGCCGTGTCCCTCGATATTCCGGCCAGGGAAATCGTCTCGGTCATCGGGCCGAACGGCGCGGGCAAAACCACGCTTTTCAATGCAGTCACGGGCGTGCACGAGCCGACCGCGGGCACGATTCGCTTCGACGGCCGGGAAATCCGTCGACCGTTCCGCTGGGCGACGGTGCTGGCGCTGGGGCTCGTGGGTTTCGTGGCCGCTCTCAGCCTTGTGCTGATCGCCAATATCGAGCCGCTGTGGGACGCGGTCATTACGAACAACTATGTTTATCAACAAACATTTCCGTGGACAAAGGCGCTGGGCTCGGCGATCACCTACTTTGCCGACTCCCCCGGGCAGCGCTTCCTTGTGCCATTCCTTATCGGCGGCATCACCGGACTCGCGGGGGCGTTCGCCATTTGGGCCCGCGCCCGTTACGCGCCGGAAGTGGTTGCGCGGGCCGGCATCGCCCGCACGTTCCAAAACATTCGTCTTTTCAATCAAATGACCGTTCTCGACAACGTGCTGTTGGGAATGGACAGCCGATTGCACACTCGTTTCTGGCACGCGGCCCTGCGCCTGCCCTTGTACTGGCGCGAGCGCCGCGCCGCCGAGCTACGGGCCGAGGAAATCCTGCGGTTCGTCCGGCTCGATCGCGAAGCTCACCAACTCGCCGAGAACCTCTCCTACGGCCATCAACGCCGACTCGAAATTGCCCGCGCTCTCGCCAGCCAGCCGCGTCTCCTGCTCCTGGATGAACCCGCGGCGGGGATGAATCCGTCCGAAGCGCAGGAGTTGATGAGACTGATTCATGATATCTGCGACCGCGGTGTCACGGTGCTGCTCATCGAACATCAGATGCCCGTCGTCATGGGGATTTCCGACCGGATCGCCGTCCTCGATCACGGTGAGAAGATCGCGGAAGGGATTCCGGCGCTGGTGCAGCGTGATCCTCGGGTCATTGAAGCTTATCTGGGAAAGGACCGCGAAGATGCTGCTGCAACTTGAGGATGTGCACGCGGGCTATGGTCCGATCGATGTTCTCAAAGGAGTGAATGTAACCGTTCGCAACGGCGAAATCGTCGCCGTGCTCGGGGCGAATGGCGCGGGCAAATCCACCACGTTGATGACCATCAGCGGGATCAATCGCTGCCGACAGGGGCGCATCCTGTTCGAAGGCGAGCCGATCCAGAACCGTCCACCCCATGAAATCGTGAAACGGGGGATCTCGCAAACTCCGGAAGGGCGCCGCATCTTCCCGCGCCTGAGCGTGCGGGAGAACTTGGAGATGGGAGCGTTCCAGCGCGGTCACAGCGATGGTTTGAGCGAAGATCTGGAACGCGTATTTGCCGCGTTTCCGATCTTGAAGGACCGCCAGGCGCAACTCGGCGGCACGTTGAGCGGTGGCGAGCAGCAGATGCTGGCCATCTCGCGCGCCCTGATGGCCCGGCCCAAATTGCTTCTGCTCGACGAACCGTCCCTCGGCCTGGCACCGATGGTGGTGACAAAGATCTTTGAGATCATCCGCGAGATCAACCGGCAGGGCACCACGATCCTGCTGGTGGAACAGAACGTAAACATGGCGTTGCACGTGGCCCACCGGGGCTACGTGCTGGAAACCGGCAGAATTGTGTTGGAAGATACTGCCGCAAACCTGATAAACAACGAGCAGGTGAAAAAGTCCTATCTGGGAGGTTGAGGTCAACGTGGGCAGGCAGACCGCGGCGATTGTGGGAGCGTCGGCTGACAAATCCAAGTTCAGCAACGAATCCATCCACGCCCATCTGCGCGCTGGCTGCGACGTTTATCCCGTCAATCCCAGGGAAGGAACGATCGAGGGCCTCACCTGCTACAAGTCGGTCCTCGATATCCCGGTCGCGCTGGACCGCGTGAGCCTGTACCTTCCGCCGCCGGTCGGCGTCAAGGTCCTCGATGAGATCGCTAGGAAAGGATGCCGGGAACTGTGGGTCAACCCCGGCGCTGAAAGCCCGGAGCTGATCCAGAAAGCGCGCACACTCGGATTGAACGCCATCATCGCATGCCCGTTCACCGACGCGTTGGCCCATGGTTCGTAACCCTTTAGGAACCGGATCATGACAACACGAATCGAACTCTCCATCGTCCTCCCCAATCGTCCCGGCACTCTCGGTGACGCCGCCAATGCCCTTGCCAAAGCCAAGGTGAACCTGCTCGCCATCGACGCCTCCGGCGGCTTCGAATACAACATCGTGCGAATCGTGCCGGACAAGGTCGCCAAGGCCCGCACGGTATTGCGCCGCCGCGGTTTGGACGTCGGCGAGACCAAGGTGTTGTGCATTCCCGTAACCGATGGACCCGGCGCACTCGCCCGCGTCGCCAATGCTCTGGGAAGCGCCAGAGTGAATATCGATTACCTGTATGCCACGGCTGGCGGGCCGCACTCCAATGCGGTCATTGTCGCCCACGTGTCCGACTTGCGAAAGGCGATCAAGGCCTTGCGCTAGCCGGCCGTGTCGAGCAGCTGCCGCGCCCGCCTGAACACAGCGTCGAACATCGGCTCGGTCAGCTTGCCGGTGTTGGTATTCTGCCGGCTCGGATGGTAGGAAGCGATCAGGGTCGGCAGGTCCGGGCCGAGTTCATAGGTTGTGTTGTGCGCAAACTGTGGCAGTGGTTTCGGCAACACCACACCGAGTCGCCGCAAGCTCTTCAGGTAGTTGTCAAACGCGATCTTGCCGAGCGCGATCACGACCCGCAGGTACTTCAAGCGCTTCAGTTCCTCATCGAAGTACACGCTGCAACGTTCGACCTCTTTGGGGAGCGGCTTGTTATCAGGCGGCGCGCAGTGGAGTACGGCAGTGATGTAGCAATCGAGCAATTTCAATCCGTCATCGCGCCGTTGCCACGTCGGTTGGTTGGTGAAGCCGGCCTTGTGCAGCGCCCGAAACAGCCAGCGTCCCGAAGAATCTCCCGTGAAAAACCGGCCGGTGCGATTCCCGCCGTGCGCCGCCGGTGCCAGCCCGATAATGAGCAATCGGCCGCTCGGTTCGCCAAAACTCGGCAACGGTTTCGCCCAGTAATCCCAGTCACGAAACTCACGCTTCTTCTCGCGGCCGATTCGCTCGCGATAGGTTGTTAATCGGGGGCAACATCGGCAACGAATAATTCGTTGATTGAGCCTATCGTGCCAGTCCATCGGGCTCAGACCTTGTCGGTGATCCATTCGTAGCGGAATTGCTGGATGCGTTGCCGCGACCGGGCCAGATGCTGCGCGCGAATGCGGCCCGATTCGATGGCTTTTGCCAGCGCTTCCTCGGCGGCCAGGGCCTTTTCCGCCGTGTGACAGACAAGAATCACGTCCGCCCCGGCAACGAACGCCTCAACGATGGCTTCCTCGAACGAACCAATCTGCAAGATGGCTCCCATCTCCATATCGTCGGTTAGAACCAGCCCGCCAAAGCCCAATTGATTGCGGAGCAGGTCGGTCACGATCGCCTTCGATAGCGAGGCCGGGCGCGGCTTCTTGCCGTCGAACGCAGGATAATGACCGTGCCCGACCATGATGGCGGTGAGCCGCCGCATCAACTTCACGTACGGCATGATGTCTTCGGCAAGAATCTGCACGCGCGAACGCTCGATCGTCGGGAGCTTCTCGTGGGAATCCAACACCGCCCCGCCCAACCCCGGAAAATGCTTCGGGCACGCCGCGACGCCCTCGCGTTCCAAGCCCTCCAGAAACGCCCCCGCCCATCTGCTCACCTCGTCGGCTGTCCGTCCCCAGCAACGGTCCCTCAATGCGTTGTCAGCCTTCTTGTCGAACAACTCCAGGTCCAGTACAGGCGCCAGATCGACGTTGATACCGAACTGATGGAGCCACCGTCCCGTGGTCCGACCAAAATCTTCCGCCTGCTCCACGTGGCCCGATCTCTTGGTCTCGGCGATGGTGGGCACTTCGCCGATGACGCTACGGAGGCGATTGACACCGCCGTGCTCCTGGTCGATGGCGAGGAGCGGACGGTAGCCGAACTCGGTGCGCAATACCCGGGTCAATGCTCGAAGCTCCGCTGCGTTATCGATGTTGCGCGCAAACAGCACGATCCCGCCCGGCCGCACGGAGTTGAGCAACCGCCGGGTAGCGGCAGTCAATGTCGTGCCGGGAAGCCCGATGAACAAATGTTGGCCAGGATGCCTGTCTATCTGCGCAGTCATGGATTTCGGTCAACGGCAAGGCGGCGCGCCTCGCCTCGCGTCCACTTGTATCATTCACGTGGACGGAAGGTCAAACGCGTGTGGGCCGAATGCCTGTGCTCCGATGACGGTCCCGTGAATCACTGACATTCGTGGCGTGCACCGCCAAGCCGGCCTTAAGACGCGTCCGATTTTCAGCCGGGGTTTGACGCCACCTTCGTATAACGCGCTCGGAGACTGACAAACTGCCGTCCGCGGATGCACTTCCAGCGAAACAATTTGTACTTCGTGACCAGCCAGAGAATCTTCAGGCCGTAGATGGCGCTCTGGCCGAAGCTGGCGGAGGACGCTTCGGCAAAGTAGCGCGTTGGCACGGCGATTTCAGCGATCCGCGCTCCGGCCGATACACACTGCGCGATAATTTCCTGGTCGAAGATGAACCCATCGGAATTGATCGTGTAGTTCACCGACTCCAGGATCTCCTTGCGAAAGGCCCGATAACCGGTGTGGTATTCGGAGAGATTCAACTCAAAGGTCGTGTTCTCCACCCAGGTGAGAAACCGGTTGGAGTAGTATTTCCACCACGGCATCCCTTGCTGAAGTGCCGTGCCGCCCTTAAGACGGGAACCGAGAACAACGTCCGCCTCCCCGCGGCTGATCGGCGCTGCGATTTGCGGCACCAGTCGCGGGTCATATTGATAATCGGGATGCACCATCACGACGATATCCGCACCGGCCTTCAGAGCCTCCGCGTAACACGTCTTTTGGTTGGCGCCGTATCCATAATTGCGATCGTGCATGAACACTTCCAGGTTCAGTTCCCGGGCGATCTTCAACGTCTCGTCGGTCGAGCCGTCGTCGACCAGAATCACCGTGCTCACGGTGTCCTTGGGCAACTCTTCGTACGTCATCCGAAGCGTGCGCCCGGCATTATAAGCGGGCATAACGACGATGACCTTGGGTTTCATGACTTTTCTCTCAAATGGGCGACGGCAACGAACTGATAGCCAAACATGCGTTTCCAACATGTCGCCAGTCCGGCATTCAACGCGTGCAGGGCGTCTAGCCACTTCCCCTGGTGGCGCTTGGGCACTAGCAGCAGCAGCGGCACCGGTGTCGCGACAATCTCGTCCCATTCCAGTCCGGCATCGGCAAGGAACCTTTTGAAAATGGACAGTGTAAAGAAACGGAGATGGGTCCGATCCAGGATTCCGCGGTCGGCATATCCGAACCGGCCCAACAACATATTCAGCCGCACCCACAGATGGGCGACATTGGGCACGGAGACGATCACCAGGCCCCTCGGTCGCAACGAGCGATTGAAACCCGTGAAAACTTCCATCGGATTTCTCAGGTGCTCCAGAATGTCACCGTAGATAATCACGTCAAACTGTCCGTTGAGTTGCGGCAACGGCTTGTCCAAATCCGCCACAATCATCTCATGGCACTTGTCTCGGCCCAGCGACGCCAGCTTCTGACTGCCTTCGATGCACGTCACCTCAAACCCGCGTTCTGTGAACTTCTGCGCCAGCACCCCCTGTGCCGAGCCCACATCCAGCAGTCTCTTACCCCGCCCGTCCCCCACCCGCGCCAGAATTACCGAGTGACTCGAATAGGGGTCGTCGACTTTCGATTGGTACGTGACATCGGCCGTCGGGTAAAACGCGTCGGCACTCGCTTGGGTCTTGGTTGTCTGACCGCTTTCCCCCTCGGGCATACGCAGCTAAAGAGCCGCAAGGCGAATCCAAAGTCAAGCTCCATGATTCCCGGCGCGGCCAGCGGTTGACTTGAACGAGCCGCTTGGTTACTCTTTCCCCGCCATGAGGCGCAACTGTCTGGCGGCATTGTACTTGCTTCGAGAAGTGGCATGAAAGGCATCATTCTCGCAGGTGGTTTGGGGACACGGCTCGCGCCGCTGACCAAGATCACCAACAAGCATCTGCTGCCGATTTACGACAAGCCAATGATCTTCTACCCGATCCGGACGCTTCTGGATGCGGGCGTGCGCGACCTGCTCATTGTCACGGGCGGCAACAACGCCGGTGATTTCCTGAGGTTGCTCGGTAACGGCAGCGCGTTTGATCTTCCCCATATCAACTACACGTATCAGGAGGGTGAAGGCGGCATTGCCGATGCGCTGCGTCTGGCGGAGCATTTCGCTGGCGGCGAGAAGATTGTGGTGATGCTGGGCGATAACGTCATCGAGAAGGACATTCGCCAGGGTGTCGTGGCGTTCCGCAGGCAGAAGCGCGGAGCCCGCGTTTACTTGAAGGAAGTCGCCAATCCCCGCGCCTATGGTGTCGCCGAACTGCGTCGGGGCCGTATTGTCAGGATCGTAGAGAAGCCGACTCGTCCGAAATCGAACCTGGCCGTGGTCGGCATTTATATGTACGACCCCGCGGTGTTTGATATCATTCGCACCTTGAAACCTTCCGGTCGCGGCGAACTCGAAATCACTGACGTCAACAATGCCTACATCAAACGCGGGGAATTGGCGTATGACATCCTCGACGGCTGGTGGGCGGACGCCGGTGCATCCCATGAAAAACTTTTGGAAACGAGCCTGCTGGTCGCGCAACGCGACGGCATGAAATTAAGCGTCTCGCGAGGAAAGAGCTGATGCGCGTGCTGGTCACGGGCGGCGCCGGCTTTATCGGCTCACATTTTGTGAAGGTCGCGCTGCGGACTCACCCGGATTGGCAAATCATCAATCTCGACAAGCTCAGTTACGCGGGCAATCTCGACAACCTCGCCGACCTCCCCGATCCCGCGCGCCACCAATTTGTGAAGGGCGATATCGCCGATCACGCGCTGGTCAGCAAACTCTGGACTGGTGGGATCGATATTGTCGTCAATTTTGCCGCTGAAACGCACGTGGACCGCTCGATTCTGTGGGCCGATGATTTCATCAAGACCGACGTGCTGGGGGCATTCACCTTGCTCGAAGCCGCGCGCCAGTTCGGCGTGAAGAAGTTTATCCAGGTATCCACCGACGAGGTGTATGGCAGTATCGCCAGCGGAAGTTTTACGGAAGAAGCACCGTTGAATCCACGCAACCCCTACTCCGCCAGCAAAGCGGGCGCGGACAGATTGGCGTATGCCTATTTCGCGACGCATAACGTGCCGGTGACGATCACCCGATGCTCGAACAATTTTGGGGCGAACCAGTACCCGGAGAAATTCATCCCGCTGTTTATCACCAATGCGCTCGAAGGCAAACCGCTGCCCCTGTATGGCGACGGCCGCTACGTGCGGGACTGGATTTACGTGGAAGACCACTGCGCGGCGCTTGACTTCCTCATTGTTCATGGCAAGGACGGCGAGACATACAACATCGGCGGCGGTAACGAGGTGGAGAACATTGAGATCGCGCGCGCGATCGTCCGCAAGCTGGGGAAGCCCGAGTCACTGATTCAACTCGTCAAGGATCGTCCCGGGCACGACCGCCGCTATTCGCTCAACACCGACAAACTGGCTGCGCTGGGTTGGCGGCCCAAGCGCGACTTCCCACAAGCACTGGGTGCAACGGTCGATTGGTATGTTCAGAACGAGCCGTGGTGGCGCAAGATCAAGAGCGGCGAGTTCAAGAAGTACTACACCGCCCAGTACGGCTCGCGGCTGTGAAAATCCTCGTCACCGGTGCTGTCGGTTTTATCGGCTCGCACATCACGCGCGAGTTGGTGCGCCAGGGGCATGAAGTGCATGCCGTCGTGCTGCCGGGAATCGACCGTTCTCGCGTTGCCGACGTGGCCGCGTCGCTGCGGTTTATCGAGGCCGATTTGCTGGCTCCTTCCGTTGCCCTTCCGGATTGGCGGTTTGATCTGTGTCTCCACCTTGCGTGGTACGTCGAGCCGGGCCAATATCTTCACGCCCCGGAGAATCGGGAGTGGGTCGGTGCCAGCTTGCGACTGGCGCGGCGGCTCAAGGATGAAGGCTGTCAACGTTTCATCGGGGCGGGAACATGTTTTGAGTATGCCACGAGCGACCCACCGCAGAGCGAGTCGACGCCGACAACGCCTTCCACTGTGTATGCGCAGTCGAAGCTCGAACTCTTTCAGGCGCTCCCGTCGGTCGGGATCGATTTCGCCTGGGTGCGGTTCTTCTACCAGTACGGTCCGTACGAGGATCCACGGCGGCTCGTGCCCGTTGTGATCAACCGGCTCCGGCAGGGTCAGGAAGCCAAGCTGGTGACCGGCGACCGCATCCGCGATTATCTTCACATCGAGGATGTCGCCAGCGCCGTTTGTGCAGTCGCCCAGAGCAAGCTCACCGGCGCGGTTAACATCGGTAGCAACGTGCCTGTGACCGTACGTGATATGGCGGTGAAGATCGGGGAATTGCTCGGCCGGGTGGATCTGATCAAACTCGGCGCCTGCCCCGATTCGCCCACGGAGCCGATGCACTTGCTCGCCGACAACACCAAACTGCGCGACGGGACCGGCTGGAAGCCGCGCTACGATCTCGAAGCCGGCCTGCGCCAGACGATCGACTGGTGGAAAAGCCGCTAGGGTGTTGGTCGGGCCCTGTCGCGGATGGCAACGCCCAATCCGATCAGCAGGACCGCGATGCTGATGGCCGCCGCCAGGGCGTACGCTCGTGGGGGGGCATACCGCAATACGATCGTGTGATTACCTGCAGGCAGTTGTATCCCCATCAAACCGCAACTGACACGCAAGATCTCGACTGGTTGGCCGTCAATCTCGGCACGCCAGAATGGGTAGTAACTTTCCGCGATGACCGCCAAACAGGTTGACGGTGCGGTCAACTCGATGTGTACCAACTGCGAGTTGTCCCGCGTCAGCCGTACATTCTGCAGCGGCACGGCTGTGCCGGCATTGACCGGCGGGGACGGCGAGCTGTCATTGCCGTACACACGCTCATACTGTTGAGCCTCACCGGCGGGTACTTCGTTCACGCTCGTCTCTTTTGCCTGTACCAGCGGCCAATTCTTCGCTGCGAGCGCGAGGGCGAGCAAGGCCGACTGGTGAACGTCACCAGCATACAGGCAGGCGCGTCCGTAGGCGGTCACATACGGGCGTGCGGTGTCGTTGCGAAAGACCGCGAAGTCCTCGTTCTCCGTGAACACCGGAAAACTCTTTCGGTAGGTGGCAAGAAGCTGCTGCATGTCCTGTCGGGTGTTGCCCGAATCCGTCTTGTCGAACATCGCGTAGCGCGCCGCCATCAGGTTCAGAAACGCGCGATGGTTTTCCCACGAGCTGAACGCCTGCAGGTTCAGTAATCCGGTGCCCAGCGGGCACATCCAATTGTAAAAGGCCTCGTAGACCTGGGGTTTGCCGCTCCACATCGGCCCGAGCAGGTGGAAGTACCGCCCGGACACCGGATAGACCTTCACCCAGTCGGGATCCGATTGGAGAGTGCGGTACGCGGCCTGCAGATTGTCCAGGGTGCGCGCCGGGACGCCGTTGTCCCGAGTCGGCTTCTGGTACGGCCAGTAGTCCAGCAACAGCAGCACGCCGAGGCCGGCCACGATCTTCGGCACATGTGCCCGCCATTTGTCCGTCTCCAGCACGTCGGTGACAAGGAATCCCGCCAGCATCGAGCCCAGAAACACAGCGGGCAAATCGTAGAACACAAACGGCGCCCGGATGTCCTTGAAGTAGGGCAGCGCGGCCAGCCATTGGAAACCCGGCGTGAACAGGAAAATCGCCAGCGCGCCAACAGCAATTCCCCACTTGCGAGTCGTGGTCAGCTTCCGGCGGCCAAAAAAAGCCAGAAACGCCACGCTCACCAACAGCCAGGCACGCGCAATGCCCGATACCCGCTGCGACGAAAGCGCCTCCCACGTTGCCCAGTTGGCGGTCCACACACTGTTTGGGCCCGTGGCCAACATGACAGTTGCCAGTAACGACGCCACGAAGAACCAAAACGTCCTCTGTTGTACGCGGCGAGAGTTCCAGAGCACGGTCGCAACAAGTATCGCCAGCAATACGACGCCCATGTATTTCTCCGGAGATTCGGTACTGAGTGACATCAGGCGCTGCACCTGCTCCAACTCCTGCTGACTACTCAGCCGTCCGCCACTGGTCTGGATCCGCTGGATCACACCATTCACAAGACTGCTCGTGGCTGAGCCATTGCGGTCCACCAGACTCAACAGACTCTTGAACGAAAACCCCCTCTGCCAGGCGGCCACGGGATCACCGTAAAACAACTTCACGTAGCGTGATTCGACAAACCCCGGCATCAGCACCCACGTGCCAAGGGCCAGGCCGAGGACCGCAAGCCACCCGCACGTGCGCGCCGTCGGTCGCCAGCGCTCCCGTTGCGGCCAGAGCCAGTACACAACGTAAGCGAACAAGAACAAAAACAGGATGAAGGCCTGTTTGTTGTCCGTCCACCACGCGAGGACGGCCACGAGGGCGCACAGGAACGTATCGCGGAAGGTGTTGCGTTCGAGGGCGCGGGCCAGCGTCAGCCAGAGCAGTGGCATGAACGGGAAGAACAGAATAATGGTCGTGTGTTCGGCGCCCGCGGCGCGGATGATTTGTTCCGGATGCAGCAGGAATGCCAGCGCCGCCAACGTTGCTGCCCAGTCATGTTTCAGAACATGTCGGGCGCAGAAGTACATGGCCACCGCCCCTGCAAAGATCGCCAGCAGCGCCGTGAGCTTGCCTGCGGTGATGAGATCGGTGAACGTGGAAAGAAATATCCACGGGAGCAAATAGAACCCGCGGGCGTGGTTGAGTCCGTAGCTCGAGCCGCTCATGAAATACGGGGTCCACCACGGCAGGGAATGGTGTTGGGAGATTTCCCGTTTGATGTCCCACACGCGCGAGGCCGAAGCGCTCAATTCGTGTTCGCTCAGACCCAACGGCAGCCAGTGGACTCCGAGCCAGGCGCAATACGCCAGCGCCGCCGCCACGGTGACCCAGAGCCCGAGCGCGGGCCGTTTAGCGTTGGGCGTTGACGGTGCTTGCATGAGATTGATGCAGCAATTGCCAAGCGGCGGTTTCCACGGGTTCCAACGGCAGGTCACGAACACAGGCGTAGTCGAGTTGGGCGGGACAGGACAAGGGTCGGCTCGAATAATGGAAGCAAGGGCTGCAGGGCAAGCCGCGGTTGACAATGATGTGGGGCGTATGCCAGGGATGTACCCAGGCCGGGTTGGTCGGCCCAAAGACCGCGACGCAAGGGACCCTGCATGCCGACGCCACATGCATCAGTCCCGAGTCGTTACCGACGAACAACTGGCATCGCCGGATCACCGCTGCGGCCGCGCCGATGGGCAGCCGGCGGGCTACCGCGACGAACCCAGGCTTCTTGTGCACGGCGCTGCTGACCTTCTCATCCTGCGGCCCCTCGAACAACACGAAGCGCATCGACGGCTGCCGTTCGCTCATGCGCTCCATGAAGCGCGCGAACTGGGTCGGCGGCCAGCAGCGATTCTGTTGGTTCTTCATTGGATTGCAGCTCGGATGTATTCCCACCAGGGGCGATGCATCGGCCAATCCGTGCTCGCCGAGGAATTCGTTCGCCTGACGCGTCGAGTCAGGAGTGCTCCGAAACCACATGTCATCGGCCAGATCGCGAACATCTTGCCCGAGCAAGTGGGCTGCCCAGCGCAAGTTTTCCTGCACGACATGCAGTTTCGGATCTTCGTCGAGCACCATTTGGTTCAGGCCCGGCAGATTGACGCAGGGCTGGCGCAGGTAGCGAAAGCCGATCCGCTCGCGCGCGCCGACGACACGCGCGACCGCATTATACTCAATTCGGTTGTGCGGGTAGGGCAACACGCTCACGTCGAAGCGTTCCTGACGCAACCGCCACAGTTCGCGCAAGACCCGGGCCTTGGCGCGGCCGAGAAAATCGATGAACTTCACATCCTCGGTGAAAGCCTGTTCGCGCAGGTATTCGGCGACGCTGCCGAACATCGTCAAGAGCGTAAGACGGAATCGCTCGGGCTGGGCCGCCAATGCGGCGATCGCTGGTGAAGCCATGACGGCGTCGCCCAAGCCCGAAAGACAAAACACCAACACCCTTCGTTGCCGTTGCTCGGATTGCATCAAATTGGATGTATGGAAGTGGTTCGCAACTCCCGCGTCATATTACCACGCCTTGTCGCATCGGGGCAAGAGGGCCGTTCCGAAGCGGGGAATGCAGGTTGGCCTGCTGCAGCCTAACGGGTGGCGCAGGCTGTTCCGTTGCGCAACGTGCTGATGACGATGCGTTCGATCTCGCAGATGTCAAAAGGCTTATTCAGCCAGCGGGCGCCGGATTGCTCCAGGAAATTGCGCGAGGACGGGCTAACGGTGTCACCGGTCACGAAGATGATCCGATCCTGGAGGTGCGGGTAGCGTTCACCGATTGCGGCGTGCAGCTTTTCACCATTCATTTCCGGCATGCAAATGTCGGAGATGATCAGGTCATACTCGTTCGACGCCAGGCGTGAGAGAGCCTCAACGCCGTTGCCAGCGGTTTCCGTCTGAAATCCCTTGCCGTCCAGGGCCTGCTTTAATACGTCGACGATTCCCGGTTCGTCGTCCACAATCAGTACCCGCTGCGGCGGCTCATCAGGGTTGCGCTCGGCGACGGGCGCCTCCGGTTTTGCAGGCACCAAATCGGGGCATTTCACGACGGGCAATTCAACAAAGAATTGCGCGCCCTTACCGGGCTTGGTTTCCACCCAGATCTTCCCTTTGTGCTCTTCCACGATGCTGTAGCAGATCGACAAACCGAGTCCCGTGCCCTTGCCTGGGCCTTTGGTGCTAAAGAACGGGTCGAAAATCCGTTCCAGGATCGGCTCGGGGATGCCGGGGCCGTTATCCGCAACGACGATGCGGATTCGGTTGTTGCGATGTTCGGTGGTGACTTCGACCACTCGGTTGTCCGGGCTGCTCTCTAGAGCCTGGATGGCGTTCGTGAGGAGGTTGACCAACACCTGCTCGATCTGGCCGGCGTCGGCCATCGTCGGCGGCAGGTCCCTGGCCAACCGACGAACAATCTCGACCTTGGCACGGTGAGTTTGCAACTCGCGCGTCTCCAGGGAATCGACGACGATGCGGTTCACGTCCACCATGGTCATGTGCGGCTCGCGGGGCCGGGCGAACGTCAGCAGATTGCGGACAATCTTGGCGGCCCGTTCGCTTTCATGGAGAATTTTCTCCAAATCTCGGCGCATCCGCTCATCGAGGTTCTTGTTTTTGGCAAAAAGCTGCGCGTATCCCATGACCACGGCGAGAGGATTGTTCAGTTCGTGGGCGACGCCCGCCACGAGCTGGCCGAGAGCCGAAAGTCTTTCCGCCTGTCGCAATTGCTGCTCCATTCTCTTGCGCGTGGTGATTTCCCGTGCGTTGAGCTGGAGCGCCGGCCGTTTTTGGCAGTCCACGAGTGTCACCATTCCTTCACAAAGCACCTGGTCGCCCTCGGCTCGGATGATCTGGATTTCGCCGGCGGCATCGAACAATCCTTCCACTCGTTTCTTGTTTTCCAAGAGGCTGTCGGTGGGATTGGGCAGTCGCGGGCAGAGATTCCGCAAGGGATGGCCAACCAACTGATCGGCCGGGCGCTGGATCAGTTCCTCTGCGGCGGGATTCACCTGCGCGATCTCCAAGGTGGCGATGTCCACGAGCAGGATGGCGTCGCACGCGGAATCAAACAATTGCCGGTATTTTTGTTCGGAGATCTGCAGTTCCTGCTCCAGCACGCGGCGTTGAGCGGTGGCGTTGTTGCATTGCTGCAACAACGCCTCGTCGTGTGCGTGAGCGTGTTCCAAGGCCAGCGTAATCAGGCCGAAGGCCATGGACAACGTCAGCACGGCAGACGCAAAATAGCTGAACGCGCCCAGTGCCGGCACCCAGACAACAATCCAAAAGGACAAGCACAGGTAAAGCGACCAGAGCAGTAAGCTGATCGATAGCACACGGGCGCCTCTGTACTCGTCCCATTGTCTGGCGTAAAGAAGAGCGGTAGCCACGCCCGACACGGCCAGGAGAACAAACGTGGAATAATCGATCCAGGCTCTCTCGCCCACAACGTAACGGATGGCAAGGCTCCATACCAAGACGACCGACGATCCAATCGCCAGTTCCCGAACCGGCCGTATTCGATTGGCGAAATGCAGGGTTCCCCACCCCAGGCATATCGCGCTGATGCCGACGTTGGCGCGGGCCAACGCATTCAGAACTGTCAGGCTTGGTCGTTCCACCAAGCCTATTGATGTGGCGAGGTACGCGGAGTAGAACAACCAACCGACCGCCCAAAATCGGTAACACGCTGAGCCGGTGTGAAGATTTAGACAGGCGAGCACGATTACCACCATCCAGGTACTGAACAACGCAAGCGCCAACGCGACCCTCAATCCGTCCGGTGGAAAGGTCGTACTAACGAGGGTGTTGAGGTTCGTCAGTAAACTGTGGATCATGAATGCTCTCACACGGTCTCAACATTCCAAGGCCATGGGCCATGTCATGTCGTAACCTACAGAAAGCACGAAACTTGCCACGGAAACTGCCGCGTCCTGAATCATTCGGGCGCGAACCAATGGCTGTCGCGCGAATGCCCGGCTTTTCCACAAAATCATGCAACTCCCTGACTATCAAGCACTCGCAGCGGTCATCTGACACGCGTTGACGCGTGGGCCGTCGCTGTTATAATTCGCTGCGGAACGAACAAACCCATGAACTTTTTAGTCACGACCTCTTCGGCCCTGTCTCAAAAGCAACCAGCCGCCGTGCTGTTCGCGTTCGAGAAGGAACGTCTCGACGGCCCCGGCGCCTTCAAGAGCCTGCTACGCAAAGTCGGCCCCAAAGAATTTCGCGGCGCCGAGCGTCAGCTCTTTCTGCTGCATTCGGCCGGCAAACTCCCGGCCCAACGCGCTCTGTTGGTCGGACTCGGCGACCGCACCAAGTTTGACGTCGAAGTCATGCGACGGGCGATGGGGCTGGCTGCCAAGAGACTGCGCGACGTGGGCATCGAGCGCGCGGCGGTGCAGGTGTCGGGTAATGTGGACGCTTCGGTGCGCGCCATTGTTGAGGCGGCGATCCTTGCGACGTATCGGTTTCGCCAGTTCAAGGCGGATGACGATGGCAACACGACGACATTAAAGACGCTGACGCTGTGTCTGCCCAGAGGTGCCGACACCAAAGCGGCTAGGAAGGCCGTGGCTTCAGCGCAGGTCATTGCGGAGGCAACCAATTACTCCCGCGACATCGGCAATTTGCCCGGCAACATCGTTACACCCCGCGTCATGGCGGAGTACGCCCGCAAGCTGGCGGAGGAATCAGGTCTGGTATGCACTGTGCTCGCCAAGAAGGGACTGGAAAAGGGCGGCTTTGGCGGGTTGCTGGCGGTGGGCGGCGGCAGCGCGAATGAGCCGCACCTGATTGTTCTGGAGTACTACGGCTCGAAGGACACTGCGCCCATTGCGCTGGTGGGCAAGGCCATCACGTTTGATTCCGGCGGCATCTCAATCAAACCGTCCGACAAGATGGACGAGATGAAATTCGACAAGTGCGGCGGCGTGGCGGTGCTTGGCATTCTGAAAGCCGTGGCGCGGTTGAAACTGCCGGTCAACATCATCGGCGTGATTTGCTCGGCCGAAAACATGCCCAGCTCCACCAGCTACCGTCCAGGCGACATCGTCACCAGCTATCGCGGAGCCGACAAGCGGGCCGTGACCATTGAAGTGCTCAATACCGATGCCGAAGGCCGCGTGGTGCTGGGAGATGCGCTGGTTTACGCGCGGGAACGCGGCGCGAAGACAATCATTGATTTCGCCACGCTGACGGGCGCCTGCGTCGTGGCTCTGGGCAATTTCGCCGCGGGGCTGCTGGGCAACGACGAGGCGCTGCAGGAGAAGATCCGCACGTCGGCGGACCGCACCGGTGACCGGGTCTGGCCGTTGCCGCTGTGGCAGGAGTACAAGGACAAGATCAAGAGCGACGTGGCCGACATCAAGAACACCGGGGGCCGTTACGGCGGGGCGATCACGGCGGCGGCGTTCCTAGCGAAGTATGTCGGCGACACGCCCTGGGCGCATCTGGATATCGCGGGCACGGCGTGGACGACCGAGGAGCTTCCGTATTTGACCAAGGGGGCGACGGGCTTTGGCGTGCGGCTAGTGGTTGACTTGCTCAGTCGGTGGAGTTGATGGCCGGGAGGACGTGCGTCCCTTCCACGCGCCGACGACAAGAATCACGAGGACGGCGACACTGAGCAAAAAAAATCCGACGACCAGCACATTTTCCTTAAACTTTCGGCTGGGATTCATACAATCAGCACACGCAGTGTAGGCGAGCGCCATGGCGAACACAATCACGCAAATCGACATCCCAGGTGTTAAGAAGCTCAAGAGCGGCAAAGTGCGCGAGGTCTTCGATCTGGGCGACTCGCTGCTATTTGTCGCCACGGACCGCATCAGCGCGTTCGATGTGATTCTGCCGAATCCGATCCCCGAGAAGGGGCGGGTGCTCACGACGCTGAGCGAATTCTGGTTCGGCAAAACGCGTCACATCGTCGAGAATCATTTCCTCACGAACGATTTCGACAAGACTGTGGCGGCGGTCTGTGACCGCCGTCGGGATTCCGGGCCTTGCGGTGGCGCAGCTACACCGGATTTGGGATCGCTTCGTGGCCGGTCGATGCTGGTGCGCAAGTGCCGACCGCTGCCGGTCGAATGCGTCGTGCGCGGCTACCTGGCCGGTTCAGGCCTGAAAGAATACAGGCAGTCGGGAACGGTTTGCGGGATCAAGCTGCCCGACGGCTTGGTCGAATCCAGCCCGATCCCCCACCCCATTTTCACGCCGGCGACGAAGGCCGAGACCGGCCACGACGAGAACATCAGTTTCGACCGGTGCGCGAGCATTCTCGGCAAACCGCTCGCGGAGAAAGTCCGCGACATCTCGCTCGGCCTCTACAGTTACGCTCGCGATTACGCGGCCACGCGGGGCATCATCATCGCGGATACGAAGTTCGAGTTTGGGCTGGACGGTGACCGGTTGCTTCTCATCGACGAAGCGCTGACGCCGGACAGTTCGCGGTTCTGGCCAGCGGACGGTTACGCGCCCGGCAAACCCCAGCCGAGTTTTGACAAACAATTCGTCCGCGATTACCTCGAAACGCTGGTCTGGGACAAGACCCCGCCGGGTCCGGTGTTGCCGGACGAGGTGATTTGCAAGACGACGGAGAAATATCTGGAAGCCTTGAAGCGCCTGGCGAGGCAAGCAAGTGAGGACAAGCAGCTGAGTTTGTGAGTGCCAAGTGCTGGGGAACGCACTGGGCGACGGTTCTCACAGCCTATCGAACAGGCGAGGCGCCCTGCTCAACAGAGGACCTATGGGGCGGTGACGGTGGCGGTATGGGTGAAGTTGGTGGCGGCGATGTTGAAGGCGGCGAGCTGATAGAGGTAGGTGACGCCGGACTGGGCGGTGGCATCCGTGTAGTTGGTGAGGCCGTGCTCGACCTCGTCGATCACATCGAATGACCCGACCACGCGGCTGGATTTCTCCGCGCGGAGGACGAGGAAACCCTGCTCGTTGTTGGAGCGGTCAGTCCAATTCAGCTCGATGGTTCCCGTGCCCGCAGGCTTTGCGGACAAGCGGCTGGGTGCAGCGGGGGCGGTGACGAGTTGCGGGCCGATCTGTTGGAGGGCCGCGAGATAATCGACGCGACCGTGGCCAGCCCAGTTGGGACCGACGTGAGGCGTGGAGTTCGTATCGGCGCCAAGACAGGTCGTAGCGTTGAGAATGACGGACTCGATGGCATCCGGGCTGATCGAATCGGCCAGGCCCAATTGTTCGGCGCGGGACAACAAGAGGGCGGCTTCGGCAGCGACGAGGGGCGACGCGAAGGAGGTGCCGGCGCCAATGAAATAGGTCGGGTTGCCGGCCTGGCCCCAGCCATTGTTCTGGTCGGTCACGCTGAGGACGGCGGTGCCGACGATGTCCACAGCGGGGGCAACGACATCGACCGCTTTGGGGCCGAATTCAGAGAAGCTGGCGCGCGCCTGCATATTGACCGCGCTGCCGCCGCTCAAGATGCTGCCGCTGCCGGTGCCGCCGACGGAGATCACGTGCGGATAGGATGCGGGGTAGCTGCGTTTGCTGGAATTATTGTTGCCCGCGGAGGCGACCAGGATGACCCCATGGGCGTAGGCGTATTGAATGGCGCTATAGATGGTGCGGGTTGGGACGGAGCTGCCGAAGCTCATGTTGATAATGTTCGCTCCGTGGTCGGCAGCGAATCGGATTGCCTCGGCAATGGCCGTGGCGGGCGCGCCACCGGTGTTCGTGAATACTTTCAGGGGCATGATGCGGCTGTACCAACTCGCGCCCACGATCCCGATTCCGTTATCGGATACGGCGGCTGCCACGCCTGCGACGAACGTGCCGTGGAAGACGTTGCCATCCCCGCTGCCATCTCCGAGGTCGGGATCAGGGTCACTGCCGTTGTTGTAGAAGTCCCAGCCGTGTATATCGCCCGGGTAACCGTTGGTGGCGTCCTCGGCGACATTGGGATTCGTCCAGAGATTGGCGGCGAGGTCCGGGTGGTTGGTCAAGACGCCGGTGTCGATGACGGCGATGACTACATTGGAGCTGCCGGTGGCAACGGCCCATGCCGCTTCAGCGTTGAGGTTGGAATCACCGCCAAGCCCGTTGAAATACCAGCGCTGGAGTTCGGTTGGCTGATTGTCGTACGACGAGTAGTATTCGTCATTGGGCAGGTTGTTGATGTAGTGGAGGACGTTCGGCTCCGCGAAATCGACTTCTTGAAGCTTGGCGAGCTGGGTGGTGGCGGCGGGCACCGACAATCCGCTCGACAAGACCACGAGGTACTCACCGTGGCGCACGTCCAGCGTTCGCAGAATTCGGCCACCGAGTTCGTCCACGATCTCGTCCTGGCGATGATGCGGTACGCCGCTGTGGAATCGCACGATCAACTGGCCCGGCACGTAGTTGGGTCGACCGGATTCATCCTGCGGCGGAATGTCGCGAGCAGAGGCGAAGGTCACCGGTTTGTCGCCGATAGAACCACCTCCGTCCGGGCCGCCGTTCCCATCGGCCAGTTCACGACGCATTTGGATGTTGGAATCCCGGTCGGATGGCCTGTTGCTATCTCCCAAGAGAGCGTGCTGAAGCCCCTCAAACGTCCATAGCGATGGTGAACTGGTTCGCGGCACGCTCTGGCCGAACCCCCGCCCCAAGAACAACACCAGCAGGAGCCCGATCACAGACCCGCCGTAAACGATGATACGGCGAATTACGAATGGATTGTAAAAGAATCCCATTGACGCTCCCGTGCGCCACGGCCCGTTTTCGAGTGATCCAGCTGTACGTTGGCTGCAGGCAATGCAAAGCCCGGTTGTTCTTGCTTGGGGTGCATTGCTGGGATGAAATAGCAGCAAATATGCCCATGGTTGGCGGCTCAAAACGGGCGGTTAGCTTTTGCTGTTGACCGATGTGACGGGCTTCTTTAACATTTCGCAATCGAGAGGTTTTTGGCTCGTCGGGATTATGGAGCGCTCCCGCAGATGGCACGCATGAGCGATCGAATGGCAATATTGGCTTTTTCAGTATCAGTCGCGTTTCTGATACCCGCTGTTCTCAGTTTTGCCCAGGAACCGCAGGGGTCGGCTCCGCCGCCATTTCGGATCAACGCGGTGCGCCAACGGCTGCTCAGTCCGCCCGATTACCGGTCAATTGTCATGGACACTGGCGCCCGCGCCGTGGGCGTCGGCCAGAACTGGCTGCGAATTGAGACAGAATTCGAAAGCTCACCCGAATGGGCTGATGACGTCCAGTTGAAGTATTACGTATTGCTGGGCCGGGGTGACAACGCGCGCATTCTAGTCGGCGATATGACCTATATCAACGTGGCCAGGGGCAGCCAACACTCTTCGGCCATGTTCGTGCACCCCAACACCCTCCAACGCTATGGCGGTGGTCAGGTCGAGGCTGTGGCGGTGCAGCTGTTCTACAAGGGGCGGCTGATTGATCAGAGCAGTTATCCTCCCTCGGACAACCGTTGGTGGGAACGGGGCACAGCCATCAGCGGCCTTGTGTTGGCGCCCCGAGACACGCCGTGGTCCATATTTGCTTTCGACCGATATGAGTCTCCCAAACCTGCACCGCAACCATGATTTGAGCGTGAACTTCTCATGTTAGGCTCCGACCGAATTCTCGCGCTGGACATCGGCGCTTCAACCATCAAAGTGGGCGAATTTCAGGCCGCCAAGGGCCAGAGATTGCGGCTGACGAATTTCAACTATGCCGACCTTGGGATTGATCCCGAACACGAAGAGAACCGCAAGGCGCTGATCGTTTCCACCGTGCGCAATGTCGTGCGCGAAAGAAACATCAAGGCCAAGAACGTCGTCTTCAGTGTCTCCGGCCAATCCGTATTCACCCGGTTCGTCAAGTTGCCGCCGGTCGACGAATCGAAGGTGGCGCAGATCATTCAATATGAAGCCCAGCAAAATGTCCCCTTCCCGATCGATGAAGTCATCTGGGACTATCAATTGCTCGGAAGCAACTCGCAAGGGGAGCTGGAGGTCGTGCTGCTGGCGATCAAGAGTGACATCATCGAAGAATTGACCGAAGGAGTGGAGTCCTGCGGTTTGCGAACCGACGTGGTGGATGTGGCCCCGATGGCGTTGTACAACTCGGTGCGGTACAACTGCGGCGAGATGGAGGGATGCACCTTGGTCGTCGATCTCGGGGCGCGCACAACCAACCTCCTGTTTCTGGAGCAAAACCGTGTGTTCTCGCGCTCGATTCCCATTGCCGGCAATGCCATCACGCAAAGCATCGCCTCGGAATTCAATGTGCCGTTCCTGGAAGCCGAGCACATGAAAAAGGCCCACGGCTTCGTGGCGCTGGGGGGGGCCTACGAGGAGCCCGAGAACGAAACTCAGGCCCGCGTCAGCAAGATCATCCGCAATGTGATGACGCGTCTGCACGCCGAAATTGCCCGATCGATCAATTTCTACAAGGGACAACAGGGGGGCAGCCTTCCCGCGCGCGCACTGCTTTCGGGAGGCACCTCGATCATTCCTTACACGGATCGATTCTTTAAGGAGAAGCTGCAGACGGACATCGAGTATTTCAATCCCTTTCGCACCGTGGAGATCGACTCACAAGTATCGCGGGAGGAACTCGCTCGTTGCGCGCACTTCTTTGGGGAAGTAGTCGGCCTCGGCCTGCGCAAGCACACCGAGTGCCCCATTGAGGTCAACCTTCTTTCGAAGTCGGCGCGTCGCCGCGAACAGATGCAGCAACAACGACCCTATCTGGCAGGGGCGGCTGTTTGTGCGCTGCTCATCCCGCTTTGCTGGCTCGGATACACCCAGAAGACGGTTGCCCTGAAGTCCGCTCAACTGCGGGAATTGACTGACAAGGTAAACGGCTTGAATGACCTTAGCCAGCGCCTCAGCCGCGAACAAAACCAACTCTCGGAACTCCAGGGCAAAGCCAGCCAGATCGTCTCGCTTATCAACCAACGGTCGGTGTGGCCGGATCTGCTCCAGGATCTATCAGCGAGGCTTGGCTCGAATATTTGGATTGTTTCCTTTACGCCCTACGCGGGTGTCCCCAGCGCCGCAGCACCCGCCGCGAGCACGCGTCCTCGAATGGCTGCTCGCACGGACCGCGGGTCAGACCGCGGGCAGGACGACAACGCTCCGTCTCCGGTGGCCAGCCCCGCGGTCGTGAGGGGCATCACAGAAATTCACCTCGAAGGCGCAGGGATTCACTCGGCGGACAACCCCAAGCAGGATTTCCAGTTGGTCGATGATTTTGCCAAGAACTTGCGCGCGTCACCCTTCTACGACAAGGCCGGAGTCGTGATTGATGTGCCTCCGAATCCGACTTTGCAAGGGAAGACCTTCACGTTCACCATCCACGCCGAATTGCTGAAACCGATTTCCATGTAACTGATTATGAATCTCAAGTGGCTGAAACAGCATTCGCTAACGGTGGGGTTCGTAGCCGCCTTCGTCGTTGTGCTTGGGGTGTTGGTTTGGCTGCAAAAGACAGCGTCGTCGAAGCGCGCCGAAGTCGATGCCGCCCTGGAGGAACAGCAGTCGCAATACGACCATTTGAACCAACAGAAGGTCGCGCCCTCGCGCGAGAATATTGACGCCACCAAGCGGGATCGTGAGCAGCTTGACCGCCTGTACGGGCAACTATTGGGATCGGTGAGCCATAAAGTTGAAGTCCCGGCGGACATGCACCCCGTTGACTTCCTGCAGCTGATGGCTTCATCCATTGCCGGTCTTCGACAGGCGGCACAGGCGGCGCAGGTCAAACTTCCGGAGGGGTTCGCATTTGGGTTTAGCCGCTACGTGGGGACGCTTCCGGCGAGGAATCTTTCTCCTGAAGACACGAAGAGGGTCCTGGGCCTGCTGGTCAAACAACTGACTGCGATCGACCACATTAGCCTGTTGCTTATGTCCAACCAAGTGGCAGAAATCGATCAGATACGCCGCGCAGACGTCGAGCCAGGCGGGGCGGCAACCGGCGGGGCGACGACGGGGAGTGAGACGCTGGAGTCCGGGATTAAGACCGACGCCAATGCCCTATATCAGGTTCTTCCATTTGAGTTCGAGTTCAAGTGCGCGGGAAACGCCCTGCGTGCCTTTCTCAACAGCCTCACCAAGGCAGATTTGTTTTTTGCCGTGCGCCGCCTGCAAATCACCGGTGAGGCGCCCACAATGGAGAAAACAACCACGGGGGCGGCAGTCGCGGCCACTGCGGCTGCTCCAACGGTATCAAAGACCCCGTTGTTGACAGTGACCGTGCGCATTGACCTGATTGAGTTCGCGCCCGCGCAACCCGCCAAGAAGGAGGCGGGAAAGCCGCACGCCTGAGAGACGCTATCGAGGCACGAGAGACGACACCAACATGGATTTCCTGAAGAGACAGTACGAGAAGATTTTACTGGCGGTGGCCCTAGTGGCGCTGATCGTTTCCGCGATTTACCTGGCGATGCGAGTGAGTGAACTCAGCAGCGAGGGGCCGGCGACAAGGAGCGCGGCCCGCGCGGTTCCCACCCCGCGGCTGGATTTGACGATATACTCGAACGCCATCACCTCACTGGCCGAACCGTTGTTGTGGACGAATGGTGACCCGTTTGCTGCCATCGGCCCTGGGTCACACTGGGATGAGCCGCCGAACACCAACACCGACCTCCGACCGATGTCGCCTGTAACTCTTCTCAGCGTGGTTCGCAAGCCGTTCAAGCTTCTATTCATGACGTATTCGCTTGACCCGGCTGCGGTTGGGTACAACTTCCAGATAAACTTCCAGTTCCGCGCGCGGACGTTCTTTATATCCGCGGTGGGCGATGTCATCAAAGATCATTACGAAGACACCGGATATCGTATCGTCAAGTTCGAAAAGAAATCCGTCGCCGTGTACGATCCCAGCTTCAACACGAAGCGAGACAAGGACGTTTCGGAACTCACGGTGCAACATAACGGGGGCAACCCCGTCGTGTTGGTTCTCGGCAAGGAGAGCGAAGACCAGGAACCGGTGGCCCAAGTGCGTTGTACGACAGACGGCCTGACCGGCGAATACCGACGAGGACAATTACTGAAGTGCAATGGGGTCACCTACAAAGTCTTTGACATTGACATTGATCAGAAACAAATGATAATCGTTGACACGCAAACACAGGAGCAGCACATCATCAAGTCCCAGCAGTAGTTTGACTTACGAATACACAGTAAACCTGCTGGGTCGTCGCCGTTGATCGGGGGGATGTGCGCGGCGCCTCTGGCGCGTCGTGAACGGAACGGAGAATCGTCATATGAGAAGAATGGCATTGGTATTACTCACCACTAGCGTCTGCCTCCTGGCGCCCATGAATCTACGGGCTGCGACCACCGGTGCTTCCTCCACTGGCTCTTCGACCGCCGAACAGGCAGCGCGGGAGGAACTCGTTCGTCGTCAGGAAGCCCAGTTGGCCGCCGAAAAGCTGATGGCGCAGGGCGAGAAGCTTTTTTACGCCGGCAAGTACTCGGAAGCCATCGCCAAGCTCGAAGATGCCATCAAACTGCTTCCGCGCGCCCCTGCGACCGACGTGGATTATAATCGGGCGTTGCACGGTCTGACGGATTCCTATACGCGGCTTGCCGACGCAGCGTTGCACAGTGGCGACACCGACAAAGCTCGCGCTCTGGCCGAGAAAGCGCTGCAATATTACCCGGAAAACCAAGCGGCAAAAGACATTCTCGCCAAGGTCAAACAGGCCGAATTGGACAAGAGCCCGACCAATCCTACGGGGACCCGGTTGGATGAAACGCCTGCTTTTGTAGCCAAGAAGGATGATATCAAGAAGCTGTTCCGTGAAGGCAAGATTCTCATGAACTCCGGCCAGTACGATGAGGCGGAGAGCCGTTTTCAGCAAATCCTGATTTTGGACCCATACAATGCAGATGCGAATGCACTGCTCAAGGCCTTGAACCAACAGCGCATTGAATACGCCCAAGCGTCGCAAGACGCAACGCGGTCGCGTCGTCTTTGGGAAGTGTCGGACCGGTGGACGCCTCCAATTAGCAGCGAAGTTCAGCCCCCCAAGTCCGAACTAGCTGGTGGCCCGATCGCTCGCGACACCCTCCGCCAAGGGGCCATGATCAAGAAGCTCAATGAGATCGTCATTCCCGAGGTTAACTTTCGGGAGGCAGCGATTAGCGATGTCGTCAACTTCCTGACAGAGCAAAGTCGCGCCTATGACCCGGAAAAAATAGGCGTCAATTTTGTTTTGGGCACTGGGGTCGCGGCCGCGCCAGCCAAGGCGCCCGCAGCACCCACGGCCCCCACCTCGACGACACCCGCTGCCGAATCTGCCCAAGCGGGCACGGCGGCGACGACGGAGGCGGGCACAGAGTCGTCGGGACAGAAGATCACATTGGAGTTGCACCAGATACCGTTGATCGAGGTGCTGAAGTACGTGACCAGAGCGCTCAATTTGAAATATCGGATCGACTCTTACGCCGTAATCCTGTTGCCCATCGATGCACCCGAAGGCGAGATGGTGACGCGTTCCTATCCCATCACGCCCGGGGTCTTTAGGACCATCGCTCCCCCCTCAACCACGGCTGTGAATACGGCCCCCACTGGGGCCGTAGGATCCTACCGTGCAATTGGCGGTGAGGCCGGCTTGGCGCCGGCCAGCACTAACGATGTCCTGGCTACCTTCAAGAGTGCAGGGGTTCCCTTCCCACCGGGATCGAGTCTCGTGTTCAACTCTCGAACCAGCACCATTATCGTCCGGAACACGCCGGAAAACCTCGAGATTTTTGAGCGGGTGTTGTCGGCCTACAACCTCATACCGTCGCAAGTCGAGATAGAGGCTAGGTTTGTGCAGATCTCTCAAAACGACCTGGATGAACTCGGTTTTGATTGGCAAATGGGCACGAAAACAGCGGGGAGCTTTGATGTTACAGGCGGCTCTGGCGCAGAAGCGTTTCCCCCAGGGAGCGGTGCCCTGTCGAGCTCGTCCTACGATCTCACTTCTGGTTTGCGCGATTCTACCGCCATTCAAGGCAATGCGATTTCGTCGCTGCTGGCCGCCAGTGGCTTTGGCTCCACGATATCCAGTGGAGACCAGATCGCGACCATTCGCGGCATTTTGACGAATCCGCAGTTTCAGGTTGTCATTAAGGCGCTGGCCCAGAAGCAGACCACGGACACACTTTCCGCACCCAAGGTCACTACTGTGAGCGGCCAACAGGCGCAGATTCGTTCCGTCCAGGAGTTTATCTACCCGACATCGTGGGCGCAGCCTACGGCAACCTCCTCTGGTGGTGGTGTTAGCGGAGGCGGGGCGGTGGCGGTTACCCCATCGATTCCCAGCTCGTTTCAGACTCGCGAGGTCGGCATCCTCCTGAATGTGACGCCAGAGGTTGGCGCCGACGGTTATACGATCAACCTGATTCTCGCGCCCGAAGTGTCAGAGTTCCTTGGGTTTATCAATTACGGTAGCCCCATCGGTCTGTCGTCTGGCAGCGGGAATGTCGTCACCACGATGAACGACATCAAGGAGCCCCTGTTCTCCAGCGAAAACCTCACCACCAGCGTGGTCATCTGGGACGGACAAACCGTGGTTCTTGGCGGATTAATTACCGAGCAGTTGACCAAGATCGATGACAAGGTGCCATTTCTCGGCGACCTGCCCTTGGTCGGCCGGCTGTTCCAATCCAAAGTCACACAACGCTCCAAACTCAACCTGCTCGTGTTCGTCACGGCTCGCTTGATCGATCCGGCCGGCAATCCGATTCATCGGCAGAACATGGCGAGCAGCGCGCGGTACTGAACGCGTTTGTTCGGGCGACCTGGATTGTGTTGCACATATCCGCGTGATACGTTGGTGCGGTTATGGACACCACCGTACTCCTTTACGACGCCTACTCACTGATTTATCGCGCGTTCTACGCTATTCGATTTCTCTCGGGTCCGGACGGTCAACCGGTGAACGCCGTCTATGGGCTAGCCAAGATGCTTCAAAAGATGACCGCAGACCACACCCCTTCGCATCACGCGGCCGTGTTCGACCTTGGCGCACCGCGAAAGCGGCTGGCCCTGTTGCCCTCGTACAAGTCACAGCGGCCGCCCACGCCGCCTGACTTGGATCGCCAAGTGCCTGTTATTCGGGAGATGCTGGACGCGATGCGTGTTCCGATCGTTGAAATGGAAGGTGAGGAAGCTGACGACATTATCGCCACCCTGGCTGTCGGCGCAGGGGGTGCCAATCACCGCGTCCTGATTGCCAGTAACGACAAGGATTTCATGCAAATTGTGAACCCGCGCATCAGTCTTCTTCGCCCGGACGGCAAGGAAAGCACCCTCGTCGATCCCGAGGCGGTGCGGAAAAGGTACGGCGTCTCGCCGGAGCAAATCGTGGATTTCCTCAGCTTGCAGGGGGACACCGTGGATAATATTCCGGGCGCACCGGGCGTGGGCGAAAGGACAGCCGCTCAGCTGTTGGAGAGCTATGGCACGCTGGATAACCTCCTGGCGCACGCCTCCGAGATCGCGAAACCGAGACTGCGCGACAGTGTCCTCGCCTCGGCGGCGAGAGTTCAGGCGAACCGGCAACTCATCAGGCTCCGAACGGATCTTCCTCTCTCTGTAAGCCTGGACGACCTGAAAGTTCAGCTTCCCGACGCGACAGCCCTGACCGCGGTCTACCGTCGCTGCGGTTTCAAGTCTCTGTTGGCCCGGTTGGAGAATACTCGCCCACCGGTTGAACCGGATTTGTTTGCCGAAAAATGAAGCGTCGGGCCGCCGCCGCAGGTACGAATTCTCCGCACGGGGATCGCTAACCGCTCAATGTGGAGATGACGTTAATCAGTGGCAGAAACATCGCGATGACAATGGTCCCCACGATCACTGCCAGAACGACAATCATGATGGGTTCCAGCAATGACGTGATGGCGCCAACGGCGTTGTCGACCTCATCATCGTAGACGTCAGCGACCTTCATCAACATGTCCGGCAGGGCGCCGGTTTCCTCGCCGACGTCCACCATGCTGACGACCATCGCCGGGAAAACACCGGAGGCCTCCAGCGGTTGGACGATACGTTCTCCTTCCTTCACTGAGTCGTGAATTTGAGAGACCGCCTTGGCGATCACCGCGTTACCCGAGGTCTCACGCACGATGTTCAGAGCCTGCAAAATGGGCACGCCGCTGGCAATCAGGGTGCCGAGCGTGCGCGTGAACCGCGCGATCCCCACCTTTCGGATCAGTTGCCCGAAAATAGGGGCGCTCAATTTGAATTTGTCGATATAATAGCGCCCTTTGATGGTCTTACCGATCAGTTTGAAAAAGCCCCAAATCGCCGCAATGCACCCGACCACCAGAAGAGACTGGTTCTTTATGAGACTACTCACATTAACCACGAACAAGGTCAACGGGGGCAGAGGCTTGCCTGACAGCAAATCGGCAAAAATTTCCTGGAACTTGGGAATAACCATGATCATCAGGAATGTGACAATAGACAACGCCACCACAATGACCACCGTCGGGTAGACCATGGCCGAAATGACCTTGCCCCTGATCTTTTGGGCCTTTTCCTGAAAGTCGGCGAGTCGCGAAAGGGTGACGTCGAGCACACCGCCCGCTTCCCCGGCCCGAACCATGTTCACATACAGCTTGTTGAAAACTTTCGGATGCTGGGAGAGTGCTTCGCTGAAGGTGCTGCCGCCTTCCACGCTTTCGGCAAGCTGCTGCAGTGTCCGTTTCAAGGTTGGATTCTTCTCGCCCTTACGGAGTACATCCAGACCGCGTAGAAGCGGCAAGCCGGCGTCAATCAGTGTCGCCAATTGCCGCGTGAACGTCGTCAAGACCTTTGTCCCGACTTTGCCAGTGCTAAGAAACTTCAGATCAAGTGACCCCAGCCCCTTCTTGGCCCCAGCTTTGCCGCCAGCCGGCGCCGCGCCAGGCGCCGCCGACTTTGCCCCTTTCTTGGTCGCAGCTTTGTCCGCCTCCGCAACGTTGGTGGGGAAATAGCCCATCTCCCGGATACGGCTGACTGCCGCAGTCGTGCTTTCGCTTTCCAGCACGCCGGTAATTTCTTTGCCCCGTGGATCCAACGCTACGTAGCTAAACTTTGGCATTACCATCCTCCGCATCTGCCACCCACATCCTCATGGGTGACCGTGCCATCATGGACACTCGAGCACCTCGTCAACGGCTGTCCGTGTACTTGAGGACCTCTTCAACAGTCGTCACCCCATCGAGAATACCGCGAATCCCGTCTTCACGCAAGGTTCTCATTCCCAATTCCAGAGCCCGCCCGCGTATGGCTCCTGCTGGCGCGCGCATGTTGATCAACTCGCGAATTGGCTCCGAAATGACAAGTAACTCAAATAACCCCTTGCGGCCCCGGTAGCCCGTTTCGTTGCATTCGGCGCAACCCTTTCCGTAGTAGAATGGTCGGCCCGCCGTGTCGTCCTTGGTCAGCCCCAACTGCGCCAGAACCGAATCGTTCGGCTCGTAAGCCACCCGGCACTTCTTGCACACGACTCGCACCAGCCGCTGGGAGAGCACCGCCTGCAGTGTGGAGCTGATCAGAAACGGCTCCACTCCCATGTCGATCATTCGCGTGACTGCGGCGGGAGAATCGTTGGTGTGCAGGGTCGTGAACACCAAGTGGCCCGTAAGCGAAGCTTGGATGGAAATCTGGGCGGTTTCCAGATCGCGCATTTCTCCCACCATGATGATATCCGGATCCTGGCGGAGAAACGACCGCAGCGCCCGGCCAAATGTCAGTCCGATCGATTCATTAATAGGCACCTGCATGATGCCCTCGATGTCGTACTCCACGGGATCCTCGGCCGTGAGCAATTTCAAGTCGACCGTATTGATCCGTTTGAGACAGGAATACAGGGTCGTGGTCTTGCCCGAGCCGGTCGGCCCCGTCACGATAAGAATGCCGTTGGGTATCTTGATAATTTCCCTGGTCCGATCGTAGACGTCTGGCGGCATTCCCAAGCTTTCCATCTCCAGATTTACCACGGAGCGGTCCAACACGCGCAGCACCACTGATTCCCCGAACTGCGTCGGCAGTGTCGAAACTCGCAAGTCCACCTGCTTGCCGCCAATGTTCAATTGAATGCGTCCGTCCTGCGGCAGGCGGCGCTCCGCAATATTCAGGTTGGACATGACCTTAACCCGCGAGATAATGGGCAGGGCCAGGTGTTTGGGAGGCGGCGCCATCTCGTAGAGCGCGCCATCCACGCGGTACCGAATTTTGAACTCGTCTTCAAACGGCTCAAAATGAATGTCGCTGGCGCGGTCCTGAATTGCCTTGAGCATGATTACGTTCACGAACCGTACGATGGGGGCCTGGCTTGCCAGCTCTTCCAACGCTGCTGTCCCGCCGGTCTTCGCCGCGCTCTCGATGGCTTCTGCCGACGTGAGCTGGTCTTCCATGTCGGTGAGAACATCCTTGAGCGACTCGCTATCTTCGGCAAAGTACCGCTGAATGGCCTCTTCAATTTGCTTCACGGGCGCAACCGCAATCTGCACGTCCTTGCCGAGAATAAATGAGAGTTCACCGACAAGTTGGGGATTGTACGGATCCATCACCGCCACCGTGACGGTGTTCCCACTGACCGACACCGGCACCGCGCCGTACATGCGCGCCACACTGGGTGGAATCGATCGCAACACCGCCTGCTCGAGGTCAACATCATCCAGGTTCACATAGTCGATACTCAGGTGTTCCGCCACTGCCCGCAGCAACTGCTCTTCGGTGATCAGCCCGAAATCAACCATCACCTGCGAAAGGGATCTGCCGGTGCGCTCGTGCTCCTCCTCAATCTCATGAAATTGCTCCGGAGTGAGCAGATTACGCTCTCGAACCAACTCGGACAGAACCGCTCTTTCGCCTTCAAACATGACTTAGCGCCGACCTCCCTCCCCTTGCAACTTCGCCACGATCGATTGTGGGTCCTGGGCGCTGGTAATCAGATCCCCGTAGGTGATCAATCCCCGCTCGTACAAGGTCATCAAATTCGCGTCCAGCGTCACCATGCCGTATTTCGCTCCCGTTTGAATGTCGGACGTGATCCGAAAGGTCTTGTTCTCGCGAATCAGGGCTTGGATGGACGGCGTCGTGATCATAATCTCGAAGCAGGCCACTCGTCCCTTCTTGTCCGCGCGGATCAACAACACCTGCGAGATGACTGCCAGAATCGACGAGGCCAACTGAGTGCGAATTTGCTCCTGCTGGTCCGTTGGAAACGCATCCACGATCCGGTCAACCGTCCGCGCTGCGCCCGTGGTGTGCAGCGTCGCGAACACAAGGTGCCCCGTTTCCGCGGCAGTGATCGCGGCTTCCATCGTTTCCAAATCGCGCATTTCGCCGACGAGAATGCAGTCCGGGTCCTGACGCAACCCGCGGCGCAACGCTTCGGCGAAATCGGGCACATCCACGCCCACTTCGCGTTGAGTGATAATGCTCTTCTTGTGCGGATGATAGTATTCAATCGGGTCTTCGACCGTGATAATGTGGCAATCTTCCTCCGTGTTGATCACGTCGATCATGGACGCCAGCGTCGTCGTCTTGCCCGAGCCCGTTGGGCCCGTCACTAGGATCAGGCCGCGCGGACGAAGCAACAGGTCCTTCACCGACGGCGGCAACCCGATTTGGTCGAGGCTCATCAACTTGTTGGGAATCTGTCGCAACACGACGCCGTAGTTGCCGCGCTCCTTGAATACACTCACGCGGAACCGCGATATCTCACCGTAAGCAAATCCAAAGTCGGTGCCGCCCTGCTCACGGACTTTCTGAATGTGTGACTCGGAGGTAATCGCCTTCATCAGGTGTTCCGTGTCCTCCGCGGTCAGCACGGGCAGATCCATGTGAATCAGCCGGCCGTGCTGGCGAATCACCGGCGGCAGGCCCACGTGGATGTGCAAGTCCGAGCCGTTTTCGTCCACCACCACCTGCAACAGGTCTTCCATTTGCGCCGACATAATCTGATCATCTCCGTTCGATTGTGCGCCTGACGACCATCTTTGCGCTACGCCTCATCACCCTGGGTAATCGAGATGACTTCCTCAGGCGTCGTGATACCGGCCATAATCTTGCGTACCCCATCTTCTCGCAACGTCCGCATACCCAACTCGCGCGCCCGCGCCCGAATCACGTTCGCGGGCACTTTTTCGTAAATCAGCCGACGCACCTCGTCGTCCACCTGGAAAATCTCATAGATGCCCATCCGACCGCGATAGCCCGTGCGCGAGCACTCATTGCAGCCGGCGCCCCGGACAATTGTCGCGTTTTTCATCTCCTCCGGATTCAGCTTCAGCGTTTGCATTTCATAGTCCGTCGGCGCGTACGGTTGCCGGCACTTCGGGCAAACCTTGCGAATCAGTCGTTGGGCCATGATCGCACGCACCGCCGACGCCACGAGAAATGGCTTGACGCCTATGTCGACGATACGCGTTATCGCCGAAGGTGCGTCATTCGTGTGCAGCGTCGAGAACACCAAATGTCCCGTCAGCGCCGACTGGACGGCAATCTCCGCCGTTTCCAAGTCACGTATTTCGCCGATCATAATAATGTTCGGTGCTTGGCGAAGAATGGAGCGCAATGCCGCCGCAAACGTCAGGTTGATCTCCGCATTGACCTGCACCTGGTTGATGCCGTTCAACTGATACTCGACCGGGTCTTCAACCGTGATGATTTTGCGGTCCGGCTTGTTGATATCGTTCAAGCACGCGTACAACGTGGTCGTTTTGCCGGAGCCGGTGGGGCCAGTGACGAGGAACACGCCATCCGGCATGTTGATGATCTTGTTCATCGTGCCCTGGTCGTCACTGAAGAAGCCCAAGTCGCCCAACCCGAGCAGCAAGCTGGTCTTGTCCAGGATACGCATGACGATGCTCTCGCCGTGATTGGTCGGCAGACACGAGACGCGCAGGTCGAGCGTTCGCCCCATGACCGGCAACTGGATACGGCCGTCCTGGGGCACGCGTTTCTCGGCGATGCTCATGTTCGACATGATCTTAAGCCGACTGATGATCGCCGCCTGCAACCGCTTCGGCGGGTTGTCCACTTCGTGGAGCACGCCGTCTATCCGGTACCGCACCCGCAGCCGTTTCTCGAGGGGCTCGATGTGAATGTCGCTCGCCCGGTTGCGGAACGCCTCCATGATGATCAAGCCGACCAGCTTGATAATGGGCGCGTCGGCGTCGGTTTCGACAGCCTCGTCAATCCTGGTTTCGGTCGCCTTGTCACCTGTCAGACCGAGGTCGATCTCGCCCTCGGTGATCTCTTGCAGCATGTTTTCGACCGTGTCGTCAGCGCTCCCGTAATAGCGGGTGATCGAATCTTCAATGTCGTTCTTGGCCGCGACAACCGGCTCCACGTTCATGTGAAGCAGGTACCGCAGGCTGTCCACCGTGTCGACATCCAGCGGATCGCTGATCGCGACGGTGAGGGTGTTATCGTGCTTGTAGACGGGAACGATCTTGTACCGGCGGGCGACATGCTTGGGAACCAGGGCCAAAACATCATCCGGAACGCGGTACTCCGCGAGATTGATCGTGTCCATGTTGAACTGGCTGGCCAGTGCTTTGGACACGTCCATGTGCGTGATCCGTCCCAGCGCGATCAGCGCGTCGACAAGCCCCACCTGCTCCGTCGTGGCGCGTTCCTTCGCCTTCAGGATGTCTTCATGGGAGATGAGCCCGAGATCCCGCAGAATCTCAACTATATATTCGTCTTGAGCCGGCATTTGTATGGCGCGACTACATCACTCCAATAAACATTAACTCTTGGGCTTCTGGCAGTCAAGAAGTCAGGGCTGCGTACCCACCAATCGCGCTGGGCGTGTTTCACCCCCCCTTCAGCTTGCGCAGCAGTATCTCCCCCACCAATTGCGGGTTCGCCTTGCCCTTGCTCAACTTCATGACCTGCCCTTTCAGGAAGTTGATCGCGGCCGAATTTCCTGCGCGGAAGTCTGCCACCGACTTGGGGTTGCTGGCAATCGCTTCCTCGACGAACCTCTCCAGCGCGCCCGTGTCACTGACTTGAACCAAGCCCTTCTCGTTCACGATCGCCGACGGGCTCTTGCCGCTGGTGAACATCTCAGCGAAAATCTCTTTGCCGATCTTCCCGCTGATCTGGTTGCTGTCGATCAGCATCACCAACTCGGCGAGGTCCTTCGGCTTGATCGGGCATTCTGTAATTGTCGTTTTCGACTCGCTCAGCTTGCCAAGTAGCTCGGTCATTACCCAGTTCGAAATGGCCTTCGGATTGTTCGACGCTTGTGCCGCCTGCTCATAAAAGGCCGCCAGGGCGCCGTCCGCCACCAATACACTCGCGTCGTATTCGGGCAACCCGTACCGCTTTATGAACCGCTGTCGTTTGGCTTCCGGCAGTTCCGGCAACCGTCTTCGCGCCTCCCCAATCATTTCGTCGCTTACCACCACGGGCATCAGGTCCGGCTCGGGAAAATACCGATAATCATGCGCGTACTCTTTTGTGCGCATCACGGTCGTCCGGCCCGTCACGTCGTCCCAACGCCTCGTTTCTTGCGACACTTTCTCCCCTTTTTGGAGCGCGGCGGTTTGCCGCTGGATTTCGTAGGCGAGCGCACGCCGCACGCCTGAAATGGTGTTCATGTTCTTGATCTCGACCTTCTCGCCGAACTCCTTCTGGCCCGCCGGCCGCACCGACACGTTCGAGTCGCAACGCAGTTGTCCCTTCTCCATGTCGCAATCGCTGATCTCGCCGCTGATGAGGATCTCCTTGAGCGCGGTCAGATACGCAAAAGCTTCGTCCGGCGAACGGATGTCCGGCTCGCTCACAATCTCCATCAATGGCGTGCCGGCACGATTGAAATCCACGCCGCTCTTGGTTTCAAAATGAAAGTTCTTGGCCACGTCCTCTTCGAGGTGCGCGCGTATAATGCCGATCTTCTTCGTCGCCCCGCCTTCCAGCTTGATCTCTACGGAACCCTTCGCGCACAGCGGCAGGTCGTACTGCGAAATCTGGTAGTTCTTCGGCATGTCAGGATAGAAGTAATTTTTCCGGTCCCACTTGCTCAGCCGCGCCACCTCGCTTCCAATCATCAGGCCCGTCAGGATGGTTTTCTTCACCGCTTCGCCGTTCATCACGGGCAGCACGCCCGGATAACCGAGGCATACGGGGCAGACGTGCGTATTCGGTTCCGCGCCAAACTCCGTCGCGCAGCCGCAAAACATCTTGCTCTTCGTCTTGAGCTGCACGTGAACTTCCAAGCCTATGACCGCTTCATATTGCATGTTTTAATGCGTCACCCTGAGTGTAGCGAAGGGGCCGCCGATACGACAGCTCGCAGGGGAGGCTTCTCCTTGTGCCAGCCCGTCGCCTGCTCGTAGGCGTGGGCAGCGCGTAACACGGTTTCCTCGCCGAACGGCCTGCCAAGAACCTGCAACCCGATGGGCAGTTTCGGACTGCTGGTGAATCCACAGGGGAGACTGACACCACAAATACCTGCCAGGTTCACGCTGATTGTAAAAATATCGCTCAGATACATTTTCAGCGGGTCATCGGTCTTCTCGCCAATGCGGAAGGCGGCCTCGGGCGATGTCGGCGTCAGAATGACATCGCATTTCTCGAACGCCTTTTCGAAATCCTGACGGATGAGGGTCCGCACCTTCTGAGCACGCAGATAATACGCGTCGTAGTAGCCTGCGCTCAGGGCATACGTGCCGAGAATGATACGCCGCTTCACTTCAGGCCCAAACCCGGCTCCTCGCGTCTTCCCGTACATGTCGATCACGTCCTCGCCCGGCACCCGCGCGCCGTACCGTACACCATCGAAGCGCGCAAGGTTCGCACTCGCTTCCGCCGTGGCTATCAAATAGTACACCGCCACTGCGTAATCCGTGTGCGGCAGTGAAATCTCCACGACCTGCGCTCCCAACTCTTGCAGCTTGGCAATAGCCCCGCGCACCGCGGCCTCGACCTCGCGATCCATTCCGTCGATAAAATACTCCTTGGGCAGGCCAACGCGCAGGCCTTTGACGCCCTTGCCGAGAATGGCGGTGTAATCCGGAACGGGTTGCGGCACGCTTGTCGAATCGTGGCGATCATGGCCCGCCAGCACGCGCAACATCAGCGCGCAATCAGCCACGTCTTTTGTGAAGGGTCCGATCTGGTCGAGCGACGACGCAAACGCCACCAGTCCGTAGCGTGAGACACGCCCATACGTGGGCTTCAACCCCACACAACCGCACTGCGCCGCCGGTTGCCGAATCGAGCCGCCCGTATCGCTTCCCAATGCCGCAAACGCCTCGTCTCCGGCCACCGCAGCCGCGCTTCCACCACTGGAACCACCGGGAATGCGGTCCAAGTCCCACGGGTTGTGCGTAAGGCCCCAACTCGAGTTTTCCGTGGAGCTTCCCATGGCAAACTCGTCCATGTTCGTGCGCCCGAGAAGAATTGCCCCGGCGTCACGCAATCGTTGCACCACACAGGCGTCATAGACGGACGTGTGGCCCTTGAGGATTTTCGACGCGCACGTGCAGGGTTGTCCATCGACACTGAGATTGTCTTTGATGGCAATGGGCACGCCACCGAGAAGTTTGCCGTTCCTGGCCTCGCCACTGCGGTCGATGGCGTCGGCCTGGGCCAGAGCATCGTCGGCATTGAGCCACAGATACGCCTTCAATTTGCCATCAACGGCCTGGATGCGGTCGAGTAGCGCCTGCGTTGCCTCGCGGGCCGAAACGTCGCCGCGTCGCAGCTTTTCGCGCAATTGACAAACGGTTAGTGTGTGCAGGCTCATTCGAGAATCTTCGGGACCATGAACAAATCACGGGCCTGCTCGGGGGCGTTCTTGAGCACCTTCTCGCGGTTGATCGAGGGCTCCACCTCATCCTTGCGAAAGACATTCGAGAGCGGCGTGGCGTGCGCCGTCGGTTCCACGTGCGAGACATCCAATTCGTTGAGCTTGGCGACGTAGGCCAGAATGTCTTTGAGCTGCGCGGAGATCTTCGCTTTCTCTGCGTCCGTCAAATACATGCGGGCCAAATGCGCAACATACGAGACGTCAAACGACTCGGTATCCTCAGCCATACAGTGGTTGCATCATACCGGTGGGAAACCGGCTTGCTCAAGTAAAATGCTCGCGCCACCGCCGTCGCGATCTCTCAGTCGAGCGACCGCGCGTAGATGATCGTGTACAGGATGCGGCGCGATTCGTCCGGCTTGCGCATGCGCGGCTCGCGATGGACCTCGATGAAGCCCTGTTCTTCGAAGAAGTGGCAGGCGCGGGAATTGTCGGCGCTGACGCCGGCATGGACACCGCGTACCCCTGCGTCGCAGGCGCGCTGACAGAAAGCCTCGACCAAGCGCTGCCCGATGTGCTGTCCACGGAAGCCCTCTTGGACGTTGACATGCAAGTGGGCCGGGTACTCGCGGAGGGCTGGGCTGGACCGATAACCGTTTGTCAGCCACATCCCGATGTTTGCGCGAAGCAACCGTATCGTCTGCGGATGCCACAGCGCTCCGCGTACGAGCGCCTTCGCGAACACCAGCGGCGCTATGCGCCACATCACCACCCGCAGGTAATGGCTCGTGCTCAGGCATCCCGTCAGGTAGCCGACAGGACCCGCACCAGCGTCGGCGACAAAGATCGATTGTGGCTCGAACTCCGTGTAGTAATTCGTCAACAGGTCTGCGATGATCTCCCGGTCGGGAAAGAATCGCTCGACGGGTTGGCCAGCATCGGCCGTGTCGCAACAGATTCGGCGCACGGCCGCGCGGTCGCGCCGTTCGTACTGGCGGATGTGCAGCGCGGTGCCCATTTGCGAGGACATATCGCACGCAGGATGTTCCGTTGTCCAGTCCGGCGTTGCTTTTTCTCGGAGCGCCCGAGAGAATTAGTCCCGTATGAGACCGACTAGGAAGCTCATGTGCGCCGTTTTTCTTTTCTTGCTGAGGGACCGGAGCCGTAAGTAGCCGAGTACCGAGGAGCCCGATGGCCAGGTCTCTCCAACCACCACTTGTTAAACTCTCACACGCCAGCATTCGGGCTGGCGAACAACTGTTGTTTCGCAACACCAACTGGACATTCCGTCGGGGAGAGCAGTGGGCGCTGGTCGGCCCCAACGGGTCCGGCAAGACGCTGTTCGCAAGCGCCCTGGCCGGCGCAGTACCTGTCGTCGGTGGCGAATTCATTGTGCCTGACGGGGCGGTGGAGCACGTCTCCTTCGAGCAACAGAAGTCCGTGGCGGGGGATGCACCGGCAGCGGCCCGGTGGTTCAGCGTCGAGGAGGAAGCCGCGCCCCTTGTGCGTCAATTCCTGTCGCAGGACTGCGTCGAGGACATCAACCCCTTTGAAGTCGTGACGCGATCACCGGCCTCGGCGCTCCGGTTCACTCAACGCCAGCGGCGTGTTGTCCGTCTCCTTGGCGTCGGACCTCTACTCGAGCAGCCTTTGCCGTCGTTGTCGAACGGGGAGATGCGAAAGATTTTCCTGGCGCGGGCGCTGTTGCGACGGCCACAGCTGTTGATTCTCGATGATCCATTTGCCGGGCTGGACGTGGTGTTTCGCAGGCACTTAAAGGAGATTTTGGAGAAACTCATCAGACGCGGGGCGGTCCACCTGCTGCTGGTCGCGACGCATCGCGACGAATTGCCCCGTGGAATTACTCATCTCTTGCGCGTGGCCCGGTGCCAGGTCGTGGAACAAGGTCGCTTCAGCAAGCGGCGCAGCCGCCAATCGCTGGCGTTGAAGCAAGCACCTCGGTTGCATGCCCTGCCCCGGCTGCGGAAAATCGTGACCGGAAAGCCAGTCTCAACGGGATCAGAGTTGGTTCGCCTGACCGACGTGACGGTGAGGTACGGCGGACGAACGATCCTTCAGAAGGTCAATTGGGTTGTCCATCGCGGTGAGAACTGGGCACTGATCGGGCCGAACGGATCAGGAAAGAGCACCCTGCTGAGCCTGATCATTGGGGACAACCCACAAGCCTACGCAAACGATGTCCGCGTATTCGGACGGCGGCGCGGCGATGGAGAGAGCGTATGGGAATTGAAGCGGCGGATCGGCTGGGTATCACCGGAACTGCACCTGCACTTTCCAGAATCGCAGACCTGCCTCGAAGCCGTGCTCTCCGGATTTGATGATGCCACCGGTTGTTTTCGTCGTCCAACTCGGCGCCAGCGTAACGCTGCCAGACGATGGCTGGCGAATTTCGGGTTGGCTGGTTGTGCCGGTCGACTGTTCGGATCCCTCTCGGCCGGATTGCAACGCATGACCTTGCTGGCACGAGCGTTGGTGAAAGAGCCGGATCTGCTCGTCCTGGATGAACCTTGCCATGGGTTGGACGCCGAGCACCGCGCGCGGTTTATCCACACCATCAACATACTGCTGCGGTATACAACGGTCGTGTACGTCACGCATCGATGGGATGAGGTTCCGGCGGGGATCGATCGGGTGTTGCGGCTCTCGGTTGACGGCACCGCCGATCGACGCAGGTCTCGACCAAAATCGGTCCCCCGGCGCCTGACAGGGTGTTGAGAAAACCCGTTTCGGCCGAAAGAACACGCGAAGCACGTTCTTCAAATGCATGTGTTTTTCCACAAGGCCGCTCGGCGAGCGCAAACGTTCTCGACTTGCTTTCCAGCTGAACTTGTGACATTGTAAGTGCCGTTATAGGGTTGCGGTTAGGGCATGCCAAGCGTCACGTCTGCGCGAGGCGATTGCCGATTTGAATGGTGAAGTGATGCGAGTCTACTTCTCCGTCGTCGAGTCGGCGTGAAATCATAAGGGTAGAGGTCGCGGTGTGCAGCCAAAACAAATCTCGGCATTCTTCCGGTGTTTCCGCGCGCTCTACGATTACGCCTCACGAAACAGGTGAGCATCTGAACATCCCCACAGCGAGGTCCCATGAGCGCACACGTAATTGAGCAGACAAGGTCAAAGACATGCAGCATCCCGTCGAATCACCCGTTGCCGGCGGGTTCCGCTCAAGACGCGACTGCTCCAGAGTCGGCGGTCGCCATCAAAGGGTATCCTGTTCCGCAATGGAAGCGCGGACTTGACATCGCTTGCGTACTGTTGGCCTTGCCGATCCTTCTGCCCGTAATGATTCTCATCGGCCTCGCGATCAGGTTGTTTGGCGGCGGCCCAGCCCTTTTCAAGCAGGAGCGCGTGGGCTATCTCGGCCGGCCGTTCGTACTTTACAAGTTTCGCACCATGACCGTGACCAGCGACCCCGATATTCATCGTCGCCATGTGGAAGAACTCATCGGCGCCAGCCAGCCCATGGTCAAAATGGATCAGCGCGGCGACGCCCGCCTGCTTCCGCTGGGACGGCTTTTGCGTGCCACCGGCCTGGACGAGTTGCCGCAAATTATCAACGTTCTGCGCGGAGACATGAGCTTGGTCGGGCCGCGCCCCTGCCTGGCCTTCGAGTACGAACGCTATTTGCCTTGGCAGCGCGAACGATTTGCCGTGCTCCCCGGGCTGACGGGACTCTGGCAGGTTAGCGGCAAGAACCGCACGACGTTTCTCGAAATGATTCGGCTCGACATCGCTTACTCACGAAACATGAGTCCGTGGTTCGATCTCAAGATCATGCTCCAGACACTGCCGGCGTTGCTTGCCCAGATGCGCGAGACGCGGGCCCAAGGGCGACCGCAATCCGCCGCCCGCTTGTCTTCGGGGACAAGATCGCCGGCGAAAACGCTGAGTACCAGCTAGTAACTTGGACGTTGACAGTTCTTAACCCGGTTTCTGTTCGGGCACGGCGGCGAAGGGGACAGTGGCAAGCGCGGGGAGGCTATTGCGAGCGGCTTGCTCTGGTTTAATTGAGGCATATCGTTAGAGACACAGTGCGCGTCACATCGCGGCGGCAAGGTCGCAGAACGGTTCGCAGTGCGCCGTAGCTCGGAGGCAGCGGTGGCAGTTCGTACCATAGATCGAAAGGAATTCGACAGGCTCTTTCCATACACCGGCCAGCTGACCCCCTTCATCGGCGAGGCCGTGGAGTGGTTTACCGACGATGCCCGAAGGGCCGTCGGCGTTATTGGCCGCAGCCCCTCGCAACCCGCCTGGCGTTATGCCGTCCTGAAGCGCAGCCAGTTCGGCGACTTCAAAGTCGCCCATCTCGGCGAAGCTCTTGCCGACCTGCCGGCAATACGCGATGAGTGCCAGCGTGCCGTCGCGGCGGCCGAAGGCGAACCACCCGCCGTGCCTCCTGAAGTCGCCGCTCCTCAGGCCGAACCCACGATCGAGTTTCAGGAGAAACCTTGGAGCAGCCTGGCGGTTGTCGTGTTTATCTTGGCTGCGGATGTCGTCGTAATTGGTGTCATCGTGTTGTCGGCTCATCACTGGCACTAAAGAAGGGCTCGTGCCGTCCGCACGACGTTGCCTGTACCTTTGCCGATCGTCGCAATCTGGCTTCAGTAGCCAAGTTACGAAGGGTTTCGCTTGTTCACCCGTTCAAGAACCGCGATGCAATCTACGCCAGGTTTTTCATTGACTTTTGCCCCCAATACGCCCATAAATAGACTGGGTTCGGAAAGTGGGTTGTCTGATTCTGTATCGTGGCGGTGGTGGGAGAAGAGAATGGGAATGCGTTTAGTGCATTTAGTCGCTTGGGGCCTCACGGTTCTCGTGTTGTCAACCCCCGGTTTGGTCAACGCCAATACGATCATCTACGGTGACTTGGATGGCGTCACGACGGATTTCCTCGGTGTTCAGGAAACTGCCAATTCTCCTGGCCACACCGCTCCGCTCTTCGGTGCCCCGACCTTGGTCGGAAATGCGCTGTTCTTCAATCATATGTCATTCGTCTCCCAGTCAAACAATGGGGCCAGTGATATTAATGATGGCCAACTGGACACCACGATTGTAACGACCAACCTCCCCGGTTATTACATCAACCAGCTTACACTCCAGGAATTCGGCGACAGCACCCTAGCCGGCACCGGCACGTCCGCGACCTACGCCAGCGTCGGGAGCGCCATCACTCTGACCGTTCTCGCACTCGATGACAACGAGATACCCTTTGCCCTGATCGGCACCAACTTGACCTTCACCAACAACGGCCAGTGGACCCTCGCCGGAGGTCCGTTGACGGCGCAAAACTGGAGCGGTTCGATCAATTTCCAAATGGCGCCGTTCCTCGAAAGTTTTGGCATCACGGGTCAGGCTACCGAAGTGGCTCTGACCCTCGACAACACGCTGGCCACCAGCAGCGAGGCGAATACCGAGGCGTTCATTGCCAAAAAGGCCGAGGGCCTTCAAGTGACACCGATAGTTGTACCGGAACCCAGTACCCTCTCCTTGTTAATGCTCACCGGAGCCTTGCTGATGGTGGGGCGATTCGGGCGGAAGAGCTGACGGTCTGATAAAAATCTCTGGATTTCTGACCCTGCGCGGGCATGGGTGCCCAACGCAGGGTTTTGCTGTCATCGTGGTGGGGTGCGGAAGGAGAAGGGCGATGGAAACGAAGCAGCATCTGGGTTTATTGGGGCGAGCAGTTCTCGCAGGGTGTGGTTCTCTGTTGATTCTGACCGCATCAGCCTGCGCACAATACACTGGCGACTATCAGACCAACACCGTCAGCGGCGTGACCAGCAACTGGGTGGGCAATGGCACCTATGTGGTCGGCTCCAATACCTTCGCCGATATCTTGTTGATCCAGAGCAGCGGTGTGCTGTCCAACGGATCCGGTTGCCTCGGCTACGTCTCCTCCAACAACACCGCGCAGGTCACCGGCAACAACTCGGTCTGGTACAACGATTCCGGTGTGTATGTCGGTTACATCGGGTGGGCCAACAGCCTGATCGTCAGCGGTGGCGGGCGCGTGGAAAACGGCTCCGGTTATGTAGGCTACGGCAGCTACGGCGGCAGCAACAACAGTGTGCTAGTCACAGATTCCGGTTCGGTCTGGAGCAACGCCAGCGCGTTGATGGTCGGCAATGGGGGTGCGGGCAACAGTTTGGTCATTAGCAACCAGGGCCAGGTGATGGACGCTTCGGGCTACATCGGGCAGAGCGTCAGCGCTAGCGGAAACACAGCGGTCATTACGGGCAGTGGCTCGGCTTGGCACAATTCGAGCCTCTTGGCTGTGGGTAACTTTGGCGCGGGCAACAGCCTCGTAATCACCGACGGTGGGGGCGTGGATGACTCGATCGGTGTCGTGGGGCTCAGCGCCACCAGCAGCAATAACGCCGTGCTCGTTTCCGGCAGCGGTTCGGTCTGGAGCAATGGATCCTACCTGTCGATCGGCAATATTGGCTCGGGCAACAGCCTGGTGATCAGCAACAATGGACAGGTGGTCGATGGCTTCGGCTACCTGGGCTACAACTCCGCCAGCAGCAGCAACACGGTGCTTGTGGCCGACGGCGGCATCTGGCAGAACGGCTCACTTTACGCAGGATACCTCGGCTCGGGCAATTCGCTGGTGGTGGATGGCGGCTCGGTGTTGGCCACAAATCTTGTCCTGGGCGTCGGCTCGGCAACCTGCAACAATCTCGTTCAGTTGGACAGCGGCAACATCATTGTCACCAACGCAGCGCACAACGCCGTCTTGGAGTTGCGCGATGGCCAATTGATTCTCAACGGCGGGGTGCTGCAGGCCGACATCCTCCTGATTACCAACACCTGCGCGCAGTTCTTTCATAACGGAGGGTCGGTTGTCGTGGGTCAAGTGGTTCTCGACCCGAACCTGTTTCGGATCGTGTCTCTGACCCAGCAAAGCAACGATATGCTAGTCACCTGGATGATGGGGCCCGGAGCGACAAACGCACTTCAAGCCACCGCCGGGGATGGAAACGGCGGGTATAGCGCCGGTGGCTTTACCAATATCTTTGTGGTGGCGAATAATCCAAGCCTCGGCACGGTTACCAACTATCTCGATCTTGGCGCCGCCACAAATACCCCCACGCTCTATTACCGCGTCCGGCTCACGCCGTAAGCGGGAGTGAAGATCGAAGGCCATTCGATCGGACCGGGACCGTCTGAGAACGCGACCTCGCTATTCCCCGACGCCCGAAGCGTGTGCCGGTTGAGCAGCGGCTGCGAGTTCGGCCTTTACGGCGGCGAAGTCCTGTTGAAAGCCCGGGTTGGACTTGAGATTGCGCACGATGGCCTGCGCGAGAACGCGTCCCGCGTAGATGTCGGTCGGGTAATGTTTGGCGAGCTGGATGCGATGCCAGCCAATGCTGCGTCCAACAGCGAGGATCTCCGCCCGTTTTTCCGGGAACAGATCCGCCAGGACCAGCGCGCAGACCATCCCGGGCGTCGAATGCGCGCTGGGGTAACTGTACGTGCTTTCCGGACGAGCCACTACCAGACTCGGGTCAACCACGTACGGTCGTTCGCGCCGGAAAAACTCCTTTGCCGCACCCTTGATCGGTAGCAGGGAGAGATTTTTGAAGATCGGGAGCCGACAATCTCTTTTCGGGGTTGATTCTGTCACGCAGCCTGTCGATATTGCCCCGTATGTTGGGTCGCTGGAGACTAACCGTGGTTCGAAGAGGACTGCGTGAGTTGCCTGTCTGATCAAGGGAGAACGAATATGAACGAAATGGTCTTGATGGCCCATGTGCTGTCTGGGGTCGGTTGCATCGTCACGACCGTGTGGCTGTTTGTGGATGTGCTGCACGTCCAGGAGGGGAACCTGACCCGGATCAGACGGGTGAGTTGGGCTGCGGCGATTCTCATGTGGCTGGCCTTCTTCATCGGCGGCGCTTGGTATGTCGTCTCCTATCCTGTGGACAAGGCCATCATCCTCAAGGGCCCGTGGCCATTCGCCCACAACTATTTCATGGAAACCAAGGAGCATCTCGTCATCATGCTGCTGGTGTTGGTCACCTATCTCCCGATTGCCGCCTCGAACAATCTCGCGGCAAACCCGGAGGCGCGACGGGTGGTTCTTTGGGTGGCGGCGGCGATCGTGTTGCTGGCCTTGCTGATTGAGGGTCACGGAGCAATCATTGCAATGGGAGTCAAGGTGGCATTGCTGGCGAAGCAACATTGATATTAGGAGAACAAGCGTGGAAACCGCCCCCATCTCGAAATACACAATCTCCTTTGGGTTGTCCGTGGCGCTCACCAGCGTGATCAATGCGCTCTTGGTGGTCGTGAAGGAAAAGAGCCAGGCTGTTCTGGCTGCAATGCAAAAAATCACGGGTCACCAATGGGTCACGCACAGCGCCATCGTTCTCATTTTGTTTGGCTTCTTTGGCTGGCTGTTCGCGAGAGTCAACCGCGGTCAGGGATTGCCGATGAGCGTCAACCGTTTGATCGGGACGATCCTGGCGGGCGTGGTGACGGGGAGCCTCGTCATCATCGGGTTCTATTTGATCGGCGATTGACGAGACCCTGCATGACAACACGACAACACGGATTGATTTTGGACTAGGATTCGTCCGTTGCACCATGAAGGATGCTTTGCAAACCACTTGTCGCGCATCCGTTCTGACACTACTGACAATGCTCAACCTGGCCATCGTCGGAAACACGTATGGCGGACCTCCATTCGTGACTGATGACCCCGAACCGGTGGATTATCAACACTGGGAATTCTATATTGCCTCCGAGGATTCCGATACCTCTGGCGATTGGTCCGGCACCGCGCCACATTTCGAATTGAACTACGGGGTCGTTTCCAACGTCCAGCTACATTTGATTGCGCCCATGGCCTACGACGTGCCTCCCGCAGGAGGCGCCCATTACGGCTATGGCGACATGGAACTGGGCGTGAAGTTCCGTTTTATCCAGGAGACGGAGCGCATGCCCCAAGTCGGCGTGTTCCCGTTGCTGGAAGTTCCCACCGGTAGCGCCAGAGACAATCTTGGCACCGGCCACCTTCAAGGGTTCGTGCCTTTGTGGTTGCAAAAGAGTCGGGGCTCCTGGACGGCGTATGGCGGTGGCGGTTACGGCATCAATTCCTTCAGTGTCGGCAATCAGAATTGGTGGTTTGTGGGTGGCGTGCTGCAAGACCAGGTCTGGTCCAATGTCCTCGTCGGGGTGGAAGTGTATCACCAAAGCGCCCTGCAAGTGGATTTCCCCAACGTCGGCACGGCGTTCAACATCGGCACGCTCATCGATCTGAGCGAGCAGCACCATTTGCTGTTCTCCGCGGGGCGGTCGATTGACGGCCCAACATCGTTCCAATGTTACGTCGCCTATCAATTCACATTCGATAACACCCTGTTCCAGTTTGAAAACAAGCCCCGACAATAGATTCTCGCCCGCGGCTTTGGATAAGGGAACGAATTTGCACGAAGGAGATTCGCCGTCCAGGTGGTGTGCCCTGCTTGACGCTCAGAAGGCGTTGTAGTAGCCTGCGCGGCGAATTCTGATGAGCCTGCGTAAAAGATTCGCCATTGCCCTCCTGGGTGTGCTGGTTTTTGGCTTCCTCATGCCCGTGGAAAGTCCTGCGCCGTTGATCTGGACCAAGGGTGAGGGCTGGAGTTGGGTGCACGAAGGGGTGCCGGTCGGGGCGACCCCGGCCGATCAGCTCAAGATCGGACAGAATTTCCAAGCGGGAAAGAGGTACCGCAACGCGATCCCGGCCTATCGTCGACTCATTGCCCGCTGGCCGCTCTCGTCGTCGACGCCCGACGCGCGGATGGGGTTGGCGGAATGTTACGGTGCCATCGGGTACCACTACAAGGCATTCCAGACGTATCAAGAGATGCTCAAGAAACACCCGAGTACGCCGCACTTCGATGAGGTGCTGCAACGCGAATTCGAGATCGGCAATCTGTTCCTCGCGGGCGAACGGCAGAAGGCCTGGGGTGTCCGCTGGTTCCCGTCCCTGGAGCGCGCGGAGGAAGTCTACGAGGCCGTCGTCAAGAACGGCCCGTACAGTCCCGTTGCAGTCGATGCCCAATTTCGCATCGGGCTGGTGTACGAGAAGGAACGCGATTATCTTTCCGCCGTTCACGCCTATGAGAAGCTGCTGGAACGTTACCCGAGACATCCGCTCGCCGAGGCGGCGCAATTCCAGATTGGCTGGGAATACAAGAAAGAGTCGGCCCGCGCCGAATACGACCAGAACGCGGCCAACCAGGCGATTGCTGCGTTCTCGGATTTCATCTTTCGGTACCCGCAGAGCGACAAGGTGCCCGTGGCCGAGAAGTATCGCACCGAGCTGAAGATGGACCAGGCCCGCGGCATGTTCCGTATCGGCGAGTTCTATGAGAAGAACCACTACTACAAGTCAGCGCTGATTTATTACAACGACGTGATCGAGAAGAATCCCGAGTCCGATTGGGCTACCCAGGCGAAATTGAAAGTTGCCGCGCTTACGTCCCAGGCCGCTGAAAAGACCGCGACGCCATGAGCTGCTTTGTGCTTGCCGTGCGGTCCGGGCGCCGCTGCCCGCGGTCAAGTCTCCGGGGCTTGACGGCCCCGCTGCTGTCGCTATGCGTCTTTGCCTCCGGCTGCGCAGGCTATCACATCGGCCCGGTGACCAAGACAAGCTTCCATTCGATTGCCGTGCCGATCTTCCGAAACGAAACGCTCCGGCCGCAACTCGAAGCTCCGATCTGCAACGCGATCATCCGCCGAATTCAAGAGGACGGGTCCCTTCGGATCGAGGAGAGGCCTCGCGCCGATGTGATCCTTTTTGGCACCGTGGTCCGCTACGATCGCCTCGCGTTGCGCTCATTGCGGTCGGACACCGGCGTGCCCCGCGAGTACCGAATTTCCATCACCGTCCGCGTCGAAGCCCGGGATCGTCGCACCGGAGAGACTGTGCTCAGGCCCACCGAGGTGGAGGGAAAGAGCGACGTGCTGATCGGCGAGGACCAGCAAAGCGCGGAGATGCAGGCGTTACCGTTGGTGGCCGACGACATTGCCAAACGGATTACCGGCCTGCTCGTGGAAAGTTGGTAACCCGTCGCCCGGAGCAGAGCGAACCGTCTCAGGCTTTCTTCGGTTCGTTCCGAATGACCGCCGTGGCCGCTTTCAGCCGGGCCGACAATCGGGACTTCTTGCGCCAGGCGTTATTGCGATGGATCACGCGGGTCTTGGCGGCCTTGTCCAGGGCGGAACTCAGCAGCCGATACAGCGCGTTGGCGTCCTCGGCCTTTTTGGCGGAGACCGCTGCGAGAAATTTCTTTTCCAGCGTGTGCAGCCGGGATTTAATCGACTTGTTGTGCGCCTCCTTACGGAGGCTGGCGCGCGCGTGTTTCGCCGCTGAACGTGTATTGGCCATGATAAATAATCCGATGAATCTATTACGTCTTGGTTGCTTGAATGGCGCGTCATCTTACGGCCCGAACTGCAAAAGTCAACGGGGAAAATCGTGCGCCTGCTGAAGTTCTTTGTGGGCGTGCTCCTGTTGCCGGCGTGCGCCGCTCTGACCATGACGGCGTGGCGTTTGGCTTTGCACGTCTCCTTTGCTCCAAATGCGATGGCTAGTCCGGCCTTGTGGGCGTTTGTCGGAGGGTACGCACTCTGGCTGGCCGTGTTCGCCGTCCTGCCCAAACCCATGCGCACCTACGTCCTCGGCCACGAATTGACCCACGCCTTCTGGGCGCTGATGCTGGGCGCGCGCGTCAGCGGATTAAAGGTCAGGAAGACGGGCGGGCAGGTGCGCACGAGCAAAACCAACTGGTTCATCGCGCTGGCGCCGTATTTCTTCCCGTTCTATGCCATGTTGTTCATGGCCGTATTCTTCCTGGCATACGCCATTTGGGATCTCGGCGCGTACCTGTGGGTGCTGTTCTTCCTCGTGGGCCTTGGCTGGAGCTTTCATATCACGTTCACCCTGATGATGCTGCTGGCCGTCAAACAGCCGGATGTTCAGTCACAAGGCGTGGTCTTCTCGGCGGTCGTCATTTACGGAATGAATCTACTGATTATGGGGCTCATGATGGCGGCGCTGTCACGCGCAGTGACGTTCGGTGCCCTCGCGCGGTCGCTGGGCGGCGACCTCGGCACGGCCTATGGCTGGACTCTCGACAATCTGGTGGCGCTGTGGCATGATGCCGCGGCTTTCGTTCGGCATAGACAGCATCACTGACGCGGATTGCGATACGACACATGAATCTCGCGGAAATCCTGAGTGTGGAACAGGTGGTCCCACGCCTGACGGCGGCGGACCGCTGGGCCGTGATTGACCAGCTCATTGACGTCCTGGTGCGAACTCACAAGATTCGCGCGGAAGACCGCGAGTCGGTGCGCAAGGCCGTCAAGGACCGCGAAACCAGCAAGAGCACCGGGATCGGTTACGGTATCGCCCTTCCCCATGCCAGCGTGGCTTGTATCCAGGATGTCGTCGCGGCATTCGGGCGCGTAAGTCCCGGCGTCGAATTCCAGGCGCTCGACAATCAGCCGGTAACGTTGTGTCTGCTGTTTCTGACGCCGCAGGGTCAATTCCAAAAACACCTGCTCCTTCTGTCGACCGTGGCGCGGTTCCTGAGCAACAAGGACAACCGCCAGAAGCTCGAAGCCGCGCCATCCGCTGAAGAAATCCTCGCCAACTTCCGTTCCGCATCCTAAGCTGGCGTTCCATGCCATCCGCGCCTGACATCCTTGCCGATGCCGTCGAACGAGCCTTGGGAGCGCCGGCCCAAATCAGGCCCTGTGCCGATCCAAAATTCGGTGACTATCAGGCCAATGGGGTGATGGCCGTCGCCAAACAGCGGGGAGAAAACCCTCGCGCCCTTGCCGAAAAGGTGATTGCGCAACTTCGACTATCCGACGTTTGCGAACCCCCGACAGTTGCCGGCGCGGGCTTCATCAACTTCCTGTTAACGCCCGCGTTTGTCGCCGGGCAAATCACTGCCGCGGCAAAGGATGACCGGCTTGGCGTGCCGGTCGTGGCAAGGCCGAAAACGGTGGTCATCGATTTCAGTTCACCAAACGTGGCCAAGCCGATGCACGTGGGCCACATCCGCTCGACCATCATCGGCGATTGCCTGGCGCGGGTCATGCAATTCCTCGGTGACAAGGTGATTACGGATAACCACATTGGCGATTGGGGCACGCAATTCGGCATGCTCATTCTCGGTTGGAAGCGATTCCGAGATGACGACGCCCTGAAGCGGGATCCCATGGCCGAACTGGAGCGGCTCTACAAGTACGTCAACGAGCGCAAGGAACTTCGCGACGCCGCAAAAGCCGAGTTGGTCAAGCTACAACAGGGCGATAAGGAGAACGAGGAGATCTACAGGACCATCACGCTTCTCTCGATGCGCGAGTTCGAAGGCACCTATGACCGCCTCGGCGTGAAGTTCGATCACACGCTTGGCGAGCAGTTCTACAATCCCATGCTGGAAGGCGTGGTTGAGGAGTTGCGACGGGCGGGTATCGCCCGTTTAAGCGAGGGCGCGATTTGCGTTTTCTTCGAGGACAACCCGGAACTGAAGACGGCCGCGCCGCTGATCGTTCAGAAAGCCGACGGGGCGTTTCTGTATGGCACGACCGATCTGGCGACGCTGAAGTACCGCATTGACCAGTGGCATCCCGGCGAAATCATTTACGTCACGGACGCGCGCCAGCAGTTGCATTTCAAACAGGTGTTTGCCACCGCGCGAAAATGGCTGAAGAATGTGCCCGACCTCCGCCATGTCTACTTCGGCTCGATACTCGGCGAAGACGGTAAGCCTCTCAAGACCCGCGAGGGTGCGCCGGTAAAGCTCAGCGCGCTCCTGGATGAAGCGGAAGAACGGGCCCTGGCGGTCGTCACCGAGAAGAACCCCGAATTGTCCCCCGAGACTCGTCGGGAGATCGCTCGTGCGGTTGGAATTGGCGCCGTGAAATACGCTGATCTGTCGCAAAATCGGACGACGGATTACGTGTTCAGTTGGTCGAAGATGCTGGCGATGACCGGCAACACCGCGCCTTACATGCAGTATGCGTACGTTCGCGTCCAAAGCATCTTTCGCAAGGCCGGTACCCCGCCGTCCGACGTGACGAAGATTGCGTTCGAACACGCCGCCGAACTGGACCTGGCCAAGCACATCCTGCGGTTCCCGGAAACGCTGCAGGCCGTGGCGGATGATGACAAACCGAACTGGTTGACCAGCTACCTGTACGACCTCGCGAACAAGTTTAGTGCATTCTATGAGAACTGCCCCGTGCTGCAATCACCGGAGCCGCTACGCTCGTCGCGCCTTGTCCTGTGCCGACTCACCGCTGACGTCATGAAACGCGGTCTGAATCTTCTTGGCATCGACGTCATCGAACAGATGTGAGCGAAACGCGCTCGACAGGTCTGCGAAGTGCGACTAAATTAACGATGGCGGCGGCGAATAACAGATTTTCCAAAGGAGTGATGTATTATGGCGAGCGGCATTGAAACTCTCCATTTGTCCGATGAGGTCCAGTTCGGCAGGGACTGCGAGGCGACGCAGATTCCCAGCGGTGTGCGGATCGTGGTGCCCAAAGGCACCCCCGCGTACGTCGGCCAGACCCTCGGCGGTAACGTCACACTGCAAATATCCACGCTCGGTCTCGTGCAGGTGGCCGGCCGCAATCTGGATGCGTTGCTCAAAGACGGCGTGCCGGTCGTTGCGCCGACTGCTGGATCGTCCGCTGCCGACGAGAAGCCCGCCGGTCCCGCGGATGAGAAGGCTCTTTGGGAGGCGATGAAACAATGTTACGACCCTGAGATCCCGTGCAACGTTGTCGACCTGGGGCTGATCTACGATGTCAAGTCCACGCCTCTGCCTTCGGCACGAAGCCGCGTGGACGTGAAGATGACGCTCACGGCCATGGGGTGCGGTATGGGCCCGGCCATCGCGGCCCAGGTGCGCGACCGGTTGCTGGATGTGCCGGGCGTGGAAGAGGCCAACGTGGATATTGTCTGGGACCCGCCTTGGAATCAAAGCATGATCACCGATGACGGCAAGAAGCGCCTCGGGCTTTGGTAGTCGCCGATAGGTAATTAAGAAGGGGCCGAGTGACAACTGTCACCCGGCCCCCGATTTTTTGCTATCGCAACTATTGCGTTGCGTCACGCTTTAGGATGCAGCAAGCCGTGATGCGGCTCGCGAATCACGTCGATCGTGCTCCAAACCGCACAATGCAACCAAGCCGCCTCGCCAGTTACTTTAAGCGTTTGGCGTCGCCCCAGAGGTCTTCGAGGCCATAGCGCTGGCGCAGTTCAGGATGGAAGATATGGATGAGGACATCGTTGTAGTCCATCACGATCCAGCGGCTGGGCGGATAACCGTCGCGATGAAGCGGGCGAATGCCCTCATCACGCAGTCGGCGGGAGATTTCATCGGCGATGGCCTTGAGATGCGGTTCGGAGGTGCCGGTGCAAATAAAGAAGAAATCGGCCACATTCGAAATGCCGCGCACGTCAAGAATCATGGCGTCCTCGGCCTTCTTGTCGAGAGCGATCTCGCGGCAGAGTTTGGCAAGTTTTTCGGGGGCGAGCCCGCTATTGCCCTTCACTGATAGAGCCGTCGCCTCCGGATATATTCGGTAACCGCATCAGGTACAAGATAGCGTATCGACCGGCCGCTGGCAACTCGCGCGCGAATCTCCCGCGAGGCGATATCGCACGCATGCCCCTTCAGTACGTGCTGCCGCAATCGCTTCCGAGAGACCGCGTCCAGCCGTCGATCAACCACCGGCTTTGCCTCAAATCCCGGTCGGGGTACGGTGACGAACGTGCACAACCCGACGACTCGTTGCGCCTGCCTCCACAGGTGCAGTTCGCGCAGTGAATCCGCGCCGATAATAAAGAAAAAGTCAGCCTTTGGATGGCGCCGTCGCAGTTCCGTCAATGTGTCCACGGAATACGATATCCCGCCGCGTCGTATCTCAAGGTCGTCGACCTCGAAGCGTTTGTTACCGCGCGTTGCCAGCTTGATCATGTGCGCCCGGTCCCGCCCGCTGGCCAGGGCCTCCACCGTCTTGTGCGGCGGCGTGGCGGACGGGATGAACTTCACGCGGTCCAGTGCCAGTTGCTCGAGGGCGTCCTGTGCGATCAGAAGGTGGCCGAGATGGATCGGGTTAAATGTCCCGCCCAGCAGGCCAATTCGTTGACGTTTCCCCGGCATAATCGAGCCGACAGTAATCACAGCGGCTCGGTTTCTCAAATCTTTTTGCGCCCGGTCCCTGCCTCGATGCGAGTTTTAGATGGCGTATTGCTGGGCACAGTGTCGGCAGCTTTCTAAGATCGTACCTGCTTAAGCGCGGATTTCTGGACGGTACGGAGGGGCCGAGGCATCGCGTTCATGGAGAGCTACTCGGCGTTCCTGAGGTGCGCGAAGCTGTGCGAATCACAGCATTTGCGACGGAACCACCATCGCCTCAGCCAGGCGCCGAACCTCCGGGAACGGTACCGAGCCGTGATCCGCTTCAGAGCAAACGGTGGTGTCGCTGGCGTGTTGATGCCGAATGCGGTGGTACAAGCAGACCGGTATCCGGCTTCCTGAACGAGGTCGCGCACGGTCGCGTTCCAGTCGCCGTATGGATAGCAGAAATGTTCGACCGCGACACCGAACAGGTCCTCGAGTTTTTTCTTGCTCTCCGTAATTTCCTCACAAGCCTGCGCTGGGGGGATCTGGGTCAGACGGAAATGGTGGAGCGTGTGGGCGCCGATTTCCTGTCCGGCAATGAGCCAGTCGCGCACTTGGGCGGGGTCCATCAGCGGCTCGATCACATCACCCTGGCGTAGTTGCCACTCATTGGTCTTCCCGAGCAATTCTGGCAAGAGAAATTGAATGGCGCGGAACCGGTGCTGTTGCAGCACCGGTAACGCGTGTTCGAACACATCCCGAAAACCATCGTCGAACGTGATGAATATGCGCTGGCCAGCATTCGAACCGCCCAAACTGGTCGAGGGAAAGCTGTCCGCATGATCGCAGGTTGCGGCGCCGAACGCGGGTGTCGTGAAACCATCCGCCGCAAGTTCCGCCATCTGCTGGGCAAATAATTCCGGACTGACGTAAAGCCCCTTGATGCGAACGCCGCGGCGGCGCGGGCCGACATGATGGTACATCAGGATCGGGTTGCCGGTTCGGAAGAAGTCGCGAAACGGCGCAAGGTGAGTGTAGTGGTTGGGAAGTTGCAAGGGTCACCCAACGGGCAGTGGTGCGGTTCGAAAGACCGTTTCATACACATCCGCCAAATCGCGCGCTGACCGATCCAGCGAGAACCGTCGGGCAACACGCTCGTGCAATTCCCAGCGGGCCGCCATCTCAAGCGGCGGCGTCCGCGCCCAGACGCTCATGGCGCTGGCCAGCGCTTCGATGTCGCCACGCTTGACCAGTTGGCCGTAGCCGGCTGCTCCAAACGGTTCGGGGATTCCGTCCAGGTCGGAGGCGATCACCGGCCGGCCGCAGGCGTGCGCTTCGACCACCACGCCGCCGAACGCCTCCGTGCCGACTTGCGGCAGCACCAAACAATCGATCGCGTTCATGCCGGCGGGCACGTCGTGGCAATACGGCGTCAACCACGCCACGTCCTGCAGGCCAAGTTGCTCGATTTGCGCCTGGAGTTGCTCCCGCATATTGCCTCGACCGATGATGAGAAATCGCGCGTTCGGCACCGCCGTGCGAATCCGCGCCGCAGCACGCAGGAATTCCGGCTGGCCTTTCCCACGCGGCAAGTTGTACCGGCCGATAACAGCAAAGGCATAATGCCCCGCCTCCAATCTCCAGGCCCGGCGCTGCTCCGTGGCGTCAAACGGCCGGAAGCGCTGCATGTCGAAGCCGCCGTAAACCACATGAATCTTGGAGTAGTCGCCGCGCAGTGGTGGCCGATAGTGTCGTTCGGGGTTGTCCGAGTCCGGGTCGGCATCCCCTTCGCGCAGGACTTTTGCCACGAAATTCGACACCGCCACCAGCGCATCGCACTGACCCAGGAGGAAACGACGGCTTGCGCTCGACGCAGGGCTGCTGGCGAGATGGCGGCTTAAAATCAATTTCGGCCGGACTGCGGACAGCCGGGCGGCGATGATGGCGGGCCAATAATCGCGCCCATGCCGCGCGTGAAGGATGTCGATCCGTTCCTGCCGAATCAACCGGGCCAGACGCAGGACCGATCGCAACTTGCCCGTTGGCAACGGGTGAAACGGAATTCCAAGCTGCTGCACCACACTGGAAAACTCTCGGTCGGCCGGCCCCGCGAGCGAGGTCGCGTAGCCAAGCTGCATCAGCGCGTGAGCGGTTCGCACGCCGCGGTCATCCGTGCCTCCCCCGGTTAGCAGACTGTTAAAATGAAGTACTCGTAAACGATTCATCCCACCACGCGTTAAGTTTCGGGTTTTTGGTCTGTTGTTCAAGGTTTCGCATTTCTTCCGCTTCAGCGACGATTGCGAGTGGCTTCTTGACGGCCGTCTGCTTGTCGACCACCCCGAGGGGAACCTCTACGACCTTCGGCATGCCCTCGATCTGGTGCCGGTCGCGGTGAAGCGGGCGAATTCCCTCGTCACGCAGTCGGCGGGAGATTTCATCGGCAATGGCCTTGAGATGCGGTTCAGAGGTGCCAGTGCAAATAAAGAAGAAATCGGCCACGTTCAAAGTGGCACGCACGATTGCCAGCCTGATTATGCGTACTCGGTCGCGCTCGCTCGCCAAGGCCTCCACCGTCTTGTGCGGCGGCGTAGGGGACGGGATGAACTTCACGCAGTCCAGCGCCGGTTGCTCCAATGCATCCTGCGCAATCAGAGGATGGCCGAGATGGATCGGATTAAATGTCCCGCCCAGCAGGCCAATTCGTTGAAGTTTCCCCGCCATAATCGAGGCGACAGTAATCGGTGCGGGCCGGTTTCTCAAATCTTTTTGCGCCCGGTCCCAACCTCGATGCGAGTTTTGGTTGGACAAAATGAGGGTCGCCTCGGAAACTGGCCTGCAAGATGAGTTTCCGTGAGATCGTGACGATCACTCCCGAGTGGCGGGATTGCTGCGCTGGGGCGGGTTTTGTCGCAGCGCGCCAAAGCTGCGGCCCGAATTCGAGAACCTGGCGCGTCGGTAGAGACATGGCATGAGCAACCGACGAAAACCTCGCTCACTCTGGAAACGGATCCGGTATCGCTTCGAAGGCTGGTTCTTGGAACTGCTGGCAGCAGCTATTCCGTTGTTATCGCGAACAATGCTGGTTCGCATCGCCAACGCCGCCGGCTGGATCGCGTTTCATCTGGCGGCGCGGGAACGTCGGATCGCCCTGACCAATCTGGATATCGCCTTCGGATCGACAAAGTCCGCCGGGGAAAAGCGGCGGATCGCCTGCGTGGCCTTTCAAACTGTTGCGCGCAGTTTCTTCGGCCTGTTTTGGGCGCAGCGGCTGGACCGCACAACCCTCGGTCAGATCATCGAAGTCGATGCAGACAGTTTGCGGATGGTCGAGGCCGCACGGGCACGCGGCAAAGGGATTGTTTTTGTTTCGTTCCATTTTGGCGAGTGGGAAATCCTGGGCGTGGCGACAGCCTTGCTCGGATTTCCCACGACCATCGTAATGGAGCAACTCCGCAACCCTCATCTCGTGCCCATTTTTCAGCGGTTGCGCGGCCGCGGCGGCAATCAGATCATTTTCCAACGGTTTGCGATGACCAAGTTGCTCAGGGCGCTGAAGCGGGGCGAGTGCATCGCGGTGCTGATCGATCTGAATGCGGTGCCACACCGGGGTGGTATCTGGCTGGAGTTCTTCGGGAAACCGGTGTTCGGCTTTACGTCGGCGGCCGCATTGGCCCAGCGCACGGGAGCGGCGATTATCGGCGGCGCAGCCTATCCGTTGCCAGATGGACGCGTTCGTATCGTGTACGGCCCGGAGATTCCCTGTGCGGTAACGGGCGACGAGAAGATGGATTTGCGGATCACCAGCCAGCAATGTTTGCGATATTGTGAAGAATTTATCCGGCGAAACCCGGAGAACTGGCTATGGTTGTATCGACGGTGGAAGTTTCGACCTGCCCCGGAATTGGGCGATTATCCCTATTATTCGCGATGGATTGGGGAAGTGCGACAAGCGCACGCACAAGCCATTAACGCGCCCCGGAGCGCCAGCATCCCCCAACAAAGCGCACCCTGAATTTGGGCTGTCCGGCTGGGAGCCAGGGGCAGGGCCAGCACTGCAAAGAGAACAAGCGCCACGACTGCGCCGAGGCCGATACCGGTCCAGCGCGGCTACGGAAGGGCTCTACCTCAACCGTTGGGCGTCGCCCCAGGGCTCTTCAAGGCCGCAGTGTTGCAGCGCGTGGCGGCAACGATGAGCGCCCCCCATACCGCGATCGTGCCAACGCACAGAGACCCCAAACCCAGCAATGGTCGACTAGAGGCGACGACACACAGCACTCCGTAGATTGTTAGGCACACGTAGATGAAGTTCCGCAGCCATTGATCGTCGGTTCGTTGGGTTAGAGCAATCAACGCTGTCAACGGAAACAAAAGCACCTGGAAATAATGCGACCAGCTCACTGGCGGGGCGAGCACGGCGCACACGACTGCTGCGCCCAAAATCAGCGGTTCGGTCACTGGCGAGGACTTTCTGCCCACCCAAAAGATCACCAGAGCCATTGCTGCAAGAGCCAGTCTCGCGATCCAAGCGGCGCCGCGAATCCTGGTCCAGCGCCACAGCACGGCCGGAAGCGACTGGTTGTTGACCATGTCCGCGTTGAGAAAAGTGTTGTACAGCGGCGCATTCCCTCGTTCGTTTTCGCCTTGCAGCGAAGGCGCGACAACACGCGCCACCCACTTCTTCAGGAATACGCGATTGCCGTTCCAGCCGAACACGACGGACGGCAGCACAAACAGACCAAGCGCCAGCGCCAACAAACTCGCCGCCACAAACCGCCATTTCTTCCGCCAGAGAAAGTACGCGAGCAGGAGAACAGGAAACACCTTCACCAGCGCGGCACCTGCCAGACTCGCGCCTCCGACAACCTCGCGCCCCCGCTGGTTGCAATACAGCGCTGCGATCACCAGCCACAGCATCAACGCCGAGCTTTGTCCATGGCCCAGTGCGGACACTATCAACCAAATGACCAGCAGCGGCGGCGCCACGTAGAGCACAAACTGACGTCGAGTGGGCGGCTCCCTCTCCGCAATCATCCACACACACATCCTGACGGAAGCTATGGTCACCGCCACGCTCAACACGTACCACACCGCGACCGCCCAAATCTGTGGCATCATGGCAAAGGGTACCATCACAATGGCAAATATCGGCGGTTGCAGATAATACCAGCCCCGGACATTATGCGCTTCGTAGATGTCCGTCCCGTCCAGCACGGCCCGACCAGCCGCAAGAAACACCGTAAGGTCGCATCGGTGCGCTTTCGAGCCCCACGTCGTCCCGCCCCACCGATACGGTCCGGACCGATAGACCGTGTCCGCCCCCATTCCAACGATCAACACCAGTAACACCCACACGGCGATCCGCTTGGCCCAGATCGTATTCATTGTCAATCCCTGCGACGTGGTCCCGACCGCTCCATCTCATACAGCTTGGCGTACTTTAGGAACGCTGAGTAGCCCTCCATCAACGCGATGATCAGCCCCTCAGTGCCGTCCAGAAAACCGCGCCTGAGCAGGTAGGACTTCAGAAAACTGCCGGCGCTGTGCCCGGCAATTCGCCATCCCGTGCCCCGCAGGCCACGGTCACGGGCGTTCAGCGCCCCCCAGGTGCTGTAGCGATCCACCTTGCGCAGGTACTGACCGAGACTGCGAAAACTCTGATGCACCAACTTCTCACGGCACCAACCCACTCGCCCGTTCAGACGGATTTCGGCGTGGACGTGCTTTTCCTCATAACGCCCCAGATCGCGGCGGAAGAGCCGCAGCACTTTGTCCGTACTCCACGTTCCATGCCGTATCTCCTTGCCGAGCATGAAATTCCGCCGCCGAATCCAGTAGCCGTCATACTGCGGTGCCTCCAAAATGGCCTTGATTTCCGCAGCCAACTCAGGCGTCACGCGTTCATCGCTATCCACGATCAGCACCCAGTCATGTCGCGCCTGTGGGATGGCCCAGTTCTTCTGCGCAGCGCTGTTGACATACTCGTGCTGCAAGATGCGCGTAGCGCACTTGCGGGCGACCTCCAATGTCCCATCCGTGCTGAACGAGTCCACGACGAGTATCTCATCCGCAAAGTGGACGCTGGCAAGGCAGTCCTCAATCATCGCCTCCTCGTTGAAGCACGGAATTATGGCCGTGAGCTGTGCCATGGTTCACGTCTTTTCTGCCACGACGATCAACGTGCGTCCAAACAACAGGTCGACCGAAAGCAGGTGGCGGGCGATCTCGCGGTTGGCGGCTTGCTGGCGCGGGTCTTTCTCACCCCGCATCGCCGCAGTTGTGGCGGCGCGAATGAGGGGCACGAGAAAGCACCAGCTCAACGAACTGCGCCGCAGACGATCCGTACATACTGTGCGCACCCGAAACCCGTTGCGGTGCAATATGTACCGAAGTTTCTGGTAGCTGATCAGATTAATATGGTCGTGGAGCGGATTGTGTGAGAACTCGTTAAGGGGCTTGCGGGCCAGCGGATAACTGGCGCTGAGCAGGTATGTAATCCGCGATGCCAGCCCGGTGATGTTCGGCGTCGAGATCAGCAGCCAGCCGCCGGACACCAACAGCCGGTGGCACTCGCGGATGAACATAAACTGGTCTTCAAGGTGTTCGATGCATTCCAAGCAGCAAAGCCCCTGAAAGCTGCCCGCTACGAACGGGAGCCCGCGCGACAAATCGGCTTGCACCAGCGGCACGTCATCCACCGCGAAGTTCTCCGCCAACACATCCAGCGCGACCACGCGGCAACCCCCGTCACGCAGCCGGGCCGACAACGGACCTTCCCCGGCGCCCATATCCAGCAACCGCCCCTCGTGCGGCAGACTCGCAATCAAGTCCAGCACCTTCTCGTGGGTCTTGTGGCAGGCCCACATGCGAACCTCCTGCTTTGGGCGTGCTGCTGGTCGAGCCTCCGCGATCGTCACGTTCACGTGTCTGTCTCTTAGCAGCCAACTTCTCCGGTGTCACGACTTTTCCCAATGCCCGACCTTGCGAACCCACAACCGATTCAAAAAAAGATTTGGTGCCAGGGGGTGACCCCGACACCCACGTGTCGGGGCCGACCAACCCCGACCCCGACATCTGATGTCGGGGCTCTACCGGCTGAGCCACGCGATCACGCGCTGAGGATTTTTCCACCTTTTGAATTGTCGCTCCAACGCGCGCGCCTCCGAGAGTGAAACTACTTCGCGACTTGCGACCAGAACCCACGGTGCGTCACGGCTCGTCGTGTACGTGTGGCCCCGTGCGTGCTCTGCCAGTCGCCGGGACAAATCCGTAGTGGATCCGTAGTAGAATCGCCCGGACCGAGACCGCAGCACATACACGTACGCTCCCATAAGACGATTTGGTGCCAAGGGGGACCCCGACACCCACGTGTCGGGGCCGACCAACCCCGACACAATTATCGAGGTGTCGGGGCTACTCTACCACCCAAGCGCCTACCCCAAAACAGCGATTTGTAAATTTGGTGCCAGGGGGGACCCCGACACCCACGTGTCGGGGCCGACCAACCCCGACATCTGATGTCGGGGCTGCCTCGCCCCGAAGAATTTCGGGGCTCTACTCCAGCCGACCCGGCACATCCACGCTCCCACCAAACTGATTTGGTGCCAGGGGGGAGAGTTGAACTCCCGACCAAGGGCTTATGAGTCCCCTGCTCTACCACTGAGCTACCCTGGCACACAAACGATTCATTCAACCTACCGCCCCGAAGGCTTTCGGGGCTGGCACCGAAAATCACGCTTCTCGGTCAACACACGACCTAGGCTCCCGACCAACCCCGACACGCATGTCGGGGCTGCCTCGCCCCGAAGAATGTCGGGGCTGAGCTACCCTGGCACACCAAACCGAATCATCCTGCCACCCCGGAGGCTTTCGGGGCTGGCATCGCGAAGTGTCGCATCATTAGCCAGCCCCACGGAAATTTCAACTGCGTTCTTCCCTCACAAAACACCCCGAACCGCCATCCCGGAACGCCAAAACGAGCCTACTCCCGCAAAACCAGCCGCTAGGAAGCATCGTAACCGAGTCCGCGCTGCCGTAGCGAAGTCGAGCCGTGCCGAGCGTATGCTAACCGCGCAAACACGCCCTCCAATCCACCCATGCGCAAATGGCCCCGTTTCGAACCCCAAAACAGCATTCTCATGCCGAGAACGCTGCCAAACGAAGCCATTTTTGCAAAACAAACCCACGTGCGATCTTGACCCATCCGACAGCACAACCCACTGCGGCGGAGACCCATACGCGCATTCACATACCCTCAAAAAGTTGGGTTTGTTTGGCAGAAATCGTGTTTTCGCGCACCCTCCTCCCCTTGTAGCCGCGAATCTCATTCGCGGGCTTCGGAGCCAACGTTTGTCCATAAAATGCCGCCTTGTCGTACGCTCGGCCTTGTGTACTCAGCCACTCAGCCACTTAGCCACTTAGCCACCCAGGCACTTGAACACTTGGGCACTCGGGAACTATCGGCACCCACCTCCCATCCGCCTCGCCCCTTGGGGGAGAGGATTGAGGTGAGGGGTTTCCAACAGCTGACCTGCCGAACCATGAATCCCGAACCTCTGTCAAAGAACAGCCTCGCACAGTATATACGACCATACAACTATGTCAACTACATATTTATGCTGTATCGCATACACGCTCGCAGCTTGGCCTCGGACCACCCCATCGTCGTTGTAGGCCGCAAGCCGAGTCCGACGGGACCCGCTTCGGATGTACTGGGAGCGGAACCCTCACACGGCGACCATCCCCAACCCCGCCGCCTCCTCGTTCCCTGCGCGACGGGGCGGCAAGAGGGCTGGCAATTATTTGGCGAAGTACCTGAGCAAGGAAGTCGGTGCCTCGTGCCTCAAGGGAAAGCGATTGTGGGCTGGTTTTGGCAATGCGACCTGGTGTCGGGTGAAAGACATCAACGTGCGAAGCTGGCTTGGTGACGAATATCGTCGATTGTGCGGAGGGGTTGCAGGAATCACGAGGAAGGAGAGCTACAGTATCCTTCAGGAGGCGCTCAGAAACTACGCACGGTGGGTGAACGGAACCAATGGTGTGGAGCTCTGGTTCCCTGAAAGGGAATCAGGGAATCGTTGCTAATCTCTGTTGGGGGTCCGCGGAGTTCGGTTAAGAAGTTGGTCTTGATACGAGCGGAGAACGGTGATAAGTGAGCTGCTTAGCTAGGAGCGACTCGTGGCAAAGATTTGTCCCAAATGCGGCGCGGCTCAAACCGACGTGCATTACATTATGTGTGCGTCGTGCAAGGTAGCGTACGTGGAAGAAGAAAGCGTGGCGCTTAATCTGTCTCCTGATGCACTTCAGGAGATTGTGAAGAAACTGCTGAGGAGCGTACGGTTCTGGTGCTTGTTTGGTGTAGGGATGATCTTGGTGGCATTAGGCGTTGTTGAGGCTCTTGACTGGCTCACTGGGCGCAATTTGAGAACTCTTACGGCGGAATTGGAACGGAGCAGTAGCAATCAGCTTGCGGTGGCGTACGGTGAGATAACGAACCAGATTGTAGCGGAGTTCAAGGAACCAAGGATTAGCCAAACGGTTTCCAGTGTAGCAGCTAGTGAGGCGCAGTCGATTTTACGGGGACAGGTATCGCCAGTAGTGGAGCAATTCAAGAGAGATGTGTCGGATAAGTTGGACGCTTCACTGAAGGAAATCGATGCGAGGCTGAAGGCTCAAGACCCAATGAGGCAATCGATTGTGAGTGCCATGGCGAAGGCAGAAGTGACGATCAAGTCAGGGGCAAACGAAGGGGGTCATTTCATAGATGTAGGAGGGATGGCAGCGTTGGCTGCGGGGACTAATGGGCTAATCCTAGTCTCTTCTGTGGACTCTTTCGGAAATCAGACTGGCAATGGTGAGGTGGTGTACTTAGGCGTGTTCGCGATGCCAGCGGGAGGCACTGCGATTGGGAAGCCGATCGATTCCTTGAAGGAGGCGGAGTACGTGCAAGTTGAGTTCGGTAAACTGCCAGCGGATAGTTTGGTTATTAGAGGGAAAGTCGAATTCATAATAAACAATTTCTTGAGCCTCAAATTCGAGATTCCTCAGCAGAAGGCTCTTGGGCGAAAAGTGTTTGTGCGTGATCTGGGTGTCGGATTGAAAGCCGTGAGGGAGTCGAAGTGAGTGTGCGATTGTGAAGCAGGTATTTGGGAATCCCTACTGAGGGTGTGGGCTGTCGAAGCCCACGGTGTTCAAGGAGGTGGCGTTGGGGGGCGTCGCGGATGGTCGCTCCCGCTGGCTTGGTTTGACCGCATTGGCTCCTTGATGTACCGTTCAGCCCCGGTGACCAAACGAAAGGATGGCAGACCATGATTTCGACGGCGACGCGTATCCCAAAGCACAGAAAAACCAAATCGAACCGCGTCGGGCGCTCGCGGGCCGTTCGTTTCCTGCAATCTACGCACGCCTCCGCAAACGGCCTGTTGACCCCGCAGTTGTTGACGGAGCTGCGCCGAGGGTTCGAGGCCAATCCCGCTTACAAACTCGCCATGAATGCGGTGACGCAGACGCCGGTGGACGATGTGGCGCTAAACCGCAAAGTTGTCACCAACACCGACTTTACCTTTTCGCATTGGCTGGACGACTGGGCCGTCACCCATCAAAAGATGTCCGGCCGCTGCTGGATGTTCGCCGGATTGAACCTGTTCCGCGTTGGCGCAATGAACAAAATGAAACTCAACGACTTCGAGTTCAGCCAGAACTACACACTGTTCTGGGACAAAATCGAGCGCGCGAATTACTTTCTCGAATCGATCATCGAGACCGCTACGCGGCCTGTGGATGACCGCGTGGTGGCTTTCCTGCTCTCGGAGCCGCTCAATGACGGCGGACAGTGGAACATGTTCGCCAACATCGTCCGCAAGCACGGCCTCGTGCCCAAGGCGCTGATGCCCGAGACGGAAAGCTCTTCCAATACCTGGCGCATGAACAGCATCCTCATCCATAAGCTGCGCGAAGGAGCGAAGACACTGCGCGAGCTTCGGACGGCGGGCGCTTCCCTGGCGGAGACCCGCGCCGCCAAATTGGAGTTGCTCAAAGTCGTCCACCGCATCCTGTGCATCCATCTTGGAACTCCGCCACTGAAATTCCATTGGCAATGGAACGACAAGAAGAAGAAATTCCATCGCGACGGGGAGATGACGCCGCAACAATTCGCCCAAAAGTATGTCACCCTGCCGCTGAACGAATATGTCTGCCTTGTACACGACCCGCGCCCAACCAGCCCCCTCAACCGCACGTACACCGTGCAGCACCTCGGCAACGTCGTCGGTGGCGGCATCGTCCTGTACCTCAATGTCGACATCAACCTCATGAAAAAACTCGCCATGCGCCGCATCATGAAAGGCGAACCGGTCTGGATGGGCTGTGATGTCGGCAAGATGATGCGGCGCGACCTCGGCCTGTGGGACAAGAATTTGTACGATTACCAGGCGTTGTACGACACGGCCTTCGCTCTGGACAAGGCCGACCGCCTCGTGTACCACCACACCGCCATGACCCACGCGATGTTGTTCACAGGCGTCGATGTGGTCAACAATCGCCCGCGGCGCTGGCGGGTTGAGAACAGTTGGGGCGACGAAAAATGCGGGCGCAAGGGATTCTTTGTAATGAACGACTCCTGGTTTGACGAGTACATGTTCGAAATCGCCGTCCGAAAAAGCGCGCTGCCCGAGCCTCTGCGAAAGGCGCTGCAACTGCCCCCCATCGTCCTGCCGCCCTGGGACCCGATGGGATCACTGGCGCGTTGACGGCTGTGAGAGACCGTGTTCTCTCGCTTACGAACCCGACAGCTCTTGCGAGCGCTTTTCCGCGGCCTTCATCGCTTCCGAAAAGATCTCGACCAGCTTGCGCTGGGTCATCACTTTCAGCGCGGCTTCGGTGGTGCCGCCCGGCGACGTCACCTTGCGGCGCAATGATTCCGGTTCCTCGCCGCTTTCCACCAATAGCTTTGCCGCACCGTAAACAGTTTGAACCGCCAGCTTCTTCGCCAGGGGCCCGTCCAGACCGGCCGCCACCCCGGCCTTGATCATCGCTTCCGTCACGTAAAACACATAGGCCGGGCCGCTCCCGCTGAGCGCCGTCACTGCATCGATGAACTTCTCCTCCACGCGGACGCAGATGCCGACTGCGCCAAGAATCGACTCGGCCGTCGCAAGATCATCCTCGGTTGCCTGCGAGCCTTTCGCGATGGCGGCGGCTCCGGCGCCAACCAGCGCGGGCGTATTCGGCATCACCCGTATCACGCGCGTCCCCTTCCCCAGCTCGCGCTCGATCCGCCCGGTTGTCACACCCGCCACAATCGAGATGACCAACTTCCGGTTGGACATGGCCGATTTGAGACCGGCCAACACGTCGCCCACCTGTTGCGGTTTGACGGCGAGCACAACGATGTCCGCGGCCTTCACCGCCTGAGGGTTGTCGTCAATCGCTCGCACCGCAAAAGTCCTGGCAAAAAACTCGCGCCGCTCCGCTCGCACATCCGTGGCAATAAGTTGCGGCGCCGCGACTATCCGCGTGCCGAGCAGGCCGCGAATCAACGCCTCGCCCATGTTGCCCGCGCCGATAAACGCAATCGTCTTATTCTGAAGGCTCACGTTTCTTTCGTTCTCCGAAAATGGCGCTGCCGATCCGTACCATCGTCGCTCCTTCTTCGATGGCCACCTCGAAATCGTGGGACATGCCCATCGATAGCTCGCGAAGACCGACCGCGTCCCGCAGTTCCCGCAGCCGGCGAAAATACGGGCGTGCCTGCGCCGCTTCTTCCGCGAACGGCGCCACGGTCATCAGCCCCCGAACTTCCAGTCGCGACAGATAATTGATCTCCTTGAGGGTGGACTCCAAATCTTCCGGCTTCAAGCCAAACTTGCTGGCCTCGCCCGAGACGTTCACTTCCAGCAACACCGCCTGAGTCTTGCCGGCGCCCTCAGCCCACCGGTTCAGTTCTTCGGCCAATCTCCGGCTGTCCACCGAGTGGATGAGATCGAACAATGCGACGGCGTCGCGGGCTTTGTTGGTCTGCAAGTGGCCGATCATATGCCAGCGGGCGCGGCTGGCAACCAGCGGTATCTTTGCCTTGGCTTCCTGGACTTTGCTCTCCCCGAAGACAACCTGGCCGCCGGCAAGCGCGGCCTCGACGCGGTCGGGTTCAATCGCTTTACTCACTGCTATCAGCGTGATCGTCGATGCGTCCCGCCCGACCCGTTCGGCGGCGGCCCGAATCCGCTGATTGACCAGTTTGATGTTGTCTCCGATGCTGCTCACGTCTAAATTGTACCCAGAAGATGATCCATATCACAAGACGCGGCTACACACAAAACTAGGACGTTGAGTGGTGGAGCGGTTCTTGGACTCGCGCGCTGACAACCAAAGCTTGCGCGCCGCCTGGGAATCATTAGAATCGACGTTTCAATGCCGGATCCATCAAAGCTGGGACATTTTAACCTGCTGGAAGAGATCGCCCACGGCGGCATGGGTACCGTTTACCGTGCCTTTGACCCGACGTTGAATCGCGAGGTGGCGATCAAGGTTCTCCGGGGTGAACTGGCCCACGATCCGAAGTTTCTCAATGACTTCCTCCAGGAGGCGCGGTTTGCCGCGGCCATCAGTCATCCGCACATCGTTCAGATCCATTTCGTCGGCGAAGAGAAATCCCAGTACTACATCGTGATGGAGCTGCTGAAAGGGCGGACGCTCCGCGAGATTATCGAGAAGGACGGCCCGCTTTCGGAAGAGCGGGCACTGGATCTGACGATCGAGGTCGTGGAAGGCCTGCGCGCCGCCTACAAGAACAAGATGATTCACGGCGACATCAAGCCCGCCAATGTCTTTATCACCGATGACACGGGCGCGAAGGTTTTGGATTTTGGCCTGTCGAAGTTGGCCAATGTCGACGTCGCTCCCACCGATGGCATCTGGGGTTCCCCCTATTACATTTCCCCGGAGCGCGTCGGCCAGAAGGCGGAAGATTTCCGCAGTGACGTGTACAGCCTTGGGGCCACGCTGTTCCAGGCGTTGACCGGACATCCGCCCTTCGAAGCGGACACGCCCGAGGAGCTGGCTGCCAAACGGCTCAATGAAAAGCCGCCGCAGCTGCGTGACCTGGATCCGAGCCTCACACGCAAGACCGAGGAAGTGGTCAACAAGATGCTTAACAAGAGCATCTTGTTGCGGTATCGGGATTACGACGCGTTGCTGGAGGACCTGAAGGATGCCAAGACCGAGGCAACCGCCAAACGCTTGGGGGTCGATCTGCATCCCGAACTGCAGCCGCCCCCCCCACCCGAGCCGGAGGCGGCCCCGCCCCCGTCTCCCCTGCCGTTGGTGATTACCGCCGTCGCGGTGGTACTGGCAATCGTCGGGATCCTGGCGTTCCTCTTCTGGCCACGCACCAAGCCAAGGGCCAGCTTCAGCGCTGCCCCAACCCACGGTGCCGCGCCATTAACGGTGAACTTCACCGATACCTCGACCGGCTCGATTACCAACCGGTTTTGGAATTTTGGGGATGGCAACGCAACCGAGACTACCGCCACCAGCGTGGCCCACACCTATGGTGCCGGTTCGTACACCGTAACCTTGGTGGTCAGCGGCTTCGGTGGGATTAGCACCAATGTTCAGTACAACTGTATCACTGCCTTGTCACCGACGGCACCGCCGGTGAAGTCGCCGCCGCCGCCCAAGCCCGGACGCATGTATAGCGTGGAATTTACGATAACGGCTCCAGATGCTCATATTGTGAATCTGGTGGGGGAATTCAACAAGTGGAGTCCAATCGCAACACCCATGCACCAACGACCCAATGGCACATGGACCGCCACGGTTCAATTGGCGACCGGCCGGTATGAGTACAAACTCATCGTCGATGGCAAGTGGATTCCCGACCCCGAAAATCCGACTCAAGTCGGTGACGGTTATGGCGGCACGAATTCGGTGGTCGTGATCGGCCAGTAGTTGTGCTGATGGAGCCGCATTTGCTCGAATTCATCGGGCGCTCTAACCGCGAACGCCATCGCTTCCGCACAGGTGGTTACCCCTGTTCGGCACGGCCCTATCGGGGCAGCAAATCGACAGGATCGAGCCACCATGACAAGTGGCGACACAAGCGGCGTCACGCTCGGGAGTACAGGTGGTTTTGATTTGGCCCTTACAGGATGTGGCAGACGCTGAAACCATCGTAGCGGATAGCATTCCGCTTCGACCGGAGTCTTTGACCCGATGAAGCTCATCCAGGTCCTGTGCGTCGTGCTCACCGAATTGAGCGTCGGCAGCCTTTTAATGGCCTGCCTGCTGCCACCGCGGGAGATCCGTGCGAGCTTTTTTACGTTCATCAGTCTGCTATGCGCGCTATCGGCCGCCGTCGCGTTGGCGCTGTCGAAGTGGATCCTGCTGGCGGCATGGATGGACGTGTGCTACCTCGGCCTCACGGTCGTCGGCGCCACCGCGGCGTTCGGTGCGTTCCGGCTGGAAAAACCCAATCTCGGCAGGCTTCTGCTCCTGGTGTCGGGGCTGTTGGGCTTTGTGCCCGGCTTGCTGCCGCTGGCTCAGCACAACCTTACGTCGAGCGGCGTTGTCACAACCGCGCCCGGGCTTTTTGATGCGGGGGTAATCAGCGGGACGCTCTTGCTCGGTGCAACCAATGTGGCGATGATTCTCGGGCATTGGTACCTGCTGATGCGGCGTCTGAGCTTTGTATACCTGCTGCGCTTCTCGCAAATCGTTTTGGTTGCTCTGGGCCTGCGCATCGTTGTCGTGTTCGGCACTCTGCTGATGCTCGGGAATTTTGACGCGGACCTCGCCCGCACGTTTATCCCGTCGCTGTGGTCAATCCACGGGAACCTCTTTTTCTTCCTGATGCGACTCCTCTGGGGGCTGGCACTGCCGATGGTATTGGGCTTGCTCGTGCTGCAGTGCGCGCGACAAAAGTCCAACCAGTCCGCGACGGGCATGTTGTACCTGATGGAAGTCAGCGTGCTGTTTGGCGAGATGTTTGCGGCGTACCTGCTGATTTGACCAGATAGTCGGCGATGCGCCGTGCTTGCGCTGCCAAAGCCCCGTGTGTTAGACTCTGTTCATCGTCATGGTGCCGGGACGTAGCGCAGTCTGGTAGCGCACTTGCATGGGGTGCAAGGGGTCGCGAGTTCGAATCTCGCCGTCCCGACCATTTCCGAGTTCGGAACTGATTATTATGGATCCACTGCTGAAACTTCTGGAAGAACACGCGTTGCGCACGCCGGCCGAGCTGTCGAAAATGCTCAACCTGCCGGCCGACGAGGTCCAGCGCCGCATCAAACGATACGAAGACGACAAGGTCATCCTCGGCTACAAGGCAGTCATAAATGACGACAAGATCGATACCGATCTTGTCAAGGCGGTGATCGAGGTGAAGATCCAGCCCGAGCGCGAAGGCGGGTTCGATCGCATCGCCAAGCGCATTGCCAAATTCGACGAAGTGACCTCCTTGTTTCTGATGTCGGGGGGTTACGACCTGCTCATCTTTGTCGAGGGCCACTCACTGCGGCAGGTCGCCCAATTCGTCGCCGAAAAACTCGCCACGCTGGAAGGCGTCACCTCCACCGGCACCCACTTCATGCTTAAGACCTACAAGGAGCAGGGCGTCCTTATGGACGGCGGCGACGACTACGAACGCCTGAAGATCAGTCCGTAGCGGCCCAATGTGCCTTGATTTGGCGGCACAGTGGTTTAGAGTATTGGGCCATGGCTTCCGAACGACAAACGAAACGGGATTTTGTTGCCGAGCACGTGCGGAATATTCCGCGCTCGGGGATCCGCGATTTCTTCGACATCGTCCAGTCGATGGACAACGTCGTGTCGCTCGGCATTGGCGAACCGGGCTTCGTCACCCCGTGGCACATTCGCGAAGCCGCCATTTTCGCCCTGGAACGCGGCAAGACGGGCTACACGTCGAATTTTGGATTGCTGAAGCTGCGACGGGCGATTTGCGCCTACCTTAACGAACACTACCACGTCGACTACGATCCGAACACCGAAGTGCTCGTGACCGTTGGCGTCAGCGAGGCGTTGGATATCGCCCTGCGCGCCATCATCAACCCCGGCGATGAAGTTCTCTACCACGAGCCGTGCTACGTTTCCTATCATCCGAGCGTGCGGCTCGTGCACGGAGTCGGCAAAGCCGTCCGCACCCGCGCCGAGAACAAGTTTGCGTTGACTGCCGAGGACATTGCCGCGGCCGTCACGCCGCGCACCAAGGCGATCGTGCTGAATTTCCCCAGCAATCCGACCGGGGCGACGTTGTCCCGCGAGGATGTGGAGAAAATCGCCCGCGTGTGCATCGAGAACGATCTGCTCGTGATCAGTGACGAGATTTACAGCGAGCTGACCTACTCCGGCCAGCACACCAGCATCGCCGAGTTGCCGGGGATGAAGGAGCGCACGATTTTTCTGCACGGATTTTCGAAGGCGTTTGCCATGACCGGCTTTCGCATCGGTTATGCCTGCGCACCGACGGCACTTACGGAAGCCATGCTGCGGGTCCACCAATACTCGATGCTCTGCGCGTCGATCATCAGCCAGGAAGCGGCATTGGAAGCGCTGCAACGGGGGATGGACGACATCAGCACGATGCGCGAACAGTATCGGTTGCGGCGCAATTTCATTGTGAAATCGTTCAATGACATCGGCCTGCCCTGCCACATGCCCAACGGCGCCTTCTACGCGTTTCCGTCCATTCGCGACACGGGCCTGACCTCGCGCGAGTTTGCCGTGCAACTGCTCGAACAACAGCGCGTCGCAGTCGTGCCCGGTGACGCCTTCGGCCCCGGCGGAGAGGGTTACGTCCGCGCCAGTTACTGCGGCCCCATGTCCGACATGGAAAAAGCCGCCGAACGCATCGCCCTATTCGTCCGCAGCCTCAAGTAGTCTGACTGGGATCGCCGGCTTCTTCCTGAGCGACAGGTCGCGGCTGTTACTTCCCTTGCTCGACCTTCTTTTCGTAAGCGCGGTTGGCGTAACCGGAGGCGCGCTCCAGTTGCGCCCATTCATGTTGCACGCGCGTGTACGCGTCTTGCGTAAGCTTATCGGCGTTGAGGTTCGGGAACGTCTGCTTGACCTTCACCCAGGTTTTGATCAACAGCTCATAGTCATTGCTGACCCGGTCGTCCGACTGCCACTGTTCGGCGGTGCCCGCGAAATTCTCGGCTTGCGCATGGAAGTTAATCACCGCCTGGGTTGCATCCTCCGCCGCGCCCTGGGCGTGTTGATGGCGCACGATATCTTCGAGGTCGCGCGCGGCAATCGCCAGCACTTTGGCCTGCGCCGCCATGTTCTCATGATGCGTCGGTGTGACCGCCACATGCGTCGCGCAACCGACTGTTGATGCCAATGCCAAAGTCAGAACTGCCGCCAGCCTGTTGAATCTGCTCATATCGCCTCCCGTGGGTTGATTTGCGGTAACCATACCGCACGGCATCAGTCTAGACAAACCGCCTGCGGGCCGTTACACTGCGGCTCCGAATTCTCCCATGAGTGAGGCAAAACAACTCAATGTCGGTCTGGTCGGCGCCGGTGTCGTCGGCGGCGGTGTGGTCAAGCACCTCAGCCGCAATGCCGAACTGATTGCTGAGCGGTTGGGTATGCGGATCAATCTTAATTGGATCTGCGACAAGGATGCGTCACGGCTCAAGGGTCTCCCCCTTCCCGCCGACCGCCTTACCACGGACGCGCAGAAGGTACTGCAGGATGGCGACGTTCAGGTCCTGGTCGAACTCATCGGCGGCACTGGTTTTGCCAAGACGTTGATTCTCGACGCGTTCAGCCGCGGCAAGGTGGTCGTCACCGCCAACAAAGCGCTGCTGGCCCACGACGGCGAGGAGATCTTTCGCGCCGCCGAAAAGAATTCGACCAACATCTTCTACGAAGCCAGCGTCTGCGGCGGCATCCCCATCATCAAGGCGCTCCGGGAAGGATTCGTCGCCAACCGGTTCCCGCTGATTTACGGCATCGTCAACGGCACCTGCAATTACATCCTCACGCGCATGACCGCCGAGGGGAAAGATTTCAACGATGTTCTTGCCGAAGCGCAAAAGCTTGGCTATGCCGAAGCCGATCCCTCGCTCGACGTGGACGGCGGTGATTCCGCCCACAAGGCGACGATTCTTGCCTCGCTGGCGCACGGTTTCTGGACCGGGCTTAATAATACCTACGTGGAAGGCATCCGCCACGTTTCCCAGTTCGACATCCAAATCGCCCGTGAGCTGGGATACACGATCAAGCTGCTGGCGATCATCAAGAGCGCCGACAATACGGATTCGGCTCCCGTCGAGGTGCGGGTGCACCCGACGCTCATTCCGCACGATCACGTGATTGCCAGCGTCAACGGCGTGTACAACGGCGTGGTTGTGCGCGGCGATGTCGTCGGCGACACCATGTTCTACGGACGCGGCGCCGGTGCCGACGCAACGGCCAGCGCCGTGATTTCCGATCTGGCCGATGCCGCCTTGAACCTGAAGTTTGGCACCAAACAACGCGTGCCCTCGTTCGTGTCGCATCGGCTCCACGCGCGGGTCCGGACCATCGACGACGTCGAATCCCGCTACTATCTGCGGTTGACGGTTGCGGATCGCTCGGGTGTCATCGCCAAGGTCTCGAAGGTCTTGGGGGACTCCGACATCAGTATTGCGTCGGTGCTGCAACGCGAAGCTCCGGAAGCCCGGCCCGGCCAATCGCCGAACGATCAGGTGCCGCTCATTTTCATGTTGCACACCGCGAAAGACCGGTCGGTGCGGAACGCCGTCGCCGAGATTGACCGGCTCGACGTGGTCAAGGGCAGGACCGTGGTCATCCGCGTGGAAAGTTTCGATTGAACCGCGAATGGACGCCAATGGGCGCGAATTCAACAAAAGTTCTTCAGAAAGAACTTTCGTTTGAGATCGTTGGCGCGGCGATGGAGGTGTTGAACACGTTGGGCCACGGGCTCAACGAAAAGGTCTATGAAAATGCGCTTGTTGCTGAATTGAAAACCCGCGGCGTCAGCGTGCAGCAGCAGAAGCGTTTCAAGGTGTTGTATAAGAACGTCCTTGTCGGAGAGTACATTCCCGACTTGTTGGTGGACGACAAGGTGATTGTGGACACAAAGACAATCGACTCGGTTTCGGACACGGAGGTCGGCCAGGTCCTGAACTATTTGCGGATTGCCAAACTGAAGTTGGGTATTATTCTAAATTTTCGGCGGCCGAAACTGGAGCATCGACGAGTGGCGCTTTCCGATTAGCGTCAATTCGCGTTCATTCGCGGTTGGAAATTTGATATGGCACTGATTGTACAGAAATACGGCGGGACATCGGTCGGCAACCCCGAGCGGATCAAGAACGTGGCGCGGCGCGTCCTGGCGACGCAGCAGGCGGGCAACAAGGTTGTCGCCGTCGTGTCGGCGATGAGCGGCGTGACGGATTCGCTCATCAAACTGGCAAAAGAGGTTCATCCCGAGCCGAACGAGCGCGAAATGGACGTGCTGCTGGCGACCGGCGAACAAACCACCATCGCGCTGCTGGCGATGGCGTTGCATGGCCTTGGCGCAAAAGCCGTGTCACTGACCGGGTCGCAGGCGGGCATCATCACCGACGGGCTACACACGAAAGCCAAGATCGCCAATATCACACCCAAGCGCGTTCATGCGCTTTTGGACGAGGGCAACATCGTCACCATCGCGGGATTTCAAGGGGAGACACCCGACGGCCAGATCACCACGCTCGGGCGCGGCGGCAGCGATTTGACGGCTGTTGCCATCGCCGCCGCGATTAAGGCCGACCTGTGCCAGATTTACACCGACGTGGACGGCGTGTACACTTCCGATCCACGCATCGTGCCGAACGCCAGGAAGCTCGCCGAGATCAGCTACGACGAGATGCTGGAGCTGGCCGCGCTGGGATCGAAAGTGATGCAAGCGCGTTCGGTGGAATTCGCCAAGAAGTTCGGCGTCGTGTTTGAAGTGCGCAGCAGTTTTAACGACAACCCAGGAACCATCGTGAAAGAAGAAACCGCAAAAATGGAAGACGTGGTCATCCGCGGCGTCGCGGTTGACAAGAACCAGGCCAAAGTCACCATCGCCGGCGTGCCCGACAAGCCCGGCATCGCCGCCAAGGTGTTCAAGACCATCGCCGACGCGAACATCAACATCGATGTCATCGTCCAGAACGTCAGCGAGAAAGGGTTTACGGACATCTCGTTCACGGTTGGCTCCAATGAGGCGGCGAAATCAACCAGGGTTCTGCAGCCCGTCGTCAAGGAGATCGGCGCGCGTGAGGCCACGTCCACGGCCGACATCGCCAAGCTTTCCGTGGTGGGCATCGGCATGCGCTCGCACCCCGGCGTCGCGGCAAAAATGTTCGAGACGCTTGCCGCCAATGGTGTGAACATCGATATGATTTCCACCAGCGAGATCAAGATTTCTGTGATTATCGCCTTGAAGGATGCTGAGAAAGCTGCTCGCGCCATCCATGACGCATTTGAGTTGGGCAAATAGCGGCAGGGGAAACAGTCTCGCGCGGAAAGAACACGCCCAGCAGGGCATATGATCTGATCTCTGGCCGGGATGACTCACTACCCCCTGTTCGACACAAGGGAGAGCTAGGCGCCACTGGTCACCTGCGGGCAACACACATCGGCGACGTCGGGATCGCGGCCTTTACCTGGGGCGCTTCTCCGACCTGAGTCGCCGCCCGCACCGCACTTGCCCGTTATGGCGATGCTGGAGGCGGTTGAAGCGGAGACGTGGATTGTCCACTGCCGGGCGATTGATTCGTCGATGTCGTCGATGCCGGTTGGGCCTCCGAAGTGGCGCCACTGGATGCGCCAACTGTCAGCGTTGGCAAGTCCTTCTGGGGCTTTGCGTCCGGAGTGGCAGCTATCGAGGAGAGATCGACCAGCTCCAGGAGCATGGCGGCTTCCAGCTTGTTGGTTACGCCCAGCAGACCGCCGGATGTCGGTGGTGCCACGAAATTGCCGCTGACGGTCTGCAGGGCACACTTGGTGTCCACCCGTTTAATCTTGAATGTGTCGCCGTTCTGGCCCCGCTTGATGCCGTCTTTGATTTCGCGCCAATAATTCGATTTGGTTGACCTGCTTGGCGTGTACCGAATTTGAACCTCATGGCCGTCGGTCAACTGACCGCCATTAAGGTCGATGATCGTGAACTTCTGCTTGCTATTGATCTTATTGCCGCTGCAATCGAGGAAGCCGTTGGGTACGGCGGTAACGTACTGATTGGTTAGAACTCGAAAAGCCACGAGCTTCTCGGTTGGCGTGTTGGTGTTCACCGAGACACCCGCGCGGAGCAGGAAGGACGACAGTGTCAGGGCCAGGCCAACAACGACTGGTATCTTCGTTTTCATCTCGTTAAATCTCCCGTTTTTTCGGCGGGGTCTGTTTACGGCTATTCCACGGGCAAGTCAAGTCTCACCGGGAGAAGTTCTCCTAGCACAAATGCTGCAGATTGAGAATGCGCTGGCACGTGGCGGACCACGTCATGGCGCGTGGAATTGACTTACCCACCTGCCCTTCTCTATGATTAGGGCTGTTTCCGACATCGATTTTAAACCATACAATAATGGAGGTGGATGATGCGCCGCCGTTTGGTCGTCTGGTTGATTTTTGCGATTTCTTTGGCCGGGTTGGCCAGTCATCCGGTCGCTGCGAGAGACCTGGAGTTTGGGTTTACGCCCGTGCTGGGGCAGACCGCCGAGCGGGCTGAATTCGAACCTCTCACTGTCTATCTGTCAGACGCCATCGGCCAGAAGGTTGTGATCTACGTCGCCAAGGATTACGGCGACCTGCGCACCAAGATGGAAGCCGGCGCGGTGGACATCGGCAGTTTCTCGCCATTCGCCTACGTGGACGCCGAGCGCGGTGGCAAGATCCGGATCATTGCCCAGTCGGTCATCGATGGCTCTGCGACCTATCGCGGCTTCATCGTGGCCCGCAAGGACAGCGGGCTGAAGACCCTCACGGACCTGAAGGGAAAACGGTTTGCCTTTGTCGACCTGAAATCGGCGTCGGGCTACGTTTATCCACGCGCCATGCTCGTCGAGAAGGGCATCAACCCGGATACGTTCTTCAAGGAAACAATCTTTGCCGGCGACCACAAGAAGGTGATTGGTGACGTGCTGGACAAAGTTGTCGATGCGGGCGCTACGTACGACAACGCTCTGGGAATCGCCAAGGCCAGCGGCATGGCTTCGGACGATCTGGCGGTTATTGCCAGCACCGATCCCATCCCCCACGACGCCATTGCGGTGCGAATCGGGTTGGATGAGGGCCTGGCGAAAAAAATCCAAACCGCGCTGGTGAATCTGGACAAGACCGAGGCTGGCCGGCGCATTATCGCCAACAGCAAAAAGAAGCTGACCGGCCATATCATCGCCCAGGACAACACGTTCGATGTCGTTCGTCGCACCGCCAAGATCGCCGGGATGTAGCGACATCTAGCGCCTGCGGCCGGCAAGTGCGCAGTTGACGGACGTGGGGGATGGTTTTAGTCTGTAGGCTGGCTATGAGCAGGCGAATCCAAATCTATGATACGACGCTCCGTGACGGGGCGCAGGGCGAAGGCATCTCGTTTTCGAGCGCCGACAAGATTCGCATTGCCGAGCGACTGGACGCGTTTGGGATCGACTACATCGAGGGCGGCTGGCCCGGGTCGAATCCTAAGGACATGGATTTCTTCACCGAAGCGGCGGCGCGGAAGTTCAAGCACGCGAAGATCGCGGCGTTTGGCAGCACGCGCCGGGCGAACACCAAGTGCAAGGACGACCCGCAGATCGACATGTTGCTGAAGGCCTGTACGCCGGTGGTGACGATGGTCGGCAAGACGTGGTCGTTGCACGTGGCGGAGGTACTGCGCACGACGCCGGAGGAGAACCTGGCGATGATCGGCGATTCGGTGCGGTTCTTCAAGGAGCACGGCAAAGAGGTCATCTATGACGCGGAACATTTCTTCGATGGATACAAAGACGATCCGCGCTACGCCTTGGCGACACTCCAGGCAGCGCAGGATTGCGGGGCGGATATCGTCGTGCTCTGCGACACCAACGGCGGCACCATGCCGGGTGAAGTGGCGCGCGTGACCGCAGAGGTTGTCAAGCGGATGAAATGCGCCGTGGGCATCCACACGCACAACGATTCCGGCGTGGGCGTTGCCAACGCGCTGGCGGCCATCGACGCGGGCGCGGTGCAGGTCCAGGGGACGATCAATGGTTACGGCGAGCGGACGGGCAACTGCAACCTGACCAGCGTCATGCCCTGCCTCGTGCTCAAGCTGGGCTACGAGTGCATCTCGAAGGAGAACATCAGCAAGCTTCGGGATCTGTCGATGTTCGTCGACGACCTCGCCAATGTGAGGCACGACATCCGCCAGCCGTTTGTCGGTGCCACGGCGTTCGCGCACAAGGGCGGGATTCACGTCAACGCCATCGAGAAAGTCGCCCGCAGCTACGAGCACATCGAGCCCGAGACGGTGGGCAACCACCGCCGCGTGTTGGTGAGCGAACTCAGTGGTCGCAGCAACATTCTGATGAAGGCACACGAGCTGGGCATGGACCTGAGCAAGGACACGCCCGAGGTGCGCGATATCCTGCAACAGCTCAAACAACTCGAACACGCAGGTTATGAATACGAGGCGGCGGACGCCAGTTTCCATATCCTCGTGCAAAAGCTGCTCAAACAGCACAAGCCGTTTTTCAAGCTGCACGGCTATCGCATCATCATGGACCGCCGGGGCGACGACGGCCACGAAACGGTCGAGGCCAGCGTGAAACTCGATGTGAACGGGAACTCGTACCACACTGTCGCCGAGGGCGATGGCCCCGTCAATGCATTGGACAACGCCCTACGCGCGGCCCTGACGAGCTCTTACCCGTCCATCGCCAAAGTCCAATTGATCGACTACAAGGTGCGTATCCTCGACAGTCACAGCGGCACTGCAGCCAAGACGCGGGTCATCATCGAGAGCACCGATGGCAAGGACACATGGGGCACCGTCGGCGTGCACGACAACATCATCGAGGCCAGCTGGGAAGCGCTCGTGGACTCCGTCGAATACAAACTCTTCAAGGATGAGAAGCGGAAGTGACCTGCGCCGGTTGGCAAGCGCAAGGACAACCGAACGAAGCGAAGCACCTCCCATATGGATTCCCGCGCTATCCTTGACCTGGTCCGGGCCAGTCCAAAGGACAACGGTGTGCTGAAGCGCATCGTGTTGCGATTGCCGAACACGCAACGGCGGACGCCGTCCCAAGCGATCATCAGCCTGGCCAACGGGGTCGAAGGCGACACTTGGAGCCTCAAAACCGATCCGAACCCGCTATCGCAGGTCTCCGTGATGAACGCGCGGTTTCTCAAGGCGATCGCAGGAGACACCGAACGCATGAATCTCGCGGGTAACAATCTGATCGTGGATCTCGACCTGCAAAAGAGCAATCTGCCGCCCGGCACGCGACTGCATGTCGGTCAGGCGGTGATCGAGGTTACCGACTACCCGCACAAGGGTTGTACGAAGTTTGAGCGCTGGTATGGCAAAGCGATGCGGGATCTGGCGAATTCGCCGGAGGGTATGGCGCTACGTCTTCGCGGCTTGTACGCCCGCGTGGTTCACGAAGGAGAGGTGCGAATTGGAGACACCGTTTCCAAAGAGCCGGCCCACACTTGAGACGGAGCGGCTGGTCCTCCGTCCATTCGAGATGGGCGACGCACCTCGCGTGCAGCTTCTTGCGGGAGAGCGGGCCGTTGCGGCAACGACGAAGACTATTCCCCACCCCTACGAAGATGGCGTGGCCGAGCAATGGATCGGCACGCATCAAGTCCGCTTCGAGAAAGGCCAGGAAGTTGTATTTGCCATTACGCGGAAGGATGGCGGCGAGCTGATTGGCGCCATCGGTGTCATTCTCAACCTCATCCAGGGAAATGCCGAGATGGGTTACTGGATTGGCAAACCCTATTGGGGTCACGGCTACTGCACCGAAGCCGGGCGCGCCGTGCTGCAATACGCATTCGGTGAACTCCACCTTCATCGTGTCCACGCGCACCACATGAGTCACAATCCCGCCTCCGGTCGCGTGATGCAGAAACTGGGAATGCGCCACGAAGGCAGGCTCCGCGAGCACGTCAAGAAATGGGACAAGTTCTGCGATGTGGACGCGTATGGAATATTGGCCTCCGAGTTCGCGCCGTCAGATTCTCACTGACTCTGCCGTACCTGTGAAACTGAGGATCTCCCATGCGCTGGCTATCATGCCATCCCGCGAGGAAAACGCTTGGTCACATTCCGCCCGTTTGCTGCAAGAGGCGGCGGAGTTCGTTGCTGAATTCCTGCATGTCGGCTTGGGTCGGCTTGCCGGTGCCAAGCTCGGGTTCGATCCCCAGTCGCCCCATCTCATCGAGGAACCAATGGGCCCTGGCGCCCGACGAGAATCGCGCATACCCGCTCAGCATCGAACCGGGTGCCGGCACCTGATCGACGCTGATCGACAGGCGACCGCCCGCGGCCGGTTCCTTGGCGGCGGGCGACGCCAAATCCCTGGGCGCCGCTTTCGCTCCCGTGCCGACCGGTGTGCCCGAAGTCGGCAACACCGTCTTGCCCACCTCTTTCTCGGGCAACTTTGCATTGGGCATCTCCGACAACAACAGCCGCAGATCCATGTAGGTGATCGGATCGTGTTTTTCCTTGTGCAGATAATCCTGGATTTGCGAAAGCGTCAGCCCCTTGGCCAGCAATTCTCCCACAATCGACTTGCGTTCCTCGTTGGTCATGACTGCCCGCAGGATACACGCACGTGTTGGGCGGTGCAAGCATCCCTGCATCTGGGACGCCTTGTCGAGCCCGGCTGGCCCTGAAGATTTTCAGGGCTTGCCAATCCGTCGAAGTGTTCGCATAGTTTCCCGCCGCATGAGCACAGCGTCGACAGCGATTCCAAAGGCCTACGAGCCAAGACAGGTGGAGGATAAGTGGTACGCCGAGTGGATGGCGAAGGGCTGCTTTACGCCCAATGCTGCGTCTGCCAAGCCCGCCTATTCCATCGTCATTCCGCCGCCAAACGTGACCGGCGTGTTGACGATGGGCCATGTGCTCAACAACACGCTTCAGGACATTCTCTGCCGTCGTAAGCGCATGCAGGGTTATGAGGTGCTTTGGCTGCCCGGTACCGACCATGCGGGAATTGCCACACAGATTGTTGTGGAAAAGACGCTGCGCAAACAGGGTGTGCTGAAGCACCGCGACGATCTGGGTCGGGAAAGGTTTCTCGAAAAAGTCTGGGAGTGGAAGGAAAAGCATGGCGGAATCATTATCAAGCAACTGAAGAAGCTCGGCTGCTCGTGCGATTGGTCGCGCGAACGTTTTACAATGGATGAAGCTTACTCGCGCTGCGTGCTGCAGGTGTTCGTCGACCTCTACAAGAAGGGACTGATCTATCGCGGAAAACGAATGGTCAATTGGGATCCCGCCGGGCGCACCGCGCTCTCCGACGAAGAAGTCATCATGACCGAAACGCAGGGCCACCTGTGGCACTTCAAGTATCCACTGGTTGGCTCCGAACAGTTCGTTGTCGTCGCCACCACTCGGCCGGAAACGATGCTTGGAGATGAGGCGGTCGCAGTCAATCCGACCGACGCGCGATACACCCATCTTATTGGCCGCAAAGTCGTGTTGCCACTGCGTAACAAGGGGATTCCTGTCATTGCCGATGAGGCGGTTGACCCGAAGTTCGGTACCGGCTGCGTGAAAGTCACCCCGGCCCATGATGTGGCTGACTACGAAATGGCCCTGCGGCACAAGCTGCCATTCACGGTGGTCATTGCACCCGACGGCACGATGACTGAAGAAGCGGGCGAAGACTTCGAGGGACTCGACCGATTTGAATGTCGCGAAGCGGTTGTGGAAGAGATGCAAGAACAGGGGCTTCTGCTCAAGGTCGAGGACTACACGCACAATGTCGGATACAGTCAGCGCACGAACGTCCCGATCGAGCCCTATTTGAGCGAGCAGTGGTTCTTGAAATATCCTCAGGTCCCCCGCTCCATCGAGTCCGTTGAGAAGGGCGAAATCAAGTTTTACCCCGAGCGTTGGGAGAAAACCTACGCGCACTGGATGCGCAACATCCGCGACTGGTGCATCTCCCGCCAGCTCTGGTGGGGACACCGGATCCCCGTCTGGTACCGAGGCGATGAAATCTACTGTGGGCTTGAAGCGCCGGCGGGTAACGGCTGGCAGCAAGACCCCGACGTGCTGGACACATGGTTTAGCTCCTGGCTATGGCCGTTCGCCACCATGGGCTGGCCGGAGAAGACCGACTTGTTGAAGAAGTTCTATCCGACCACGGATCTCGTCACCGGGCCCGATATTATCTTCTTCTGGGTAGCGCGCATGATCATGGCGGGATACGAGTGCATGGACGCGAAGCCGTTTGCGAACGTTTACTACACGGGTATCATCCGCGACGCGCAAGGTCGCAAGATGTCGAAGTCGCTCGGCAATTCGCCCGACCCACTCGACCTGATCGCCAAGTACGGCGCCGACGGTTTGCGCTTTGGGCTCATGCTGATCGCGCCCCAGGGGCAGGACATCTTGTTCGATGAGAAACGGTGCGAAGTTGGCCGTAACTTCATGAACAAGCTGTGGAACGCGGCGCGATTCATCCAGATACAACGGGCCGCAAACCCGCCGCAACGCTCCCACAACGTGCACGACCTCAAGATTCTTTTCGAGATGAACCAGGCGATCGAAGCCGTCAGCACGGCGCTCGATGAGTACAAGTTCAATGAAGCCGCAAAGGAACTTTATGATTTTGTTTGGGGCGATTTCTGCGATTGGTACATCGAGGCCAGCAAGGTCGCGCCCAATATCGGCGTGCTGGACGAAGTGCTGAGAAATATCCTGCGCCTGCTTCACCCGTTCGCGCCGTTCATCACCGAAGAATTGTGGAACGGGACGTTTGGCACGGCCACGATCCAGTTCGCTGCCTGGCCGAGCCCGCATTCTGTCGCTGGTGCCGATGCCGAGATTGCGGCGCGCGTGGACGAACTGTACGAACTCGTAAGCGCCGGTCGACAGTTGCGCAATGATTACGGCATCGAGCCACGCAAAAAGATCCGTTACGTCATCAAGCCGAGCGGCGGTGACAGGTTCTTCCAGGCGGAAAGCGGTTCGCTGAAGTTACTGTTGAACGCGGAAGACGTGACCGTTGATGCCAACTACGCTCCCCGCGGCCTTGCGCCGAGCCTCGTAACCAAAGCCGCGACGATCTTCATGGTGGGCGCAATCGACGTTGGCGCCGAGCGTCAGCGTCTCACGAAACAACTGGCTGACATCAACAAGCAGCTTGCCGCCACGGATGCGAAGCTGGGGAATGAGAGTTTTGTCAGCAAGGCCGCTCCCGTAGCCGTGCAGCGCGAGCGGGACAAGCAACAGCAATTGAGCGAGCAACGGGAGAAGATTAGGGCGTTGTTAGAGGCCCTTCACTGATCGAATTTGTCGAGATAATCGCTGATTGGACTGTGGCGTTGGCTCTCCAGTTTCTCAAGTTGGTCAAGGGTTTGAAAGTAGCCACCCAGGGCATTCGAGAGCGGCTCGGGCGCGTAGATGCGTTCTGCTTGATCCATGTATGCGGCGATCCCGCGTGACTGTTTGTCCGCGACCGCGCGTGTGGCTTGGGCGCGGCTGAGAGCACGATGAAACCGGGTCACACTCCCCCGTTGGAGCCGGACCAGTGCTTCCATATACTCGTCCAATACCGGCAGATACAGCGGGTGCGCCACCCCTCGCAACGCGCCGATCCGGTCGATCTTCAGCTTCAACAGATCCTGCAGCCAAGGGACACCCGCATACCGCCACAGATCATCAATGGCTACATCGGTTTCGCCGGGCATTCCTCTACGTCCACCGGTGGAGCCGAGTCTCGTCACCAAAATCGCGTCCAGATCACGCTCGGTCTCTTCCGCTGACAGGTCTTGCGCGACGGACATGGACGTGCGCCCCACCAATTCCAAACTCCACCATTTTTCCAGCGCAGTCGTGTTGGAAAAGTCTTTCTGATAAACTTTCCAGAACGCGTTGCTGGCGACCTTCTGCGCCCCGAGATCCGACAAAAAAGCCCGTATTTTACGCGGTCCATCATGCATCCCCAGCAGGCCTTCGACCAAGATCCACGCATTCGCCTGAAACAGTTGACCATCCATGGAAGTGTCGCCGAGAGTCTTTGCTTCCAACAGGTTCCTTGCCCACCGGGGCCGCCCGCCTGTCACAGACCGCTTTGAGACGGGCAGCAGAGCCTCGTAACGGCCTGAGATCGACGCCGACAGACCTTCCACCAGCCAAAGCGGTATGTTCGGCACGATGTACGGCTTGCCCGGCTCCGTTACCTGCTCCCGGCTCGCCCATTCCGAGCACAACGCTTCAACCATCATCGGTAACAATTCCTCCTGGTCGATCGGCGGTGGCGTCAGACAGCGAATCCGATACTCGAGATGTTCATCAGTTTGAAGCACAGCCATCGACACCGGCGGCGCCTCGCTCTGCCCCGACTGCCGATTCTGCACGAACAACACAATCGGGTCGCGCCAGTTGTCGGCCACGTCCATCTGCCTGAGCCATTCCCGCTTGACGTGCTCAGCATACGCGCACAGGGCCGACGGGAGAAGCCGGTCGCCGGCGCAGGCGACGAACTGGCGAGAGGCGCTAACCGTCCTTACGAGGGAATTCGTCGACGTCGGCCCGGCGGCGGTCACGGTTTGAGTCAGCGCGACAACCGCGGCTGCCAACCACGTGCCTGACCGTAGCGCGTTCATGAGCGCCAGATGCGAAGCTAATGAGGCCGATAATTCAACACAACCGATTGTGGCGTGACGGAAATCGACGAGAGCGAGTCAAGCGCCTGCTTCTCCTTGTCCAGATTGGCAAACAGCTTGCCAAAGCAATCGTCAAGCACTCCCGTCTTAACCAGGAACCATGGGCCTATGGGCAACGCCCCCAGCGCGCCCGCCGTTGGCTTGAAGACGAAGTGGCCACCCTCGATCGTGGGCACACCCGTGTAGCTAAGATAAATCTGCTTCTCAACTGAACCGGCAATATGGAGCTTGCCCAGAAACACAGCCGTGATCACTCCGTCGCCGAGTTCGAGTTGCAACTTGGTCGGGACGATTTGCAGCGTGCCGGCGGACCCATTTTCAAAGCCAAGAGTTTGAATGAACGAATTCAATTCGCCTTCGGTGACGGTGATCGTGTCGGGCTTCTTCTCAACGAGAAGTTTGTCGAGGGCGGCGCGTTTTTGGTCGGACAGATTCAGGTCGTCACTGGAAGTGCTGATCGGACGGATGTTCGGCACCTGGCAGGCAAGGAACAGGGCGACTACGATGAACGCCAGGATCGCGATGGACACCACTCGCGAAACAAGCTTTCCCGCTCCACCTCGGGCTCTCCTGAATACTCGGCCGCCCTGGCTGGGCGACTTGACTTCCGTAAGGTCGAGCTTCGCACCGCACGAATGGCAAAAGATCCGCCCCAACTCGTTGTCGTACCCACACTTTGAACAAACAATCATAGTCTAGTCCTTTTTAGGCAACTTCTTCGTCTCACTCGACTTCGCCGCTTCCGGTTTGGAACCAGCCGGCTCGTTCGTCGTGGCGCCACGGTCATTCTTCGCCGCCTCGGCATAGCCCGGCTTGCGATAATCCGTCTGGTAAAAGCCCGACCCCTTAAAGATAACCCCGGCTCCCGCCCCAAGCAAGCGCTTCACGCGTCCACGGCATTTCGGACAGGTCTTCCTCGGCGCATCCTTGATCGATTGAAACAATTCAAAATGATGCCCGCATTTTTGACATTCATATTCGTACGTCGGCATAGAGAAAACACATGCTTATCAAGCAACTCTATACAGCAAGTCAACCCCGAATTCCACCGCTTCGGTCTTTCCGTAGTGAGCCAAACTTTCGCTTGAAAAAACGCGCGCGTCCCGTACCATGGGCACTCGAACCGAGGAGCGCGATTGAAATCCCCTGCGACTTTCCATCTGAACCAGTACCTTGCAGACAAGTGCGCAGTTGTCGACGCTGCCCTCGACAGGCTTTTGCCGCCGGAATCTGCCGCCCCGGCGACGATCCACAAGGCGATGCGGTACTCCGTGTTCGCGGGCGGCAAACGCATCCGTCCCGCATTGTGCCTGGCCGCTTGTGAAGTGGTGGGCGGCAACACCGCTGTAGCCATGCCCCTGGCTTGCGCCATCGAGTGCATTCACACGTACTCGCTCATCCACGACGATTTGCCGTGCATGGACGACGACGATTTGCGGCGGGGAAAGCCGACGAGCCACAAGGTGTTCGGCGAGGGCATCGCTGTGCTTGCAGGCGATGCTTTGTTGACCGAGGCGTTTGCCATGGTCGCGAAGGCCAAATCGCCGAAGCGGTATCCGGTACAGGTGTTGGTCAGCGACCTCGCGTTCGCTGCGGGCAGCCTCCGGCTCATTGCCGGGCAGGTGCAAGACCTCGAAAACGAAGATCGTCGTGCGAGCCTTGAGGAGGTCAAAACCACGCACCTCAATAAGACCGCGGCACTGATCACGACATCGATTCGTCTGGGCGCGATGGCTGGGAATGCCAGTGCGGCAAAGCTCAAACGCCTCACCCGTTACGGCCAGGACCTCGGCCTGGCGTTTCAGGTCATCGACGACATCCTCGACGCTACGAGCACGAAGGAGATCATGGGCAAGAGCGTGGGCGCCGACCAGAAGAACAACAAGTCCACCTTCCCCACTGTCCTGGGCCTCGACGAATCGAGACAATACGCCGCCAACCTTATCGCCGACGCGCACCAACAGTTGAAACCGTTCGGCTCTCGCGCTACGCCGCTTGTCGCCATCGCCGATTTCTTTTTGACGCGGAAAAACTAACCCGCAAGCTATCCGTGTCGGCTAGTGTTCAATCGCGGACAGAATCAGTTGCGCGGCCCGCGTGCTTGCGCCGGCGCCACCAAGGTTTTTGACGGCAATCGCCAGTTCCCGCTGCATGGCTTCACGTTTCGAGACGTCTTCCAAAAGTTCACGCGCGGCAGCAGCGATGCGGCCGGGTTTGGCATCGTGCTGGATGAATTCAGGGACAATGGCGCGGCCGGCGATAACGTTGGGCATGGCCAGCCAGTTGACGGTCACAACCGCGCGCCCGACCAGATACGTCAGCCAGTTGACCCTGTATACGACGATCATTGGGCAATCGTAAAACGCGCCCTCCATGGTTGCCGTGCCGCTGGCCGTGATTGCCAGCGTGGCGCGCTGCATCCACTCATGCGCCGTGCCGACGTCCACGGTCACGCGCGGGTGTCTGATCATTGCCGCTGTCGGGTTGTTCACCGCCGCTGCGACGAATTTAGTTTCCGACGGCATTATGTCGACCACCCGTTGCATGATCGGCCAAATCTGGGCGACTTCACGCTCGCGGCTGCCGGGGAGAAGAAGAACCAGGTTTTCCTCACGTCTTATTCCACCGCGCTCGTCTTTGATCCTTTCAGCGAATGGGTGCCCTACAAACTCAACCCGCAATTTCGGCGCGTGGCTGGCATACCAGTTCTTCTCGAACGGGAAAATCGTCAGCATCAAATTCACATCGCGCTCGATTTGCTTTGCGCGGCTCGCGTGCCAGGCCCACAATTGCGGCGAGATGTAATAGATGACTTTGATCCCGCGCCGTTTCATCTGCCGGGCGAACCGCAGGTTGAACCCGGGGAAATCCACCAACACAACCGCTTCTGGCCGCCGGTTCTCTGCCTCCCGCACCAAACCCCAGAAGATGCGGCGGAACTTGCCGTAATTCTTGAGCACTTCCACCAGGCCGACGACGGCATGCTCGGTCAGGTCGACCGACAATTCCATCCCCGCGGCCTTCATCTTTGGCCCGCCGGCGCCGAAGATCTGCATCTCCGGCTGTTGCGCACGCAGACACTTGATCACTTCCGCTGCATGAGCGTCCCCCGACGCTTCGCCGGCAATGAACATGATCGTCTTCGATGTCATTGAGAGCTACACGACCGAGGCTCAGCCACGCCGCACCTGCCCGGTAATTTCCATCGCCAGTTCGAGAGCCTGTTTGGCGGCTTCGCCGGTGACGAGCGGGTCGCGGTGGAGACGAATCGACTCCATGAAATGTTGCAACTCCAGTTTGAGGGGTTCGTCGCGCTCGATGGGCACCGGCTCGCGAATAATCTTCCTTCCCGCGAACTCGCTGACGATGCTGGCATGACGGCCCGCGAGCAGTTTCTTCAACAATCCCGATTCCTGGGCGTCCTCGGCCGCGACACGGTAGAGCTCACCCTCCTGCTTCATGTAATCGAGCGAGATGTACGCGGCGCCGTGTTCGGTGCGGCCAAAAATACGGATCTTCCGCATCCGTTCCGCCGACACGCGGCTGGCGGTGATGTTGGCCACGCAACCATCGGCAAACTTCAGTCGTGCGTTGGCGATGTCCTCGCTCTCGCTTAGCACGGGGATACCGACCGCGTCCACTGCCGTCAAAGGCGCTTTCACCAGCGACAGGACGACGTCGAGATCGTGAATCATCAGGTCAAGGACGACGCCGATGTCGGTGGAGCGACCCGGAAATGGCGACAGTCGATGCACTTCAATGAACCGCGCCTCCCGCAAGATGTCGTTGAGATACCGCATCACAGGATTGAACCGTTCGACGTGGCCGACCTGCAGCACGCACTTGTTTTCCCGCGCGAGGGCGACCAGTTCTTCGGCTTGGCGCAGGCTGTCGGTGATCGGCTTCTCGACGAGCACGTGCTTGCCGCGATCCAAAAACACACGCGCCACCTTGTAATGCGTCTCGGTCGGCGTCGCCACGCTGACGGCGTCCACAAAATCCGCCAGTTCCGCCGCGCTCTCGAATGCCCCACCGCCGACCTTTTCGGTGAGGGCGCGCACGCGGATGCTGTCTGTGTCGCAAACCCCCACAAACGAGTACTGACCGTTGGAGCGTTTGGCCAGCTCGGAATAAATCCGTGCGTGCTGGGAGCCGAGATGTCCGACGCCCACAACCCCCACTCTGAGGATCTCGCTCATTCGGGAGGCACCGCCACAAGGCAAATCCCCGCCTCGTTCGCCGCTATCAGAATTTTGTCCTTGTTGAGAAGCAGGCTCCGGCCGGCTTCCACCGCCATCACGGAAACACGCCCGACCCGGCACGATTCAATCGTCTTTTCGCCAACGCACGGAATATCGAACCGGAAATCCTGGTTCGGCTTGCTGACCTTGGCCACCACCGAGCCGCCCTTTTCGCCCGCCAGCATGCCGCCGCGGCGGATACAATCATCCGTGCCTTCAAAGCCTTCCACGGCAAGCACGGTACCCCCCTTGACAACCACCGTCTGGCCGATATCGAGTGCGCTGACCGCTTTGGCCGTCTTCAAACCAAATTCGATGTCCTCCTGCTGCTCCTTGCTCGGCTTCAGCCGCGTGAGGGCGCCTGCCTGCGGCACGGATTCGCCGAGAAATGGGCGCGGGTCGATCAGTTCGACGCCGTCCTTGGCCAACTCGGAGGCGATCGCCCCAAAAATCGTCTCGGCATTGCGTGCCTTGAGGCGCAACGCCACGGTTGTCATGCGCAGGTCCAGCCGCAGATTCTTAAACAGATTCGAAGGCGTAACGCCACCCGCCATCACGGCCCGCTTTACGCCGCGAGAAGTGAACACCTCGATGAGCTTGTTAAGCTGGCCGAGCTTGATCCAGTCAACTTGGTCAGCAAACTTGTCGATCTCAGGGCTGGTTTCCCCATCAAACGCCGCCGCGACGATTGGTCCCGCGCCGAGTTGTCGAGCCGACCGCGCTAGGATGAGGGGAAACTCGCCGTTTCCTGCAATAATGCCCAGTGCCTCCATCGGTGGTGCGAATTCTTGCCGCTCCGCCCGCCGATGGCAAGGAAACATTCTGCGGGTCGCAGCTCAAAGCCCGTGCAGGTATCGCGCGCTGGCGGCCACCGCCGTCAGCGGGTCTTCCGCTTCGTATTCGACAATAATCGGCCAGCCGTGATTTTCGGCAAGTGGGATAATCGTCTTCCAGTCAACCTCGTCCTGTCCGACCGGGACATCACGTCCATCGCGGCAAAACTCCTTGGCGTGAATCATTCCAATCCGCCCCGCATTCTGCAGGATGAAATCGCGGCTGTTGATTCCTCCACGCTCGACCCAGTAGGTGTCCACTTCAAGGCTTAATGCGGCTGGATCGGTTTCGGCCAGAAGAATGTCCATGCCACAGCGTCCCTCCGCCACCGGTGAGAACTCACACGCATGATTGTGGTAGAACAACGCCAATCCTTCGGACTTCGCCCGGCAGCCGAGTGCGCCCAGCCGTTTGGCTGCCTGCGAGTAACCCTCGCAGCTCTGAAGATTTTTGGGGAGGGACGGGACAACGATCCGCGAGTTGCCGATAGCGCGCTGGAACTCCGTTTGCTTCCCCCATTCGGATTCGAGGTGTTCGAGCCCGATGTGCGCGCCAACCACCTGCAATTTCGTTTCCGCCAGAATCTCGTTCCACTGATTTGCTGACCACCCATACGTGCCGGCGGTCTCGACGCCATCAAATCCCAGCAACGGAACCCGGCGAATAACCGTTTCGGGGGCGCTGGCGATTTCGCGGCGCAGACTATGAAGTTGAAGGGCAAGTGAGCTCGGCATGGACCCAACGCCGTCGCGACCGCATCAGGCACCGGCGGGAGCCAGACCCGGCCCATGGAGTTGGCGCGCCGCGCGCACCGAACTTTGCAGCAGCGACATGAGGCCGACGTACAGGAAGCCGACCTGAAAGATGAACACAAACGGGATGAAGGTCCATTGGTTATTGTCGACGGCTCGAACGACCAGGTACGTGAAATAAACGCCGAACCCCAGCTCGATGAACGGGAACAATCCCCGCAACGTCCGATACTTGTTCTGCGTCCACGATTCGCCGCGGCGGGACACACCGTATTTCGGCGTGCGGATGAATTCACTGCGATGGTTGAACATCGCCTCGAGCACCGCCCGCGCGTTGTTGACCGATAGGCCCACGCCCACCGCCATCAACACCGGCAAAAACAGCAGCCGCTTCCACCATTGCGCGTGCAGTTCGCGTTGGGCGCAGAAATAGAACGCGCTGATCGACACCGACCCCGCGATGAACAGTGGCACGTCGACCAGCAGCATTCTTGTCCACGGATTGCCGCCCGTGGCCCGGTAGGTCCCCACCGCGGCGGACGAATGGAAGCACAGGCAGAGCACCAGCAGCAGCAGGTAGCCGTAATTGCTCGTCAGATGGGCGGTGCCTTCAAACTTGACCTTGAACGGCAGCTTGCTGCGCCAAAGCATCGGCAGCACCTTCTTGCTTGTTTGAATCGACCCTTTCGCCCAGCGGTGCTGTTGCGACTTGAAGGCGTTCATATCCACCGGTAACTCCGCCGGCGTCACAATCTCGGGCAAAAACAGGAACTCCCAGCCCTTGATCTGTGCGCGATAACTCAGGTCGAGGTCCTCGGCCAGCGTATCATGCTGCCAGCCGCCCGAACTCTGGATGCAGGTGCGCCGCCAGACGCCCGCAGTGCCGTTGAAATTGAAAAACCGCCCGGATCGTGCCCGCGCGGTCTGCTCAATGAGAAAATGTCCGTCCAAAAGCATCGACTGGATCTTGGTCAGCAGCGAGTATTGCTCGTTGAGATGGCCCCAGCGGGTTTGGATCATGCCGATCTTCGGGTTCGTGAAGTAATGAATGGTCTTCTGAAGGAGGTCGTGCTGGGGGACAAAGTCGGCATCGAAAATCGCAATGAATTCCCCCGTCGCCTGTTGCAGGCCGTTCTCCAGCGCGCCCGCCTTGTACCCCAGGCGGTTGGAACGATGAATGTGCTGCACGTCAAAGCCCCGCTCTCGCAGCCGCGCGGCTTTGCGGGCGACGATGTCCGTCGTTTCATCAGTCGAATCGTCAAGTACCTGCACCTCGAGTTTGTCCTGCGGATAATCAAGGGAGACCACCGCCTCGAGCAACCTCTCGGCGACGTACATTTCGTTGTACAGCGGCAATTGGACGGTGACCTTCGGCAATTCAGCGAAGTGGCCCACTGGTTGCGGCACTTCTCGACGGTGGCGAAAGTACAGAAAAATCATCCAGTACCGGTGAATGCCGTAACACGACAGGCACACCAGAACTGTAAAATAAATTATCGTCCCTACCAAATGAAGCGCTTGCATAACCTCCTGAAACCACGCCCTCCAACAACCCCGACATCGGATGTCAGGTCGGGGCCATCCTTGGCACCCCACCCCGGGGCGACCCGCTGCCCAAAATCACACTTGACCGCTCTTCCTCTGGTGAGCCAGACTCACTTGTAGTGATGATGTCAAAGCGTGACACGGAAGCAAGCTCAAAAACCAATGCCTAAATCCGCCCCCGGCAAAGTCTTAACCCTGCCGCAGGCTGCCCGATGGGCTGCCACAGCGCGCCGGCGCGGTCGCCGCGTCGTGGCCACCAACGGATGTTTCGACCTAGTCCACTTCGGCCACGTCAGCTATTTGCAGCGCGCCCGTGCTCTCGGCGATGTCCTCATCGTCGGCCTCAACGGGGACCGATCCGTCCGCGAACTCAAGGGCCGGGGGCGGCCACTTGTCCCCCAACGCCAACGCGCCGCCGTCCTTGCCGCCCTCGCCTGCGTTGATGCTGTCGTCATTTTCCCCGAAAAACGCGCCCACCGGTTCCTGGCCATCGTGCGGCCCGACGTTTACGTCAAGGGCGGCGATTACCGGCCCGACACGCTGGATGCGCGTGAGCGCGCCGTGTTGACCAACCTCGCGAGCCGGATTCGCATCCTCCCGTTCGTCAAAGGGTTCTCGACGACCCGTCTCATCGCCAAAATACGCAAGCTCGGGTGCTAGCGTGCAGGCGACGCGCTCGTTGCTCGGTCTCTTGCTCTTTCTCTTGCTCGCCATCGCCTGCGCGTCACCGCGCGAAAAAGCCTATCAAGCTGCCGTCCGCGACTACAACCGCAGCCAGGCCGAAGTGGTTGCCTTCACCCAGGCGAATGTGAAGCAACTCATCCTTGCGACGAAGACCTTTCGTTCCAAGGTCGGCCGCTGGCCAGAAACGTACCAGGAATTGGGCGACTATACGGCCGCCAACAATCTGCCCCTGGATCTCACCGCCTTCAGCGACGTTACCTTTGCCACCTTGGGCGATGGAAGCCTCCAGGTCTATTACGACGTGAACTGCAGCCGCTTCAGCACCACGCAATACCAGTTCGTCCAGACCGGCACCGTGACCCTGAAGCCGCGGTAGCACGGCGCGTCCGGCTCAAGGAACAACTGCGACGCAAGGAGGATTATCTCCTCTCCCCTCCCGGGGAGAGGATTCAGGTGAGGGGCGTACGTCAAACGTATCATGTCGTTGCACCAGCGCTCGGCGTTCCGTACATCCGGCTGCGAAGATGCGCATAAACAGCCACCCGTTTGCCCATTTCCAGCCCTGAAAACGGGCCGGAATTGGCTTCGTTCTTGGCTTTCTGGAAGTAAGTTTTCCACGCCGGCCTACACAAACTTGGGTTCGTTTTGCAAAATCACCCTTTCGGCCCCCCCCTCCTCCCTTGAAGGGCCCTGCTTGATGCCGCCTTGCGGTACCAAGCCCATCAGCCATTCGCCGGCCCCATTCTCCCCTGCTTCAAAGAACAACACCAGACCCTATCGGAAGCGGATATCCATGTCAACCCCAAAATTCACGAGCCATCCCTCTGGGCGCCCGCATCGAATCCACCGCCCTGACCCGGTTCGACGGCACCCATCACAAGCCCAAATGGCCGGGCTGACAGGGTGCTTGTCGGCGCACGTAACATTCGATACACTCCGCCGGGGATGAAGGAGGATTTTTTCACCAAGCTGGAGGAGCTGGTTGCTGCCGCGAAGTCCTATCGCGCCAAGGGCTTCGGCGGTGTGGATCCCGAGGAAGCCACGAAACAACACCTCATCGAGCCGCTCCTCGAATCGCTCGGTTACACTCGCGAAGACTATTTGAAGGAATTCCACATTCTTGGCGATCAAGTCGACTATCTTCTTAAGCACAATCGCCCGCTCATGTTCTTGGAGGCGAAAAAGCTTTCTGACAAGGCTCCGGACCTTTACGAGGCTCACCGCGAGCAGGTGGTTCGCTACATACGCAACTACCGGGTCAGTCCCGAGCAAACTCAGATGGAGCAGCCCGTATCGTGGATTCTGCTGACGAATTTCGACCAGTTCCACTTTATCCGCGTCAATGAAGAAGCTCCCTCCTTTTCTTTCAAACTCGCCGAGCTGATCCCCCACCGGGAAGATTTGTGGGAATTGCTCGCGCTGGAAAACCTCGAAGCTAATCGCATCGAGGAGCTTTACGACCAGAAACACAAGGCCGAACTCGACAAAAGGTTCCTCGCTGACCTTAAACGCTGGCGACTGATTCTTGCCAATGGATTTGCACTGCGCGACCCGAACGCAAGCCTCGCCGACCTGACCAGGGCCAGCCAACAGCTTCTCGACCGCTTCATTTTTTGTCGCATGCTGGAGACCCACAGGCTCATCGAGTATAACCGCCTGGCTCGCCTGTACTCCCATTATCCAGAGCTTTACGGCGACCCCCCTACCAAGCCGTTTGCCGAGGTGCTCCGCGAATCACTGTTTACAGAGATCAAGCGCGACTTCAACACGGAGCTGTTCGAGCAACCACAGCTTTGTGACCGACTCGCTATCGATAACGATGCTCTCGCCGTCGTGATCGGCCACGAGGCGTTGACGCCTGACATCGCGGCGCAGTGCGGTATCGAACAGGGTCAGGGCGAGCTGCTGCCCGCGTTCAAACATCTGTATGGCTACGACTTTTCCCGTATGTCCGGCGACATCATGGGCGCGGTCTATGAACGCTTCCTTGCCCACAAGCTGCAACAGCGCGGCGGACGCATTCTCATTGAGGACACGGACGAGCTCCGCAAGAAGGAAGGCATCTACTACACGCCCCGCTACATCGTCGATTACATCATCGAACACACCGTCCGCGAAAAACTCCGACCGATCCTCGACGAAGCGCTGGCCCTGCTCGCCTACAAGAACTACAAGGGCGCGCACGCCAGGATTCGGGAACTGGCAAACGTCAAGGTCCTCGACGCCGCGATGGGCAGCGGCTCGTTTCTACTCCGCGCCTTCGGCGCGTTCGTCGAGGCCTACGAGAAATACAACGGCGAATGCCGCAAACTCAAAAGCGAGCGCAACGCCACCGGTATGTTGTTCGACGCCCCGCAGGACATCGCTATCGAGGTTGATCATCTCGGCCTGCGCGTCGCCCAGGAAAACATCTTCGGCGTCGATCTCGACGAACAGGCCGTCGAAGTCGCCCGGCTCAATCTCTGGATTCGCCTCATGGTCGCCGAGCGCGATTTCATCCGCGAGATGCTCCGCGTCCGCTCGCGCAACGGCCAGAAACCGCTGAACCTCCTGCCGCATCTCGCCAACAACCTCAAACGTGGCAACTCGCTCATCGACGACCCCGCCGTCGCCGGCGACGCCGCGTTCGACTGGTCCAAGCAGTTTCCCGAAATCATGGAACGGGGCGGCTTCGACTGCGTCATCGGCAATCCGCCGTACGAACGTATCCAGACAATGATGGGCAACGCACCAAAGCTGGTCGAATTCCTCAAAGCCAACTACCAGTCCGCCGCCACCGGTAACTTCGACATCTACGTCTGTTTTATCGAACGCGGGCTACAATTGCTGTCGCCCACCGGCAGCTTCGGCTACATCGTCCCACACAAATTCTGTCAGTCCGAATATGGCGAGCCGCTTCGAAAATTGCTTGTGGACGGCAAGCATGTTCGGCATATCGTTAATTTCGGCGACGAGCAGATCTTTCCACAAGTTACCATCTATACCTGCCTACTGTTCCTAGACAAGATCGCCAACGAGAAATGTCGCTTCGTCGCCGCCCATGACCTGCCAGCTTGGCGCGAGACCGGGAAGGGTGAAGAGCTTGAGGTAACAATCCGCAGCTCAGCTCCATGGAACTTCGTTGGTGCTGCCGGGGCGGCGCTCTTTGAGAAGCTCGACAAAGTGCCACAGAAGCTTGGCGACGCAGCTGACATATTCGTGGGCTTGCAGACAAGTGCTGATGACGTGTTCATCCTAAACGTGATCGAGGAAAGGCGTGACACGTTACGGTTGTATTCACGATCCTCCGGCAAGGAGGTGACGCTGGAGCGCGCACTGTGTCACCCGTTGGTCAGCGGAGAAGATGTCACGGCTTATGGACCCCTGACCGAACGGCAGTTTATTATTTTCCCCTATGTGGTAAAAAACGGGAAGGTGCAATTGCTCGACTTCGACGTGATATTGAAGCGATTTCCGAAGACTGCCGCCTATTTTCTCGACCACAAGAAGCGACTTGAGGACAGGGAGAACGGCAAAGCAAAGGGTTCAAAGTGGTACGGCTACCTCTACTTGAAGAACATGGCACGCCAGTCCCTCCCGAAGCTCTGCGTGCCGCGCCTAGTGGACGAACTGCATGCCGCCTACGATAAGGACGGAGAACACTTCCTCGACAACGTAGATGTCGGCGGGGTAACTCTAAAGCCAGACTTCGAGAAGATAGGTTTGCCATACCTACTCGCGCTTCTGAACTCGAAGCTGCTGCGCTGGTACTTCCCTTCGGTTAGCGCACCATTCCACAGCGGTTTCTTCTCCGCCAACCGTCAGTTCCTCAGCCAGATTCCAATCAAATTGGCGGCGACGAAGGCCGAGAAGTCGTTGGTGGCGCAGATCGTAAAGCTGGTGGACACACTCCAGTCAGCGTATCGCCAGCAGTCGCGACTCCCACGGACATTGACCGCGGAGATGTCGCACAGCCACCACACGGACTGCGCGCTGGCCCACTACCTGCAAAAAGACTACGCGGCAGCGGTAACGGCAGAAGTCCTGATTGACAACGTGGGGCGCAAAGGGTTCGTGCGCGACATTCTGGTTCAGTCCGGAAAGAAGCATATCATGATTACCGCCGAAGTATCCGACGCCAAAGACGCTTCCCCGGTAATTCAGCCGATCGTGCGGTTGACCTTTGCCAATCCAACGTTACACCAGTTCATCTACGCGTCGTGGCGAGGTTTCCTGGAAGCCAACGCCCGCAAGCAGACATGGACGACCGGCAAGTCGCCCCAGCCGGTCTATGATTTGATCGTCAACGCCCTCCAACCGCTGGCGTTCTTTCACCCGAACTCCGGCGACAACCTCCAGGTCATCCGCGACCTGATGAAGTCCGTCGCGAAAGAAGTCGGTACGTCCGACCTCGCCGCGATCGAAGCCGAAATCGCCGAGACCGACCACGCGATTAACCAGCTCGTGTACGAGTTGTACGGTTTGACCGAAGACGAGATTCGGATGGTGGAAGAAAAAACGCAGTGACGCCCCACGTGGCCGGGTATTCAGAGTTGGCTCTTGGCGGGCACCCTCCCCTCTCTGCCCTTGTGTTTTTCCCCGGCCTCGCTTAGAAACTGGTCGTGAGCAGTAGGGATTTCCGTATCGGGGTGCCCGGCTCGGGGACTGGCTCCAAGCTCCGGATCGAAGCCCGGCTCAGTTCAGCGAAATGTCTCGTTCCAGATCCAATTTCGCTTTGCGGATAAGTTCGTTGATGACATTCCCGCCGGTCGCAAACGCAAACTCGTCGGCGGTCTCAAACGTCGTCGTATAGCAAAAGCGGTTCACCCGCAAATTGTCCCGGAACACGCACAGCTTGACCAGACGCGCATCCGCCGTGTGGCGAATCTCGTACTCGTTGCCATCCGAGGCCGTGAACGTGATCGAGCCGTATGCATGTAGCCTGGTCGTCATTGAATCCTCCCGTCCATGGTTAAGATGCACAGAGCCTGCGTTTGGTTCCCAGCGGCCAACGCAATTCTCGCCAACATCCCCAATGAATCAGGCGGGGACATAATCCCCGCCTGATTCCGCGCCAACAAATGCTCGTGTGATTACGGCGTGGTGATGATCTTGCCAATGACCGGGCTGCCGAACGTCAGCTTGCCGTTCGGAACCAGCACATGAAACCCGTCGCCGTCCGTATCGGCGCTGACAACCCCATCGACCGAGGCGCTGACCCGAAACCGACCGTCCTTCGTGGACTTCGAGCCTTCCGCCTGCAATAGGCCGCCGGTAAAGGTGTTGGTGGAACTACCCACCGTGTTCGTCACACCACCGACAACGACGTTGCTGGCCCCAAGGTTCGCGACACTGATCTTCCAGATAAAGTCCGTCAGCCCGGGTTGTGAAACGCTCCCTCGCGACGTCACATCGGCAACCGTCACCAGATTGCTCTTGCCCGATTTGTCGTACACGATGATGGAATTGGTGCTGCCACTATCAACGTACGCCAGCACCTCATTGGTCGGCACCACGGCGTTGAACGGCTGCTTCAATGCCAGGTTGATGATGTCCCGGGTAAAGAACTCGGCGTATTGAATCTCTTTGGCCTGAGTCAGTTCATTGGTTCCCTGGTACAAACCGCGCCACGACATGGACACTTGGTAAACGTCTGCGGTGCCGGCGCGCGCTCGCCCGGGGAATGTTACGGCTGCCGCCGCGATGATGGCGGCCATATACAAGCATTGCTTCTTCATGTTATCCAATCACCCAGATCCCGGGTGAACCCTCCCAAATGCCCCTGTTTGTTTGGCCAACGCGGGCGGGCATACGTTCCCGCAATGGCCATTCGTTTCCAGTCTCCAACCCTCTCGCTACAAACACCTCTTGGGCCGAAAAGTTGCGCACCGATCATCCCGGAAACCCAAAAAACCATTGGCCTGCGCGCCCCCCCCAACTTCCTCCAAGATTAGCCCCATCCCGCCATAACCGCAACTGGCAAAAACCTTGAATTTCGTATGGGAAATCCTCCTGTCGCACTGGCCACGCCCGCGCTACGCCGCAGACACTACGAGAGTCGCATCCTGGCAGAGCGTTCGGCAACGTTTTGAACGAGCGCCTATGCCCTCCCCTCTCAGCACTTGTGTTTTGTCCGTCCATCGTCTAGAAACGGGGCAGTGACTCGCGCGGATTTCCGTATCGGGGTGCTCGGCTCGGGGACTGGCTCCAATTGCGAGGCGATCCTCGATGCGTGCGCCGCCGGACGGATTCCCGGACGCGTGGCGCTGGTGTTGAGCGACGTGGCCGATGCGCCAATCCTCGAACGGGCAAGGAAACGCGGCGTCGAGGCCCGGTTCATCGGCCCGAGCCAGTTCAAAACGAAGCTGGAGCCGGAACTGGAAGAACACGTGGTGAAGATATTGCGCGACGCGGGCGTGGACCTGGTCGCGCTGGCGGGTTACATGCGCGTGTTGAAACCGCCGCTGCTGCGCGCGTTCGCGGGACGGATCATCAACGTGCATCCGTCGTTGTTGCCGGCGTTTCCGGGGCTGCGCGCCTGGGAGCAGGCGCTGAAGCATGGCGTGAAAGTGACGGGGTGCACGGTGCATTTCGTCGATGAAGGCGTGGATTCGGGACCGATCATCCTGCAACAGCCGGTGCCGGTCTTCGCAAACGATACGCCGACATCGCTGCATCAGCGGATTCAGGTGGCAGAGCATTCCGTTTACCCGGAGGCGATCCGGTTGTTCGCCGAGGGCAAACTGAAAATTGACGGACGGACAGTCAAGGTGTTGTAGGGCGAGCGTCTCGCTTGCCATCGTCGGCTAAACAGACACAATGGTGATACGAACATGAGCGACAAAACAACGAAGAAGACGTTGCGATTCGGGTTGCCCAAAGGCAGCCTGCAGGAATCAACCTTTGCCCTGATGGCAAGGGCCGGATGGAAAATCTCCACCAGCAGCCGCAGTTACGTGCCCCGCACCGATGACCCGGAACTCGAGCTGCGCCTGATCCGCGCCCAGGAAATCAGCCGCTACGTCGAACACGGCTTCCTGGACGTCGGGCTGACCGGCGCGGACTGGATCGCCGAGAACGCTAGCGACGTGCACGTCGTCGGCGAGATCGCCTACAGCAAGCAGACCACCAATCCCGCCCGCTGGGTGCTGGCCGTCCCGAACGACTCCCCCGTCCAATCGATCAAAGACCTGCAGGGCAAACGCATCGCCACCGAGTTGGTCGAAATGACCCGCCGCTGGCTGAAGAAGAACGGCGTGACGGCGGACGTCGAGTTCTCGTGGGGCGCAACCGAAGTAAAGGCGCCGGAACTCGTCGATGCGATCGTCGAATTGACCGAGACCGGCTCGTCGCTGCGGGCCAACAACCTGCGCATCGTCGAGACCATCGTGTCCAGCTATCCGCAACTGATCGCCAACCACAAGGCGTGGGACGACAAGTGGAAACGCAAGAAGATCGAGACCGTGGCCCTGATGCTGCGCGGGGCGCTGGCCGCCGAGGAAAAAGTCGGACTCAAAATGAACATCGAGCGCGCCAAGCTACCGGCCTTGTTGAAGAACCTGCCGGCGTTGCGCAACCCGACGATCTCCGCGCTGTCACGGGAGGACTGGGTGGCGGTGGAAACGATCATCGACGAGCGGGTCGTGCGCGAGATCATCCCGCAGTTGAAAGATGCCGGTGCCGAGGGTATTATTGAGTATCCCTTGAACAAGGTGATTTACTGAACGTGACCCAAAGACTGGTTTTACAACCAACAAGGAGGCCCGCATGGGCTCACTGAGGAAACGACGCAAGCAGAAGATCAACAAGCACAAGCGCCGTAAACGCTTGAAGGCGATGCGTCACAAGAAGAGAAATCGTTAGGAGCGTTACTTCGGGTATATGTTTCGGTGGACGGCAAGCGCGCGCGGCCGGGCGGTCGCGCTGGCGGGTGTGTTGTTGGTTGCCGGCTGCGCGACAGGTCCCCTCGGAAATCCGGGCGGCCCCGCACAGGCTGCGGCAGGCCAGCCCGGTGAACTGACCCCCGCCGAACAACGCAAGGCGGAAGCCCTGGCCGAATACGCAACCGGGTATTCCGCCGAAATCCGGGGCGATCTCGACCAGGCGCTCGAGCACTATGGGCAGGTTGTGCAATTCGATCCGCACAACACGCCCCTGGCCATCCGCATCGGCCAGATTTATGCCACCAAACACGACGTCACCAACGCGGTGCGCGTGCTGGAGTCGGCCCTGCAGTCCAACCCGAACAATGGCGAGCTGGCCTACTGGCTCGGCTTCGTCTATCGCACCGACAACCAGAACGATAAAGCCGCGGCGGCGTTTCGTCTGGCGGTGAAATCCCAACCGAGCAACGCGAACGCCCTCGGCGGGTTGCTGGAAATCCTCATTCTGCAGGACGCCGGCAAAGATGCGATCAAGACGCTGGATCACGCGTTTCACGAGAAGATCGAGGTGGGCAGTTACTGGACCCGGCTCGGGGACTTTTATTCCGTCGTCCACCGGCAAAAACCTTCCTGGGGGCAAAAGATCGACCGCAAGCGGATCGAGCAGTGCTACGAGAAGGCGCTCGCCTTCGACCCCGGCGATACCGACATTCAACTCCGGCTGGCCGACACGTACACCGACAACGGGGATTACCAGAAGTCGGCCGAGCTGTATGCGACGTTGCTCGAAAAGAACCCGGAGGCGCTCCTCATCCGCGAACGGCTCGCGGCCAATTATATCCGCGCCGACCAAAAGGATAAGGCGGTCGCCGTCCTCGAGGACATTATCAAACGCGAGCCTCTGGCGTACGCCATCTACAACGACCTCGGCGAGTTGTACGGGGATTTGAACAACGTCGAGAAGGCCATCTCGAACTATCAGCAGTCGCTGGTCGTCAAACCCAACCAGCCCGAAGTCTACGCGCAAATCGCCGCCCTCCAATTGGACTCCAAGCAGGTCGATGAAGCGTTGAAAACACTGGCCACGTGGAAGGAGAAGTTCCCGACCGACTTTCGTGTGGCTTACTTCACCGGCTTGATCCAGACGGATCGGAAACAGTACGCCGCCGCCGTGGTCTCCTTCGAGGATGCGGAGACGCTGGCGCGCGAATCTTCCGAGGATTCGAAGCTCTCCAGCAAATTTTATTTTTCCTATGGCGCCGCTTGCGAACGCGCCGGCGACGCCGACAAGGCCGTCACCCTCTTCCGCAAATGCCTGGAACTGGATCCTGAGGACCACACCGCCGCCAACTACCTCGGCTACATGTGGGCCGATAAGGGCACGAACCTGGAGGAAGCCCTCGGCCTGATTCAGAAGGCGGTCAAGTTGGATCCCCAGAATGGCGCTTATCTGGACAGCCTCGGTTGGGTCCTGTTCAAACTGGGACGCAACGACGAGGCCCTGGTGCAAATGCGCCGCGCCGTCGTGTTGATGAAGGACGATGCCGTGGTCCTCGATCATCTGGCCGAGGTCCTGTTGAAACTCGGCAAGACGGACGAAGCCATCAAGGTCTTGCGCGAGGCCAACAAACTCGAGCCCGACAACAAGGATATTTCAGCCAGACTCCGGCAATTGAACGGCGAGTAGCCCGCCGATCCCGTATCGCGCCCGGCCGCCGGGAGAGATTATCTGACTTTTCGCCCGGAACGCTGCAAGGACGGGCTGGCAACGTTCACGGTTACGTTGGATACCGGTGCCGGGTGGTCCTGACAGGCTTGATTCGTCGGTACGTCGGTCGCCGCAGAGCTGGGCTTGACGTACCCCTTCTCAATCAGCCATGCCTCCACTTCCTCGCCGCTGACGTCGGCCAGAATTTGGCCGTCAATCTCCAACGTCGGCTGGAGCGGTTGGCCGCTTCTGGCAACCATCTCCTCGTAGTTCGCCGGGTTGTTGATGACGTCGCGGTCGTCAAAGGTCAGATCGTATTTCCGCAGCACTGCGCGCACGCCGTTGCTCCATCCGCAGCTCGGTTTCAGCCAGGCGATAATTCTCGGTTGATTCATCATGAGGTTCTCACGCCTCCAGTTCTTCCTAATACACGAAGAACGGCAGCAAAGCAAGCAAGCGCACCTGCAAGCCTTGTGTTTGCTGGCCTCCGTCATTTCTTCAAATGGCACCTAAGCTGCTCATTCTGTGGAGGATGACCTTGCTCAGCGAGATTCAGTTGCTACTGGAACGAACTTACGGGACCACGGGCGTAAACTTCGAGAACTTCATCCTCAGCCGCCAGCGCAGCCGCACGCTCTCAGAAATGGCCGGCACCAGTGCCGCGCAAATCTCCGACTTGGGACGGGTGTTCCTGCGCATCATCGATGGCAGGCTGCGCATCGGAATTCATTACGACCCCAGCATCATCGAGGCGCTGGAGGCCGACAATCCCGCTTACGGGCTTAACGACCAGAATATCGTTCCCTTCATGGTGTTCTTGGAGGAGTTGGATCACGCGGTCCACGCCGCCCTGAAGTTTCGCGAAGGGCTGCGCGACATCCACAGCGAGACGTTCGTGCGCGACCTCGAAGTTCAAGCGAAAGTCGATACGTATCTGGTTCTTCAAAAATACTGCGCGTTTTTCGACAAACCGCCTCGACTGTCGGAGGCCGACCGACGCTGGCTCAAAGCCTGTGTCTTCGATCGCGACAATGCGGCCTTTGAAGATCCTCGCCTGGCCGAGCGCTACCACGAAACCAACCGCCTGGCCCGACGCTACGTGCGGCATCTCGACGGCCTTCCTCGCACGCGGCGGACAGCGGAGATTCGCCGTTTCCGCAAGTTGACCTATAGCCAGAAACGCGATCGCATCGCCGTGACAACCGCCGGCTAACCCTGTCCGGATCGGCCCCGCCGGGTGGCAGAAAATACTGCTGGAATTCTCGCGCCGCTTCCATTAACACCGTAGCGACCCATGAACATGTTGCTGCGGCTCTTCACGTCGTCGCTGGGCAAAAAGTTCCTCATGGCCATTACCGGGGCGGGACTCTTTTTGTTCGTCATCGGCCATTTGCTCGGAAACCTGCAGATATTTCTGGGACCCGAGGCCATCAACCGCTACGGCCACTTTCTGCAGACGACTCCCGAGATCCTCTGGCCCGCGCGCATTGGCCTGCTGGTGTTCGTCGCCATCCACATTTGGACATCCATTTCGCTGACGCTGGAAAACCGGGCGGCGCGCGCCACCCGATATGAAGTGAAGGAAGTCGTGGACGCCTCCCTCGCCTCCCGAACGATGATCTGGAGCGGTCTTATCATTTTCGCGTTCGTCGCGTTTCATCTGGCCCATTACACGTTGATGGTTGTCCACCCCGAGTTTCGCGACTTGCGCGACGCCAACGGTTGGCACGACATTTACCGGATGATGGTCATCGGTTTCTCGAATTACTGGGTCTCGGGCTTTTACGTCCTCGGCATTGGCCTCTTGTGCATTCATCTGGGCCATGGCGTCAGCGCGATGTTCCAATCGCTTGGACTCAAGAACGCCGCGTATGAGACTGTGATCGATCGTCTGGCCAAGGTCGCGGCGGTGCTGATATTTCTCGGTTATATTTCCATTCCCCTGGCCGTTCTGACGGGGGGGGTGAAATAACATGAAACTCGACGCCAAAATTCCCGCCGCGCCACTCTCGCAGAAATGGGAGAAGCACAAGGACGCAATCAAGTTGGTCAGTCCGATCAACAAGCGCAAGTACGAGATCATCGTCGTCGGCACCGGCCTGGCAGGCGCGTCGGCGGCCGCGTCGATGGCCGAGTTGGGGTACAACGTCAAGTCGTTCTGCATTCAGGACAGCCCGCGGCGCGCCCATAGCGTGGCGGCGCAGGGCGGCATCAACGCCGCAAAGAACTACCAGAATGACGGCGACAGCGTGTACCGGCTCTTTTACGACACGATCAAGGGCGGCGATTTTCGCTCGCGCGAGGCCAACGTCTACCGTCTCGCGGAAGTCAGCGTGAACATCATCGACCAATGCGCCGCCCAGGGCGTGCCGTTTGCCCGCGAGTACAGCGGCTATCTGGCGAACCGTTCCTTTGGCGGCGCGCAGGTCTCCCGCACGTTCTACGCCCGTGGTCAGACGGGCCAACAGCTTCTGCTGGGCGCCTATCAGGCCCTGATGCGGCAGGTCGGGCTGGGTCAGGTCACCTTGTTCCCGCGCACGGAGATGCTCGAATTGGTCGTGGTCGATGGACATGCCAAAGGGATCGTCGTTCGCGACATGGTCACCGGCCGAATTTCATCGCATGCGGCTGACGCGGTCGTGCTGGCGACGGGAGGCTACGGCAATGCGTACTATCTCTCGACCTACGGGCGCGGGTCGAACGCCACCGCCATCTGGCGCGCTCACAAAAAGGGCGCTCTGTTCGCCAACCCGTGTTTCACACAGATCCATCCGACGTGCATCCCCGTCACGGGCGATTACCAGTCAAAGCTCACGCTGATGAGCGAGTCGCTGCGCAACGATGGCCGGGTGTGGGTCCCGAAGAACAAGGGCGACAAACGACCTCCCACCGAGATTCCCGAGCACGAACGCGATTATTATCTCGAACGCAAATACCCGAGCTATGGCAACCTCGCTCCGCGAGACATCTCCTCACGCGCGGCCAAACAGGTCTGCGATGAGGGACGGGGCGTCGGCGAAAGCGGTTTGGGCGTCTATTTGGACTTTTCGGACGCCATCAAGCGGCTCGGACGGGCGAAGATCGAAGAGCGCTACGGGAATCTCTTCGACATGTACCATGAAATCACACACGAGAACGCCTACCAGACGCCCATGCGCATCTTTCCCGCGATCCACTACATGATGGGTGGGTTGTGGGTGGACTACAATTTGATGAGCAATCTGCCGGGGTTGTACGTCATCGGCGAAGCTAATTTCTCCGATCACGGTGCGAACCGTCTCGGCGCCAGCGCGCTGATGCAGGGCTTGGCGGATGGCTACTTCGTGCTCCCCTACACCATTGGGGACTACCTGGCCACCCAGAAGCCCGGTTCACAGCCGAAACCCGACGCAGCAGAATTCAGGCAGGCCGAGCAGGAAACGACGGACTGCATCCAGAAGCTGTTGGCGGTTCGCGGCAGAAAGACCGTAACCGAATTTCACAAGCAACTGGGCCGAATCCTGTGGGAGCATTGTGGCATGGCCCGCACCGAAAAGAGCCTCAAGGAAGCGCTGGCCCTGATCCCGCCCCTGCGCGAGGAGTTTTGGAAGAACGTGAACGTGCCCGGCACCGGCGAGGAACTCAACCAGTCTCTCGAACGAGCCGGCCGCGTGGCCGATTACCTCGAGCTGGCGGAGCTGATCGTGTACGACGCGCTGATGCGCGATGAATCGTGCGGCTGCCATTTCCGCGAGGAACACCAGACGGCGGACGGTGAATGCCAGCGCAACGACGAACAATATGCGTATGTCGCGGCCTGGGAATTCACAGGCGTCGGAAAGACCCCGATCCTGAACAAAGAGCCTCTCGTGTACGAGGAAGTCCATCTGGCGCAGAGGAGCTACAAGTAATGAACGTCAACCTCCGAGTCTGGCGGCAGCCCAACCCGGAAACGCCGGGGCGCTTCGAGACCTACGAGGCGAAGGACATCAATCCCAACATGTCGTTTCTCGAAATGCTCGACGTCGTCAACGAAGACTTGACGCGGCGCGGCCAGGATCCGATTGCGTTTGACCATGATTGCCGCGAGGGAATCTGCGGCATGTGCTCCTGCGTCATTAACGGTGAACCGCATGGGCCCGAGTACAAGGTCGCCACCTGCCAGACCTACATGCGCAACTTCCGGGACGGGGAGACGATCACCGTCGAGCCGTTCCGCGCCCGGGCGTTCCCCCTGATCAGGGATTTGATCGTGAATCGCAGCGCCTTCGACCGGATCATCCAGGCCGGCGGTTTCATTTCCGTTTCGACCGGCTCGGCGCCTGATGGCAACGCGATTCCGGTGCCGAAACAAGCCGCCGACATTGCGATGGACGCGGCGGCGTGCATTGGTTGCGGCGCGTGCGTGGCAGCGTGCAAGAACGCCAGCGCCATGCTTTTCGTGGCCGCCAAGGTTTCGCACCTCAGTCTTTTGCCGCAGGGTCAGCCGGAGAAACAGCGCCGCGTTTTGGCCATGGTCGAGCAGATGGACAAGGAAGGGTTCGGCGCCTGCACCGTCACCGGTTCCTGCGAAGCTGTGTGCCCAAAGCGAATCAGCCTGAATTTCATCGCGAAGATGAACCGCGACTATTTGGGCACGCTATTCAAGGCCAGCAACCGCCAGCCGGCGCCCGCGGAAGCGTAACTCCTATTTCAGGTCCTTGAAGTGTCCCAACGCGTGCTGTTTGCGCATGACCAGGATCATCGCGCCACCGCCGATAATCCCGAACACGGTCATGGTCGGAAACCACACTCCCCACCCGTAGTGGTCAATCAGCCAGCCCGTCACCGGCAGGAAGACCGCCGTACCGTAGTACTGGAAGGAGTCAATCACGCCGGAGGCAAAGCCGGCCATCTTGCGCCCCCCGATATCCATGGGGGCCGCCGTGCCCACCAGTGAGTGCGTCGAGTTGACCATCAATGAAATCAAGATGAGGAACAAGCAACCCAAAAAGATACCGCTCGTGGTTGGTCCGATTGCCCCAGAGAAGAATACCAGGGCGGCGAGCCCAGTGGCGACGGCCAGGAAAAAGTACAGCGCTTTCGCCACCGGCGATCGATGGCCCCGGAAAAACCTATCGGAAATGACTCCCGAAGCCAGCGAGCCAATCACAGCCACCAGGGGCACCGCCCAGGTGACGGTAAAGATTTCCGCCACTGGTTTATTCTCCATCCGTAATTTCAGCATCTCGCTGAAAAACAGCACGCTCAGTTGATCCAAACTGCTGCGCACCGCCCCCGTACAAGCGTAGGCCACGGCGTAAAACCAGATCAACGGGTGCGTAAACACTCGCTGGAAGCATTCCTTGATGCCGATTCTGACGCCCCCGGCGCCGTCCACCTCGTCATGAATAAGCCCCGGCCAGCCGGCTTCTTCCGGCGTCTCCTTTGCGCAGACAGCCATAATGATCGCACACGCCGCCGTGATTAACGGCGGGATGCGAAACAGCCAGCGCCAGTCGCCTCGGGCAACAGTCCAGGTACCGATCGTAAAACCGGCCAGGATGATCGGCGCGAGGGCGCCGATGGAAACCTGCCCCAATTGAATCATAAAGCCATAAATGCCGGCGAATGTTCCCCGCTCGTTGCGATTGAACCACGCGGCGTTGATCTTGATCATCCCCGGTGCGCCGAACGATTGGAAATACCCGTTCAGCAGCCAGATAAGCGCAAACGTCGAGAAAGTCCCCACGAACGAAGCTGAGCCGTAAATCAGGTTGATGATGATCGTTCCTGTCGCACCGATCAACATCGCCGCCTTCCCGCCGATTCGATCCGTGATAAGGCCGTTGACAAGTTGGCCCGTCCCATACGCAATCGACCACGCTCCAAGAATCCCGGAAATCTGGAACTTGTTGAATCCAAACTCGTCCACCATCCCCGGCGTGGCAAAGCGAAAATTGTAGCGGCACACATAGTACGACGCGTACATGAGGCCGAGGCTGACCCAGTTCAGGCCGCGGCGAGGTCGAAACCGCGGGGGATACTTGCTGCGGGTGCCTGGCGGGGGCGGAGTGGTTGTCTGTTCCATGAATTTTCTTGGGCGAAAACCGTGTCGATGTGGGAATAGACCGTACCGGTACTACCATGGGAAAGTCAAAGAAAATGTACGCTCAGCCTCCTCGCCGAAAACAAACAGGCGAAGACGACGTGTCCGGTCATCTTCGCCTGCAGTTAAATCCAACGATTTACCGCCGCTCTCGATTCAGCAGCATGAGCTGCAGCAACTGCGCGACGGCAGCGATCAGTGCCGCCACGTAGGTCAACGCCGCGGCGTTCAACACCCGATTGACGCCGGGCATTTCGTCACGCGCGACCAGTCCGCTCTGTTGCAGAATCACCTTGGCACGCGAACTGGCGTTGAACTCCACCGGAAGCGTGATGAGTTGAAACACCACCAGCACGGCGTAAACTCCGATTCCGAGCGTGATAAACATGGGGATGCGGAAGAAGAATCCGCCAATCATCACCAACGGCAGCAATTGGGATGTAAACATGGTCACGGGCACAACCGCCATCCGCGCCTGTAGCGGCGCGTAGGCGTGCTGGTGCTGGATTGCGTGTCCCGTCTCATGCGCCGCAATCCCCAATGCCGCAACGGATTCACCGTCGTAGACATCGGGCGACAACGCGAGCGTCTTCGTCCGCGGATCGTAATGGTCGCCCAAAAAACTCTCCGTCCGCTCGATCTGCACGTCGTGAATCCCGGCGTCCGCCATGATCTCTGCCGCGGCCTCCGCGCCGGTGCGTCCCGACCGCGCTCGTACCTGCGAGTATTTCTTCAACGCTGCGTGCACGCTCATTTGTGCCAGGATTCCCGGCACAAGAATCAGCGCGAACAGCAGCCAGTATATTCCGCTTATTGTCATTTCCTTCTACTACCTCCAACTGGCTACAGTACCGTGCCCGCATCAGATTTCAAGTGTCTTCGGGAACCGCGCCAGGTTCCGCGCGCCGTTCCGTTGAATAACCGCCACGTCCTCCAGACGCACGCCGCCCACACCCCAATAATACAGGCCCGGTTCGACCGTCACCACATGGCCGGCCCGCAGGACTCCCGACGCGATGCTGACGCCCGGGCGCTCGTGAATTTCCAACCCAAGACCATGCCCCGTTCCATGAAAGAATCCCTGCATCCGTCCGCGAATTACGCCGGTCTTGTAGCCTTCACGCACGAACAACGCCTGTACCCCGTCATGCACATCCCGGCCATTCACGCCTTCCCGGAGTTTCTGAAATGCAAACTTCTGCGCAGCTCCAACGGTCGCGTACAGTCTCTTCGCTGCGTCGCTCGCGCGGCCACGGACGACCGTGCGCGTGATGTCTCCCCAATAACCCGTTCGCATGTCCCGCGGAAAAATATCGAGAACGATCGTTGTATCGGCGCGCAGTGGGCCGTGTCCGACCTCGTGTGGATCGCACCCCTGATTGCCGCCGGCAACGATGGTGCGCGACGCCACGCCACCCAAACTCGCGATCGTCGCGTTAATGGCACCCTGAACGTCTTCCGCCGTCAACTTCCTGTTCCGCCAATACAGGAATTTGTCGCGCCCGATCCGGCTCCGTTGCACGAGGCTGACCCCCGCCCGCATCCCGGCCTCGGCAAGACGCATCGCCTTTCCCAGCGCAGCGATTTCAGCCGTCGTCTTGATTTCGCGTTCGGGGAAAAACGGCTCCGGCTTGACCACGACGCGAATTCCCCGCAACCGCTTGGCCACGCCGATCGGGAAATCTGTTGGAACTTCCACCCGACGCACACGAAACTCCCGCAGCACCCGGTTCAGCACGTCGCTCAACCGCGGTTGTTTGACCCCGGCCCGCTGGAGTTGTTTCTGGTAATGGGAAAGCCGCAGGATGCGGTCCACGTGCGCCTCGCGTCGTCCGCGGTCGATCTCCAGGTCGCTCATTACCGCGTAGCTTCGGCCCCGCACCTCAAACCAAATGAATGCGTCGGGCACGAACATCCGCGTCGCAAACAGCATGTTGGCGTCGTGTTCGCTCTCCGCCACCATCAACCGCGTGGTCATGAATCGCCTCCTGCGCCAAGCCCAATGGACGGCGCGACGTCCAGCGAATAATCGCTCGACCGGCCCCGCGACAATTGATAGTACGCAAGCCCGGCAATCATGGCCGCGTTATCCGTGCATAGTGCTGTCGGCGCCAAAAGCAATTGCAGCCCTCGTTCCGCACATTCCGACCCCAACTTTTCACGAAATCGACGGTTGATGGATACACCGCCGGACGCGCTCACGGTCTTCACCCGCAGGGTTTCGGCGGCGCGAACCGTCTTCCCCACGAGCACGTCCACTACGGCTTCCTGAAAGCTGGCGCACACGTTTTCCACGGAATGTTGCGGGTTCTTTCGCAGGAAGTAAAGCACCGACGTTTTCAAGCCGCTGAAACTGAAGTTGTTGGTGCCGTCGTTCAACATGCTTCGCGGAAAATCGATCGCCGTAGCATCCCCGTTCTGGGCGCGCCTCTCGATTTCGGGGCCGCCGGGGTATCCCAGGCCCAATAACTTGGCCACCTTGTCAAACGCCTCGCCAGCCGCGTCATCGACCGTCTGGCCCAGGATCTCATGCGTCCCAACGGCTGTCGCGTGCGCCAGGATGGTGTGCCCACCCGAGACGATCAGCGAAACCATCGGCAGCGCATCCAACGCGCCGTTGACAAGCAGCGGTGAATACAAATGGGCTTCAACGTGGTTGACGCCAACGAACGGTTTGCCGGCGGCAAGGGCGATTCCCTTGGCCGCGTTCAGCCCGACCAGCAGCGACGAAGCCAGGCCGGGACCGTACGTCGCCGCCACGGCGTCGATTTGCTCGATGGAACTGCCCGCCTCGGACAGGGCCTGACCGATTACCGAATCGATCAGCCGCAGATGGTTGCGCGACGCCAGTTCCGGCACCACCCCGCCGTAGGGACGATGCAGGGCGACCTGCGAACTGATCACATTGGAAAGAATCTCCGTGCCGCGGGCGACAACGGCAGCGGCCGTCTCGTCGCAGGAGGTCTCGACGCCAAGAACTTTCACAGGCTGGCCAATTGACGGCGGCCGGGCGTCGTCCTAGGGTGTTGAAGGCGTCGCCGCGGCCGTAACGGTCGTGACGCCCGGGTTCCGTTCGGCAACATTCATCTGCTTCCACAGCTTGATACCCTTGATCTCATCGATGGCACGCTCCAGTTGGACATCCGCAACCGGCGTGACCTTTTCCGCCGTCTCATCCGGCGGCAGGCCGGCCCGGTAACGTTGCTCCAGGAGCTTGCGCTCGTCCTCCTCGGAAATGGGCACGACGATGTCGGGCGTCACCCCGTGCTCATGGATGACCTTGTGGCTGGGCGTATAGTACTTGGCCGTGGTCAGGCGCAGCGCCGAACCGTCCCGCAACTGGATGATGCTCTGCACGGACCCCTTGCCGAACGTGGTCTCCCCGACCAACACCGCGCGGTGCAGGTCCTGGAGCGCGCCAGCAACGATTTCGCTGCCGCTCGCACTGCCGGCGTTCACCAGAAGCACCAGCGGATAGTTGGGCTGTTTCTTGCCGCCGTCGGACCGGTAGACGCTCTTTTGCGCCGGATCGCGCCCCTCGGTGGAAACGATCAATTTCCCTGCCGGTACGAACTCGCTGGCGATCCTGCGGGCCGATTCGAGCAGCCCGCCCGGATTGTTGCGCAGATCGATGATCAACGAGGTCATCCCCTGGCTGTTCAGTTTGGCCAACGCCTTCTGGAATTCGTCAGCCGTGGGTTCGTTAAATTGGGTGATGCGTATGTAGCCGATGCCGTCCTGCAGAATTTTCGCGTCCTTGACGCTTTCCACATTGATCTCGGCCCGTTCGATGGTGTGGTCTTTGATCTTGTCGCCGGGATCCTTGGCCTTGGCGCGGAAGATCGTAATCGTCACCTTCGTCCCGGGATCGCCACGCAATTGGCGCACCGCCTCCTGCAACCCCATCTTTTCAGTGACCTTCCCGTTGATCTTGATGATGCGATCGCCGGGCAGCAACCCCGCCTTCGCCCCCGGTGTGTCCTCCATCGGGGCAACCACGGTAAGGAACCCTTCCCTGGACATGCTGATGACAATGCCGATACCGCCGAATTTACCCTCGGTGTCCTCCTTCATGTCCTCGTACGTTTGCGGTTCCATAAACTGGCTGTGCGGATCCAGCGAATTGAGCATCCCCTTCAGCGCGCCGTAGGTCAGGTCGCGGTAGGCAACCGAGTTGGTGTCCACATATTCCTTGCGGACCAACTCCATCACCTGCGTGATAAGCTCCATCTCGGAGTACGGATTGTCCTTGTCCGATTTTGTGGACGAATCGGAATAAATCTTCGCAGCAATGGCCAGGTTGATTCCCAGCAACACCACCACCAACGCCACGCCGATACGCTTTATGCTCATAACGTTTCTCTCAGAATGCTGCGCTTCCCCTCAATCCCAACGCCATCCACGGGGAGCCGATAGGGCAACCAGCAGCGTCGGTACCATACGGCTGCTTGGCAGGTGAATCAAGTCCATCCTTTGCGCGTGGTTGAACCTCAAAAGGCTGCGTTTTACCTGGCGCCCGCATCGCCAGGCGCCGCGACGAATGCGCTGAAGTTGCCGGTTGCGACAAGCCCGCTCACCGCGCGAGCTTCCCGGCAGCCAGCAGTCCGAACAAGGCCGCTCCCAGGGCAAGCCGATAGACAATGAACACCCACGTCGTGTGGCGCCGCAAAAAACCGAGCAGAAACGCCACGGCAGCGTAGCCAACGACGAACGCTGCGAGACCGGCAACGAGCGCGCTGGCCAATTCAGCGTGGGACATGCCACGGAATTTTCGGAGTTCAAACACGCCCGCGGCAAAGACAGCCGGCAACGACATCAAGAACGAGAAACGCGCAGCCGTGTCCCGTTTCATGCCGAGAAACAAGCCGCCAGTAATGGTCGAGCCGGACCGGGAGGCGCCCGGCACCAGGGCCAGCGACTGACAACAGCCGACCACAATGGCGTCCCGCCAGCCAAGTTCGTTAAGTTCGCGAAGCGGCTGGCCGCGTTGCTTGCGGCGGCGCTCCGTCCACTCGGCTAAGGCGAGCACGACTCCGAGTATGATGAGCGCCGTGGCGATAATTGGTACTGTGCGCCAGCTGCTTTCGACGTGGTGGCGCAGCAGAACACCGAACACCCCGATCGGAATCGTCGCGGCGATCAGCATCCAACCGAGCTTCCCTTCCGCCGTCGAGACGCCACGCAGCGCGCCGCGCGTGATCTGCACACAATCCTGCCAAAAATACAGAAGTACCGCGAAGTACGCGACGAGTTGAACGACTGCCAGGAATGCCGCATCGGGGGCTTTCCAGCCACAGAAGGCCGAAACCAACTGCATATGCGCGATACTGCTGATCGGTAGGAATTCTGTCAGGCCCTGAACGACGCCGAGTACAATGGCTTGCCAAAGGGGCATCGCTGGTGATCTCTAGCTCAACCGCGTGAATGTCTTCTGTAACAGTTCCACCGGCGCCGCATTCTCCACCTTGGCCTTGGCGTCGGCAATCAATTTCGCCTCGAGCGCGTTCTTCGTCGGTCGCTGGACCTGGTAAAACACGCCGAAATAGCCCGGGAAATCCGCCATGGCCAGCTTGTACGCCGCCAGCTCGTCGGTCACGTCGTGATCGGCCGGTACGAGATTGAACACGCCTCCCTTGCGCGGATTGGCGGCGTCAAACGCGCCGGGATAAAATTCGGTGCATTCGCTCAGACATTCGATGACCGAGAACCCATCGTGTTCCATGGCCTTCTCCATCATCTCCAGCACGTGATTCGGCAAATGCGAGTGCGACCGCGCTATGAACGTCGCGCCCGAGGCAATCAGTTGCTTCATCGGGTTGATCGGATGATCGATGGCGCCGCTCGGGTCGGTCTTCGATTTGAAACCCACGGGCGACGTCGGCGAGGTCTGTTTCTTGGTCAGGCCGTAAACGAAGTTGTCCATGATGACGTAGGTCATCTTGACGTTCTTGCGTGCGGTATGATTCAGGTGGTTGCCGCCGATGGAAAAGGCGTCGCCGTCACCGCCAAAGACGAACACATGCAGATCCGGCCGCATCAGCGACACGCCTGTGGCGAACGCCGCCGCGCGTCCGTGCAAGAAATGTACCCCGTAGGCATTGACAAAATAGGGGAACCGCGACGAGCAGCCGATCCCGGCAATGCTCGTGATCTTCTCGTGAGGTACCTGCAGTTTCTCCATCATCTTGAAGTAGATCGACAGAATGCTGAAGTCACCACAGCCGGGACACCAGGTCGGATGGTCCGCGACGAGATCTTTCTTGGTGTACTTGGGCCGGTCGCTCAGTTTGATTTCTTTAACTTCCAGGTTCTTTGCTTCGGCAATCATAAAACTTTTTAGGGGAAAATCACGCGCGGGCCAGGCTGGGTTCGGAGGATTTCTTGAGCTTCTCGTACATGCCATTCAGAATCTCGCGGATCTTGAACGGCAACCCGTCGGTCTTGTTGATCCCGACGATCTTGTCGTTACAAAACCGGGCTCGCAGGACGCCAGCCAGTTGGCCGTACCCGTACAACCCTTCATCATTCAGCTCAACTACAAAGATGTGATTGAAACCGTCCAGGATCTCGCCCACCCCCGGTTGCAGGGGCTGGATGTAGCGAATGTTCAGTGCGCTGACGCTTTCCCCCTCGGCGCGCGCTTTGTCCACCGCCTCGCGGATGGGCCCCTGGGACGAGCCCCAGCCCACCAGCAGAACGTTGCCCTCGGGTGGACCGTACGTCTCAGCCTTGGGCAGGCGGGACGCCAACACCTGAAGCTTGCGGCGGCGCTTGGCCACCATCATCACGTGGTTCGCCGGACGGCTGGCAGGATGGCCGGCTTCGTCGTGCTCCAGACCGGTCACCACCGGGAACTTGCCATCGAGCATCGGCGTCCCCGGCGGCGCATGATGCGCAATTCCGTCGGCGGTGTTCTCGTACGGTTTGTAATTCGGTCCACGCGGCGTGAAATCCGGCGCCATATCCCGCACCAATTTCGCGATGTCGGGCATTTCCCAGGTTTCGAACCGCGTTCCCAGCGCCTGGTCGGTCAGAACGATCACCGGACAACTGTACTCACGCGCAAGCTTCGCGGCCTCCAGTGTAACGTAGAAACAATCTTCCACGGACGACGGCGCCAGGACGATCCGCGGAGAATCTCCATGACCGCCAAAACACGCGATATTCAGGTCGCTCTGCTCGACGTTGGTCGGCAAACCGGTGCTCGGTCCGCCACGCTGAACATCGATAATAACAATCGGCATTTCCGCCATCACCGCCCACCCCAACGCCTCGGTCTTGAGCGAGAGCCCGGGCCCGGAGGTTCCCGTCAGGGAAAGATGACCCGAATACGACGCGCCGCACGCCATGGCGATGGCGGCCAGTTCGTCCTCGGCTTGAACGAAAATTCCACCGTACTTGGGCAGTTCCGTCCGCAGAATTTCCATGATGCTCGACCACGGTGTGATCGGGTACCCTGCGCCGAACCGGATGCCCGCCACCAGCGCCCCGTAGGCCACCGCCTGGTTTCCGTCCGTGACAACCTGTTTGCGGCCCACCTTGCCCGTCGAGGGGATGAACTCAAACGTGTCGGTGAAACGGCCAATGTCGTAGCCGTACCCCGCATGGAACGCGCCGACGACGTTGCGGACGACGTCCTCGCCCTTGCTCTTGTAATAAGCTTGCAGCATCGTCTCAAGCTTGGGCACATCCAGGTCAAACATGCGCGCCAGCAACCCCATCACGAACATGTTCTTGCCCTTGTCCTTCGCCGTGCCCCCGATTGCCTCGACGGTCTGGCCCGTAATCGGCACGCCAACCGACCGATACCGCTTCTGGTTTTCGTCGGGTTTGACGTTGTCCGAATCGTAAATCAGGATCCCGCCGTCACGCAGCGTGTGAATGTGGTCGTTGTACGAATGCTGGTAGAATGCCACGAGAATGTCCACGTCATCGCCCGCGCTCAACACTTCTCCCGTGCCGAGGCGGACCTGATAAATGCTCGGCCCGCCCGAAATCGTCGCCGGAATCGTCATGTACGTCATGACGTCCTTGTCGGTGCGTCCGGCCAACCGCGCTAAAAACCCGCCGATCGCCTGGATGCCGTCCTGCGAATTCCCCGCCAGCCGAATGACGGCGTCCTGAATCCTGCGCCCACGCTGGGGCTGCTGGCCGCCAGACGCGGAAGTGGCCTCTGTAACTTTTGGTTCAATCATTCGATTGTGTTCCTTAAACGGCTCCCCCGTCCGAGAGGTGCGCCCGAGAACACCCCGTTACGGGCGGAATATATTATCACACCACTGCCGCTGTCAACCACCAGCCTACCGCAGGCAACGGCAAAAGCAATTGACCGGGCGGCTGGCATAAGTTATTTTGCTGGCTGGTGGTAACCTTCAATATTTGCCATGGCTGAGAAAAACAATACCCAGGTCAATCCGCGTGCCAACGACTTCTACCAGAAGGCGATTCAGGCAGTCGAGCGCGGCAATCTCGAATACGCCATCGAGATGTTTATCCAGTGTCTGAACATCGAGCCCGGCTATACCAGGGCGCGCCGGAACCTGCGGGCCACGCAACTGAAGAAAACCGAGTCGGCGGGCGGCTTCCGGCGGATGCTGGTCGGTACGAAGCTCCAGCCGCTCCTGGCAAAAGCCAAGCTGGCCGTCCAAAAGAATCCTACCGAGGCGATGACACTCGCGGAACAGGCGTTGACGGAGGACCCCAAGAACGGTCAGGCTCTGATAACCCTCGCCGAGGCAGCCGAGGCCGCCCAGCTTCCAGACACAGTTGTTCAGACGCTGGAGACGTACACCCGACTCAATCCCAAGGACACCAAGACCCTGCACTGGCTGGCACGCTCCTATATCGCGGCCGGCCAGCACGCTGAGGCCCGCGAAACGTACGACCGACTGCTTCAGCTCAATCCCAACGACTTTGAAGCGCAGCAGGGCGCCAAGGACGCGGAAGCGAAAGGCGCCATGTCCGGCGGCGCGTGGGAGGGAGACGGGTCCTACCGCGAGTCCCTCAAGGACAAGGACGAGTCCATTGCGCTGGAGCAACAATCTCGCGTCGTCCGCGCCGAGGACATGATCGCCAACCTCATCAAGGAAAAGCTGGAAGCCTTGTCCAAGGACCCGGAAAATCCGGTGATCCAACGCGAACTTGGCAAGCTCTACGCCCAGAAAGAGAATTTCGAGGAAGCGTTGCGCTATCTCGAGGGTCTGTTCTCCAAGGAAGGCGGTGCCGATCCTTCTCTCGAGCGTGAGATCGGCGACATCAAGGTTAAACGCCTCGAATTCCAGCTTGATGCCAAAAAGAAGCAGCTTGAAACAAACCCGGCCAACGCCGCGGCGCTTCAGAACGAAATCACCGCGCTGGAGTCCGAGCTGGACAAGGTCAAGCTCTTCGAGGCCGAGCGGCTCGTGGAACGCTACCCCAACGACCTCATGTACCGGTTCGACCTCGGCACGTTGTACATGAAGTTGGGCAACATCGAGGGCGCGGTCGAGCAACTTCAAAAGTCCCGTGGCCAGCCCCAGCGCCGCGTCGCCTCGCTCAATCTTCTCGGGCAATGCTACCAGCAGATGGGCCTCCATGATATGGCGATTGAGACGTTCAACGAGGCCATCGCCGAGCTTCCCACCATGGACGGCCTCAAGAAGGAACTCCTGTACAACCTCGGCAGCGCCTACGAACTGATGGGCGACCAGGACAAGGCCGTCACCGCGTTCAAGGAAATCGCCAAGGTCGATTTCGGGTACCGTAACGTGCGCGAGAAAATCATGCGCAAATCCCCGGCCAAGCCTTCGTAGGCCGGTCGCTTGCCTTCCGTAAACGTAACGTTGGTCCGGCGCAACGGACACCACAGCGGCGGCCTCGGCTTCGGACCCGTTTGCACCAGAGTCGAATGACACAAAAGAGTCCACAGGCTGGATTGGTTTCGAAGCTGCTCGTCGGCTCTTGTGGACTCTTCAACGGGACGTATGCGGCTGACGGAGTACGCGTCCAATTTGCCATGCTACGTCCCAAGCTCACTTCTCACTGAACTGCCCGCACTCGCTCCAGAGCATTCTGAGCTTGGACGAAATTGGGGTTGACGCGCAATGCTTGTTCGTAATGCTCGATGGCCTCCGGAGTGCGGCCCAGCCTTTCCAACGCATGGCCCAAATTGCAGTGTGCGTCAGCCAGATTAGGGTTGATCCGGAGCGCTTGCTCCCAATGCTCAATGGCCTCGGCTTGCCTGCCCACCTGCATCAAAACGTTCCCCAAGTTGTTGTGCAGCGCGGCGTCGTCGGGCTTAAGGCGCAGTGCCTGCTCCCAATGCTCCGTCGCCTCCGGCAGCCTGCCCAGTTGAGCCAGGGCAATCCCCAAATTGTTGTGCGCGTCGGCGAAATCGGGATCGAAACGCAACGCCTGTTCATACTCGCCGATTGCTTCCTGCACCTGACCCACTTCAACCAAGGCGACTCCCAAGTTGTAGTGCGCTTTGGAATAATCGGGTTTGATTCGAAGGGCTTGCTTATAATGCTCGATGGCCTCCGGCGTGCGCCTCAGCTTATCTAATGCAATACCCAGACTGTAGTGTGCGTCGGCAAAATCGGACCGGATTCGCAGGGCCTGCTCGTAATGCGCCATCGCTTCCTGCAGCCTGCCCTGGTTTATCAGGGCCGCTCCCAAATTGTTGTGCGCGTCGGCGAAATCAGGATCGAGTCGCAATGCCCGTTCGTATTGGCCGATTGCTTCTTGCAACTTGCCCTGTTGATCCAGGATGACCCCCAAGTTGTAGTGCGCCTCGGCGCATGGCCTGACGCTCGCTAGCAGGTTGAACGCCATCGAGAAAGCCAGCAGCAGGCCCCAGCCCCAACGCACCACACGCCGCCAGACCAACCGGCCAGCCTGCCCCGACTCCGAGGTCGGGGCCAGTGCACGTTCCACACTCAGGATGCCAATCACAGCCAGCAGTACCAATGCGGGTAGGAACTCCATCTCATACCGACCTTGGCCAAATACGAGAAGGCTAATCGTCAGTGCCGCAGTCCCGAAGAGCCCGGTCGCTGCTGCCAGGAATCCGCACAAAACGCCCCGCTCCTGAGCCGGGCGCCCCCGCCATCCCAGCGGCACCGCCAGCGCCAGCCACACCAGCGGAATGTTGGTCAGCACGCCGAAGGGGTGCTCAAGCCCTCCCACATGGCCCACGGGCAGCGCCGGCACTCGGATGTCATGCACGAACGGAAACCGACTGCTCCAACGCGCCGGCTCCAGAAAATAAATCCGGAAGTTGAACCAGAGAGAGCGGGGATGGAAAAGATGCCCCGTGTCCTGACGGATGCTGCTCAGCTGGTAGCGCCAGCCAAACTCGAACGGATTATCGAAGCGCAAGAAATTGTATATCATCAGCCCTAACCCAATAAGCGCAATGGGAAGCACCGCTGCCAGCAATGGAGCCAACAGCGTCCGCCGCTCCCGCCAGGCTTGGGCCACCGGCACCAGCAGGATGATTGCACCGAACAGCAACGACGGCCGCGCCCCCACGGCCAACCCGTAGGCCAGGCTCGCCGCGGCCAGCCATCCCGAACGCCTTCGGGACTCGTGTAACGCCTTCCACACCGCCGCCAGGGCCAGCATCGTCAACGCGTACCCACAACTAATCGGTACCTCCCAGGCATCACACCGAGCAAGCAACGATGACGTGCACGTCACCAACCCGAGCGCGAGTGCGCCGGCTGCCACCACCCACACACTCACCTCGGCAAAGTATCGCCGCCAGAGTGCACACAGCAGCCCCGCGCTGGCCAGAAAACCAACCAGACAAAAGATCACCGCCGCGTCTTTTTGCGGCACATAGTGACCGGTCAGCGCCACATACGGCCAGAACAGCAGCACGGCAGGCGTCACCCCGAAATACAGGTAGAGCTTCCCCCTGTAATAACTCATGTCGAGCACGCCGTAGTGAGAATGCGCTGCCGGATCATAGGGGTCGGCCAACTGCGCAAGCCCGAGCGGCACCTCCTGATTCGGGCTCAACCGCCCAGCGCGAAAGCCCTGTACCAGTAAATTGTAGTAATCACCGGCCGCATTCAGACTCGACGATAGAAGAAAGCCGGAGTGGGCCGTGTACACGTAAACCCCGGTTACCAGCGCACACACGGTCGCCAAGACTCCGCGCTGCAACCACGAGCACCTTCGCCCGGGCGCTCCCGTCTCATCACTGTACACTGGCTTCCCGTCGATCATTTCCGGTCTTGGTGACGCGCTGCCATGGTTCTCGCTGCTGGGAACATGAGTCTGCCAGCCGGGCCGGCAGACCGCACTTTATCCTCCGGGATGCGTGCCGATTCCGCCTTCCCGTTTTTGGACGAGTTCAGATACTAGCCCTCAGGTGCTGCGACTGCAATCCCCGCCCAAATGGGACTCGACTCGTCCACTGCGAGGGCGTGAACTGCCGAATCTCGGTGAGCTTCGCCGCGGGCGACCGCGTGGACAAATTTCTCATCATGCCATGTTCCGGTTCACGAATCCGGACGTGGCCGATGAGCCGCATACGATGGTGCCACCCCGGATGCTACCGTCTGTTCTTTGCCGGATAGCCTTGGCTAGAATTCAGCCGCACCGCATTTCGACCACACGTCCCGCAGGTCTCGAAGTGCACTAGGCCGTCGCCCTTCACGATCCACCAAGAGCGCGCGCATGCCGACCCTTTCCGCGCCGCACACGTCTTCGTCGTAGCTGTCGCCAACGTGGAGCGCCTCGCCTGCGGTGACCCGCGCCCGGCGCAACGCCGTCAGAAAGATTCTTGCGTCTGGTTTCTCCGCGCCGACCTCATAGGAGATGGTCCGGGAGTCGAAATGCTTCGCCAACCCCAGTTTCTCCAGCAGACCGTGCAATCGATCGTCCCAATTGGAGACCACGCCGACGTGCAAACTGCGTCCCCGCGCTTCCCGCAACGTGTCTTCCACGTCCGAAAATGTTTGCCACGCGTCCGGGCGCGCGAACGTCTGAAACAAGTCCTCGAAGCAGGCCTCATTTTCCTGTCCGACCACGCGAAAGACCAGCTCCCGCCACCAATCCTTGCGCGACACCGTCAGCCCGGGACGCTTCATCTCTGCCCATACCCGGCGGAACGCGCGTTCCATCTCGTCAGCGCTCCGATCCACTCCATACCGGCGGGCAACCGAGGCGTACACGGCCCCCACGGATGGACGCGGCCGAATCAGCGTGCCCCCCGCATCGAAGAAAATGGCGCGGAGCCGTTTCCGTCTCACTGCAACACCAACTCGCGCGGTGTCTTCGCCCGCATTTCTTTGGCAAAGCCGAGCCGATCCAGTGCTTCCCCAACCAGGAAAAGCGACCCCGTAATGGCGATCGTTTCCGCGCCCTTGCCCATCGCCCGACCATACGCGGTCGCGAGATCGCGTTCGACGGTGACGTCGGCCTTGGGATTTGCCGCCTTGCACCAGCGGGCCAGCTGGTCCGGCTCGCTCGTCCGTTCGCTGTTGACGGGCACGCACAGCACGCGCACGGCCAGCGGCGCCAGAATCTGGCACATCTGATCGTAATTCTTGTCCCGCAACACGCCGAGAATCAGCGTCAGCCTGCGCCCGGCTGCGTGCTCCCGCAACGTCGCCCCAAGACGGTCGGCCGCGGCGGCGTTGTGCGCCCCGTCGAGCACCACCGTCGGATCGCGATGGACAATCTGGAACCTGCCCGGCCACGACGTTCGCGCCAGCCCTTCATGAACTTGTTTCGCCGTGACCGGCAACCCCGAGGCTTCCAGCGCGGCGACCGCCGTTGCACAATTGATCGTTTGATGGGCGCCGAGCAACGGAATCGTCAGCGAGCCGTAGTCGTGGCGTGCGCCGGTCAACTCCACGCGCTGGCACTGCTCGTCCTCCATCAGTCTCGTCGCGCGAATGTCACGGCCAACGACCGTGAGATTGCCACCCTGCCCCGCCGTCACGCGCTGGATGACCTGGAGGGGTTCTTCAGCGGCTGACGCGGTGACGACGGGGACAGCGGGCTTGATGATGCCGCATTTCTCGGTGGCGATCTGCCCCAGCGTTTCGCCCAGATACTGCGTATGATCGAAGGCGATGTTGGTGATCACCGAGACGAGCGGCACGACCACGTTCGTCGCATCCAGTCGCCCCCCCAACCCGGTTTCCCACACGACGACGTCAACCTTCTGCTCCTCGAAATACCGGACGGCAATGGCTGTCACCGTCTCGAAGAACGTCGGCGCGTGAAACTCCGGGTTGGCGCCCGCCTGTTCCAGCACCGGTTTGATTTCCTCGACCAATCGCACCACGTCGGCCTCGGCAATCGGCTGGCCGTTGACCTGGAACCGCTCGCAGAACGACACCAGATGCGGCGAAGTGTACAAGCCCGTTTTGTAGCCTGCCGTGGACAGGACCGCGTGCAGCATCGCCGCCACGCTCCCCTTCCCGTTCGTGCCCGCAATGTGGATGAACCGCAACGATTGGTGCGGGTCGCCCATCAACCGCAGCAACTGCTGCATCGTCTCCAGGCCGAGTTTCTGGCCAAACAGACGAATCCCATACAGGTATTCAATGGTATCCGAATAGGTCATCTCGAATTGTACCGTGTGAACGCCGGTTGCAATCGCCCGGCAATTATCGCCGCAGCGGTGAAGACCCCGCGCTAGTCTGCCGCCTTGAATTTGCGCCCGCTTCGCCCCGAAAAACAATTCAGCAACTGGGCGACCGTCTGTTTGAGCTGCTTCCGATGCACGATAAGGTCAATCAAACCGCGGTCGCGCAAAAACTCACTGGTCTGGAAACCCTCGGGCAATTCCTGCTGCGTGGTCTCCTTGATGACCCGCGGGCCGGCAAATCCAATCAACGCCTTCGGTTCGGCAACGATCACGTCCCCCAGCGACGCGTAGCTCGCCATGACACCCGCCGTGGTCGGATGCGTCAACACCGAGATGAAGGGCAGCCCCGCTTTGGCGTGCAACGCCAGCGCCCCGCTGGTCTTGGCCATTTGCATCAGGCTGAGAATCCCCTCATACATCCGCGCCCCGCCCGAGGCCGAGACGACGATCACCGGGATCTTCAACTCGGTCGCCTTCTCGATCGCGCGGGTGATCTTTTCGCCGACAACCGACCCCATGCTGGCACCCAGAAAACTGAAATCCATCACCGCCAGTGATACATCATGCCCGTCGATCTTGCACAATCCGGTCATCACCGCGTCGTTCAGGCCCGTCTGACGATGATACGTGCGCAGCCGCTCCGTATACGCCGCCACGCCCGTGAATTTGAGGAAGTCCACGCTGACCATGTCCGCATCAATCTCGCGGAACGACCCTTCATCGGCCAGCATCGCCACGCGCTCGATGGCGGTCATCGTGAAGTGGTAATCGCACTTCGCGCAAACCTTCGCGTTCGCCAGCAGTTCCTTGCTGTAGATGATCTCGCCGCACTGCTTGCACTTCACCCACAAGCCGCTGGGGATCTCGTGCTTCTTGGTCCTGGTCTCGGAAATCTTCGGCTTTTCTTTTTCTTCGAATACGGCCATGACTGCAATCCTCATGCGAAGGCGATTGCCGTGACCCTCCCTGGCTCCGCCAACCCCGCAATCGTAGCACAACCACCCCGCATTGCACCAGCAGGAAAACGCCGGCGCATCGCAGCCGCCGTCCGCCGCAGCTTCAACATCGAGGCGCCCATCAAAAAGCTTGTCGACGAAGGCACCGGTGTTACGATTGGCAGCAGAGTCGAGGTTGCATGAACCCGTTCAAGAGTAGATTGATTCGGCCCGTCCTCCCGCCGGGGCCGGGCATGTCTGCCGTGCCTGCCGTGAAAATTCGGTGAGCGCCTCGGCCACACCATCCAGCGCGCCGCTCGCCGTGCCCGCTTCCAGTTCGGTCACGAGTGCATGGCACTCCGCAGCCAATCCGTGGCCGATCGCCATTGCGGTGATGCTCGCGACGTTCATGGAAGTGCTCGATACCACCATCGTCACCGTGGCGCTGCCGCACATGGCCGGCAACCTCTCGGCGACAACCGATGAGGCCACCTGGGTGCTGACCAGCTACCTCGTCTCCAACGCGGTTATTCTGCCCGCGGCGGCGTGGTTTTCCAGGTTCTTCGGGCGGAAGCGCTTCTTGCTCACGTGCATTGTGCTCTTTACAATCTCGTCGTTCCTGTGCGGCGCGGCAACCAGCTTGGGATTCCTGATCGTCGCTCGAGTCCTGCAAGGAGCCGGCGGAGGCGCCTTGCAGCCGTTGTCCCAGGCGATCCTGCTCGAGAGTTTTCCTCGGCAGAGACGCGGCGTAGCGATGGCCATGTTCGGCATGGGCATCGTGGTCGCTCCCGTCATCGGCCCTACCCTGGGCGGGTGGATCACGGACAATTATTCCTGGCGGTGGCTCTTCTACATCAACATTCCCGTCGGCATCGCGGCGGTGTTGATGATTATGCGATTCGTCCACGATCCACACTACGTCAAAAGCGCCAGGCCCGGCCGCATCGACGGGGTCGGGTTCGGCCTGATGGCCGTCGGACTGGCCACGCTCCAGATCATCCTCGATAAGGGCCAGGAAGAGGATTGGTTTTCCGTGGTGTGGATGCGCTGGTTTGCAGTGATCTGCGTCGTCTCGCTGGTGACGTTCGTATTCTGGGAACTGCGCTCGAACCATCCGATTGTGAACCTGCGGATCCTGAAGAACCGGAACTTTGCCGTGGGCACGGTGCTCATCACGCTGATGGGCGTGGTGATTTACAGCCCGCTGACACTGCTGCCGGAGTTTCTCCAGGTGTTGCTCGGCTACCCCGCGCTGGACAGCGGCCTGGCCCAAAGCCCGCGGGGTCTCGGCGCGTTTCTGATGCTGCCGCTGATCGGCTATCTCACCGGCCGGCTGGATGCCCGCCGACTCATCGCCACCGGCTTCGTGATTGCCGGCGTCGCCATCTTTATGTTCGGCAACATCAACCTGAACATCGGCATCGTTAGCATCGCGTTGCCGAACTTTCTTCAGGGCGTCGGTATGAGCATGGTGTTCGTCCCGCTGTCCACAATCACCACCGCTGCTCTTCCCAACGACCAGATTGCCAATGCCACGGGCATCTTCAACCTGATGCGCAACATCGGAGGCAGTACCGGCATCTCCATGGTCACCACGATGTTGGCCCGCAATGCACAGGCGCATCAGACCATTCTCGTGGCCCACCTTACGCCTTACGATCCCGCTTACCAGATGCGACTGCAGTTGCTGCAGGGCGGCCTTGCCCCGCGGGTCGGGTCGGTGCTGGCACGACAACAAGCCCTCAGCGCGGCGTACTACCAGCTCGTGCAGCAGTCCACAATGCTGGCGTTCATCGACAATTTTCGCTGGCTGGCGCTGATTGCCGTGGTGTGCCTTGCGGGAGTATTCCTGCTCAAGAAAGTAAATCCACACCAACCGCTGCCGGCACAATGAAACGGAAGCTGTCCCGTATTGCATTCGTGCTGTTCCTGGCCGGGGTCATCCTGCCAGTTCTGTGTTGGACGTTTTGGCTGCCACCAGCGCTCTTGTGGGTGGCAGGCGGCGCTGGGGCTTTGGCGTTTATCCTGGGCATCTTGTCCTGGCAGCGGTGGCTGGGCAAGGCCACTGTCACGGGTGTGGCGATTGCCTTTCTGTTCGGCACATGGCTGGGCTCGCGTGGCTTCCCCACCTACCCGCTGAAAGTGCATCCGACCGCCGGTTGGATGAAACCGCTGGATTCCACATGGGCATTGGAGTGTCCGGGCAAACCGTATTCCATCCAAAGCGTTGCCGACATGAAGAAGAACGGAGAAGATTCCCTGCGGTTTGAACTGAGAAGCGGGGACGCCTGGGTGAATCAAGCCTTTGTCCCCACGTTTCGTGACGAAGTTTCCACCGAAGAAAGCGCTCCGGCCAACTCCGTGCGCTGGTATGCCTTGAGCGTCTATTTCCCCACGAATTTCCCGATCGAGGACAATCGGCTGCTCATCGCCCAATGGCACAGCCGCTGGCATCTGCTGCAGCCGGGCCGAATGCCGCCCGTTGCCTTCCGCTTCATCAATGGCCAATTCCTTGTCACACTACGTCACAGTGCCGACCGTGTCATTCGCGACCCCGAAGCTGTTCCGGCTGAAACACTGTTTGAGAAGGACAACTTCGCCCTGGGTCAATGGCACGATTTTGTCCTCCAAGCCAGGTGGTCTTGTAAGGACGATGGCTTTGTCAATATCTGGTGGAACGGCCGGAAGATCGTTGCGTACCGTGGGCCGGTCGGTTACGACGAGGCCACGGGACCGTATCTCAAATTCGGCCTCTACCATGATGACACGGACAAGACTTATGTCGCCTATTTCAATCAGGTGAAATCAGGCCCGACGGCGCAGGACATCGGGTTTGATCCTTCCATGGCCCCGGCGTACTCACCAGAGTGAACGGGTAAACGCCGGCGGACTCTCGGAGTCCGGTGGACCTACACCCCTCTCGCCACTGCCAGTGCGATAACATCCCTCGCCCCGGCCGACTTCATCGTTTTGGAGCAACTGTCCATCGTCGCACCGGTCGTGAACACGTCGTCCAGAATGACGAGGCGCTTGCCCTTGAACGCCTTTTCGTCGCGCACGGCGAAGGCGTCACGGAGGTTCTTCATTCGTGACTCGGCGTCGAGCTTTGTCTGTGTCGGGGTGTCAATGACACGCCGTAACCCTTGCTTCACAACAGGAACCTTCACCACACGGCTCAATCCCGCCGCCAGATACTCGGCCTGGTTGAACTCGCGCTGGCGTTGTTTGTGCGGATGGAGCGGCACCGGCACGATGCCATCAATCTCCCGCCAATCGATCCATCGTTGCGCGGCGATCACCAGCCAGTTGACCAGGTGCGGACCAAAATACATTTCGCGGTTATACTTGAACCGGAGGATGCAGTCGCGAACAACACCCTCCGCCCGGCACGCGCACACCGCTCGCGAAAAGTTGAGGTGCAAATTCTGGCAGTGCCCGCAGACAAACATTTCGCCACTGACTGTTCCTGTGAACGGGGAGGCGCATTGTCGGCAAAACGGCGGCTCGATCAGTTTGGCGGAGCGCACGCAGGCGGGGCAGACGATGCCGGGGTCGGTGTCGTCCAGCGGACAGCCGCAGAACGGACAATTCCGCGGCCAGATTATGTCGAGCGCGCGACGGGCCCAGAGCTGGAGAGGGCGGGATCGTGGAGCGGTTCGAACACTTTCTGGCATAGCCAGAATACCAGCACGAGCAGTGCCACCAACATCGGCCAGGAGGCAACCTCTCGCGTGACATCCAGGGTTGCCAACCAACGCACAAATTCATTCACCAGCACCCAGCCGGCGTGTAGCCCGATTGACAGGTATAATGCCTTCGTCTTGGCGTACGCCAACCCCAGAACGCAGCCCGCCAGGAACAGCGACACGAACCGGATCGCAACACCCTTCTGGCACATAAACTGCGTGAAGATCCACACAAGGCATTTCCCGCCACTGGTCCACGTGACCTGGTTGGCGGCGATATTCACGCCGCTTGGTTTGAGGAAATGCACGGCGGAATACACCGCGCTGGCAATGACGACGGCGAGGGCGACGTTCAGGCGGCGCTGGAGCGCCCCTTGCAGGGCGCCGCGAAAAAACGTCTCTTCGACCACGGCGACCAGCACGCCAACGAAAAAGAATTTCACCGCTGCGCCCGCCATTTGCCCCGAACTCCTGGTGAACGTCACCCGGTGACCGCCGAAGACAGCGAGGACGGCAACCATCAGAGCCAGCGTTACTACGCCAAGAATGTAACCTGCCAAGAGATGGCGCCACCAAGCGGACGTTCGCACATACCCGAGATCGCTCCAGCAGCAAAAGCCGAGGGCGCGCAGTAACGGCCACAATCCGGCCAGCGCCACCAGCATAATCGAGCGGTCGAAAATGCGGTGGAACGGGTACGTGGCATAGGCGTGAAGGGCAGACACGCGAGGAGCCGCCAGTTGCACCGCCCAAAACAGCCATGGGGCGAGCAACGCGCCGAGCAGGATGACGGCGGCAACGTAGAGGCCGATGGCCTTGGACGCTCTCAATTACGATTCGGCGGCCCGGTAAAGTTCCTGGGGCGTGAACACCTTGTGCCGCTGGATTTCATTGTCGAGCTTCTCGGAGACAGAGCCCGGGGCGATGATCTCCGTGTACCGAATCGAGCCGTAAGGAATCCAATACACTTTGTTGTCCGCCTCGACCGGCCGCTCGGTGGGCGTTGCCGTTTCCAAATCGGGATGCTCTTGGAACCGCCGCCCGCTGACGCGCAGCCCGGTCTCGTCGGCGTCGGTGACGATGCCGCGAATGATCTCGCGCGGTGTCTGCGGATGAAACCTTCGCAACACAACCTTCACTCGCTGGCTGGTCAATCCATTTGTGTCCATCGATTCCTCTCGGGTCGATATGTTCCTGGCTGTCGCGGCACGTTACTGCGTGGTGATGTCGCCGTCTTGCAGCTTCAACGCTTTGATCTTGGCCGATTGCCGGTCCGCCGAGTAATCGGGCGTCGGCTGCGCCCCACTCGATTGGCCTGCCGCGATGGAACCGCTGTTGTCGGTGCTTGGGGTCGGCTGAGCCTCGCTCGATTGGCCCGGCGGCGTTGCTCCGATAAAACCGCTTGGGGGCAGCGCCATGTTGTTGGTCCCCGAACTACCCTTGGGGAAATACGCTTCTTCCAACTCCTCGCTTACGCCCAACATGCGTAAGCGGCGTTTGGCCTCCGCGACGGCCGCCAAGTCGGAGCGCATGACCGTCGGGCGCAAAAATATGATCAGCTCGGTGCGTTGCCGGTTGTTGGTCTGGCTCTTAAAGAGCTGCCCGAAGAACGGGATGTCGCCGAAGAACGGCATTTTGGCCGTCGACACCGTCTTCGTCTGCTGGATCAGTCCGCCGAGGACCACGGTACTCTTATCTTGCACCGCCAGCGACGATTTCGCTTCCCTCTTCAGGATGGTGGGAACGATCGTCCCGCCGATGTTGACGTTGGCGCCAAGATCGTTCACCTTCTGCTCGATGTCCATCCGAACGTAGCCATCAGGGTTGATCCGCGGCGTCACGGTCAATTCGATGGCCACGTCCTCATACTGGATGCTGGCGGTCACGCCGGAGGTGGACAACGTGCCGACTCCGCTGACGAGCGTGGACGTCTGCGACGTTGGCACCGGCACCGACTCGCCTACAGTGATATCCGCCTCTTGGTTGTCCATCGTCTGGATCACGGGCGTCGAGAGCACCTTGGAGTTGGCTGTGGTAGCCAAGGCGTGGAGCACGGTGTCCAAATTCAGGTTCTTGAACGTGGTGAAGTAGGTAAGACCGCTGCCTGCGGCAAGGGCTGATGCGACGGCGTTGGTGGCCACGCCGCTCGTTAGATTTGCCGGCACGTTGGCGTCGGTGGCGTTGCCGCCCGTGCCAGATACCTCGCCCGCTTTCCAGAGCCGGCTAAACAGATCCACACCCACATCCAATTCGTTGTTCAGCGACAACTCGGCAATGACACACTCGATCTGCACCTGGGCAACGGACGTGTCGATGCTCTTGACCAGTTCTTGAATGCGCAGCATGTCTTCCTTGGTGGCCATCACCAGCAGGCAATTCGTCCGCGGATCGGGCAGGATATGGACGCCCTCCGCATATTGCAAAAAGCCTGTGCCTGCAGTCCCCGCCCCACCGCTGCTGCCGCTGCTCACCGGTGGCGCAGGCACGGACGGAGCGCGCGCGCCCGTGCTGGTCGTGCCCGTTGAAGACGTGGTCCGCCTTGTAGCAGAAGAGGACGTGGGTGCCGACCCGCCCGAGATCACGGCGTTCACCAGCCCGGCTACGTCCTCGGCGATGGCGTAATTCAGCGGGATCACCTTTAACACGATGTCGGGCTCGACCTTCGCGTCCAGTTCGGCAATCAGCCGGTCGAAAAACCCGAAATTGGTGACGCGGGTCAATATGAAAAGTTTGTTCGTCCGATCATCCGCCGCCATGATGACCTTTCCCTCCACGACCGATTCTTCGCCGCCCTCCGCCGACTGGGTTGGTGGCTGCCCGGGGCGCCGGATGGGAGAGGGAGGCACCCGCGGCTGATTGGAACCGGCGTGAGCGCCTGCTTGCTCTGTCTCCTGGATGAACGACTGGAGCCGCGCCATGACGTCCGCGGCCTTGGCATGCCGCAGGATGTACGACCGCATTTCCATCCGCAAGGTTGAGGGTTGATCGACATAGGCGACGATTTCCATCATTTGCTTCAAATTCGCCGCTGTTTCCGAGATCAGAATGCTGTTGGAATCCTGCAGTGCCATCAATTGGCCATAGGGGTGGAGGTACGGCTGCAGCACGGGAACTACATCCGAAGCCTTGGCATTCTTCAGGGTAATGATCTGTGTGCCCAACGTGTCGGCCGGCGCAACCACACGCCCGAACGGAATACCTTCCTGCTTGGCACTGGTGATCTGCACTACCTTGAGAAACTTCTCACCGAGAGGGATCGCCGCGATATTGTTGATGGCCAATACGCTATCGAGGGCCTGAATCGCCTCCTCCTTGGTCAGCTTCGATTGACAGCGAAACGTAATCTGCGCGTTAAGGTTTGGCGCCGAAATGATTGAGCGGCCCGTGAGTCGCGAGTACCAATCGAGAATCGCGTTGACCGACGCCCCTTGGAATTCGAAATTGATGGTGGCTTGCTCCGCCGGCTGGGCGGGGTGAGCCGGAGCGGCCGATGGCGGCGGCGGTGGCGGCTGCGTAGTCGCGGCTGTCGGCGGCGGAACAATGGATGCTCGCTGGGCCGAAGCCTGCGGCGGCGCAGGTGCTGGCGTGTTTGATTGCGACTGCACGGCGTCCGCGGGTTGTTTCGGTGGCGCCTTAGCGGGTGTTTCTGTCTCCTCCGTTTCGCCCGTGTCCATTTCCTGCTCGGTGTTGGTTTGCGAAGCCATGTTGGTCTCATTGTCCGCAAACGCAATTCCGCGCAGCCGAGTGCCCGTGAGAACTGCCAGCCAGGTCGCTACAGCGACAACGAATAAACTCAATCTCAGTTTTCTCAACTTACCCTCCCCGTCGAAATGGAATGCGCCGAACGCCGGGCGGCGGTTGCCCGGGTGCCCCTGGCTGGCCGGGAGGCGCCTGTTGGCCGGAGGCTGTCGTCCCGGCACTTCCGGGTCGGGTCTCCAGCGTCAACGTGGCGACTTCCAGGTCCTGTTTCAGAACAAGCTTGCTCGGGCCAGTCTCTGACTTTTCAATTTTCACCACCGTCACCCTGTCGATACTTTCACCTTCCGCCCTGAAATCGACATGCTTGGTGTCGTTCTCCTGAATGATCGCCAGCAGGGGTTTGTCATTCCCCTCACTGGCAATCCCCACGAATGTGAACCGCGTCGAAAAACTCGGCTGCGGAGCATTCTCGGGCGAGGTCCCCATTTGCCCGAAGGGCGCGCGCTCCAGGATGATCTGATACCGCGAAAAATCATGGGTCGCGTCCGCGGCGCCAGACAGCACTCCGCGCAACGCCGCCCCGACGACGCACAGGACCACCAGATACCGGCCAGCCCGCTGCGTCACGATTTTGTCCCCACGGGTTTTGCCGCCAGCGCCCGCAACTGAATGTCGCAGCGGAGGATCCCCTGATTCTCCGTTCGTGGCGTGATCTGCAATTGCTCCACGCTCACAAAGCCGGCCGCGGTTTGCAATTCGAACAAGAACCGCACCAGGGAATCCGTGGTTGCTTCCACCGCCAACTGTTCGGGCAGCACACGGTAGACCCCCTTGTCCTCTTCCGCCATCGGGCGACTCGAGCTGATTTGCACGCCCGTGTCCTTGGCGACCTCGAGAATTTTCTTCCCCACATCAGAACTTTGTTGAAAACTCTCAGCGCGCTGTCCGAGGCTTCGCTTGAGCTCATCGTATTCCTTCTGCCACTGGGCCTCGTGACCGATCGTCGCCTTCATCAGGGTCAGTTGCTGTCGCTGCGTCCTGAGCCGTTCGCCAGCCGAACGCCAATTCCGTAACAGCGGGACGACCACGAAATAATTGACGCCGAGCACGATCGCCGTGATCGTGATCACCAACATATTGCGCTCTCGTTTCGTGATGGCCATAATATTAGGGCGTTGCCGCCGCCGCGCTTTTGAGAGTACAGGTCAGGCCAAACTTCGTCAAGCCACTGGCCTCCTGGGTGGACCGTTCCGGGACCACCTTTGTGAACAACTCACCTTTCTCCAGCCGGCTTTGAAAATCGAGCGCCAGGGTCGGCGTTGGCGCCTGGCCTTTGATCGTCACCGACTGGTCCTTCTTGTAAGAAAACGACGTCAGCTTCACGTTCTCGGGCAGCAGCACCGCGATCCCGCGCAAGACCTCCAGGGCCGAGTACTTCGTGTCCATCTGCTTGGACATGGCCAGCAGCGCGCTCTGTAATTCTTTCGCCTGGCGAAACCTGGTCTGTCGGTCCTTGATATCGTTCTCCACCCGGTGAAGGTCTGAATTCCTCAGGACCAGAAAACTCAGAAACACCACCAACGCCGCCACATAGACCGCCGCTGCTGCAATCGCCCCCCGGATGACACGCCGGCGAAACGCCGCCGCCTGCCGCTTCTGCCGCCATTCATCCGGCAGCAGGTTCAACGGCGTCCCGCCCTCGCCCGCGCATTCCAGACACAGGCTGAGGCCGGGCGATGGCACCGCGCCGTTGGTCAGGTACGATATCTCCGTACTCAACCCGCTCGCGGCTCGCTCGCCGAACAATCGGGTCTGTTCGTCGCGACTCAGAATGATGACACCGCCCCGGGGGCGCTGCGGGTGGCTGGCTTCGACCGCAACCAACGTCCGTTGCAGTTCTTCCCGAAGAATCGATTCGGAATCCGCGCCGAGCTCGATGGAGCGCACGGCCAGCAGCACCTCGCGTGAATAAACGATCACGCTGGCGGTGGCTCGACCGAGAATCACCAGCACATTCCGCTTCTCGTCCGTCGCCAGAAGGTGGCGCTTGCCCAATGCACGGAACATCGCCAGGGCATCGACCGAGACGATTTCGGCCCGCAATCCTGCCGTCTCCAGCGCCTCCACGCGCTCGTTCACCGCCGCCTTGCGGGCAATGGCAACCAGCACCCGGGTCTGTCCGTCCACGACCTCCAGTGGCTCGAACCCGTAGACAACCTCCTCCAGGGGCAACGGAGTGATGTTATCGATCTGCAGGTCGAGCATCTGTCTCAATTCCGCAGGGTCGGTCGCCGGCAGCCGCAGAATCTGGCACAGCACGTCTTCGCAATCCACCGCGGTCACCACGCGGTGTTCGCGCGGGTCAAATTGCTGACACAGCGATTGTGCGGCGTACTGCCATTGCAACGGCGTATCCGCCGCAGCGTCGGGTGGTGTCGCGCTGGCCGTCGTCTCCTGAATGACGGTGAGTTCCGCGCCTTCGGCGCGGGCCGTGGTCAGTTCGAGGCGGGAGCCGCCGAAGGTCACGGCCGCCCATCCCCGGGCGTGGCCGATGTGCGCCAACTGGCGGGGGCTGACGCTCAGCTTCACGATGCCTCCCTCATTTCCTGCCACGTGACGATATCGATGTTGCCGTTGTCACGGCGCACGGTGGCCAGGATTGTGTACTTCACGCCGCTGACTTCACCCGTCGATCTGATCGTAAAGAACGAGGAACTCACTGCCACCTGCCCTTGTGCCGCCTGGGTGGTCGCGGCATCCAAGGTGCCGATTGTTGCAAAGAACTCCCCCGCACTATGAAACGGCATGTCGTCGTCCGTGCCCGGGATGCCATCGGGGCCGTCCCGCCGGGCGAGCACGGCTTGCACCTGTACATCACTGAGACCGAGCATCGCCTGCAACACGATGGGGGACGCGGTGTTCACGTTGATCTGGCCCGAGCTCATGGTGGTGAATACGTCAGCCAATCCGGGTTGGGCCGCGTCCTTGTCGGTCGCCGGCGTTCCATGAAACAATTCCGGGGTCACGCCGCGGACGAGCACCAATTCATCCACGCGATCGAACGGCGCGTCCTTGGCCCGATACGGCGGCAACAGGCTCAGATAATAATCACTCTTGGCGCCGTTGAGCCGGTGCAAATCGCCGCGCTCTCGCCAATCCATTATCGAATCGACAATAATGTCGCCATCGGACGGATCGACGCTGAGCAGCGTCATCAGCCGCTGCAACTGCAATTCGGAGGCCGTGTTAAGGGGCATCCTGGACTCTTCGTCCGTAATCTTCACGTTGAACATCCCCTCACCGAGTTCATGGTTCACAAACAAGTCTGTGTTGGTCTTCCAGTCCTGATTCAGTGCATCATACCCGGCATCGGCTGCCGATTGCGCGTGCAGCAACAATTGCATCTTCGCCACCTCGATCCCCGAACGAGCCAGCATTTCGGCTTTCAACTCCTTGCGCGCGTAGGCAGCGGTCTGCGTCTCGACGTGCATGGTGAAGGCAAAGTCGCTAATCAGCAAGGACAATACCATCACCACCCACAGGACGATGACAATGGCCACTCCTTGCTCGTTCTTGCCGTGAGAAGTCTCGCAAGCGCGTTGGTTCATGGCTTCGGCCCTGGTGGCGACGGATTGTTCGTATTGTTCTCACTAGCGGTCACACCCGGAACGGGCATTCCTCCCGCCGCGATAAACGCCGCTACGGGAATGTCCACCGCCCGCGTGACGATCACGGGCGGAAACCGACCGCCTCGCTCGCCGAATGCCACGGTGTATTCGACCGCTGAGGGTGGCAACTCGTCCTCTTCCCACTTGTCAGACCAACTCCCATCCCGCGGGTCACGGTACCGCACAGAAAACGCACTCACATCCATCGAAATCACGTGGGCCTGCGGCGGCTCGAGTGACTTGTCATCGTTCGGGCGCAATGCCGGTTCATTCACAATCGCCAGATAAGTGCGCCGATACTGGTCCTGCTCCAGGGAAATGGTCACCCGTCGCATGCCGCCCGCCACAGCCTCGCTGGGGGGCAGATACGCATCGGAAGCCGTTACGAAACTGATCGTGTCCCCCAAATTGAGGTTCCTGGTGGCGACAAAGGCGTAAAGCGAAGCCGACGGCGTAAAGAAGACCGCCGATTGCGTCAGTTCCATCAGCGCATCCATCACGATGCGTTCCCGCTGAAAGGCTTCGGCAGCCTCGCTGCCGCGCCGCACGGAGTTCAGGCCCGCGTTGAACGTGCTGGAGACGGCTGTGACGAGGATCGCGAGAACGCTGACGGCCAGCAGTACTTCCAGCAGCGTGAAGCCGGCGCGGTTTTGGGGGAAATGGTGTACGGGCGCACTCATCGTTGTTTATCGGGTAGATACCGGTATTCCGCCACCGAGTCGCTGACCTCTCTCCCGTGCTCGTACCAATAGACCGTGATCGTCTGGATCCACAGGCCTTCGGTATCGGTGCTTTCAAATTTCCGGGTCCACGAGTATCCCGGGTAGTCATCAAACGTGCCCTGTTGATCGAGAATGTCCGAGGACCGTTCCGTGCGAAACTCGTAGCTCTTGTTGGCCAGAAGTATATCCGACACGGTGTAGTTCTGGATGGAGCGCGCCTCCGCCACGCAGACGCTCAACTGTTCGATGAGGACAAACAGGCTGATGGCCAGCAGAAATACGGCAAACAACACCTCCAGCAGAAGGAAGCCGTCTTCGCTTCGCTGACCGGCGGCACGACCCCGTTGGCGGTTGACTCTCATAGTTTGACCGGCCACAACATGCCCCGGCACGTCACGGGATCCACGATGACTTCCAGGCCGCTCCCTTTTTCCACGCCCCGCAGCGTCACGGCGAAAGCATCGCAGGTTCCGTTCGGATAAAAAGTGGCCTGTACCATACCCTTGTTCTCGGGCAACAGTTCTCCCAATTGCGCGGAGGACAACCCGATACGGGAGGGCATCGGAATGGATTTGAGCAGCTGTGAGCCGCTCGACGGCTCTTGGGCGGCATCATTCGTCGTGGCTTGCATCAACCAGATTGTCTGTCGATCCATGTCGATGAAATAACCCACCTTTTGCTGATGCAGCACGGCGTTGAGCTTGGCAAACTCGCAACTCGTCACGACCGTACGCCCCATCGCATTCAGGACCTCGGCGTTATACGAGCGGACGAAGCTGGGAACCGTCACCGCAATGATGATCGCGATGATGAACACCGCGATGCTCAGCTCGATCAGCGTGAACCCACGGTTGCCAGATCGCCCGTCATTGCCAGTTGCCAATGTCATCGTCGTTGCCCGGGATGCCATCCGGCCCGGGCGAGGAAAGGTCGTAGCTCGTGGTGTTATGGGTGCCCGGATTCTGGTAAATGTAATCGTGGTTCCACGGATCCTTGCGCAAGACCGGTGGACTCAGGTACGGCCCCTTCCAATTGCCCGGCACTGGCGTGCTGGTGGGCGGCGTGATCAACGCCTGCAGCCCCTGCTCGGTGGTGGGAAGTATCCCGTTGTCCAAATAATACAGGTCCAGCGCCGCCCCATAGTTATGGATCTGATCCTGGGCTGCCGTCTTCTTGGATTCCCCGATCTTGGGAGCCAGGTTCACCACGGCCACGCCGACGAGCATGCTGATGATAATCACCACCAAGAGGATTTCCAGGAGCGTAAAACCCGCTTCCGCATTGCGACTGTGTTGGGATCTGTTGTTCATCGCCGTCTCCTCAATCTCACTTTCCAATTCCCGATGTGATGGAGAACACCGCCATCAAAATACTCATCACGATACCGCCGACAACAATCGCCATAATAATGATAATCACCGGTTCGAGCAACGTCGTGAATATCTTCAGCATCCGCGAGAGTTCCTGCTCATAGGTGTCGGCGATGTTCTTGAGAGCGGGCACCACCGCGCCACTTTCCTCTCCGACGGCCAGCATGTCGATCAGCAACGGTGGGAACACCTTGCCTTTGCTGAGCGGCTGACTGATGCTCGTGCCGTCGGTCACTCGCGTGCGCGCCTCGCGAATTTCGTTCGCAATGACCTGGTTGGTCATGGTGTCTTCGACAATCTGCAGTGCCGTGAGCACGGGCACGCCATTTTCCAGCAGCGTCGCCAGCGTTCGGGCGAACTGGGCCAGCGCATTGGCCATGAGGATGCTGCCCAGGACCGGCGACCGCAACTTCAGCGCATCCAGCGCCAGCTTTCCCTCCGGGGTCCGGGCGCGAATCCGATAGACCGTCACTGCGGCCACCACCAACAGAGCTCCGATCCACCAGTAGGCCACAAACTTGTCGCTGAACCAGATCAGAGCGCGGGTGGGCAACGGCATGGCCGCGCCCATTTCCTTGAACATGGCCGAGAACCGGGGCACCATCACCGACATAAAGAAGATAATCGTGCAAATGCCCACCCCGACGATGATCAGCGGGTAAATCAGCGCGCCGATGACCTTCTCGCGCAACTCAGCCATTTGCTCCTGATGCTTCCCCAGACGCAGCAACACGTCATCGAGTGAGCCACTGGCCTCCCCTGCCTTGATGAGATTCACGAAGAAGCGTGAGAAAATCCTCGGATGTTTCGCCAGCGAATCCGACAACGTCTCGCCCTGGACGATGCCGTTGCGCAAGTCCCCCAGCACGGCGCCCAGAGCCCTCCTTTGCGACCGCCGTTCCAGCGTGCCAAGCGCCTGACTCAGCGACATCCCCGATTTGAGCAGGCTGGACAGTTGCTGGGTGAACATGAGCACGTCGCGGGATTTCACCCGGTGGCGAACCCCGCCGTGTTTTCCCGAGGCTCCCTGCTCCGGTTCGCTCGAATCGACCGCCAGCGGGAAAAAACCCAGTTTGCTCAGCTCGGCCAATGCCGCGCGACGATCTCCCGCTGCGAGCGACCCGCTCACCACTTCGCCGGCGCGGGTCTTGGCTTTATATTGGAATGTCGGCATGCGGTCGTTGTTAGTTTGACACCGAACAGGATACTTGGTTCCAAGCGCTGCTCAACCCCAAAAGCGCGTCCGGCACCAGTTCCCGGCTGGTCACGGCCCTGCGTAAGCGTCGGCTCCCGTGACGGATGGCCGCCCAACTCATGTGGCGGCCAGTTCTTCGTCTTCCTGCGTGACCCGCGCGATTTCCTCCACCGTCGTCATGCCCTGGCGGACCTTGTCCCAACCGTCATCCCGCAGGGTTTTCATCCCGTGGCTGATCGCCAACTGCTTGATGGCGCTGGACGAAGCGCGTTCAATGATCAACGGCCGCAACGCCTCCGACATGACCAGGATTTCGTAGATGGCCGACCGACCCTTGAACCCGGTGAACCGGCACTCTTCGCAGCCGCGCCCACGATAGAACTTCACCTTGCCGATGTCCTGGGCAGGAAACCCGACTTCGCGAAGAAACTCGAGCCCGGGTTTGTACTCCTCCTTGCACGTCTTGCAATTCGTGCGGATCAGGCGCTGGGCAATCAATGCCTCGACCGAAGAGCTCACCAGAAACGGTTCGATACCCATGTCGATCAACCGCGTGATGGCGCCGGGCGCGTCATTGGTGTGAAGGGTGGAGAACACCAGGTGACCCGTCAACGCGGCGCGGATCGCGATCTCCGCCGTTTCTAGGTCGCGCACTTCACCGACCATGATCACATCGGGGTCCTGCCGCAAAATGTGGCGCAGTCCGCTGGCAAACGTCAGCCCGATTTCCGACTTCACCGAAATCTGGTTTACGCCGGGCAGCTCGTATTCGACGGGCTCTTCGATGGTAATGATTCGTTGGTCAATCGAGTTGATCGTGCTGAGAAACGCGTACAACGACGTGGATTTGCCCGAACCCGTCGGCCCAGTCACGAGGATGATTCCATGCGGCAGATCAATGAGCCTTCGGACAATCTTTTCCTCTTCTTTGTTCAGGCCCAAACTATCGAGCCCGAGAAAAATGCTGCTGCGCGTCAGCAACCGCAAGCTGACGCTTTCCCCGTAGGCGGTCGGGATGGTCGAAACACGCACGTCAATCTCTTCACCGCTGCTGCGCACGTTGATGCGTCCGTCCTGCGGCAGACGGCGTTCGGCGATGTCCATGTTCGCCATGACCTTGATGCGGGAGATGATCGCTGCCTGAAACCGTTTCAAGTGCGGCGGCACCGGTGTCTGATGCAGCACGCCGTCCACGCGGTAACGGATGCGGAGGTCGTTCTCCATCGGTTCCATGTGAATGTCCGTCGCCCGCTCCTTGTAGGCTTCTCCGATGATCTGATTGACGAACTTGACGACGCTGGCCTCCTGGTCGCCGCTTTCCAAATCGTCCTTCGTCACTTCGGCGATCTCGTCAATGTCCAGCACGTTCTTCTGCAACAATTCGTCCAGCGTCTCCGCGCCGACGCCGTAATAGCGTTTCAGGGCCTTGGCGATGTCGGCCTGGGTGCACAGCGCCATTTGCACGCGGGATTTCGTCACGAGGCGGACGGCTTCGAGCATGGTAAGATTGAACGGATCGCTGGTTGCGACCAGCAGCGTGCCGTTTTCGGCACGCATCGGCAGAATGTTGTGCTGAAAGACGACCTTGGTAGGTACTTTCTGGCGCACCGCCGCGTCAATTTCCTTCTCGGTGATGCGGGTGAATGGCAAATGCAGCAGCTGCGCGAGGCTTTGGAGAAGTTTTTCTTCGGGTGCCACCTCTGATTTCACGAGCGTGGTAATCAGCGACTGGGCGGCCGTTTGCGGCGCCGAGAGCGCCTCGGAAATCTGTGTGTCCGTGAAAAGTCCCGTCTGCTGAAGCAGTTGCCGCAGATCCACCGGTATTGTGTCGACGGGCGTTACCATTACAAGTTCACCGCTACGATATGAGACACCACAATTCTTGTCAATGGCACAAGGAATCTACGATTTTCTGTAACGTGCATGGCAACAGGGGTAACTCTATCGGCACGGCCTTGCGAAGGCACGATCTGCTACCAGTGCCCGGCTTGGTGGCGGATGGAGAATTCCTGATAATGGGTCTTGGGGAGTTCGGCCAAAAACCGGGAGGGTCGCTGGAATCCGCCAGTGTCACCGGCGGTCAGGCGGAACACCGGGTAGGCCAGATACAATTCGTCCTTCGCGCGGGTCACGGCCACGTAAAACAACCGGCGCTCTTCCTCCTCGCCTTCGAGATTGTCGAGCGACCGGGCCAGCGGGAACATGCCGTCGCACAGCCCGATGACAAATACCGCTCGCCATTCCTGGCCTTTGGCTTGATGAACGGTGCTGAGACGCAGGAATTCCTGGTCGCTGGCCGCCAGCAACGACGCGTCCTCGGCTTCGAGGTTGGTGAGCAGGGCGAGCTGGCTGAGAAAGTCCTCCACGGTTTCGAACTGCATCGCGAACGAAGCCAGTTGGTGCAGGTCTTCCTCGCGGACGCGGGCGTTCGGGTACTTTACCTTCAAGTAACTGGCATAGAAACCGTCGATGACCTGCTCGATCATTTCCGCGGCGTGCTTGGGCTCCATCTTGCGCAAATCGTTCAAGACCTGCGCGGCTTTCTTCCAGTCATCGATCGCCTTTTGGGGGACCGCGTCGCTGGTGAGCCGCAACGGTTGGACCTCAGCAAGCAGCGGATGAAACTTCTCCCACAATTTATCTGCGATTTTCGGGCCAATGCCCGACAGCAGCTTCAAGATGCGTTTGAACGCCAGCTCGTCGTGCGGGTTGACGGCGACTTTCAGGAAGCAACTGACATCCTTCACGTGCGCCTGCTCGAAAAACCTCAGGCCGCTGGTGATGACGTACGGGATGTTCCGCCGGGTCAGTTCCATCTGCAATTCCATCGCATGAAAATGGGCACGGTACAGGACGGCGACTTCGTTGAGGGGCACGCCTTCGTCGCGCAATTCGAGTATGCGCTGGGCGACGAATTGCGACTGCTGGTTGCTGTCGGGGCACGGGATCAGCCAGGGCTTTGTCGGTTTGGACCCGCCGCTGCGCACGGCGGTGAGGTTCTTGGCAAACTGATGGATGTTGCCCTTGATGGCGTCGTTGGCCAGCTTGAGAATGCTCGGAACGCTACGGTAGTTGACTTCGATCTTGAACGTCCGCGCGCTCGGATAGCGCTGCGGAAAGCCGAGGATGTTGCGGTAGTTCGCGCCACGCCACGAATAGATCGACTGCGCGTCGTCGCCGACGACCATCAAATTGTGGTGCACCATCGCGATGGCATCGATCAAGTCCGCCTGGATCTTGTTCGTGTCCTGGTACTCGTCCACCAGCACGTGGAGGAACTGTTCACGGTAGCGCGCGGCGACCTCGTCGTGCTCGTGGAACAACCGCAGCGTGTTGACCAGCAGATCGTCGTAGTCCATCGCGTTGGCCTTGCGTTTGCGCTCGCCATACACATCGCGCAGCGTCTTGATCGGCCCCGCCAGATGCGAGAAATAATCGTACTGCTCGACCAGTACCTGCTCGATGGTGCGCTCGGTGTTGACGGCCAGCGAGTAAATTTCCGCCAGCACGTCGCCCTTGGGAAATCGTTCCTGTTTCGTGTCGATCCCGGCCTCGGCCACGCAGGCATCGAGCATGTCCCGGGCGTCTTCGCGGTCCAGAATGGTGAAGTCGCTGTCGAACCCGAGGAGCTTCGCGTGGCGGCGCAGAATCCGATTGCCGACGTGATGGAACGTGCCGCCCCAAATCGCCGAGATATCCGTCGGCAACAGGCCCTCGACGCGACGGAGCATTTCTTTGGCGGCCTTGTTGGTGAACGTCAGGAGCAAAATCCGCCCCGGCGGCACGCCGTGCTCGACCAACCAGGCGACGCGATAGGTCAGCGTACGCGTCTTCCCGCTGCCCGCGCCGGCAATGACCAGCATCGGCCCCGAGTTCACGGTGCCATCGGCGCCCGTAGCGGTGACGGCCGCGAGTTGCTGATCGTTAAGTTCCGCGCGATAGTCGATATGAAGGTCCCGCGCCCCGTGCGCGGGCTTCAAGATATACTCCTGGGCCATTGGGACGGTAATTACCGGTTACCTCTTCAGCGCCCGCGTAAACATCACGACCGCCACGAGACTGAGGATCGCCAGCAAACCCGCGGGCATGAACCGCCGCTTTTTCGCAAAGCGAATGGCGAACAACACCACCAGAAGCAGGGCGATCAGTATGGTCGCCATCAGGCAGATCTGCGAACCGTTCCACACGCCAATGCCGCTAATCAGTAGCAATAACCCGAAGCCGACGCCCGAAATCAGCGACGCTTTGCTGCCGACCCGGGCAAATCCCGCGATGCCACCCAGAATCATGATCACGCCATACACCCACACTTCAATTGCCGCGTTTTCCATGCTCGGCACCTTACCCGATTTCATGGCGGTCTGTCCAGTATCCGCCCCCGAAAAAGCCTCGACATCGTCGCCGGAAAAATGGTTAGCTCGGCGCGCAGTATTCGAGGAAAACATTATGACCAATTTCCGAATTCTGGCGACGACTGTGCTCATGGGGTTTATCAGTTGCCACTGCGACGCCTTCACCAATACTGTCGTGTGGACGCAGCTGTATGCCTTCACCGGTGGCGCCGACGGCGGACTCCCCGAGTCTTGGCTGATCCAAGCCAGCGACGGGAATTTTTACGGGACGACCTCACAGGGCGGCGCCAACAACACGGGCACCGTGTTCCGGATGACTTTGGGCATGACCAATATCGTCGGAACCATCACGAACATTGCGACGGTGACGACGCTGTACAGCTTCACCGGTAGCGATGACGGGGCGAACCCGATAGCCGGTCTCGTTCAGGGTAGCGACAGCAACTTTTACGGCGTGACCCCGCGCGGTGGGGTCAATAACACCGGCACCGTGTTTCAGATCACGCCCGCCGGGGTCCTGACCACACTTCACGGCTTTACAGGCGGGGCGGACGGCGGCTACCCGATGGGCGGGGTCATCCAGGGCAGCGACGGCAATCTTTACGGAACGACATCGCAGGGCGGCGCCAACAACACGGGTACCGTGTTCCAAGTCTCCACTGCAGGGACATTTACCACGCTGTATTCTTTTACAGGTGGGACGAACGGCGCCATTCCCCAAGCCGGCCTGGTTCAGGGCAGCGACGGCAATCTTTACGGCACGGCCTCGATCGGCGGCAGCAACACGTACGGCACGGTGTTTTCGATCACTTCCAACGGCGTGATTACAACAATCTACCAGTTCAACAAGATCGACGGCAGATACCCGGCGGCGGCCCTGATCCAGAGCTCCGACGGCTACTTCTACGGAACGACACAGCTCGGGGGGACGCGCAGTGAGGGGACCGCGTTCAAGGTCAACTCGGCGGGGACGTTTACCACGCTGTATAGTTTCGGCGGGTCAGACGGCATCAGGCCAAGTTCGTCCCTGATACAGGCCAAGGATGGTTTGTTTTACGGCACGACCTTCCTGGGTGCGTACCACTACGGCACGCTTTTCCAGATGGACTCGAATGGCGTGTTCAACACGATGGCCAGTTTCCTGGGCGACATCAATGGCGGCGTGCCTTATGCCGGGCTGGTTCAGGGCACCGACCAGTATTTCTACGGGACAACGGGCTTCGGTGGGCCCGGCCTCAATGGCACGATATTCCGATTCACGGCGTTCCCGGGTGGAACCTACACCGGCCTGGCCATGCAAACCAACGACCTCACCGCGGCCAGTTCCGGTTTTCTCAATGTCAATCTCCGCTTCACGGGATATTTCACGGCGAAGTTGACGATGGGGAACAAGTCGTCCTCCTTCAACGGAACGTTAGACGTCTCGGGCAACTCGACGAACACGGTTCCGCCCCATGGCGCCAATCCGCAGCAAGTCATCTTTCATTTGAACGAAGCTGGAGGAGAGACCAATCAGATCGTCGGCACCGTGTCAAACGCGGCGTTCAATTCCGAACTTTTGGCTGACCGCGCCGGCGTGTTCGCCAACCCGAGCGGCCTGTATCCCAACACTAATCTCTGCCCGCAAACTGGCTCGTTTACCTTCATCATCGCGCCGGTCGACACCAACGATACCACGGTTCCCCAAGGATTCGGATACGGGACAATGACGGTGCAGAAGCTTGGCCACCTGCACTTGAAAGGCGTCCTTGGCGATGGCACCTCGTTCGCCGCTTCCGGCCCGATTTCCGGGATTGGCACATATCCGATCTTCTGTCTCCTCTACAATCAGAAACTGGGCTCGTGCCTCGGCCGCATAACCTTTCCCACGACGAATTCATTCAGCGGAACGCTGGATTGGTTCAAACCACAAACCAATGCCCGCTTTTACCCGGCTGAATTCACCACCACCCCGACGATTCAAGGTGCGGCCTACATCCCGCCATCGAAAGGCGGCCCGACCGTGGCCGGCACCGCGCAAGTCACCCTCGCGGGCGGCAATCTGCTGAGCAACATCGTCAAGAGTGTGGTCATCGATTCCAATGGGGTTGTTACCATTACGAATCCAGGTCCCGACAACCTGTCCATGACGATCGCGCCATCTACGGGCCTGTTCAGGGGCGGGTTCACCAATTCGGACATCAACAAGATTGCGTTTTTCACCGGCTACCTGCTTCAGAGCGACCAGATCGGGGCCGGCCTGTTCTTTGGGACGAATCAGACCGGTTACGCCGTTATCCAATACGGCCCCTAAGTAGATCGGCCGTCGGTCCTGCGGTCAACGGCACGGACCCGTTGATGGCGGCTATTCTTCCTCTTCCAACTGCTTTAAGTTGATCCGTCCGTCGTACAGCGCTTTGCCGATGACGACGCCAACCAGATTGGGAAGGCCTTCAGCGAGACGCCGAAGGCGGATCACATCAGTCAGATCGCCAACGCCCCCGCTGGCCACAACGTTGCAGGTCACTGCAGCACATAGCGAGGAAATGGCCATGTAATTGGGGCCGGCCAGCATGCCATCCGTTGATACGTCGGTGAAAATAATATTCTGCACGCCGAGCCGGCTGATCTGGCCGGCAAACTCGGTCGCCGTCAGCGTGGTCTCCTCCGTCCAACCCTTTACCGCGACAACACCGTCACGGGCATCGATACCCACGACGATCCGCGTGCCAAAATCACGGACGAGGGCACCGACAAATTCCGGCGAGTCGCACGCCTTGGTACCGAGCACTGCCCGCGTAACACCTATTTGCAATGCCTCTTCGACCTGCGACCGGCGGCGCAGTCCGCCTCCCAGCTGGATGGGAATCTGCACGGCCCGGAGAATGGCGCGGACTGCGTCCCAATTGCGCGGCTCGCCTTCAAACGCACCGTCAAGGTCGACGACGTGCAGGTAGCGGGCACCATCGCCCTCCCACCGCCGGGCCACCGCGGCGGGATCGTCACTGTAAACAGTCACGGCATCCGCGCGCCCTTGTTGCAAGCGCACCACCTTCCCGCCCTTCAGATCGATGGCGGGAAAAATCAGAAATGGCCGGGCCGTCATTCGCGTCAATCCCCGCTCATTGTCAGCTGAATTTGCCCTTCGCCCCGCCCAAGCGAACAAAATTCTCCAGAATGCGCAGCCCGACCGCCTGCGATTTCTCGGGGTGAAACTGGGTCGCGTATACGTTGTCTGCCCACAACATCGAGCAAAACTCGATGCCGTACTCGGTGGTGCCGCAAACGACGGACGCATTCTTGGGCCGACAGTAGTAGCTGTGCACAAAGTACACATGGCTGCCCTCAGCCACGCCCTGCAGCAGCGGACAGGCCTGTTTCCGGATGCGCAGTTGGTTCCAGCCCATGTGCGGCACCTTCAGGCCGTTGGACGCAAACCGCGGTACCGTGCCGGGGAACACCGCCAGGCCTTGCACGCCAGCCGCTTCCTCGCTGGACTCAAACAACGCCTGAAACCCGAGGCAAATACCGAGGTACGGACGCTTCGTTGCGATGAACTCACGGATTGCATCCGCCAACCCCGCCTTCGTCAGGTTCGCCATGCAGTCCCCGAAAGCGCCGACACCGGGCAGCACCATCGCGTCCGCTGTCAGGACCGATTTGCGGTCGCTGACAATGCGCACGTCGGCCCCGACCCGCGCCAGCGCCTTCTCGACGCTCCGCAGGTTGCCCATTCCGTAATCGACCAGTGCAATCATTCTGGCGGACACAATAGCGAACAACTCCTCACAGGGGCAAGCCCTGCGTCAGGCCACCGGCCGCCGTGGAAGAAGCCGGCTGATCGCTCGGCTCGGCGTCTTGACGAGCAATTCGCGCAGGAATGCGTCGGTCGTCATCGCGCGGGCTTCCGACAGACGGGTTCGCAGCACCACTGCCACGATCATGATGACGACCATCGCCGCATACAACACGCTGTACGGGTTCCATTGCCACCGAGACCAGGTCGTACCCCACCCTGCCAGGGCATCGAGCAGGATCCCCCAAACAATCGGGAAGATACCCGATACCAGGCTGGTGATAACCGTGTACAGGGCGAAGAAATGACTCCGCCCCATGGCCGGCACGGAAGCCATCACCAGCCGGGTATTGGCGAGATTAAACAGCGACACGCCGATGGCGGAAGTGGATTGGATCAACACGATCGCCAAAAGGTTGAACGGCAGCACGCGAGCGGCTACCGAGCACCACAGGCTCAGGTGCGCCACCAGTATGAGTGTGGCCAATCCCAGCAACGGACGGCTTCCAACCCGGTCCACCAGATGGCCGAACCCCCACAGGCACACCGCGCAGACAAAACTCCATAGCGCCATCATTCCGAGAATCAACGAGTCGGTTGCCGCAAACGAGTCGCGGAGCAGCGGAATCCAAATCACACCCGCTCCCGCCAGCGAAAGCAACAAAGTCGCGTTGTAGACCATCAACTTGAAAAACGGCGGATGAAACAGCATCTCGATGTAGGGCACCTTTCCCGAGCTGGTCGCGCTCGGCGGCACCGGCACGTCGGGGATTCGCCGCAAGAACCACAGGCTCAGAACGATGGCCGCAAAGCTTCCGAGAAACAGCAGTCCGTAGGCGAGCTTCGCTTCCGGCGGTTTCAAGTAGATCGTCGCTACGATGACCGTGCCCAATGTGGCCAGCGCCGCCGACGTTTGATCGCGCGACACGTAGCGCCCACGGACCTCCTCGGGAATCCATTGGGTCATCCATGGCAGATAGCCGCACAACGAGATGCCGCGCGAGGCGTTGAACGCGAACAACAGAAACAACAACAGCGCCATCCGCGTCGGCGGATCGATTTTCTCCGGCAACATCGCCACGCCGGCGATGCCGAGTATGAACGCGCTGCGCACCGTCCAGCCTCGCAGCACGAACGCGCGATAGCCCATCTTCTCCACGAACTGCGCCGCCGGAATTTGCAGGATGTTCATCAGGGCCGGCAGCGCCAGCACGATCCCCAGCACCGTGGCCGACGCGCCGAGCCTCTTGAAATACAAAATCATCGGCGTGCTCAACACGATCGTAAACGACACGGTGTTGAACACCTGGAACCAGTACGCATTCCCCACCCCCGCGGGCATCCGCGCGGACGCGTGCGTGGCTCTCTGTTTCAGAGCGTCAGTCATGGGCTTAAGTGATGGAGAACCTATCAGGGGCCGTCAACACAAATACAGCCGGAGCGCTTACTAACATCTGTTATCTCCGAGCGAGGCGAACACCTCCATCGTTTTCCGCCTCCCGGTTGGCCCGAAAGAACCCAAAACTTGCCTCAGAACCTCACCACACCCCCTCCAAAACCCCCGAACGAAGCCAAACGAAGCCATTCATTTTTCCGGCCCCTCCACCAACCCAACCCGCTGCTCCCCAACCACATCGACGTTACAAATCACCCAAAAACCATTGGCTTCGTTTCGCAGTTTTCCATATTTCGGAGCGCCCCCCGTTTGGAGTGCGCTGACTTGTCAGCGCTTTGCCGTCGGGCCGTTCCCGTGGCTCCCGCACAGCATTCTCTGTCAAAGAACAACGCATCGCATCGTATCCACTAACGATAATCATGTCAACAACTAAGTTCGATAACGATTCTCTTTTCGTTTGTAAATGACCACCGTTGCCACCGCGAGCCACCGGCGGTCATCACCCGCAGTAGCGATGTCCAAAACGACCATCCCTCCCCTACGCCATTGTCCCCGCGGCGCATAACTGCTAGGATGCTCAGCGTGGGGCGGTCGAAAGCAGCCGTTCGACTGCTCCTCGGCGACAGATGGAGACAGTTCCATGATTAGGATGTCTCCTCGGGCGGCCCATCGCCCGCCAAAACAACGAAGGGAAGGATATGAATCTCATCTTTGATGATAAGGCGGTAGAAGACAAAGGCATCTTTGCGCTGGTATCCAGTTGTTTGAAAGACGTGAAGACCCTTGAGGCCACCAAAGACGCTCCATTGATCATCTGCCAGGACGGGAAGAGCAAAGGCTATTACATACGATGCAATATGCTAGCGGAACACGCGAGCTCCCTTCTGGATATGAATGCCAAGCTCAACCCCAGTGACGCAGAAAGTTTTCGAGCCAACAGAGAGTTGCTGACTGAGCACAACACCTTCAAGCGCATGGTGTCGGATGCAAAGGCCGGTCGAGAGTTCAACGACATCATCGTTGAGTACACTAAAGAGTACACGCCTGAGAAACCCCTGAAGATCTGGGGCGGGCAACACCGAGCTAAAGCGATACAGCAGGCATATACTGAAGCAAAGGTCTCCCGTTTTCACGGGTTCAGAATATTTTTTAACCTGTCGAAGCAGCAACGCACCGAACTAGCGCTGATCTCCAACACGAATATCGCCGTGTCCAACGACCTCTTTGACCGCCTCCAAGAAGAGACCGTTGTTGGGGTCAACCTTCGTGAATGGTGCTATCAGGTCGGATTGCTTAAGAAACCCGAGGATTTTCCCGATCAGGGCTCGAGGGCCGAGAGGCTCACAGTGAAACTCGCAAGAACATTCGTTACGAACTTTTACCAAGGGAAGAACAAGCGCGAAGTGCTAAAGGGGGCGAATGTCGACAACGACGTTTACGAGCCCTACCTCTGCGAATCAGGCGCGCAACTGGATCCGGAATATGACGCCGTCGTAGCAAAACTGAGTGTCGCAATGTGGGCAGACAAGGCCTTAATTGCAGCAGGAAAGGCTTTCGCCGAATTGCACAAGTGCCAGCACGAGGCTGTCAAGCAAAGCGCCGCCATGAAGAAGCTGAAGAATCTGAAGGGATTCCGCAACAAAGCTATGACGGAGTCTGTCATTTCATCATGGGCGTTCGTCGCCGGGCTCCTCCAACCAGATCCAAAACGCCTCGCAAATCACCTCGCCGTCCCGAAAACAACCAAGGGCATTCCGGACCCACTCAACGCACGTGAGATGTCAACTTTCAGCCATGACTCGGATGACGCCACTTATCGCGGACTGGGGACCAGGTCTGCACTTAAGGACCGGCAGCGGATGGCCCAGGTTTTCCTGGCGCGAAGCCTGAAGAAAGATGTTCCGATCGACAAGTCTTTGATGAACAAGGCCGTCAGTCAGGTCGTCGCCATCAAATCGTTCAAGAAGGGCTACACGGCGTGAAGCAGCTCTCGTTCAGGGCATTTCTGAGTTACGCAGAGAAACTGCACGACCATGCCCTCCAAGCAGCGAACCACGATGGAGCAATGCCGTATCTAATTGGGAGCATCCTCACGTCGTGGATGTCTCTGGAATCTTTTGTCAACAATATGATGCAGGATTTTGCGGCCCTGCCTGAGCGGACGTTTTCAGTGCACGAGAGGGGCTTCCTCGAAGAAAAGCAGGTCCAGTTCATTAGGTCAGGGAGTCAGGCCGGGACCTTCTCAATGGGAAAGAATCCTGAGTTCAAACGGATCGAAGACAAAGTACTGTTCCTCATAGCAAAATTCGGTGGCGGAAAAGTCGACAAGGGCGCACGACTGTGGCAAAAGTTCGAAAAGGTAAAGAAGAAGCGAAACATTTTAAGCCACTACCGTCGGGACTGTGATATCGAGTTGACGACCCAAGATTCGCAAGAGGCCATGGAGCTCGCCAAGGAACTGATTGAGTTCCTCTCGAAGAAGGTCTGGAAGAAACCTCTGAACTGGTAGAAAAGGGCTTGAATCCAGGATCTCGGCTTCCCGGTCAGCGTGCGCTGCATTGCGCTACGGCACCACTTACGCCGCGTCCTTCGACTGCTTCTTGCGGATGATGGGTTCGCGTTTGCCGTCGACGACGCCGCGGTTGATCGCGACCTCGGCGATGTCGTCGCGCGATGGGATCTCGTACATCAAATCCAGCATGAGCTTTTCCAGCAGCGACCGCAACGCGCGCGCCCCCGTCCCCTTCTTCAACGCCGCCTCGGCCAGCGCCTGCAACGCGTCCTTGGTGAAATTCAGGTGCACGCCTTCCATCGCGAACAGTTTGCTGTACTGCTTGATCATCGCGTTCTTGGTCTCGGTGAGAATGGCGATCAACTCCGTCTCGGTCAATTCCCGCAGCACCGAAACAACCGGCAGGCGACCGACAAATTCAGGGATCATCCCGAATTTCAGCAGGTCTTCCGGCTCGATCAGCTCGTTGAAGCCGCCACGGTCGCCCGTCGGCACGGCCTCGTCCGCTTTGCCGAATCCGAGAGCGTGCCCGCCGAGACGCCGTTGGACGATCTTGTCCAACCCGATAAACGCCCCGCCGCAGATGAACAAAATATGCTCGGTGTTGACCTGGATGTATTCCTGGTGCGGATGCTTGCGGCCGCCCTGCGGTGGAACGTTGCACACCGTGCCCTCGAGGATTTTCAGCAGCGCCTGCTGGACACCCTCGCCGGAAACATCCCGCGTGATGCTGGCCGAATCGCTCTTGCGGCCGATCTTGTCGATCTCGTCGATATACACGATGCCAAGCTCGGCGCGTTTCACGTCGTAATCGGCGTTCTGTAGCAGCCGCAGGATGATGTTTTCCACGTCCTCGCCAACGTAACCGGCTTCCGTTAGCGTTGTGGCGTCGGCAATGCAAAACGGCACGTCGAGGATCCGCGCCAGCGTGCGCGCCAGCAGCGTCTTGCCGCATCCAGTCGGGCCGACAAGCAAAATGTTGCTTTTCTCGATCTCCACGTCCCGATGTTCGTCCAGCCTGGCCGACCTGTCGGAGTCCGCGCCACCCTGTTGGATGCGCTTGTAGTGGTTGTGCACGGCCACGGCGATGGTCTTCTTGGCGCGTTCCTGCCCGACAACGTATTGGTCCAATTCCCGACGGATCTCCGCCGGCTTCGGGACATTCAGCTTGAACCCGGAGGACTGCCTGGACTTCGACGGACCAAGCTCTTTGTCGAGAATACTTTTGCAAACGGCGATGCAGTTGTCGCAAATGTAGACGCCCGGGCCGGCAATGAGCTTGCGCACTTCGCCGTGGGTTTTCCCACAGAAGCTGCACATTGTCAGGTTGGTCGGCCGGGCCATGCGATCCTAGGCGGCTTTCTCCGATTTCTTCTCGGTGTCGCGCCGCGACTTCACCACGTCGTCGACAAGGCCGTAATCGCGCGACTCCGCGGCGGACATGAAGAAGTCGCGGTCCGTGTCCTTCGCAATCGTTTCAATCGGCTTGCCGGTATGCAACGAGAGGATTTCGTTCAGCCGGTCCCGCATCCGCAGAATCTCCCTAGCCTGGATGCTGATGTCGGCGGCCTGGCCCTGCACGCCGCCCCACGGCTGATGAATCATGATGCGCGCGTTCGGCAATGCGAACCGCTTGCCCTTCGTACCGGCCGCCAGCAGCACCGCGCCCATGCTCGACGCCTGCCCAACACAGTAGGTCGTCACGTCGCACTTGACGAACTGGATGGTGTCGTAGATGGCCAGGCCCGACGTGACCGAGCCGCCGGGCGAGTTGATGTACAGATTGATGTCCTTGGCCGGATCCTCGGACTGCAGGTACAGCATCTGCGCGATGATGAGATTGGCGACGTTATCGTCGATGGGCGTCCCGATGAACACGATGCGGTCTTTCAGCAATCGCGAGTAGATATCGTAACCCCGTTCACCGCGACCAGTTTGCTCCACCACCATCGGCACTAGAATCTGGGCTTTGTCCATGTGCGTTCCTTTGGCATTGAATAGTAGCATTTATCCTGCCGTCTGCAACCGGCTTCCTCCGCGCCGGGTCACGAACCCGTAACGGCCTCGACCTTGGCGTTGTCCACCAGAAAATCCAAGGTCTTGCCGACCAAAATCTGTTCCTCCATCTCGCCCAGACCGCCCTTTTCGGCCAGTTGAGCTTTGAGCCGCGCCGGCGTGGTGTGGGAACGTTGCGCCAGCCGCTTGATACGCTCCTCGACCTCGGCTTCTTCAACCTTGATCTTCTCGGCGACCGCAATCGCGTCGAGTATGAACGAGGTGCGCAAACGTTCCTTGGCGCTCTTGGTGGCAAACCCAAAGATTTCATTCTTCTTTTGCTCGAGTTGTTCCTTGGTTGCTCCACGCAGGCTGTTCTCGCGCACGACGTCATAGATAATGCTGCGGGTCTCCGCCTGGACGAGCGATTCGGGCAGTTCACACTCGACCCTCGCCAGCAGATATTCGATCACCTGGCGGCGCAGGTCGGAGTCCAGCCGCTCTGACACTTCGGCTTCCAAGCCGTTGCGGACTTTCTCCTTGAGCTGGGCAAGATCTTTCGCGCCGAGTTTCCCGGCGAACGCGTCGCCGAGTTCCGGCAATTTCTTCTCCTTCAAAGAGATGACATCGACGAAGAAGGTCGCCTTCTTTCCCGCCAACGGCTGCTGCGGAAAGTCCTTCGGAAAATCGACCAACACCTGTCGCTTCTCGCCAGCGGCGGCGCCAACGAGCTGTTCGCAAAAGCCCGGCAGAAACGATTCCGGGGAGATCAGCAACCAGAAGTCCTTGTTCTCTCCCAATCCTTTGGCCTCGGGTACAAGCTCGCTGATCGGTTTGCCGTCGGCCACACCCGTGTAATTGACCACCGCGAAGTCACCGGTCTTGAGGGCGCGGCCTTCCACGGCGACGAAATCCGCCTGCTGATCGCGCAGGCCGTCCAGAGCCTTATCCACGTCCTCATCCTTCACCGTGATCGCCATTTTCTTCACGGGTATGCCTTTGTAATCGGGCAATGGAAATTCCGGCGCCGTATCGACCGTGGCGGTGTAGACCAGCGGGCGCCCGGGTTGGTACTCGACGCCCTCGATTTGGGGGTAGCCAACGGCCTTCAAATTCTGCTCGTGCAGCACCTCGCGATAGCTTTCCGGGATGAGCCGCTTGCGCAGCTCCTCGTCAATCTCGCCCGCGTACCTTTTCTCGACCATCGGTTCCGGCGCTTTGCCAGGACGAAAGCCCGGAATGGACGCCACCTTGCGAAATTCCTGCACAATCTCGGCACGGGTGCCGGCCACACGCTCCGCAGCTATCTCCACCCGAAGCTTCTTGCGGCACGGTGCGGCATTTTCAATCGTAACAGCCATTGGTCCTTAATCTCCCCCTTTGTTAGCTCATCCACCGTAGCTTCTTTTAAGTCAAGCGCGCAAGTCGCAAAGTTGCGGCAATTTGACCATCGATTTGCCTGCAGTTTTGAGACTTCGAGAGCGATTTCCGTGACGCATTGTCCGTTTCCCCTATTTTTGGCCTCTAAAACACCACAATTGGCCGTTTGACCCCATTGGCATCGACCCTGCTAAGCTAACACTCACCCTATACCACACCATACCTCGTCGAAGGCGCTTCTCCACGCCAAAGACAAAAGAGGCCGAGGATCCAAACCTCGGCCTCACCTCTTTATGGGAACCGGCTGTCTTAGTCCGCCCGGACAGTGGCCCTTCGCTGTTACACCCACCGCCTGCGAACCAGCCACATCTTGATGACCTGTGTCAGCCCCACGTAGCAGAGCAACGTCAGGAACAACAGCGGCCAGAACAATAGCGGCAGCGGTACCATTCCCAAGCTCGCGCCGACCGTTGTAAACGGCAGCCATGCCCCAATCGCCATGATCAGCAGCGTGGTCATTGTAAGCTGCCAACTGGCCCGGGATTGGATGAAGGGAATCAGGTTGGTACGAATCACGTGGATAATCAGCGTTTGCGTCATCAGCGATTCGACAAACCAGCCGGTGTGGAACAGGGCCGCCGCGTATGTCTCATCCACCGAATTCACATGGGCGAAGCGCGCGGCCAATTCCGGGGGTGGGGCCAGGTTTAGCCGATTGCATTTGAACCAAAACCACATGATCGAGTACGTCGTGTAATCAAAGATCGAACTGATCGGTCCGATGAACAGAATAAATCGCGCGATCTCGCCCATCTGCCACGGGCGCGGTTTGGCGATCTGCTGCGGGCCGACGTTGTCGGTGGGAATCGGCACCTGGGAAAAATCGTAGAGCAAATTGTTGGTCAGGACTTGGATCGGCACCATCGGCACGTAGGGGAACCAGGCGCTCGCCCCGATGACACTGAACATGTTGCCAAAGTTGGAGCTGGCGCCCATCCGAATGTACTTGAGAATGTTTACGAAGACCTTCCGGCCTTCCAGCACGCCCTCCTCCAGTACCATCAAGCTCTTCTCCAGCAGAATGACATCGGCCGACTCCTTGGCGATGTCCACGGCGTTGTCAACGGAAACCCCGACGTCCGCCGCGCGCAACGCCGGCGCGTCGTTAATCCCGTCGCCTATAAACCCGACCACATGGCCCTTGCCCTGCATGGCTTTGACGATGCGCTGCTTGTGCGCCGGCGAAAGCCGGGCGAACACATCTGTCGTCTCCACGGCCTCCACCAGTTGCGGATCGGTCATGGTCTCGACATCACGACCGAGGATGATCTTCTCCGCGTCGATGCCGACTTCCCGGCACACTTTGCGGGTGACAAGGTCGTTGTCGCCAGTCAGGACCTTGACGGCGATGCCGTGCTGGCGCAGGGCGGTGATGGCCTTCGAGGCCGTGTCCTTGGGCGGATCCAGGAATGCCAGATACCCTGTCAGCACGAGATCGGTCTCGTCGGCCTTGGAGTAGGCATCGCGTTTGTCCAACTTCTTGGTCGCGACCGCCAAAACGCGGAAACCGTCTCCATTCAGGTCATTGACTTCCGCCATCAGATCGTCGGCCAGAATCGGCTCCATCGGGAAGATCTCGCCCTCGTACACGAAGTGTGTGCATTTGGCGAACACCGCCTCGGGCGCGCCCTTGGTCAGCAACTGCCGCGCCCCGTCCGGCCCCTCGACCACCACCGACATCATGCGGCGGGAGAAATCGAACGGCAGCTCGTCGACCTTGGTGTACGCATCCAGCGAGAGTTCCCCGCGAAGTTCTTTGTGCTGGAGGACGGCGCGGTCGAGAACGTTTTTCAATCCGGTCTGGAAATGGCTGATCAGATAAGCGTCCCGCAGCACGTCCTCGTTTTCCTTTTTGAACACGTCGCAATACATTTCCAAAATGACGTGATCGAGCGTGAGCGTCCCCGTCTTGTCGGTGCACAGCACATCCATCGCGCCGAAGTTCTGGATGGAATTGAGCCGTTTGACGATGACCTTCTTCTTCGACATCGCGATGCCACCCTTGGACAGGCACACGGAGACGATCATCGGCAACATCTCGGGCGTCAGCCCGACGGCCACGGCCAGCGCAAAAAAGAAAGCCTCCTTCCAATCGTGCTTGGTCAAGCCATTGATCAAGAACACCAGCGGCACCATGACCGCCATGAACCGGATCATCAGCCAGGTGAATTTTTTCACGCCCTTGTCGAAGGCGGTTTGCACCGGCTGGCCGACCAGGCTGCGGGCCATTTTGCCGAAATAGGTTTGCGCCCCGGTGGCCACAATCACCGCCGTGGCCGAGCCGCTCTCAACGCTGGTGCCGAGGAAGCACAGGTTGGTCCGCTCAATGGCAGACACGTTGTCACGCGTGTCGCGGGCATCGGTTTTCTCCACCGGCAATGACTCGCCGGTCAGTGTGGCTTGAATCAAAAACAAATCCTTGGCGGACACGAGCCGGACATCCGCGGGAATCATGTCGCCGGCGGACAACCTGACCACGTCCCCCGGAACGATCTCCCGTAGAGGCAGTTCCCGCGGCTGGCCGTCACGGATGACGGTGGCGGTGACTTTGATCATCGCCTTGAGTTTGGCCGCGGCGTTGTCGGCCCTCGTCTCTTGGATAAACCGCAGCGACAGCCCGAGTAACACCATCACCACCATCACCACGCCGCCGATGATGTCGCTGCGGGATTCCGCCGTCGCGAAGGTCAGGATGGCGAGGATGGTGAGCAGAATGACGAGGGGGTTGATCGCCGCCGTCCACAGCCGGTCCAGCCAGCCATGGCGTTTCTCCTGGGCCACTTCATTGGGGCCGTACTGCGCCAGTCGGGATGCGGCTCCGTCCTCGGATAGTCCGGTGGGTGAGGTGCCGAGTTCCCGCAAGACTTCGGTGGCTTCCTTTGTTGCCGCGTCCCGAACGGCGTCCGAAACTCGATCGGCAGTCCCGTTTTTCGCCCCGCGCGCAACAGGCTTTCCGCTCGCCCGCTTGACCAGGTCCTCCGTCTCGACCACGCCCGGTAATTTGAAACTGGGTCGGAACAAATTCATGACAAAAACGCCCCGCCTACATACACGCGTTCACAGAGATTTGCACGGAGAATTTTCGGCGCAACTAAAAGAGTCGGGGAAGATCAGGGAAGCAGTCGCACGCGATAAAAGCGAGGTGATGAATTGGTAGCCGCGCCGGTGTCGAGATAGTTGGTTGCAGTGCCAACCGTGTTGGTGACGATGAACACATCGGCGAACCCGTTCGTGTTGTAGCCGCCGTTTGTCGTGCCGCTTGTCGCCTGCAATGCGTTCGTCCTGCCTGGACCCATCCTCCACGTGATCAAGAGATTGTTGCCCGTGGGCGCAATAGACGTGATGCGGAACGCGGCGGCGGGATTGGTTGGGTCAACACCGGCAAGATAATCCTGCAGGACGGTGAACCCGGTGCCGTCGAGGTCCTTGCTCCCGAGGGTCGGGTCAAACGGGTCGAGGCCGTACTGCTGCTTGTAGCCGTTGGGGATGCCATCGCCGTCGGCGCTCAAATTGGGGCTGAGGTCTGTGGAGGCGACGTTCACGGTGCCTCCATTGTGGATGAATCGCCCACACGAGTTGGTAAGTACCAACGTGTCAGCAATCAGGGTTCCGCCATTGACCGTAAACGTTCCGTCGCGCATGTCAATAAACGCCGTGTGTGTCACATTCGTAATGGACACTGTCCCCCCGCTCAACAGCACGCTGCCAATGGCATTCGAGCCGCAATTGCCTGCCGTCAAATCGTCGTACACCGTTACCGATCCGCCTGCCACAGTGAGCGTGCCGACCGAATTAGAGGATACGCCCAAATAGATTTCGGCGACGACGGCGGTTCCGTTTGAGACAACCACATTCCCGGCGCCCCCGTAAGCGTTCGTGAGCGTGGCGTTGGGCATCAGGAGCTGCCCGCCCGTGATCCAAACGGTACCCGTGTTCCCGAATCCCAAGACCATCGGTCCATCCCCGCCAATGCTGCCGCCCGCCAGCGTCAGTGTCCCAGTGTCGATGAACCCGACAATCGTGGAATGGACCGAGACAGATCCGTTGGAAACCGCCATCTGACCGACTCCTTCCCTGCCCACGTACATTGTCTCGCCGCTGTTCGTGGCAATGAGTTGGCCGCCGGTGATCCACACCGCACCGGTCGAATTGAATAATGAGGCGATAAAGATGTTGGACGAGAGCGCTGCTCCACAATTGATCGTTCCCCCAGCGAGCGTAAAAGTCCCGAGGCTTCCGTATCCCTGACCAACGTACAGGTCGCGGAGCAGGCATGTGCCATTGGAAACAGCCATTTGAGTAACGCCGCTCCCCAGCGTCAATCCATTCAGGATGTGCAGGGAGGGGGTCAGACTCCCCAAGTTGACCGACACCGTATTGGTCGCTCCACTCGCGCCGGTAAGCGTCAGATTGGTGATTGTCAACGTGTTGGGGAGCAACGCGGTTATCCTGGACAAGGTGACCGTCTTGGAATTGACGTTGGTGATCAGAACCCCCGACTGCCCCGCCCCCGGCGGAACGCCTAGTGACCAATTGGCGCCCGTCTCCCATTCACCTCCGGAGGTATTCGTCCAACTATCGACTGGTGGTTGGATAACCTGCGCCCAGATAGATAGAGGCAGCGCCAAGGTCAGATAACCTATGAGGCAGAAGTGTCTGCCCCAGATTCTAGACAACCTGTTTCCCTCATGGGCATGGCCGCTCATGACGTCCTTCTCCTTCGCCTCGGGGTGAAACCACGAACTGTCTTATCCCACCCAGCCGCAAACACAAGGAAAATGCTGGAACTTACAGCCGCCGGGCCGGTTGCCCTACCCCTGCTGTCGGTACCAAGCGACGGCTTTCTCGATGCCTTTGCGAAAATCGACACGCGGTTTCCAGCCGAGAAGTTTTTCGGCCTTCGAGATGTCGGCCTGGCTGTGCAGGATATCACCGGGCCGCGGCGGGTCGAGTTTGGGCGCGATGTTCTTGCCCAGAATCTTGTTCACCGTATCGACGAGCTCCAGCAGCGAGACGCGTCCGCCGCAGGCAATGTTGAACGATTGTCCCAAAGCGTCCTTTCCCGCCTCGCAGGCCATCACATTTGCGTCAATGACGTTCTCCACATGCGAGAAATCCCGCGTTTGTTTCCCATCACCATAAATGGTCGGTGGCTTGTCTTTCAGAATCGCCGTGATGAATCGCGGGATGACCGCCGCATACTGCGATTGCGGGTCCTGACGCGGCCCGAACACATTGAAATATCGCAACGAGACCGTCTCCAAACCATACAATTGCCAAAAGATGCGGCAATAATATTCACCCGTGATCTTATGGACGGCATACGGCGACAACGGCGATGGCGCCATGTCCTCGCGCTTCGGCAACGTCGGCGTGTCGCCGTACACGCTGGACGACGAACTGAACACCACGCGCTTCACGCCCGCATCCCGCGCCGCGATCAGCAGGTTCACCGTGCCCATGATGTTGGCTTCGCTCGTGGTACGCGGGTCTTCGACGGAGCGGATCACGCTGGGCATTGCGCCCAAGTGGAACACAAGACCTACGCCACGGACCGCCTGGTTCACCGCCTTCGGATCGCGCAGGTCTCCCTCGAGAATCTCCGCCTTGTCGGCAAACGAGCGAACGTTCGCGCGCGCGCCGCTGGAAAAATTGTCGAAGATCCGCACGCGGTATCCTTGCCTCACCAAGTACTCGGCGATGTTCGAGCCGATGAACCCGGCACCCCCTGTGATCAAATAATCCATTCTTATTTTTCCGTGTCTGCCGCGTTGATGTGAATTGTATGCCCGGTTTCCGCGTCATTGGACAGTGAAAAGAGGTGCCGCGCGGTCTGGTCCCCCGTTACCTCGCCGAGGTTGGCCCGTGTCTCCGCGAACAGGCAGTTGAGCTTCCCCTCCCCCAACAGGTGCAACGGCAGCCGCACGATCAAACGATCGCTGCGTGGCGGCACATATCACCTGCCGATGCTCTTGTAGACGAACCCCAGCTCGGCCATCTTCTGCGGATCGAACAGGTTGCGGCCGTCCAACACAATCGGCTGACCCATGACGGCGCGCACCTTCTCCAGGTCAAGCTGGCGGAACTCGTCCCATTCGGTGCAGATGATGAGTCCGTCGGCTCCCGCGGCGACGGTGTACGGATTATCGCAAAACTCCACACCGGGCAACACCTCGCGCGCTTTGTCCATCGCCTTGGGGTCGTAGGCACGAATCCTGGCGCCTTCCTTCAGCAACGGACGGATCACTTCCAGCGACGGCGCCAGCCGCATATCATCCGTGTTCGGCTTGAACGCCAGCCCAAGGACGCCGATCGTCTTGCCCTTCACAATCCACAATGCGTCGTGGATCTTCTCCAAGAAGCGCCGGATCTGATCCGCGTTGATCTGCTGCACTTCCCGGAGCAGGCGGAAATCGTACCCCAGTGCCTCGGCGATATGGATGAAAGCGCTCAGGTCCTTGGGAAAGCAGGAGCCGCCATAGCCCAAGCCCGCATTGAGGAACGCGCGCCCGATGCGTTTGTCCAAGCCCATGCCGTTGACGACATCGGAAATATTCGCGCCGCTGTACTCACAAATCGCCGCCAATGCATTGGCATAGGAAATCTTCAGCGCCAGAAACGAATTGCAGGCGTGCTTGATCAGCTCCGCGCTGTTGACGTCCGTAATGATGATCGGCGCATGAAACGGCGAATAGATTTCCTTCATCTTGCCGACCGGGCGCGGGCTGCTGACGCCGATCACGATACGATCCGGTTGCATGAGGTCCTGCACGGCGCAACCCTCCCGCAAAAACTCGGGGTTGCTCACAACATCGAAGTCGACCTTGTGCTTGTTGTAGCGCTTAATGGTCTCAGCGACCTTTTCCCCCGTCTTGACCGGGACGGTGGACTTGTCCACCACGATCCTGTACTCCGTCGTCGTGGCGGCGATCTCCCGGGCGACCCGCTCGACAAAACTCATGTCCACCGAGCCGTCGGGGTTTGGCGGCGTGGGCACCGCGATGAAGACCACCTCGGAATCTTTCACTCCGTCCGCGATTTCACCGGTAAAGCGTAACCGCCCCGCAGCCACCGTACGTTTGACGATTTCCTCCAAGCCGGGCTCGTAAATGGGAATGCCTCCTGCCTGCAACACCTCGACCTTTTTCAGGTCGTTGTCGACGCAGATCACCTGATGACCGACCTCGGCAAAACAGGCGCCGGTCACCAATCCCACGTACCCCGTTCCAACTATGCTTATCCTGGCCATATAGTTGCCCTGCCCCTTCTCGACTCAGTTCAATTCAATGCCACGACCGACTTCGGATAGGCCTTCAACGTCAGGCTGAAAAATGCCGTCATCTCGCTGGGCGCAGCTCGTTGCCCGGGCAGGTTCTGGCTCTGCAGATAACGGAATCCATACGTAATGTACCAGTCGTGCGTTTCCTGACGCAAGGTGTACTCCTGCTCTTGCCACAAGCCGTCCTGAAGATCCACCTGCTCGTACAGATGCGCCGTCCAGTGCCGCGATAGCTTGTACGCCCAGTCCACACTGACCAAGTTGCTGTCCCCGCGCAGGTATCTCGTGCCGACTCCCAAGGACCATCGATCCGCATCAACCAGGCGCAAGGCCGTGTTGAACTCGCGCAGGATGCCGCCATTGATCTGGTACCGCCCGAACGTGTCCAGCGACAGCCACCGGTACGGGCGAAACTCCGCGGTGCCGAAGAAATCCGAAAAGTCGGTTTGTCCCGCCGACCTTTCAACTTCATAATCCGTCCAGCCGGTCAAATTAACCAGGTCCCACGCCTGATTGTCGCGTCGAGTTTGGAGGGTCTGTCGCAAACCAAAGCGAATTGTATCCTCGCCGGTAATCGAGTCGATCTGCTCGTTTTCGGGGAATGCCAATGGCGAATACCGCGTTACGGACAGCGTGTCGCCTCCCAAAAGAGTCACATTCCGCGTGGCGTCGAATTGGAACAGGTCGTTGGTTGAGCGGTCCGGACGCGGGATCCACTGGTAATCGGCGAACGGCTGCAGAATGTGCCGCAGCCCGTCGATCTGCAGCCAGTTGTTGTGCACGTCGTCCCATTCCCGCGAAATCTTGAACGAGGTGTCGGCTCCCAGATCGTATACGACGCGCGTCACATTTTGAGTTTCCGGCGCATCGCTCGGGGCCCGTGAATAATAGTCGCCCCGGATCCCCGCGCGCGGAACCACCGACAGCCACCCGCCCACCATCGCGGGCGCCACAATCTGATGAAACGTGTCGGCCCGCACCGCGTTGCCGACGAAATCCGGACTCTCTCCCGAGCCGACGATATTGGTATCGCCGGGCACGATGTGATACTGCCCAACGCTGCTCTCGCCCTCGTAGAACAGCGGGGTGTTGCCGATCCGCGTCCGGTCCACCGCCAGCTTCGCTTCCGGCAGACGCTCCACCTCCGTAAAAAACTTGTCGAATTGCGGGCGAACCAGAAAGGACAGTGTATAATCCTGCCCGGCCTTGGTGACGTCGGCCACCGAATCCGGGGCGCGGTTGTGGTCGAACTCATAGCGGAAATAGTCATACAGCATCTCCGCGTCGCTCATCTTGTTGAGATCGACCGTAAGCGTCACGTTGTTGGTCAAATACTGTTTGTGCTGCCATTCGGCGCGATAGCGGGCGGCGGAATTGGTGACGTATCCGGATGCGGGCGCGTTGGTCCTGGTGCCGAAACCGGGTTCCGATTTGTCCGGCTGTGAGTCGTCAATGAAGTAGCCCGTCAACAACCCGTGCGCGGCCTCGCCGAATCGGTATTTCAAGTCGGCGCCGGTGCCGAAGCCGCGTTTCAGGCGCTCGTCGGCATGAAGTGTCAGGTCCATATTTTTGTTCACCTTCCAGGTGAGACTGGACAGCAGGAATGGTCCCCAGAGCGAGTCGTCGCCGACCGTCACGACCACTGGCGGCATGTCGCCCTTCAGCGACCAGATCACGAGCGGCGACCACAAAACCGGTTTGTCCCACAGATGTACCGTGACGTTATGCAACGCGAGCCGGTCGCCGGTCCATGTTTCTCCGTTTTTCGACTGTAGGAAATAGCCGGGGTGCTCCAGGTCGCTGGTCGTGACGGTGCTTCGGGCGAACACATAGTGATTGGTGCCGACCTGTTCGAGGTTCTGCACGTGCACGTACAGCGGATCGACAAACCCGCTGGCCTCGTCGGCCTTCAGCCGCCGGGTGCCGAAGTTGTAGTAAGCTGACGGCGCGATCCATTCCTGGGCGCCCTGGTTGATCCGGACATGGCCCTCGGCCCAAGCTTCCTTGGTGTCCATGTTGTACCGGACACGATCTGCTTGGAGCGTCACATCCTTGTCCTGCATCACGACGTTACCCTCCCAAACAGCCATCTTCGTGGTCTTGTCGAAGGTCATCTTGTCAAAATGCATGATCGGAGACAGAGTTGGGCCGGTTTCATTCGCAGCTGGCTCGGCCGCCGCATTGGTCGGTGGCGTCTCGGTTGCGGTCGTCGCCGGTTCGGGTGTCGCATTCGTCGCAGGAGGTACAACCGTGTTGGTGGCCGGTTCCGTGACGACGTTGGTGGCTGGCTCTGTGACAACGTTGGTAGCAGGCTCAACGGCTGCATTCGTGGCTGCCTCGGGTGCCACATTCGTCGCAGGCGTCGTTGGCTCAACGACCGGGTTGGTAACTGGCTCCGGGACCGTGTTGGTGGCGGGCTCGACAGTCACGTTGGTGGCGGCTGGTTCATTGGCACACACGCCCACCGCCCAAGCCGACAGCGCCACGGTCAACCACAGGAATCGCCCCACTCTCCTCATAAAAGCGGGCGAAAGCTAACACACGCCGCGTGATAGCGGCAAGGCGAAAGCCTTGAATCCGTTCAGGGCGAGCATTCACAGCGAGCCGTCGGCGCGAAAATGGCCGCGGTCTCATTCCTGCACGGCGCATTCGCAAACTTGCAGGCGGAAGCTATCCGAGGCGTTCCGCTTGTCCAAAAAGCCGCACAAATCCCCATGGTTTTGGCGATTCCCCGTCCCCGTGCACGAAGGCTGCTTCAAACCAGCCCATCGGCCACAAAAAGGGGAGATGACCATATGAAGAGATCACACTTGCCGCCGGCGAAACTGACCGAGTGGATTGAGTTCTGCTGGCTCTACGTCATCAACCCCGTATTCCGGTCCGCCCCGAACAAGCGCAAAGCCTACTTCGAGCATCGCCTCGGCAAGATCTACAATCTGCCCTGCTTCTGAGTCACGTGCCGCTTCGTGTGGCCTCTGGGGAACTTCGATACCAGCCTGTCCGGATGATTCCCTATTTTTGAGTCGGCGCGTCACCGTGCCGCGACGAATTCGATTTCGACCAGGGCGTCCTTTGGCAGGCGGGCGGCCTGTACCGTGGATCGCGCGGGCGGGTCTTTGACGAAATACTTCGCGTAAACTTCGTTCATGGCGGCGAAGTCGTTCATGTCGCTCAGGAAGACGGTGGTCTTTACCACGTTGCGGAAATCCAAGCCCTGTGACTTCAGCAGGCCGCGAACGTTGTCGAGGACGCGCGTCGTTTGTTCGGCGATCCCACCCGGCACCATGGTTCCGGTGGCCGGGTCGAGCGCTATTTGACCCGCGCTGAACAACCAGTCCCCGGCCCACACGGCTTGTGAATAGGGTCCGATGGCCTTCGGCATCGCATCAGTCACCACGATTTGTCGTTTCATTCGTTCGCCTCCGTAGTTCGTTCCGCTGAATCCCCCGGTCGCCACGCCACCCACGCAGCCATTGCCAGCAGCACAAAATCCTCGGCCAGAGCGGTCACGCCCACCTTCCGCGCCTCAACGGTGCCAAAGCAGCCGCAACGAATGTCGTACCCGTGCGCCAGAGCCCAACCGATGGCCGCGAGGAACACGACCATCATCACCGTGATTACCCACGCGCTGGCGCGCTTCCAGATGCCGACAACCAACAGTCCGCCCGCCAGCAGTTCAATCCATGGCAACGTGATTGCCACGAGGTTGGCAAGCGTCCGCGGCGGGACGTGGTAATTGGCAACGTCCTGGGCGAACGTCGCCAAGTCAGGGACGTATGAAAGCCGTAGCGTGCGGGATTGGCCGAGTGGCACGCTCCAGGAACATGCGAGATCGGCACGCTGACTGGCCTTGTCCCCGACGCTGCTGATGTGGCTGACTTGCACGTTGCCGATCTTGGCGACCGCCGAGGCGATGAACACCCCGCCGATGATCAGCCGCAGAATCAGGTTCAGAATCTTCATGGCTGGCTCCCGCTATGCGTGAGCAACCCCGCGGTATGCCACGTAGTCCAGCCGTTGACCAGCAACCGCACGTTGTGATAGCCGAGTTCGCGGAGTCGCTCCACCAATCGGTGGCTCAAGTCGCAATCCATCCCGTCACAGTAGGCGACAATTGTCGCATCCGGCGTCAGCATCGGCTGGATTTGCAGATAGGAGTTGTCGAATTCATCAATCGGCAGGCTCAAGGCGCCGGCGATGTGGCCGGCCCGATAGTCCGCGGGAGCGCGGGCATCGAGGAAAAACGCCGACCCGCTGTTCCACAGCGCCTTGGCCTCCTCGAGCGTCACCACGTCGGCGGCATGAGGCGGAGCCTTCGGAGGTGTGAGGAACGGAATCCGCCGCGGCGATGCCGTATTGGCTGCCAGACCCAGTATCGCGCCGGCGAGCACGATGACCAACGCCTGGCGGAGCGTGCACGCCGCCCGTCTATCGGCTACGTTCTCGTGGCGATCATCACCGGTATCGTAAGCTTCCTTCAAGTGCCACGGGAGACGTGTGTGCGCGTCACTTTTTCAACACGACCACCGTGACTGGTACCGTGATCGTCGGTTGGATGGACGTATTGGTATCAAAACTGATCGTCCCGCGCTCGGATTGCTGCGGCGATTCGGCGAACTTGGCGATCACGGAATATTCCCTGCCGGTCTGGACGGTCACCAGTTCGACGGTCAGGTTGGTGAGGCTCGTCTTCAAATTGGTAATCTGAAGGGTCTGGTTGGTACCCGCAGCAGTCACGGAGATGCGGCGCACCGGCAACGCCTCATTCTGTGCAGGCGCGTTTGAAGAAGACATGATCGGCCAGTACAACTGTTCGTGATCCAGAACCACGTCGCCGAGCAGGTGGCCGTTGATAGAGACAGTCGCCACCGGCTGGCTAACGCCTTCGAGATACGCCTTTACATTCTCATTGAAACCGTGGGGCGCCCCTTCAGGGTGGACACCGATCAAGAGATCAACGGACTGACCGTTCGAACCCTCGATAGGTTCGACGCGTGCGGTCAGCATCTTGTTGCTGGGCTCGGTCTTGGCAATGACCAGCTTCTGGCCATCGGTGCGGCGCAACACAACGCTCAAGTTCGTGGAGTCGCCCTGTCGAAGGTTTCCAATGGAAAGATTGGGCGTTGTCACCTCGACGATCTGTTTCATTTCGATCTTGATCGCCAGGTTTACCGACGCGCTCTGCGGGTCGTTGGAAGGCACGGTGATGTGCTTTTCCAATTGGCCGCGCTGGCCGGCGACACGGACGGTGAAGACCAATTCCCCCTTCTCCCCCGGCTTCAACACGTCGGGCTTCACGCTGGCGACCGTGCACCCGCACGATGGCTGCGGCTTGCTGAGCTTCAGGTCGGCGGCGCCGACGTTTTGGAACGTAAACGTCCCGGTCACGGCTTCGACCAATGATGTCGTGCCGAAATTGTACACGGTTTTGTCAAACAGGATTTTGGGAGCCGCCGCCGGCGGGGTCACGGTTGCTGCCGGGGGGTTGGTTCCGGGGGTCACGGCTGCTGCCTGGGTGTTGGTTCCGTCCGCGCGGGCGACACCGACGGTCGCCATTGCCACTACGATTGCTGCCAGCAATTCTCGCTTCATGGTCGTTGTTAGAATCTCCATTTTCGTTGAACTTGAGTATGGCTTCCATCTTACTAGGCTTCTGAACGTCTGACAAGTGCAACTCTTCGCCGGTCTCGACCTGAAAAGAAGTTGCATTTGGCCGGCGTCCGGCTGAGAATTTCCCTGCGGTCTTGGACAGCGGTCATGCATTTCCCATTCAATGTTTTCATGCAATTTCTTGCCGCAGCGGTGGCAACTCCGGGCGCGGACACCTTTTCGGAGCAGGAACTGATCGCCCGCTACCCGGCCATCGCCGTTGTGGCCATCGTCCTGCTCCTGGCCGGACTGGTTTGTGATCTGTACCTGCTATTCCGATTTGCGCGGCCGGTGCTTTCCAATAACCCGTCGGCAAACGACGGTCCAGTCCTCAAGATCGATTCCAAACCATGGAACATGCGCGACCTGTTGACCGCTACCAGCGCGCTCGTTTTCGTGCTGCTGGCCGGCGAACTGGTGGTCACCCTCACGTTCCACCTCATGCACTGGAACCAGGATGGCGCCGTGCCCTGGCTTTTGGCCGTGGGCATGACGTTGCGCGTGGCCGTTCTCTTTGGCTTCGTGTTCTATTTTCGGCAACGGGGCATTGACTGGCGGCGGGCGCTTGGGCTCCGTGGGGCCTGGCCGGCCAGGGCCATTGGATGCGGAGCGACACTGTTTCTCGCGGTGCTTCCTCCCCTGTGGGCGGCTTTCGCGGTTTCCTCCCAATTCTGCCGCTGGCTCGGCATCCGGGAAGAGCCTCAAGACGTATCCACCCTGCTGGCCACCTCCGGCTCCGTGGCGGTTGTGGTACTGATCGCCGTTTTCGCCATCGCCATCGCGCCGGTGTTTGAAGAATTCTTCTTTCGGGGGTTCGCCTACCCCGTTCTCAAACAACGCTGGGGCACGCTCAAGGCGCTGATGGTTGTTTCGGCGGCGTTTGCCGCCATCCATCTTCATCTGCCATCTCTCGGACCGCTGTTTGCACTGGCCGTGGGGCTCGGCCTGGCATACGAGCTGACGGGGTCGCTTCTGGCGCCAATCACCATGCACGTTTTGTTTAACGCCGCCAACGTGCTAATGATCCTCTACGTGCGGGCTCACTCATGAAACGGACTCGCCACCGCCATCCGTCGGTTCAGGATGTTGGAGAATTCGGGTTGATCCGCGAACTGCGCCGCATCGTCGGCTCCTCCGGCGGATCGGTCGTGGTCGGGATTGGCGATGACTGTGCCGTGTTGCGTAGCGACAATCCGCGCCGATACCAACTCTTTACATGCGATCCGGTGGTCGAGGGCATCCACTACCGACCGACCGACCCGCCGCGCCGGGTTGGCTGGAAAGCGATGGCCCGCAACCTGAGCGATATCGCCGCCATGGGGGGCGTGCCGCGTTGGGCAGTGGTCAGCATTGGGCTGCGGCGCGGCACGGACGTGCGTTGGGTGAAGCACCTGTACGCCGGCCTTCAAGCGGCGGCAAAGGCGTTCGGCTGTCAAATTGTGGGAGGCGACACGACCCATGTGCTTCACGAACAGTTTGTGGTGGTGGGGCTTGTCGGCGAGGTTGAGAAATCCCGAATCACGCTCCGCAGCGGCGCGAAGGTTGGCGACTCAATCCTGGTCACGGGCCGGCTGGGCGGCTCGTTGCGGGCCAAGCACCTGAAGTTCATTCCGCGGATTCACGAAGCGCGGTGGTTGGTCACACATTTCCCGGTGCACGCGATGATCGACGTGAGCGACGGATTGTCCAACGATCTGCAGCGGCTGGCGGAGGCCAGCCCTCGCGGGACGGCGTTCGAGATTCATGCCGCCGAAATCCCGATTTCGCGCGCGGCCCGGGGAAGCCTGGCCGCCGCGCTCAACGACGGCGAGGACTTCGAGCTGTTGTTCACCATCGATCCGCGGCAGGTGACCGCACTGCGGCGCAACTGGGCGCGCCGATTCCGCACCGAGTTGACGGAGATTGGCCGTGTCGTGACTTCGAAATACAAAGTGGCGCTGATCAAGCGCGAGGGTTCTCGAAAACCTCTCCGAGCCGCTGGCTATGATCACTTCGCAGCACGTTGAAACTCACAGCCTCGAGGAAACGCTCGATGTCGGATCTCGATTGGGGCGCGAACTGCAGCGCGGCGCGGTGGTGGCATTGTTCGGCGATTTGGGCGCCGGAAAAACCGTGCTGGTCAAGGGTATCGCGAGCGGCCTCGGCATCCGCCAGGAAGTAACCAGCCCGACGTTTACGATTGTTCACGAGTACGGCGGCGGCCGACTGCCACTGTTCCACGTCGATCTGTATCGCCTGGACAGCGTGGCGCAGGCGCTGGCGATTGGCATTGAAGATTATTTGAGCGGCGACGGCGTGACGGCGATCGAGTGGGCGGAGAAAATCGAGCGGTTGCTGCCCGCCAATGCCGTGCGCGTCCGCCTCGCGTCGTTGGACAACAACGTCCGCCGCATCGAGATCGCATGATCACGCTGGCCATCGACACCTCGACGGCGCGCGGCGCGGTGGCATTACTGCGCGACGACAAACCGCTGGCGGAGAAGGTCTTCGACCGTTCACGGACAGGTGAAAATCTTTTCGACGGGTCGGCCAAGCTGCTTGCGAAAAGCGGGCTTGCCGTGGCGGACATCGGTCTTTTGGCCGTCGGCCTCGGACCAGGCTCGTTCACGGGGATTCGGGCCGGTATTGCGGCGGCGAAAGGCCTAGCGCTGCCGCGAAAGCTGCCGATCAAGGGCGTCAGCAGTTTCGACGCCGTGGCATTGACGGCGCTGGCGAAGATGCCGCGTGATTGTCCACAACTGTGCGTGCTGGGCGACGCACGAGGAGACGAAATCTATTTTGCGCTGTACGACCGCGAGGGCCGGCGGGTCAAGGACTGCCGGATTGCCACCCTGGAAGCCGTGGCGGATGAGATTCACCATCCGATTTGGTTTGTCGGTTCCGAGATTGAACGGTACAAGAATGACTTGGTGACGCTCTTGGGAGGTTTCGCATCGATTGCGGAGACGGCAGTGTTTCCAAGCGCCGCGGCGGTGGGTCGGCTGGCATTTCATCGTTTTGTGGACGATGGTAAGCGCGGTGACGAGAACATCGAACCCATTTATTTGCGTACACCACAATACAAGACGGTGGCACCATGATAGAACCCAGCCCCAAACCGATTCCGCAGTGGTCGGCAAGCCCGGAGCCCGGCGGACGCATCAGCGACACGGGCCAGAAAGCATTCCACGTCAATATCGATTCGACGAAGTACGGCACGTTTGCCGAGATCGGCGCGGGTCAGGAGGTTTGCCGCTGGTTTTTCCGTGTCGGCGGCGCATCGGGGACGGTCGCCAAGACGATCTCGGCCTATGACAAGACCGTCAGCGATGCCATTTACGGTTCGAGCGGTCGTTACGTAAGCCGGCAGCGGCTGCAGCAAATGCTGGATTACGAGTACAACCTGCTGATCGAACGGCTGGACGCGGCGCACGGCGCGGAGAGGTGTTTTTTTGCCTTTGCCAATACGGTGGCGGCGCGCAGTTATACGCGGAAGGATGATTCCAACGGCTGGCTCGGCATCAAGTTCCAGTCCGCGCCGCGCGCCGAGCCGTCGCAGGTGCTGATCCACGTGCGATTGTTGGACGACGAAAACCTGCGGGAACAAGAGGCCCTGGGGATTATCGGCGTGAATCTCATCTACGGCGCGTTGTTTCATTTCAAGCAACCGCAGTACCTGATCACGTCGCTGTTGGACTGTCTCAGCAAGAGCCGTATCGACATCGACATGATCAAGTTTTCTGGGTCGGCGTTTGCCAAGGTGGATAACCGGCTGATGAGCCTGCAACTGGTCGAGCAGGGATTGACCGAAGGCGTGATGTTCACGGTGGATGGCGACGTGGTCCAGCCGTCGGAAGTGCTGTACAAGAAGCCGGTGCTGGTCGAGCGCGGGACTTTTCGGCCGGTAAATAATCTGCACGTGGACATGCTGGAGTGCGCGCGGCGGCAATTTATGGCGGCGGCGCCGGAGAACAAGGACGCGGTGGTGCTGCTGGAGATCACGATGCACAATTTGATGCAGAACGTGAGCATCGAGCCGGCGGATTTTCTGGCGCGCGTGGACACGATCGGCACGATTGGGCGGACGGTGCTGGTGACGCGGCACGGCGAATTTTTCCGCGTGGTCGAATATTTGCGTCGGTCGACGCCGAATTGGATTGGGATGGCGGCAGGGATGCCGACGGTGCAGGAACTGCTGGAGCCGCGGTATTATTCAGCGTTGCCCGGCGGTCTGCTGGAAGCGCTGGGGCGGCTGTTTGCGGGGCCGGTCCGGTTGTATGTGTACCCGATCAAGGCTGCGAACGAGCAACTGATCACGACGGAGAACATCCCGGTGCCGGAGAACATGAGGCACATTCTGGCGCATTTGTGGGCGAATCATCTGATTGAGGATTTGCAGGGCGTGAATTTCAGCAATCTGGATATCCGGTACGTCGATTTGCTGAAGAAAATCGGCAGCGGCGACCCCGTGTGGGAAACCATGGTGCCCGCCGCCGTCCGCGACATCATCAAATCGAGGAAGTACTTCGGCTACGGCGGGAATTAGGAGTGAGGGCGCGAACGGATGAGCGCCCGCGCGACGAGCCCCTCGTTTGGCGCGCCGCCGGCGCGATTCTCTCGATAAGGCAAGCTGGGGAAGCCCAAAAGCAAATGACCGACCTGGAAAATACTTGTGCGAATGAATTGATGATCTCAAGCGCGAGCACGCCGTGTGAGAGTGCGAAGACGACAAGAAGCCCTCTTGATTTCGATGTCATCTGAAAAATCATTGTCAGATCCACTCGTACTAACCGATCCATCGTGAACGCTGGACACGTTTCCTGCTTTTCGGTAACTGTATGAGGACGATGACGGCAGCGCGACAGTTCGCCGGTATTTTGACTGCGGCGGTTTTGGGCCCCGTGGTTGTTTGGGGGCAAGTCGGAAGCGCGACGAATTTGCCGGCGGCGTCCGCAACCACGAACGCTCCCGAAATATCTTTCCGGCTTAACCCACAGATGCCAGCACTGGTCGAGCCGATGCAGCTACAAATTGCCGTGCCGCGGCCCGCCCCTGTGGACATTCCGCCGGCGACAGCGTCGGCGCCTCCCTCTTTGTCGGCGGTGATACCCCCGTCGCACCCCATGCCGCTGAATGTGCCGACGACCCAGGAATTGCTGAGGAAATCGATGGCGTCGGCGCCGGGCGGATCGCAGGACAAGCTCAATGCCATCACGTCGTCCGCACTGTTGCTTTCCCCAACCAATTCGGTTGCGGCTGACGGCAGTCCCCAGCCCTTGTCATCGACGAACTCGTCCGCCAACCCGACGAACGTCTGGCGCCAGAACAATCCGTTGCTGAACGGCGTGGAGTATCATTGGTGACGGCGGCGAAAGCAGAAGGCATTAACGGCGAATCAACGCGGATTGCGCGAATCGGTGTCGACTTCACAGCGACGCCAACGACTCGCTCCTGCCTCTGGGTATGTCTGCTTCCTTACGGCAACAGCACACGCACGCGGTAGTACCGTGTCGTGGAGCCGGCCGCGCCGCCACGATCCCCACGACGTTCCCGTGCCGATGCTGGCGTTGTGGCCTCGATCCGGTTGCTGGACATGTGCAAGCCGGCGTGGAAAGTTGATGGAGGGGAAGCCAAAAACGAAGCCGGTTTGCGGAGCCGACCACACTCAACACGAGCGGTATGGCAATGATGCCCGCGGAACCCAGTTGCGATGTATCCCAAGACAGGCCGCCACTGAGTGCCGGGAGGTTCGTTGCCGAAAAATCGCCGGCGGTGAACTGGAATGTGTCCCCGCCGACGAGCGCTGGCCCCATATTGGTGACCGTCAACGTGCCGGCCTCCGTCAGGGTGCCGACGACGTCGAGCAAGTCGTTGCTGCCGGCCCGGCTCTCGTCGAGTTTAATGACGGTGGTATCGGCTGCGAGCATCAGGTCGTTGGATGCAACGATGGTCCCGATGATGCTCCCGGAACCCGGACTCAACGTTCCGCCGCCGGTGAATACGACTTCGCCGATGAGAGTGCCGGAACCGGCGATCGTGCCGGCGCTATTGGTAATCCCCTGCGCGGCCTGCAACTCACCGCCGGAGAGGGTCACCAAGTTGCCTGCGACCATGGTCACGGTTATCGCGTTGGATACGGTCCCATTCGCTCCCACCGTAAGCGAATTATTCGCCCCTGTGCTGGTCCCAATCGACAGCGGGGTATTCCCCAGATCCCAAATGGCGCCATTTTGTACGGTCACCGAATTGCTGGAGCCCGAACCGTTGCCAACATTCGCGCCGGCACCCGCCCCGGCCACGAACAATTGGCCGCCCGAATCCAACAGCGTTGAATTCCCGCTGGAGCCTGCGCCCCCGACTGACAGCACGCCTCCGCAAGTCATTACGGCCGAATTGGAAATCACCACGGAGTTCCCCGACGCTGAAGAAAGGTTACCGATGAGCACTGCGCCGTTGTTGGACCACAACACGCTGGAGCCGCTCAGCACGAGCGTGCCTTGGGAAGAGGAGGCGCTGTTGTTGCCCGGTACCAATTGGTTGTTAGTCACGCTGGCATCGCCGACCTGGACAAACCCATTGGTCACGACCATAAGCGCCGTCCCGTGGTCTCCGATTGTCGCCCGCAATGAAGCGGCATTGGTGATGAATAACCCTGCTCCAGGGACGGTGGACGAGGCGAAATACAGCGTGTCGTGGGCGCTGCTGTTATTCCCGATAAACAGCGCCACAGGACTCGACACTCCAGGCTTGATCGGGGACAGCGAATTCCCGTCCACATTCAGCGTGACGGTCTGGTTGCTGCTCGAATGAGCCACCAAGGCAAGATTGCTTGCGACGACGCTACTGGTAAGCGTTATGGTGTAGCTCGCATTGGGGCTGAAGCCGTAGCTGCTGGACGCGTTGAGGCTGGCGATGTCAGACGGCCCCGGCACGCCGCTCGGGTTCCATGCCGTGGAATCCGACCAGTTGCCTCCGGCAGGGTTTTTCCAAACATACGTGGTCGCTTGCGTAGTGGCCGCTGCCAATCCGAGCAGGACCGAAAAAAGAAAGAGTTCTGCAGAGTGTGTGCTTCATAGCACTTGTTCATTGTTCCTCCCTAATATTCGGAAGCATGGTTCGGGCCCGGTGGATCGACTCCGAAACGGTGGCCCCGGTGGCAATCACAACCGGCGGGGCAGGCGTGCTTCCCCCCGCCTCTTCCTTTCCGCCCTATCACTGAACCCCTCTGGTGCGGCATTGGCCGGATTTCTTCCTGAAAACCCAGCGAATTACCAATCATTGTAAGGTCGAATCCTATAGTATTTTCGCCACCAAAGTCCATCCTCTACCCATAGCGTTACCGCTCACACGTTGTGAGGCGCGTAAGACAAGTCGTCACAGTACGCCAGCGCCGATCAGATCGAGGCCGGCAATTGACTCTCCGGGGAGGCCTGATAGGCTCTTTAGGAAATGAAAAGATCCCGGATCCGAGCACTGGTGGCCGTAGTGTTGAGCGCAGGCGTTGCGTGCGCCGCGTATTCGCAAACGGCCCCGAAAGACGTGCTGCCGCCGACAACGGTGGCACATCCACCGGTATCGCCGACATTGAACGTCACGACGCCGGGCACTGTGGCGGCGCCATCACCTGCCCTCACGACCATTACGCCACAGGTGCCGGCACCCCCGGCGCAAAGCGTGCCGCAATTGCCAACGCCCGAAGTGGTCAAAACGAACAAATTGCCAGCGGCGCCAACCGGCGAGGCGCTCTCTCCCGGTTCAGCACAGACGTCGCTGTGGACACGAACGAACGCGGCGCCATCTTCCGCCTGGGATGAGACCACAGCGGCAGTGAGTCCAGTCCCGTCAGCTGCCAAGCCAACAACCAACCTGTGGTCAGCACCGCCACCGAACGCGAATTTGTGGACCACGGGCACACCAACCGGGGTTTCCGGCATCAAGACCGACTGGAAGTAGCGAGAGACTGCTCACCCAGTTCTTTCCTCGCGCGTGAGTGGTTGACGATTCGTGTGCTTACGCAATGAGGTTCTGATACACTGCCGGCAGAGATTATGGTTCCGCAATCGTATTACCGCTGCTGGGTGGAGGTCGATCTCGACGCGCTCCGCCACAATGTCGCCGCTATCCGCCGTCGGATCGGGCCCGGCGTGAAGCTGATGGCGGTGGTGAAGGCTGACGCCTACGGTCACGGCCTGGCACAGGTTGGCAGCGCGCTTATGCAATGCGGCGTTGACGCGTTTGCGGTCGCGACCCTATCCGAGGCGCTGGTCTTGCGGCAAATTGGCGGGACCGGCTGGCCGATTCTGTTGTTCGGTTCGGCGCTGCCGTTCGAAGTGGCCAAGATGGTCGAGCAGAACATCACGCCGACGATCTCGACGACGGAGGAAGCCACACTGTTTGAGGAAGAAGCCCGCCAAAGTGGCAAGAGAGTGGACGTGCATGTCGAGGTCGATACGGGCATGGGGCGCGTCGGCTTCTGGCATGAAGGGGCAGCCAAAGCCATCGGGCAGATCGCCGCGCTGCCGCAGGTGCGTGTGGCGGGATTGTATACACATTTCCCCTCGGCGGACGAGAATCTCGACGAGACCCGACGTGAGCTAGGCCTGTTTCAGGGAATCATTCAGGAACTCACCAGCCTCGGCATCGAGGTCCCTTTGCTCCACACCGCGAACAGCGCCGCGGTTATGCAATTGGCCGAATCGCATCTGACCATGGTCAGAACGGGGTTGTTGCTCTACGGCATTTGCCCCACGGAGGCGCCGTCGGGCGAGTTTCGTCCGCTGCTGTCCTTCAAGGCGCGGGTGGCCTATGTCAAAGGCGTTGCCGCCGGACGAACGATCAGCTATGGCCAGACGTTTCTCGCGAAAAAGCCGATGCGCATTGCCACCGTCACGGCGGGCTACGCCGACGGGTACAGCCGTCATCTGTCGAACAAGGCCGAGGTGCTCGTTGGCGGACAGCGCTGCCCCGTGGTCGGCCGCGTCACCATGGATCAGATCATGGTGGACGTAACCCAGGCTGGCAATGTGCAATGTGGTGACGAGGTCGTGTTTATCGGCCAACAGGGCGACGCGCTCATCACGGCGTCCGACGTGGCGCGCTGGGAGGACACGATCCCGTGGGAAGTGCTCTGCGGCATGACCAGGACCGCCCGCGTGCCCCGCGTCTATCACGGAGCGGTGGCAGCGTAAGATCGGTTCTCTGTGGATCATTTGCCAAAGTATTCCCTCCGGCCTATCTTGACCCAAAGAGGAGGGCACATGAAACGGACGACAAAAGCGAAGCCAGCGGCCAAGCGATCCGGCCGGACCAAGTGTGCATGCGCAAGTTGTCAGTGTACGGTAGCGACCGGCGGCGGGGTACGACGAGGCAATCTGGTTTTCTGCAGCGAAACCTGCGCGTCACAGGCCTGCACGGTCGAGCTGTGTGCGTGCGAGCACGATTGCTGCGCGGCGTAAGGGTCTCTCAATCTGTTGCGCCGGCGCTCAACCCGGCCTGCGCGGTCTTTCTTGAGCGCGTCTGTGTCGCCGCGGCCGGGTCTTGTTGTGTTTGGCTGATTCCCAGAGCGCATCGAGTTCTTCGAGTGTGCAATCCTCCAAGCGGCGTCCGCTCGCGTGGACAGCGTTTTCGATTTGCTGGAACCGCGTCACGAATTTGGCGATGCTACGGTTCAGTAGCTCTTCGGCCTGCAGGTTCTCAAACCGCGCGAGATTGACCACGGCAAACAACAGGTCGCCGACTTCTTCCTCGAATTGTTTGCGGCTCTTCGACGCGAGCGCCCCTTTGAGTTCGCGGACTTCCTCCTCCACTTTCGCGACGACGTCATCGACATGTTTCCAGTCAAATCCGACGCGCGCGACTTTGCGCTGCACCTTGTCGGCCTTCAACAGCGCGGGCAGATGCTTCGGCAGATCGTCGAGATGCACGATGCTCGTCGAGCCCTTCTCGGATTTCTTGATCGCCTCCCATTGCTGGAGCACCTCGGCGCTGTTGCGGGCCTTGGCGCTGCCAAAGACATGCGGGTGACGATGAACCAGCTTGTCGCTGATCGACTTGGCCACTGCGTCGAAATCGAACTTGCCCTCCTCGCTCGCCATTTGAGCGTGAAAAACGATCTGCAAAAGTATGTCGCCCAGTTCGTCACGGAATGCGGTCATCTTCCCGTGATCGAGCGCATCGAGGGCCTCGTAACATTCCTCGATCAGGTTGTGGCGGATGGATTGGTGGGTCTGCTCGCGATCCCACGGACAACCGCCCGGGCCGCGCAGTCGCGCCATGATCCTCAGCAGCCGCGCCACGTTCTTGGTTTGAGTTGCCATGCCGAGCGCGTTAGAATACGTGGAGGAGACAAGTATGGCAAAGAAAATTGGGGTTGTCCTCTCTGGTTGCGGGGTCATGGATGGCGCGGAAATCCACGAAAGCGTAGTGGTGCTTCTGGCGATCGCGCGTGCGGGCGCCGAAGCCGTGTGCATGGCGCCGAACGTTCGCCAGCGTCACGTCATCAACCATCTCACAGGCGAGGAATCCAAAGGCGAAATCCGCAATGTCCTCGTTGAGTCTGCCCGGATCGCCCGCGGCAAGATTCGCGACATCGCCACGGTGAAGGCGGGCGAAATCGATGCGCTGATTTTCCCCGGCGGGTTTGGGGCTGCGAAAAACCTCAGCGATTACGCCTTCCAAGGCCCTGACTGCGCCGTGAACCCGGATGTCGCGCGTCTGGCAGCCGAAGTGCACGCCCAGCAGAAACCCATCGGCGTCGTATGCATTGCCCCGGTGATTGCGGCAAAACTTTTTGGCGCCGAGCATCCTCAACTGACGATCGGCACTGACAAGAACACCGCGAAGGACATGGAGGCAATGGGGGCCAAACATGTGTCCTGTCCCGTGCAAGAGTTTGTCATCGACAGGGAACGAAAGATCGCCAGCACTCCGGCCTACATGCTGGCCAATAACATCAAGGAAGCCGCGGAAGGAATCGAGAAGCTGGTGAAGGCGATCATCGAACTTGCCTAGGTTCGTGCCCGTTGGCCGCTCCAATCGATTCAATCGGAAAAGCAAAACGAGCACAGCGATTTGCTCGCTGTGCTCGTCGAAATTAGCTCAACCTTCCGAGCTTTACGGTCGCGACCGGCTTCCACTCGGGAAGGCGAGAACCTTCTCCTCTTCCTCCGTCAACGCCGTGCTGCGAAGCGGCGCGGCCTGCTCTCTCCGCCGCAATTCCCACAGCCGTTCCAGTTCCGCCTCCAAGGAGGCTATCCGGTGCGTGCCAACTGTCGGCAAATCATCCCCCGCATTGGCCAACCGGCTGCGCAAAAGCTGCAATTCATCAGTCACTTGCGCAATCTTCTCCAGCAAGGTGGGTTCCTTCACGGGACGCACCACCCGCGCTAAACGTCTCAATGGTGACGAGCGTCGGGCTTTTTTCATGGTTTTCTGTCGAGCTTTCATCACTTTGTTTTCAATTCGACACTCTTTTATACCAGTTGTTCAACCGAAAACAAGCTATTTTCGGGCATTTTTTGACCAATAGTTGCGTAACACATTGCCGCACAATCTGTTGCATATTGTCTGCAATTTGTGACCCAGTGGTAACCCGGCCCGAATGGATGGTTACCACTGCTCAAAAATCGCCACCTACGTGTCAACCCGATGGCTCAGCAGTTTGTCGCCATCAAATACGAAGTACCCGCGAAACTTCTTCCGCCTCAGTAACAACGGCAGCCAGATCGCATCGTCCTCCCACATGTCGTGGTACGGAATCTTGTCGATATCCGTCCAAATCGGAGTCGCCTCGTCCGTTTCGCAAAGCTCGCCTTCGCACCCACCCGCCGCAAAAACCGCCACATGCAACTTGTACCCATCGAGAAACTGGAAAAATAACTCCCCCACATCTTCCATGTCCGTCGGCGTGACCCCGATTTCCTCCTGCGTCTCGCGAATCGCCGCCGCCAACGCCGTCTCCCCCTTCTCCAGTCTCCCGCCTGGCCCGTTAATCTTCCCCGCGCCAAGCCCGCGCTTCTTGCGTATCAATAGGATCTGACCATCCCGTATCACGAAACACAGGTTCGCATACTCAGTCGGCTTCCAACTCGACCAGTCGATCCCCTCCACGTGAAGCTCAGCGCCGCTCATGGTTCCTGATCGTATGGAAGCTTCCTTCCTCGCACGCCCGCACAAAACTTTCCGTCACCGATTTCAAATCCTCCCACCGTTCTCGGATGCGCTCGGCCTCGCCGCTCGAGATATTGTTGTCCACCGCGCCGTTGGCGATCACGGAAAGCATCTCCGCAAAATCCTGCACCACCCGATGCGTTGCCGGCACCAACGAATACGTCCGATGCCGCGTGACCTTCGGATTCTCAATGAAAAACCCGTTCGCCTGTGTGCAGATCCACTCCACCACCCGCGGATCCGCCGTCGCATCCACCAGCGACGCCACCCGATCCAGTGGATTCGTCGCGCCGCTGCCCTGCTCGGGCGGCTCGGCCCACTTGTAGACCATCGACACCGATAGCCCCATCTGGTCGGCAATCTCTTTCGGGTTATGCGTCTGGAAAACTTCCCGCAACAATTCGTGCGATTTCATGCCGTCACCGATGATTACAGGCAAACTGCCCGTTTGTAAATGCCACGAGCGTCTCAGTAGCGCGGGCTGCCTGTCCCGATTCCGAGTCGGGGTTCCCGCCCATGTCCGCGACGTAGAACGGGCGTCTCGCCCGTTCAGCTTGTCCGCCTGACCGTGGGTAAGGACGGCTGGCCCAGCCGTCCGCATGACACCTGTCATGCCGCCCGATTACCAAGGCCGCCACTGAGGAAGCCCAAAACAAACCCAATTCGGCCCAACAAAACCACCCAACCCCTCGCGGATTCGACTCAAACACCCCCCAAAAAGCAAAACGAACCCAACCGAAAAATAGGCCCTGTTTTTACGTAACCCTCTCTCCTTCAACAACGTCATAGCCAATTATTTGTCAAGAATCGGTGGGTTCGTTTGGCAAAAACGCTTTTTTGCGTGCGCCCCCTCTTTGGAGTGCGGCGACTTGTCGCCGCTTTGTAGTACGCCGTCTAGCCCCCAACCGTGTACCGAGCCCCCATCTGGAGCCCGTCGAAGGGTTTGCCCTCCAGCCCCTATCTCAAAGAACAATTACTCCGCAAAGTATATACCACAGTGACAATATGTCAACAATAATATAATGTGTTGTAGCATACACCACGCCCTTTCCCCGCCGCCCGATTACCAAAGTTGTCACCCTGAGCTTGCGAAGGGTCTCTGTCGTTTCCGGTCACGAGTGTCGACTTATCATTGTCACCCCGTCCGCCCTTCCCCGTTGCACGGGCTGCCTGCCCCGATTCCGAGTCGGGGTCCCGCCTGTGCACTGATCGCCGCGTCGGCCCTTTCTGGTAGCGCGGGCGTCCCGCCTGCGGTAAGATGCCGCCCGCAGGAGAAGATTGCCTATGGACATCTCGTTCACGTGCACCAACTGCGGCAAAAACCTCGTGATCGACAACGCGGGAGCCGGCATCACCATCGACTGCCCCGAATGCGGCAAGCCCGTTTACGTCCCAAGCGCCGCGCCACCGCCGAAACCGAAAGAACCGCCAGCCCGCGTGGAGCCAAAGCCATCGCTTCGCGTGCCCGTATCCTCGCCGCCTCCACCGGCACCGGTGCCCGACGCTCGACCACGCAACAATCCGCTCGTCCCATCTTATTCACCGGTTCCGAAATCCGCCGTCCATCCCTCCATCGAAGCCGGCGTCCATTGCCTGGTCATTCTTGCGGCGATTGAATTTGTCGGGTTTTTGGCGATGCGTCAGAATCTCATTGCGGGAATCGCTTTTCTGTACGCGAGCGTGCCTTTCATAGCGGCTCCTCTTCTCTGCGCGGTCTACGGCATGTGCAACGGTCACGTTCGACACGGACTGCTGGTGCTCGCCGGCCTGTCGTTGATCATCGGCTTGACCATGTGGGCACTGCCGTCAACGATGCTAAGGTCCGCATTTCAAAACGCCCAACAGGAGCAGGAGATGTTTCAGCAACAAATGCAAAACCTCCAGAAAACATTCCCTTTCCCCGCACCACACCCGTGATTAAGCATCATTCCATTCGACTTCTGTATCCAAATCCCACATACTCGTTGCCGAAGATGACCTGAGCATGATTACTGCCCTCGACATTCAAGTCAACCCTCGACTCGAGGAGTGGTTGGTCGAACGCGCGGCCGCTTGCAAGTTAACCCTCTCCCAATACGGATTGCCGCAAACGGCGCGCGACATGCACAAGGTGGTGCGCTGCGACCTCAAGCCCGGATTTCAACGTTTTTTGGACGACCTTCTTAAAGCAGACAACGGAATGAAGACCTTGCGAACCTGGCTCTCTCGCTGAGCATTTTATCTTCGTGCCATTCGTGTCACCTTCGTGTCTGGAGCCGGCCCCGAATTCTTTTCGGGGTGGTGCCCCATTACAAACATCCCCCCAATTTATAAATGACTCCCCGCCGCCGTTCTGCTTGATTACCAACAATGAACCGTGAACCGCGAACCGTGGAACCAACCCCGGAAGTGCTTGACGCATCCGCCCCGCTCCCCCCATCATTTCCGCCGCAATGCTAGAACTGGCTGCCGAAAATGCAAGCGGGATCCGGCGGCGGGAGACAACCAAAAGAGCGTTCGAGGCTCAACGCCCCATTGTCATATCTGCTGAACCGTCAGGAGTCGGCGTCTCGGCATTCCGCTGGCCGGGGGGGGCGGCTCGACTTGCCATGGCCGGAATGCTATTCTGGGTCTCGCATCGGCGAGAATGAAACCCACATCCACTTCGCATTGGAACCCAGAGAACGGCTCCGGGTCTGAGACAACGATGACTCCGGAACCCGGCCTGCATTGGAGTCCACCAGCCCGGCGGTTTTTCGCAAGGCTGTCATGGCTGGCGGTTTTCCTCCTGTTGTTGGTGGCGGGCCTGGGATATGGGAAATACCGGGTAAAGAAAGCCTATGAGAGGGGTGTGGATGCAATACGTGGGCAAGATTACGACCATGCCATCGCAGAGTTCAGCGAAGTTATCCGGCTCGAGCCCAAATACGCCGATGCCTACATCAACCGGGGGGCTTCCTACGCCCACAAGGGCGACTGGGTCAAGGCCATCGCCGATTGCAATGAGGCGATCCGTCTCAATCACAATTTTGCGGTGGCCTATTACAACCGGGGAATCGTCTACCGACTCAAAGGCGACTACGACAAGGCTATTGACGATTACAGCGAAGCCATCCGGCTCAAGCCGGATTCTGTCAATGTGTACATCGAGCGGGGCCACGCCTACGACCACAAACGCGACTACGACAGGGTCATTGCCGATTTCAACGAGGTCATCCGGCTCGATCCGAACCAAGCCACGGCCTATTACAACAGAGGCAACGCCTACGACCACAAAGGCGACTACGACAGGGCCATTGCCGATTACAACGAGGCCGTCCGGCTCAATTTGGATTATGCCTATATTTGCAAGGCGAGCAGAGCCTATGCCTACAGCCAAAAGGGCTACTACAGCACGGCCATCGCCGATTACAACGATGCCATCCGGCTTAACCCGACAAACGCCGTGGCCTATATCAACCTCGCTTGGCTGTTAGCCGTTTGCCCCGACGCCAATCATCGTAATGGGGAGTACGCCGTCGAGTACGCAACGAAGGCGTGTGAACAGTCAGAATGGAAAATCCCGGCTTACTTCAGTGCGCTGGCTGTAGCCTACGCCGAGGCTGGCGACTTTGACAACGCCATCATCTGGGAGAACAAATATCTGGAGTCCAACCCGCCAAAGGACGCCCAGGAGAAAGCCCGCCAACGGCTCAGCCTCTACGAACAGAAGAAGCCGTACCATGAGGAGAGACCGGCTCTTTCGGCTCCCTGATTGACAGAGCCCGCAAAAGGACGGACATTGCTCCGGAAGTGTAGGGATCGACATTCTCTCGCTTCGACATCCCCTGTCGAAGCACCACACATTGGGGGCGTGAACGGAGGCTACACTGCGATTTTTATTGATGTGATGGGCGGGGCAGGGACCGCCGGCGGGATGGGGCGGGGGCAACGGCAAGAACAACCAAACGAGCGTTCGACGGTCAACTCCCCACGGTCAAATCTGCTGAACCGTCAGGGTCGGTGTCTCGGCACTCTGTCGCCCCAATGGGAGGATCGTTCGACTCTCAACTGGAGTCTGGTTGAACTTAATCACTTCGTTGACCGAGTCTCGAAATTGTTCAAGGCCGGTCGTGGGGATAATGATGGTGTTGCGGCGACCGCAAACCTCTTCGGTAATCCGCAAGAACGTCCCTCGCAGATTCTCTTTCAGATCAAATGTGACTTGTTTCCGCTCGATCTGAAGATGGGCTTCGAATAATTGCGTATCCATAAACAGACACGTAGACTTTTGGTCTATTCTGACAACTCCTCCTTGCCCTCGACTTCCGGCTGGAGACTAAACCCAATCGCAGGAATAGCAACTGATTTATGTGGCAGTATTGGGGGCGGGGGGCGGGGAAACGAAAAGGAGAATCGAGGCTCGAATCTCGGATTACTACTCCCGAGCCGCTCCCAAAGTCGGCTCCTCGCCCTTCGACATTGCCCAGCGAGAGAGCGTCTCGACTCTCCAGTGCGATGATAGGACTCACAGCCGAAAATGCAAGGGGGGAACTGGCGGCACATCCGGCGGCGGGACGGCGGGCGGGGCGGTAAATGAGTTGTGAACGCAATTGAGAAGTGGTAGTTGCAAGGCAACAGGAGAAATATCATGGCTAAAGACTACACGATAAAGGGTGAATGGTTTGCGATAAAAACAGGACAACTCTATGTCGTAAAAGCCATCTCAAAGACCAACAGCAACCTTGCAGTCGTCAAGGTGGAAATTCCGCTTGCTGTTGGAGTTGATTTTGAAAAAGCCTTCGGGTCAGCGATGGCAAAGGAATCGGTTGAAACTGCTGCCCAGCAAGAGGCAAAGCGCATCGCCGACGCAAGACCAGAATAGTAGCCGCTCGACACCTGAAACATCCGGCGAACGTCGCAAGCAACTGCCAACATCTGGAGTTCCCGGAAGCGCATCCGGCGCGGGCGAAGTCGCTATCGTTCCAACGTTCTCCTGCGTCCTATTCGACGATTCTCATTGATCGAGCGCCCCGCCCGTTCGTGGACTTGACTGGTATCAACAATACGTCCACTTATTTTTCCGGCGGGCGAGGCGCTCCCATAATGGTTCGACGGCATCCAACCGAAAACCTCCCCTCTGATTGAACGACCCGTTTCTAGGGCGGGAAACACATTTTGCCGCCATATGGAGAGTCCTCATAGAAATCTTGGCGGCGGGGGGGCATGGCGGGGCGGCTTTTCGGCACTCAATCGTCCTCGCTTCGATGCGTTGCCCTGCGGCGGGGTCAGATTACATTGCCCACCAGACCTGCTAGAATTCTCGCATCGGTCTGACGATACATTACTCGCTGGCTTGGCGCTTATTCTCAGCTTGTCGTGGTGGCTGGCCGTTTCAATGGCTACAGCGATGGCCCTTGAGGCGCAACGCCAGATGCAAGAAATGATGCAGCAGCAGATGCAAGACTTGCCGAAAGGATTCTCCCCTCCCCGCACCCGTGACGGCCACCGGCGCGGCTGCCAAGGGAAGCCCCGCCATCTTCGTGCCATTCGTGTCTCCTTCGTATTCTTCGTGGTGAGCCACTTGCGTCCGCTTCGTGGCATTCGTGTCTCCTTCGTGCCATTCGTGTTACCCGGTTACAAACATCCCCCCAATTTGTAAATGACTCCCCGCCGCCGTTCTGCTTGATTACCAACAATGAACCGTGAACCGCGAACTGTAGAACCAACCCCGGAAGTGCTTGACGCATCCGCCCCGCTCCCCCCATCATTTCCGCCGCGAGGCCTTGCATGACATGAAACGCGTTTGCCCAAAATGTGATGTGCCCCTGTTCATCCTGCACTTCCGGGACCTCGACGTCGATTTCTGTCATCGCTGCCGCGGTCTCTGGCTCGACGCCGGCGAATTGGAAGCCATCATGAAACGTACCGGCGCGCAGACCACCGATCCGCTGCTGAAATTCCAGAATCAACCGGGCGTGGAACCGAAAGATCATCCCTATCTCTGCCCGCGGTGCGACACCGCCCTTCATGAGATCCAGGTCGAACACGCCGGCTCCGCCACCCTGACCCTCAGCAAATGTCCCCGCAGCCATGGCTTGTGGTTCGACGCCGACGAATTGCAGCAGCTTCTCGCGATGTTCCCGCCCGAAAGCGGCGCGGGCAAAACCATCGAGCAATTGAACGAACTTTTCGGCGTGCAATCAAAACCGTAAAACGTATGAGGAGGTAAACCATGGGTATTGGAATCGTCGCGCTGGTTCTGGTCGGGCTGATCGTCATCCTGTTCGCCTGGATCGCCGGCGCCTATAACGGCCTCGTCCGACTCCGCAACCAACTGGAAAACGCCTGGGCGCAAATCGACGTCCAGCTCAAACGCCGCCACGACCTGATCCCCAATCTGGTCGAGACCGTCAAGGGCTACGCCAAGCACGAGCGCGAGACCTTCGAAAAGGTCACTCAGGCCCGCAACATGGCCATGAGCGCCAAGACTGTCGGCGAACGCGCCGAGGCGGAAAACGTTCTCACCGGCGCGCTGAAATCGCTGTTCGCCGTCGCCGAGGCCTATCCCGAACTTAAAGCCAACCAGAACTTCCTGGCCCTGCAGGAGGAACTGACCTCCACCGAGAACAAGATCTCCTTTTCGCGCCAGTTCTATAACGACACGGTCATGACCTTCAACACGCGCATCGAAGTCTTCCCGACCAACATCATCGCGGGCATGTTCCATTTCGTTCGCCACGAGTTCTTCGAGGTCAAGGCCGAGGAGGAACGCGAAGCGCCCAAGGTCCAATTCTAATCGCGACATCGACAACCCCTCATGTGGGAAGCCATCGCAGCCAATCGCCGCCGGTCCGCCCTGCTCATCATCGTCATGGCGGTCATCCTCGTGCTGATCGGCTACAGCGCCGGCACGTTGATCGGCGGCCCCGATGCCGGCAGCTTCGGCGTGCTGGTGGCGCTGGTGATCATGACCGTGATGCTTCTGGTCTACTTCACCAGCGCCGAGTCGGTTCTGATGCATGGCACCTATGCCCGCGAACTCAAACGCGAGGATAGCCCGCAATTGTTCGATGTGGTCGAGGAAATGTGCCTCGCCTCCGGCCTCGGCTTCACGCCCCACGTCTATCTCATCGACGATCCCGCGCCCAACGCCTTCGCCGTCGGCCGCAAACCCGACTCCAGCGCCATCTGCGTCACCACCGGCTTGCTGTACCGACTCAACCGCGACGAACTCCAGGGCGTCATCGGCCATGAGATCGGCCACCTGAAGAACCACGACGTGCAATTCATGACCCTCGCCGCCGTCATGCTCGGCACCATCGTCATTCTCTCCGTGATCGTGCGTCAGTACTTCTGGTATGGCGGACGCGGACGCAGCCGATCCAGTTCTCGCGACGGCGGCGGCCAGCTTCAGATCGTCATCCTCGTCGTCGGCCTGTTGTTCGCCATCCTCGGCCCCCTCATGGCCCAAATCCTCTACTTCGCCTGCTCCCGCAAACGCGAGTACCTCGCCGACGCCTCCAGCGCACAGTTCACCCGCTACCCGGAAGGCCTGGCATCGGCCCTGGAAAAGATCTCGCAGGCCCATGAGTCGCTCAGCTTTGCCAATCAGGCCAACGCCCCGATGTTTATCGTCAACCCCTTTATGGCTGCCACGGGTGAAGCCGACAGCGTTTTCTCCTCGCATCCGCCAACCGCGAACCGCATCCGCATCCTCCGCGCGATGACCGGCGCGTCGTTCGCCGACTACGAAGCGGCCTACGGTCGCGCCAAAGGCGGTTCGCTCATCGGCTCGCAGACGCTGAAGTCCGCGCCGCAGCAGAGTATTCGCGCGCCGTCGAATGCAGGCCCGATTCAAACCCGGCGCGAGACACACGACGTGACCCGTCGCTACCACGGCTATATGCGCCTCCATTGCAATTGTGGCCTGGATATCTCCGTCCCCGAAGGCTACGAACAGGACACGATTCGTTGTTTCCGCTGCGGCAGCATTCTGACAATCCCGGCCGCGGCACCTGCATCACCGGCGCCGCCAAAAGCCGTCATCCCGCCGGTCATTTTGGGCATCGCCCCGCCCGTGTTGTCAACCAATGGCGCGCTTCAATTCCGCCGCGCCAACCGCAACGGTTGGGAATCGTTCCGGTGCGCCTGCGGCCGGACCATCCAACTCAGTCCTTCGTTCGACGCGCCGCACATCACCTGCACCGCCTGCGGACGAACCATCGCCGTCACTTGAAAGGAGCGATCATGAAACCACGAACTCACACTCCCGCTCGCCTCTGGACAACAGCAATTCTGACCTTGATCGCTCCCCTGCTCTTGCTTCTCTCAACGTCGTACGCGACAAGCAGCGCGCCGAAAGCCTGGCAGCCGCCACAAGCCGACCTGGAGCAGAAGTCAAAGACCGAGCAGGAGTTCATCGCTTTCGACCCGCACTACAAGGAGGAGCGGGCCGAACGCATTGCCAAACTCCGTACGCTTTACGCCACCGTCCGCGATCGCGAAGCCGCCAACCAGAGCACGTCCTGCTCGCACCAGATTCTCTGGGAGTTGAAAGCGCTGGTCATGACGACCGCCGACTTCAAGATCATCGACGAGCGCATTGCCGATCTCGAAAACAGTCTCGCGCATCCCGACCAGGAAACTGCCGCGAACCAGCAGGATCCACAGGATGGCAGTTGGGGCAGATGCTTCAGTGAATGGTATTGCAAGCTCGACGCGTCCACCGACGATCTCATGAAGTTTTCCAACAAACATCACAGAATCCAGATTCAGCCGCGCTTGCTGGATCGAATCAACTCGCCGGAAAGACTCACGGCCTATCTCACTTCGGTTTCCGTGTCCGACATTCCCCGCACGGGCATCGATCACCTCGCCGAATTCAATCTGTCTCTCGGCAACCTGACCCGCCTGATCCTGCGCGACCGCCCGTTCGGCTACGCGTGGGACCCGAGGCTGCACGCCACGCTTCGTCATCTCCTCTACCGCCTCCGCAATCCCGCCACCGGCTGGTGGGGCGAACGCTACGTCCGCGATGGCCACATCGTGTTCGTCGATGACCTCAGCACGACATTTCACATCGTGACCTATCTTCACGGTAACGTCCCCGACATGCCCCGCGTCATCGACACCTCTCTGGCCGTAAAAGATCTCGATTTCCCCGTCGGCTGGCTGTTCAAGGGACAATACTGGAACCACAACAACATGGACGTCGTGGCGATCTTCAAAGCCGGTTGGCCCCACGCCAGCCCGACACAAAAACAGGCCATGACCACCGAGATCGAGAAGATGCTCCACTGGTGTCTGACCGAGTCGCTTCAACCCGACGGTTCCTTCAAACCAGTTATCGCTGACGGCTCGCTGGAGGAAGGCGAATACTACGCCACGGCATTCCTCGCCCGCATCGGCTTCTTTGATAAGAAGGAGCGCTTCTGGACCGACCGCAATTTCCCCGAAGCCGCAGCCATTCGCGAGAAAATAATCGCCTACGTCCTTGCCCACCAGAAAACCGCCGGCTCCGGCGGCGGCTACTACGAAAGCACCTTGGAAGATTGTCTCCACTACAAACCGGACAAACCCATGGCACAATAGTGACCGAGTTGACCATCCCCTCGCCGTCGGTTAAGACTTGGGTGTGATTCGTGTCGCTTCACCCTCGTCCAAACCCGTCCTGATTTTTGACGGCGACTGCAACTTCTGTCGTCGGTGGATTTCACGCTGGCGCGAGGCCACGGGCGAACGCGTCGAGTACATCCCCTTTCAGGACCCGCGCGTAGCCGAACGGTTTCCGGAATTACCGCGCGCGCAATGCGAGCAGGCGGTTCAACTGATCGATGCGGACGGATCGGTTACCTCCGCTGCCGAAGCCGTTTTCCGGGCGTTGGCTGTCGCGCCGCGTCACCGCTGGCCGCTGTGGCTTTATCAACACATGCCCGGCGTCGCGCCGGCCACCGAGTCGTGTTACCTCCTCGTCGCCACACATCGTACCGGATTTTCCACCGTCACCCGCTGCCTCTGGGGTCAACACGTCGAGCAACCCACACACTTCCTCACCCGCTGGGTTTTCCTTCGTCTTCTCGGTCTTGTCTACCTGTTCGCATTCGTGTCTCTCTGGACGCAGGTCGACGGCCTCATCGGCAGCCACGGCATCGCGCCGGCGGCGCGTCTCATGGATGCCGCGCGTACCTGGACACAGGAACACGGCAGTTGGGACGCTCACTGGCAAATGCCCACGCTCTGCTGGTTCGGCGCCAGCGATGGTTTCCTGCACTTTCTCTGCGCGAGCGGCACGATTCTTTCCCTCCTCGTGATTTGTGGCGTTGCCCCCGTGCCCGCGCTGGCTTTGCTGTGGCTTTTCTATCTGTCCGTCTCGGTCGTCGGCCACATCTTTCTCCAGTATCAATGGGACACGCTGTTGTTGGAAATCGGACTTCTTGCCGTCTTTTTCGCGCCCCTGCAACCATGGCCGGGCCTTGCACGCGAAGCGCCGCCATCCCGCACGATGCTCTGGCTGCTCCGATGGCTCTTGTTCCGATTGATGTTCGCCTCGGGCGTGATCAAGCTGGCGTCGCACGACCCGACCTGGCGCGGCCTCACGGCGCTGACCTTCCACTACGAAACCCAGCCACTGCCGACGTGGATCGGTTGGTACGCCCACCAACTCCCCGTCTGGTTCCAAAAGCTGTCCTGCGCCGTTATGTTCGCCATCGAACTCGGCGCGCCATTTCTGATCTTTACGCCGCGCCGCCTGCGGTTCGTCGCCGCCGGCGCCATCACCCTGTTCATGATTCTGATCGCCGCCACCGGCAACTATTGCTTCTTCAATCTTCTTACGGTCGCCCTCTGCGTGCTCCTGCTCGACGACGCGGCGCTGCGACGATTCGTTCCCCGGCCCTGGCGAGAACCGCGCTCCAAAACCGACCGACTCCGCTGGCCGATATGGATCACCGTGCCGCTGGCCGTGGTGGTGATTCCCGTCACCACCATGTCGTTAACGGGCGCGTTCCGCGAGGAAATCGCCTGGCCCGCTCCCATGGCGGAACTGCATAGTTGGCTGGCCGCCACCCGAAGCTTCAACCACTACGGCCTGTTCGCGTCAATGACCACCGCTCGCCCCGAAATCGTCATCGAGGGAAGCAACGACGGCCAGACGTGGTTGCCATACGAATTCAAATACAAACCCGGCGACCCGATGCGCCGCCCCGCATTCGTGGAGCCCTTCCAGCCGCGGCTCGACTGGCAGATGTGGTTCGAAGCCCTCCGCGTCATTCGTCCGCGAGCCGAGCCCAGCCAATGGTTCCTCAGCTTCTGCGAAAAGCTGCTTCGCGGGCAGCCCGAGGTTCTCGCCCTCCTGAAAACCAATCCTTTCCCCGACGCGCCACCGCGCTACCTCCGCGCGATGGTCTATGACTATCATTTCACCAGCTTGGCCGCCCGGCGCGAAACGGGCGCATGGTGGCGTCGCAGATTATTGGGACCGTACTGCCCGCCGCTAACGCTGCAGCCCGGTCAGGACCAGAGTTAATGTCCGCACTGCGGCTTGTTGGTCTCGGGTCGGCCGGAGTTGAGAAAGTCGAGCGCCTTTTGATAACTGCGCCGCTCCAGGTAGTGTCGCAACATCTCCGGCGCATCCGGCCCAAGTCGCCGTTGCAATTCCGTCACGCGCGCCAGCGCCGACGCTACGGCCTTCCGCTCCTTGCCTGCGGCGGCGCGCATGAACTTCTCCAGCGCGTCACGCAACTCTTGTTCCGTGGCTGGCATCGCTCGGTGCGTCGATCAGTTTTGCGGGGCCGCCTGCTCCGTCGCCTGATCGTAGGTCGCCGCGCCATTGGGAATCCCGCTGGCGATGAACCCGCTACGGAACGCCTCCTGCTGGGCTGGCGTCGCATTCACAATATACGCCTTCAGGTACGCCACCAGTTGGTCCGTGGTCAGCTTGTATTGTCTCATTCCAGTGCCCCACTGGTCGCCAACCTGATAATACCCCTGGGCATTCTGTGCCGTGTACGTGCTGGCCTGCGGACTGTTGTCACCCGGTGAATCGGCTGGCGCGTCGTACGTGTCGTCCGGCGGCGGACTGTAATACCCATACGGTCCGTAATCCGAATAATCGTAGGACGGCGGACAATAATATGGGGAATCATAATACGGATAACCGTACGGCCATCCGTAGCCCCCGATGATCACCGCACCGCCATATCCGTATCCGTATCCGTACCCGTGCCTATGGGAACCCCATCCATAACCTCGTCCGTGGTAGGAACCATGCCCACCACGGAAACCGCCCCCATGCCCAAATCCGCCATGCCCGCCGAAACCTCCATGATAACCGCCGCTCCCATGAAACCCACCACCTCCGTGGGAGCCGCCGCCTCCGCCATGCCCACCACCGCCTTCTCCACCTCTACCCTGCGCAAGTACCGAGATCGCAGGCAAGACCACCGCGAGCACCATGCCGAGATACGCTCGTCTCATACGTCTTCACCTTCTTTCTCTAATAAGTAAGACGCGCCAACTCACGGGATTGTTTCATAAATCTGCGATGGGAGATTCGACCAGACAGCTCGCCGCAAAGCCTGATTTATACTGGGCTACATCCACGGTTTGTGCAACACCTTCCCCACCAGCGGCACAAGGAGATGCGTCCACCCTCGCCTCATCCGGCATTGACTTCCCCCGCCGTTTACCTCAACTTCCATCCGGGCTGTAGCTCCGCGTAATTCTGGAACTGTGGGCAACGCGATGAGAGTTTCGCCGTTGGCAATTGGTTTGGTCGCCCTCCTCATCTTTCCCGCATTCGACCTGCAAGCCGACGAATACTTCTCCTCGAATCTTCAGGTTACCCTCGCCGCCGATGCTGGCACCAATGGACCGTCCCAACACCGGGACTACCTGTTGCCCTATCACGAGGAAGACTGGCCGAAGAAGTACCTCGAGTGGCTCTGGAAAGATCCCGCCAATCTCTTCACGCGTCCGGCCTTCTGGGGCGGCACGCAATGGGCTACCTTCGGTATCGAAGCGGGCATCACGGCCGCGCTGCTGCCCGCCGACAGGTCGTTCCGCGATTTCTCCGACGATATCCGCAGTAAACCTCTCACCTCGACCCTCAAACCTATCGACTTCGTCCTCGGCAATTACCCCGTCGCCTTGATCAGCGGTGGAATGTTCGCCGGCGGCCTCGGTCTTCACAATGAGAAACTCGCCGACTCGGGCTTCTTGTCCCTGGAATCCGTCGGTTACGCCACCCTCATCGATGTCGGAATCAAGGGCCTCACCGAACGCGAACGCCCGCGCTTGACCCACGATCCATACCAGTTCCGCGGGCCCGGTGGTGCCGCGCACGGCAGTTCGTCGTTCGTCTCGGGCGACACCATTGCCGCGTTCGCCTTCGCCTCCAGCGTCAGCGAAGTCTGGCAAAACCCATGGATCACCTGGCCGTTGTACGCCCTCGCCACCGCCGTGGCCGTCCAACGCACCGAGACCGATGCCCACTGGCTCACCGACGTCGTCGGTGCCGCCTTCCTCGGTCACGCCATCGGCAAGACCATCGTCCATATGCACTATCGCCGTGACCTCGACGGCCGCCTCATGCCCTATGTTGCCGACCACGTCGTCGGCCTCCAACTAGCCTTCGAGTTCTGAACTTCTTGTGCTGCTATCGGTCGACGATCTTGCAGAACAATATCCAGATCCACGTTGCGGCCAGGAAGAATGCCCGAAAGGAACCAGTTCCACCTACGACTTACTCCGCGCCCTTGAACTGATCCTGCTTGTTCTTGAAGAGCACGTTGAACGTCGTCAGGGAACCGTAGCAGCGCGTGATGTATTGCTGGAACTCCACCTTCTCGGCGTCGCTCAACTTCTCGTGGCCGTTGATCTTCTGCTCCAGCACGCGCAGATTGTTACGCAGCATCACCACCTTGTGGAAAAACACGTCCAACGGGACTTCCTTCGCCTGCAAGCTCGCGTCCGCCGGATGAATCATCAGCCGACCACCATGCCAGCGGCTCCCCAGTTGATCGACCGTCTCCCCGACCTTTTCGACACCGAGTTCGGCCAACACCGCGCGCGTGGTCTTCTCGATGAACTGCGCCAGCGCCATGTCCCGGCCGCCCACGGTCACCCGCGCCTCCTCCGCCACCAACTCGCTCGTCTCGGGCGCGATGGTTCGCGTCCCGTCATCGAACCGGATCTCCGCCGTGTTCTCCGTGATGGATTTGACCACGCCCATCCCGTGCTGCGGATGCCGGACCGACATCCCCACGTGCAATTCCGAGGTCTTCATGGGCGCTCCGGCATCGTCAGCCCGACCATTCGTGTCCCTTGGTCCTGGAATGGCGATACCGGCGGATGAGTGTGTTCGTCGAACTATCATGCTGGAGCGGCGGTTCACTGGCCTTCTGCAGTTCCAGTGCGATCCGTTTCGCCAGCACCTTCCCCAGCTCGACTCCCCACTGGTCAAACGAGTCGATGTTCCAAACCGCGCCCTGGGTGAACACCACGTGTTCGTAAAACGCCACCAGCTTGCCCAGCGCTTCGGGCGTCAGTTGCGCCGCCAGAATCGTGTTCGACGGCCGGTTGCCCTCAAACACGCGGTGCGGCACGAGCCAGTCCGCCGTGCCCTCCGCCTTCACTTCCTCGGGCGTCTTGCCAAACGCCAGCGCTTCGCTCTGGGCAAACAGGTTCGCCATCAACAAATCGTGGTGATCCCCAAGCGCATTCAGCGAATGGTTGAACCCGATGAAGTCGCAGGGAACCAATTTCGTTCCCTGGTGGATCAGTTGATAGAACGAATGCTGGCCGTTGGTGCCGGGCTCGCCCCAGAATACCGGCCCGGTCTGGTAATCCACCCGTGCGCCCTCCTGCGTGACCGACTTGCCATTGCTCTCCATCGTCAACTGCTGCAGGTACGCCGGGAACCGTTTGAGGTACTGGTCGTACGGCAGAACGGCGACCGTGTCTGCCCCGAAGAAATTGTTGTACCAAATCCCGAGCAACCCCCTGAGCACAGGCAGGTTCTTGTCGAATGGCGCGGTGCGAAAATGCTCGTCCATCGCGTGAAACCCCGACAGCATCGCCCGGAAATGTTGCGGCCCGATGGCGATCATCGTCGCCAGCCCAATCGCCGAATCCATCGAGTAGCGGCCACCCACCCAATCCCAGAAACCGAACATGTTTACCGGATCGATCCCGAACTTCGCGACTTCCTGCGAGTTGGTCGAGACCGCGACGAAATGGTTGGCGACCGCCCGCTTGTTCAGCAGTTGGTTCACCACCCATTGTCTGGCGCTTTGCGCATTGGTCATCGTCTCCTGTGTCGTGAACGTCTTGGACGACACAATGAACAGTGTCTCCTCGGGGCTGAGGTCGTGCGTGGCCTCGACAAAATCGGTCCCGTCCACGTTCGACACGAACCGGAACGTCAACTCACGCGCGCTGTAGTAGCGCAACGCCTCATACGCCATCTCCGGGCCAAGGTCCGAGCCGCCGATGCCGATGTTGATGACGTTGCGAATGCGTTTGCCCGTGTATCCTTTCCATGACCCGTTGCGCACGCGGTCGGCAAACTCGGCCATCTTGTCCAGCACGAAATGCACTTTGGGCACGACGTTCTCGCCGTCCACGAGGATCGACTGGCCACGGGCCGCCCGCAACGCCACGTGCGCCACCGCCCGGTCCTCGGTGACGTTGATCTTGTCCCCGTGAAACATCGCGTCGATCCGCCAGCGCAGGTCGCACTCCTCGGCGAGCTTGAGCAGGAGCCGGATCGTTTCGTCGGTGACGCGGTTCTTCGAGTAATCGAAGTACACCCCGGCGCCCTCCGCGGCCAATCGCTGGCCGCGCTTGGGATCATCCGCGAACAGCTTCCGCAGATGCACGTCCTTAAGGCTCTGGTAGTGCGCTTCGAGCGCCTTCCAGGCCGGCCGCTGTGTGAGGGCAGTTTTGTTCATGGTCGTATCTGGCTTCGATCGGACGCCTGTGCCGTCCGCCCGGTCACTATAACACGCTCCGCTCCGGTTTCTCAACAACCCTTTGTCAGCCCTTGCGCAGGCCGCAACATCAGGCTATTGTCGCGCCGGTCGCGCTGGAATCACCATGAAGTCGACACACGCTCGGGCAACCGCGTTGAACAAAGTCGTGTTTCTGTTCGATGTCGACAACACGCTCCTCGACAACGACCGGGTGATCGCTGATCTCGGGAAATACCTGCATCGCGAGGTCGGGCCGCAACGCGCCCGACGCTACTGGTCAATCTTCAACCAGTTGCGCTCCAAGCTCGGCTATGCCGACTATCTCGGCGCGCTCCAACGCTATCGCGCCGTGTATCCGCGCGACCTGCGGCTGCTGACCGTCTCCCGTTTCCTGATCGACTACCCGTTTGCGGAGCGTCTCTTTCCCAACTCACTGGATGTCATCGACCGCTTCAAGAAATGGGGAACGGTCGTTATCTTGTCCGATGGCGACGTGGTGTTTCAGCCCCGCAAAGTCGAGCGCTCGGGGTTGTTCGCGGCCGTCGACGGCCGCGTCCTGATCTACGTGCACAAGGAAAACGAACTCGACGACGTGAAACGGCGGTTCCCCGCCCGACATTACGTGCTCGTCGATGACAAGCTGCGCATCCTCACCGCCGTCAAGAAAGCCTGGGGCAAACGCGTCACCACCGTCTTCGTCCGCCAGGGCCATTACGCCGCCGACCCCAAAGTCCTCGCCGCCTATCCTCCCGCCGATATGCAAATCGACCGCATCGGCGACCTGTTATATGCGAATCGCTCGATGTGGCACGGCACCCATCGATAAGCTCCCCATTCTTCTCCCGCAACGGCATCCAAGTGCCCAGCCATCGACCTTTTGGTTTGTTTCGCGCCGCAACGAGGCGTAGCCTTGACTACTGCAATGAAAACTTCAGTTGAACTCGAAATGGCGGCCGCTCGGCAGGTCGCCGCCCTGATGTTGGCAGCGGCGCGGACGGCACCCAAGACGCGCGGCATTGACAATATCAAGACCATCGCCATCGACGATGAGCCAACGAGACGAAAACTCGTCGCCAAGATGCGCGAAATCGCCCGGAAGGAAGACCGGCCCAGCGTCGCCCGCGACGCCGGCAACATTGAGAACTCGCCCGCCATTGTCGTCATTGGCGTGGAATCGAATACGGCCGGCTTGAACTGCGGATTTTGCGGCAAGCCGTCCTGCGACGCGCTGGAGGACGCCGGCGGCGTCTGCTCGTTCAACTCGATCGACCTCGGCATCGCCACCGCGTCGGCGGCGGAAGTCGCCGGACGCTTTCATGTGGATAACCGGGTAATGTTTTCCATCGGCCGCGCCTGCCTGGATTTGAAACTGTTCGGACCGAAGGTCAAACAGGCGCTGGGGATTCCGTTGAGCGTGACGGGCAAAAGCCCGTTCTTCGACCGTCAACCATAATTATGCCGCACCGACTGCTCAGTCTCGCCGAAGTGGCCGACTATTTGCACCTCACAACTGCGGACATCGAGCTGCGGGTGAAGGACCGCGAAATCCCATTTGAGAAACGCGGCGGCCAGATCGTGTTTCGCAAACGCGCCATTGACGAATGGGCCTCGCAACGGATCCTCGGATTCACTCCCAAACGGCTGGCGGCATACCATCAGTCGTCCACACGCCACACGGAGCAAGTGCTATCGCGCACGACCATCCTGCCGGAAATGCTCGATGCGGGCGCCATCGCCCCGGCCATGTCATCGAAGACCAGGGCGTCCGTCCTGCGCGATTTGGTCGCCCTGGCGGAAACCACCGGCCACTTGTACGATCCCAAAGCCCTTCTGGCCAGTTTGGAGGCGCGCGAGGAACTATGCTCCACGGCGATGCCCGGTGGATTCGCGCTGCCGCATCCGAGATTCCATGACCCCTACCTGTTCGAGACTTCGCTGCTGGTGGTGGGACGACCAGTTCAGGAAATCCATTTCGGCGCACCCGACGGTGAACCGACGCGCTTGTTTTTCCTGATTTGCTGCCAAGATGACCGTCTCCACTTGCACACGCTGGCCCGGTTCTGTCTCATCGCGCAGAAAACCAACGTCATCAACCAACTCCTCGCCGCCCCCGACGCCCCAACCATCCGCGCCTCCCTCATCGCCGCCGAACAGGAAATCCTCGCCGACCACAACCCCGGCTCGTAGCGCCTTCACCACTCTCTTTCGTCCTCCTCTGGCTCATCCCCAACCGCCGCATCGAACGTGTGCTGGCGCCGCGGGAACGGGAGTGAGCGGAACAAACTCGGTCAACCGCCAGGATAGCTCCTGACAGCTTTCTTTGTAGCTGAGGAGTCTTAGGGGGTTTCCCTTATAGAAAAAACGGGGTTTTCCCCTACAGACAACCGCGAGACTTTCTGCTGTAATTCTATTCCAATTGGGCGAGGTAGTGCCAGAGGTGGGATGGAGGAGCGAGATGGAAAAATTAATTCTTGCGAGTGTAGTGGCGATGACGGTAGTGGCGGTCAGTGCTTGGGCGCAAGACCCCACCATTGCCGATTGGACTTTTGATACCAGCGCCCCCACAACGGCGGGGCCGTATAATCCCGAAATTGGCGCAGGCTCAGCATGGGGTTCGGGTCTGAACGTGTATTCCAGTCCGGCGGGAAACGGGTCTGCTCACTCCTTCAGTGCCAATGGCTGGGCTACTGCTTCGCCAACGACTAACGATTACTGGGAGTTCGAGGTTTCGACGCTGGGGTTGAGCGGTATCACGGTCACCTACGATCAAAACGGCAGCAGTACGGGACCAAGAGATTTCGTGTTCCAGTATAGCACAGATGGCACCACTTTCACCCCGGTCGGCTCGCAATACAGCCTTGCGTCGGGGATCACTTGGTCGACAACGGGGAGTCCCCAGGGAACTCACGAGAGCGACGACCTCAGCAGCATCACGGCACTTAATAACCAATCAACCGTGTACTTCCGAATCGTGGACAACTCAACGGTTGACATCGCTGGCGGTGCCGTTGGCGCCTCAGGCACAGATCGCGTCGACAACTTTTTGGTCACTGCTGCGATTCCCGAGCCGTCCACGGTTCTGTTGGTCGGTGCAGGGTTGGTTGGTCTGCTGGCCATTCGCCGTCGTCGCTCGTAGTGACATTGAGGTGACTGCTTTTCCCGAGGGCCGTTGCGCCTCATCGCAGGCTCGGAACACCAGAAAGTGCTGGACTTCCGAGCGTCACACATAGCACCCTTTGCAGGAGAGTTCCCTTATGAAAACCATCTCCCATAGATCCTCGCGCGCGCCCAACCTGCTTCCCCTTCTTCTCAGTGTCTCAGTCCTCCTCTTTGCCGTACAGCAAGCCGCCGCCATCATCGACGCCACCCTGCAGATGCAACTCGGTAATCTCAGCGGTGCCACTGCCGACCCTTATAACCATATCCATTATCTGATTCAGCGCACGGTGGAGACGATTGACTATAGCGATACCAACGGCTGTCCCAACTGGGCAAGTTGGGATTTGACTTCGAGCGACATCGGCTCGAGTGGCCGCTCGGACGCCTTTGCAACGGACACGAGCCTGCCCTCGGGCTTCCGTACTATAGGCAGCGGCTCTTTCGGCACGGTCAATGGCACGAGCTATGATCGTGGCCACATGTGTCCGTCGGCAGACCGCACCGATACCGTGGCTGACAACGACATGGTTTTCTTAATGTCGAACATAATCGTGCAGGACTCAAAAAACAATCAGGGCATATGGGCTACCCTCGAAAATTACTGCCGCAGCCTTATCTCCACCCAGGAATTGCTGATCACGTGTGGGCCATACAATTTCGGCTCTACTTATGCCGGCGCGAGTCAGGTTTACATTGCTTCTAATATCTTTAAGATCGTCGTCTGCGCGCCGTTGGGCTCCGGGTCCGCGCTCGACCGCATTACCAATGCCGATCCCAGCACCATTCGCGTGATCGCCATCGAAACCCCCAACGATGACTCTGTGTCTGGCAAGTCGTGGACCAACTACATCACCTCGGTCAAACAGGTCCAACAGGACACTGGCTATAACTTTTTCAGTGCCCTGCCGAACAACCTTGCCTGGGTGCTGCGGAGCAAGGTCGACGGTCAAACCCCCGCCGCTCCTGGTGCCATCGGCTTCTCCCCATCCAGCGGGCAGACAGGCACGAGCGTCACCATCACCGGCGCGAACCTCGATTCCACCACCAACGTCACATTCAACGGCACCAGCGCGTCGTACACGATCACCGCCACTAACCAGCTTACCGCGATTGTTCCTGCGGGCCCGACGAGCGGCTCAATCTCCGTCAGAACACTCGGGGGCACAGCCACAAGCTCCGGCAGCTTCATCGTCACCACGGAAGCCGGTCCTGACCTGACGATCCTCAAGACGCATACGGGCAACTTCATCCAAGGCGACACCGGCGATACGTATACGATCATTGTCACAAACGTTGGCACCGCAGCCTCGAGCGGCACGGTCACCGTTAGCGATACGCTGCCGGCGAGCCTGATCGCCACCGCAATCAGCGGCGATGGCTGGTCAACCGATCTCAACAGCCTGACCTGCACGCGCTCCGACGCACTGGCCGCCGGTGCCGGCTATCCGCCCATTACCGTGACCGTGAATGTCTCGGCCGGCGCTCCCGCGAGCGTCACCAACACTGCCACCGTCTCCGGCGGCGGTGATTTGGGCCCGGCCAACAATACCGCCAGCGACCCAACCACCATTAGCGCCCCCAGCCCGGCGCAACTCAGTGTGAGCCCATCATCCGGGCTTGCTTCCAGCGGGCTGGTGGGCGGTCCGTTCAGCCCCCTGAGCCAGAGCTACACCCTGAGCAACTCAGGCGGCGCAACGCTGAGTTGGACGGCGAGCAATACTGCCAACTGGTTGACGCTCTCGGCCACCAGCGGGACGCTGGCGCCCGGCGCGAACATGTCGGTGGCCGTCTCAATCAATGCAAATGCCAACGGCCTGTCGGCCGGCGGCTATTCGGACACCGTCTCGTTCACCAATGCAACCAACGGCACCGGCAACACGACACGGGCGGTCAACCTCAACGTCTCTCCCATATCGCCCGTATTGCAAGGGAATGGAGCAACGCTGGTCTCCGAAGGCTGTACGCCCACCAATGGCGTTATCGATCCGGACGAGGTGGTTACGGTGAGTTTCTCCGTGAAGAACATCGGCATCGCGCCTACCGCCAACCTTGTAGCCACACTGCTGGCGACCGGCGGCGTCATCAATCCCAGCAGCCCACAGACCTACGGCGTCCTGTCCACCAACGGCACGCCGGTTGCCGAGCCGTTCACATTCACCGCCAGCGGCGCGTGCGGCGATAGCGTCACGGCAAGCCTGCAACTCCAGGACGGATTATCCGATCTCGGAACGATCATCTACACGCTGCCGCTCGGAAAACTCGTCACGGCACTCGCCGAGAATTTCGATGCGGTTACGCCGCCGGCCTTGCCCGCCGGTTGGGCCACCTCGGCTTCCGGTGCTCAATCGAACTGGGTCAGTTCCGTTGCATCGGCCGACACGGCACCCAACGCGGCGTTCTCACCCGATCCGGGCGGCATCGGTGTTAATGAACTCGATGCGCCGAGCTTGACCGCCGGCAGTAGCGCACCGGCCCAACTGACGTTCCGCCAGAAATACAGCCTGACGGCCAACGCGGCCAATTCCGCGATTGGCTACGACGGCGGCGTGCTGGAGATCAGCATCGGCGGCGGCGCATTCCAGGACATTGTGAGCGCCGGGGGGGCATTTGCCGACGGTGGATACAATGCCACGTTGAGCAGCGGCTACAGCAACCCCCTGGCCGGCCAACAGGCATGGAGCGGTAATTCCGGCGGGTTTGTCACCACCACGGTAAGCCTGCCCACGGTCTCTGCAGGGCAAAACGTTCAACTGCGCTGGCGCTGTGCGACGGGCAACCCGCCGCCGCTCGCGGTGACTTCTTCCGGCACATTGGCGTTTTGGAATTTCGACTCGGGAACCATGAGCGCCGCGACCTGTTTGGTTCCCAATTACGCCGATCCCAATATCACGGTCACCTCATCGGGGTCGCTTTCGCCGCTAAATGGGGCCGCGTTCTACACTGGTTCAGGCGGCGGTGGGTTTCTCTCGAGTGGACCATTCGTTTCGGGGAACCCAACCTACTCCGTCAGCGGCACTGGTTGGAGCACGTCCACTGGACCTTTTACCAACAGCATGCCCTGCTGGGCGTTTGCCCTGACCGTTTCCAACGGAGTGCAAGCCGGCTTGTCTAGCTTCAGTTTCGACGACAAGGCATCCACGGCAGGTCCCAAGAACTTCGATGTGCAAATCAGCGCCAATTCAAGTTTCTCCCCGGTGATCTACGATAGCGGCTCAAATAGTACACATACGGGATTCACCACCACACCGATGAACATGCTCACGTTGTCCAATACAGGTCTGACCGGCACGGTCTACTTCCGCATCTATGGGTACGGCGCCTCCAGTGCCTCAGGCACGTGGCGCGTGGACAACGTGAACGTTCAGGGCACCATTACCAGCAGTGGGGCGACCACTGGCAACGGCTGGTACATCGACTCGATTTCTTTGTCGCAGGTCGTGTGCTGCGTCGCGCCGCCTCCGGTGGCGAGTTTCAGCGCCTATCCCAGCAGTGGAGCGGCGCCGTTGAACGTGAGCTTCACCGACACCTCCTCTAACTCGCCCACAAGCTGGACGTGGAGTTTTGGTGATGGCAACACCTCGACGATCCAGAACCCCTCCAACAGTTACATCAATCCGGGCGCTTACACCGCGCAGTTGATCGCTTCGAATGCGGGCGGATGGAGTACCAATTCGGCGTCCATTCATGTCTATTCGTCGTACGATTGGTGGCGAAACGTTTACTTCAACAGCACCACCACATCAAACGGCGCTCCGGCCGCGGATGCCGATGGCACGGGGATGAGCAACACCAACAAGTTCCTGGCGGGATTTAATCCCACCGACTCAGCGGCCTACTTGCATATCATCAGCATCGCCCGAACCAATACTACGGACATCAACGTGATTTATCTGGGGGCCAATGGCGACAGCACGTGGTCGCCGGGCATCGCGTGGCGCACCAACATACTCGAATACTCCACCGGCGCCGCCAACGGGAGTTACAGCGGGACCTTCCTGCCCGTGCCCTCCGCTAGCGCGACCAACATCCTCGGCGGCGGGACCGGAACCGGCATTGTGACCAACATGGTGGATCCGGGCGGAGCGACCAGCGTTCCGTCGCGGTACTACCGCGTCCGCGTGCTGTTGCCGTAAGGAACCAAACATATCGGATTGAAGGGGCGCAGCCGTGTCAACACCGGTCGGCTTTGCCATGCCCGCAGTTTGTGTGGTAAATGGCTCGACGCGGTGAATGGCGGCTATCCCCTGCCGAGCGCGTAGTCCGCGATCAATCGCGCCCATACGAGAGCGTTTGTAGCATGTAGTACATCAGCTAACGATATGTCTTCAGGCATCGACGGCGGAGCACAGAGCTGTTCATCCCTTCGTGTAAACCTCGGCGCCTTTGGCGACGAACTCCTTTGATTTCTCTTCCATGCCCTTCTTGAGCGCTTCTTCCGCGGCGATCCCCTGCTCGGCGGCATATTTGCGCACGTCTTCGGTGATCTTCATCGAGCAGAAGTGCGGGCCGCACATGCTGCAAAAATGCGCGAGCTTGGCGCCTTCGGCGGGGAGCGTTTCATCGTGGAACTCGCGGGCGGTGTCGGGGTCGAGGCTGAGATTGAACTGGTCTTCCCAGCGGAATTCGAACCGGGCCTTGCTCAATGCACCATCGCGGAGCTTGGCGCCGGGGTGACCCTTCGCCAGGTCCGCGGCGTGCGCGGCGATCTTGTAGGCGATAACGCCGTCTTTGACGTCCTTCTTGTTCGGCAGGCCGAGGTGTTCCTTGGGGGTGACGTAGCAGAGCATGGCGCAGCCGTACCAGCCAATCATCGCCGCGCCGATGGCGCTGGTGATGTGATCGTAGCCGGGCGCGATGTCGGTGGTGAGCGGGCCGAGCGTGTAGAACGGTGCTTCGGCGCACCATTCGAGCTGTTTGTCCATGTTTTCCTTGATGAGGTGCATCGGGATGTGGCCCGGGCCTTCGTTCATGACCTGGACGCCGTGTTCCCAGGCGATCCTGGTGAGCTCGCCCTGGGTCTTGAGTTCGGCGAACTGCGCTTCGTCGTTGGCGTCGGCAATCGAGCCGGGGCGCAAGCCGTCGCCGAGGGAGAAACTCACGTCGTAGGCGCTCATGATTTCGCAGATGTCGCGGAAGCGCGTGTAGAGGAAACTTTCCTGGTGGTGGGCGAGACACCATTTGGCCATGATCGACCCGCCGCGGCTGACGATGCCCGTGACCCGGTTGGCGGTGAGCGGGATGTAGCGCAGTAGCACGCCGGCGTGGACGGTAAAATAGTCGACCCCTTGCTCGCATTGTTCGATGAGCGTGTCGCGATACACTTCCCACGTCAGCTCCTCGGCCTTGCCATCGACTTTCTCCAGCGCCTGGTAAATCGGCACGGTGCCGATGGGCACGGGCGAGTTCCGCAAAATCCATTCCCGCGTCTCGTGAATGTTCTTTCCCGTGGACAAATCCATCACCGTGTCGGCACCCCATTTCGTCGCCCACCGCATCTTCTCGACTTCTTCCTCGATGCTCGACGCCACCGCGCTATTGCCGATGTTGGCGTTGATCTTCACCAAAAAGTTGCGGCCAATAATCATCGGCTCGCTCTCGGAATGATTGATGTTGGCCGGAATAATGGCCCGACCCCGGGCGACCTCGCTGCGCACAAACTCGGCATCAAGATTCTCGCGGATTGCGATGAACTCCATCTCGGGCGTGACGATTCCCTGCCGGGCATAATCAAGCTGGGTGACGACCTTGCCCGGTTTCGCGCGGAGAGGTTTGCGGCGCAACGTCACGGGAATCTCGCGGTCGCTCCGGCCCGCAATGGGTCTGTACGACGATTCGCATTCGTCGACGTCGCCGCGTGAGTGAATCCAGCTCTTCCTCAACGGAGGCAACCCGCGCTCCACATCGCCGTGAAACTCAGGGTCGCTCCACGGACCACTCGTATCGTACACACGGACCGGCTCATTCACTTCGATCCGGCCCGTGTGGCTTACGGTCGGGGACAATTCGATCTCGCGGAACGGCACCCGAACATCCTTGTGCTGCTTGCCTCCCACATAGATCTTCTTCGATTTCGGCAGCGCCGCGCGGCTGTGCGCTTCGCCATTGCCAGTCTTCGGTGCGATCATACTTGCCTCCCTAAAACAAGAAGCCGACCCTGAACCCAGGAGTCGGCTTCGCAACGTGTTTCCCTACGCCAGCATTACCTGGGTCAGGTTCCATGGGTCTCCCGCCTCGTGCGGAATCTCAGCCCCGAAAGGCTCCCCAAACGAATCTGCCTATACAATTGTCAATTAAACGACCGGCCGCACCCGCATGACGAGTGCACGTTCGGATTCTTGATCTTGAATCCCGAACCCTGCAGGCTGTCCACGTAATCGATCTCGCTGCCTTGCAGAAAATTCATGCTCATGGGATCAATCACGACCTCGACGCCGTCCTGCTGCACCACCGCGTCATCGGTCTGCCTGTCATCGAACGCCATGCCGTATTCCATGCCCGAACAGCCGCCCGTCTCGATGTACACGCGCAACGCTTTGCCCTGCGCGCCCTGCTCGGCCAGCAACGTCTTGATATGTTTCGCCGCGTTTTCCGTGAGTGTAATCATTTTCGTCACCACCAAACTGCACACAAACTGTACCAAGCCTGCGGCACACTGTCAAACGCGCCGGCACCCAAGCGTTGTCCTAATTTGAAAGACCTCTAGGGCTTGGGCTTTCTTTGGCGGCACGCGAAGTAGAGGCAGATAATGGCCCCCGAGTAAATTAGTGCCAGCCCGAATACACCGGAAACAGTGCCTTTCTCGGCGACGGTCTTAAATGCGCGAGGGAAAAGCACCAAAAAAAGCGCCGCACCAATAATCAGTATTATTCTCTGGGGTTTGTTCATGTCGAGCTATTGCCGCTTTGAATCGGCCACAATCGACACCTGTACGGCCTTGCGCGGTGAATCCACGGGTGACATGTCTTTTCCAATGCAGGCAGAGTTCACTCGACCACCACTCCGCCATAACCGACCACGCGCGTGAAATCACCGCTCACGTCGCCGCTGGTGCGGTAGTCCACCAGTTCGGCATGTTTGGCGCCGAGTCCATTGGCCGCCCACAGCACAATGTACGTCGGGGCTACCCCGCACATGGAGATTTCCTTCTCGATCACGCGATCCATGAGCGCGTCGGGATCCAGGTTCACCACGGCGTCGAGCGCCAGCTTGTCTTTAACGTTCGATGTCTCCTGGTCTTCGTAATGATTCAGATCGGTCGAGGCAACAAGCAACACAGGCTTGCCATATTCCTGAACGGAATGCGCAATCGCAGTGCCGATTTCCCTGAGCTCGTGCCGCCCGCCACTTTCTGGCCAAGGGCCACCGATCAGCAGCGGCACGATGTGGATGTTGGGGTTCGCGCGCAGCAGCATGGGCAATTGGACCTCCAGCGAATGTTCCTGCGAGTGGGCGCGCTCGTCTTCGGCCAGTAAATCACAATCGTCCAGCAATGACAACGCGAGCGGTACCGCCACGGGCACATCGCCAACCGGCGTGCGCCATGCCCCGGAACTGAACACGGCATAGCGGCTGCCGATGCCATGATGGTTTGGCCCGACCAGAATCACGCGATCGGGAACCTGCACGGCTGAGTAGACCAAGCCAGCGGTATAACCCGAATACATCCACCCCGCGTGTGGACAAATCACCGCGATGGCTTTCCGCCCGGAAACCACGGGGTGAACCAACTTGTCCAACGCTGCGTTCACCTCGGACGCCGCTCGCGGATAAAACTGACCTGCCACTGCCGGCGCACGAACCATGGCCTGCCTTTCGGGCCACCACAACCGCATTCCCCCCCCCCCCCCCAGACGACTATCGCCAAACCCGACAATTCTATAATACCACCGCGCGGATCGATTCTGCAAGGACGCTCATCACTCGGTCCAGTTGCTCGTCGCTGATGCAATATGGCGGCAGGACAACGATGGTGTTGCCGATGGGACGGGTGAGCGCGCCGCGTTGACGCATTTCCGCGCATACCCTGATTCCCACCTTGTCGGCCAATGGAAACGGTTCCTTTGTCGCAACGTCCTGGAACAACTCGACTGCGCCAATCATCCCGATGTGCCGCACGTCCCCGACATGAGGAAGCGCACGCACTCTTTCCAGACCCGCCTGCAGCCGCTCACATTTCGGCTGGATCTTCACGAGCGTCTGTTCGTCCTGGAAGACCCGCAGATTCGCCAGCGCCGCCGCGCAGCCGAGTTGGTTTCCCGTGTAACTGTGACCGTGAAAGAAAGTCTTGAACTCGCTGTAGTCCCCCAAGAATGCTCGATAAATTTCCTCCGTCGTCAGTGTTGCCGCCAGTGGGAGATAACCTCCCGTGAGACCTTTCGCCACGGCCATCAGGTCGGGCGTCACCCCTTCCTGCTCGCAGGCGAACATCGTTCCCGTACGTCCAAAGCCGGTTAGCACTTCATCCGCGATCAGCAACGCCCCCTGCTCCGTACACAGAGACCTCAGTTCGGCGAGCAGCCCGCGTCTCCACAGTTTCATTCCCGCGGCGCCTTGCACCAGCGGTTCGATGACGACTCCGGCGACCGCATCGCGATGCTCGCGCATAATGTTTGCCAGTCGAGATGGGTCATTGACATGGATTACCTCAAAGAGCAGCGGTCGAAACGCTGAGTGAAATAGATCGATCCCGCCGATGCTGACGGCGCCGAGCGTGTCCCCGTGATAGGCGTCAGCAAACGCCACAAACTTCGTGCGCCGTGGCTGGTCCCGGTGCTGCCAGTATTGCAGCGCCATTTTGACGGCCACTTCCATCGCCGTCGAGCCGTCGTCGGAATAAAACACGCGTGTCAACCCCGACGGGGCAATCTGGACCAGTTTCTCCGCGAGCCGGATCGCCGGTTCATTCGAAAGACCAAGAAACGACGAGTGGGCAATGCGGTCCAGTTGCTCCTTAATCGCCTGCGTAATCTTCGGATGCCGATGACCGTGCAGATTGGTCCAGATCGAGGAGTTGGCATCGATGTATTCGCGCCCGCGGCTGTCCCGTAAGATGGCCCCCTCCCCCGACTCGACAATCACGGGTTCCTCCGCCATCCAGTCCTTCATTTGCGTGAACGGATGCCAGAGGTAGCGGTGATCCTTGTCAGCGAGCGAGCCCACCGAACTCCTCAAGAAAGCGTTTGATGTCTGTCGGCTCGTGCGCCGCGGTCACTGTGACCCGCAGGCGGGCTTTGCCCTTTGGAACCGTCGGAAAGCGAATGGCAGGAGCGAATATTCCGCGCTTGTACAATTTGCCGGAGATTTCAACCGCCGCCTTCTCATCGCCGATAATGATGGGAGTGATCGGGCTGCGTGATTCGTTTTGCATGCCGAGCGCCGACAAACCGTGTTTCAGTTCACTGACATTGCGCCACAGCCGGTCGCGGCGTTCGTGGCCGGCCCCGCTCATCACGAAATCCACCGCTGCCCCCGCCGCCGCGCACACGGCCGGTGGCAACGCGGTCGAATAAATGAAACTCCGCGCGCGGTTTCGGAGAAAATCGATCAGTAGCTGCGAGCCGACCACAAACCCGCCCAGGCAGCCAAGCGCCTTGCTCAGCGTGCCCAGCGTGATTTCGATTCTGTCCTCCACCCCGACGGCTTCGGCAAGGCCGCGCCGATTGCTGGCGTACAAGCCCGTCGCGTGGGCTTCATCGATCATCAGCCACGCGCCGTGCCGCTCCTTCAGCTCGACGATTTCCCCCAGCGGCGCGAGGTCGCCATCCATGGAGAATACGGTTTCGGTCACAATGAGCTTCCGTCGAAACGAACCACACTGGTCCAGTATCGCTTCCAGTTTCTTGAGGTTCTTGTGCGGATACACGCGAATCGTCGCGTCGCTCTGTCGGGCACCATCGATGATGCTCGCGTGGTCCAGTTTGTCTAGGATGACCACGTCCCCCTCACCGACCAACGCGGTGATGGTACCGACATTGGCCGCATAACCGCTGCTGAAGACCAGGGCTGCTTCCTTCGCCTTAAACACCGCCAACTTGCGCTCCAACTCCTCGTACGGGTGCAGGTTCCCCGAGACAAGACGCGACGCGCCCGCGCCCACCCCGTACTTCTCGATCGCAGCCGATGCGGCCTGCTTCAATACCGGGTCGTTGGCCAGACCGAGATAATCGTTACTGGAGAAATTCAAGAACTCGCGGCCGTCGATCTGGATGCGCGGACCCTGCGCGGAAGATACCTCGCGCAGTGTGCGGTACAATCCTTCCGCGCGCGCCTTGTGCAGCTCGGCTCCGAGTTGATCATGGAGATTTGACATTCGATGAAGAAGACTCAGTCGGCGGCTGATAAATCACCACGGCGTATGAATCGACGTGATACCGCAGCCCGGCGCTTTCCGTGACATATTTCAGCGCATCCGCCAGCGGGACACGGCGAAGATTCAGAGTGACCTTGGCAGTCTTGAAATCCTCCGGTGCCTCCCAGACGACGTTGATCGGACTCTCGGCACCCGAAACCCTTTGACTCTCGGTCTGCAAGAATTTGATGACGTCGGCCACTCCGGCCTCACGGACATCTACTTCGGGGATGACGATGTCGTCAACCTGCCCCCTCAGGTCCGCTCGCGGATTGCGCGGATGTTTCCTTTCCTCAATCTCGGCGAGCAAGCGCTGGGCGGCAGGATCACTCGGGTTCTGGTGCAGCAACTGGATGCACTGCGCCTCAGCTTCTTCATATCGGCCCATCCGCTCGAGAACAACTACCGTTTGTTCATTGGCGCTCGGAACCGTATTGGTGGACGCGGCGTCCACCCCGCCAATCGAGACTCGCGCGCACAACAGCACGTTCGCCAGCGCCACGAGACCCGCGCGTATGGTCGTGGAATTACCGTGCTTCATCAAAAACCACTTCACCATCCACCATCGAAAAACTCACCTGTTTGTCCGCATACACAATCGCCTCGTAGGGGTCGCCGCCGACACCGTCCACCGGCGCCGCAATTAGGTCGGCCCAGGCACCGACACCGATGTGTCCCAGCTTTTCGCGGAGGTTCAACGCCTTGGCGCCGTTGATCGTGGCCAGGGCTAACAATTCCTGGGCCGACTTCCGCGGGAACATATGGCTAAGCGTTTGCATTTCCTCCAACATGCTCAGCGTATCGTTGCTGGCCATGCTGTCGGTGCCGAGGCACGCATTGATCCGGTTCTCTCTCCAGGTGTCCAGCAGGGGCGAACCGCGACCGAAGAACCGATGCGTTTTCGGGCAGTGCACCACGTGCGTGCCCGTCTGCTTGAGCAGTGTGACGTCCAACGGCGTGAGGTAATTCGCGTGCACTGCGAGGCAGTTGGGCCCCAGTACGCCGCACTCGGACAGCAACTGGGTCGGGCTCACGTGTTTGCAGTCGGACATGTCGCGGCCCAAACGCAAAAAGGAATCGTACATCTGGCCGGTGCCGCGACGAAACATGTCGTCTTCCTCCTCCGACTCGGCCAGATGGGTCGTCAACGGAATGTTGCGCCCGCGCGCGTATTGGCCGCACAGCCGGTACAATGCCGGTGTCACGGTGTATGGCGCGTGCGGGGAAAAGCCGAACCCCCCACGCGGGTTCGAATGCGCCGCGATAAACTCCAATGCCTGCGCGGCTACTTCGCGTGCGCCTTCGGCACGATTGAAATCGATCATTTCCAGGCACCACCACACTCGCAGCCGCGGCGGCGCGATCTCGTCGATGAATTTCGGGAACGATTCGATGTTCACCACCGTGGTCGTCCCGGTCCGCATGAGCATGTCCAACCCCATTTGAATCCCCCCCACATACTCCTTTTCGGGGTGGAGTTGCTTGGCGGCGACCAACTGAACGAGCCATTCGGTAAAACTGCCACGCCACTCGACCTCACCGCGCAACCGGGTATAATCGAGGTGGCAGTGGGCATTGATCAGACCTGGAGCCAGCACCCGCTCGCCCAGGTCGCGAATCTCACCCGCGTGCGCCGCCCGCACGTCGGCGGTCTTGCCTACCGCCACAATCGTGTTGCCCTCAATGGCCACCGCGCCGTCTTCGATGGGTGCCCGGTCCATTGGCAGAACATACTTCGCTCGCAAAATCATGGGGTCATTCGCTTTCGTCACAGGGAATCCGGATTCGTTCGATGGAATGGGCGCGACCCGTAGTCTCGTCCACGTCGACAATCACACCGTTCAGCGCGACATCACCTTCCGCGACCTCCATCTTCTGTGGCATCTGGGTGAGGAACCGTTGCAGGACCGCGCCAACCTCCCGTCCCAGCACCGAATCATGCGGCCCGCACATACCTGCGTCCGAAAGATACGCCGTGCCGTTGGGCAGAATACATTCGTCGGCGGTTGCCACGTGCGTGTGCGTTCCAATCACCGCGCTGACTTTCCCATCCAGGAACCGACCCATGGCAATTTTCTCGCTCGTGGCTTCGGCGTGCAGGTCCACGATGATGATTTTCGTCTGTGTCAGCAGTCGCGCCACCTCGGCTTCGGCGGCGCGAAACGGGCAATCCGTGTTCGGCATGAACACCCGGCCAATCAGGTTCAGCACCCCAACCGCCGGCAATCCGTCCAATCGCACGACGGTCGATCCCCTCCCCGGGGCCAATGGCGGGAAGTTCAGCGGACGCAACAGTCGCGGCTCGCGCACGATCACCTCATACACTTCCTTCTGGTCCCACACATGGTCCCCGGAGGTGATCACGTCCACGCCGCTGGTCAGTAATGCGTCCACGGTCGACGCTGTCAACCCCGCTCCGTGAGCGCTGTTTTCGCCATTCGCAATCACGAAGTCGATGTGTCGTTCCTGGCGCAACCGCGGCACCAGCGTGGCCACCGCCCGCCGCCCCGGCTTGCCCACGACGTCCCCGATGAACAGGATCCTCACTTTGCGTACTCCACGGCGCGCGTTTCACGGACCACGGTGACCTTGATCTGGCCGGGGTACTGCAACTCCTGCTCAATCTTCTTGCTGATGTTTCGCGCCATCTGAACCGCCTCATCATCGCTCACCGTATTCGGTTGCACAAACACACGAATCTCACGGCCCGCCTGGAGCGCGTAGCTCTTGTCGACACCGGGAAAGGCGTTGACGACGGTTTCGAGCTTCTCGAGGCGCTGAAGGTACAGTTCCATGCTCTCACTGCGGGCACCGGGGCGCGAGGCGCTGATGGCGTCCGCCGCGCTGGCCAGCACGCCGTAGGTGGTGAGCGGTTCGACTTCGTGGTGATGGCAGGCGACTCCCTGCCAGACTTCTTCCGGTTCGCCGTATTTCTTGAGGAGTTCCGCGCCGATCTTGGCGTGAGAGCCTTCGACTTCGTGGTCCACCGCCTTGCCGATGTCATGAAACAGGCCCACGCGCTTGGCGATCTGCTGGTTCAGGCCGAGTTCCGCCGCCAGCATCCCCTCGATTTCCGCAACTTCCACCGAATGATCGAGCACGTTCTGGGCAAAACTGTGTCGGAACCGGAGTCGCCCGAGCAACCGCGTCACTTCGGGGTGCACCTTTTGCAGTCCGATGCGAACCACGGCTTCCTCGCCGGCTTTGTGAATGAGTCCGTCCAGTTCCTCCCGCACCTTGGCGACCTCCTCCTCGATGCGGGCCGGGTTGATCCGGCCGTCGCCGATCAGCCGTTCCAACGTCTGCCGCGCCAGCTCGCGGCGGACCGGGTCGAACCCGCTGAGCACCACCGCCTGCGGCGTGTCGTCAATCAGCACGTTGATTCCCGTGGCGACTTCGAACGCGCGAATGTTCCGGCCCTCGCGGCCAATGATGCGGCCTTTCATGTCCTCGCTCGGCAGCGCAATCGTACAGCTTGTCGCCGTCTGCATGTAGCTCGACGCGCACCGTTCAATGGCGATGGTGATGGTGCGCTTGGCCTCGCGATCCCCCTCTTGCTTGGCATCTTCAATAATCCGCCGGGTCATGGCGGCGGCTTCGGCCCGAACGTCTTCCTGCAGTTGCTGCAATAGCCGTTTCCTAGCCTCCTCGGCACTGAGACCGGCGACCCGTTCAAGTTCGCGCTGGGTCAGCTTTTTCAGTTCGTCGATCTCGGTCTGAATCTTGTGCAGTTCCTTCTCTCGCTCGACAATCGTCACTTCCTTCCGTGAGACTTCGTCCGTCTTGCGATCAAGCAAATCAGCCTTGCGGTCCAGGTTGGACTCGCGTTGCATGACTCGCTTCTCCATCTCCAGTAATTCCTGCCGCCGTCCCTTGCTTTCCCGGTCAAACTGCTCGCGTGCGTTGAATGTTTCTTCCTGCGCTTTTACCCGCGCTTCGCGAAGCGTTTCTTCCGCTTCCTTCCGCGCGGTCTCAAGAATCCCACCAGCCGCTTTGGTGTCAGCTCTCGTCTTAAACTGGCAAACGAACCAGCCCAATGCGATGCCAACGGCAAGGGTGATGAGACCGATTATGATGATCATGTAGGTCATTGTCGGTTACCCCTGGGGTTGACCACTCGTGTTTCCGTCACAATGAAGTCCAGGCGGACGTCGTGCGCTTCCGCCGGGACTTCGTCCAACACTTGGAAATCGAAGGCCAGCGCGATCTTCACGCCACTGGTTTGCCGCAGCAGCCGGTCGAAGTGACCGAATCCACGGCCCAATCGATTTCCCGTTCCGTCGAACGCCAGCCCGGGCACCAGCACGGCGCCGATCTGATCGAGCGCTGCCGGTCGTATGGCCTCGGGCCTGGGTTCTAAAATTCCAAATTTCCCCGTTGCCAGGTCAGCATCAAAGTCGTGCACTTGGGACGCAACGTAGCACCGCGTCGCCGGCTCAAATCGCGGCACACACACCCGCCGGCCCATGGCCAGCAACTGCCGGATCAGGCCGTGCGTGTCCGCTTCGTTGCCCGTGGACACATAAATCAACAACTGCGCTACGGTGCTGAATTCGCTGAGCACCGACAACCGCTCCCAGATCGCGGCGCTCTTTGCGCGGACATCGGCCGCGCCCTGTTCGGCGAGCCGCGCGCGCATTCGTTCCCGCAAGGCTACTTTTTCCTGAGCAGTTGCTTCCATTTCTCCATTCGTTCGCGGACTTTGAGTTCAAACCCCTGGTCGCCGGGCTCGTAATACTTGCGGTGCTCGGGTAGATAGTCTTGTTCGACAATGTGCCCTTCAAAATCGTGGGCGTACTGGTAGCCTTCTCCGTGGCCAAGCCGGGCCGCGCCCTTGTAATGCGTGTCCTTGAGGTGCTGGGGAACTTCCAGCGTTCGTCCCTGTTCCACGTCGGCTTTGGCGCTCCAGATCCCTTTCGCGCTCGCGTTCGACTTGGGCGCGGTCGCGCAATACACCGTCGCTTCCGCCAAAGGCAATTCGCCTTCGGGCCAGCCGATGAATTCCATGGCATGATGCGCCGCCACCGACACAACCAGCGCCTGCGGGTCCGCCAACCCAATGTCCTCCGCCGCCAGAATCACAATGCGCCGCGCAATGAACCGCGGATCCTCCCCGGCGACAACCATTTTCGCCAACCAGTACAACGCCGCGTCCGGGTCGCTGCCCCGCATCGATTTGATGAACGCCGAGATCGTGTCGTAATGCTCATCCTCGTCGGCATCATACACCACGGCCTTCTTTTGGATGGATTCTTCAGCGACCTGTCTTGTGACGTGACCCGATGGCGTCGTCAGCACGCCGATCTCCAGGGAGTTGAGCGCCTTGCGCGCGTCACCGTCACAGGCGGTGGCGAGAAAGTCCAGCGCGTCGGCATCCGCCTTGACCTTGCGACCGCCGAGGCCGCGTTCCTTGTCAACCAGTGCCCGCGTCAGCAGTTCCTTGATATCAGCGGGTGTGAGCGGTTTGAGCTGAAAAATCTGCGACCGCGATACCAGCGGCGAGTTGACGTAGAAAAACGGGTTATGTGTCGTCGTGCCAATCAGGCGGATCGTCCCGCTCTCCACGTCGGGCAACAGCACATCCTGCTGCGCCTTGTTGAACCGGTGAATCTCGTCAATAAACAGGATCGTGTGCTGTTTCGCGTTGGCGAGACGATTGGCCGCGGTGGCGATCACCCGGCGGATGTCGGCGACATTCGATTCCACGCCGCTGAGGCTTTCGAACTTGCTCTTGGTGGCGTTGGCAACGACCAGGGCCAGCGACGTTTTCCCCGTTCCCGGCGGCCCATAGAGGATGATGGAGCTGATGCGGTCGGCTTTGATCGCGCGCCACAGCAGTTTGCCTTCTCCGAGAATGTGGCGTTGCCCGACGAAGTCTTCCAGGGTGCGCGGGCGCATTCGCGTGGCCAACGGCGCGGTGGCCACGTCGCCACCTTCCGCCGCAGCGGCGTGTCTCAAGGACTGGTTGGAAAATAGATTGTCGGTCACGACCGCCATTCTGGCCCGCTTCGGCGAGCCTGGTGAGATCGGGAGCGTTGACCGACGGGAGCCCGAACGCTTCGCGCGGCCGGGGTAAAAAACGAAATACCCCGCCGCAATGCCGTTTCAACGACATCTTTGAACCCCTTACTAATAGGGGGCTCTGCCGGCTGTTTCATGCTTCCAGTGAAGGCATGCAATCCACAACCGAACTCCGAGCTCCGTCACTGACGGTGTTGGCTCAAAGAATCTTCGTTTCTCACGAACATGGCAGGGTATTTCGTAAATCTCTCTTTAGCAAAGAACACCGGCGACCACTGTCGCCCGTTGCAGCCCCTTATAACATTTGTCGCCGTCGAATTCAAGAATATTCCATTCATCATCAATGGTCACCGCTCAAACACCCCGCACATGCAAGTCAGCTTTCGCGTATCTCACACTTTAATGCCTGCACCAACGAACGTTTCAACTGCTCATGCGCCCCGTTGACCTCGGCGTCGGTCAGTGTCCTGTCCGGCGCGCGGAACGTCAACGAGTACGCCATCGATTTCTTTCCCGTCGGTATCGAGCTACCTGTATAAATATCAAATAATTCCACCCGTTCCAAGAGTTTATTTCGCGCATTTTCAATTGTCGCCACGATCTCGGCGTGCGACACCGTGTCATCCACCACCAGGGCGACATCGCGCACCACGGCGGGAAACTTGGGAAGTTCCTGGAAGGACTTGTCGCGTCTCTTTGCCGCCAGCAAGGGCCCCAGATCCACCTCCGCTACGTACACCGCGTCCCGCAGATCGAGCTTCTTGGCTTGAACAGGCGGAATCTGCCGTATCGCGGGACTGACGGCTACACCCAGCGCGCTCCCGACCTCTTCCAACGCGCCCTTCACATCGTAATAATCCAGCCTCGCTTCCCGCAGGCTGGTTTCCCAGGCATCAGGTTGCCGCCGCCCGGTCACCGCCAGGGCGAGGTGCAACGATTCCGTCCCGTCCGCGGCGAATACCCGGCCAATCTCAAACAGCTTCACGTCGTACTGATGTCGGGAGACGTTGGTGCGCAAGTTCGCCAGCAGCCCGGGCTCGAGCGTGGCTCGAAGCGCGTGCTGATCCGCGCTCAACGGATTCTGCAGCTTCAACTCCCCCTCGCCCACCAGGGTCTGGTTCTGGGCCTCGTGAAATCCGAGCGCCGTCAGCACCCGTCGCACGCGCGCCAGCGAATCCCATTTCGCGTCGTACTCCGACACCGCCGGGGTTGACGGCTGCATCTTCGCGGGAATCCTCTCCACGCCATAAATCCGGCAGACTTCCTCAATCAGATCGGCTTCCCGCTCCAAATCGACACGAAACGTCGGCACTTCCACCTGGCACGCGTCGCTGGTTGCGGAAACAACTGTCAGCGACAACCCGCCGAAAATTCTCTTCACCGTCTCGGGGGGTACTTCGACCCCCAATAGCCGGTTCACCTGCGCATAGCGGCACCGCACGCGCCGTTTCTCAATCGGCTTCGCGAGCGTGTCGATGATCCCGGTCGCGACCTGTCCCCCGGCAAGTTGCTGAATCAATCCCGTGGCGCGATTACTGGCCCAAATCACGCCGTCGATGTCCGCCCCGCGCTCGAATCGATAACTTGAATCGGTCGATAGTCCACGTTGCTTGGAGGTCTTGCGTACGTTCGCGGGCAGGAACCACGCGCTCTCCAACAGCACGTCCGTCGTCGTATCGCTGATCTCGCTGTCCTTGCCGCCCATGATGCCCGCCAGCGCCACCGCGCGGCTCGCATCGGCAATCACCAGCATGTTTTTGGCCAACTCGTGGGAGCTCCCATCAATGGCCTGGAACTGTTCGCCCTCCGTCGCCCGGCGCACCACGACGCGCCGCTCGGCCAGACGATTGCAGTCGAACGCGTGCAGTGGATGGCCGCACTCCAGCAGTACGTAGTTGGTCACATCGACCACGTTATTGACCGAGCGCAGCCCGACCTTTTCCAAAAGCTGCCTGAGCCAGCCCGGGCTTGGACCGATTTTCACGCCCCGAATCACGCGGGCTGTATAGCGCGGGCAGAGCTCAGGCGCTTCAACCGTGACCGAAGTGAGCCGCTCGACTGGCTCACCAGATTCCCGAACCGCAACTTCGGGTAGCTTGAGCGGGTGCCCCGTCAATGCGCTGATCTCGCGGGCGATGCCGATCAGGCTGAGCCAGTCGGGCCGGTTGGGCGTAACCTCGATATCGAAGACCGTGTCGGTCCCGCCGAGCGCCTCGCTCAGGGTGATTCCGACCGGTGTATCCGCCGGCAAAATCAGCAATCCATCTTCGCCCTTCGGCAGGCCCAGCTCTTCCGCCGAACACATCATCCCTTGCGACTCGATCCCGCGCAATTTCGCTTCCTTGATCGTCATCCCGTTGGGCAGAACCACCCCGGGCAACGCCAGCGGCACCTTGTCGCCGACTTTGTAGTTCTTCGCACCGCAAACAATCTGGCGTTCACCATGACCGTCATTGACGCGGCACACGGTAAGTTTGTCGGCGTTGGGATGCTTGTCGCTGGAGAGAACCTGGCAAACCACAACCTGCTGGAGCACGCCGCCCCCGGTCTCAACCACGTCTTCCACTTCAATCCCGGCAAACGTCAGCTTGTCGGCCAGTTCACTTGGCGACCAGTCGACCTCGACATATTGTTTCAGCCAGTTGTAGGTGAATTTCATTTCCCGCGGAGCATCAAGCAGCCCCCTTCCGCTTGCGCCTCAGACGCTTGAACGCTCGTATACTTTCTCATGACAGTTAGAACTGCTCCAAAAACCGCACGTCATTTTCGGTGAAGAGGCGGATGTCGTTGATGGACCACATGACCATGGCGATGCGGTCGATGCCGAAGCCGAACGCCCAACCCGTGTATTCGTCGTCGGGATAACCGACAGCCTTGAACACGTTGGGATTGACCATCCCGCAGCCGGCGATCTCGATCCATTCCTTGCCCCGCGCGCGGAACTGCGGCGTCGACAAATCAATTTCGAAACTCGGCTCGGTGTACGGGAAGAAATGCGGCCGGAACCGGACTTTGGTCTCGGGATCGAGCAACTGTTTAAAGAAGAATTCGACGGTGCCCTTCAGGTCGGCGACCGTCACGTTCCTGTCCACGTACAAACCTTCAATCTGATGAAACGTCGGGCTGTGGGTGGCATCGAGTTCATCGCGGCGAAAGACGCGCCCCGGCGCGACAATGCGAATCGGCGGTTTCTGCTTCAGCATCGTGCGGATCTGCACGGGCGAGGTGTGCGTGCGCAGCAGATAGCGACCATACTTGCGGTCAGGCGGCATCGATTTGTCGTCGATGTACAGTGTGTCCTGCAAATCGCGCGCCGGATGATCCGCCGGCGTGTTCAACGCGTCGAAGCAATGCCATTCGTCTTCGATCTCGGGACCGTCCTCAACGGCGAAGCCCATGCGGCGGAAAATCTCGACCGTGCGCTCGAAAATCTGCGTCAGCGGATGCAAGTGGCCGATGTGGTGCCGACGACCGGGCAACGTCGGGTCGATCACCAGCCCCGATGACGCGGCTTTCGCTTCCAGTTCTTCCCGCTTCGCGTCAATGGCCGCTGCCACCGCGGTTTTCACCTCGTTGGCCAGCTTGCCAATCCGCGGCTTGTCGGCTTTTGGAAGCTTGCCCAATTGTTCCAGCGCGGCAGGCACGATGCCGCTCCTGCCGAGGAATTTCGCCTTGACTTGGTCAAGAGACGGAAGATCGGCGCACGCCGCCGCGGCGCGCTCGGCTTCGGCGCGGGCCGACTGCAGTTGTTGTTCCAATTCGATCATTACCGGCTTCCCAGACGGGAGTTGCCTCGCAACCTCTTGGGAGGCAAAACGCCGTCTAATCAACCCTCAAAGTAAACGAAAGCATCCAAGGCAGGCAAGAAAACCTTTGCGGGCTGCAGGGACTCATCACCGGTTTGCCGAGCCAGTGCCCTCCCCAACATCAATCAGTCGAATCGAGATATCTGTTTGGCGGAGGATCCTCCTCTCGCGTGGCGTAAATTCCTCATACTGATGCGGTATGAACTGGGTTGGATGTGAAAAACGCAAGACGACGCGCCCCGACGGGGTTGCTTTCTCACCACGCACCGGAGCCAGATACTGGGCATTCAGAAGCACGTATCGAGTTGTAGAGCCTGCTATTGGTGAAGTGGCCTGCTCGTCCTTGATTATTGGCCCTTCTACCGTGAGGGCTTGCGAGAACCCGCCATACTCCGCTGCTACGAGACGTTTCACGTCGGCTGGAAACCACTGTCGCAGCGGCAACCGAAAATTCCAGGCCGACTGGATCACCAACGCGAGCACTCCCAGCTCGATGATCCATCGTTTTGCGTTCGCACGGGCGATCTCCCAAAGACGCGCCCCACCAACTCCCCCGATCATGCACAAGAAAGGAACCAACTGACGCGCGGTGCGTCCGTAGACGACAAACTGGTGCAAGGCCACACTGCTCAGGACCAACAACAAGTACACCGCTCCAGTCATCCAGACCCACGCAATGGCGTAGCCCGCGACATACCGCCTTCTTGCCACCGCACAGAGAACCGCCGCAATGGCCGCCAGCCAACAAATCAACAGGGCGTGCTCCGCGTGCCACAGATAGGCCCACGGCAACGACCAGCCTTCTGCGAAGGCGCCCTTCTTCACTGTCCCGGCAAAGGACATCATCCCTTGCAAAAACGATCCCCCGAAGACCGCGAAGCGGCCGATTACCAATGCCGCCAGCCATGCCAACGAACCCGCTATGAACCACGCCGCCCGACGCCCCACTTGCGTGATCGTCGTCGTCTTCCAGGTCACAACCGCCACAGATATCACAACCACGATTGCCCAGTATCCGTAATACGTCATAAACGCCGCCCCCGCCAGACAGCCACTCAACACCAAGCGCCACCGCCCACCCGCTCGCATTCCGACCGCCAGACTGGCCAACGCCAGAGCCAGAGAAGCATCGTACGGCAACACGTGCCGCGCGTAGTAAAACATCGTGTTCGATCCAGCCATCAACGCCATCGCCAGACGCGCCTCAAGAAGGCTGCCGCCCGCGCGCAACACTATGGATCGAACCAATACCATGGAGATAACCGAGGCCAACGAGAGGACTGCCGCGCTGAACCGAACGGTTTCATCGAACGGCACTTCGGCGCAGGCAACCCCGTGCCATCCGGCCCATGCAAAATGCAAGGCTACCGGCAGGCACCCGAGGCAGGTAAAGCCGGGGTGCTGGTTCCACTCCAGAATCGGTTCGAGCGCCTGTCGCCAATGACCTTCGTGGAACCAATACACGACAAGGCCCGACCACCAAAACCGCTTCTCATCTGGAAACCAGTCCTGCCCGCCTCCCAGCACCAGCCACCACCGCAACCCCGCGCCCAGGCAGGCCAATCCCACCGCGCACCAATCCCATCGGGCCATCCGCCCGCGCCACCCGCCTGCTTGTTTGAACCACTCGTTCGACATGCTTTGAGTCAGCCCCGAAAGAGCCTCCAAGACCTGGGGCGCCATCGTACCACCTGCCCCTGCGGACCGGCGGTTAGAGAAACTTTTTAGCGGCTTCCAGCACCGGCTCGACGCTGACCAGTTTCATACACTCCATTTGCACCCGGTTCGCGCAGTAATCCTTGAAACACGGGGAACAGGCGATGCCGGCGCGCAGGACCACGTGCTGGCTGCCGTATGGCCCGGTGAGCGCAGGGTCCGTAGGGCCGAATATGGCCACCACGGGCGTGCCCACCGCCGCCGCGAGGTGCATCGGCCCGCTGTCGTTGGTGATCACAACGCAGCAGCGGCGATACAATTCTGCCAACTGAAACAGGTCGGTTTGGCCCGCGAGATTGCGACACCCTTGGGCGATCTGATTGGCCAATTCCCGTTCGGCAGCGGAACCTGTCAACACGACTCGCTCGCGCGGAAGACAGCGGATGAGTTCCGCAAACTTGTCGCCGCCCCACAATTTCGTTGCCCAACGTGCTGACGGACTGACCGCGATCAGGCCTTCCCGGGCAACGGATTCAGACACGCCGAGCGGAAATTCGACGGGCGTGGTGTCGCACCCCAAGTGGCGGGCGGCCAACAAGTATCGGTCCACCGCATGCGCGCGCGGCACGCTGACGATCTCGGTATAAAAGCACCCCGCCCCTTCACGGGCGTCACTCAATCCGATGCGCCGCCCTGCACGCGTTGCCCATGTCATAACACCGCTACGCAGGAGTCCTTGCAGGTCCAAGGCGACGTCGAATTGCCTTCTTCCCAGCGTCCCAAGGAATTTCCCAAATTGTGGAAGCTGCGTCAGCGAACCAAAGCGGTGCCGCTCAAACAGAATGAGTTCGTCGATGATTGGGCTGCGGCTCAGCAGCGACGCGAGGGTGTTATTGATCAGCCACGAGATGTGGGCCTGCGGAAATCTCCGGCGGATGAGGTTGACCGTTGGCAGCGCATGCACCACATCGCCGAGCGAGCTGGGTTTGACAATCAGAATCCGCATCGTGGCGAGCTTACGATGTGCCCGCGTTTCTGGGAAGCACCGGGTTTGGACGCCTTTCCGTGTCTGGGCGCGGTGCGCAGCTCCTTACCGGCCATGCGCCAGGCGCTCGGCAAGAGATTCGGGCAGTCCGGCGGCCCGAATCTTCTTTTGCGTGGTCGCGATGTCGTACTGCACGCGGCGCAATTCGATGAGATTGTTGATGAGATCGAACACCACGTAGGCCGATCTGGGGTTGCGATCTCGTGGCTGGCCGACGGAGCCGACGTTAATGAAATATTTCCGGCCCACCTCGATTTTGATCTTCGAGTACAAGCCGCCCTGCAGCCCGCTGGGGCCGCGAACAAATGCCACGGGCACATGGGTGTGCCCGTTGAAACACACCGGCGTGTGCTGATAATTGAAACTGGCCTGGGCCGCCAACCGGTCGAATACGTACGCCCATTTCTCCGGCAGATCGAGCGTGGCGTGGACAATGGTGAAGGATTCCACATGCCGAACGTACTTGAGGTCGCGCAACCAGGCTTTCTCCTCAGCGCTCAATTGCGTGCGGGTCCAGCGGATGGCCTCGGCGGCCATCGGATTGAACCCCGTGAGTTCGATTTCCGAGGTACAATACTCGTCATGGTTGCCCATGATGACGGGGCACTCCAGATGACGAACCACGTCGAGGCATTCCTTTGGATTCGGCCCGTAGCCGACGATGTCGCCCAAACAGACGTAATGGGTGCACTTCTGCTCCCGCGAGTCCGCAAGAACCACATTGAGCCCTTCCAGGTTCCCATGAATGTCACTGAGGATCGCGTAGCGTATGGCTGGGGTGGGCATGGTTAGTGTGCCGGTTGGGGAAACACCCGCTGTGCGTTGGGAATGTCCAATTCGTCTTCCAGCTGGCGGATTTCCCGTTCAATGATATTCCACGCCTGTTCGGTCTTGGAATGATCCAAGAACCACAGGTGTTTCCACTCTTCGTACGCGGCGGTGAGGTCACCACACTTTTCGAGCGCCCGAGCGTAAAGCCGCGGTACAAACTGCGGCGCATCGGGGAAGCTGCTCGCCTTCTGCAGATACTCGGCGCTCTTGCAAAACGCATCATAACACGGCGGATCGTCACAATCCTTGCTCAGCTTCTCAAAGTAGAGCCAGCCCATCGTGAAATACAATTCGTACCGATTGGGAATGTTCTCGATTCCGCGGCTGAGAAATTCCCGCGCCTTTTGATGCCATTCATGTTCGCGCTTGATCCCTTCGGCCTTGGTCCGGTTCTTCGGATCCGAAAGCGCCCCATAACCAATGTTCCAAGCCATGTGCCACTGGCCCAGGTCCCAAAACATGACCGACTGCGGTTGCAGGGTGACGACAACCTCGATGTTCCGGTATTGCCGCAGCCATTCATGCTTTTCCCAAAAACCGTGGCTCTGAATCCATAGAAAGTCGGCGACAATGCCCCGCATCCCCGCCAGCAGTGCGATGGCAAGGTTCTGCCCGATGGCCTCGCGCAATTGAAACGTCACGTGTTCGCCTTCGTACTTCATCCGAAGCCGCTCGGCACGCATCGACCCCTCCAACGGCAACAGGGCAAACCCGATGCCGAAAAGGAGGATGGCCACGAGCAGTTTCATAAGCGTCCTTTAGATCTCCCGCCTCCCGAAGACAAGATGGGCCGCAACAACAATCACCAGGGCCCGGGCCAGCCCGTAGGCGACAATCTGGCCAATGTGCGCCCACGGCACCATCTTTCCCAGGTTGATCTCATCGGCGATGCTGAACAATCCAAAATCCGGTATCACCGCCAACACCGCCATAAACAACCGGTGAGTGCCCCACATGTCTGCCGCGCTTCCCCGCAACATCCCCGCGATAAACACCATAAAGGGCACAACAACGTTGAACACGAGTGACGTGGAAAACGTCGATACTAGAAGAGTGACTGCCGCGATGAGGATCGCCTTCACCAGTTCGGCCACCAAGGCCTTCACCAGCTCCACGTCGCGTAGCTCGATTTTCACCTGCTGGATTAGCCTCTGGGCCTCCACATGCGCAGCCGGCGACTCGCCCACGTACGACTGGCTCAACTCCCGAATCATCCCCTGCTCTTTGACCCACAGCACCGCGGCAAACAGGATGCACATCGCCGCCATGCTCAACAGCAACAACAGCAGGCCGCCGCAAAACTTCCCCAGCAGAAACTCGAATCGTCGCACCGGTTTCGCCAGGATTGTGTAAATGGTCCGGTTCTCCACCTCGCTTGGCAACAATTGTGCCGTCCCGACGATGGCGATCAACGTGGTGATGACCGAGATCACCCCGAGACAGGTGTCCTTGATGAACTTCATCTGTTCGCCGAAGGTGAATTGCGCGAAGAACACCGCCGAGGCAATGAACACCAACCCGATGAGCAGGAACAGGATGAATACCTTCTGCCGAACGGCTTCGGTAAGCGTGTTGACGGCGATCACACTCACGCGGTGCAGGGAAAAACCCACCCGCTCCCGGCTCGTGGGTGCTACGGCAGTCGCGGTCTCAGTCATGTTCGCTGACTCCTCGCTCGTCCCTTCTCAGGGCTTCCAGGAACAGCGCCTCCAGCGTCGTCTGCGGATGTTCGACCGATACGATCGATGCGCCGGCGGCCCGCACGGCCTCCTCCACACGCGCGCGGGCCGCATCCGGCAGGTCCTGCACCGTAAAGCTCAGCCGCCGTTGATCGCTGATGAGCGTTTTGACATCGCCCTCCAGGATCATCTGGCCGCGATTGAGAACACCGATGCGGTCGCACACGTCCTGCACCTGCGCCAATAGATGCGAGCTGAGCAAGACTGTCTTACCCATGCCTCGTAACCGCACAATGAGGTCGCGAATGTCCTTGCTCCCGATGGGGTCCACCCCTGCTGTCGGTTCATCGAGCAACAGCAGTTTCGGATCATGGATGAGCGCCTGTGCCAGCCCGATCCGCTGCAGCATGCCTTTCGAGTACCCCCCCAACCGACGGTCGCGCGCGTAACTCAGGCCAACCAGATCCAGCAATTCGTCGATGCGCTTCTTCAATGGCGCGCTCTTGATGCCGCACAGTCTGCCGTAAAACTCCAGCGTCTCCGTGCCCGTCAGGTACCGGTAAAAATACGGATTCTCCGGAAGAAACCCCACGTGCAGCCGCGATTCCACCTTGGTGCACGGCACGTCGAAAAGCCACGCGCTCCCTTCCGTCGGCACGACCAGATCGAGCACCAACTTCAGCGTGGTGCTCTTGCCCGAACCGTTCGGCCCGAGCAAGCCGTACACCTCGCCTTCCCGGACCCGCAAGTTCAGCTTCTCCAGCGCCAACAGTCTCCCCTTCCGCCAGCCCAGATCGTATTTCTTCGTTAGTTGTTCTGTTCGAATGGCATCCATCAGTGTCGCATCTCGAAGCTGCGGAATTCTTCCGTGGCCGCGCTCCAATTCACGTCGGCATTCCTTATGTGGCTTCCAAGCTGGCTGGCCCGTACGGCCTCCACAAACGCTCGCACCTCATCGTCGACTCCTTCGGCAACCAGTTCCACCCGGCCGTCCGGCAGATTGCGAACGTATCCAGTCACATCATAACCGCAAGCTATTTCACGCGCCGTGTACCGAAACCCAACACCCTGCACCCTCCCCGTGTAAAAGACCGTCGCGCGTTTCACCATACAGTGAACCATCAGACTATCGACAAACCTCAGACCAGTCAAGACAGCCGCTCGTCACTCGTCCCCCACCCCCCCCACGCCCACCGCACGCGCCCCCCTCCCCGACCCGTGGAAGGCTGCGGCCAACTACCGTGAAACCAGCCCACCCAGCCCCGTCCCCCGAATTTTTCTCCAAAACACGCCACTGCGCACTTGCATTTTGCCGCCCGCTTGACTTATACTTGAATTGTCACCCCGGGAGGAGCGCTATGTCATTATTCGGCGGAATGTTTGGCGGTGCTCAGAAGCACCCGAATCTCGAGCGTCTTGCCCAATCCATCCAAAACAACCTCGGACTACAAATCGGCCCCCCCGAAGAGGATGTCCTGTCAGTGATCGATGCGATGCCAAATCACGACTTGCTGAATATCCAGAATGCCCTGGCCGTCGAGGCCGTGCAGGACCTGTTCATGCGACAATCCCTGCGGGCAACCGTGGATACCGTGGCGCAGACGTTGCTGCTCTCCGTGGCGGTGCGTGAAGAAATCGAAAGCGAACTCAAGAGCGCCCATACCGCCGTGAAAGTGCTCCACATCGCCAGCCAGCATGGGACGTCAAAGATCATCCGGTCGTTCAGTCCCACCCCCGAGCCCATCAAGCTGGCCGCCCCCACTCCCATCGGGCAGTCGATGCCCGCCAATACCGAAAGCGTTGCCGTACCACCCGCCTTCGAGCATCTCGAAGCGGTCGAGCGACTGTGCCCGGTTGTTGTCGATCTGTTTGTCAAACACGGCCAGTTGACCAGCGCCGACAAGGAAGTGCTCAAAAAAATCCGGCCAACGGATTACACGCTCGAGGCGCGCATGGTCGCCCTGGAGCGCTGGAAGATGGAGGTCACGCGCCGCTCACGCGGCATCCACGTCCGCGACGGCGGTCCGACGACCCTGCTCAAGAGCGATGATGCCGAGGCCACGAAATCGGAAGATGCCGTTACGCGGCGGTTCGACTCGTTTTTGCACTGGTTGAGCAAGCTCATCAAGGCCTACGAGGGCAAAGGCATCAAATTCCACGGCAAGCCCGTCTGGCTGCCGCATTGAGGCCGACCTTCTTCCGCCGACCATCCAAAAAATGGTCGGGACGGCGGGATTTGAACCCGCGACCTCTTGGTCCCGAACCAAGCGCGCTAGCCAAACTGCGCTACGTCCCGAACCCGACCACTTACGCAAATACTACCTCAAAATCCGGCCCCCCGCGACCCCCCCGACGTACTTCCGGAGGCCACCCCGTTACTTAATCACACTTTCTTGCGCGCACGCAAGAATTCAATCACCATCGGCATCACCGAAATAATGATTATCGCCAGCTCCACGATCCCGAAATGGTTCTTCACAAAACTCAGCCGACCGAACCAGTACCCGCCGAACGTCAACAAACACACCCATAGCGCGCCCCCGAGAAAATTGTAGATGCTGAATCGCAAATAGGTCATGTGCCCTACCCCGGCCACAAACGGGGCAAACGTGCGGACAATCGGCACAAACCGCGTGATAATGATCGTCTCGCCGCCGTACTTCTCGTAAAACGCGTGGGTCTTATCGAGGTATTCCTTCTTCACAATCCGCGGGAACCGCGCCGCCAGTTCGTCGCCGAACAGGCGCCCGATCGAGTAATTCGCCGTGTTCCCGCCGATGGCCGCCAGACAGAGGATCACGCACAGCCACGCCACGCTCAACGGACTGCCCGGCGACGCCGCCAGCGCCCCTGCGGCGAACAACAGTGAATCGCCCGGCAGAAACGGAGTCACGACGAAGCCCGTCTCGGAGAAAATGATCGCGAACAAGAGCGCATAGGTCCACGTCGTGCCGTGCGCTTGCATCGCATCATTCAAATGCCGGTCCAGATGCAGAAACAGGTCGATGAGCTGGTGTACCATTTGCATAGAGGGTCGCTACGTCTAACACATGCCCCCACCATTGTCAGCCCAGAAGATTTTGCCGCCCGCGCTGCTTCAACCGCCGTTCCTCACCAATATCTCCCCACCAGTTTGAAGAACCGTACCGTGTCACGCCAGGGATGAATCCGGCTGGCGCGTCCGCACTCGTAAATGGTGCGAATGGGGACGCTGATGATTTTGTGGCCGGCGCGACCAGCCTGGATTAACATTTCCGTCTCGGTCTCAAATCGCGCCGTGGAAAACTTCAAGTCCTTCAACACGGTGCGCCGCAGCAGCCGGTATCCACACTGACTATCCGGAATTCTCTGCCCCGCCAGTCTGCTGGTGACCCACGACGTAAACTGGTTCGTCCACAACCGCACTCGCGGCATCCGGCGCACATCGCTCATGCGGGTCCCCACGACAACGTCGACTCCCTCCTTCTCGGTCGCTTCGACGAATTTGCCGATCTCGGTTGGGTCATGCTGGCCATCGGCATCGAGGAAAATCGCCAACTCGGCTTCTGACCGCCCAAAGTAATCCAGCGCCGTGGCGATGGCCGCGCCTTTCCCCCGGTTCTCCCGATGGCGCAGGACCTTCGCACCGGCCCGTTCCGCAACCGTAGCGGTCTCGTCCACGGAACCGTCATCGACCACCACCACTTCCTCCACCTGCCGGCGCGCCCCAGCCACAACATCGCCGATCCGCTCCGCTTCGTTGTAGGCGGGGATCAACGCGATGAGCTTCATGTGGTAAGCAGCCAATGAGAAGTCGTAACAGTCAGAGCCGTCGTGTCCCCGCCTTGCTGAAGTTCGTAATCATCCGATTCAAAACCGGAAATGTAGTCGCACCGGTTTCCCTACCTGTGCCCATCACCCGCCGCCCGCCCCTTGCCGCTTTCCTCTTGCCCGACTCCAAACGCTGTCGCCGTCGCCAGCGCGCGGTCCGATTCGACATCCCACAGGTTGTGAAACAGAAACCACTGTTCGCTGTGCTGGCGGATCACGCGTTCCAGCCCCATCGCAATCAGCCGCATCACGTCGTCGACGCTCTGCCGGGATTTGTCCGCCCAGATCGGTTCCTCCATGATGTAGGCGAACGTCTCGTCCGGCAATCGGACCATGAAAATCGGCAACAACGGCGCTCCGGTGGCCAGCGCCAACTTCGCCGGCCCATCGGGCAGGCGCGCCGGCCGACCGAAAAACTCGACGGTGTGGCTCGAACCGGTAAAATCGCGGTCGGCAATCACCGCGACAATTTCATTGCGGCGCAGCGCGGCAATGCATTCGCGACCGGCCCGGCCGAAGGGAATCGGATACAGCCCCCGCATCGCCCGATAGCGCCGATAGAGCTCGTTCAGCTTCCTGTCCGGCACCTGCAACGCCACGCTGTTCAGCTTGTACCCGCGGGCCGCCAATGCGGCCGCGCCCAGTTCCCAGTTGCCAAGGTGCGCGCTGAGAAAAATGATGCCTTTGCCGTGCGCCAGCAGGTTGTCCACCACCTCCGGCACGTTCCCGAAATGTATGACGTTATCGATCTTCTTTTGGTTCAAGTGCAGAAACTTGAAGAAATCGACCAGGTACTTGGCAAAGTTCAGGAAGTTCTCGCGCGCCAGCGAATGCAACGCCCGCGGCGAAAGCGCCACCCCACTGCCGGCCTGGATCTGACGCAGGTTGGCGATCACGCTCTCCCGACCCCGCTTGTCGAACAACACGTACAGGTCGGCAATCCGCCGGGCAAGACCGTAGCTCATCCGACGCGGCAACAGTCTGCTCAGCAGCTCGGAGAACTTCAGCCAGTAGTACTTCATGCCGCCACCGCGGAATTGGCGATCAGCAGCCGCAGGATTTCCCGCGCGCTACTCTCGGCCGAGCGCGGGCGCGCCACCGCGGCGGCGGCCTCCCGCATGGCCCACAGGTTGCGCGGATTGCGCAGAAATTCATCCACATAAAGCATCACATCGTTGGCGTTCCCGGCCTCGACCGCCACGTGTTGCGACAGCAGGTACTCCGTGTTCTTTGCCTCCTGGCCGGGAATCGGATTGATGATGATCATCGGCAGCCGTTTCACCAGCGCTTCGGCCGTCGTAATTCCCCCCGGCTTCGTGACGATAATCTCGGAGATCTCCATCAACTCCTGCACGTTCTCGACAAACCCGAATATTTTCGTCGTGTGCCGCAGCTTCGGGCCTTTCCGCGCCAGTTGCTCCTGCAGTTCCTCATTCTTGCCCGTCACCACGATCACGTCGAACGGCTGCGGCAATTTGTTCAGTTTGCGAATCACCGACTTCATCGGGCCCAGCCCCAGACTGCCGCCCATCACCAGAATCTTCGGCAAATCGGGCGTCAACCCCAAGCGCTTGATCGCCGCCGCCTTGTCCACCGGCTCCTGGAAACATTCGTTCGTAGGGATGCCGAACGCCGCGACCCGCTCCGGGGGTACTCCTTGCGATACCAGATTCTGGCGTGTGTCCTCACTGGGCGCGACATACAAATCCACGTTGGGGTCGGCCCAGTAGCGGTGCGCGACAAAGTCGGTCAACACACCGACCAGAATCGGCGTTCTGCGGCCCGTCGCCCGTTTCCAGGAAGCCATCACCCCACAGGCGAACGCCTGGGTGCAGACGATCGCTTCGGGATCGAATTCGTCCAGCACCCGCTGGAGCTTGCGTGAGTTGCCGCGATTGAGCAGTTCGCGAATTCTCGCCGTCCGCTCCTTGAAACCCGGGTTGTCATACATCCACTCCCAGATCTCGGGCGCGGTTTTCAATGCCGCCAAATAAGCCTTCAGCGTCACTTTCGACAGGACCGGGTTCGCGTGGCTGAAGGAGTCCAACAGCATCGTCTCCACGTGCGGATCCAGCCGCCGCATGGCCGACTCGATCGCCACGGCCGCCGAATAATGGCCCGAATGCTTCGTCAGATACAGAAATAGGGTTCGCCTCGTCATTTCACCTGCCTGTTGCCAGCATACAAAACGGCGCTTCGGCAGGTCAAACAATCTGTTTGCCCCGGCGGCAAAGGCCAGGATGAAGGAAAATAGCATGAACTGACCGCCACTTCCAATCACCCCTGGCATGCGCCGATGTTGCAGTCAGTCACAACACCGGATAGGCTTCGGGCTCGTGAACGTGTGGGCTGGGATCGCATCACCATGAGGCACGGAACAATTTGCTTCATCGTGCCGCGAATCAATCGCACCGGCGGGTATGAGCGCCAGGCGATTACGCTGGCCCACGCGTTGCGGGCCCACGGTGCCAGACTCAGGGTGCTGACGGATAGCGAGCCGCTCGCGTCCCTCGAAGATTGTCGCGTGCTGCCCCACCGCACAATGCTCGGCACGTATCTCGCCTTTCGTCGCGAGTTCGCCGACGCCCGCGACAAGGGGCCGGTGGTTGTTCACCTGCATGCTCTGTACCGGTTCTCCGCCGTCGGATTGCGGGCTGCAATGCGGCAGCAATTGCCCACTCTTCTGAAGCTTCCATCCAGCACGGATGTGCGGCTGCTCTTCCGCTCGCCCCGACTGGCGCTGCGTCTGTTCCAGCCCACGCTCCAACGCGTCGATCGGTTCCTCTGTCCCAGTCACTTCGTCGCTGAGGAACTTCGCCCGTTCCTGCGGCGGCCCGAAGCCTCTGTGTATCTGCCCAATGGAGTCGACACGCGGCGTTTTTGCCCTTCCACAGCCGAGGAGCAGCGCCGCCAACGCGATCAGCTCGGCATTCGTTTCCAGCACGTCATGTTGCACGTTGGACGGCACGTTCCGCTCAAGGGCGGCGATGTCCTCATCAGGGCATTCGCGCAAACACGCGGCTCGCTCCCCGCCGACACGGGTCTGGTTTTTCTCGGGGACGGCGAACAGGCCGAGGCGTGGAAACATCTTGTCGATGAGCTCGGCATTGGACGGGCCGTCTTGTTTGCCCCAACACACGCCGAGCCCGAACGATATTTTCAGGCTGCCGACGCCTTCGTGCTGCCCTCCTTGCAGGAAGGGATGCCGAACGCCCTGCTCGAGGCCATGGCGTGCGGGTTGCCCTGCGTCGCATCGGACACCGGGGGGATTCGCGATGTCCTCGCCGACAGCTTTCCCGGTCAACTGGTCGCGCCCGGTGATGTGGATGCGCTCGCGGCGGCGTTGACGAAGCTGTTCCAACCCGCTATGCTTGTATTGGGTACGCAAATGCGCGAACACGTCGCCGCGCATTTTTCAATCGACATAGTGAGCCAGCGGCTGACCGCTTTGTACGATGAACTGATTCGATCAAACGGTTGATATGATGAAGGTCCTCTTTCTCACGCAAACTTGTGAACTCGGCCCGTCGAGCCGCTACCGCGTCTATCAGTTGCTGCCCTGGCTCCAGAAACTCGGCGTGGAATGCGAAGTGTCACCCGCCATCGATGAGGCGCTGTATCACCGACTCTATTGGGACCGGTCGGGAAGAGCTGCGCGCCTGGCCGCATTCTCGGCAACGTGGCGGCGACGGCGCCATGATCTGGTTCGCGTCCGTGACTTCGACGTCGTGTTTGTGCAAAAAGGCGTCTTCCCCGGCCTTTATTCCGGCTTCGAAAAGAAATTCGCCGCCCGTAAACCGCTCGTGTTCGACTTCGACGACGCAATCTGGCTGCCCCGTGTCGGCGGCCAGCGCGTGTTGCAGGCGTTACACCGCGAAGCGGCGGTTCAGGACATTTTGCGGCGCGCGGCAGCCGTGATCGCCGGAAACAACTTCCTGGCCGAGTACGCTTCGCGGTTCAACAAGACCGTCATGGTTGTGCCCAGCTCGATCCCCCTGGAAAACTACCCGCAGGCCCCCAATTCGCGTCTGGTCGGGTGGATCGGCAGCCGCACCACCCTCCCCTACCTCAAACCGTTGAAACCGGCATTCGAGATGTTGGGTATCACGCCCCGCGTCATTGCGTCAGGCAATCCGGCTCAACTCGGTTTCGAGACCGAGTTTCGCCCGTGGCGGTTGGAAACCGAATTGAGCGAACTGTCGCAAATCGGGATCGGCATCGCTCCGTTGCCGGACACGCCGTGGGAGCGCGGCAAGTGCGGCGTGAAGATCCTCCAGTACATGGCTTGCGGCATTCCCGTGGTGGCGTCTCCCGTGGGCGTCGCCCCGCTCATCATCACCCATGGCGTCAACGGTTTCCTGGCAACGCACATTGAGGATTGGACGCCGGCTCTGCACTCCCTGATGACCGACGCAAAGCTGCGCCAGCGGTTGGGCGCCGCCGGTCGAACCACGGTCGAGAAACGTTTCCGCGTGGAGCGCGCCGCGGACGCCGTTCATTCCGTGCTGCGTTCTCTCGCCTGAAATGCGCCGCCCGCCAGCACGCACACCAAGGGCATCACCGGCAGGCTGAACCGCAGATCGGCATAGCTCACCGCATGCACCAGCGTGACGTAGGCGATCAACGTCAACGGCAGGACGGTATCCAAACCCCGGGGCCGCCCCCGCCACAAACCGACCCCCAGCAGGCTCAGGTAGACAACCTGCAGGAGGATTGAGCCGATCAACTCGCGTTGCGCTGCGGACTCAAACCAGAACCGAACGCACTTGCGCGCGCAAATCTCTACGGCCTTTGCCGGATCGCGGGCCATCTCCTCCCACGCCGCTCGATAGAAAACGCGATCCATTTCAACAACGGACGCGCCGGGATGTTCCGAGTCGATTTGCCCGACTGCCAGCATCCACTTCGATTTCCCCGGTCCTTCCCACAGTCCAAGCGTCGGCTGATAATTCCCGATGAACGTGGTCACCCCGCCCCGCTCGGTCGCCACAGGAACAAACTCACCGCCCGTCACCACATAATTCCGGTACGTCCACGGCGCCACCACGATCATCATTCCGACAATCAAGATCGCCACCCGTGACAGCGGCACCCGGTGCAGATACGCCAGCGCCAACACCGCGACCGGCCACGCGAGAAACGTCGGCTTGCACAAATTCATTGCCGCCAACACTCCGCCCGCTGCCAGCCATTGCCACGGTCTCCCAGTACGGAATGCCGCCAGTTGCACGCACACGTACCCCGCCAATAAGAACGCCATCATCGTCTCCTTGCCGATAAAGGCGACCCGCCAGATGGCAAACGGATACACCGCCCACAATGCCGCCGCCCTCCAGTTTCGTCCCGCCAACAGGAACACCAGCCAGACCGTGACCGTGTCCAATAACGCCTGCAACCCTTTCGCAACGAGTGGCGAGCCCGCCACAGCCAGGAATCCCGGATAGATCGGCCCCCTCGACACATCGTCGTAGTGTCCATCCCGAATCGTCTGGGCGATCTCGCCGTAGCCATCGCCATCGTCCCTCAAATGCATCCGCGGCTGCACCGCCGGGAACAACACCAAGACAAACGCCAGGCGCGCAACCAGGGCGAGACCGAGACATATCAATATCGGGCGTGAGACCGTCGTCTGCATCGAAAATGGTGGGCGCGATAGGACTCGAACCTATGACCTCACGGGTGTGATCCGTGCGTTCTAGCCAACTGAACTACGCGCCCTTCCCCAAAGCGCCGCACCCTACCAGCCCCCCCGCCCCTTTTCAAGCCCTACATCGCCCCGAGACTCGACACTTGACATTCCGGTGCCGCGAGCGGTTCACTGAGCTGGAATCGGAGATAAATGCGGACGCCAGTAAACCGATGGCTTGTAATTAGGATCGCCATTCTTGCCGTCGCGGTGGGAGGTGGATTCTCAGGTGGGCGAACAGGCCAGTCAAGCATCGACTGGGAGGGATGTTGGATTATTTCTGCCGCGATCACTGTATCCACATTTGTCGGTTTAACCTACATGTATAAGACCCGTCCGGCCAGCATGCGCTGGGACGAGCCTTCATGGTTTGTGAGTCCGTTCAGAGGGAATTCGCAGCCTCTTCAGCTCTGGCACACCTGTGCGACAACTTCGATGGCCGCAGGACTTGGGGGACTTATTGGCGGTATTTCCAAACGGGCATACGCAGCCCTGCCGCAGCCCTCCGCGTTCGCTCTAATCGGGCTGGGCATCTGGATTGTGATAAAGATTTGGATGGCGACATTCCTCCGAGAGACAAACGAGTCAACCAAGTCTTGAGGTCGGGATTGCTCAAAGGCTAATCTGCGGCTATTCATGCAGACCGCTCCAAGCACACCGGCCAGCCCCGACCCGATCAGAGCCAATCCGTTCCGCCCCTTGGTCTTCCTCGCGCTGACGATTCTGGCCGCGTTGGCGGCGTTTTGGCTGCTGCTGGGTCAACGGTTTTCCCCGGAGAACTATCAAGCCGCGCCCAACGTGCCGGACACGGTCGAGTTTTTCTGGCTCGGAGCCGCGCTGCTGGCCGCCGTAGGCTTCCTGGTGGCAATAACACCGAAACGGCAACTGTGGCGGAAACTGGCACTCGGCGCGATTCCCGTGGCCGTCTCATCGCTTCTCATCCTCGTCAAATCGTTGCTGAACGCTCCTCTCCACCTGTACGACATGCTGCTGTTCTGCGTCGCTTGTGGCTGGACAACGTGGTTGTGGACACGGGGCTTGCCCGCCAACGACTCTCGGGCGGGCCAGTTCCCCAACGAACACCGGCTTGCGAAGATTCTTCGGGTTGCCGTATGGGGCTTCGTCGTCGCTCTCGCCCTCTATCAGTTCGGCCACCAGGTCTGGTATTTCAACAATCTGGCGCTGGGATATGCCGACTGTGGCGAGAACGCCCGGCTGATGTTCAACTCGATGACCAATCCCCATGAACTCTTCTTGCGCGTGAATCCCGACAAACCACTGTGCTACGACCATATCAATTTTGGCATCGTACCGTTTCTGCCCTTGTGGTCGCTCTGGCCCGATCTCAAGCTCACCATCCTCCTGCAAATCGTCGCCGTCTTCGGCGTAATCATCCCCCTCTTCTTCCTCGCCAAGCGCACCCTTCAATCGGAAGCGGCCGCCCTGCTCGTGGTGCTGATCTGGGTCTTGTATCCGTCAACATCACAATTCATATACAGCGCATCGTACGGTTTCCGCTGGGGCAACCTGTGTCTGCTGCTGTATTTCGTCGCCCTTGCCTTTTGGCTGCACGACCGCCCCGGCCCCGCGCTCGCCTGCGCGGTGTGGGCAATCTTGATCAAAGAGGAGGCGGCAATCGTCGTCGGCATGTTCGGCCTGTATCTCGCGCTGTTCACGCCCCGCAAACTCACCGGCGCCATACTCGCCGCCTCGGCTTTTGCCTATTTCCTCCTCGCCACCTCCGTGCTGGTCCCGCTCATCAGCGGACACAATTACGCCATGACCAGTTTCTTTTTCGACCTCGGCCATTCCCAACTGGAAATCCTTCTCTCGCCCCTGCTCAAGCCGGCCGTGTTCTGGGGAAAACTGGTCGAGCCGTCTTCGCTCTACTTCGCCGCCGTGCTTCTCGCCCCGCTTCTGTTTCTCCCGCTGCGAAAACCTTCCGCCCTGTTCGTCGCCTCGCTCACGTTCATCTTTTGCTGCATGAATTACATCCTGAAGACCATCAGCTTTCATTATCAGGCCGGACTGTTGCCGGTGATCTTCTGGGCCTTCGTCGCCGCGATCCAGCAACAACCCGAAGCCCGACGACGCTTCGCCACACTCGCGGGCGCGGCGGTTTCGTGCGCCGCCGTATCGGTGTTCCTCGGCGCGCAACCATGGAGCAAGAGCACCATGCCAATACACCCGTCGCCCCGCCGCCTCGACCTTGTCGAACGGGTTCGGCGGGAAATCAATCCCACCGGTTCGTTGTTCGCCACACAACGCGTCGCCGCCCATTTCGTCACGCAGCGTTACCTCTATCTCGATCCGCCTGCGCCCGACTCGATTGACTACGCGCTACTGGACCTGCGCGATTCGTGGCGCGGGTCCACCGACGACCTGCTCTGGCTGGAACGGCTCCGGCTCATCCAGCGCACCGTCGAGGCCAACCCCAATCTCCATCTAATCAGCGCCGAGGACGGCCTCCTGTTCTACGCCCGCCACGGACCGGCCCTCAACGCCCGAACCCTTGTCGAGCGCGAGCAGTTGCCGGCACGGGCCAACCGCCAGCGAGTTGACTTGGGCGGCGGGATCAGTCTCGCCGGTTTCACCATCCAACAAGCAGCGCCTGTTGCCAACCTCCCAATGGATCGCGTCCAGGTCACGGGCTTCTTCACCGTATCGGCGCATACCAACATCGACCTCGCCGTGCGTTGCCTTGTCAGCCTCAGCGATCTCGGCTACGTGGACACCTACGTATCTGAATTTCAGCCGCTCGGCCAATGCGTCTGGCCGGCATCCCGGTGGGAAACCAACAAATTCTACGAGGAACGCTTTATTGTCTCACTGCCCGGCGGACTGGCCCGCAGGATTTCGTCGGTCAACTTCACGTCGATGCCGCTCGACCAGTTGCCGTGAACCCGCGCTGCCCGGTCGCCTTCAGCCCTTGCGCATAACGGTGTCCCGTTTCCAATTCACGTCGTCCCGCTGGCGGTAATCGAGCGTGTAGTGCAAACCGCGCGATTCCTTGCGCTGCAGCGCGCTTTCGATGACCAGCTCCGCCATCAGCGCCAAATTGCGCAGCTCAATCAAATCCGCTGTCACCTTGTAGTCCCAGTAAAACTGGTTGATCTCATGCTGCAGGTTCTGGATGCGGGCGCGGGCCCGCAACAGCCGCTTGTCGCTGCGCACGATGCCCACGTAATCCCACATCAACCGGCGAATCTCACTCCAGTTGTGGGTCACCACAACCAATTCGTCCGGATCGGCCGCGTTGCCACTTTCCCACGCCGGCAGGTTGCTCTCGGGCATCGCCAGGTCCCGGTGCTGCCGCAGCGCCACGCGCGATGCCCGATGCGCGACCACCAGCGCCTCCAACAGCGAGTTGCTGGCCAGCCGGTTCGCCCCGTGCAATCCGGTGCATCCCACCTCCCCTGCCGCAAGCAGCCCCGCCACTTCCGTTTCCCCGTCCACGTTGGTTACGACACCGCCGCATTGGTAATGCGCCGCCGGCACCACCGGCAACGGCGACTGCGTCATGTCGTGACCGTATTCGAGGCATTTGGCGTAGATATTCGGAAACCGTTTCTTCACAAACTCGGGATCCTTGTGCGTGATGTCCAGGGACACGTAGTTCGCGCCCGTCCTCTTCATCTCCGCGTCGATGGCGCGCGCGACAATGTCGCGTGGCGCCAGGTCCGCCATCGGATGGTAGCGTTTCATGAACGCTTCGCCGTCCTTGCCCCGCAACACCGCCCCTTCCCCGCGCACGGCTTCACTGATCAGAAACGATTTCGCCCTCGGTTCGTACAGGCATGTGGGATGAAACTGCATGAACTCCATGTTGGCAACGCTCGCCCCCACCCGGTAAGCCATCGCCACGCCGTCGCCGCTGGCAATGTCCGGGTTCGTCGTGTACAGGTAAACCTTGCCCGAGCCGCCCGTGGCCAACAATGTGATCTTTGCGGCGAACACCTCGACCTGATTCCGCTTGTCCAACGCGTAGCATCCCAGGCACCGGTTCGGCCCGCTGAGCCCGAGCTTCTGGCTCGTGATCAGATCGATCGCCAGCCATTCCTCCAGCACCGTGACGTTCTTGTGTTTCGCCACCTGGGCCAACAGTGCCCGCTCGATTTCGCGTCCGGTAATGTCGCCCGCGTGCAACACCCGCCGCCGCGTATGCCCGCCCTCGCGTCCCAGGTCGAATTCCTTGGTGACAGGGCCGTTCTCGGCGGGATTCTCAGTCTCCTTCTGGGCGAATTTCACGCCAAACTCGATCAACTCCCGCACCAGCGCCGGGCCTTCCCCGACAATCGCGCGCACCGCCTCTTCCTTGCACAGGCCCGCGCCCGCTTCGAGGGTGTCGCGCACGTGCAATTCCAGCGAGTCATCCTTGGCCATCACCGCCGCAATGCCGCCCTGGGCGTAATTGGTATTGCTCTCCGCCCGCTGCTTCTTGGTAATGATCGCCACCGTCCCCGCCCCCGCCACTTTCAGCGCATACGTCAGCCCGGCGATGCCGCTGCCGATGATCAAAAAGTCGTAATTCCGTTGTGAGTTCTCTGTCATGGGTTGTCGAACCGTGAATCCATCGCCCCCTTTTCGCATCTTTAATATACGAAATTCGTGGAAATAACAAAATGAAACCTCGTTTTCAAATGGTATACGACAGCACGTCGTTGGGGGCCGAATCCGCACCGGCAGCCACCCGCGCGCCTGCCGATGAAGAACTCCTGGACGCGTACTCACGCGCGGTCGTCCACACCGCCGACCGCGTCAGCCCGTCGGTCGTCAAAATCGATGTCCAGCAACGGGGACCCGCGGGCCGATTGCCCCGGGGTGGCAGCGGATCGGGATTTGTCTTCACCCCGGATGGGTTCATCCTGACAAACAGCCACGTGGTCGATGGCGCGGCCCGTATTGAAGTCAGGCTCACCGACGGACGCGCCGCCCAGGCGTTCCTGATCGGAAACGACCCCGACACCGATCTGGCGGTGGTCCGTATCCACCTTCCGGAGCTTGCGCCAGTAACCCTCGGCAACTCAGCGTCACTGCGCGTTGGCGAAGTCGCCATCGCCATCGGCAATCCCTACGGATTTCAGTGTACCGTCACGGCGGGCATCATCAGCGCCTTGGGGCGATCCCTCCGCACCCAATCCGGACGCCTCATCGACGACGTGATCCAAACCGACGCCGCTCTCAACCCCGGCAACTCGGGTGGTCCATTGGTGAACTCGCGGGGCGAAGTCATTGGCGTGAATACGGCGGTCATTCTCCCCGCGCAAGGCATTTGCTTTGCCGTGCCGGTCGATACAGTGAAATTCGTGGTTGGCCATCTCATGCGCGACGGCAAAATCCGCCGCGCCTATATCGGTGTCGCCGGCCAGAACATTGACCTGCACCGTCGGCTGGTGCGGTTCCATCAACTGGCCAGCGACAGCGCGGTGCTTGTGATCTCGGTTGAGCACGGCGGCCCGGCCGCCGCGGCCGGGCTGGAGGAAGGCGACGTCATTGTCGCCCTCGATGGCCGCGCGGTCGCAACGATTGATGACTTGCATCGGATGTTGACCAGCGACACAATTGGATCGATGAGCAAACTGACTGTCCTGCGGCGGTCGGAGAAGCTCGACGTGGAAATTGTCCCGCGCGATTCACCGCGCACAGATTGACAGATCTTGAAAGCGATCCGCGTCCATCAATTCGGCGGTCCCGAAGTGATGAAGTTGGAGGAGGTGCCCGACCCGACACCGGCGGCGGGCCAGGTATTGGTCCGCCTCCGCGCTGTGGGTGTCAACCCGGTCGATACCTACGTGCGTTCGGGTGGTTACACGGTCAATATCACCTTCCCATTCATTCCCGGTTCCGACGGCGCCGGAGTTGTCGAGGCGGTCAACGGCCTGAAACGATTCAAGCGGGCTGACCGCGTATTCATCTTCGGGACCGTCAGCGGCATCCGCACCGGCGCCTATGCGGAACTGGCCGTCTGCGCCGAGTCGCAGGTTTGCCCGCTCCCCCCCACCGTCAGCTTCGCTCAGGGCGCCGCCATGGGCGTGCCGTACGCGACCGCCTGGCGCGCGCTCTTTCAGAAGGCCCGGGCCGTTCCCGGTGAAACCGTGCTGATCCACGGGGCCAGCGGCGGCGTGGGCATCGCCGCCACCCAACTCGCCGTGGCGCATGGACTGCGGGTCGTCGGCACTGCCGGCACGGACCGCGGACGCGAACTCGTGAAACAACAGGGCGCGCAGTACGTCCTCGACCATCACGCGCCGGATTATCTCGAAAAGCTGGCGGGATTTGCCGATGGACGCGGCCCGGATGTGATTTTGGAGATGCTGGCGAACGTGAATCTGGCGAAGGACCTCAGCGTGATTGCGCCAAGTGGCCGGATCGTGGTGATTGGAAATCGCGGTTCGATTGAGATCAACCCCCGCGCCGCCATGCAGCGCGAGGTGACGATTCTCGGCATGATGATGCCCAATGCACCGGAGCGGGACGTCGCCAGCATTCACGCGGCGTTGACAGCCGGGCTGGCCAACGGTACCCTCAAACCCGTCATTAATCAGGAGCTTCCACTCAACGATGCGCCGAAAGCACACGAATTGGTCATGCAACCCGGTGCCAGCGGAAAAATCATATTGGTCCCATAACATCATGCGACGATTTCTTATATTTCTTGTGGTGATCACTGCGATGGGCTTCACCGCCACGTCAACCCAAGCCGGTCTCTGGAACTCAGCCTACTACGCCGGTTGGATGCAGGACCGTTTGCCTGCCGATCAGGTGGATTTCACGGCGATGACACACGTCATCCACTTCGCGGTTGTGCCACGGGCCGACGGAACCCTGGACAGTGATACCAATGTCCTGTCGCCCTCAAACTCGACCGATCTGATTCTCCGTGCGCACGCCGCGGGCGCGAAGGTGTTGATCGGTGTCGGCGGTGAGAACAGCGCCGCTGGTTTCCGTGGGGCAACGAGTGATGCGAACCGAGCCTCTTTTATTGCCAACCTTGTGAATTTCGTCCTCACCCGCGGGTATGATGGCGTGGATTTGGACTGGGAACCTCTCCGGTCTCCTGACGCCCGCCAGTACACCAGGCTCGTTGTCGAGTTGCGCGGGGCTTTGGATGCTTGTCCCAATCGGCTGCTGTTGACAACGGCGGCCGTGTCTCAGCCCGACCTGCTGGCCATGCTGCAAAGCGATTTTGACCAAATCAACCTGATGACGTACGCCTTTTCCGGACCCTGGCCGGGTTGGCGGACGTGGTACAACGCGCCGATCTACGACGGCGGCCATCGGTTCGCGCCCACCGGGCAACCGGCGCCGTCGGTCGACGGAATGGTCAATGAATTCCTCGCGCATGGCGTCGCGGCCGGCAAACTCGGAATCGGGATTTGCTTTTACGGTTGTGTGTGGAGCGGCGGGCGCGGCACGTCCACGGGCGGCGCTGCGCTGCCGTGGCAATCCTGGGTCAAGCCGCCGACGATGGCCCCCCTCGCCTACGCCGAAATCATGTCCAGGTACTATCAGCCGCAACGGTACTTTTGGGATACGAACGCACAGTCAGCCTACCTCAGCATCAATCCGTTCGGCTCGGCCAATGACAAATTCATTTCCTACGACGATCCAACCACCTGCCACGCCAAGGTCGCCTATGCCCGACAAAAGGGACTCGGCGGCGTGATTATTTGGGAGTTGGGTGGCGGTTATCGGTCCGATCAACCCGCCGGCCAACGCGACCTGCTTCTGCAATCCGTCAAACAGGCGATTGCTGCACCCGACTCTGCGCTGACAATAAAAAACTAAAACCGTCCGTGGCGCGTTACAGAATCAAATTATCGATCAGATGGACTCTGCCCACGTGGACGGCGATCAGCGCCACATTGCCCTGCTGGACTTTCGCGACCGGCTCCAGCGTTTCGCCGTCAACAACCTGCGCGTAGTCGAGTCGCGCCGCCGGGGCCAGCCCCACGGTCCGCTGCATGGCGGCTTCGAGACGGTGCGCGTTGTGTTCGCCTTCGGTAAACAGGTCGCGCGCAACGTTCAGCGCCTTCCACAGCACCGTGGCCTGGACGCGCTCGGTTCCCATCAGCCGTTGGTTCCGACTGCTCATGGCCAGGCCGTCGGGCTCGCGGACGGTCGGGACCGCCACGATTTGGATCGGGTACGCCAGATCGCGCACCATCCGTTGCACCACTTTGAGTTGCTGATAGTCTTTCTGGCCGAACATGGCGAGGTCCGGCTGGACAATGTTGAAAAGCTTGGCCACCACCGTGCACACGCCGCGAAAATGGCCGGGCCGCCTTTCGCCTTCGAACCGCCGCGACAGGATTGTCTCCTCAACCCATGTCGCGGCAGCCAACGTCCCCCGAAAGCTTTCGGGGTACATCTCACCGTCTGACGGCGCAAAAACTACGTCGACCTGCTCGCGACCGCATAACTGGCTGTCGGCTTCCACGTCCCGCGGGTATTCCTTGAAGTCCTCGCGCGGGCCGAACTGGGTCGGATTCACATAGATGCTCACCACGACCGCCGCGTCCTGTGCCCGCGCCTGGTGGATCAGCGCCACGTGGCCCCCGTGCAGCGCCCCCATCGTCGGCACCAATGCCACCCGCCGGCCCGACCGCTTCAGCGCCGCCGATGCAGCCTGCATGTCGTGGATCGTGCGGACGGTGTCCATGTCGGGTGAAAATAGCTTTTCGTCCCACGCGCGTCACGGACAAAATCGGGGACGCATTGACAAGGCGCGGCGTTTTGTGTCTATTCGACTCGCTCATGACGGAATCCTACATACAGCAGTTGTTGGCCGAACGCATCGGCGGCAAATCGTTCGGCAAGAGCACCGCCATCTACAAATTTGAAAAAATCAAACGCGCGAAACGCGCCGCCCTCGAGGCGCACCCCCATGCGGAGTTGATCGACCTCGGCGTCGGCGAGCCGGATGAAATGGCGCTCCCGCTCAGCGTCCGCGCCTTGGCGGAAGAAGCGCAGAAACCGGAAAACCGCGGCTATGCCGACAACGGTGGTCCGGAATTTCGCAAAGCGGCTGCCCAATGGATGGACCGCCTGTTCGGCGTGAAAGGTCTCAATCCAGAGACGGATATCATCCACAGCATCGGCAGCAAGGCGGCACTGTCGATCCTGCCTGCAACGCTGATCAATCCGGGCGACGTGGCGATCATGACCGTGCCGGGCTATCCCGTGTTTGGCACCCACGCCAAATGGTTCGGCGGCGAGGTGTGCAATCTTGCCCTGACCGAGGCCAATGATTTTCTTCCCGACCTCGATTCCGTTCCGCGCGACGTGCTCAAACGGGCCAAAGCCATCGTGCTCAATTATCCGAACAACCCGACGGGCGCGAGCGCGACCCCGGAGTTCTTCGCGCGCGCCGTCGAGTTTGCCCGCAAGAACAGGCTGGTCATCATTTCCGACGCGGCTTACGGCGCGCTCGTGTTCGAGGGCAAACCGTTGTCGATCCTGTCCGTGCCCGGCGCCAAAGACGTGGCCGTCGAGCTCCACTCCATGAGCAAAGCGTTCAACATGACCGGCTGGCGCCTGGGTTTTGTCTGTGGCAATCCGCTGCTCGTAGCGGCTTACGGCAACGTGAAGGACAACAGCGACAGCGGCCAGTTCCTGGCGATTCAGAAGGCCTGCGCGGCGACGCTGGCTCATCCGGAGATCACCGCGAAAATCGCCGCGAAATATTCCCGGCGGATGGACCTGTTGGTTGCCTGCCTGCGCAAGTTCGGCTTCAATGCGACCAAACCAAAAGGTTCGTTCTTCCTCTACGTGCGCGCGCCCAGCGCCGTGGTGGACGGCGATGACTGTCGGACCGCATTCAAATCGGCGGAAGACGCCTCGCAATGGTTGATCACCCAGAAGCTGATCTCGACAGTGCCCTGGGACGATGCCGGGCCATATCTCCGCTTCTCCGTCACCTTCGTTGCCAAAGGCGAGGCCGACGAGCGCCGCGTCATCGCCGAGATCGACAAACGCTTCGCGGGACTGAAGTTCGAGTTCTAATGCATCCACAAGCTCCAGGTTGTAGCCGCGAATCTCATTCGCGGTCTGGATGCAGTTGTGGGGCGGGATGCCCCCTCCGTTTCGGGGTATCCCGCTGCGGCGCGATACCCACACGACAGGCATTGCGCCCTACAACTTCGCTTCTTAGCATTTCCTCTCCCCTCCGGGGGAGAGGATTAAGGTGAGGGGGCAGTCGTAAAGTTGTGAAACGATCTCTGGGCCATGAACCAACAACCTGACGACTCGGCCGCGAAACCCGACGCGGTGGATTTATACGTCAGCGAGTTTCAACGGCGGTTCCACGACTTTGAGCAGGCCCGCCAGGCCGAGCTGCGCCACATGAAACACGATTTCGTCGCCCGACTCTTCAGCGATCACGTCGCGCTCGGCGACAAGCCCACCTACGATTACATGCTGCAGGGAATGCTCAACGACCGCGAACGGGACAAGCTGGAAACGGATCCGGGCTTTACCAAGGCGTGGCGAATCTTTGTGGACCTCTGTTGGCTGAAGAAACGACTCGTCCGCGCCGCGCTCCTCCTCGGCGCCATCATCTTCGTCCTCGCGGCGGCAGCCCTGGCGTTTCTCGCCATCCCCTACGTCGCCGGCCCGAACGCGAAGTGAAGCAGCAGTTAGCGGAAACTCTGGGCTTCGCCAGGGAACTTTCCGGATTCGACTTCGCTCTTGTAGGCCGCGAAGGCTTTGCGCATCTCCTCCGCGAGATTCGCGTAGCGTTTGACGTGCTTGGGCGTGAACCAGGTGAACAACCCCAGCATATCATTGCTCACGAGGACCTGGCCATCGCAGTGCGGCCCCGCGCCGATGCCAATCGTCGGCACGGAAACGGATTTAGTCACCTGTTCCGCCACAGAAGTCGTCGTGCCTTCGATGACCATGGCGAACACGCCCGCCTGTTCTATCGCCTTGGCGTCCCGTAACACTCTCTCTGCGGATTGCGGCGTGCGTCCCTGAACCTTATAGCCGCCCGTCTCAAGAATCGATTGCGGCAACAGACCGATATGACCGAGGACGGGAACCCCCGTCCCAACCAGCGCGCGTACCTGGTCGAGAACCGATTCGCCGCCTTCGAGCTTGACAGCCTCCGCCCCGGCCTGGATGAAGCGGCTCGCGTTCTCCAGCGCCGTGCGCACGGTCGAGTACGTCATGAACGGCATGTCGGCGACGACCAGCGCCCGGGGTTTGGCGCGGGCGACGGCCTTGGTATGATGAACCATCTCGTCCATCGTGACCGGCAATGTGTTTTCGTAGCCGAGCACGGCCATGCCCAGCGAATCGCCCACCAGAATCAATTGGATGCCGACCTCGTCCATGATCTTCGTCGTGAAAAAATCGTAGGCGGTCAGCGCCGAGATTTTCTGGCCCTGCCGTTTCATCTCGCGCAACTTGTGGATATTGATCCTGTCTTCGTTCATGACGGACTCACCAGTCGTGCTGGACAAATGTAACCTGTCCATCTCCCGCCGGCAACTCCCGCAACAGCATCCGCACGGTCTTGCCCGTGCCCTTGATGATCAAATCCGGACGAATGGTCGATAGCGGCAGCAACACGAACCGCCGCCCGGCCATCCGCGGATGCGGCACGACAAGGTCCTTCTCCAAAATTTCCTTTTCGCCGAAATACAGGATGTCGATGTCAATCGTGCGCGCGGCGTTCTTCGGCAGGTTCCGGTCGCGTCCGTGGGCCACCTCGTACGCCGCAACTTTCTTCAATAGCGTTTTTGGCGCACCCGTGAATTCGATTTCCAAGACCGCGTTGAGGAACTTCGGCGAATTCGGCAGGCAACCCACGGGCTCGGTCTCGTACAGCGGCGACGCAACGTGCCAGCCCTCGGGCGATAAACTCAGCAGGTAGGCCTTCGCCTGCTGCAGATGCCGTAGTCGATCACCCAGGTTCGAGCCAAGGCCAAGCCCAACTTTCATTTCGGATTTCGGACGTCGAATTTCGAATTTTCCAGCTGTGAATTCTTTACTTCGGATTTCGGATGTCGAATTTCGAATTTTCTCTCTTTATGGCTGGGCCGCAGCCGTCGTATCCCGCGGCTGGATGACAATCACGCGTCCCATGATGACCCAGGTACAATTCGCCTGCCGGCAAATCTGATCCAGCAGGCGCGCGGACGTGATGTTCTTGCGACGGACAGTGATCTTCGCCGGAGTCGCCGGCGCTGTGGCCGGAGCCGCCTGCGTGGTTGGTCGCGAAACAAACGTCATCGGATGTGACACCGCGTAACGAAAATCAAAGTGACTCACGTGGCTTGCCTGGCTGGCGTCGTGCCATGCTTTCAGGGCGTCATCCAGTGAAACACTTTCCACATCAACCTCTGAAATCACCGTTTGGTCCAGCGACTTCTGGATGTCTTTCGCCCGCGGGCTGGACGACGGCAGCTCGTTGCGTCCCTGATGCGTCGCGCACGCTGAAAGAATGGCGGCGGCCAGCAGGGCGATGGTTAGCTCTCGTTTCACGGCCTGGCCCATACGAACATTCGGCTACCGGAGCCCCAACACATCTTGCATGTCGTACAGCCCCGGCTTCTGCGTCACGGCCCACTTGGCGGCGCGCAACGCACCGCGCGCAAACGTCTCGCGGCTGCTGGCGCGATGGGTCAACTCGATGCGTTCCCCTGCGGTGCCGAACGTGACCGTGTGATCACCCACGACATCGCCGATACGCAACGCGTGCGCAGGAGCGTCCTTCCCGCGAACCTGTTTCAGTACTTCCTGAAGCCGTTTTGCCGTGCCGCTGGGCGCGTCCTTCTTCGCCGTGTGATGGGTTTCGACGATCTCGGCTTCCCAGCCGGGACCGACGATCTCGGCAACCTTTTGGGTGACCCAAAACAGCGTATTGACGCCCGTGCTGAAATTCGCTGACCAAACAATGGGAATGGACTTGGCCAACGCGCGCACGGCACTTTTTTCGGCTTCGCTGTGTCCGGTCGTTCCAATGACGAGGGCCTTCTTGTGGTTGGCGGCGATCTTCGCAATCGCGGCGGTCGCCTCGCGCGCGGAGAAATCGACCACGACGTCGCCCGCAGCGATCACTTTTGTGAGATCGTCGCCCTGATCGATCTCGCCAGCCAACCGAAGTTCCGGATCGCTGGAAACAGCCGACGCAAGGGCGCGGCCCATGCGGCCTTTGGCGCCGCAAATGATGATGTTGACCGGGCTCACGCTTTCACCAAGCCGAGGGCTTGCAGCGTCTTCCTCAGTTGCGCGCGGTTGGCGTCGGCCAGCGGCACGAGCGGCAGCCGATAGGTCTCTTCGATCAGCCCCATCATTGCCATCGCCGCCTTGACGGGAACCGGGTTGGTCTCGATGAACAGGTCTTTGAAGAGCGGAAATACTTTCGCGTGGATGCGGCCCGCGCGCTCGAAATCGCCTTTCAACGCCGCGTGGGTCATTTCCGTCAGCTCCCGCGGGATCACATTGGACACGACGCTGATGACGCCGACCGCGCCGACGCTCATCATCGGCAATGTCAGCGAATCGTCCCCCGAGAGGATGCAGAATTCGCGGTCGACCATCCCGCGCAACTGGCTGACACGATCGACCACGCCGGTGGCTTCCTTGAGCCCGACGATGTACTGCGGCAAATCGCGGCGCAGGCGCGCCATGGTGTCGTTGGAGATGTCCACACCGCAACGGCCGGGGATATTATACATAATGATCGGAATCTCGGCCGCTTCCGCGATGGCGCGAAAATGCGCGTACAGCCCCGCCTGGGATGGCTTGTTGTAATAAGGCGCCACCTGCAGCGACGCGTCCGCCCCGACCTTCTTGGCGTGCTGGGTCATGAAAATCGCTTCGTCAGTCGAGTTCGAGCCTGTGCCCGCGATGACTTTGCATCGTTTGGCGGCGAATTTCACCACCAGCTCGATGACGTGGTTGTGTTCCTGGTGATCGAGTGTCGGCGACTCGCCCGTCGTGCCGCAGGGAACAAGGCCGTCAACGCCCGCGGCGACCTGCTGCTCGACAATCTGCCGCAGCCGCGGTTCATCGACTTTCCCGTCTTTCGTAAACGGCGTGACCAACGCTGTGTACGTGCCAGTAAACATAGGTGCCGTCATCATAGGCCACGACGGGGCATTTTCAAGTGAGAACGTCTGGTCCGTCCTTTCGCAACGGTTTCAAGATCGAGGGCCGCGCCGCGGCACATACAGCACCGACACCATGGTCAGCACGATCTCGTCGGCCTGGTTCCGCGCGGTGTTGCGAAACCGGACAATCCCGCGGTCCGGATGTGAGCGGGACGGCCTGACTTCGAGCACTTCGACTTCCACATGCAGCGTGTCGCCCGGCCGCACCGGCCGCAACCAATGCAATTCCTCAAGCCCCAGACCGATCGATCCGCCGGCAATGCGAACCTCGCTCTGCGCGATCAAACGCATGGTGATCGCCGCCGTGTGCCAGCCGCTGGCCACCAGACCGCCGAAGATCGACTCCCGCGCCGCCACGGGATCGGTGTGAAACGGCTGCGGGTCGTACCGGCGCGCATAGTCGAGGATTTCGCCTTCGGTGAACGTGTAGCCCGCCGAGCGGAAGTGGTCGCCAACCCGAATGTCTTCCAGGAAGCGCTCGCTCATGAGGAACCGGCCCGCAACTTTTGGTAATGCCGATCCAGCGCGCTGTCGCTACGGCATACGAGGAACGACCGCGCCATCACGCCGTACACTTCACCGCGCGAAACCTTAACCCGGCGGGCTGGGTCAAGCGGGTTTTGGACGCGGAGCCGGGCGATGGTCATGAGGCCGATCCAGATCGGCCAGATGCAGGCCAGGCGGAGACGGGCTTGGCTGCGCGGAATCTTCAGTGTGTATTGCCAGCCGGCGTCGAGATGCCCAACCGCCGTGTTCAGCCAGCCGGCGTACAAGGCGCGAATTGTGTCAAAGCTTTCGGGATCGAGCAACGCGCGCGGGTCCTTGACGGGCAGATAGCATCGGCCGATGCGGAGGTCCTTGGGGATGTCGCGCAAGACGTTGACCAGTTGCAGTCCTTTGCCGAACCGCACGCCCAATTTCTCCATTTCTTCACTGCTCCAACATGCCAAATCCTTCAAATGCGCGATGCACATTCTCGTCCAGAACTCGCCCACGCACCCGGCGACCATGTACGTGTAGTGGTCGAGTTCATCATCGGTGGACAACGCAACCAGATCGTGCTCCGTGTCGCCGGGGAAGCGCTGAAGGTCGAATATCTGTCCGGTGATGATGGTCTTGAGCAACTCCTGGATGCGGCGGGCGTCGGCTTCTTCCAACCGCCCCATCTCGACGACGCAATCTTCGAGCCGTCTCAGCAACTCCGTCTCGGCGGCGGACGCTTGATGCTCGGCGATGGCGCCCAGGTCGGGCACGTGCGAAAGGTTTTGAAGCTGCTGCAGCGCGGCGATGCGTTTGGCGCGCGGCACGGCCCTGGTATCCGCAATCGTGTCCGTCGCCCGCGCCAGCAGGTAGGCCAGCGAAACTTGCGGGCGAATGGCCGGCGGCAAGACGCGCAGGGTCAGGTAGAACGAGCGCGACACGTCGCGCAGGAGCGGGCCGATCAATTCCGTTTGTGATGTCGTGGTGGTCATCCTCTGTGGCGAGAATCGTATTAGATGGTCGCAGCGTTGGCGGTCATGGGCGCCACGATACGGCGGGCCGAAGCGGGCTGCAAGCCGGGAAGAAGTCTCTGATTATCGACGAGGCCCCGCACCTTCCGCTCTTGTAGTTTCGGCCAGCCCGCCACATACTCGGTCCATGCGGAACCGAATGCTTGCGCGAATTGTGTGCGGACTGGCCATGCTGCTCGTGGCGAAGTTCGCGTCTGCGGATTCGACAAACGCGCCCGCGATAGCTCGCGATCCGCGCTACCCGGCGCATTGGTGGACCCCGGCGCCGACGAACAACGTGCCTGCGTGGGAGATCCTGCCGCAGGAGGCCGGTCCCGGCGAAGTCATCCTTTCCAAGCGCAACGAACTCGGCCTGCTCTCCAATTTCGCCGCCACACCCTTCACCTTCCGCGGCAAACGCTACGCGAGCCTGGAAGGGTTCTGGCAAATGATGAAGTACCCCGAAAACGCCGACGATCCCCGAGCGACGTTTCCCGGTGTCCAGTGGAAGTTCACACGCGATCAGGTGGCGCAGATGACCGCCTTCGACGCCAAACATGCCGGCGATCTCGCTAATGAGAACATGAAAAAGATGGGCATCACCTGGGTTACGTTCGAGGGCGAGCGTATGGACTACAAACCGGCCACGCCCGGTGAGCATTACAAACTAATCGTCGAAGCCACCCGCGAGAAGGTTCGCCAAAACCCCGAAGTGCAGAAGGTGCTGCTCGCCACGGGCGATCTCATCTTGAAGCCCGATCATCATCAGGAGCCCGATGCGCCCGCCGCGTGGCGCTATTACGAGATTCTGACGATGATCCGCGCCGAATTGCAACGAGCCGGTACCAATTCCGCCGCTCAGTCGCGCTGATACATTCCCACCAACTCCGCCTGCGCGAGAATGTGCCCCTTCATTGCCGCTTCCAGTTGGTAACGCTTCACTCGCGGCGCGAGATTCAGTTCCGCATCCAGCGCGTACAGCCGGAAGTGATAATGATGCACGCCATGCCCGCGCGGCGGACACGGTCCGCCGTAACCGACGCGTCCGAAATCGCTCACGCCCTGCTTCAAGCCAGACACAGCCGCAACCGTGTCAGTCTTCGCCACGTTTTCGGGCAGGTTGTCCGCACCACTGGAAATGTTGTAGGCGACCCAATGCACCCAGGTGCCGCCGGGCGCATCCGGGTCGTCGGCGATCAACGCGAAACTTTTCGTCCCCGCCGGTGCGCCTTCCCACTTCAACGCCGGTGACGCATCCGCTCCCTCGCACGAATGTGTCGCCGGCATCGGCTGATTGTTCCGAAAACTCGGGCTGCTTAAAGTGAATTGTGCCATGTTCGCCTCCTTTTGCTGTCCGCGCGCCCAGACGCACGCGCCCAACAACATCGCGACAACGCAAACGTTTGTTCTCATCACGGCCTCTGCTCGTTTCGTTCTCGGTCGAATCTTCGCGCCGCGCACGCACTGCTGTCAATAGCGTGACATCTGCCGTGCAAGCAGCTTGAAGGAGCGAGAAATCGCCGCGGAAGCTTACGATTACGGCGCGATCACGGCACCGCCCACAGGAACCAGTTGTGGTTGATGAAATGTTCGATTTGCTGGACCGTCTGCCGGGCCTTGCGGTCAACCGCTTCCGTGGTATTGAACGCGTTGTGCGGCGTGAGGATCACGTTGGGCCGGCCCAACAGCGGGAAATCCGATTTACCCGAACGCAGCGCCACGGCCAGCGTGCTTTCCTCCTCATAGACGTCCAGCGCGAGTCCGCCGAGGTATCCTTCATCGAGCAGCAGCACCATGTCCTCCGTTGGGGTGAACTCGCCACGGGCGACATTGACGAACACCACTCCGCGCCGCGCTCTCTTGAGCGTCTCATAGCAGAAGTAGTTCACGTTTTCCTTGGTCAGGTTCATCGCGCAGACGATGATGTCCGCCCACACCAGGCCCTCATCCGGCTTCACATACGAAATGTGTGCATGTCTCTCAACGATATCGACGCCGTGCACCTGCATGCCCAACGCCTGACCGATTCTCACGACCTCAGCCCCGATGTTGCCCACGCCAACGACCAACAATTTTTTCCCGGCGCACTCGCTGCCGGTCAATCCATCCCGTTGAAAGGCGGGGAACTGGGCGATTTGGGCGGGCAACTTCCGCAGCAGGGCGAGGACGAGCAGGATCGTCTGCTCCGCCACCGCGCGGCTACAGTACAGCGGCAGGTACCCGCATGGAATCCGCTGCCCGACCAGATGATCGTAACCGGTCGTTCGTGAGATGACGCCCCTGACTTTCCCGGCCCACGACGGCGGGATGACCGACTGCGTGCGGATGCTGATGAGTTCGGCGGGCGGTTCGGTGTGACCCGCTTCCTGAATCGTTTTGAATGTGAAACGTGCCGGCAAAGTTGACGGCAGGTGTCGCTGCAACGCCCCGATCTCCTCCTCGAACGCCTCGTAGAATTGGACATTCATTCTGCGCCATTGTAGCAAATGCAGGGCCAGCCCCGAAGAGGTTTGTTCGCAAGAAATGGTGGACGATACAGGACTTGAACCTGTGGCCTCTTCCATGTCAAGGAAGCGCTCTAGCCAACTGAGCTAATCGTCCCCGCGCAACTGCTCGCATACTACAGGCCGTGTGGGAGGGTGTCAACTGGCCGGGGAATGCCGTAGTGGGGTCGGTTGTAGCCGCGAATCATATTCGCGGGTAGTCGTGTTGCGCGACGGCTGGGGACCGCGAAAGAGTTCCGCGGCTACAAAAACGTTTGCCACTCGACATTTTCGGTGAGAGGCTGCATATTCCAGCCGCGCGCAGGGCGTGTCGCGCATTCAAATCAAATACTCGGAGGAATTCATCATGGCACTGAACGTTGGCGACAAGGCACCGGATTTTGAACTGACCACGAAATCGGCTGAGGGCCCGAAGAAGATCAAGCTCAGCGGCAATTTCGGCAAGAAGAACACCGTCCTGCTGTTTTTCCCGATGGCGTTTACGGGCGTGTGCACGAAGGAGATGTGCGAAGTGAGCCAGGGATTGGGCGCATATTCCGGGCTCAATGCCGACGTGCTGGGCATCAGCGGCGATAATCCGTTCGCGCAGGGCGCGTGGGCGGAGAAGGAAAAGATCAGCGTGCCGCTGCTGTCGGATTACGAGCACAAGGTCGCCCGCGCCTACGGCATTGCCTACGACAGTTTCCTGCCGCAAAAGAACCTCGGCATGAGCGGCGTCGCCAAGCGCTCGGCGTTCGTCATCGACAAGCAGGGCGTCGTCCGCTACGCCGAATCCAGCGATGACCCCGGCCAGTTGCCGAACTTCGAAAACATCAAAGCCGCCCTGGCGCAGTTGAAATAGCGCGGGGAACGTCTGCTGGCGGGGGCGAGGCCATCGAGATTCATGGTGATAAAAAAGTTGTACTGTGAGAGTTTTCCTCATAGTGTACCCGGTGAGATCGAATTTAGTGTACAGCTGACAGCGAAAGTGAGAGAATTTCTCACAAGTTGCTTTCTATGGCGCGAAGATTGCAGATGATGAGGGTAAGCTCATGCTCATAGCATTCACCGTTGGGAATTTCCTGTCCTTTAAAGAAAGGGCGACTTTCAGTATGGAGGCGGCAAACATCACTGAGTTTCGTGATACGAACGTCTTCTCGGACTCAGGAGAGAGCCTTCTGAAAAGCGCTGTGATCTACGGTGCGAACGCGAGCGGGAAGAGCAACCTCTTTAAGGCGATGAACCTGATGCGGACCATGGTAATCGGTTCTTCGCTGCAGACTCGGCTCGATCAAGAAATTCCTGTGCAAAAATTCAAACTCAGCACTGAATGCGAGTCTGAGCCGTCATTCTTCGAGGTTGTTTTCTTAAAGGAGGGGGTGCGCTATCGGTACGGCTTCGAGTTGGACCCGAAGACTGTTCGGTCTGAGTGGCTGTTCTGGGGGAAAGGCGGGGATTCAAAGGAAACTGTCGGATTCACAAGAGAAGAATCAGTCTTTAACATGAAGAATTTCGGCGAAGGGCTAGGGCTCGACCAGAAGACGAGGGCAAATGCTCTTCTCCTCTCTGTGGCCGCCCAGTTTAATGGTGAGATATCGACGAAGGTGGTTAATTGGTTTAGTGCTTTCTCCGTGGTGGCGAGTGTACCAGGATGGGTGTGGGATGAGAGCTTGCGGGGTTCTACACTTACAACGGCAAACTTGAAGAACGAGGAATACAAGAAGGAGATTCTGACCTTCATGAGGATCGCGGATATCGACATCCACGATTTGGAGGTGGAACTGATGCCTGATGATTTTTTCCCCTTTCCTAAATCGGCATCCGAAAACGTGAAGAAGTGGGTCCGCGACGCGTATCTGACTAGAGTGTTTACCAGACATCAAAAGTACGATTCGGAGAAGAAAGCCGTTTCGCTAGAGAGATTGCAGTTGGAGAGTGAGGAATCAGAGGGCACCAAGAAACTATTCGCAATGGCGGGACCTATCCTTGATAGCCTGAAAAAGGGTACGGTCCTAGCGGTCGATGAGCTTGACGCACGAATGCATCCCTTGATCACGCGGTTCCTTGTGAGCCTCTTCAATCATTGTGCAAATAGTCGCTGCGCACAGCTGATTTTTGCAACACACGACACGAACTTACTGATTGAATGCCCGTTTCGCCGTGATCAGATATGGTTCACGGAAAAAGACAAGTATGGTGCAAGCGATATCTACTCGTTGGTGGAGTTTAAGGAGCCGGAGTCGGGTAAGAAGGTGCGTAAGGACGCGTCGTTCGGCAAGGACTACATTTTGGGTAAGTACGGGGCAATCCCATTCATTGGGGACTTAAAAGCGCTACTATCGCACGAAGATGCCAGATAAACCTTGGGAGAAGCGCTGTGCATATGCGAGGAAGGTTGCTGAGCGAGACCCGCGCACAAAGATCCTAATTGTGTGCGAGGGGGCGAAAACAGAGCCGAACTACTTCAGAGGGTTTCCCGTCGACAAAGAGGTTGTGGATGTCCAGATTGAAGGGGAAGGACTTAACACGGATGTGTTGGTCGAGCGTGCAATGGAAATGAGCCGACGGGCAGTGGCGTTGAAGAGGCCATATAATCAAGTGTGGTGCGTATTTGATCGTGACTCCTTTCCTGGGGACAGTTTCAATCGGGCACTGCAACTTGCTCGCGGCAATAGAATCAGAGTGGCATATTCGAACGAGGCCTTCGAACTGTGGTACCTACTTCATTTTGTGTTTCATGACACAGGAGTGACGCGCGGGAAATATTGTGAAATGCTGACAGTTCGGCTAGGGCGCGAGTATCAGAAGAATGATCCCACTATGTACGAGACGCTTCTTTCAATGCAAGGCGTCGCTACGCGGAACGCCGGAACCTTGTTGTCACGGTACAAGCCATGCAACCCCGCCAAGGACAATCCGTCAACAACGGTTCATGAATTGGTCGAAGAGTTGGGGAGATTCGTTCCTGAATAATGGTGGTCAGCCGGTTCGTTGCGTAGGCGTAACTTCAACGGTTGTTTTCCCCAGAACGTTGAGTTGGCTGAACTGTCGCTCTTGTTTGTTCCTCCGTGATCGAAAACGACGCGATTCAGGATGAGACAAGGCAAACTCGCCCTTTGGGATTATGAGTCCCTTGCACGAGCAACGAGCTGCCTAGCCACCCCCTGCTTGCCTAACGCCTAGCGCGCCGTATAATGAATCGGCATGGCACCGGCACATAATCTGTTCAATTCCCTGCAAACGTTCGAGCTTGGCGGCGGGCGCAAGGGCAAGTTGTATTCCTTGCCGGCGCTGGAAGCGGCGGGCGTGGGCAAGGTTTCACGGCTGCCGGTCAGCATTCGGATCGTGCTGGAATCGGTGTTGCGCAATGTCGATGGCAAGAAAGTGACCGAGCGCGACGTGCGCACGCTGGCCAACTGGAACGCCAAATCGCCCGCGCAGGAGGAAATCCCGTTCATTGTCGCCCGCATCGTCTTGCAGGATTTCACGGGCGTGCCGCTGCTGGTCGATCTCGCGGCGATGCGGTCGGCCGTCGCCCGTCTGAAGAAAGACCCGAAGATCGTCGAGCCGCTGGTGCCGGTCGATCTGGTGGTCGATCACTCCGTGCAAGTGGACTTTTTCGGGACCGCCGACGCGCTGAGGCTGAACCTCGAAATGGAGTTCAAGCGCAACCGCGAGCGGTACGAGCTGCTCAAGTGGGGCCAGCAAGCGTTCAAGACGTTCAAGGTCGTCCCGCCGGGGATCGGCATCGTGCATCAGGTCAATTTGGAATACCTCGCCAAGGGCGTATTAACGACTCAACTTCCAACGCCGAACGCTCAACGCTCAACGCTCAACGAGCCGCTGTATTACCCCGACACGCTGGTTGGGACGGATTCGCACACGACGATGATCAATGGGCTCGGCATTGTCGGCTGGGGTGTGGGCGGCATCGAAGCCGAGGCGGGCATGCTCGGCCAGCCGGTGTATTTTCTGACGCCGGAAGTCGTCGGCGTCCACATGACGGGCGCGCTGCGCGAAGGCGTGACCGCGACCGACCTGGCATTGCACGTCACACAGATGCTGCGCAAGGCCAAGGTGGTGGGCAAATTCGTTGAGTTTTTCGGCGCCGGCGCGGCCTCGTTGCCCGTGGCCGACCGCGCCACGATCGCCAACATGGCGCCCGAATACGGCGCGACGATGGGATTCTTCCCCGTGGACGATGAGTCGCTCAATTACCTGCGGGCGACGGGCCGCACCGACGAGCAGGTCGTTGCGTTCGGCAATTATTTCAAGGCGCAGAACATGTTCCGCATCCCGCGCAAGGGCGAGGTCGATTACAGCGTCGAACTCGAACTCGAACTCGCCGACGTGCAGCCGAGCGTCGCCGGCCCGAAACGTCCGCAGGACCGCATCGAGCTGTCCGAGCTAAAGAGCACGTTCGTCGACCTCTTCTCCAAGCCATTGGCGGAAAACGGCTACAACAAGCCCGGCGCGGAATTGAGCAAACGGGTGGGCGTGCACCTGGGTTCACGGACGGCGATGGAACCGCCCCACGAAGGCGACGAGGCCAAGGACCGGGTCTCGGCCAGCGAATCGGAGATGCGCGATGATCGTCCGTCGCCCGATGCGGTCGACGCGCTGGAGGCGACTCGCAACGGCGATTACCAGATCGGCCACGGCTCGGTCGTCATCGCGGCGATCACGAGTTGCACCAACACGTCCAACCCGAGCGTGATGTTGACAGCGGGCCTGCTGGCGAAGAAAGCCGTCGAGCGCGGGCTGCAGGTCCCCGCGTACGTGAAAAGCTCGTTGGCCCCGGGATCGCGCGTGGTCAGTGACTATTTGGCGAAGACCGGTTTGCAGCGGTATCTGGATGCGCTCGGCTTCAACCTCGTCGGCTACGGGTGCACGACCTGCATCGGCAACTCGGGGCCGCTCCCCGCGCCGATCGAAGAGGCGGTGACCAAGAACGACCTGGTTGCCGCCAGCGTGTTGTCGGGCAATCGCAACTTCGAGGCCCGTATCCATTCCAGCGTGAAAGCCAATTTTCTCATGTCGCCGCCGCTGGTGGTCGCGTTCGCGCTCGCGGGCCGGGTGGACATCAACCTGACGACCGATCCCATTGGCAAGGACAAGAACGGTCGGGACGTGTACCTGCGCGATCTGTGGCCGACGATGCGCGAAATCCGCGACGCGATGAAGAGCGCGCTCAAGCCGGACGTATTTCGCGCGTTGTACAAGGATTTCGCGGCGCAGAACCCGGCGTGGAACGAGATTGCGTCGTCCGTGGGCACCGTCTATCGCTGGGACGCCAAGAGCACGTACATCCAGGAACCGCCGTTCTTCGAGGATTTCTCGATGACGCCCGGCGCCGTGGCCGACATCCGCGGCGCAGGCGCGCTCGGGATTTTCGGCGATTCGGTGACCACCGACCACATTTCGCCCGCAGGCAGCATCAAGAAGGATTCGCCGGCGGGCAAATATCTGGTCCAGCAGGGCGTGGAGCCTGTCGATTTCAACAGCTACGGCGCGCGGCGGGGCAACGATCGTGTGATGACGCGCGGCACGTTTGCCAATGTGCGGATCAAGAATTTGATGCTGCCCGGCATCGAAGGCGGCGTGACTAAATACAAGGGTCGGCCGACCACGATCTACGATGCGGCGATGCAATATCAGGAAACGGCTGTCCCGTTGGTTGTTTTTGCCGGACAGGAATACGGCACGGGAAGCTCGCGGGATTGGGCGGCCAAGGGGACGCGGCTGCTGGGTGTGCGGGCCGTTGTCGCCCAAAGTTTCGAGAGGATTCACCGCTCCAACCTCGTCGGCATGGGAGTGTTGCCCTGCCAATTTGAGGAGGGCACGACCGCCCAGACCCTCAAACTCGACGGTTCGGAAATGTTCGACATTCTGGGTCTGACCGGCAATCTCGCGCCGCGCCAGGGCTTGACGCTGGTGATCCATCGCGCCGACGGCGCTCAGGAGAAGGTGCCTCTCACCGCCTGCCTCGATACGCCCATTGAAGTCGAATACTACCGCCACGGGGGGATTTTGCCCTTTGTGCTGCGGCAGCTCCTCAGCTAGCCGTCCGCCGAGAATCTGGATCGGGTTGCGGCCGAGTTGTCGCCCGTGAAGCCCGCGAAGGAAGTGCCAACACCGACGAAATGACCGGCGTTCACGAGGTTTGTGAGCACAATTATGATTTGGACTTATCCGTTTGACAAACCAGCCCCAGGGGATTGTGGATTACGGAAGGCGTGATAGCTATCGTGGACGTGGTAGAGAGAACCAGTCTCGGATTACAGGCCACGCCGCAATCGCGGCAAAAATGGCCGCAACTACGGAAACCCAAAAACCGGGAGTGACGGTCCAGTGATGCTTCTTCAGGGCTTCGTATTCCCGCCTTCTTCGTTCTTCTACGCATTGGCCGTATATGATGCTGCCCGGAAGATTTTGCCGAATTCTCATATCGAGGTCGGCATCTGTAAACTCCCTCAGCCGCTCGCTTAGTAGGGGAACACCGGAGCTATCTGTGCTCATGCCTTCTTTCGCCGAGATGCACCACCGTTATCTGCCCCATTGCGTTTCGGAGCTAGCCTGCGAATCGCATCTTCCATCGTGAGCGGATAGAGCGAGACACGCAAACCACCGCGACCGGGATGGGATGTTTTTCTTTTCATGCCGCCTTCATTGATGACTGTTTTCTAAGAATCCCCACCCACCATTTGGCAGGATTGTTCCCTGCGGCCACATGCTGCAAACAGACGATATGACACCCATCAGCTTGCAATTCCGCCCGGATACCGGCCTCGTCCAAATTGAAGCGACCAAGGAACAGACAGCCTAAGAATCCATCCAAACTTCTGTATTTCCCGGCACCCTCACGTATCTGCCAGATGTAGCCGTGGCAGAACGAACCAGCCTTCAGTTCCAACAGTAGCTGGTCGGATAAATCGGGGGGGTGGAACTTCAAATCCGGGCCTCGGTTATGTACGTGAACATTAGTACATTTGATTTTGCGCAGTGCGTGCACTGCTGCCACCCTGAACCAGCCCTCAAGCCCAGAATGCTCGTTGTCGTTGAGATATTCGTCGAGACTGTCTACGTGCGGTATCACCTGCTCGCATGCGGACGCACAAATCACTTTTCCTAGTTCGGTGCGACTCGCATTGTTCTCGTCTGGCATGAATATCACTCCCCCGTGTCGCGCGCAACAACGTAACGCGATTCGCGTAATATGTCCAACGCGATTGGCGTTGACGTCTATTCAACGGTTGGACATGATTCGCTCTATGACTTGGCAGGAATGCTCGCTGCTTCTGCACAATGAGTGGAAGCGGTTGGATGGCCAGCCGTTGGGAGTGTTGATTCGGGAAACCGGAGAGCGTCTCAATGAGATGGCGCCCAAGGCCGCCACAGCCGAGCAATCAAGACGCGTAACACTGGAAGCCGCCATCGAAAAATTTGCCAGCGAACGAGCGTGGCCAGACCTGCCCGGTGCCGAGTTGTATCTGCTCGAACAACGGCTTTTTTATGGATATATGCTGGCATTCTTTTTTGCGCGTCACGAAGACAAGTTTGTCCCCAATCTTCCGGCCCTTGCCACGGACGCCGAGCGCATAAAATGGTTGCTGGTAGATTGCTGGAATGATTTCGGTTGCCAGATTTGGATTGGGATAATCCGGGAGAAAGTGAAAACGGCGCAAGGTCCTCCGCGTGCTCAATGAGCGCTTTCTGAATTTCATCCGTCACCCACACCCTAGCGCCTGTGCGAGCGGATTCAATACTTGCTCTGGCGATTGGATTTCCGTAGCCGGTAGTAGGTCAGGCGCTTGCTCTTGCTTTGAATGAGCGCCCTATCCCGGCGATTGCTGTCCGGCTCCTTGCCGGTGTCCCAACGGTAAGAAAACTCGTCGCCGAGATGGCGAGGGTGTTTTCTCAGCGGAATGGACCAAGGAACTTCGGTGACTTCCAACTGCAACACTACGGGGGCGGCGCCAGAGGACCCGATCTTTCGAATCTCCGCCGCGCGTAATGACGACAAATGACACCGGAGCCGTAGCGGATGGCAAACTGGCAAGCGTCGGGATTGTCGACGAGGCACTGCGAGACATCGGATTGAGCCACATACGCTGTCCGACATATCTCCGAATCAGGAAGACGCTTTTGATCGGTGGCTGTGTCGTTGGTCACGCCCCTCGAAAAAGCATTCCGCTTGCCAGTCGCAATCGGGCCAGCATCAAAACGTGACGGAAACTGGAGCCGCCTGTGGATGCGGCGCGTCGCCGTGCGAGCAGCCGTAGAAGTTAGGGATTTTCTGAGGTCTGTGCGTAAGCAGGGAAGATCGTCCACTGCCATTGCGCTCCTAACCCACAACATTTCTGCGAAACTATTCGCGAATCAGGGTGTTTACCTATTCGTTCGCCATGTAGCGCCGTGGGGAAGGCGAACGGCAGTATCAAATATCAAACTGAAGAATGAGGCGTTCACAGCAAGGAGGAACAGGTATGCGGAAGTTTATGGGCGTTCTATTGGCGGCGATTGTAATCGGGCTGGTTGCACCGGGGGCGTTTGCGGCAAATGGCCCACATCGTCACCATGCCCGGCATCACCACAGCAAGCACCACCACCACCACGCGTAATAGTCAGCCGTCGATTCATTGCTACCCGCTGGGCCTGACGCCTGGCGGGTAGCGACTTTTTCGATCCCGTCGCCATTTCCCGCGGTGTGCGGGGATCGGAGCGGCCTTCTTACTGACGGTGTTCCGCACAGGGGCTGGCTTTCGTGCCGCGGCTTGGGAAATTCAGGGCCCTGAAGGAACCCTTCGCTACATACTTGACAGTTTCGCCAGTCAAGGTATAGTGGATTTGGAATCGGACAAAAATTGTCGTCTTTGGCCTCAATTGAGGAACTCAATAGCATGAGCGCGACGGATACATTCGAAATTCAGGGTTTACACGTCAGTATCGAGGAAAAGGAGATCCTCAAGGGGGTGGACCTTGTCGTGCGCAAAGGCGAGGTGCACGCTCTGATGGGACCCAACGGCTCGGGCAAGAGCACCTTGGCGAATGCCATCCTGGGCCACCCGAAGTACACGGTCACGGGCGGCAAGGTCATCATGAAGGGCGAGGACATTCTTGAGATGGAAACGGATGAGCGCGCCCGCAAAGGCCTGTTCCTCGCCTTCCAGTACCCCTGTGAAGTGCCCGGGGTCCGCCAGTCGAACTTTCTGCGGCTGGCCTGCAATGCCCGGTTGGGCCGCGAGATGGACGTGACGGAATTTTACGGCAAGTTGGAAGAGAAAATGAAAGTGCTCGATATCGATGAGAAGTTCATGAAACGCTACCTGAACGAGGGCTTCTCGGGTGGGGAAAAGAAGCGCAATGAGATTCTGCAAATGATGATGCTGGAACCGGAGTTTGCCGTGATGGATGAGACCGACTCCGGGCTCGACATCGACGCGCTGAAAGTCGTTTCGCGCGGCGTCAACGAACTGCGCGGGCCGGGTCTCGGTATTCTGATCATCACGCACTACGAGCGCATCCTGCGCTATATCAACCCGGATTTCGTGCACATTATGGTTGACGGAAGAATTGTGAAATCCGGCGGTCCCGACCTCGCCGCGCATCTCGAAGAGCACGGCTACGATTGGATCGTCAAGGACGCGGATTCTGCGCCCGCGCCGGCAAGGGGTTGAGGCAATGAGCGCAGCTTCGCCTGAACAAGTTTTGCGGGGAGCCTACAAAGAAGGCTTCCACGACGACATCAAGGCCCTTCATAAGGTCGCGAAAGGCGCATCGCACGAAGTCGTCGATTACATGTGCGACGTGAAAGGCGAACCGGCCTGGATGCGCGCGTTCCGTCATCGCAGCCTCGACCTTTTTCTCAAACAGGAGTTGCCGGCGTGGATGCCGGGTCTGCGCGACATCGATTACGACTCGATTACCTATTACGCCAGCCCGGTTGAGAAATCCGCGCGCCGGTGGGAAGACGTGCCCGCGGAAATCCGCCGCACGTACGATAAACTGGGGATCGCGAAAGAAGAGCAAAAGCTGTTGGGCGGGCTCGGCGCGCAGATCGACAGCGAGATGGCCTACCACAACATCCAGGAGTCACTCTCCAAGAAAGGGGTCGTGTTCCTCAGTTGCGACGATGGCCTGAAGGAATACCCCGAGATCTTCCAAGAGCACTTTTCAAAGTCGGTTCCGCCGGAAGACAACAAACTTGCCGCGCTCAACTCGGCGTTCTGGAGCGGCGGCTCGTTTGTCTACATCCCCAAGGGCGTCAAATGCGACATCCCGCTCTCCGTATACTTTCGCATCAACGCCGAGCAGTTCGGTCAATTCGAGCGGACGCTCATCGTTTGCGACGATGACAGCTTTTGCCATTACGTGGAAGGCTGTAGCGCGCCGGTTTACACAACCCATTCGTTGCACTCCGCCGTGGTAGAGATTTTCGTCAAGGATCGCGCCCGGTGCCGATACACCACAATTCAGAACTGGTCGACGGACGTTTACAACCTGGTGACCAAGCGGGCGTATCTCTACAAGAACGCGATTATGGAATGGGTCGACGGCAACCTCGGCTCGAAGCGCACGGTGAAATACCCGTCCTGTTACATGGTCGGCGAGGGCGCACACGGCGAAGTCCTCAGCCTTGCCAGCGCCGACAAGGACATGTGGCAGGACGCGGGCGCAAAGCTGGTGTTTTTCGCACCGAATTGCACCGGCCGAATCAATTCCAAGTCGATCAGTGGCCATGGTGGACGCGCCTCGTATCGCGGGCTCGTCCAGGTCAACGAACAGGCCAAGAACTGCCGGGTGCAGGTCAATTGCGACGCGCTGATCCTCGACCCGGTCAGCCGCTCGGACACGTATCCGGTGATGGAAATCGACGGCGACCTGGCGACGGTCGAGCATGAGGCCAGCGTCTCCAACATTTCCGAGGAGCAGCTTTTTTATCTTATGAGCCGCGGGGTCAAGAAAGAGGATGCGGTTTCGATGATTGTCAACGGTTTCATCGAGCCGATCGTGAAGGAACTGCCCATGGAATTTGCGGTGGAGATCAATCGGCTCATCAATCTGCAGATGGAAGGATCCGTCGGGTGAGAGGCAACGGCTGACCGAGAACCCGCGGGGCGGAGTGGCCCCGTTCCCGCGGCCAATTTACAATGACAACTGGATTCACACAGCAGACTCTTGAAGCCATCAGCTCCGGCGAGCCGTCATGGTTGAAGTCCCAGCGTCTCGCCGCCTGGAAGACGTTCGAGAAGCTCCCGCTGCCAACCAAGCGCGACCTGGAGTGGCAGCGGTTCGACATACGCGCATTGAAGCTCGACAAGGTATCCCTGCCGGTTGAGAAGCCAGCGATCAACGAGCGCCTTTCTCCGCTGTCCGCGGAACTTGGCCAGAAGGGCGTCATCTTTTGCGATATGGCCACAGCGGTCGCAAAGCACGGCGATGTACTAAAAGAGTATCTCGGTAAGAGCATCGCGCCGGACGAACCGGCGAAATTCACCGCGCTACATGCCGCGTTGTGGAGGAACGGCGCGTTTCTGTTCGTCCCGTCGAATCTCCGCATCCAGCAGCCGCTGGAAGTGGTGTATGAGTTCACGGGACAAAATACCGCCGGGTTTCCGCACACGTTGGTGGTTGTCGAGCCCGGCGCGGAGGCGACGCTGGTCCAGAAGTTCGTCGGCGGACCGCGGGTGGGCACCAATGGCGCGCCGAGCATCCACGCCAGCGGCACGGAAGTCTTTGTCAAGGAAGGCGGCCACCTCCATTACATTAGCGAGCAGAATTTCTCACCCAACGTGTACGATTTCACGCTGAAGCGGGCTCACGTCGCCCGCGACGCGGAGATCGACTGGGTGCTGGGGATGTTTGGCGCGTCGTTCCAGCGGTACGATGTCCAGTGCGTCATGGAAGGCGAAGGCGGCACGAGCTTCATGTACGCGGTGGGCGTGCTCGACCATCATCAGCAGTTTGGCCAGTTTACCAGGCAACATCACAAGACGGGCAACACGACCAGCGATCTCCTGTTCAAGAACGTGCTCCGCGATTCCGCGATCAGCAATTACGCGGGCGTTATCAAGGTCGAGAAAAACGCCAACGGCACCAATGCGTACCAGGCGAATCGCAACCTCGTGCTCAGCAAAGAAGTCCGTTGCGACACGCGCCCGATCCTGGAAATCGAGTCGAACCAGTTGCGGTGCACGCACGGGGCGACGGTCGGCCAATTGGAGGAGCAGCAGCTTTTCTATTTGCGCAGCCGCGGCCTGACAGCGGAACTGGCGCGCGATGTGTTGATTGAAGCATTTCTTGACCCGGTGCTGGCGCGCATCCAGGTCGAAAGCGTGCAAAAGGAGTTTGCCAAGCTGGTCCACGATAAGGTAGTACGCAAAGCATGATCGAAGTCCTCGATGCTGTTGAGTTGGAGGAAGTCCGCGATGACTTTCCAATCCTGCGCCAGAAAGTCCACGGCAAGCCGCTGATTTATTTCGACAACGCGGCGACCTCGCAGAAGCCCCGGATTGTCATCGAGGCGCTTAACGACTACTACGAGCGCTACAACGCAAACGTTCACCGGGGCATCCATGCTCTGGCCGAGCGCGCCACCCGGGAGTACGAGCGTGCCCGTGAGAAAATTGCCGGGTTCATCAACGCGCCCTCGGCCGATTCCGTCATTTTCACCCGCGGGACAACCGAGAGCATCAACCTTGTTGCGTATTCCTGGGCGCTCACGAATCTCAAGAAAGGTGACGAGATTCTCACGACGTTCATGGAACACCACAGCAACACGGTGCCGTGGTACCAAGCGTGCGAGCGCACCGGCGCGGTCATCAAACGCATCGAATTGAACCCCGACGGCACGTTGCATCTGGACGATCTCGACAAGCTCATCACGAACCGCACCAGGCTCGTGGCCGTTACTCAGCAGTCCAACGTCCTTGGCACGATTAACCCGGTCCGACAGATTGCCGATGCCGCTCATCAGAAAGGAGCGGTGGTGCTCGTCGACGGCGCCCAGAGCGTTCCCCACATGGCGGTCGACGTGCAGGCGATGGGTTGCGATTTCTTTGCATTCAGCGGCCATAAGATGTGCGGCCCGACCGGCAGCGGCGTACTCTACGGCAAACGCGCCCTTTTGGAAGCCATGCCGCCGTTCATGGGCGGCGGGGAAATGATCAAGGAAGTGTGGTTCGATCATGCCAAGTACAACGATCTGCCGTACAAATTTGAAGCGGGCACACCGAGCATTGCCGAATCCATCGGGCTGGGCGTTGCGGTTGATTATCTCACCGGGATTGGCCTCGACAAGATTCGCCAGCACGAAAGGGAAATCACCCAGTACGCCCTGGATCGCCTGAAGGAAATTCCCGAAATCACCGTGTACGGCCCCAAGGATGTGGAGAAACGCGGCGGCTTGGTCGCTTTCACCCTCGGCGATGTTCATGCGCACGACATTGCCACGTTTGCCGACGAGGATGGTGTCGCCATTCGTGCCGGCCACCATTGCGCGATGCCGTTGCACAAGAAACTCGGGCTGGCGGCCACCGCCCGCGCCAGTTTTTACCTGTACAACACCCGCGACGAAGTCGACGTATTCATCGAGATGCTGCGCAAAGCCAAGAAGTTCTTCGGCGCCTGCCCGACCGGCCGAGCGATGGGGTATTGACCCGCTACGGCGGGCGCACTAGTCTGGGTGGAGAATCAACATGCAACCGCTATCTGTCGCCCAACTTATCCCGGTTCTTCAGACCGCCATCGGCCCGACGATCCTGATCTCGGGGATCGGTCTCCTGTTGCTGACAATGACCAATCGTTTGGGGCGAACGATTGACCGGGCTCGTGCCGTGGCGCGAGGACTTGCCGATGCCAGTGAGGAAGATCGGCGCATGGGTCGCGAACAACTGCGAATCCTCTGGAGGCGGGCGCGTTTGATTCGTCTGTCAATTGGATTGGCGTCCACGAGCGCGCTGTTTGCCGCGATCCTGATCATTGTGCTGTTCTTAACGGCCCTGCTCCATTGGGAAAGCGCGGCGTTGATCTCCGTGCTATTCATCATCTGTCTGGGCAGTCTGATTGGATCGCTTATCGTGTTTATCCATGACATCAATCAGGCGCTGGCGGCGTTGAAGCTGGAGATCCCCTTCGAGCACCTCGAAAAGCCGTGAAATCAGCCTCCGCGAACATTTGCGGGATTTGTTGAAACGAAATGGCCCCTTCGTGCGTCTAACCTGCAGAGGTGGCCAACATGAAGAACCGTGCCAGGAAGCACTTGATGAAGTTGCAGGATGTCATTGACATCGTCTCCCGGTTTGCGCGCAACGACCACGAGACGAGCCTGGTTGTTGCGGACCTGATTAATCGCGGGTTTGTACGCGTTCACACCCACGATCCCGGGCGCCGCATCATCGTGCGCTGATCAGCAGAAGACCGCACCGAGAACTCCGAGCAACGGCGCGACGCACCGCTCGCGGGCCGGTCAACTTTTTCCTTCCCGCGAATGTGTGATGTGGTAACTTTGGGGCGCAATGCTGGAAGAACTCTATGAGGAAATCATCCTGGACCATTACCGCCGCCCTCGCAACAAGGGCAAGGTGGATCCATCGGATTTTGTTGCCCATGATTCCAACCCGCTATGCGGAGATGAAATCGATATTTCCGGACGATTCGCTGATGGGAAACTTGCCGAGCTAAAATTCGATGGGAAGGGGTGTGCGATCTGCACGGCCTCGGCTTCGATCATGACCCAAAAGCTCCGAGGCAAGACCCTGTTGGAAGCTCAGCAGTTTATTGGCAGTTTTCTCAACATGATGCGAGGGGAAGCCCAGTTCGGCGGAAAGGAAATGGGCGATTTGAAGGCGTTGGAAGGTGTCCTAAAGTTCCCGGTTCGCGTGAAATGCGCAACCCTAGCGTGGAACACGGCGCTCCAGGGGATTCGGCAACGCCAGGACGAACAATCCTGATCCGATTTTCTGCACTCATGGGCCATCTGTTTCAGAAGCACTTCAGCCTTGAGGAAGCCCAGGCGTTGATTCCCGAACTTCGCCGCGCGTTTCAAGACGCGCATCGCCGACGCGACGTCGTTCACAAGACCGACAAAGAGCTGGGCGAGAGGCTGGAGCAGACGGGCTCCGACGTTGGCGGGGAAAAGGTTTCCGGGCTGCTGCTGGACATGCTCCAACTCAACACCCAACTTCGTCGCATTCAGGAGCTCGGCGTGCAGATCAAGGATTTCGACCGGGGCCTGGTTGATTTCCCTCACCTTCGCGATGGCCGCGAGGTATTCCTGTGTTGGGAGCTCGACGAGGACAACATCGAGTTTTGGCACGACATCGGCGCCGGCTACGCCGGCCGCGAACGCCTCTAGTCTCCGATGTGGCGCATACCCGAAGTCTGGCTCAAGCCCTGGTCCGCCTGCTTGGTCGAGAATGACTCCGGCACCCAACTACCGTTCACGTCACGGTGGAATACGTCTCGTTGGAGAACGGTGGTGCCGTCGGCATTGTGAACTTCGTGATCGACGATTTTGGTCTGGGGAACCAAGGGTTGCGCCACTGCGTTGTCGGTCTTTGTCGAATAAGCTGGCCGCCCATCCACAATCGTCTCGCGGCTGACCGAGCCGTCAGGAGCCTTCGTCTCCGTGGTGGTGGCGCGCGAGGTCACTTCCCACCCCGCGGGTCCCGGCGAGCGAAACACACTCTCGGTCTGCCTGGCGCCGCCCTGAGTGGTAATCGAAGTTGTCTCTTGCGCGGTGACAACCATCTGCCCGTTCAGGTGATTCACGGTTTTGGTCTCCGCGGTTACGACCTGTTCGTTCGGTCCGTGATTGGCCGTGACCGAATCGACCTGCTTCAGCAGGCTCGGACTCCCGTTGACGTCCGCGGTCTTTTCCATGGTCGTCGTGTTGGCAGCACCACCGCTCCCCTTGACGGTGGTGGTGTCCACCACGTGGTCGAGCACTAGGTGGCCGCTGCTGTCCTGTTTGTACACTGCGGTATGGTCGGCCTCGCCCGAAGCGGATTTGTTAACGGTGACATCCGTGTGCTGAGACATCCGTGTCTGACCCTGATGGTCCTTTTCCACAACATCCGTGGAACTAACCGATTGGTTTGGCGACACGCTCTTCGTCACAGTCGTGCTACGCTGCCAGTCGAAGTAGCTGCCGTCATTGGCGCGGGCGCGGGTGACGGATTCGATGCGCTGCGTGTTGGCGTCGACTTTGGTTTCCTTGCTTTCCTTAATCAGCGGGACGACATCCCGGTCACCCGTATAAACCGTAACGGCGGAGCTGCTCGCCGAGTTGCCGGCGGACTGGCCTGACGTTTCGGTGCCGCGGATGACGACCTGTCCAAAGCCGGAAGCGCCGGCCACAAGTGTTGCCAGGCCGACCGCAAAGTTGATGGTACGCATCTTCATGACGATTTCCTCTCGAGTGGTAACTTATCTCTGGTCATTGGCATTTCGCAAGTGCCAAAGCTGAATGAGTATGCCGGCAACCTACGGCTTCGCTACAACCGATAGAAGAGCAAGTTAAACGCCAAGAAACGTCTCAGCGCTGACAGTACGGACAATAATACGTGCTGCGTTGCGATTGCACCATTCGGCGGATCATCGTGCCGCACCGGCGGCAGGGTCTGCCCTTTCGACCGTAGACGGCGAATTGTTGCTCCTCAAAAATGCGAGGTCCATGGGCGATCGCCCGATGCAGCGATGCGACTATCCCTCGTCCGAGCGCGCGCAATTCGTCGGCGCGCAGACGGTCCGATAGGCGACGCGGGTTGATCCGTGCCCGCCAGAGCGATTCGCTGGCGTAGATGTTGCCGAGGCCGGCAACCAACCGCTGATCGAGCAACGCAACTTTGACGGGACGCGACGTCCTTTGCAGTCCCGAAAGATCACAGCCATCCACCAGAGGATCGGGTCCCAATTGTCCCAAAGCGTCGTCGAGTTGCGCCGTCGTCACCGCCCGCATCATGCCCAGCCGCCGCGCATCCTCAAAATAGGCCGTTCCGCGGGTTGTGTAAATGGCCGCGCGGTATCGTTTCGGCCGATTGAACTCAAACCAACCGGTCATCCGCAAATGCACGAGCAGGTGCAGCCCTTCCGAAACGTCAATGACAATGTTCTTGCCTCGACGTCGGATGCGACGAATCCTTCGCCCGACGAGATCCCTGGCGAGTTTGATCTTCGGGTCGCGGATTTCGATTGCCCGAATCCGCGCTCGCCCCAACCGCTTCACGAGCTGGTTTACCACAATCTGGACTTCAGGGAGTTCAGGCATCGCGCCTTGGTCATCTTTCGTTGAGCTTGCCCACCCTAGCACCCCAACGGAGAGCGGGGTGCCCGGGGAGGGATTCGAACCCTCACGGTGGTACAACCCACCTTCGGATTTTAAGTCCGATGCGTCTGCCGTTCCGCCACCCGGGCGCAAGCGAACTTTGGCACAGCCGGAACGCCCACGCCAGCCAAAACCACCAGAGTTGTCGCTTGGCGCAGCCACGACATGCTATTGTCGACCCGATGACCAGACGGGAGTCCAACGAAGAGACTTTGCTTCCAGTGACGACCGTGTCGCCCTCGGCAACGAAAGCCCACTTGGTACACAGCCCCTGGTTCCTCGCTTTGGCGTTGGTGATCGTCACGTTTGTGGCGTACCAGCCAACGTGGCACGCGGGCTTCATCTGGGATGACGACGATCACCTGACCGCCAATCCGGCGATGACCGCACCGCACGGATTGCGGACGATTTGGTCGTCGCTGGCCGTATCACGGTATTATCCCTTAACGCTCACCAGCTTTTGGGTTCAACGTCGACTGTGGGGTCTGAACCCTTTGCCATACCACCTAGTCAACGTCGCTCTGCACGCGACGAACGGCGTGCTGGTCTTCTTATTGTTACGTCGCCTGCGAATCCGGGCCGCGTGGCTGGCGGCGATGGCGTGGGCGCTTCACCCGGTGAACGTGGAATCCGTGGCGTGGATCACCGAGCTGAAGAACGTGCAATCCGGATTGTTCTTTTTTTTGGCCGTGTGGTGTTTTCTTCGGGTTGAAGCCGGTGCGCGGCGTGGCTGGTACGGGCTGGCCCTGGTATGCGGGCTGGCCGCGATGACCAGCAAGCCGTCGACGGTCGTGCTGCCTGTGGCGCTTCTGCTGTGCGTCTGGTGGGAGCGAGGATCGTGGAGGCGGGCAGACTTGCTGCGAATTGCCCCGTTCGTCGCTCTGGGACTGGGGATGTCAGTACTAACTGTGGTCGAGCAACGGGGGCATATCCAGAAGACAGGTATTGAGGACTGGAATCTGGGGATGGGACAACGGGTTGTGTTGGTGGGTGAGGCAGTTTGGTTCTATGCATCGAAGGTGCTCTGGCCGGTGCGGTTGACGTTTGTGTATCCGCATTGGGATCTGGATGCGGGCAGACTCTTAAGTTGGTTCCCACTGGCCGGACTGGTGGTCGGGGGCGTGCTTCTGTGGGTTTGGAAACGGCGGGGCTTGGCGCGGGCTGGATTGTTTGGCTGTGGCTTCTTTGTGCTATCGCTGTTGCCGGTGTTGGGGTTCTTTAACGTGTACTACTTTCGTTACTCCTATGTCGCCGACCACTTTCAATACCTGGCCTGCATCGGCTTGATCGCGCTGGCGATTGGCGCGGGCGAAACGGTTTTTCAAAGCGCGGGTCGACTGGGGCGCAATCTCGGAACGCTCGTGGGGGTGAGCGTGTTGCTGATACTGGGCGGGGCCACCTGGAGGCAGGCCCACATTTATCAAAGCCCGGAATCGGTCTGGAGCGATACCCTGGCGAAGAATCCCCAGTGTTGGATGGCCCACAACAATCTCGGGGCGGCCCTGGCATTGGCGGGCAGGTTGGCGGAGGCGAAAAAACAGTATGAACAGTCGCTACGGATCAATCCTCGGAATGTGGACGCACAGAACAATCTGGGGACTCTCTTTTGGCAGGAGGGCAAACTCGGCGATGCCATCGAATGCTACCAGCAAGCGCTGCAGATCAATCCGGCCTACGCCGAGGCGTATAACAACCTCGGCGTCACTTTGTACCAGAGCGGCCAGCGCGAAGCGGCGATCGAACAGTATCGGCAGGCGGTAAAGAGCAATCCCGATTATGCCGAGGCACATCGTAATCTGGGAACCGCGTTGCAGGAGGCGGGTGGAATCGACGAAGCCATTACGCATTTTGAACAGGCGCTTCGCATCAAACCCGATTACGCCGAGGCGCACTACGGGCTGGGAATCACTCTGAGGCAAGCGGGCAGGATTGAGGAGGCGATCGGGCAATACGAACGGGCGCTGCAGATCAAGCCCGATTACGCCGAAGCGCACTACAGTCTGGGGCTTGCCTCGGAAAAGCTGGGGCGCACGCGAGAGGCGATCGAACATTACGACCAGGCGTTGCGCATCAAGCCCGATTACGCCGAGGCACATAACAATCTAGGCAGTATCTTCCTGCAGGAAGGCAACCTCGGCAACGCCATCGAACAGTATCAACAGGCGCTTCACATCAAGCCCGATTACGCCGAGGTGCATTATAATCTGGGACTCGCCCTGGCCCAAATCGGGCGGCTCCCGGAGGCGGTCGGACATTGGGAAGAGACCCTCCGGCTCAGACCCGACTACGTTGACGCGCACGTGGCCCTGGGGGCGGCTTTGGAGCAAACGGGCCAGGTGCCGGAAGCGATCAAGCACTACGAACAGGCGTTACGAATCAAGCCGGATTTCGCACCGGCCCGAAACGCGCTGGCGCGACTGCAAGCCAGCCGGTAATTCAGCCAGGCGCAAAGCCGCCGCCCCTACTCCGAACGAACAGTCAACGTGTACAGCGGCGCGCTACCAGGAATCTGCCACACTTTCGCATTGCGAACATCCAGAACGGGCGCGAACTCATCGACGGTTCCCCCCGGCGGGACCACCAGAACCAGCGTTTTGTGTCCGCGAACCTCAAATCGGTCCATGAACTCCACCTGATGGTTCCTGGCGCACCAAAGCTTTTGGTTGAACGGCGGCCGCAACGCGCGATCGACTGTCAACAGCCAGTTCTCATACCCCGGCAAGTGGTATTCAAACTGACGAAACCCGTAATAGTACAACTGGTGATCATGACAGATCATCGCTTCGTCAGGGCGAAATCTCTCACGGATAGCTTGAAACCATCGGCCCAACTGTTGATCGTGCTCGCGGATGTCGGTCGCTGTCTGCGGCAGGTTTGCCCGTAACCATTTCGTCTTCTGCGGCGGCAGCAAGAACACCGCGCAGTTGAAGAGTGTAATGGCCGTGGTACACATCACCAACGCATAAGGACGTCGTCCGCCAAGCACGCGGTCAATCCTTCCGACAAGCCTGGTGAGGGCGAGCGCGACGAGGATGGCGAGCCCGGGGAAATAACACAACACGTACCCGGGCATCACGGTAATTACGACGACCCCAAACACAATCATCGGGACGATCCACCACGCGAGAAGCTGTAACTCGCCGCGACGACCCGCGATGGCCGCTCGCTTGTCCCCCTCCCCGATCAACCACGAGAGAACCTCAGCGAGCGCCAGCACACCCGCCACGAGAAGCCCGACCCAGCAGCAAGCCACGACAAATGCCAGGTTCCGCACCACAACCCCGAGGCCGCCCCCGCCAAACGGCGTCAGTGGCGCGTCCATCCTGACCCGCTCCGGGTACAACCGCAGGTAAACGCCGAGTCCGCCGGACGAGTGCACCATGGGAATGAACCACGCAGCGCACAGCACCCCGGACATCAGTACTCCGACCGCGAATTTGCGCCACCGTGGGCTGGGGATTTTCCAAAATGTGTACAGCCAGACCGGACACAACATCGGTGTCGTCTGCAGCCGAACCCCGGCTTCCAGGGCCAGCATGGTTCCCATCCCAATCACCCAGGCCCAACCGCCGCCCCGGCGGATGGCCCGCCAGCAAACGAGAACCGTCGCCGTCACCAGAACGCTATCGAGAAGGGTTGAGAACACCACTTCACTTTGAAACCAGCACAAGGGACTCGTCGCCAGTATGCTGCCCGTCACCCATCCGCAATCACGGCCAAACAAAGCGGCTCCCAGCAAATATCCGAGCGCCACCAATGCAGCGCCCGAGACCATGTTTAGCGCCATCAGGCTCGTATGCGGGTCTCCGAAGAAGATGTTCACGATTCTGCCGAGCATGATGAACAGGAAATAACCGGGCCGGTGAGGCAGGCTCAGCGAAACATCGTAATGCTCGATCGCCAAGGCAAATTGGGCGCTGTCCCAATGGTAGGCAACATGACTGCGAAACGGCAGGCGGATCGCCAGGCTCAAAGCAAAAAGAACCACCGCGGCCAACCAGTCTCGGCGCTGGAAGATTTCGACAGCCCGACTGCTCGACACCGCAGCAGACGTTTCCTGCATACCGCGAGCTTACTCTGCGTGGATTCGTGGTGGAAAGAGCAAAAGCCGCGTTCCCGGTCACGCCCTATTGGTTCGGGCTGGGGTTCAACATGTCGTCGAGACGCTCCATCTTCTCCTGCTGCTCCTGGGTATAGGCTTTGCCGCGGCGAACGATGCGGCTGGCAACGAGTTGCTTACCGACTTGCGAGTAGATGACAGACACGGGATCATTGACCTTCAATTGCGCCAGCCTCGCATTCAGATTGGCAGAAACCTCGACCACGCAGTCAGGAGGCACCTGGAACGTCTTCGACAGCGGCCAATGTTGAACTGTGATCGACGCACCATCGGCATCGATCTTGTCGATAAGCCCGTCAAATTCCAACTCGGCAGGTTCTGGACTGGTTTTCCCCGCGGGCATCATCTCGGCACCCGCAGATCGGTTCGTCACAGTCCGCTCTGCGCACGATGCGGCCATCGCGCACATCCAAGCCCCGGTGACGACGCACCGCACGCCACGGAAGAATTTATGACTGGCGGGTCTCTCGTTCATTGCCAACACGACGCAGAAGTATCGCCCGTTTCTCCTCATGCATCAAGTCAAGGCGGCGCAACACTGACGAACTGGCGGGATGGCACTGGCTCGCTCGCTGCATCTGGTCGCGGGGAACCTCGAAGGTTCGTCATCCTCCCGGCCCGAACCCTATGGTCAACTTTACACCAAAAAACGCCTGACCAGTCTGCGGATCGTGTACCGTGACGACCGTCCGCGTTTGCGCGTGGCCGAATCGACCGAACAGTGGGAGGTCGTACTGTGGATTGCCCATGTCGCCGCCAAGAACACCGGAGGCAGCCTCCCTGGTATCGTACTTGAATTCGAGTCTCCGAGCCGCTTCCTGGACTGTAAAGCAGGCCTTGTCCAGCCCATACTTGGCGGCTTGCAGTGCCCGGCCAAACGACGAGCCGCTTTCCTGGTCGATGCCATATTCCTGCTCGAAACTCACCAGACGATCATCGGCCGTGCCGGAGTTTGGCTCGGGCGTCTTACTCCACAATGAGGTGGTGATTGCCGCACCCAGTTCAATATTCGTCTCCGTCGAAAGCTCCAGTGTCGAGGAAGAGGAAAGAAGCGACGGCGAGATATATCCAAGCAGTCGATTCGTTTGCGCCTCTTGGGCGAACGCGCCGTCCATGAGCGCCAAGTACACCACCCACACCATCAAGACGCGAACCGCCGCGGCTGGTGATGAATGGCAAACCATATGCCATCGCCCGTGCATCTGTGTCACCTTTCAACAACTTAATGCAATTTGGCCTGCGGTTCAAGGGGGCCAGGCCCCGACCTCTTTTTCCCAGAAGTCGAGTGGCAGATAAATCAGCCGCGGTAACTGGCTGATGACGTGGGTGTCTCCCACAGCTGGACTTCGACAACCGGCAATCCCTGCGAGCGCGCGTGAGTGAAGATCACTTTCGCGATATTCTCAGCCGTGGGATTTTCATCCATGACGTGGAACGCTTCCCCGCGCTGCCTCAATACCGGCACCATTGGATCATCCTTGTGCAGCAACATCCGATGATCGAGCGTTTCATCGATCCAGTTCTTGATTGTCTCCTTGATTTCGGCAAAATCGTGCACCATCCCGCGTGCGTCCAGCTTGTCGACTTCGATGTGCACCTCGACCCGGCCATTGTGCCCGTGCAAATGCCGGCATTTCCCATCGTAATTCAGCAGTCGATGCCCATAACAGAAGTCGATGTGTTTCGTCACCCGGTACATGTTTCACACTCCCGCAATCAATCGTCCCCCATCCACCAGCAGCGTGTGGCCGGTGATGAAATCGCTGCCTTCGACCAAAAACAGCACGGAATTGACGATGTCCTGCGGCGAGCCGACACGCTTCAGCACCGTCGCATCCACCACTTCCCGTTTTTCCCGCTCCGTCAGGTCTGGCGGGAGCAGAACCGGCCCGGGGGCGATGGCGTTGACCTGCACCTTTGGCCCCAGAGCTTTGGCCAGGGATTTGGTCAGACAGATCACTCCCGCCTTCGAGACGCAATAGGGCAGATAATCCGCGTAGGGCCGAATCGCCGCCCAGTCCGCAAACAGGATGATCTTCCCGTCGGTCTTCCGCGCTTTCATGCGCCGCCCGACCTCCAGCGCGAACAGAAATGGTCCCTTCAGGTTTGCGTCGATGTGGAAATCCCAATCCCTTTCGCTCAGCGTGTCGAACGGCGTCTTCCTGTACACCGCCGCGCTGGTGACGAGGACGTGAAGGTCGCCAAAATGCTTCACGGCTTTGCCAACCGCGGCGCGCACCTCGCGGGCGCTGGTTTGATCGGCTTTCACGGCGATCGCATCCACACCGAGCACTTTGATCTCCCGAACCACGTTCCGCGCGTCCACCGCCGACGCGTTGTAATGCACCACGACATTAGCCCCGCGCCGCGCCAAGCCGAGCGCGATCTCGCGCCCCACCCGCTTCCCGGCGCCCGTCACCAGAGCCGTCTTGCCTTCGAGCTTCATCACGGGCAGCTTACCGAAGGCTTGTGGATGCGCGCAAGGCAAAGAACAGGTGACGACGACCGGCAGTTCAGTGAACCAAGTGTTGGACGGTTCGAGTCCCGATTGCGGAGGGATTGCAGAAGCAGCACCCGAAGGTTATCATCTGAATCCGTCCATTCACCGGAAGGCGGAATCGACTCGCATCGGAGGTGTGAAGCGCTGCCCAAGCTACTTGGCCGGCGCGTTCATCTTCCAATCGGCGAGAACCTTAGCAGGGGGTGTCTGGGCCCAGATGACCAACAGCCAGTCAGATTCCCGCAAGGCGGAGGCATCCAGAGAAAGGTGCTCATGGGTGCAGCGTGGAGTCCTGGCCGCTATGTGCGCGCTGGTCATCGGGGTTTATGCGTACACGGCCCACTCCGGTGTTCCGGTATCCGGCAGTCTGAGCGCTGCTGACAGTTATTACAATTTGTTGGTGCAGGGCTTTCGCGCCGGCCAACTCAGCCTGAAAAAGGAGGTCCCGCCCGGGCTTGCCCAACTCGCTGACCCCTACGATCCGACCGCCAATGCCCGGTATCGGTTTGCGCCCTACGGGCTGCACGACATGAGCTACTACAACGGCAGGCTCTACATCTACTTCGGGGTCACACCCGCCCTGATATTGCTCTGGCCGTATGTCGCCCTGACCGGCCAGTTCCTTTCTTATGGACAGGCCACCGTGACTTTTTGCGCGCTTGGCTTTCTGACCAGTGTCTACCTGCTGTACTCACTCTGGCGGCGATACTCTGCCGAGGTCAGCGTCTGGGTAGTGGCCACGACCGCGGTTGCGCTCGGCTTGGCGACGGGTGTGCCGATCATGCTGGCACGGTGTGATGTGTACGAGGTGTCGATCAGTTGTGGGTATGCGCTGACGATGCTGGCCTTGGCGGCGATTTGGAAGGCGTTGCACGAGTCCCGAAGGCGTTTGGGATGGCTGGCCGCAGCCAGTCTGGCCTACGGGCTCGCGGTCGGGGCCCGGCCCTCGTTGCTGTTCGGGGCGGTGATTTTGCTGGTTCCGGTGGTCAAAGTGTGGCGGGACCGGCGAACGCTGCTGGCTCCGTTGCTGGCGGCGACGGTGCCCATCGCCCTGATCGGGTGCGGACTGATGACATACAATTTCTTGCGCTTCGACAGTCCCTTCGAGTTCGGCCTTCGCTACCAGTTGGCTGGAGACCGGCAACTTACGCGGCAATTCTTCAGCTTGCGGTATCTGTGGTTCAACTTCCGGGTCTATTTCCTCCAACCGGCGTGCTGGAGTGGTCGATTCCCATTCGTACACGAGGTCATGACCGTCGCTGGCGGTACTAACGGCCTTGTCAATTGGGCCATAGTACCACCCCTGCCGCCAGGCTATGCGGGATGCGGGCAAACCTTCGGCGTCTTGACCAATATCCCGTTGGTGTGGCTGGCCTTGGCTGTGCCACTGGCTTGGCGTGGTCGGTCAGCGGAGAGTCGTCTCAAATTGCGCGATTTTTTGGTGGCCGTAGCCCTGCTTTTCGGGCTCGCGGCGCTGACGCTTTGCCCGCTCATATTTGCCAACGGTCGCTATGCGGTGGACTTCTTGCCCGCATTCGTGCTGCTGGCGGTGAGTGGCATCTTCAGTCTGGAGCGCGCCCTGGCTGACCGGCCGGTCTGGCGATGGGCGGCACGCTGGAGTTGGAGTCTTCTGCTGGTTTTCTCGGTGGCGTTTAACCTGTTGGCAAGCGTCGGGCAATGTGCCGACTCGGACTTTAACTTGGGGGTGGCGCTAATCCGACTTGGCAGGGTACAGGAGGCGATCCTGCAGTATGAGCAGGCGCTGCGCCTCAATCCTGATTTAGCCGGCGCACACCTCAATTTGGCCGATGCCCTCGAACAGGCAGGTCAGACGCAGGTGGCAATCGACCACTACGAACAGGCCTTGCAAATCAAGCCCGATTACCCCGAAGCGCACCTCAACTTGGGGGTCGCGTTGATGGGACGGGGCAGGCTGCAGGAGGCTATCGGTCACTACCAACAGGCATTGCGACTCAAGCCTGATTACGCCGAGGCCCATGTCGATCTCGGGAATGCTTTGCTGCAAGCAGGCCAGGTTCCGGAGGCCATCGAGCAGTATGAACAGGCGTTGCGACTCAAGCCCGATTACCCCGAGGCACACTACAACCTGGGAGTCGCCTTGGGGCAAGCAGGTCGGGTGCAGGAGGCCGTCCAGCAGTACGAACAGGCACTGCGCTTAAAGCCCGATTACGCCGAGGCGCACCTTAACTTTGGGGTCGCGCTGATGGGCCGGGGCCGGGTGCAGGAGGCCATCGAGCAGTACGAGCAGGCACTGCGGCTTAAACCCGAGTACGCCGAGATCCACATCAACTTAGGAAACGCCTTACTCCAGGAAGGCCGGGTGCAGGAGGCCATCGAGCAGTACGAGCAGGCGCTGCGGCTTAAGCCCGATTTTGCCGAGGCGCATCTCAACTTGGGGATCGCCTTGGAGCAAGCAGGTCGAATGCAGGAGGCCATCGGGCACTACGAACACGCGCTGCGCATCAAGCCCGATGACGCTGAGGCGCACAACAACTTGGGGATCGCGCTGATCCAAACCGGCAAAATGCGGGAAGCGATCGAACAGTGGGAGATGGCCCTGCGGATCAACCCCGATTATGCTGACGCACACTGCAACCTGGGCTTTGCCTTGGAGCAAGCGGGCCGGGTACAGGAGGCCATCCGGCATTACCAGCAGGCCCTGCGAATCCAGCCCGATTTCGTCCAAGCCAAGGATGCCCTGGCGCGAGTGCGGACTGCTCAGTGAGAACTTGAGTTAAGCAGTTCAAACCGATAGGGTCGCAAACCCTTCGCCGCGAGGAGGGATTGCAGAAGCAGCACTCGCGGGCTATCATCCGAACCAGTCCAATCACTGGAAGGCCGAATCGGTTCGCATCTTCCGATCTGCGAGAACCATGCCCGCAGCCAGTTTGAACCAGAGATGATCGACAGCAAGCCAGATCTCAAAGAAGGAGAGCCGCCCGGAGACAAGGCCCGATGGAAGCAGCGCGGAATGCTGGCCGCAGTGTGTGCGCTGGTCATCGGAATTTACGCGTACACGGCCCACGGCGGCGCCTATACACAGCCGACCTTCGATGCGGCCGACAACTACTACAATTTGTTGGTGCAAGGTTTTCGCGCCGGCCAGCTCGATCTCAAGGAAGAAGCGCCGCCGGTGCTGGCGCGACTCGCCGATCCCTATGCCTATAGTCCTGTTCATCCCGGTAACGTGCTGGATCTGAGTTATTACAAGGGCAAACTGTACCTGTATTTTGGGGTGACGCCCGCGGTGATACTTTTCTGGCCCTACGTGGTGCTGACGGGCCAGTATTTGTTTTTCAAAGAGGCGGTGGTGTTATTTTGCGTGGTCGGTTATCTGGCCAGCGTGGGGTTGTTGTGCGCGATTTGGCGGCGATATTTTGCGGAAGTCAGCATCGGCGTGGTGGCTGCCGGCGCGCTCGCCCTGGGTGTGGTCACCTGGATACCGCCGCTCCTGGCGCGGTGCGACATTTACGAGGTGGCCGTCAGTTGCGGGTACGCGCTGACGATGCTGGCATTGGCGGCGATTTGGAAGTCATTGCATGAGTCCCGAACGCGTTGGGGCTGGCTGGCGGTGGCCAGCATCGCTTACGGGCTGGCGGTGGGCGCGCGGCCCAACTTGTTATTTGGTGCGGTCATCCTGTTGGTGCCGGTGATCCAGGCTTGGCGCGAGCGTCGGCCGGTGTTGGCTGCGTTGCTGGCGGCGACCGGCCCGATCGCACTCATTGGGTTGGGGCTGACGATATACAATTTCTTGCGGTTCGATAATCCCTTCGAGTTCGGCCTTCGATACCAATTGAGAGGAGACCGGCAGCTTACGCGGCAATTCTTCGCTCTGCGGTACATGTGGTTCAATTTTCAGGTTTATTTTCTCGAGCCGGCGCGCTGGAGGGCTCGTTTCCCGTTCGTGGACGATATCCGGACTCTCACGGCACCGGCAGGGCATGGGAATGTTGACGAGGCGTTTGGCGTGTTGACCAACATTCCCCTGGTGTGGCTGGCGTTATGCGCGCCGCTGGCGTGGCGGAGTCGGTCGGCAGAGGCGCGCTCGGTCCTGGGGTGGTTCCTGGCTGCGGTAGCCCTGCTTTTCGGGATTGGCGCGTTGACGCTTGGCGTCTTCGTCTTCGCCGACGGTCGCTATGAAGTGGACTTCCTGACTGCATTGGTGCTGCTGGCGGTGGTTGGCATACTCGGGTTGGAGCGCACGCTGGCCCCGACCTCGGAGTCGGGGCAGGCTGACCGGCCGGTTCCGCGGCGCGCAGCGCGATGGTGTTGGGGCCTTCTGCTGGGGTTCTCGGTGGCCTTTAACCTGTTGTCGAGCGTCAAGCGGTATGCCGAAGCCGACTTCGAGTTGGGAAACTGGTTGCTCGGACAGGGTCAGGTGCAGAAGGCCGTTGAGCAGTGGGAGCAGGCGTTGCGCCTCAAGCCCGATTACGCCGATGCGCACTACAACCTGGGGAATGCGTTGCTTCAGGCGGGCAAGATGCAGGAGGCGATTGGGCACTACGAGCAGACCGTGCGTCTCAAGCCCGATTTTGCCGAGGGACATTTTAATCTGGGCCTTGCCTTGGAGCGGGCGGGCCGTGTACAGGAGGCCATCCAGCATTACGAACAGGCGGCGCGTCTCAAGCCCGGTGACGCGAAGGTGCACAACACGTTGGGGGTCGCCTTGAAGAAACTGGGCAGACTGCGGGAGGCAATCAGCCAGTACGAGCAGGCCGTGCAGATCAGGCCCGATTACGCCGAGGCCCACTACAACCTTGGAAATGTGTTGCTCCAGATGGACAAGGCGCCGGAGGCGATCAGCCATTACGAGCAGGCACTGCGGGTCAACCCTGATTATGCCGTGGCGCATTACAATTTGGGGGTCGCGTTGGAGAAGCTGGGGCGCACACAGGAGGCGATCCAGCATTACGAGGAGGCGTTGCGCCTCAAGCCCGATTTTGTGCAGGCTCAAAGTAGCCTCACACGAGCCCGGGCTGCTCCATGAGAGGCACGCTTGGGCAGTTCAACCCGCCGAGTCCGCAAGCCGTCCAATGTGAGGAGGGATTGCAGAGGCAACAGCCGAGGGCTATTATCCGACCCACCCAATTGGCGGAAGACGGAACCGGCTCGCATCTTTCGATCTGCGAGAATGATGCAACGCGGCATCTTGACCAGAGATGATCGATACCAAGCCAGACGGCGGCGAATCGGAGGCATCCAGAGTAAGGTGCCCGTGGATACAGCGCGGAATCCTGGCCGCGGTGTGCGTGGTGGTTATCGGGGTTTATGCGTACACAGCCCACTCGGGATACCTCGTATCGTGGAGTCTGAATGCCGATGACGAGTACTACAATTTACTGGTACAGGGTTTTCGCGCCGGCCAGTTGAGCCTGAATAAGGAGGTGCCGTTCGGGCTGGCGCAGTTAGCCGACCCCTACGATCCGTCAGCCCATTCTGGCTATGGCATGCTCGACATGAGTTATTACAGGGGGAAGCTATACCTGTATTTCGGGGTGACGCCCGCGGTGCTGCTGTTCTGGCCTTATGCGGTGTTGACCGGTCACTATGTGCTGCAAAAAGATGCGGCGCTAATCTTTTGTGTGGTTGGTTTCCTGACTGGCGTGGGTCTGCTGTGGGCGCTGTGGCGGCGATATTTTGCCGAGGTGAGTGTGTGGGTGGTGGCCGCCGGCGCACTCGCGCTCGGGTTGGCGACGTGCACGCCATCGTTGCTTGGCCGGTGCGATGTTTGGGAGGTGTCGATCAGTTGTGGGTATGCGTTGACGATGCTGGCGCTGGCGGCGGTGTGGAAGGCGTTGCACGAGTCGAAGCGGCGAGGTCGGTGGCTGGCGGCTGCCAGTCTGGCCTATGGGCTGGCGGTGGGGGCGCGACCTTCCCTGTTGTTCGGGGCGGTCATCTTGCTGGTGCCGGTGGCTCGAGCCTGGCGGGAGCGCCGAGCGGTGTTGGCTCCCCTGCTGGCGGCGACGGTGCCCATGATGCTGATTGGGCTGGGTCTGATGATATACAATGCGTTGCGCTTCGATAATCCGTTCGAGTTTGGCTGGCGCTACCAGTTGACCAGCATCCGTCAGGAGACGGGGCATCTCTTCCAACCCCGCTGTCTGTGGTTCAACTTCCGGATCTATTTTCTGGAGCCGGCGCGTTGGAGCAGTCGGTTTCCGTTCGTGCATGACATCCGGCTGCCGGCCCTGCCCGCAGGCCATGTGGGGGGGCTTGGGCACCCCTTCGGCGTGCTGACCAACATTCCGCTGGTGTGGCTGGCGCTGGCGGTGCCCTTGGGATGGCGAGGGCGCTCCGTGGAAGTGCGTTCCGCCTTGTGCGGGCTCCTGGCAGCAGTGACCGCACTCTTCGGGGTCGTGGCACTCACGATCAGCCTCCTCGTATTTGCCCAAGATCGATATGAGATGGAGTTCCTACCCGCATTGGTACTGCTGGCTGTAATCGGCCTCCTGAGTGTGGAGCGTGCGCTCGCTGACCGGCCAGTCTGGCGGCGCACAGTGCGTTGGGGCTGGGGCCTCCTGCTGGCTTTCTCGGTAGCGTTTAACCTGTTGGCGAGTGTCGGGCGATGTGCCGAGGCGCATGACTACCTGGGAAGGGTTTTGTTGAAAGCCAGCAATGTTCCAGATGCCAGTGCTCAGTTCTGGCAGGCACTGCGTCTCAAACCCGATTTTGCTGAGGCACACAACGATCTGGGAATCGCCTTGACCGGACAGGGCAAGGTGCGGGAGGCCATCGAGCAGTTCGAGCAGGCACTGCAGATGCAACCCGATTATACCGAGGCGCACTACAACTTGGCGGTGGCGCTACATGGGGCGGGACGGATGCAGGAGGCGATTGGGCATTACCAACAGGCAGTACGGATACACCCCGATTTCGCCGAGGCACACAATAACCTAGGAGTCGCCTTGGAACAATCAGGCCGGGTACAAGAGGCCATTCAGCATTACCAGCAGGCGTTGCGGATCAAACCCGATTTTGTCCAAGCTCAAAGCAACCTCGCGCGAGCGCGGGCGGCTCAGTGAGTGCAGACTGGGGCAGTTCAAATCGCAAGGGGCGCAGACCGCACGACGCGGGGAGGGATTGCAGAAGCAACATCCGAGGGCTATTATCCCGACCCACCCAATTGGCGGAAGACGGAACCGACTTGCATCTTCCGATCTGCAAGAAGGCTGCCGCGGGATATCCTGACCAGTAATGACCGACAGCAAGCCAGATGGCGGTGAGACGGCGGTGGCATCCAGAGAAAGAACTTGTTGGATGCAGCGCGGAGTCCTGGCCGGTGTGTGTGCGCTGGCCATCGGGGTTTATGCGTACACGGCCCACCCCGGTATTCCTCTATCGGGGAGGATGAGCGCGGCTGACAATTACTACAATTTGCTGGTGCAGGGCTTTCGCGCCGGCCAGCTCAACTTGAAAATTGACGTGCCGCCCGCACTCGCGCAGCTTGCCGACCCCTACGCGCCGAGCGCCTATGCCTCCTATGGCTGGGAAGCGGGCGACATGAGTTATTACGAGGGGAAGTTATACCTGTATTTCGGGGTGACGCCTGCCGTGGTCCTATTCTGGCCGTATGCGGCGGTGACGGGTCAGTATCTGCAACAGAAAGATGCGGTGGTGATCTTTTGCGTTATCGGTTTCCTGGCCAGCGCAGGGCTGCTGTGGGCGCTGTGGCGGCGCTACTATGCCGAGGCGAAGCTCTGGGTGGTGGCCGCCGGCACGCTCGCACTCGGTTTGGCGACGGGTGTATCGGTAATGCTGGCACAGTGTAAGGTCAACGAGGTGCCGATCAGTTGCGGGTATGCGCTGACGATGCTGGCGCTGGCGGCGATTTGGAGAGCGTTACATGAGTCCCGAAACCATCTGGGATGGCTGGCTGCGGCCAGTCTGGCGTACGGGCTTGCGGTGGGAGCGCGGCCCTCGCTGCTGTTCGGCTCGGTCATTCTGCTGGTGCCGGTGGTTCAAGCATGGCGTGAACGACGGACGGTGTTCGCTCCGTTGCTGGCGGCGACGCTGCCCATTGCACTGATTGGGCTGGGGCTGATGCTCTACAATGCGTTGCGATTCGATAACCCATTGGAGTTCGGCACTCTGTACCAGTTGGCCGGGGTCCGGCAGCACGCGTGGCAACTTTTCAATCTGCGTTATCTCTGGTTCAATTTTCAGGTGTATTTTCTGGAGCCAGCACGGTGGAGCGGACAGTTTCCATTTGTGCATGACATCACCCTGCCGCCCGTGCCAGCGGGCAACATCGGAATTGATAAGCCGTTCGGCGTGCTGACCAACATTCCGCTGGTATGGCTGGCACTGGCCGTGCCGCTGGCGTGGCGCAGTCGGCCCGCGGAAGCCGGTTCGGCATTCCGCGGGTTTCTGGCGACGGCAGCCCTGTTCTTCGGGATTGGCTTGCTGCCGCTTGGCCTGTTTTTCTACGCTGCTGGTCGCTACGAAATGGAGTTCCTGCCCGCGCTGGTGCTGCTGGCTGTGGTTGGCGTTCTCGGATGGGAGTGTTCGTTGGCAGATCGGCCGGTCTGGCGGCGTGCGGCGCGCTGCGGCTGGGGCCTGCTGCTGAGTTTCTCCGTGGCGTTCAACCTGTTGGCGAGCGTCGAACAGTGTGCCGAGTGGCATAACGACCTGGGCTTCATCCTGGTCCGACAGGGCATGGTGCAGGAGGCCATCGGCCACTACGAGCGGGCGCTGCATCTCTATCCTGATGATGCCGAGGCGCACTACAACTTGGGGGTTGTACTACAGCAGACTGGCTGGACGCAGGGGGCGATTGGGCATTACGAGCAGGCGGTGCGTCTGCAGCCGGATTATGCCATGGCGTACGTTAACCTGGGAGCAGCCTTGGCCCAACAGGGCAAAGTGCAAGAGGCTGTCGGCCAATATGAGCAGGCACTGCGGGTCAAACCCGATCTTGCCGAAGCGCACAACAATCTGGGGAACGCCCTGCGCGAATTGGGCCGGCCACAGGAGGCCTTCGGGCATTGGGAGCAAGCGCTGCTGATCAGGCCCAATTTCGCCGAGGTGCACTACGATTGGGGGGTCGCGTTGCAGGATCTGGGGCGCACGCAGGAGGCCATCCGACATTACGAGCAAGCCTTGCGCATTAAGCCCGATTATGCCGAGGTGCACTACAAACTGGGCCTCGCCTTGGTTCAACTGGGCAGGCTGCAGGAGGCGATCAGTCATTGGGAGCTGGTGTTGCGCATCAAACCCGATTTCGCCGAGGCGCAGTATAATTTGGGGGTCGCGTTGCAGGATCTGGGGCGCACGCAGGAGGCCATCCAGCATTACGAGCAAGCCTTGCGCATTAAGCCCGATTTCGCCGAGGCGCACTACAACTGCGGGGTTGCCTTGGAGAAACTGGGGCGCACGCAGGAGGCGGTCCAGCATTACGAGTTGGCACTGCGCATCAAACCCGATTTTCCCCGGGCCCAGAATGCCCTGGCAGCAGCGCGGGCCGCTCAGTGAGCAGTCGGCCTCGCAAACCAGTAGGTTGAGTTTCGCGTTGCTGACGACGGGGAATGTGATACGCTCATGCAGCCATGAACCGCTGGGGAGCAATTCTGGCCACCTGCGTCCTGGTAGTGGCGGCAGGCCCGTCCTTTTGCGGAACCGATCAAGGGACCGGGCACGCAGAGACCGTGTGCTTCATTACAGTCGGCGGGGTGATTGGGCCGGCAACTGCCAGCTATATTTCCCGGGCGGTGGACGAGGCGGCGTCGCAAGGCGCGCAATGTTTGATCGTCCAACTCGATACCCCCGGCGGACTTCTTGATCCGACCAAGGAGATCGTGCAGAAGTTCCTTGCCTCGACCGTGCCGACGGTCGTCTATGTCGCGCCCCAAGGAGCCCAGGCCGCCAGCGCGGGCTGTTTCATCACGCTGGCCGCCGACGTGGCGGCGATGGCGCCGGCCACCGCCATCGGCGCAGCGCACCCCGTCGAGATGGGCGGTGGCGAGATCGACAAGACAATGAAGGAGAAGCTGGAGAATTTTTACGGCAGTTACATCGAGGGCATTGCCATCAAACGAAAACGGAACGCGGAATGGGCGAGGTCGTCGGTGCGCGACAGCGCTGCGATCCCCGCGGAAAAAGCGCTGCAGATGAAAGTGATCGATCTCATCGCGAAGGATCGCGAAGACCTATTGAAGCAACTCGATGCGCGCGAGGTGAATAACAGAAAGCTGAAGACGGCTGGGGCGACAGTAGTGGAGATTCCGATGTCCCTCCGCGAAAAGGTTTTTCAGGCCATCGCGCATCCGCAGATGATGCTGGTCCTGACGTTGATCGTCATGTACGGGATCATTGGGGAACTGACCAGCCCCGGGGCGATACTGCCCGGTGTGGCGGGCGTGATCGCGTTGGTGTTGTTGCTGTATCTGGCGACGGCGCTGCCGATGAACGTGGCCGGACTGGTGTTGTTTGGCGTGGCGATCGCGCTGTTTCTCATCGATGCGTTTTCCCCCACGCACGGGGTTCTGACAGCCGGCGGTATCGTGGCGTTCTTCCTCGGCGCGCTCATGTTGTTTGACCGTTCCAATCCGTACTTGAGGTTGTCGCTGGCGTGGGTGGTACCGGCCACGGCAGTGACGGCATTGTTTTTCATTTTCGTGGTGGGCAGCGGCTTGCGGGCGCAACGGATACCCGTCAAGGCCGGCGCCGAGACAATGCACGGCAAGGTGGTGACGGCGTTGACGGATATTAACGGGCGGGACGGCAAGGTGTTTGTCGAAGGAGAATACTGGCAGGCCGTCAGTGATGTGCCCGTGGAGCAAGGCCAGCGCGTCGAGATTGTCGAGAGGCAGGGACTGACATTGAAAGTGAAACCCAAACTTACCTGAAGGAGTGCCGATCATGGACGTTGCTGAAAAATCGTTTGGCCTAATCCCCTGGATAGTGGTGTTGTGCGTGTTGGGCGCGATCGTGCTGCCACAGATGATTCGCATCCTGCGCGAGTATGAGCGCGGGGTGATATTTCGATTGGGCAAACTGCTCGGCGCCAAAGGGCCCGGGCTGATCCTGCTCATCCCGATTGTGGATCGCATGGTCAAAATCGATCTCCGAGTCATCACGATCGAGGTGCCGAAACAGGAAGTGATGACCCGAGACAACGTGCCCGCCACGGTGGACGCGGTCATTTACTTCCGTGTCGTCGACCCGCAATCGGCAGTGGTCAAAGTGGAGAACTATCTCAAAGCCAGTTCACTGATCGCCCAGACAACACTGCGCAGCGTACTCGGCCAGTCGCAGCTCGACGAGTTGCTGGCCCAGCGCGACAAGATCAATCAACAGCTTCAGGAAATCATAGACAAGCACACCGAGCCGTGGGGCGTCAAGGTCACCAGTGTGGAAGTCCGCGACGTGGTGCTGCCCGACACAATGAAGCGCGCCATGGCCAAACAGGCGGAGGCGGAGCGCGAACGTCGCGCCAAGGTCGTCAATGCCGAGGGCGAGTATCAGGCGGCCGAGAAACTCGTGCAGGCGGCCGGCATGATCGCCGCGCAACCCATCGCCCTGCAGTTGCGTTTTCTGCAAACGATGGCGGAGATCGCCAGCGAGCACAATACGACGACGTTTATCCCGTTGCCCATCGAGTTGTTCACGCCCTTTATCAAGAAAGACGGTGAGGAGATCGCAAAGAAATGATGGTCGCGTTGGCTTGTGCCATTTCAGTATCGCCACGCACCAAGGGAAAGAAATTGAAGAACCAACATGCAGCCGCTATAATGCAACCATGAAAGCCAAATGGTTCGTGTTGTTACTGCTCTTTGTGTTCCTTCCCATGCACGCCATGGCGCAAATCCCGGTTCAGGAGGATGCCCCGCGGGGCAACAATGCTCTCCGAAAACTGTGCCGCGGCTTCGCCAACGTCCTTTTCGGCATCGTGGAGGTGCCCAATCAAGTCACCAGAACTACGGCCGCACATGGCGGCGGCGCCGGCGTCACCTATGGCGTGGGCAAGGGACTCGCGCGCTGGATCGGACGTGAAGTGACCGGGGTTTATGATGTCGTCACGTTCCCCATCCCCTTCCCCCGAGGGTACAAGCCGATTATGAAGCCGGAATTCCCGGCGGATGACTATGAGCCGTAGCCTCTGGCTGGCTCTTTGCGTTTTCGGGATCGTCACCGGGGTTCGTGCGCAGCAGGAGGTCGCAGCCGGCGATGCCGCTCTTGCCCGATTCGATCTCGCCTCCGCGTTGAAGGCGTACCGGGCCGCGCACGCCAGATCTCCCGATAATTATGAAGCCACGTGGAAGCTCGCGCGCGCGCTGATCGACACGAGCACGCTCTCCAAGGACGCAGACCAACAAAAACAGTGCTGTATCGAAGCCGAGCAACTGGCCCGAGCCGCTGTGAAACTCGATCCCGATGACTCCAAGGGTCACGCCTACCTCGCTGTCGCGGTTGGCAAGCTCGCCCTCTATTATGGCGGCAAACGCAAGGTGTCACTCGCCAGTGAAGTGAAAACAGAGGCCGAACGCGCCATCCGGCGCGACGGCAAGGAGGACCTCGCCTATCACGTCCTGGGGGTCTGGAATCGCGAGATGGCCGAGTTGAATTGGGTCCTGCGCAGGTTTGCCGAGCTGCTCTATGGGAAATTCCCGTCTGCTTCACTCGACGACGCCATCAGCGATCTCGAACAGGCTGCTCAACTCGCGCCCACCATCGTTCCCCATCGCGTCGAACTCGGCATTACCCTGGCCTCGGCCCGTCGGTGGCGGGAGGCCAACGACAATCTGGAAAAGTCGCTCGCCATGCCCCGGGCGTGGGTCACCGACGACTATTACTGGGCGCTGGCGCGGCAAAATCTCCAGCGGGTCAAGCCGCATTTGAACTAAGCGACCGATGCCGAAAACGCCTGCACAAATCCTCAGCGTTACCGACCTGACGCGGCGCGTCAAGGATCTGCTCGAAGGGAATTTCCCGGGTGTGTGGGTCGAAGGCGAGATTTCCAACCTCCGCTCACCGTCCTCCGGCCACGTCTATTTCACGTTGAAAGACGCCAACGCGCAGCTCGCGGTGGTCGTCTTTCGCGGCGTCGCAATGAAGGTCGGGTTCGCGCTTAAAGACGGTCTCCAAGTCATCGCCTTTGGTGACGTCAGCGTTTACGAGAGGAGCGGACAGTACCAACTCGTTGCCCTCCAGTTGTTGCCGAAAGGCTTGGGGGCCTTGCAACTCGCATTCGAGGAACTCAAACAACGCCTTGCGCGGGAAGGGCTGTTCGACGCAGCGCGGAAGAAACTCATCCCCATTCTGCCCCAACACATCGGTCTCGTTACCTCACCGGCGGGCGCGGCGATCCGTGACTTCCTGAACATCATCAACCGCCGTTTTCCCAATGTGCACATCGTCGTCAATCCCGTTCGCGTACAGGGCGACGGCGCCGGCAAGGAAATCGCCGCGGCCATCGACGAGTTCAACGCCTTGCATGCCAGCGGCCGGTTGCCACTGGATGTGATGATCATCACCCGCGGTGGCGGCTCGCTCGAGGATTTGTGGGCGTTCAATGAAGAAGTGGTCGCCCGCGCCCTGGCACGCTCGAAAATCCCCACGATCTCCGCTGTCGGCCACGAAATTGACTTCACCATTTCCGACTTCGTCGCCGACCTGCGCGCTCCCACGCCGAGCGCCGCCGCCGAACTCGTTGTCAAGGCCAAGGACGAATTCGCGCGTCAGATTATGCAATATCAGGCACGGCTGCAAAAGGATTTGCGGCTGCGGCTCGTGGAAGCCCGCCAACGCTTCTCAACGCTGGCGACCAGCTACGTATTCCACCGCCCGGCTGAGGTCGTCAGACAATACCAGCAGCAGCTTGACGATTATGCTCATCGACTCCACCGCGCTCCCGGTGCGACCGTTGCGGCACATCGCGCGCGTTGGAAAACGGTTGCTCAGAAGTTCAGGTTGCTTAGCCCGCAAGCCATGCTTGTCAACCGCCGGCAACGGCTCGATATCAATGAACACCGGTTCCAAACTGCCCGAACGCAGCGCACGGAAGCAATTCGCCTCCGGTTGGCCCAGGTCTGCGCCAAACTGGAAATTCTCAGTCCCGATGCCACGTTACAGCGCGGTTACAGCATTACGATCATTCCCGAGACTGGCCGCATCGTCCGCAGCGTAACCCACGTCCAACCAAGCACTAACATTTCGACCAAGGTGCTTGATGGTACCTTCAACTCTGTGGTATGTTCTACCCCGGACGCGAAATGAAAGGGAAGAAAAAGGGTGCGGAGCCCGTTCTGGAAAGGAACGGGCTAACGTTTGAGCAGGCCATCGAGAGGCTCGAGGGAATCGTTGCCGACATGGAAGCCGCCGAACTGCCGCTCGAGGATGTCCTCAAGAAATATGAGGAAGGCACTCGTTTGGTCCGGTTCTGCAACCAGAAGCTGGAAGAAGCGGAAAAGAAGATTGAGATTTTGACCAGAAAGGTGGATGGCGCCGTGGCGACGGAACCGTTCGAAACGGAGTCGGCCGACAGCGAAGACGACAAGGCCGGAGATGAAGGCGGCAGGCTGCTTTGATTAACAAGGAGAGCATCATGGGACGTTACCTTGACATGATTAACACGCCGGCGGATGTGAAGCTGCTGACCTTGGATCAGCTTCAGACACTGGCGGAGGAAATCCGTCAGGAACTGATCACCGTGCTCAGCAAGACTGGTGGCCATCTCGCACCCAATCTCGGCGTCGTGGAGCTGACGCTGGCGCTGCACCGGGTTTTCGAGTCCCCCAAAGACCGGTTCGTATGGGACGTCAGCCACCAGGTGTACGTGCACAAACTGCTCACCGGTCGCCGTGAGAATTTTCACAAGATTCGCCAGTCGGGCGGCCCCATGGGCTTTGCGTTCCGCTCCGAGAGCCCGTACGACTGTTTTGGCGCCGGCCATGCTGGCACGGCGCTCTCGGCGGCCCTGGGCATGGCCGCCGCTCGCGATCGAGCCGGGACCGACGAGCACGTGGTTTGCATTGCCGGCGATGCCGCACTCACCAATGGGATTACCTACGAGGCACTCAACAATGTCAAGACCACGGTCAAGCGGTTGATCGTCATCTTGAACGACAACGAGTGGAGCATCGCCAAGAACGTCGGCGCTATCTCCGAATATCTCAATCGCCTTGTGCGTCATCCGTCCTACGCCGCCGCCCACAAACGGATGGAACATTTTCTGGGTCGCCTGCCGCGTGGCACCGAGTTGGCACAGATCGGCCACAAGGTCGAAGAGGCCGTCAAAGGAATGATCGTCCCCAGCCTGTTATTCGAAGAGTTTGGTCTTCGCTACATCGGTCCCATGGACGGTCATAATACGGCCCTGCTCATCGACACACTGCAGTGGGCCAAGAAGCAGGATGCGCCCGTTCTTCTTCACATTCTCACCAAGAAGGGCAAAGGGTACGAAAAGGCCCTCGAGGACCCCCAAACGTTCCACGGGTGCGGCCCGTTCGACATCACCACGGGCAAGTCGCCTGCAAAAAAGGAAGGCACACCGCCCAACTACCAGGATGTCTTCGCCGAAACCCTTGTCCGGTTCTCTGATGTGAACAGCAAACTGGTCGGCATCACCGCGGCCATGCCCAGCGGCACGAGCCTGATCAAGCTGCAACAGGCCAAACCGGATCGCTATTTCGACGTCGGCATCGCTGAGGAACACGCGGTCATCTTCGCCGCGGGTATGGCGACGATGGGATACCGCCCGGTTTGCGCGATTTACTCCACGTTCCTTCAGCGCGCCTACGACTGCATCATCCACGACGTCGCCCTGCAGAATTTGGACGTCATCTTCGCGATGGACCGAGCCGGCCTCTCCGCCAATGACGGTCCCACGCATCATGGCTTGTTCGACATCGCGTATGCCCGCTGCGTGCCGCGCGCGACCCTGATGGCGCCTGCGGACGAGGACGAACTGGTCGACATGCTTTGGACCGCCCTGCAGCATCATGGGCCGATTTTCATCCGCTATCCGCGTGGGGCCGGCGAAGGCGTTCCCATCAAGGAACGGCCAGCCATCCTCCCGTTTGGTAAGGCCGAAGTGCTTCAGCACGGGACGGATGTCGCCGTGTTCTTCTACGGCGCCGTCTCGAAGATCGCTCGTGAAACCGCTGCCGCACTCCAAGCGGAGGGTTTGTCCGTCGCCCTGATCAACGCCCGATTTTGTAAGCCGATCGATCGGGACCTCATCGAGAAATACGGACGCATTTGCAAGGTGTTGTGCACGATCGAAGACCACGTCTTGATGGGCGGCTTCGGCAGCGCGGTACTCGAAACGCTGGATGACCTGCGGATTGCCACCCCGGTGGCCCGCGTCGGTTGGCCCGACAACTTTATCGAGCACGCGACCAGCAACAGAGATCTCCAGGACAAGTACGGGTTGAATTCCAAGACCGCCATCGCCAAGGTGAAGGATTTGCTGCTCGAAGCCTCCGCCGAACGGGTCAAATCGCCGCAGTTTCGCGTATTGGGTGCCACCGCGCGAACGGCCTGACGCAACCAGTACCACGTGATGATGTGAACCTCAGGGCTCCCGCCATGCGCACCCGGCTTGACATCCAACTTGTTGTTCGTGATGTGTGCGATAGCCGCGAGAAAGCCAAACGGCTGGTTCTTGCGGGAGCGGTGCGCGTTAACGGCCAACTCGCTCACAAACCCAGTGAACTGGTGGACGAACACGCCGTATTAAGCGTCGAAGCAGCGGAAAAATACGTCAGCCGCGGAGGCCACAAGCTTGAAGCGGCACTTGACCGGTTCCACATTTCCTGTGACGGCCTTGTGTGCGCTGACCTCGGCGCCTCGACAGGCGGGTTCACGGATTGCCTGTTACAACGCGGCGCTGCCTGCGTCCACGCGGTCGACGTCGGCAAGGGGCAACTCGCCTGGAGACTGCGCGAAAACCCGCGAGTCGCCGTGCACGACGAGTTGAATGCACGCCATCTCACCATGGAGCACCTGGGTGGCACCGTCGATCTGGTGACCATCGATGTGTCCTTTATCTCGCTGACCAAGGTGTTGCCATCGGCCATCGCGGTGCTGAAGCCCGGCGGCACCATTGTGGCGCTGATCAAACCGCAATTTGAGGCTGGAAAAAAACTCGTGAAAAAGGGCGGCGTTGTGAGAGACTCCAGCGTGCATGAGGCCGTGACCAACATGATTCAAGAGTTTGCCACGCAGACCTTGGGACTGACCTGTTGGGGAGTGATTGAATCTCCGCTCTTGGGTCCCGCTGGCAACAAGGAATTTCTTATCGGCCTGCGCAAATCGTGAAACCACGTGTTCCCAAGACGGTTGGTATCGTCGTCCACTCGGGCAAACCCGAGGCCCGCCGCCGTCTATTGGAACTGCTGGCTGTCCTCCGCGAACACCATGTTACCGTTCTGCTCGAGCGGGAAGCAGCGGCGCTTGCCGGCAAACCAAAGCTGGCACGCTCGCTGCCGAAGATCGGTAAAACCTCCGACATGGTGATCGTGCTCGGCGGGGATGGGACGATCCTGCGCGTTGCCCGCGAGCTGGAGGGCCAAGCCACGCCGATCCTTGGCGTGAACCTGGGTAACCTGGGATTTCTGACCAGTATTCATGGCAACCAGCTTCAAGGTCCTGTCCACGACGTTCTTCGCGGACAGTACGAGATCAGCCCGCGTCATACGCTCCAGACCACGCTGATTCGCAACGGCAGGCGTCGGGCCACCCACCAGGCACTCAATGACGTCGTGGTTTCGCGCGGCGCACTGTCCCGTATCGTCCGGTTGCGATTATTTGTCGACGGCGAATTGTTGACAGAATATGTGTGCGACGGCATGATATTCGCCACGGCAACGGGCTCAACGGCGTATTCGTTGAGCGCAGGCGGGCCAATTTTGGTGCCGACGTCGCAGGCACTGATTATCACGCCCATCTGTCCACATGCGCTGAGCAATCGTTCCGTCGTTGCCGGGGAGAACTCGGTCATTCGCTGCTTGGTGGCCGATGCGGCTGCGGAGTTGTTGTTGACAGTTGATGGGCAGGTGCAACTGCACATGCAAGTCGGCGATGAAGTGGAAGTTCGTCGGTCGCCGCGGACCGTGCAGTTGGTCACACCGAAGGATCATTCGTATTTCGAAGTGTTACGAGAGAAACTGAAATGGAGTGGAGCCAATGTCTAACGGACCCAAAGCTTCTCCATCGAAAATCACGTCGTTGTTGAGTCCCGATGCGATCCAACTGGAGTTGCAAAACCGTCAAAAAGTTCCCGCCTTGCGCGAGGTGGCCGAGTTGTTGGCACACAGCAAGTGCGTGGCCAATTTCGAAGCCTTTTTTAACGAAATCCTGCAGCGGGAGCGCGTCAGCAATACGGCGTTGGGCCACGACGTCGCCATTCCTCACGCCCGTACGGACCAGTGCTCGGACATCCTGATCGCCGTCGGGCGCAGCCGTGAAGGCGTCGATTTCGAGGCGAAGGATGGCCAGCCCGTGCGGCTGATCTTCTTGATTGGCACACCCAAACAAATGGTTACAGACTATCTGCGCGTCGTGGGCACGCTGGCGCGCCTCTTGCGCCAGGATGAACTTCGCCAACGGTTGTTGGACGCGCCCGACGTCACCACGTTTATCAAGATCATCGAAGCCGCCGAATCGTAGATTTGTCGCCGCCGACCTCGCGGCTTACCCGCGTTGCGCGGCAAGATAACGCTCGGCATCAATCGCCGCCGCGCAGCCGGTTCCCGCCGCCGTAACGGCTTGGCGATACACGCGATCCACGCAATCCCCAGCGGCGAACACCCCGGGCACATTCGTAGCCGTTCCCTTCCTGCAGACGATGTATCCATGGTCATCCATTTCGATCTGTCCGCGAAACAGCGCTGTCGACGGTTCATGACCAATCGCCACAAACACACCAGCGCAGGACAGGTTCGAAGCCGTGCCGGCCTTCAGGTTCTTGAGCTGTACGCCGGTGACCATGTCCTTGCTGACATCGTACACATCCGTGACCACGGAATCCCACACGGTCTGAATCTTGGGGTTGGACAGCACCCGCTCGGCCATGATCTTCGACGCGCGAAGCTGGTCACGCCGATGCACCAAATACACCTTCGAAGCAAAATGCGTCAGGTACGTCGCCTCTTCGCAGGCCGAGTCGCCTCCGCCGACGACCACTACCTCCCTGTTGCGAAACATGGGCAATGCGCCGTCGCATGTCGCGCAGTAGGTCACGCCCTTGCGTTCGAGCAACGCCTCGTTCTTGATTCCCAGGTGCCGATGCGAAGCGCCCGTCGCGATGATGACACTCTTTGTCTCGATGACCTCCTCGTCCAACCACAGCCGGAACCGTGGACGGCTGAAATCCACCTTCGTCACAGTCACCCCGTACCGCGTCTGCGCACCGAAACGCTCTGCCTGTTTTTGCATCCGCATCATGAGATCGGTCCCGTCGACTCCATCAGGAAAGCCAGGATAATTTTCCACAATGCTCGTGGTTGTCAGCAGGCCACCGGGCTGTTCTCCCGTCAGCAATAGTGGTCTTAGGTTTGCGCGGGCCGCATACAGCGCCGCAGTCCAACCAGCGCAGCCAGAGCCGATGATGACGACGTTTTCCATGTGTGAAGTTCCGTTCTCCGAGATAGGATGCGCAAGACTACCGAGAAGTTGCGCAGACGGTCAAGGCCGGCGTCTCAGGCGTGTCGCTGTCCGCGCGGCGCCGTAGTCTTGCTATTGTTGCGCCGGAGTTGTTCGGCCATGATAATCGCCCGGGCAACGTCAACCAGCTTACGGTTCTCGTTGCGGGCGGTCTTTTGAAGCTTGAGGTAGGCCGACTCCTCATCCATCCCTGTCTGCCGCATCAGAATCCCCTTGGCGCGCTCCACCACCTTCCGCGCCTCCAGTGCTTCACGCATCTGTTGAATTTCGGCCACCATCTCCCGGGACTTCTCCGAACTGGCCAACGCCAGCTCAATCGCCGGCTTTAGCTGCTCGCCGGTGAATGGCTTGACCAGATACGCATTGACTCCGGCGCCGACCGCTTCCATCCCCAAACCGGCCTCCGAGTGGGCGCTGAGTATGATAATTGGTGTGGGGCACTGGTCCCGAATCTGGCGTGCAGCTTCCAAGCCGTCCATCTTGGGCATCCGGATATCGAGAATGATCAAATCCGGACCGGTCTCGCGGGCCAAGGCCACGGCTTGTTGTCCGTCCCCAGCTTCGCCAACAACGCTATGCCCCAGAGCTACCAGTATCTTCCGCAACACCATCAACGTCAGTCCGTCGTCGTCAGCAATGAGGACTCGGAGAGATTTCATTTGTTTCCAAACACCTTCTCGCGCTTCGTCGCCGTATCTTAGAGCGGCCACAGCCAAAGTCAAGCTCACGAGCCAGCCAGGGCTGACGAAACGCGGGCGCCAGGCCCCGGCCCATATGGAACAATCTCAAACCGCAATTCTGCGCGAACACCTCCATCACGAGAGTCGACCTCCAACTGGCCCCGAAGATTGATTTGTGCCAACTGCGCCACGATGCTCATCCCCTGCCCCCCGCAGTCGCGCCAGTCCTTGCTTCCCCCAAATCCGCCCCCGTTGTCGGCAACCACCAATTCCACACGCCCTTCCTGCTGCCGGCACTGAATTCGGACTCGCAATGCCTCCCCTGGAGGAGGGCGACCGTGTACGAAGGCATTGGAGACCAACTCGTTCACAATCAGCGCAAGCGGAACAGCTTGCTCTGCTCCCAACCACACGGGCTGGAGGTCGATCGTAACCTCCGGGGTCCCATGGGCTCGCGGCGCCGAACCAACAAGCATTTGCACGATCGTCGCAATCAGCGTGGTGACGTCCACTTTTTCCGGCGTCTCTTCGCTCAACAAGTTGTGAACCTGTGCGATCGCTTGGATGCGCGTGATCGCCGTGTGCAGAAAACTCCTCGATGAATCCACCTGGACGGACTCGGCCTCCAATTGCAGAAGGCCTGATACCATCTGCAGGTTGTTCTTGATCCGGTGATGGGCCTCCTCAATGAGCAACTGGAGAAGTCTGTTCTTGTGTCCGAGGTCTTTGAACAACTGTGCGTTATCGATCGCCACCGCCGCACGGCTGGCAAACGCTTCCATCAGTTCCAGGTCGGCTGCTGTAAACTCCGCTGCGTTTTCCCCGTGTCGCGTCAGGGTGAGGGCTCCGATCATCTCGTTGCGTGAAATCAGCGGGACAGCCAGCGCGGAACGAACGTCCGACGCGCGCAAGACCGCGCCGTACCCATGCGCCTCCACCTCGGCGCGTGTAAAAATCCTGCCTTGGCGCGACGGGCGAATCTGCCCCAACAGCCCCTGGTTTGCCGGATACAGCACGCCGACGAGCTCTGTGAAATTGGCGCTCGCCGCCACAATTTCCGCCTGTCCCGACGCCTCGCTGTATTGGGAAACGTACGCTGCATCCGCTCGAAGCAGTGTCGCCGCCCGCTGCAGAATGCGCTGCAGCAGCAGGTCCAGTTCAAGCTGCTGGGCACTGCCGCTGCTAATGTCCACCAAAGCCGCCAGCTTCTCGTTTTCCCGAAGCTGCTTCTCATACAGCCGCGCGTTCGCGACCGCAATCCCCAGTTGGTTCCCCATGGCCGTGACCATTTCCAACACCTCGCTCGTGAATTCAGTCTCCTGTCGAGTCATCAGACCGAGGGTGCCGAGCAACTCCCCCTTCGTTTTTACCGGCACCACAATCGTCGACCGGAAACCGTACCGTGCCGCGAGGGATGGCGCCGCTGGCGTCCAGATGCTCAGATCGTTCACCACCACGGCTTGACCCAAAGCGGCAACGAACCCCGGCAGGGCCTCCCCCCACTTGAGTGTACGAAGGTCATGGACCAATTCACTTGGCAATCCGGACTGCAGGTACAAGCGCAGCACCTGTTGTTGGATGTCCGCCAAGTGGATCGCGCCGCCAGTCATTCCCGTGCTTTCCAGGGCGACTTCAAGAGTGTTACGGGCAATCTCGTCGATATTGAGAGACGAGTTGGCCACCTCGGCCAAGGTGGTGAGCGCGGCGAGTTGTTGATTCCGCCGAAGTAGCTGTTGTTGGCGCTGCCGTGCTTGTGTAACGTCTCGAACGACGAACTGCACTTCGGTGACGTGGTCCTCTTCCTGTGCGAAAACGTTGCCACTGCACTGCAGATCGATCCACACTCCATCTTTCCGGCGAAAACGGTACTCCAGGTTCCGAATGGGCTCTCCCCGCAGTAGGCCGTCGACGGCCTGGCGGACCATGCCAATATCTTCCGTGTGCACATGCGTCAATAGACCCGTCTGCGCCACTTCCGACAAGCTAAAGCCGAACACCCGGGAAAAGGCGTTGTTGGCGAACCGCAACCTCGCCGAGGAATCCATGATATAAATCGCGTCGTCCGAGTTCTCCACCAGCGCGCGGTACTGTTCCTCACTCGCCCTCAGGTCAGTCTGCAATTGGGCGTGCACCATGGCATTGCCAATCTGGTTGCTGACAGCCTCGATCAGGTCGACGTCGGGCTCGTCGAACTTGCGCTTCTGATATGTCCCCAGCTCCAGTACGCCCACGACAAACCCGTGCGCCCGAATGGGCAACAGCACCGCCGACTGAAACCCCGCACGCGCCGCTTCCGAAACCGAACCGCTCGAGCTTGCCGTGAAATCCTCAATCACACGCGCCTGTCCATTGAGCACAGCGTCAACGACCTCCGTGCCCCGGTGCAGGACGGCGACATTGCGCTTAAAGACATCATTCAGGCCGCGCCACGCAAACAGATGCAAAGAGCTATCGGTATCCTGCCAGATGTACACGGCTCCCGCGTCCACTTTCATCACGGCCAGCACGGCATCCAGCGCGTTGTCCGCAATTTCCCTTAGATCGAGGCTGCGGTTGACGGCGTCGGAGACGAAATTGATCGCCGTCAGTCGCGGGTCACGCAACGGCTTCGATCCGGACACCGTACTATCGGGGATCTTCATTATCGGCCTGTCCCCAATCCTCTATCAGAAAAACAGTGATTTTTCACCACTTTCTCTCGATAATGTGACCGGCATTTATGAGCACACCGGACAAACTTGAAGAGATCTTCCGCCTCCAAGAGCAGCTTAACAAACGCATCGGCGTCGATACGGCCCATATGACCGATGAGCAGCGTCAGCAGTGGGTGTTGAACTACTGCCGGGCGCTATCCCAGGAGGTCGCAGAGTTGACGGACAGCGTCCCGTGGAAATGGTGGGCCAGGTACCAAAAATTTGACAGACAAAATGCCCGAGTGGAAGTCATCGACCTGTTGCATTTTCTCATCTCAATCGCGCAGGTCTTGGAGATGACCCCCGCCGACTTCTACGATGCTTACGCCAAGAAACATCAGGTGAACCTCGCCCGGCAGGACAGCGGCTACCACGCCAAAGACGAAACCGACAGCAAGCACATCTGACGCGACGACGCAAGACAACCACCCGATCCTACCAGCCTGTCCCCATCGGCTTTGACAGAATGACGACGGCCTCCGCCAAGGGAGGCCGTGCCGTTTTCAAACTGTTGCAGAAAGACCGCTACGATGCGGCAGCAACTTGTTCCTTCTTCTCGTCCGCCTTCTTCTTCGCCTTCGGCTCCTGCGTCTCCTTGACCTTGGGCTCCTCGGCCTTCTTGACTTTCTCAGCCTCATGCGCAGCGGCCACAGTGCCCGTCCATTCCAGAATGGCTAAAGGAGCCGCGTCGCCCAGGCGTTGTCCAACACGGACGATCCTGGTGTACCCGCCGTTCCGGTCGCCGTGCTGCTTTCCGATCTCTGCGAAAAGCTTGGCAACCGCCGGCTTCTGCCGCAAAAATGCCAGCGCTTCGCGTCGATGATGCAGGGTGCCCTTCTTGGCCAGCGTGACCATCTTGTCGGCATAACGGCGCGCCACCTTAGCCTTCGCAACCGTGGTTGTGATCCGGCTGTGCTCAATGAGGCTGCAGACTAAGTTGGCCAGTGTCGCGCGCCGATGCTGGGATTTCATCCCAATCTTGGCTGTTCGCTTTCGGTGTCGCATGGGCAGTGTGTCCTTTCGCTCCGTCCCGCTTTATTCGGGCACCGGCATGGTACCGGAAAGCACCGCCTCAACATTCTTGCTCGCGTCGGGCGACTCAAGTAGTGCCGCATCGACCTTCATCCCCAGCGTAAGCCCCAACGCCGATAGCTTCTCTTTGATCTCGTTCAGTGACTTCTTCCCGAAATTCCGGTACTTGAGCATTTCCTGTTCGGTCTTCATCGCCAGTTGGCCAACCGTCGTTATGTTCGCGTTGTTCAGGCAGTTGGCGGCGCGCACGCTGAGTTCGATCTCGTTGACGCTCATGTTGAGGACCTTCTTCAACCGGGCCTGCTCCGCGCTGACCTTCTCGCCGGCCTCCTCGAATTCGATCACGATATTCTTGTCGTAATCGCAGAACACATCCAAATGGTGTCGCAGGATGTTGGCGGATTGCACCATGGCGTCTTCCGGGGTGATCCGCCCGTCCGTCCACACTTCCACGATGAGCTTCTCGTAATCCGTGCGCTGACCCACTCGCGTGTCCTCCACGCTGTAGCGGACGCGGCGCACCGGTGAAAACAGCGAATCAATCGCGATCACGCCAATCGGCTGCTCCGGCTTCTTGTTCTCCTCCGCCGGACAGAATCCCCGTCCCACCTTGATTTCCAATTCGATTTCAAAGTGCATCTTCTTGTCGAGCGTGCAAATGTGTTGCTCGGGGTTGAGCACTTCGACAACCTGATCGCTCTTGATATCGGCGGCCGTCACCGCGCCGTCCTTGTTGGCCGAAAGATAAACGACATGCGGCTCGCGGCTGTGCGACTTCAGCAATACCTTCTTCAGATTGAGCACGATGTCCGTCACATCCTCCACAACACCGGGAATGCTGGTGAATTCGTGCGGAGCGCCTTCGATCTTGACCGAACTGATCCCCGCTCCTTCCAAGGAACTAAGCAACACTCGCCGCAACGAGTTGCCGATGGTGTGGCCATATCCCGCTTCCAGCGGCTCGGCGATGAACTTGGCATACGTCGGCGTTGCGGTCGCGTCATCGCGCGTCAACCGCTTTGGCATCTCAAATCGACCTAAACGAACTGGCATGGCGAACTTCCTCCTCTGAGCCGGGTTTCCCGCGCCCTAGAAACGCGGACCGACGGCTCGTTGTCGCGTCCGAACTGCGGACGCGGGTTCTCTTTATCTAGAATAAAATTCGACGATCAATTGTTCATTGACGATTGGCTGGATATCGTCCCGTGACGGTATCCGCGCGATCTGCGCCCGCAACGCCTCCCGACTGAACGTAATCCAGTCCGGCACGGGCCGAATCTGCGCGGACTCCAGACTTTTCGCCGCCAACTGTCGCGTCGCCGCAGTGTCGCGAACTTCGACGACATCGCCGGCCCTGACGTTGTACGATGGCGACGAAACCTTGCGGCCATTCACGCGGATGTGCCCGTGGGTGACCATCTGACGGGCAAACGGCCGCGTCGTGGCAAAACCCACCCGAAACACAATGTTGTCGAGGCGCGTCTCCAGCAACTGCAACAACGTCTCGCCGGTCACGCCCCGCTTCTTCAGCGCCTTGTTGAACATCCGTCGAAACTGCCGTTCCAACAGTCCATACTGATAGCGCAGTTTCTGCTTCTCTGCCAAACCAACGCCATAATCACTCTGCTTGCGACGGGCTTTCTTCGGGCCATGCACGCCGGGCGGATAAGCGCGCCGCTCCAGATATTTCGACGGCCCGAAAATCGGTTGCCCAAATCGTCGGCTGATGCGAACTCGTGGTCCTTTGTATCGTGCCATGGTGACGAAATCTCCTGCTACACGCGCCGGCGCTTCGGTGGGCGGCAGCCATTGTGCGGGATCGGTGTCACATCCTTGATCACGGTGATGTCCAACCCGATCGCTTGCAGCGCGCGAATCGCCGCCTCGCGCCCGCTGCCGGGCCCCTTCACCCACACCTCAATTTCCTTCAGTCCGTGTGCCATCCCCTGCCGCGCTGCGTCTTGTGCGACCAGTTGCGCTGCATAAGCCGTGCTCTTGCGCGAACCCTTGAAACCGACGCGCCCCGCGCTCGACCACCCGATTACTTTACCTTTCAGATCGCTGATCGATACAACGGTGTTGTTGAATGTAGCCAGGATATGGGCAATGCCCTGAAACACATTCTTGCTGTGCTTGGCTTTGATGACCTTCTTCGCAACCTCGCCCTCAGCCAAAGCTTCCGCAGCCGTGGTCGGAACCGCGGGCGCTGCGGCTGGCGCCGGCGCCGCTGCCGCTCCGGCGGCGGCTTCCGGTTTTGCCGCGGGCGCAGCCGCGTCGGCGGCAGGTTTTGCCTTCGGTTCCTCAGATTTCTTGGATGCTTCCTTAGCCATTGTGCTCCTTCAAATATCCACTCCAATCAGACCTTGCCGGTCTTTGCTTCCTTGCTGCGGACAACCCCGACCGTCTTTCGCGGGCCCTTGCGTGTACGCGCGTTGGTGGACGTACGCTGACCGCGCACCGGCAGGCCCTTTTTGTGTCGAATGCCGCGATAGCAATTAATGCTCATCAGGCGTTTGATGTTCGTCTGCACTTCCCGCCGCAGATCCCCTTCGATGCGATAACCCTGCAACACCGTGGTCAGGTGCGAGAGCTGTTCATCGTTCAGGTCTTTCGCTCGTACATTCGGGTCCACGCTCGCCTTCGCGCACACCTGGAGCGCCGCCGTCGGCCCGATGCCATAAATATAGCGGAGCGCGATCCCGATCTTCTTCTGGTCCGGTACTTCCACACCAATCAGACGTGCCATACAAAATACCTCTAGCCTTGACGCTGTTTGTGCCGCGGGTTGGTGCACACCACGCGCACCACTCCCCGGCGCCGCACCACTTTGCAGCGTTCACACAATCGTTTCACCGAAGGTTTCACTTTCATGTTGATCCTGCCCTGCCTACTGCTCTTTTTGCCGAAACGTAATCCGGCCCTTGCTCAAATCGTACGGCGACATCTCGATCATCACCTTGTCGCCCGGCAATAACCGAATGAAATGCAACCGCATCTTACCTGAAATGTGCGCCAGAATCCGATGTTTATTCGGCAACTCCACCCGAAACATCGTGTTCGGCAACAACTCCACTACCGTGCCTTCGACTCGTATGGGCTCTTCCTTAGCCACGTTAAAATTTCCGCATCTCCATCCGTTACCAAAACCGTATGCTCGAAGTGTGCGCTCGGCGCTCCATCCGCCGATACCACCGTCCATCCATCGCTCAACATCACCACTTCGGCCGAGCCCGCATTGACCATCGGCTCAATCGCCAGTGTCATCCCCCGCTTCAATTTCGGATCCGTCCCCGACCCCACGTAATTCGGGATCTGCGGTTCTTCGTGCATCTTCCGACCTACTCCGTGCCCGACAAATTCTCTCACAACGGAAAACCCATTGGCTTCAACCGTCGTCTGGATCGCCCGCGAGATATCAGACACCCGATTCCCCGCTCGCGCCGCCGCGATCCCGGCGTACAGCGCTCGTTCGGTCACCTGCAGCAACCGCGCGGTCCTTCCTTCCACGACTCCCACCGCGACCGTCGTCGCGTTATCTCCCACGAATCCATTCACAACGATGCCCACATCCAGACTCACAATGTCGCCATACTGCACCCGCCGCTGGCTCGGGATGCCGTGAACCACTTCCTCGTTTACCGAAACGCAAATATGTCCTGGATAACCCTTATACCCGAGGAACGGACTTTTCCCGCCGAACTTCTCCATCAGCGCTGCCGCCACATCATTCAATTCCGCGGTCGTCCTTCCCGGCTGAACCTCGCGGGCGACCGCGGCGAGCACCTCTGCCGCCGCGTTGCACGCAACGCGCATCCGTTCAATTTCCTCTGGCGTCTTGATGACGATCACGACTGCAGTAATCCCACAATGTCCGCAAATACCTTGTCCTTCGGCTGACTGTTGTCCACGCGCTTCAAGATGCCAGCCCCCTCTGCCCTTTGTCAATGAACGGCTTCGCCGGGTCGCCCTGCCGTAGCTACCGTAACCTTGCCTGACGCGCTCGGCCCCCAAAACACCATGCGGTGGTGACTCATCGCCACCTTCCCCGATCGTCAGAACCGGCCCCTTAGCCGGCCCTTCCGCAAAAACCCGTCGTAATGACGCATCACCAGATGCGATTCGACTTGGCGCATCGTGTCGAGCATGACGCCAACGTTAATCAGCAGGCTCGTTCCACCAAAGAAACTCGCGGTCAAATACGGCAGCCGAAAGTTGTGTGACAGAATGTACGGAATGATCGCAACCCCCGTGAGAAATACCGAGCCGGCCAGCGTGATCCGCGTCATGGCGTGGTCCAGATATTCCGCTGTCGGCCGCCCCGGCCGAATTCCCGGAACATATCCCCCGTATTTCTTCAGGTCATCGGCGATTTGCAATGGATTGAATTGTGTCGCGACCCAAAAATACGAAAAGAACAGGATCATCCCCCCGTACAGCGTCAGATAAAGCCCTTCGCCCTCGGTCAATTGGCGCGCTAGATTCTGAAAAAAGGGCATCCGCAACATGGAAAACAGCTTGGCGGGAAACAGGAGAATCGCCTGCGCGAAAATAATCGGCATCACCCCGGAGTAATTCACCTTTAAGGGCATAAACGTTTGCCCGCCGCCCAGCATTTTGCGCCCGACCATGCGCTTGGCGTACTGAACCGGGATCTTTCGCTGCGCTTCGGTGACCGCTACCACCACCGCCGTTACCGCGACAGCCATGACCAGCAACAGAATCGCATGAAGAGCATTGAATTGGCTCTCAGGGCCGACAAACAACCGCCAAGCCTGGTTGATTGCCCGCGGCAGGCGGTCCACAATACCGACGGTGATGATGATCGACATCCCGTTGCCGATTCCCCGTTGGGTGATCTGTTCGCCGATCCACATCAACAGAATGGTGCCGCTGGTAATCGTCAGCACCGTCAGCAGCTCGAAACCGATTCCGGGATTGGCCACCAAGACGCCCGTGAAACCGGTAAACATTTGTTCCGGATGTTCGAATGCCTTCGCCAACAACAACGCTTGAACGATACACAGCCCAACGGTCATGTAGCGCGAGTATTGGATGAGCTTCGCCCGGCCTGACTCGCCTTCCTGCTTGAGTCGTTCCAGGCTCGGCATGACGGCCGTTAACAGCATCATGATGATGGACGCGCTGATGTAAGGCATCACGCCAAGTGCAAACACCGCGCATTGCTGCAGGCCGCCGCCCGTCATCATGTCCGCCAAGCCCATGAAGCTGCCGCCCACGCGCTGCTGGATCTGCGCCATGTACTGGTTCAGTTCCGAGGGATCCACCCCGGGGCACGGAATATTCGCTCCCAGTCGCGCGATGGCAACCATGCCCAGCGTAAACAGAATCCGCCGCCGCAGTTCGGGAATCTTCCAGCAATTGAGGAATGCGGAGAACATGGGTGGTTAACGATCGCCGGCTATTTCGCTCCTGCCGCCGTCTTCGCCGCGGCCGCTGGCGCCTCGGCCTGGTGATGGATGGTTCGCAACGGCAGTTCTTCGCACTTGCCACCCGCTTTAATAATCTTCTCTCGCGCCGAGGCGCTGAACCGCTGGGCCCTGACGGTCAGCTTCTTCTTCAGCTCGCCGTTGCCAAGCACCTTTACGCCTTCAAAAAGCTTGTCTGTCACTCCCGCTTCCACCAGCGATTCCGGCGTAACCGTTGCCCCGTTCTCGAACGCGTTCAATTGCTCGACGTTGATGATCGCGCAAACCGTGCGAAAGCTCGCATTGTTGAACCCGCGCTTCGGGATGCGGCGCAGCAGCGGCATTTGCCCGCCTTCGAACCCCAGCCGAATCGTGCCGCCGGAACGCGCCGTCTGGCCCTTACCCCCGCGTCCGCTGGTTTTGCCGTGCCCCGAACTCTCGCCAATACCCAACCGCTTCGTGCGGTGCTTGGCGCCGGGGCGGGGTTTCAGATTGTGGAGCCGCATTGTCACGTTAGCTCACCCCTCCGGAACTCGGGCGCGACAGGCCACGTACCCGCATGATCTCTTCACGTGGTCGCAGGTTCTGCAACGCATCGATCGTCGCCTTCACCACGTTGACCGCGTTGCTCGACCCCAGCGACTTTGTCAGGACATCCCGCACCCCGGCCGCTTCGATGACCGCGCGCACCCCCCCGCCCGCAATGATGCCGGTGCCCGGCGAAGCGGGACGCAACAGCACGCGCCCACCGCCAAATACCCCAACGATTTCGTGCGGGATCGTCGAGCCCTTCAAATTCACAGACACCATGGCTTTCTTCGCCTGGTCGGTCCCTTTGCGGATGGCGTCCGCCACCTCATTGGCCTTGCCAAAACCCCACCCCACGTGACCGCGACGGTCCCCTGCGACGACCAGCGCGCTGAAATGGAACCGACGTCCGCCCTTGACCACCTTGGCGCTGCGGTTGACATAGACGACCTTCTCAACAATCTCACCGCCCTCGCGATCGAGATCGACTCCCAGTTCTTCAGCCGCCGCCACCGGCGACGCTTCCTTGTCCTTGGCAGCAACCGGCTTCGCAATCTTTGGTTTCTTCTCAGGTGCCATATTAGAATTTCAATCCCGCCTCACGAGCGGCTTCGGCCAGGGCTTTGATTCGTCCGTGATACCGCAATCCGCCACGATCAAACACAACCTCGGTGATATTGTTGGCCTTCGCCCTTTGCGCAGCAAGCTGGCCAACCTTTTTCGCGCCGGCAACGGTCGCCTTCGTGCCTTTCAACTCCGCCGCTTGCGTGCTCGCGCACGCCAAGGTCACTCCCTTGACGTCGTCGATCAATTGAACGTAGATGTGCCGACCGGTCATGCAGACACTCATTCGGGGCCGCTGTGCCGTGCCACGCACCTTCTGCCGCACCCGCAGGTGGCGGCGGTATCGCGCTTCAACTCTTGTTCGTGGAATCATAGCGTAATACCCGATTAACCACCGGCGGTCGTGACGGTCTTGCCCGCCTTGCGGCGTACCTGTTCCCCGACATAACGGATCCCCTTGCCTTTGTAAGGCTCCGGTGGATAAAACCGGCGGACTCGTGCCGCCATTTCCCCAACCATCTGTTTGTCCGGCCCCTCAATCGTAATCTCCGGCTTTTTGTCCTGGGTGTCGGCCACGGATACCTTCAGGCCCCTGGGAATGGCGAACACGACCGGATGCGAATAGCCGAGGGACATCTGCAAATTCGTTCCCTGCACGGCAGCGCGAAAACCAACGCCCTCCACCAGCAGCTTCTTTATGTACCCTTCGGTAACGCCCTTGACCATGTTCGCGATCAGGCTGCGCGACAGCCCCCAGCGGGCTTTGCCCACGCGATCCATCTGGGTCGTCGTCGCCAGCACCTTGCCGTCCTTCACTTCAACCTTGATTGGCGAAGGCACGATCCACTCGAGCTTGCCTTTCGGCCCTTCGACGTGGATCGACTGGCCTTTCACATCGACCTTGGCCTTGGCCGGAATCTCAACAGGTTTCTTGCCAATTCGTGACATAATAAATCACCACACGTACGCCAGAAGCTCGCCGCCCAAATTTGCCTTCTTGGCTTCCTGGCCCGTCATCACACCACGCGACGTGGTCAGAATCGAAATCCCCATGCCGCCCAGCACGCGCGGGATATCCGTCGAACCGACATATCGCCGCAAGCCGGGCCGGCTCACGCGCTTGATTCCGACAATTGCCCGTTCCTTGCCGACGATCTTCAACTGGATTTTCAGGACTTGGCGACCGTTCTCCAGTTTCTCCGCATAGAAATCCGCCAGATAGCCTTCGCGCTTCAGCACCTTGGCAATCTCCGCCTTCAACCGTGAATAGGGCACGAGCACGTCCGGCTTGAGCGCCGCATTCGCATTGCGGATCCGCGTCAGCATGTCACCAATGGAATCAGTCACATTCATCAGTTTACCAACTCGCCTTCACCACGCCCGGGACCTTGCCCTGGCTGGCCAGTTCACGAAAACAAATGCGACACACTTTGAACCGCCGGATGTACGCATGGCGCCGCCCGCAGTTCTGGCAGCGATTGTATTGTCGCGCCTTGAACTTCACCGGCCGCCGCTGCTTCACTTCCCAGGTAACTTTCGCCATAACTCAATCCTCTAACTACTGAACGGCATCCCGAGCAACTTGAGGAGCTCCTTGGCCTCGGCGTCGGTATTGGCCGTCGTCACAATCGTCACGTCCATTCCGAGATTGTGCTTGATCTTGTCGAGTTCCACTTCGGGAAAGATCGTCTGGTCTCTCACGCCCATGGTATAGCTGCCGCGTCCATCGAACCCGCGGGGACTGACCCCGCGAAAGTCGCGAATACGGGGCAACGCAGCGTTGAAGAACCGCTCCAAGAACTCGTACATGCGCTGGCCCCGCAACGTCACCTTCGCGCCCACGGGCATGTCCTTGCGCACCTTGAAATTTGAGATGCTCTTCTTCGCCTTGGTCACGAGCGCTTTTTGACCCGTAATGGTGGCCAGTTCCTGCTGAGCCTCATTGATCACGTCCTTGTCGTGGTTGGCATTCACTCCCATGTTCACGACCACCTTCTCCACCTTCGGCACCTGCATCCGATTCGTGTAATGGCCACCCTTCATGAGCTGCTCCACAACGCTCTTCTTGTAATGTTCGTATAGCTGCGCCATAAGGTTCCCTTACACTTCCGCAGCCGCCGGCGCGACTCCGCGCTTCTTCTTCCGCGCCTCATAGCGCTCCTGCTTCATCACCTTGGAAATATGGACCGCCCCTTCCTTGGTAATGATTCCGCCCTTGGGGTTGTCCTGGCTTTTGCGCAGCGCTTTGCTGATAATGTTCACACCCTCGACCAACACGCGCTGCTTCTCGGGGAACACCGCCAGCACCCGGCCGATCTTGCCTCTGTTCTCGCCCGAAAGCATCACCACCATGTCGTTCTTTTTGATTGCCAGACTTTTCATGGTTTAGAGTACCTCAGGGGCCAGGGAGATGATTTTGGTGAAATTCTTGTCTCGCAACTCCCGCGCCACGGGCCCGAAAATGCGCGTCCCTTTCGGGTTCAACTGCTCGTCGATGATCACCACCGCGTTATTGTCGAACCGCACGTAGGACCCATCGTTCCGCCGCAGCGGGGACTTCGTCCGCACCACCACGCAGGTCACGACCTCGCCCTTCTTCACGGTTCCATCCGGCGAGGCTTCCTTGACGTGTGCCTTGATAACGTCCCCGATCCGCGCGTAACGCTTCTGGTGCCCCAGAACACCAATCGCCCAGGCCACGCGCGCCCCGGTGTTGTCAGCCACGTCCAAATGTGTCCGGATCTGAATCATACGTCGACCTTCTCGATCTTCGCCGCCTTCTGCACCACACCAACCAGACGCCAGCGCTTGAGCTTGCTCAACGGCCGCGATTCGACGATCCGCACTCGGTCGCCCACACCGGCTTCATTCTTCTCGTCGTGGGCGTAAAACTTTTTGTAGGTTGTCATCACCTTTTGATACCGCGGATGACGGATGCGCCGGGCGACTTCGACCACGATGGTCTTCTCCATCTTGTCGCCAACAACTTCGCCGACCAACTCCCGTCTCCTGCTCTCGATTGTCGTTGTCTCTGCCATATAAAATCTGAATTCCCCTGGCTTCTCCGCCATCACTTGGCCGGCACCGCCGCCGATCGAAGCTGCCGCTCTCTGAGCACGGTCTCCAGACGCGCCATGTCCCGCCGCACTTCACGAATCCGGCTGGGACGCTCCAGACGCGCCGTCTGTTGCTGAAGCCGCAGGTTGAACATTTCCTGCCGAAGATCACGCAGTTTGGCTTGCGCCTCCGCATCTGTCAACTCACGGATTTCTTTGGCCTTCATGACGTTTCCTACCGCCGGGCGATAAATCGCGTCGCGATCGGCAGCTTGGATGCCGCCAGCCGAAACGACTCGCGCGCCAGTATTTCCGTTACCCCACCCAGTTCAAACAGCACATTGCCCGGTCGCACCACGACCACCCACGTCTCGGGCGGACCTTTGCCCTTGCCCATGCGCGTCTCGGGCGGGCGCTTCGTGATCGGCTTGTCCGGGAACACCCGGATCCACAACTTGCCGCGCCGTTTCATGTTGCGCGACAAAGCGACGCGGCACGCCTCGATCTGCGTCGTCGTCACCCAGGCGCGTTCCAGCGCCTGCAAACCATATTCACCAAACGCAACTGAGGCCCCGCGCCACGCGGTGCCGGTCCGGCTCCCGCGCTGGGCTTTCCGATACTTCACTCTGCTGGGCATCAATGGCATGATCTCAAAATCCTTCCGTCATTTCCCTTGCGCTACGCGGCCGCTGCCGGGCCAACAGGCGCTGCCGCCGGGGGCTGTTCCACGGGCCGCAGCGCTCGCTCGCCCTTGCAGACCCACACTTTCACCCCGATCTTGCCGTAAACCGTCTGCGCCTCGGCAAACCCATAATCGATGTCCGCGCGCAACGTGTGCAACGGGATTTTCCCGATACGGTACTGCTCGCGACGGGCCAATTCGGCCCCGCCCAAACGTCCCCCGCACGCCACCTTGAAGCCCTGCGCGCCAAAATCCATGGCGGTCTGCATGGCTTTCTTCATGGCGCGGCGAAAACTGATCCGGCGCTCCAACTGCAGGGCGATGTTCTCCGCAACAAGTTGGGCATCGGTTTCCGGCGTCTTCACTTCGACGATGTCCACGTACACTTCCTTGCCGGTCATCGCCGCCAGTTCTTCCTTCAACTTGTCGATTTCTGCGCCCTTGCGTCCAATGACAATCCCCGGACGCGCTGTGGAAATGGTAATCCGCGCACGGTTGGCATATCGCTCGATCACGATCTTCGGTACGGCCGCTGAGGCCAACTTCTTCTTCACGAGGTCCCGAATCTTCACATCTTCCAACAACAACGGCGCGTAGTCCTTCTTGTCGGCGTACCACTTCGACAGCCAGTCTTTGGTGACTGACACTCGAAAACCCACCGGATTTGTCTTTTGTCCCATAATGTTATTGTCCGTCCGTCAACACAATCTGGATATGCGTGGTCCGCTTGATAATCGGTCCCGCACTGCCGCGCGCCTTCGGCTGCCAGCGTTTCAGGCGTGGCCCTTCGTTGGCCACCGCTTCCTTTATCGTTAGCGCGTCTGCCGCCAGGCTGGCGTTGTTGGTTGCGTTCGCAATCGCCGACTTCAACGTCTTCTCAATCATTCGGGCCGACTTGCGCGGGATGACCCGCAACACTTCCAACGCGTTGGATGCGCTCAGACCCTGAATCAGCCGCGTTACTTCGCCCACTTTCGATGGGCTCATCCGCGCATATTTGGTTGTCGCTCTCACTTCCATAAAATCACATGTACACTTACGTGTTCCTGGCCACGCGGGCGATGTCTCCCGCCTTGACCGTGACACCCTCTCCCACCCGTTCGATCAGTGCGCCGCAAATCCGCTGCCGCACTTCCACAATCTTCAACTCCGCTACAACGCGCTCCCCGCGCATGACCACCATCGGCATCCCGATTCGTGCCCCCTGAAGCTGGCCAATGTTTAACACCACCAGACGCAGGTCCGGGTTCACCTCGAGCACCGTCGCCGCAGCCAGCGCCCCTTGGCTCTGACTGTTCACCGCATGGCTCGAATCCGTCCGATCCGCAGCCTCAAACAGGGCCTTGGTGCGGGCCAACTCACCGGTGACATCTCCGGGCTTTTGCAGGGCGTCAATAAGCCGTTGCACCTGCGCTACCAATCGTTGCCGCTCCGCTTCCGCCAGATACAAGGCTCGCGCCGTCTCGGCCAACTGGCGTCGCGCTTGCGCCGCCGCATCATCGGTAAGATCGACGCCGAGCGTCTCCGCGCCCAGTTGCGCCTCGCTCCACTTCTTGTGGAATACCTCGGCCTCGGTACGCGCGACGGCGAGATTCTCCGTCAACAACCGGATAATCGTCTCGCGCTGCTCCAGGTCCGTCTTCAGCCGCTGATTGTCGGCTCCGAGGTTGTTCACCAGCGTGCGCAACTCATCGACAGCCGAATTCGTGGCCGCCGATGGTGTCTGCGCTTCCTCAGCCAACAACGGCCATACCGCTACAAAGAACAAACCAACCACCCAAACTCTCTTCCGCATGCCGTGTGCGGGCACAACCGGCTCCCGGCCGCGTTACTTCGCGACCGCCTTCTCGGTGTGAGCACCGTGGGCGCGGAACGTGCGCGTCGGCGCGAACTCGCCCAAGCGATGACCCACCATGTTCTCGGTCACGAACACGGGCGTGTGCACCTTGCCGTTATGAACCAGAAACGTGTGCCCCACAAATTCGGGAACAATCATCGACCGTCGGGACCATGTTTTGATCGGCTTCTTCTCGCTCGTTCGCAGGGCCTCAACCTTGGCCATCAAATGGTCGTCGACAAACGGCCCTTTCTTTAGGGAGCGTCCCATCTACTTTTTCCTTCTCTCCAGAATCATTGCGTTTGAATACTTCTTCCTGCGGCGCGTCTTGCCGCCCTTGGCCAGCTTGCCCCAAGGCGAACACGGATGATGCCATCCGCCGCCGCCTTTGCTCTTGCCCTGGCCGCCGCCCATCGGGTGATCCACGGGGTTGCGCGCCATGCCGCGGGAAATTCCGCGGTGCCCCAGCCAACGGGTCCGACCTGCCTTGCCCAGGGACACGTTCATGTGGTCGGTGTTGCCCACCTGGCCGATCGTCGCCAAACACTCGCGGTTGATCAGCCGAATCTCGCCCGAGGGCAGTTTCACCGTTACAAAGTCGCCTTCGCTCGCGGTAATCTGCGCAGCCATTCCCGCGCTACGGCAAATCTGGCCGCCACGTCCACGGTGCAGTTCGATATTGTGGATCGGCATCCCCGGGATGATTTTCTTCAACGGAAGCGCGTTCCCGACCGACAATTCCGCGTCCGGTCCGCTCATCACTTTGGCGCCCACCGCAAGCCCGATCGGCGCGAGAATGTAGCGCTTCTCGCCGTCCCGGTACTTCAACAAGGCGATGCGCGCCGAACGATTCGGGTCATACTCGATCGCTTCCACCGTCGCTTCCACACCCACTTTATCCCGTTTGAAATCGATGATGCGGTAGCGTTGCTTGTGCCCGCCACCGATGCCGCGCGCCGTCATCCGCCCGAGATTATTGCGACCGCCGGTTCTGCGTTTCGCCACCGTCAGCTTCGCTTCCGGCGTGTGCTTCGTGATGTCCGAGAAGTCGGACAACACGGTGCTGCGCAGCGACGGCGTCAACGGTCTGAAAGTTTTGAGTCCCATAATTACTATGTCAATTCAATCTTGTCGCCCTCTTTGAGGGTGACAATTGCCTTTTTCCAGGCGGGTGTCCGCCCAAACTGCACGGTGCGTTCCCGCCGCGCCTTGCCGCGGACATTCAGCGTGTTCACGCGCAGCACTTTGACCTTGAACAATTGCTCCACCGCGCGTTTGACATCGATCTTGTTCGCGTGCTTCTCGACCACGATCTGATATTGGTTCAACGCTTCCGTTTGGGCGCTGCCCTTTTCCGTGACGCGCACGGTCTTGACCACTGTGTAGGGATCCTTCATCGGCCCTGCCCCAAACGCGCGCTCAACTTGTCGAGAGCGGCCTTGGTGGTGACAATTTTCTCGAAGCGCAACAACTCATACACGTTCACGGAATCGGCCGGTTCGACCTGTACATTCGGCACATTCCTCGACGCCAACTTCAAGTTTTGGTCCACTTGATCCGTGACGAGAAGCGTCGGCGCATTGTCCTTCGCGCCAATCACCGCCACGATTCCTGCAAAATCCTTCGTCTTGTGGCTGGCCAGTTTCAACTCGTCAACCACCACCACATCACCCGCCAGCAACCGCTCACTCAGCGCCTTGCGAAACGCCAGCGCCTTGACTTTTTTCGGGACGTTGATCGTGTAATCGCGCGGTTTCGGTCCAAACACCACACCGCCACCACGCCACAACGGGGAAGCGAACGATCCGGCCCGCGCCCGTCCCGTCCCCTTTTGCTTCCATGGCTTCTTGCCGCTGCCGTGCACTTCGCTAATTTGCTTCGTGCTGGCCGTGCCGAGGCGTTGGTTCGCCATATACGCCGTCACCGTATCGTGCACGGCCTGGGTTCCCTTGCCGTCTTTGACCAACAACTCGTCAGCAAACTCGACTTCGCCCTTGGCCTGACCGGAAATGTTGATGACGGGAAGCTTCATGATTTCGCCGCCTTTACTGCCGGTTTCGTCTTCTTCAACGCATGGCGGATCACCACAAACGCACCCCGCGCTCCGGGTACGGCGCCTTCGATGAGCAACAGGTTGTCAGCTTCACGGACCTGGATCACCCGCAGGTTCTGCGTGGTGACCTTGGCGTCGCCCATGTGGCCGGGCATCCGCATGTTCTTGAACACGCGGCCTGGAAACAGGCGTTGGCCAATCGCACCCGAACGGCGGTGCCAACCTTTCGCCCCGTGTGTCAGGTCGCCGCCCGCGAACTTATGCCGACGAACCACCCCCTGAAAGCCCTTGCCTTTGCCCGTCCCAATCACGTCCACATACTGGCCGGGCTGAAATTCCTTCACCGTGATGGCCTCGCCGACGTTGACCGGCAGCGCTTCCTGCGTACGATACTCGCGGATAAACCGGGCCGGCGACGCATTGGCCTTCTTGCAGTGCCCAATCAGCGCCATGGAGGCGTTCTTCTCTTTGCGCGTGCCCAATCCGAGTTGCACCGCGTGATATCCATCCGTCTCAGGCGTCTTCTTCTGCAGCACGGTGCATGGCCCCACCTCAATGACCGTGACGCCAACAAGATTGCCATTCGCGTCGAACAGCTGCGCCATTCCAATTTTTTTGCCTAACAGTTCCATGACTAAATCTTGATCGTGATATCCACGCCCGCCGGAAGGTTCAGTTTCTTCAACTCGTCCACCGTCTTGGCCGTCGGATCGATGATGTCGAGCAACCGCTTGTGCGTCCGCATCTCAAATTGTTCCATCGACTTCTTGTCCGCATGCGGCGACCGGTTGACCGAATGCCGCCAAATGTCCGTGGGCAACGGGATCGGTCCTGCCACCTTGGCCCCGGTGCGCTTGGCCGTTTCCACAATGTCGTGGGCCGATTGATCGAGCAACCGGTGGTCGTAGCCCTTGAGGCGGATTCTTATGCGCTGATTATTCATTTTCTTTGTCCGCCCTTCGAAATGCCGTCCTGGTCGAGGATCTGGGAGAGAATGTTCTCGGGCACCTTCTCAAAGGCCGCTGGCTCCATCGAGTAACTGGCGCGGCCCTTCGTCAGCGATCGCAATGCCGTGGCGTACCCAAACATTTCCGCCAACGGAACAGTGGCGTGAATAATAGCCGAGGTTGCCCGTGATTCGATATGGCTGATCTTGCCGCGGCGGCCATTGAGATCCCCCACCACATCGCCCATATGTTCCTCGGGCGTGATCGCTTCGACGTCCATAATCGGCTCGAGCATGATCGCACCCGCCTTGCGTGCCGCTTCCTTGAACGCGAAGCTGCCGGCCATCTTGAAAGCGATCTCCGAACTGTCCACCTCGTGAAATGTGCCATCGACAATCTCAATGTTGACGTCGACCACCGGGTAACCGCCCAGCACCCCCGTGCGCGCCGCTTCGATAATGCCGTCTTCGACCGCGGGGATGTATTCCTTCGGAATCGCGCCGCCAACAATCTTGTTCTCGACGACCACGCCCGAACCCTTCTTGCCCGGGGCAATCGTAATCACCGCGTGGCCATATTGACCGCGGCCACCGGATTGTCGGATGAATTTGCCCTCAGCCTCGGCGGGTTTGGTAATGGTCTCGCGATAGGCCACCTGCGGCCTGCCCGCGGTGGCACCGACATTGAACTCGCGAAACATGCGGTCTTTAATGATGTCCAGATGCAGTTCGCCCATTCCGGAGATGATCGTTTGACCGGTCTCCTGGTTGGTCGTGAGCCGGAACGTCGGGTCTTCTTCGGCGAGTCGCTGCAACGCGGTGGACATCTTGTCGCGGTCGGCTTTGGTATTCGGCTCAATGGCCATGGAGATGACGGGTTCGGGGAAGGTAATCGCCTCGAGCAGGATCGGGTGGTCTTCGTCGCAAATCGTGTCGCCCGTCGTGATGTTCTTCAGGCCGACCAGCGCGCCGATGTCACCCGAATAACACACATCAATTTCCTGGCGATGGTTGGCATGCATCTCCAGGAGCCGGCCGATGCGCTCCCGCTTGTTATTGCGCGGATTGTAGACCGAAATCCCCTTCGTGACTTTGCCAGAATACACGCGGAAGAAAATCAACTTGCCCGCGTATGGATCCGTCCAAATCTTGAAAGCCAGGGCGCAGAACGGGCCATTGTCGTCAGCGCGACGCGTGTCCGGCTGTTTCGAATCGGGATTGATACCAACAATATCAGGAACATCGAGGGGGGAAGGCAGGTAATCGACCACGGCATCGAGCAGGGGTTGCACACCCTTGTTCTTGAACGCCGCGCCGCAAATCACCGGTACCAACTCGTTCTTGATCGTCAGGCGGCGAATCCCGGCCTGAAGCGCTTGCTGATCGATCTCCTTGCCTTCGAGGTAGAGGTGCATGACCTCCTCATCCTTCTCGGCAACCGCTTCCACCAGCTTGGCGCGGCCCGCGTCGGCCGCCGATTTCAATTCAGCCGGTATCGGCACAACGCCAAATTCCGCACCGAGTTCCTCCCCCGACCAAATCACGGCCTTCATCCTGACCAAGTCAACCACACCTCTGAAATCCGCTTCCTTGCCGACGGGAAGTTGAATCGGCACCGCATTGGCCGCCAACCGCTCGCGCATCTGACTGACAGCTGCGTCGAAGTCCGCACCGGTCCGGTCCATCTTGTTGACGAACGCGATACGCGGCACCTTGTACTTGTTCGCCTGGCGCCACACCGTCTCGGACTGGGGTTCAACGCCCCCGACGGCGCAGAACACCGCACAGGCGCCGTCCAGCACGCGCAAACTGCGCTCGACTTCCACGGTGAAATCCACGTGACCCGGCGTATCAATGATATTGACGCGATGTTCGCGCCAGAAACAGGTCGTCGCTGCGCTGGTGATCGTAATCCCGCGCTCCCGCTCCTGCTCCATCCAGTCCATGGTCGCCGTGCCTTCGTGCACTTCGCCGACCTTGTACACCTTGCCGGTATAGAACAGAATGCGCTCGGTCGTCGTGGTCTTACCGGCGTCGATGTGCGCGCAAATCCCGATATTTCGGGTGCGTTCCAACGGCACCAGTCGCCCCGGCGCTGATCTCGCCCTCTTCTGGACTGGCTGTTTCGGTTGTTCTAACACGGCCTGCATTGTTTCTTTTAGTTACAACTGCTCGATTTCCACTTAATGACACAACGGCACAACCCTGACTCGTCCCGCAGAGTGAATTCCCTCCGGACTACCAGCGGTAGTGCGCAAACGCGCGATTGGCCTGCGCCATCTTGTGCGTGTCTTCGCGCTTCTTGACGGATGCGCCCGTATTATTCGACGCATCCAAAATTTCCGACGCCAGGGCATCCGTCATGGCCGTACCCTTGCGGGCGCCCGCGTACTGGATCATCCAGCGCATCGCCAGGGCCTCCTGGCGATCGGGCGATACCTCGACCGGCACCTGGTAATTCGCGCCACCGACGCGGCGCGACTTGACTTCGAGCCTCGGCTTCACATTCTCCAACGCCGTCTGCAGCACGTCCAGCGGATTCTTGTCCTTGGCCTTTTCCACAATGCGGTCAAATGCGCCATACACAATGCGCTCGGCCACGGATTTCTTTCCGCTCTTCATGATGCAGGTGATCAACCGGGTGACCGTCTCGCTATTGAAGCGGACGTCTCGGATTCTCAACCGTCGATCTGCTCGTCGTCTACGCATACTTGAAATATCTCAATTCAATCAGGCTGCCGCCGGTTTGGGGGCTGTGTCCTTCGGACGTTTCACCCCGTACTTGCTGCGGCTGCGCCGGCGTTTTTCCACGCCCATCGCGTCCAAGGTGCCGCGCACAATGTGATAACGCACGCCGGGCAAATCCTTCACGCGTCCACCGCGCACCAGCACAATCGAGTGCTCCTGCAGGTTGTGACCTTCATCGGGAATGTACGCAATCACTTCCACGCCATTCGTCAAACGCACTTTGGCCACTTTTCGCAGAGCCGAGTTCGGCTTCTTCGGCGTACGCGTCATGACCTGCAGACACACGCCTCGCCGCTGCGGGCAGGCCGCCAGCGCCGGCGCCTTCGATTTCGCCTTGAGTTGGCGCCGTCCTTTTCGAACCAGTTGGTTAATTGTCGGCATTTCGCTATTCCATCGACCGTCACCATCCCGGTGACGCAGGGAGTGCGAAACCTATCACACGCCCCCATTCTACGCAAGTCCTTTTGCGGCACCCGTCTAGATGGCCGCCTCCTCGGGTTGGGACTCGATTCGCTCTTCTCTCGGCGGCTCGGCCGGCTCGACCGGCTCGACCGGCTCCGCCAACGGCACCAACCTGACTCCCCGGTGCTTGCTAAAGCCCGTTCCTGCCGGGATCAGGTGTCCCATAATGACATTCTCTTTAAATCCGCGCAGATGATCCACCCGTCCCAACGTCGCCGCCTCGGTGAGAACCCGCGTGGTATCCTGAAATGACGCGGCACTGATGAACGACTCCGTCTCCAGTGACGCTTTCGTGATACCCAGCAACACCGGTTGGGCTTCGGCCGGCTTGCCGCCCGCTTCGGCGACCCGCTTGTTCTCCTCTTCAAACGTGACCTTGTCAATCTGGTCACCCCAGAGGAAACGGGTATCGCCGGGATCGATAATGCGAACCTTTCGCAGCATCTGGCGCACAATGATCTCGATATGCTTGTCGTTGATTTCGACCCCTTGCAGCCGATAAACCTCCTGCACGTCATTGACAAGGTACTCCTGCAAGTCCTGCGGCCCGCACACCTCGAGGATTTCGTGCGGAACCACCGGGCCTTCGGTCAATTGCTGTCCCTTCTTCACGGTGTCACCGCGGAACACGATGATATGCTTCGAATGCGGGATCAGATGCTCTTCCTCCGCACCGGTCTTCGGGTCCTTCACAAGGATACGGCGTTTGCCGCGCACAGTGCCGGCAAAATCCACAATCCCATCGATCTTGGCGATTTCGGCCGCGTCCTTGGGCCGCCGCGCCTCGAACAACTCCGCCACACGCGGCAGACCGCCGGTGATGTCCTTGGTCTTAAACACTTTTCGCGGGGTCTTGGCAACGAGCGCGCCCGGTTCAATGCGGCTGCCTTCCTCCACCACGATGTGCGCCCCGGCGGGAATGGCGTAAAAAGCAATTACTTCGCCCGAATCGTTCACGAGGTTCACTTGTGGATGCAGGTCTTCCTTGTGTTCGATGACCACCGTGCCCATGAGCCCGGTCGCTTCATCCAGCTCGCGCTTAACCGTGATGCCCTCGATCAGGTCATGGAACTTGACCACGCCGGCGACTTCCGAAAGCACCGGCACATTGTACGGATCCCATTGCACGAACACGTCGCCCTTCTTTACATGCCCACCATCGGCCGCCGCGATTTCGGCGCCCACAACCACGGAATACCGTTCCAATTCGCGGCCTTCCTCGTTGCTGACGATGACCTGGCCGTTCTTGTTGAGCACGACCCAATTGCCTTCGGCGCGCTGGACCGCGCGCAGATCCTGATAGTGAACGACGCCGTCATTCTTGGCCTTGATCTGCGGCTGCTTGAACACCTGGCTGGCCGTACCGCCGATATGGAACGTCCGCATCGTCAACTGCGTGCCCGGCTCGCCAATGGATTGCGCGGCGATAATGCCGATCGCCTGGCCCAGTTTCACCAGCTTGCCCGTGGCCAGATTGCGTCCGTAACACATGCCGCACACGCCGCGCCGCGATTCACAGGTGAGCACCGACCGGATCTTGATCCGTTCGATGCCGAGTTTGTTCACCGCGTCGGCCGCTGCCTCGTCGATTTCCGTATTGGCCGCGACGATCTTCTTTTTGGTCACCGGATCAACAATGTCTTCCGCTGCGACACGCCCGATGATGCGCTCGCTGAGCTTCACCACTTCATCTTCGCCTTCATAGATCGGCTTGACCCAAATGCCGTTAACCGTGCCGCAATCTTCTTCAAGAACGATCACGTCCTGCGCGACGTCGACCAGCTTGCGTGTCAGATATCCCGAGTCGGCCGTCTTCAGCGCCGTGTCCGCCAGACCCTTTCGGGCGCCGTGCGTGGAAATGAAGTACTCCAATACGCTCAAGCCTTCGCGGAAGTTCGACAGAATGGGCCGCTCGATGATTTCTCCCGACGGCTTGGCCATCAAACCGCGCATACCGGCCAACTGCCTGATCTGTTGGCGGGAACCGCGCGCCTTGCTGTCCACCATCATGTAAACGGGGTTTAGCTCGACGCGCCCCTGATTGTGCTCCATCGCCGCATACATGACGTTGGAAATCTTGTCCGTCGCGTGGGTCCAGATATCAATGATCTTGTTGTAGCGTTCGCCGTCGGTGATGATCCCGCGTCGATACTGTTTCTCGACGTCCGCCACATCCTTGAGCGCCTCGTTAATCACCACGGTCTTTTCCTTCGGCACAACCATGTCCTCGATGCCGATGGAGATACCCGCCAGCGTCGCGTGCTCGAAGCCGAGCGCCTTGAGTTTGTCCAGCACTTCAACAGTCCGCTGATGTCCCGCCGTCCGGTAACACTGCCAAATGACGTCCCCCAGCGATGACTTGTTAATCGACCGGTTGATGAACCCGAGTTCGGGCGGCCAGATCTCGTTGAAGATCACGCGGCCAACGGTTGTTTCGATGATCTTGGATGTCGCGTCGCCGTACACCGTCGGGCGGCCGTAGTCGGGATTCTTCAGCCGAATGCGCTCGTGAATCTTCACGTCGCGCTCGTCGCGGCAGAAGAACACCTCTTGCGCGTCGGAGAACAGCTTCAACCGCTTGCCCTCGCCATTTTCCTTCTTGCCGCCGTGCGTGAGGTAATACACACCGAGTGCGATGTCCTGGGTCGGCGTGGTGATGGGTTTCCCGCTCGAGGGCGAGAAAATGTTGTTCGGCGCGAGCATCAACAACCGGGCCTCCAACTGCGCCTCTACCGACAGGGGCACGTGCACGGCCATTTGATCGCCGTCGAAGTCCGCGTTGTACGCGGTGCACACCAGTGGATGAATGCGGATCGCATCGCCTTCGATCAATTGCGGTTCGAAAGCCTGGATCGACAACCGGTGCAACGTGGGCGCGCGGTTCAGCAGCACCGGGTGGCCCTTGCTCACTTCCTCCAGAATGTCCCAAACCTCCGGTGACTGGCGCTCGATCAGTTTCTTGGCCGAACGGATCGTGTGCACCAATCCCATCTCCCGGAGACGGCGAATGATGAACGGTTCGAACAAGACCAAAGCCATCTTTTTCGGCAACCCGCATTGGTTCAACTTCAATTCCGGCCCGATGACGATCACCGACCGACCGGAATAATCGACGCGTTTGCCCAGCAGGTTCTGGCGAAAACGGCCTTGCTTGCCCTTGAGCATGTCCGCCAACGACTTCAGCGAACGACTGCCGGCTCCGGTGACGGGTCGGCCATGTCGGCCATTATCGAGCAGGGCATCCACCGCCTCCTGCAACATGCGTTTCTCGTTGCGGATGATGACGTCGGGTGTCCGCAACTGGAGGAGGTTCTTCAACCGATTATTCCGGTTAATGACCCGGCGGTACAAATCATTCAGATCGCTGGTGGCAAATCGTCCGCCTTCCAAGGGAACCAGCGGACGAAGATCCGGCGGAATCACCGGCAACACTTCGAGGATCATCCACTCCGGACGCATCTTGGAGGTCAGAAACCCCTTCACCAGCTTCAATCGCTTGGCGATCTTCTTGCGAATCTGTTTGCTCTTCGTCGAATCGAGCTGGTGTTCCAACTCGTGGGCGAGCTTGCGCAGGTCGATCTTGGTAAGGACTTCCTTGACCGCTTCCGCGCCCATCTTGGCGGCGAAGCCGTCCGAGTACTGCTCGCGCGCCTCGCGATATTCCATTTCGGTGAGGAGTTGCCGGTCCTTCAGCGGCGTCTTGCCCGGATCCACGACCATGTAGTCTTCATAATAGAGCACGCGTTCGAGGTCGCGCGCGGTCATGTCGAGCATCAACCCCATCCGCGACGGCATGCACTTGAAGAACCAGATGTGGCTGACCGGGACCGCCAGCTCAATATGTCCCATGCGCTCGCGGCGCACCCGGGCCAGGGTCACTTCCACGCCGCAACGATCGCAGATCACCCCGCGGTGTTTGATGCGCTTGTATTTGCCGCAATTGCATTCCCAATCCCTCACGGGACCGAAGATACGCTCGCAAAACAGACCGCCTTTTTCGGGCTTGAACGTGCGATAGTTGATCGTCTCGGGATTCTTCACTTCCCCGTGTGACCACGAGCGAATGGTGTCCGGCGAAGCCACGCCGATGCTGACGTGGTCGAACACATCCGCTTTTTCCAGGCCGAGCGCCGCGCGCGCGGCGGCGGTGGCGGCGGCGGTGGATGGAATTGACGTACCGGGTTTGGTTGCGATCATATCTTGTTCTCGCCTCCGTTCTTCCCGACGCGAACGTCGAGGCATAGACTTTGCATTTCTTTCATCAAAACGTTGAATGACTCAGGCGTGCCCGCCTCGAGCGTGTTGTCCCCCTTGACGATGGACTCGTAAATCCGCGTGCGGCCCTGCACATCGTCACTCTTGACGGTGAGCAACTCCTGCAACGCATACGCGGCGCCGTAAGCTTCCATGGCCCACACTTCCATTTCCCCGAAGCGCTGGCCGCCATACTGCGCCTTGCCGCCGAGCGGCTGCTGCGTGACGAGGGAGTACGGCCCAACGGCCCGGGCGTGAATCTTGTCCGCCACCAGGTGTCCCAGCTTCAACATATAGATGTAGCCGACTACGACCTCCTGATCGAACGGGTCGCCGGTGCGGCCATCGTACAGCGGCGTCTTGCCGTCGCCCTTCACCCAGGAGAAACCCTCAATCTTCCTGGTCTGGTCGATCATTTCCCCGATTTCCGATTCCGTGACCCCGTCGAATACCGGCGACGCAATCTTCAATCCGAGCGCCTTCGCGGCCACGCCGAGATGGGTCTCGAGCACCTGCCCGACGTTCATGCGGCTCGGCACACCCAGCGGATTCAACACGATGTCCACCGCGGTCCCGTCCGCAAGAAACGGCATGTTCTCTTCGGGGAGGATCTTGGCGATGACGCCCTTGTTCCCGTGGCGGCCCGCCATCTTGTCGCCCACGCTCAACTTGCGCTTGCTGGCGATGTAGACCTTGACCTGCTTGATGATTCCCGGGTCGACATCTTCGCCGCTTTCGATGCGGTCGAGCTGCCGATCTCGTTCCATGTCCAGCTCGCTAAACCGGTGTTCGAATTCACCGATAATCTCGCGAATCTTGATGCGGATCGGTGACGGGTCGATTTCGATGTGGTCGTATACCGTCGCCAGTTTGCGCAACAGCGTCTTGGTAATCTTGCGGTTCGCCGGGATGATGATCTCGCCCGTCTCGGCGTTGACCACATCCAACGGAATCTTCTCGCCGAGGAGGATGTTGCTCAATTTCTCCGTGAGTTCTTCGCGCAACTCGGTGGATTTCTTCTTATGCTCCTCTTCAATCTGTTTCTTCTGGCGGCGAATCTCCGTCGGTGTCAGATTGGGACGGGTCGGCTCCTTGCGCGCCGAAACTTTTACGTCCATCACGATCCCGTACGTGCCGCTGGGCACGCGCAACGAGGTGTCTTTCACATCCGCAGCCTTTTCACCGAAAATGGCGCGGAGCAAGCGCTCTTCGGGGGCCAACTCGGTCTCCCCCTTCGGCGTGATTTTGCCGACGAGGATGTCACCGGGCTTCACTTCCGCCCCGACGCGGATCACACCGTCGTGTCCAAGATCCTTCAACGCCTCTTCGCCGACGTTGGGAATATCGCGCGTGATTTCCTCGGGGCCGAGCTTCGTGTCACGGGCGCCTGCTTCGAACTCGTCAATGTGGATCGACGTGTAAACGTCCTCTTTCACCAAGCGTTCGTTGACCAGAATGGCGTCCTCAAAGTTGTAACCGCACCACGGCATGAACGCCACGAGCACGTTGCGTCCCAGCGCCAGTTCACCGGCGTCGCAACACGGGCCATCGGCGAGCACCTGGCCCTTCTTAACCTTCTCGCCGCGTTGGACGATCGGCTTCTGGTTGAAACACGTGCCCGCATTCGAGCGCATGAACTTGCGAAGTTCGTAAACCCAAAGGTGGTTTTCCGGATCGGTAACCAGCTTTCGCTTGCCTTCGGGAAGTTCCCCGTCCTTGGTGATGACGATACGGCGCGCGTCGACGCTGGCGACCACGCCGGATTCTTCAGCAACGATGCACACCTTGGAGTCGCGTGCGATACGACCCTCCAGACCCGTACCGACCAGCGGCGACTCGTTGCGGAGAAGCGGAACGGCCTGGCGCTGCATGTTGGAGCCCATCAACGCGCGGTTGGCGTCATCGTGTTCCAGGAACGGAATCAGACCCGCTGCCACGGACACGAGTTGCTTCGGTGATACATCCATATAATGAACGCGTTCCGGCTCGACTTCGATGAAGTCGCTCTTGTACCGACAGGAAACCTTCTCGACGAGGAAATGGCCGCGGCCATCGATCGGGGCGTTGGCCTGGGCAACCACATAGTTTTCTTCCTGATCGGCGGTCAGGTAGTCCACCTGGTCCGTCACACGACCGTCCTTGAGTTTGCGGTACGGTGTCTCGATGAAGCCGAATTCGTTGATCCGCGCATACAAACTCATGGCGCTAATCAGACCGATGTTTGGACCTTCAGGCGTCTCGATCGGGCAAATCCGTCCGTAGTGTGACGGGTGGACGTCGCGAACCTCAAATCCGGCGCGTTCCCGCGACAGACCGCCCGGCCCGAGGGCCGACAACCGCCGTTTATGGGTCAGCTCGCTCAACGGATTCGTCTGGTCCATGAACTGGCTGAGCTGGCTGCGCCCGAAGAAATCGCGGATGACGGCCGAGAGCGCCTTGGGATTGATCAATTGCTGCGGGGTCATGGTGTCGGTATTGACGTCAAACAGCGTCATCCGCTCCTTGACCACACGCTCGGTGCGCGCGAGACCGATGCGACACTGATTGGCCAACAACTCGCCCACGGTACGCAGCCGGCGGCTGCCCAAATGGTCGATATCATCCACCGAACCTTCGCCCTTGCGCAGGTTCAGCAAATACTTCATCGCTTCGATGAGGTCTTCCTTTTCGAGGACACGACTCTCGAGGTCGGCGCCGCGGTTGAGCTTCTGATTGATCTTGTAGCGGCCCACGCGACCGAGGTCATAACGGCGGGCATCGAAGAACAGCCGCTTGATCAGGGCGTTGGCGTTCGCGATCGTCGGCGGATCACCGGGACGCAGCCGGCGGTAGATGTCCTTCAGGGCTTCTTCCTGGTTCTTGCACGTGTCCTTGCGCAAACACTTGACGATGCAGCCATCGTCCACCGAAGTATCCACGACCTTGACCTTGTCCACCCCAAGATCGATCAACTGGCGGGCAACGCTCTTGCTGAGCGGCTCAAAGGCGCGTCCCACAACCAACTGCTTCTCCGTATCCATCACGTCGGCAATGAGCACCTTGCTGGCGGTCTCCTCGCCGCTGGCGAAATCTTTCAGTTTGACGTCCTCAATCTGGTAGAAAAGCTTGAGGACTTCCTCGTCGGTGCTGTACCCGAGAGAACGCAGGAACGTCGTCGCCAGAAACTTGCGCCGGCGGTGGCGGCGGTCCAAGTAGATGTTGAGCAGATCGTTGTTGTCAAACTGCACTTCCAGCCAGGAACCGCGGTCGGGAATAATGCGGAAGCCGAACAGAACCTTTCCGCTCGTATGGACGGATGACTCGAAACAGATGCCCGGCGAACGATGCAACTGGCTGACGATGACCCGCTCGGCGCCGTTGATCACGAAGCTGCCTGAAGGCGTCATGAGCGGGATTTCACCCATGTAGACCTTCTCTTCCTTCGTTCCGTTGGTGTCCTTGAGCCGGAACGTCACGTGGAGCGGGCCGCTGTAGGTGATGCCCTCCCGCAGACAATCCAGCCACGACGTCTTGGACTCGCCGATGGAGTACTCCACGAAATCGAGCGTGGCCTGGCCATCGTAGCTCTCGATCGGGAATACTTCCTTGAACACGGCCTGAAGACCGATGTTTTTGCGGCGGGTCGTTGCCTCCGCCTGCAGAAACTCCGCATACGAATCCGTCTGAGCCTCGATCATCGGAGGAGGCTCGATCACGTCGCCCAACTTGCCGAAATATTTTCGTTCAGCCATGAATTACTTCCCGGGCATCGCTGCCCTCTGACTGCTGTTCTGCCAACCGTTTATTGTGGGAGCGCGGCTGCCGCCGCGCCCCATCCGAATCCTGCGAACAAACGACCGTTACTTCAGCTCGACTTTTGCGCCAGCCGCTTCGAGCTTCTTCTTGATTTCCTCGGCTTCTTCCTTGGTGGCGCCTTCCTTCACGGTCTTGGGCGCGCCTTCCACTAGGTCCTTGGCTTCCTTCAGCCCGAGGCTGGTCACCACGCGCACTTCCTTGATCACGCTAATCTTGTTGGCGCCCGCCTCCTTGAGGACAACATCGAACGTCGTCTTGACTTCCGCCGCCGGGGCCGCGCCACCCGCCGGGGCCGCCGCTACCGCGACCGGGGCCGCCGCGCTCACTCCCCACTTCTCTTCCAACTTCTTAGAGAGTTCGGCGGCTTCCAACACCGTCAAGCCACTCAACTGTTCCACGATTTGATCCAGATTTGCTGCCATGTTCGTATCCTTTTCTCGGTATCGTCGTGTCTTGAGGCCTCAAGACGCTTCCCCCCGAAAGCCTGCGGGGCGACGAGGAACCATTTGTTGTTGCTGCTACGCAGGTGCCCCGGCCGATGCCGGCGCGGCTCCCGCTTTATCAGCGTGCGCCTTCAGCACACGCGCAATCTGACCCGCGGGCGCGCCGAGCACGACCGCGATCCGGGTCGCCGGTGTCTGCAACAGGCCCACCAATTGCGCCCGCAACCCATCCAACGAGGGCAAATCCGCCACGGCGGAAATCTCGTCCGCCGTCAGCGCCTTTTTGCCCAGCGACCCAACCTTGAATTTCGGTTTCTCAAATTCCCTGCCAAACTGCTTCAACACCTTGGCGACCGCCCCGATGTCGGATTTGTCGTTGCCAACGACCACGGCGGTCATGCCGTCGAGATTGCGGTCGAAATCGGGCAATTCGGCGGCCTTGAACGCATGGCGCAGCATCGCATTCTTGGCCACGTGATATTCCGCCCTGGCCCCACGCAGACGCTTGCGCAATTCCGCAAACTGGCCGACCGTCATCCCCTTGTACTCGGTGAGGATCACAAACGGGGACGCGCCCAACTGTTTCTTCAAATCTTCAACAATCAGTTGTTTCTCTGGTCTCATGAAAACTCCTGCCCTCTCAACCTCAGCTTGCCGAGAACTCGTGATGGTCAATCTTGATGCCCGGACTCATCGCGCTCGAGAGCGTGCAGCTTTCGATGAACTGTCCTTTCGCCGTCGTCGGCTTCGCATGCGCCACCGCCGAGATGACCGCCCGCGCGTTTTCCTCGATCGCCTTGCCATCAAACGACAGTTTTCCGAACGCCACGTGCAGGTTGGCCGCCTTGTCCATCTTAAACTCAACGCGGCCCGCTTTGACTTCCTTGACCGCCTTGGCGGTGTCTTCCGTGACCGTGCCCGTCTTCGGGTTGGGCATCAGGCCTTTTGGCCCGAGCACCTTACCGAGCTTACGGACTTCCTGCATGGCTTCGGGGGTTGCAACCGCAACATCGAAATCCGTCCATCCTTCCTGGCACTTCTTCACCAGATCCTCGAACCCGACAACATCGGCCCCGGCATCCTTGGCGGCCTGGGCGGACGTACCCTTGGCGAATACGACGACCCGCACCTTCTTGCCACTGCCATGGGGAAGCGCGACCGTGCCACGCACCATCTGGTCGCTCTGCTTGGGGTCAACCCCGAGTTTGAACGCCAGTTCAACCGTTTCGTCGAATTTGGTCTTGGGCAGTCTTTTCAGAAGATCGACGGCGTCTCCGATCTTATACTGGCGCTTCGCATCGACCTGCTGGATTGCCGCGTTATATCGTTTGCCGTGTGTAGCCATAGAAACCTCGAACCGCACTAATCAGCCACGTCGATGCCCATGCTGCGCGCCGTGCCCGCAATGATGCGACAGGCAGCTTCCTCGCTCTTCGAATTGAGATCGGCCATCTTGGTCCGGGCGATTTCCAGGACCTGCTTGCGGGTGACTTTGCCGACCTTGTTGCGGTTCGGCTCACCGCTGGCGGTGGCGATTCCCGCCGCCTTCTTGAGCAATGCACTCGCGGGCGGCGACTTGGTGATGAACGAAAACGTCTTGTCCTTGTAGACGGTGATCACGACGGGGATAATCGTTCCCGCCATCTTTTGCGTCGCCGCGTTGAATTGCTTGCAGAACTCCATGATATTCACGCCCTGCTGGCCCAATGCGGGGCCGACCGGCGGCGCGGGGTTTGCCTGTCCCGCGGGAATCTGCAACTTGATCATGCCTGTAACTGGTTTTCCTGCCATGTTCCCTCGCTACCCGCGTTCGACCTGCCAGTATTCCAATTCGACCGGAGTTGATCGCCCGAAGATCGACACGGAAATCTTCAATTTGCCGCGATCCGGGTCGATTTCATCAATCACTCCCGTAAAGTTCTGGAACGGTCCATCCGTCACTTTGACCGTCTCGCCCTTCTCGAAGGCGACTTTCGGAGCCACCTTCTCCTGGCGTTCCTCGATTTGCGCCAGGATGCTATCGACCTCGTCCTGCTTGAGCGGGACGGGCCGGTCTCCGCCGATGAATCCGATGAGACCCGGCGTCTCGCGGATGAAATACCACGACCGGTCGTACAACTGGTTCTTGTCATCGAGCAACTTCATATGGACGAGGATGTAGCCCGGATAAAACTTTCGCGTGCTGGTTGTTTTCTTGCCCTTTTTGACTTCGGCGACCTTTTCGGTCGGGATCAATACTTCCTTGATCCACTCGCCCATCTCTTCCACCTTGGTCCGCTTCTCAATGTTGTCCTTGACCTTCTGTTCCTGACCAGAAAGCGTGTGGAGAACGAACCACTGAAACTCGGGTCTTGTCGTTGTGTCCATCTGGTTTCTTCCGTCAGGCCCTAATCAGTAGGGCGACAATCCGCAGGAACAGGAGGTCGGCCAGCGCGACAAATATGCCGAGAATCAGTATCGTCACGATCACGACGACGGTTGAGTCAGTCAGTTCCCGGCGCGTCGGCCAGGAGGACTTCTTCAGTTCCGCCCAAACCTCCACCACGAACTCCTGCATTTTCAGAAATGGGTTTGCCATGTGTCGTTTTCTCTGTGTTCGGCCTGCCCGTTCAACTCGCCCGCTTCGGTCTCCGCACCGCCAGGCTCATGCCCTGTGATTGGCACGCCAGGAGGGACTTGAACCCCCAACCTACGGTTTTGGAGACCGTCGCTCTGCCAATTGAGCTACTGGCGTATCCGCGCTGCGGTCTGTTCCGCGCCAAACCTCCGTCCTTGCTCACTTGGTTTCGCGATGCGAGACATGTTTCCCGCACTTCGGGCAAAACTTCCGCAACTCCAATCGCTCGGACCCCTGCGCGCGCTTGTTCCGTGTCGACGTGTAATTGCGGCTCTTGCACTCGGTACAGGCCAGTGTGATCAATTCTCTCGGCATCTTGTGTCAGCTCCAAATCCCCGTTCCTACTCCAGGATGTCCGTCACGCGTCCCGCCCCAACCGTGCGTCCGCCTTCACGAATGGCGAACCGCATCGTCTTTTCCATGGCAATGGGCGTGATCAATTCGACCTCGATATTCACGTTATCGCCCGGCATCACCATTTCGACGCCCTGCGGCAATTTCGCCACGCCGGTGACGTCGGTGGTGCGGAAATAAAACTGGGGACGGTAGCCGTTGAAAAACGGGGTATGGCGACCGCCTTCTTCCTTGCTCAGCACGTAGACTTCTGCCTTGAACTTCTTGTGGGGCGTGATCGAGCCGGGCTTGGCCAGCACCTGGCCGCGTTCGACGCCGTCTTTTTCGATCCCGCGCAGCAACGCGCCGATATTATCGCCCGCTTCGCCTTGGTCGAGCAACTTGCGGAACATTTCCACGCCGGTGACGACCGTCTTCTGCGTCTCGCGCAAGCCGACGATTTCGACATCTTCACCGACCTTGATCGTGCCACGCTCGACACGACCCGTGGCGACCGTCCCGCGGCCCGTGATCGAAAACACGTCCTCCACCGGCATCAAGAACGGCTTGTCCTTCTCGCGCACCGGGTCCGGAATGAAATCGTCCACCGCCTTGACCAACGCAAGAATCTGCTTCTCGGCTTCGGGATCGCCCGCCAGCGCCTTCGTTGCGCTGACGCGGACGACGGGCGTCTTGTCGCCGGGGAACTGGTACTGAGACAGCAATTCGCGAACTTCCAGTTCGACCAGATCCAGCAATTCGGGATCGTCCACCAGGTCCACCTTGTTCAAGGCCACGACCATCGCCGGCACCGCGACTTGCCGTGCCAGCAACACGTGTTCGCGGGTCTGCGGCATCGGGCCGTCCGCAGCGCTAACCACCAGGATCGCGCCGTCCATTTGCGCCGCGCCCGTAATCATGTTCTTGACGTAATCCGCGTGGCCGGGGCAGTCGATGTGAGCGTAATGCCGTTTCTCGCTCTCATATTCGACGTGAGCGACGGCAATGGTCACCGTCTTGGTCTCGTCGCGAACCGTGCCGCCCTTGGCGATGTCCGCGTAACTCTTGACCTCGGCTTTGCCTTGTTTGGCCAGCACTTTCAAGATTGCGGCGACCAAGGTGGTCTTGCCGTGGTCAATGTGACCGATCGTCCCGACGTTGGCGTGCGGTTTCGTCCGTTCAAATTTGCCTTTTGCCATGCTGTCCTCCTGTCTGCCTCTCTAGATTTATGTGACCTGATATCCTCGTCTTGATCCCGTGCGCTACGTCAGACGAACCCGATTCATTTTCTGGAGCCCACGATCGGGCTTGAACCGATGACCTCGTCCTTACCAAGGACGTGCTCTACCAACTGAGCTACGTGGGCAACATTTCATACCAAAACCGTTCCTGTGTAACAGCCTCCAAAAAGTTCCCCCTAGCTGCTTTCGCTAGACACAAAAAGACGCCAGAACCCCACCCCGGTTCCTCAACACGCACTTCGCTCAAGGAAACTGCCGGCGGGTTCTGCCACGCCCATTGAATTCTCTGTACTGGCTTACCCCTCCATTAGGGTTGGCCGACTATAATACATCGGCGATGCATGTCAATACTGGTCTTCAACAAAATTCTGGCCCTGTGATCGGCCCGTCTGGCGTGCTTGAATCTCGCTTTTCCCCGTCAGTCGACCCGTCCCGACGACCTGGCTTTTTCCCCCGTGTTTCTCGCCTTATCCTCGACCCATGCCATCGCGCGCTCGAACACGTCCGGCGGCGCCCAACCATGGCCACCATGGAAGTCGAAGGATTGGAAGCGCGCCCCGCCGACCCAACGGCGCACCACCTCGAGTTCTTGTCCATTGTTATCACGGTCGCCCATCGTCATTGCCACATAAATCGGCGGCGCGCGCTGAAGTCCGGCCACCACGTACGTACGGTTGGACTTGTACGCCAGACCGGCTCCCTGCAGGATCAGCCCCGAAAAACCCGGCCGTAGTTGCACGAACACCGAGCTGGCTCGTGCGCCGCCCGACACACCCGTGGCAAACTTCTGTCCTTCCTGGATCCGCACGCGCCGCACGACGTCGTCATGCGCGGCCAGAAAATTGCCGACAATCGGTGGCCACGGACCGTTTCGGGATTCGACGAGCATCACGACGATGTAGCCTTTGGCTTTCAGGCAGGCCGCCATGCTCCCCATCTTCGCCTGACCCAGGGCGTCGGCGATGAACATACAGGGCCAGCGGCGCTGTGTGTCGGCGAGATAACCGTGTGGCAGCCAGAGCACGTAGTGGTATGTCCCCGTGGCCGCCACGCAGTCGCTCGCTGACTCAAAAACCGGGACATCCGACCATTTCGGCGCCTGGGTGAGTTCACAGGTGATGGTGATCTCCTTCTGTTCCACCAACTGTCGCTCGTCAGTTGCGGTTCTGCCGCACGACAGCGCCAGCAGGCCCACCAGCATCCACCACAACGGGTGATCACGTTTCATCAGCGACACCGCTGTCCGCCTCCCGCGGTCCTAGATCTTTGTGCCGGCGGGGATGACGGCGTGCTTGGGGATGATGACGATGCCGTCGCGGATATAATAGTTCGGACCGTCGAAATCGGGCGCGCCGGTCTTGTCCGTGATCACGACGCCTTCGCCGATGTGAACGTTCTTATCGACGATGGCCCGTTCGATCTTGGAGCCGCGTCCGACGCTCATGTGCGGAATGCCCATGGCGTCTTCTTCCAGCATCTCATGTTGGGTCTCGAAAAAATCGGACCCCATCAGGATGGTGTCGCGCAGGCTGGAGTCGCTTCCGATGAAGGAGCGGACACCGACGACCGTGTTTTCGATGCGCGACCGCAGGATGACGCAGCCGTCGGCGATGAGGGCGTTGCGCACCTGGCTCTCGACGAGTTTCGACGCCGGCAGAAACCGCGCGTGGGTGTACACGGGGGCGTTGCGATCGAAGAAATTGAACGACGGCTTGAGCGAGCACAGCGCGAGGTTCGCCTTGAAGAACGACCCGATCGTTCCCACGTCTTCCCAGTATCCCTGGAACACATACGCGGAAACGCGGTGCCGCCCGATGGCGTCAGGAATCACGTGCTTGCCGAAGTCCGCCTTGTCGTTGTCCAACACTTTGCGGAGAACCTCGCGGTTGAACACGTAAATCCCCATCGATGCCAGGTAGTGGTCCTCGCTGCTGGTGATGCGCAAATTCGACAACACAGGGTCCTGGATCTTCAGCTCGTCCAAGAGCTTCTCGTCATTTGGCTTCTCCACGAACTGCACGACCCGTTTTTCCTCGTTGACCTGCAGAATGCCCAGCGAAGTGGCCTCGGTCCGCCCGACGGGAATCACGGCGATGGTGATGTCGGCGTAGGACTCGACGTGTTGGCGGAGCACTTTCTGGAAATCCATGCGATACAACTGATCGCCGGAGAGGATGACGATGTACTCGTAATTCTGCTGGAGCAAATACCGCAGATTCTGGCGCACGGCGTCGGCGGTGCCCTGGTACCAACCCATGTTGTCGATGGTCTGTTGCGCGGCGAGAACCTCAACAAATCCGCGCGAGAACCGGTCGAATGCATAACTCTGGTGGATATGCCGGTGCAACGACGCCGAATTGAACTGCGTCAGCACATACACATGGCGGATGTTGGAGTTGATGCAGTTGCTGATCGGGATATCCACGAGCCGGTACTTGCCGGCCATCGGCACGGCCGGCTTGGCCCGCTCCTTCGTCAACGGAAAGAGCCGGCGTCCTTCGCCTCCGCCCATGATCACTCCCAGCACATTGGTGGAGGTCACCGGTTTGAGCCCCAACGGCGCCATGACGCGATACTAGGCACAGTGACTTGACGGCGTCAATTGACAATCGGACAAAAACTGAATAAGGTAATTGCTGCCGGCGGCATAAAAAACGTTTCAATACGAAGTCCACGCAGTCGTGATTCGCCATTGCCGCCGGCCCCGGGTCAAGCCGGGCGGTTGAATCATTGCTGCGCGACTTTAGAGAAGGATTGCACCATGTGTGGCATCATCGGCTACATTGGGAAGAGGCCTGCCCAAGACGTCATCCTCGAAGGCCTCCGCCGGCTCGAATACCGCGGCTACGACTCCGCGGGCCTCTGCATCATTCATAATGGCCGGTTCGAACTCCGCAAGAAGACCGGTCGCATCAACGACCTCGCCTCCCTCGTCGCCAAGCAGCCCGCCAAAGGCAACGTCGGTATCGGGCACACCCGTTGGGCGACGCACGGCCCGCCGACGGACGCGAACGCCCACCCTCATCTCGACCAGTCGGGCAAGATCGCGCTGGTGCACAACGGCGTGATTGAGAACCATCAGCTCTTGAAGGAACGCCTGCTGGCCAAGGGACACAAGTTCGCCTCGCAAACCGACACGGAGGTGCTGGCGCATCTTGTTGGCGAACATTACGACCAGGTGCGGGCCGAACGTCCGGGCGCGAACGGGGCGACACTCACCGAGGCGGTGAGACGCGCTCTCAAGGACGTGGTGGGCACCTACGGCATCGCGGTCATCCACGTCGATCATCCCGACGTGATCGTCGGCGCGCGCCGGGGCAGTCCATTGCTGCTCGGCGTCGGACGCGACGAGAATTTCCTGGCGAGCGATGTCAGCGCCATCATCGCCCACACCCGCCGCGTCGTGTACCTGAACGATTTTGAGATCGTGACGCTGACACGGGATGATTTTCAGGTTTCCACCATCGAGGCGGCGACCGTCAGCCCGCAGATTCGCGAGGTGGAATTCGCCGCGGACGAGGTCGAGCGCGGAAAATTCCCGCATTTCATGCTCAAGGAGATTTTTGAGCAACCCCACGCCGTGGAGAACGCCATCCGGGGCCGCATCAGTCACGAAGAGGCCACGGCGCGGCTGGGCGGATTAAACCTCACGCCTGCGGAATTGCGCGGCGTGGAGCGGATCATATACATCGCGTGCGGCACGGCACTGCACGCGGGCATGATCGGCGAATACCTGATGGAAAGCCTGGCGCGGATCCCCACCGAGGTTGACTACGCCAGTGAGTTTCGCTATCGCAACGCGCCCGTCGAAAAGCACACCCTCGTGTTTGCCATCAGCCAGTCGGGCGAGACGATCGACACACTCGCGGCAGTCCGTGAATCGCGCCGCAAAGGCCACAAGACCCTCGGCATTGTCAACGTGGTCGGCTCAACCATCGCCCGCGAGGTCGATGGGGGCACGTACATGCACGCCGGGCCGGAGATCGGCGTGGCGGCGACCAAAACGTTCATCTCCCAGGTGACGATCATGACGTTGCTGGCGGTGTTGATGGGCCGGATGCGGCACCTGGCGTCCACGCGCGGCACGGACATCCTGCGCGGGCTGGAGGAGATTCCGTCGAAGATGCAACGCGTGCTCGAGCAGAGCGACGCGATTGCGACGATTGCGAAGAAATACTGCGAGGCGACCGACTTTCTGTTTCTGGCGCGCCAGATAAACTTCCCCGTCGCGCTCGAAGGGGCGTTGAAGCTGAAGGAGATCTCTTACATCCACGCGGAAGGCTATCCGGCCGCCGAGATGAAGCACGGGCCGATCGCGCTCGTCGATCCGCGCACGCCGTCGGTGTTCATCTGTCCGAAAGGGCCGGTCTACGAAAAGGTGATGGCCAACATCGAGGAAGTAAAGGCGCGCAAGGGACCGGTCATCGTCGTCGCGACCGAGGGCGATGACAACATCCGCAAGAAGGCCGACGACGTGATTTATATTCCCGACACACTGGAAAGCCTGCAACCATTGCTGGCGGTAGTTCCGCTGCAACTGCTGGCCTATCACATCGCCGTGCTGCGCGGTTGCGACGTGGACAAACCCCGCAATCTCGCCAAGAGCGTGACCGTCGAGTAGGCGAAGCAGCGCGTTCGCGCACGCCGGCCAGCCCCATGCCCGCCTTTGTTACGGTGTCATCGCCCCGAACACGGAGCCCGCAGCCTTGATCGCTCACTTCGAGGACGACGTCGCTGTTGTCACGCGCGATCCGGATCGCGGCGGTCGGACTGCCAGAATGACGATGGACGTTGCCCAGACTTTCCTGCAGCACCCGAAACAGTGCCCGCTCCGTCTCGGCCGGCAATCGTCCCAAGGCCAGACTGGTATCCAGCGCCATCTTGATCCCGCCACGTTGCGTAAACCCGGCGGCGTATTCCTGCACCGCGCCGGCCAAGCCCAACACGTCCAGCGCCGGTGGGTGCAACTGGTAAGACAGCGTCGCGAGTTCGCGCTGACTCTGCACGATGATCGCCTGGCCGTCGGCGAGGAGGTTGTCGGTGGTGACATCGCGGCCAGCGTTGCGTTGTCGCACGAGGTCGAGGTTCATCGACACGGCCAGCAACTCCTGCGCGGTCGAATCGTGCAGCTCGCGGCCGATCCGGTTTCGGCGTGAGCAGACATTCTGCCAACGACAGGTCAATTGCCAAACGGGATGATGAGCCGCACACCCAGATACGGCTTGCCGCCCTGCCACAGGTCGAGATCGAGCTTTACACGCGGGCTGTGCCGCGACCCTTCAAGAAAAGTTGTCCGCGTGCGGCGCAGGCTGCCCCGATCAAAACGGAAGTCGGCCTGGCTCTGGACATTCTTGGTGAAGCGATCGACCGCAAATAGGGCTGTGTCCAGACCGTATTTGGCGGTCTCGATCTGGCGCTTGATGGGCGACGGAGATTTTTGCGGTGGGCTGTATTCTGCTTCAAAACGCTCCCACGCCTCGGCGTCCGTCGGCAAGCCGTGGGACATCAGCATCGGCTGGAGCTCACGCTCGGCAGGCGCCTGACGGTCGGTCCGTTCGCTGATGTTGGTCCGGATGGACGCCGCTGTAATCGGGGAAACCGACAAGTAGGTCATCAAGGACGAGGACTCGGGTTGTTGCGCCGTGGCGGACGGAACGGCTGACCAGCAGGAAACACACGCGACCGTCCCCGATATGGTCGAGCGCCAGTGGCTGCGGATACTGTGTTTGCTGCAACGGTTCACGACAATCTCCCATTCCCGTGGTGTGCTAGTCCTTCTTTTCGTCGTTCTTGTCGGCCTTCTGCTCGGTTGGTTCGCTGGTCGCTGCCGGCCGCTCGGCCGCAGGCTTGGACTCAACCTTCGCCTCTGGCTTGCTCTCCGCCTTGGCTTCCACAGCGGCGGGAGCGGGTTGTTTCTTGCCGCTCTCCGTTACTTGCGCCTTTTCCTGCTGCGCGCGTTTCTCCTCGTCGGGCTTGGCGATTCGGTTTTGCTCCGATTGTTGGACTTCGTTCTTCGTGGCCGACGGCTGCGATTCCGCTGTTGTCACAGCTGGTTTCGCGACCTGACGCTCGCTCGCGGGAAGTGCCTTCTCAGCCTGGTTGCGAACCGGCGTCTGAACTGCCTTCTCACCGGTCGATGTTGGTGTCGGGTGCTTGGCGACGACCTTTGCTTCCTCTTTGTTGCGTAGTTCGCGAACCGGGACCGCCTGGATCTTTCGTCCGCTTGCCTTTTCGATGACGGCAGTGGCCGGGCCTTTCTTGTTGATCACGGTCTTGTTGATGGCGACGTTATTCACGATCACCGTCTTGGAATTGACAGGTTGCAGAAATTGGCGTTCCTGCACAAAGACGTACCCCCTCGGCATACCGCCACTTCTGTTAACCTCCACGATGGCTCTCCCCGACGGGCCCAATGGCGCCCAGCCGACATATCCGCCGCCTTCTCGCCAAGAAACCCACGCGGGTGCCCATTGTATCTGCGGCACCCAATACCAGCCAAATTGCGAATCAAAATCCCAGCCGCCATAATGGTACGTGGCCCAAGCCCACGGTTCATCGCTGGCCCAATACCATCCAGCGTCGGTTTGCTGCCAGTACCCGTTGGAATAGGGGCTCCAACCGGTGGCCACTCCGCCCGGGATCCAACAGCTTCCGTAGGATCCAACCACCTGCCAGCGCCCGTACGGGCTGAGGGGTTGATAGAAATCGCTTTGGGTGTGAATCGCCACGACCGAGACCCCTACCGATACCTCGGCTGCGTAGGTTGTGTATACCGTCAGGGCGCCGACCAGCGCAGTGCAGAACACGAATCCGACTTTCCCGGCCAAATGCTTGGTTCCATTCATGTAGTTACTCCTCTGCTCAATAGATCAAGAACTCGTCGTTGTTCTCGAAACACGACGATGTGGGCATCAACGCCGAGCCGGATGATTCCTCCAGCCCTGCGATTCCCGCAGACGCTGTAACCGGTCTCGATGAGATTGCCGAACGTCAATGCCCTCTTCTTGTGATTGGCTTTCATGTCACGACGATACGCTGGGAAGTCCTGCGGCCGCTATGGGGTGTTCACCCTTGGGGTGTTGACCCCAGTGGGGCTGTGGTGAAGCAAACTGCTACGGGGTCGCCGAAAAAGCGATTCGGTCTTTCAATTGGGAGCCTGGGCGTGGGCCTCGACGAACCACAGGTATTTGTCCGCCCCCCGTGAAATCTCGGTGCAGATATCGGCGGTATCGGCATCCTTGAGTTCGTTGGCCTGGTCGATGGTCTGGCGGATCAATTTGCCAAAAGTCGCAATGGCATGAGACAGGGCCGCCACATGTTCCTTGCCGCTGGCAGCCGTCAGTCGATACTCGGGGGGGCTGGATTTCCTGGCCGCCAAACGGACGGTGCCTTCAGCAATGCCACCCAGTTGGACGATCCGTTCGGCAATGAGATCGACGTGTTCATCCGCAGTAGGGTTTTACCCCATAGGGTTCTACCCCATAGCGAAGGGTCACGTCATGACGTAGCGTGCTTTCAATCCAAAGATGTAACAACAGAAAGCAGGAGGCATCATGAGAGTAAGATATTCATTGGCGCTTGTAGCGGTGGTGGCCGCTCTGGTGGGCAGCAGCACGCCCGTACGCGCATCGGAGACCGATGACCGCATCGAGTCCTCGTTCAAGAAGAGTTACGTCTATAAGACGTATCTGAAGGACGAGCACATCAAGATCAGCTCCAAGGATGGAGCCGTGACGTTGTCGGGCGACGTGTACAACGAAACCCACAAACCGATGGCCCAGGACACCGCCGAAGCGTTGCCCGGGGTCACGAGCGTGGACAATCGTATCGAAATCAAAGGCGACCAGCCCGCCGAGAGCTCGGATACGTGGATCAGCATGAAAGTGAAAGCGGCGCTGCTGTATCGTCGCAATGTCAGCGGGACCAAGACCGAGGTGTACGTGAAAGATGGCGTCGTGACATTGAAAGGCGTGGCCGCCAACCAAGCCCAAAAGGACCTCACCACCGAATATGCCAAGGACATCGACGGTGTGAAAAGCGTGGAGAACGAGATCGTCGTGTCGGCGAGCCTGGAAACACCCGGCGAAACAATGGGCGAGAAGATTGACGACGCCTCGATCACGGCCCAAGTCAAGGGGTCATTGCTGACGCATCACTCGACCAGCGTGCTCAGCACCAAGGTCACGACCAATGATGGCGTGGTCACAGTCAGCGGCAACGCCAGGAACGATGCCGAGAAGGCCCTGGTCACCAAACTCGTTGGGGACATCAACGGAGTGAAAAGCGTGGTCAACAACATGACCGTTGGGGCGACCGTGTCCAGTAACAAGTAGATATTAACTCATTGCTGGCTGGTGCATGGGGGCGGTGAGGGGCGCACCGGTCGGCAGTGAATTCAAAGTAAACCGAAAGAAGAGCAAACATGAAGACAGAACACGTAGGAATGATTGAAACGGCAAAAGATGGGATTGTTGCCGCGATCCAGGGGACGGGTGACATCGTCCAAGCGACGGTGAACACGATTACCCAAATGCTCGCCACAACGATCAAAGACACCGGCAAGGTGGGCACGTCTGTGACCGATGTTATTGCCGACGTTGCGAGCGGCACAATCCGCGGCGCAGTGCAGGTCGGCGCCGACCTGGGGCATGCCGCGAAAGGGATCATGGTCGGGGTACTGCGCGGCACCAAAGAGGCCGGCACGGAGGTCATGGATACCATCCGGCACACCGCCCAAGTTACGATCCGAGACACCGCGGAGGTCGGTGGCGACCTTGAGGCCGCTGCCACCGGTCTGGTGGAAGGGGCGATCACCGGCGCCAAAGAATTGGGAGTCAGCGCCGAGGACGCCGCGTCGGCAGCTGCCGATGGGGCGTTGAAAGCGGCTGGCAAGGTCGGTTCGACCGCCGTGGAGACGGTTCGCAAGGCAGTGACCAAGACTGTGCACAGCGCCAAGGTCACTCTGAAACAACCCAAGGTGGCCGTGCCAGTAACAAGTTGACATCAGACCGCTGCTCGCTGGTGCGAGATGTCAATGGCGCACCAGCCGGCAGTGGAAAACAAACCAAACTGAAAGGGAAATCATATGTTGTACACAATCGCGACGGTACTAATTGTCTTGTGGCTGCTGGGACTGGTGACCAGTTATACAATGGGCGGGTTCGTCCACATCCTACTGGTGATCGCCGTTATCATGATCCTGGTCAATATCATCCAAGGCCGACGACCGGTGTAAGAAGCGGTTAAACGAAAAAAGGAAACTGGAGGTTTGAAATGAATTCAAAAACGATTGCAGTCATACTGGTCGCACTCGGCATCGTGGTGCTCGCTTACTCAGGCATTACATTTAAGACTCCGGGAAAGCCCGTCGATGTCCTCGGAGTGCACATTGAGACCACCAACCGCCACTTCATCCCGCCAGTCGCCGGGGCGCTCGCTCTGGTCGGCGGGATCGTGTTGCTGTTGGTATCGCCCAAGAGGGCCTAAGCCAAGATAAAGATGGCCGACTACGCGGCTGGTTTCGAACATGTACTCTTGCTGCCTGCATCTGCGCCAACCTGCGACAATGGACCTGGATGCGTGGCGGACGATCCCCAGTGTCGGAGAGAGTGTCGTCGGAAGGATGCGGTAGGGGTAGTGCTTTACACACAATTCCTTTGTCACCAGCCCCCCTGCTTTCTTCACTCCGGTCGGCCTGCCCGTCCTTGTCGACTCGTCGTCTCTCAGGCGAGGATGGCAGCAAAACTGGCTGGTTGACGGCCAGACTGTCCGTGAGTTCACAACTTTATTGTTCGCACCATGCGCTTGCTGCCCACAAGTCTTCCTCCCAGTCTCACAACTTTATTGTTCATGCCTGAAAACAACTGCTGTTGGTAATCAAGGGGTTGCGAATTTTCGGGTGCAAAACTTTATTGTCCGGTTACAGCAGATGGACAACGATAAAAAGCTAGTAAACTGAAGACGAAAGTTGGAAACTGCGCCGCTCGCTTTGGTCAAAGATGAAGGAACCTGGAGAACCTGTACCTATGATGGCAACTCTCGAGACGGACGCACGCCGCACGAGCAACTACCGGTGGGTCATCTGCGGGTTATTGTTCTGGGTCACAACGGCCAATTACCTTGATCGCGGTGTCTTCGGCAATCTGGCGCCGGAGATGCCGGGCCGGCTTCATGTCAGCAAGGAAGCGTGGGATGTCGCCTACTGGAACATGCAGGTGGTGTTTCAGGCGGCGTATGCGGTCAGCATGCTCTTCATGGGACGGCTGATGGACGTGCTGGGGTTGCGCTGGGGGTTTGCATTCGCCTGCGCCTTCTGGGGCCTGGCTTCGCTCTCGCATGCGGTTGCACCGGAAATTGGCGGGCTGTTCGGCAACGCGATCACCGGGTTTTTCATTTGCCGAATTCTGCTGGGACTGGGCGAGGGCGGCAACTTTCCGGCGGCCATCAAGACCACAGCCGAGTGGTTCCCGAAGCGTGAGCGCGCACTGGCGACGGGCCTGTTCAACTCCGGCTCGAACGTGGGCGGCCTGCTGGTGCCGTGGGCGCTTCCCGTTGTGATCGGCCTTCACATTGGCAGTTTCGCTTTGGGATGGAGAGGAGCGTTCTTCATCACCGCAATCGTCGACCTGTGCTGGATCGTTGCCTGGCTGATCGTCTATAGAAAACCTGAGGAACACCCCCGAGTGAGCAAGGCGGAGCTCGCGCTGATTCAAAGTGATGCTGCCGAACCCACCGTTAGGATCCCCTGGAGGAGACTTCTTCCCCACAAACAGATGTGGGCTTACTCCGTGGCAAAGTTCATGACGGACTGCTTCTGGTGGTTCTATCTGTTCGGCACTCCCGACTTCTTCAACAAGAAATTCAACCTGGACCCCGCGGGTCGCAAGTACATGATCATGATGATCTACGTCATCGCGTCGGTGGGCAGCATTGCCGGCGGCTGGCTCGCGGGCGCTTTGATGAAACGGGGCTGGTCAGTCAACAAGGCCCGCAAAGTTACGATGCTGATCTGCGCGGCGTTTGTCCTGCCGGTCGTGTATTCAGCCATGACGGACAACAAGTGGGTTGCGGCGGTGCTCATCACCGTCGCCGCTTCCGCTCACCAGGCGTGGTCAGCGAACGTCTTCAGCCTCGCCGGCGATATGTTCCCAAGGCGCGTGGTCGGTTCGGTAACAGGTCTGGGGGGCATGATCGGCGCCGGCGGCGGCATGGCGCTCTTTTACGTGACGGGCAAGGTGCTCAAACAAACCGGTAATTACCTGCCGGTCTTTGTCATGGCCAGCCTCGCCTACATCGTCGCCCTGGTGATTGTCCATCTGATTGTCCCGGCGCTGGAGGCGGCCCAAATCGAGGAACCGGTTTCGCGCGAGGTCGCGGCGACATAGAATTGGCAACGACTTGAGACAGACTGCTCGCGCCCCAGTTTCCCGACGCGGCGGCTCTGTCGCGACCCGCTGTATCCGCCGTCGCCACCTCCGGCATCAAGTCATCTTTGGACGCGGGCGCTGCCGCCCTGCATGAGTTTCTCCACTTCGGCTTGCGTGGCCATGGAAGTGTCGCCGGGCGTCGTCATCGCGAGCGCGCCGTGTGCGGCGCCGTACTCCACCGCCATTTGCGGGTCACCCGTCTTCAAGAGGCCGTAGATCAACCCACTGGCAAAACAGTCGCCGCCGCCCACTCGGTCGAGGATCTCCAGTTCGGGATAACGACGGCTTTCGTAAAACCTGCCGTCCATCCAGCAAATGGCGCTCCAATCGTTCTTCGTCGCGGTGATGACCCGGCGCAACGTCGCGGCCACGGCCTTGAAGTTCCCGAACTCGGCGACGGCCCTCTCGATCGTTTTCTTGAAGGCGTTCGTCTCGATCCGGGTGACGTTTTGATCCATGCCTTCGACCTCGAAGCCGAGGCAGGCGGTGAAATCCTCCTCGTTCCCGATCACCACGTCGACGCACCTAGCGATCTGGCGGTTGACCTCGCGCGCCCTGGCCAGGCCGCCAATGCTCTTCCACAAGCTCGGGCGATAATTCAAGTCGTAGCTCACGATCGTGCCATGTTTGGCGGCCGCCTTGACCGCCTCGATGGCGAGCGCCGCGGTGCTCGGGCTCAACGCCGCGAAGATTCCGCCCGTGTGAAACCAGCGTACGCCGACCTCGCCGAAGATCCTGTCCCAATCGAAATCACCCGGCTTGAGTTGGCTGGCTGCCGTGTGACCGCGATCCGACACGCCGACTGCGCCGCGGACCCCAAACCCGCGCTCGGTGAAATTCAGCCCGTTGCGAACCGAACGTCCGATGCCGTCGTCGGGCCGCCACAGGACGTAGTCGGTGGCGACGCCTCCCTGCAGGATGAGGTCCTCGATCAGATGGCCGACCTCGTTGTCCACGAACGCCGTGCCCACGGCCGTCTTCAAGCCGAAACACTTGCGCAGTCCGCGGGCGACGTTGTATTCGCCGCCGCCTTCCCACACTCTGAACTCGCGCGCGGCGCGAATGCGCCCCTCGCCCGGATCGAGCCGCAACATGACTTCACCCAGTGAAAGCAGGTCGTACGCGCATTTATCTCGTGGTTTCAGTGGCATAAGGTTTCCTCTTCACACAATCAGCGTTCCAGTTGGCCGCCGCTGTGATCGGACGGTGGCACCTGGTTGCTGCAGCGCAAGCGGTCATTAAGAATATCCGTTGTCAGAATCCTCGGCGGCAGGAGGAAATCGACAGCGATCACGGCGCAGTTTGGGTTCCTACGAGCTTGCCATCCTTCCACTGTCCCTCTTCCGTCTTCCCGCCCGGGTAGGTCATTTTGCCGGGGCCGTCGAGGTTACCACCAAGGAACTGCCCTGCGTATTGGCCGCCATCCGGCCACGTGAATGTCCCCTGCCCGTCCAAATAGCCGTCCTTGAATCCGCCCACGTACTGTTGTCCACCCGTCCACGTTTCCGTGCCGCGGCCATTCGCCTTGCCGTTGCGAAACTCTCCGACATACTTGATCCCGTCCGGGGAAACGTATGTCCCCTGGCCATCGATCCTGCCCCCCTTGAACTCGCCGACGTACTTCGCCCCATTCGAATACGTTTCTGTCCCCTGGCCATTCGAATTGTCGTCCTTAAACTCGCCAACGTACTTGCCTCCATCGGGCAACGAGTACGTCCCCTGGCCGTTGCGTCTGCCATTTTGAAACTGGCCGACGTATTGGCGGCGGTCTGGGAACATTTCAACCCCCCGACCATCGTACCTGCCATTCTTGAAATCCCCAACGTACTTGTGTCCGTCCAACTGGATTACAACCCCCTGGCCATCAGGTTCACCGCTCTTAAACCAGCCCACGTATTTGCGTCCATCGGGCCACCGGAGTATGCCCTGGCCATCGTACCGGCCATCCTTGACCTGCCCCAGATACTTCGACCCATCCGGCCACGTGGCCGTCGCCTGGCCATTGTACTGGCCATCCTTAAATTCTCCCACGTAGCTCGACCCATTTGCCCACGTGCGCATCCCATGACCGTCGTACTTGCCATCTTTGAACCCACCGATGTATTTCGACCCATCCGGCGACCATTCCGTACCCCGGCCATTCCGTTTGCCATCGTCAAACGCGCCGACGTACGTCGATCCATCGGGCATCGTTTCCGTCCCCAAGCCTTCGGGGATTCCGTCCCTCGTATCCCCGACGTACGTCGCTCCGTTGGGCAGCGTGATCGTCCCTTGACCATTGCAAAGCCGTGCATACAACAATGAGATGGTGATCATCGTGGCAAAAAAAAGGCTCAGTCGTTTCATCGCCGGCTCCGGTTCGGACTGTCTTTCATTGGTGCTGGTGCCGCATCACGACCGCTAGGGCGTGCGCGAGGCTCCCACGAACTTGTCCTGCTTCCACAATCCGTCTTCGACCCTCCCATCTGGATAGGTCCTCTTGCCGGACCCGTCCATGACTCCCTCACGGAATTCGCCGACATAGTTGCGTCCATCGGGCCATATCATTGTGCCCTGGCCATTCCGTTTGCCATCTTGAAACTGGCCGATGTATTCGCGTCCATCGGGGAACGTTTCAACCCCTTGCCCGTCGTAGTTGCCTTTGTTGAAATCCCCAACATACTTGCGCCCGTCGGGCAACGAGCACGTCCCCTGGCCATCCTGCTCGCCATGCTTGAACTCGCCGACGTATTGGCGGCGGTCTGGGAACGTCTCGGCTCCCTGGCCATCGTATTTGCCATCCCTGAACTCGCCAACATACCTGCGGCCATCGGGCAGCGTGGCCGTCCCCTGACCGTTCAGGTCGCCACCCACAAACTCACCTGCATAGACCGATCCATCCGGCAACGAGTATGTCCCCTGGCCGTTGCGTTTGCCGTCCTTGAATTCGCCGACATATTTACGGCCATCGGGAAACGTCTCAACCCCCTGGCCGCCGTACCTGCCAGCTTCGAACCCGCCCACATACTTGTGTCCATCGGGAAACGTCTCGGTCCCCTGACCGTTCAGGCTTCCACTCTTGAATTCACCTGCGCGCACCGTGCCATCTGGCAACGTTGTCGTCCCCTGGCCCCCCGGCTTGCCTTGTCGAAACTCGCCCACATACTTCTCGCCGGTTGACGAAGTGAACGTCCCGGTTCCACTGGGCACGTTGTTTTCGAACGCTCCGACGTACTTCGACCCGTCCGGAGATGTCAGCGTCCCCTGGCCGCTGTACTTGCCGTCCTTGAATTCTCCCACGTACTGCTTCCCATCCGCGAACGTGTATGTCCCCTGTCCATTCGGCTGGTCGTCCTTAAACTCTCCCACGCACTTCGCTCCGTCCGCCAACCAGTACGTCCCCTGCCCGCTGCGCTTGCCATCTTCGAACCCGCCGACGTACTTGCGGCCATCCGTCCATGTCATCGTTCCCTGGCCATCCGCCTTGCCGTCCTTGAACTGGCCGACGTACTTCCGCCCATCGGCCAACGTCGCTGTCCCCTGGCCGGTCATTTTGCCATCGACAAACTCCCCTGTGTACACCGCCCCATCCGTCATGGTGGCTGTTCCCTGGCCGCTTGGTTTGCCGTCCTTGAACTCGCCTTCGTACTTCGTCCCGTCGGCCGATATCCCCGTGCCGTGGCCTTCCGGTCTGCCGTGCCGAAGTTCGCCCACGTACGTCGACCCATCGTGGAAGATTTTCTTGCCATACCCATTGCGAACGCCGCACCCGGCAAGCAATGTGCACAGCATCGGGATGCTGATGGCTGCCAGAACAAACAGGCTCAGTCGTTTCATCGTCGGCTCCGGTTCGGGCTGTTTTTCATTGGTGCTTGTACCACCGTCCCGGATTCACTGCAAGAGCGCTGATGCCAATCCGCCGGCGCCGCCTCGGCCAACCCACGTGGCCCGTATCCGGTTGCCATCGGCCATGGCCCGGGATTAGTCTCGCTTCGTGCTTGCCAACCGGATCATCACCCTCAAACAATTCTTCCAGATGTTCCCCAACGACGAGGTCTGCCTCCGACACATCTTCGCGATCCGTTACCCGCAGGGATACCGCTGCCCGCGCTGTAAACGCCGCGGCCGATGGTACCAGCTCCACACCCAGCGCGCCTGTGCCTGCCAATGGTGCGGTCATCATCTCCACCCGACCGCCCGCACGCCGTTTGCCGACAGCCGAACCCCGTTGCAGTTCTGGTTCTATGCGATCTATCTGTTCACCACCTCCCGCTACGGCGTGCCCGCCACCGAACTGCAGCAACAACTCGGCGTGACCTACAAGACCGCCTGGCGCATGGCCCGCCGCATCCGACGATTCATGGCCGGCGTCGACGGCGCCCCGCTCGATCTGTAGCCGCCGCTGGCTTCTCACGTCACAAGCAGACGGGGTCGGCCCAGCTTGAGTAGGATTTTGAAGTTCTAAATGGCGGCGATCAGCCAAACTTGAATCTGCACGCGGCATCGCCGTCGCCAAGAACCCCGCCGAGATGGGTGAGACGCTGGTTGCGTTGATGAAGTAGCTTCAAAAGACCTCACCGGTCTGACTCGCCGCAATAAGCCGGGGAGAGTACTTCCCAAGGCTCACGCATCGCAAGCGGACCGTTCACCGCTAACACATTCAGGCTTGCCGGCTTGCGCCGACCGGGGGTATTTTGAACTTGGGAGGCCAATCATATGCGTGTTGCGAACCGATTGTTCGTTGTCGCGGTTTTGGCGCTACTTGCTTCTTGCAACAAATTTTCGCCGCCGACCCTGAACGGCGAGGCATTCCTGGTAATGAAGTCGCTCGACGTAAAGAAGGTTGCCGATCTTAAGGTCTATCTGCTGCGGGATCCCACTCCCATGATCTCCGGGCTTAAGAAAGGAGTTATCACCCAATACGATGCCGCGCGAAAAACTGTCTCACAATCCAATCCTGAGGCGCAGGGGTTGGAGAATCGGATTGGAGAACTCGAAGCGCAATCTGCCCGCCTAGAGGAAGAAAAGCAAGGGAGGTTGCGACGGCTGGACACCAGCCTTGACAACACTCTTTTGCAATTGAGCGCGGATCTGAAAAATTTGAAATCCAGCGTGTCCGACCTGGAAACGCGGATCGCGGCGGTAGCTCAGCAGAACGCGCCCGCACAAAGGGAATTAGGATCGCTGAGATCGTCGCGACAGGATCATGAAGGGCGCTATCGCCCCTTGATTCAGCGTGCTGAAGCCGATTCCATGGCGGCGCAGGAGGCGTTGCAAGCTTATGTGGCGCGTGCGTTGGCAGCCGGTGCCAAGCTCGTCAACGATTCCATAATAGCCCGGAATCTGGAGGTCGATCTCATTCCAAATGATGGAAGGTTTTCTCATGGGCACGGTTCCGGCCTAAACAAGTACGAGGGTGAGATTTTTGAAAACAAGGAGGTGATGCTGCTGAACGGTGATGAACTCGCATTCGACCTGACCCCTGACCAAGAGGATCTGAAGCATTACATCGTTTTCACGAACTTTCCGGTGGGGATTGCGGATCCGAGTCTGCGGCATTCCTTTTACGCTGCGTACACCGACTATGCCAAGAAGCGCGGATCGTTGGAGGCCGCGAAGGACGCCGCAGAACATAAATACAAGGGATTGCAGGAAGAGTTGCGCTTGACGCTTCAGCAGTTCGATTCTCAAAACGGAGCGAGGATGAACGTGCTGGCGGCGGAGGTTGAGAAAGGTGATTCTGATATTAAGTCGCTGCGCGCTCGACAGAACGCGTTGAGAGATGGTATCGCCAGCAAGGAGGCTGTCCTGAATAAACCGCGCGGGGAGCAAGCGGCTATCTTGAGTGCGGAGATTGAGAACTCTTTTGGTCAGCAGCAGAAGGCGGTTCGGCAGGAAATCGCCAAAGCCGAGGCCGCTCTTTCGCCACTCATCGCTGAGGGACTGTCGAGTCAGTGGGCGCGAATACTCAGCAGCGCTGAAGATGAAGCGGCAACGGGAATTGCCCGAGCGATTGCGGCAAGCGCGACCAGTGATGGCGACGGGAGGTTTGTCATTCGGCCTGCGAGCGGTGGGCAATTTGTTATTTACGCCGAAACGACAACGGAGGAGGGTGAACACCTCTTGTGGTTTGAGAGTCTGAGAGTCGCCGGCCACGGCAAAACCGAGATTAAACTTGGCAACTTTAATGCACAACGGGCACAGGGCCTGGCGGAATTGCTCTTCAGCGACCTGACACAGCCGAAGTGATCTGACGGTTGTCCGGCGACGCCAGGACCCCCGCCGAGATGGGTGAGACGCTGGTTGCGTTGATGAAGTAGCTGTTACGCTTGGCGAATCTCACCACCCCGAAGTCCGAGAAGGACTCGCGACTCCGCGGTGGAATTCTTCGGGGTAAATCTCGCACGCGAAGGGGACGAAGGTGTGCTGGGTCAGTCGATAGCAGGCGCTATCGAATTGCAGTGTTGTCGCGAATACAGGTGTGACCCTATGACAGAGACCGCGTGACGGTGGCCATCAACGCGCCAATGGTGTCGTCGTAACCGGAACAAAACACAGCGCCCAAACCGCTAAGCAAAGTACGATCCAGGAGATCGATACTACCATGCCGCCCCATACAACCCACTCGATACAGCGGACCTTTTGCCATCGTAACGCGAGAACACCAGACACCCATATTGAAATGGGCAAGAGCAATCCTATCAGCGAGTAGTGTCGCAAGAAAGATGCTGCCACGCTAGGAGGCATACCCTGTGCCGTCACATGGAAATACTCAGAGAACGAATATACCCATACGAACACTGCGGAGATTAGTCCCGCCACCACCACGCAGCAGAAGCGAATCCGATACACGTCGCAATTACCCGTTGCGTCATTCTCATTTGCCGGCTTCATCTGTCCATCTCCTTAGCGCGTCATTCCACAAAGGTCCCGGGAGGCGCGCATCAATTTGCGCCCCATCATGCCCCGGTCGATCCGCACTCTCACGAACATAAAGCGTTCTCCCTAATCGGAAAATGAAAATGTATACACCGCCCGGAACTTGATCCTTGCCTCCTCCGTTGTATGACCGATTTTCAGGGTCAGACCTGTACTCATGGCGGTCTTGCTTTGCGGGCCGGGTCGGCCAATCGCCGGCACGGTATCCCAATTTGCGGGCTGGGGCGAGCATCTTTTTGCCGCACAGAAGCGGACGCGCACAGAACGGCAGAGATCCTTCGCAAGCTCAGGATGACAAGAACCGGCGCGGTGGGCCCTTCGACTGCGCCCAAGGCAGGCCACCGCTGCCCTACCGCAGCAATGTTGGGGAACGACAGAGATTTGCCGTAGACGACAACGGCGTCTCGTCGGACTCGGCTTTCGGCCCCGATCTCGGAATCGGGTAAGAACCGCTGCGGCAATGGCGGCTTGTGCCATATATTGTTTACCGATATAATCCATTGACATTGCCATCATTGTACGATATTGTCCCAGCGTTATTCTTTGACATAGAGCGGCGTGAGGGCGTTTGGCCATGGAGGGAAGTAAGATCCGGAGCACGGGGCCAGGGGGTGAAGGGGAGCGAAAGGCAGTTGGAGGGACAACACAGGCGAGAAGATTGCACCTCACCCTGACCCTCTCCCCAGAGCGGAGAGGGGAGGAAACCTGCTTCTTGGTCGCTCACTTGCTCAGGGCAACGGGGGCCGGAGGGGAGGGTTTTACAAAACGAACCCAATTCCGGCCAAGCCGGCGTGGAAAAGTTACCACTGGAAAGCCAAAAACGAACCCAATTGGAGTCGGAGTGTCAGAAGGCGGTTTTGTCGGACGATTTTGAATCGCAAGTTGTTCTTTGACAGATGGTTGCAATTGTAGCGGTAGGGCTGAGCGAGTGGGCAATGCCAATCCGCTCGACGCGTCGAAGCCACATGAAGTAACGTGCCATCTCGGCGATGAATCCCGACCATCAACCAGCAGCGTCGCACAGTGCGGCGGCGGACCCGCGACAAGCGATTCCGCATGAGGAACTCATGGGGCTGCCGCTGGTGCGGTATCGCGGGCCGATCCGTTCCCCGGCGACCGAGGAGGAGTTGCATCGCGCGGTGCAGGAGATCCGGGCGGAGCGGGTGGTAGGATTCGACACGGAATCGCGGCCGTCGTTTCGCAAGGGCAAATCGCATGCGCCGAGCCTGGTCCAGATTGCCACGAGCCGCGCGGTGCACCTGTTTCAACTGGCGCGGGTGGATTGTTCGCGGGCGCTGGCCGACGTGCTCGGGAACGCGACGATCATCAAGGCCGGGGTCGCGCTGGAGCGCGACATGGCGGAATTGCAGAAGCTGTTCCCGTTTACGCCGGCCAATGTGGTGGACCTGGGCGATATCGCCAAACGCGGCGGGATGAAGCAGACCGGGTTACGGAACCTGGCGGGGTTGTTCCTCGGCGGACGCATCACCAAGGGCCCGCAAACGTCGAACTGGGCGCGGCGGAATCTTTCGCCGAACCAACAGTGTTACGCGGCGACGGATGCGTGGGCCTGCCGTGAACTGTATCTGCGGTTCGAGAGTCTGGGGCTGCTGTCGCGTGACGTGAAACCGCTCACCGGACGAAGCCCTGCGACTTGAGCCAGAAGAGGCAGTCACGAGTCCAGGGATGACCACCGGCCAGTCCGATGCCGTGCTGACCATGCTGGTAGATATGGAGGTCGAACGGCACGCCGGCGGCTCGGAGCGCCTCGGCAAACATCAAGCTGTTTTCGATGGGCACCGTGGTATCCTCATACGTGTGCCAGATGAAGCACGGCGGCGTCTGCGGCGTCACGTGCCGTTCGTTCGAGAGCGACTCGACCAGTTCGGGTGAAGGATTGTCACCCAGAAGGTTCTTCCTTGAATCCGGGTGCGTTTTGCCTTCCATGGTGATGACGGCGTAGCAGAGCACGCCAAGGTCGGGCCGGCAACTTTCGCGTTCGACGGGGTCCGCGGCGGACGGCATGCCGCCATCAAAGTGGGTCAGCAACGTTGCGGCCAGGTGCCCTCCCGCGGACGAGCCCATGATGCCGACGCGATGGGGATCGATCCCCCACTCCGTTGCCCGCGCCCGGGTCAATCGCACGGCACGCGCCACGTCCTGCAACATTCGCGGATGACGATAGCCGTGCGCGCCGAGTCGATACTTCAGGACGAAGCCATGCACGCCGTGTTCGTTCAACCAGAGCGCGTAGTCTTTGCCCTCATGCTCGGCGAGATGGCCATAGCCGCCGCCGGGGCAGATGAGCATGGTTGCGCCCGTGGCGATTGTTGCGTCCGCGAAGTAGAGGGTCAAGGTCGGCACATCCCAGTCATTCGTGCCGAGGGCTCCCGGCGCTGCTTCGGGCCACAGCCGGACGATTTTCGCGGTATCAGCTCGAGAATTCACGGTCAACGCCAACAACACGCCGAATACTGCTGTCGCAGCGAACCTGACATGCATACCGACGCTCCTTTCACCAACAACGTTGAATACCAAAAGATGCTGGCGGTCGCAATGGAACTTGCGTGTCGCGCCAGCCGAAGATCAACGAACTCGCACAGAGCGTTTCCCAGTGAAACCACAGTGCGCGCCTGTGCATCCAACCGAGCGGAGGAAAAATGAAATCCAAGCATATTCATGCACCTGATCTGACACAACGTCCGCCACGCAGCCCGCGCGTGCGCCTGGGCGGTTACGCCATACTGGCCCGGTGCCTCGACAAAGGCCGCGCGACGCTCGCCGGGAAGAATGGAGAGTATCATTTCGCCTGTCCGCTCGACCAGCGGTTCTTTGAGTTTGCGGGCATCAAGGCTGCCGACCTGAAAAAGCAGTTGGCGCTCGGCAAAGGCGATGGAGAAATTTTGGAATGGGTCACCGCCCACTCCCGGACCAAGCGCGAGCCGTGGGAGATCGCGCAGTGGAGCGCGCTCCAAGAGCAGCGCGGCCCGGCGGATTTGGAAACCCGGGAGTATTTCAACGGGATGTTGGCCAAGCTCAGCAAGGAGCGGGATGACATCCTCTCGTGGTTCGACGTGCTCGATCTGGATGACCACGTAAGCTTTGGCGGGAAAGCCTGAAGCGGTCGAGGACCTGACCGGAAAAGACACGGGCGCCTCCTGCGCGATGCACGAGGCGCCCGCGATCTTAGAACGCGAACGTGCTAACTTCCCTTGTCCGTCGGTTCGCCGGCTTTGACCCAGCCAGAGATGCCTGCGGGAAGATGTTTGATATTCGTGTAACCGAGCTTCTGCGCGGCTTGAACGGCGGCCTTGTAAGCCACGCACTTGGGGCCACCGCAATAGGCCACCACCAGCGCCGACTTGTCGGCGGGGAGGAAGCTGGCGAGTTTGTCCGCGTTCGCCTTGAAGTCGATCGCGCCGGGGATATGGCCATCCTTCCACGATTTGGTGCCGTTGGCGTCCAAGAGCGTGACTTTCCTGGCGTCGATTGCTGCTTTGAGATCGGGAACGGTGATGTCCTGCACCTCGCCAGCGTAGACGGTGGCGACGAGAAACAGTGCCGTTGCCAGTGTGAACAGTTTCTTCATGGTCCTCTGTTGGTTGAAGGTTGTTTGTTTTCTTGCCTCGCCATGAGGCAATCTGCGACCCGCTTCCGTCGCTCGGCCGGGCATTGCCAGACACGTGCGATTCAGAAGCTGCGACCAGATTCTGTAACACACAAACACCTTCAATTCAAACCGGTTTCGCAGCGCCGCCGTTCCTCGGTCCCCGGCTGGGAAGCCAATGCCCCCGGGACATGGTGCGCCCGCTCAAGCTCGTTCAAGCTGGTCCCTGGATATGCAGATCGCGTTGCGGCAACGGAAATTCAGGGCACCGACAACCGGTCTGGAGATGCGCCAGGGGGCGTTCGATGTTTACTCATGGATGACCCTCATCATAGTGGTAGTCCCGGTCGTCCTGGTGAGCCTGATCGGGACGATTCTGATACTCCTGGCGAGGCGTTTCATCGCGAGCGTCACTCCGGTCTCGTGAGAAAGCGCATCCCGTAAGCAACACAGAAACCGCGCCCAACAAGACCGCCAACCTCACGGTTGACCATTTTGGATGGTGGTTCATGCAGGGAACATACGGGCGACAGTGGCGGGATGATATGGGGTGTTGACCCTATCAACTCGCGCCGGGCTTCATCTCGACTCGCACCGGTCCGCGGATATGCAGGTCGCGTTGCGGGAACGGGATTTCGATGCCGTTGTTCTTGAACTTGTCCCAGATCGCAAAGTTCAGTTGGCTTTCCAGATTGCCAGGGCGATGTGCCATGTCCGCCGCCCAGACGCGCAACTCAAAGTCGAGTGTGCTCTCGCCAAACTTTTTGAACGCGACCGTCGGCGCCGGGTCCTTGAGCACGTTCGGGTTCTCGCCGGCGACTTCCAAGAGAAACTTCTCCACCATGTGCGGATCGCTGCCGTAGCCCACCCCGACGACCAGCCGCAGGCGCACGCGCGGATCGATGTGGGTCCAGTTCACCACTCGACTCGTCACAAACTCTGAGTTCGGCACGATCACCATGATGTTGTCGTTGGTCAACACGTGCGTGGCCCGCGCGCCGATGCGGACCACTTTTCCGACCGTGTCGTTGCCGAGATCGATACGGTCGCCAATCTGAATCGGCCGCTCGGCCAGGATAATGAGGCCGCTGACAAAGTTGCTGACGATGTTCTGGAGGCCAAACCCGATGCCCACGCCCAACGCGCCCGCAATCACCGCCAGGGAATTGAGGTTTACGCCCACCGTTTCCAAGCCGATGACCAACCCCAGAACCAGCACAACGTAGCTGACGATACGCGCAATGGCATATTGCTGGCCCACATCGAGTTTCGTGCGCGCCAACACGCGCGTGCGCAACAGGTAGCGAACCAGACGCGACAGCAGCACAACAATGCCCGTGACAACGACGAACTCGACCATCGTCGCCAGGGAAATCCACGTCTGCCCGAGTTGAAACAAGGGTTTGGTGAACACCCCCAAAATCTCACTCCACGTCATCGCGATCCCTTCTCAATGGCGACCCACCGATGGGTCTTGGCTGATTTTTCGACAGCGGCGAGCACGATCTGGTTGGCAAGACCGTCTTCGAACGTCGGCTGAACGGACCGCTTGTCCACCACGGCGCTGATGAAGTCAGCGACCGTGTGCACGAAGGTGTGTTCGTAGCCGATGATGTGACCCGGCGGCCACCAGTTGCCGACATAGGGATGGACGCCCCCGCCCTGCGTCACGAGAATGTCGCGGAACCCACGCCGATCTGCCGGGTCGGCTTCGTTGTAGTATTTCAGGCGGTTCATGTCCTCAAAATCGAACGCGAGCGAGCCCCTGCTGCCGTTGATCTCGATCTGAATACCGTTCTTGCGCCCAAGCGCGAACCGGGTGGCTTCGAGATTGGCCAGCGCTCCGTTCTCAAATCGGCCGATAAACATGACTGCATCGTCCACGGTGACCTTGCCCTTCTTGTTCGGCTCGCCGGGCAGCGGACGTTCTTTGACAAACGTCTCCATCTGACCGCACACCTCGCTGAACTCGCCGACAAGGTAGCGGCCAAGATCGATGATGTGCGCGCCGATATCACCGTGCGCGCCCGACCCGGCGATCTTGCCCTGCAAGCGCCAGACCAGCGGAAAATTCGGGTCGACAATCCAGTCCTGCGCGTACCGCGCGCGGTAGTGGTAGATCCTACCCAGGTCCCCCGACTCGATCATCCGTTTCGCCAGCACGATCGCCGGAATGCGGCGGTAGTTGTGACAGACCATGTTGACCACGCCAGCCTTGTTGACGGCGTCAACCATTTGTCGTGCTTGCTTCACGTCGAGCGCGAGCGGTTTCTCGCACAGCACCGCCTTGCCGGCTTTCGCCGCGGCGATGGCGATCTCCGCATGAGTGTCATTGGTCGTGGTGATGTCCACGATATCGATGGTCGCGTCGTCGACGACCTCGTGCCAGTCGGTCACGAATTGATTCCAGCCCCAGCGGGTGCAAGCATTCATCAGCCCGGACTTTTCGCGGCCGCAAATGACCTTCAACACCGGGCGGGCTTTGAGATCGAAGAATTTGTCTGCCTCCACCCACGCGTTGGAGTGGGCGCGGCCCATGAATTTGTAGCCGATCATGCCGATATTGAGGGTTTTTGGCATAGCTGGCCTCTTGCTCGCAAAAAGGGTTGAGATTTCGCGGCAAACATTATATTCATTGGCTTACCCTGTTTGTCACGAGAAAAGAGAGGAAATTGACTAATGAGCAAGCCCCATGTGAAGTTGTTTATCCCTGGGCCTGTAGAGGTTAGCGAGGATACGTTGGCGGCAATGGCCCAGCCCATGATCGGGCATCGTGGGACGGGCTTCCAAGACCTTTACGCCTCGATCCAACCGAAGCTGCAACAGGTCCTGTACACGAAAAATCCCGTCTTTATTTCCACATCGTCAGCTTGGGGCGTGATGGAAGGATCCATTCGCAACCTCGTCTCGAAGAAGGTGCTCAACTGCTGCTGCGGCGCGTTCTCCGACAAGTGGCTCGATGTAAGCAAGCGGTGTGGCAGGGAAGCCGAGGCGCTGAAGGTGGAGTGGGGTCAGCCCATCCTGCCCGAGCAGGTCGACGCCAAGCTGAAGACCGGGCAGTTTGACGCCATTACCGTCGTCCACAACGAAACGTCGACGGGAGTGATGAACCCGATTGCGGAGATCGCGAAGGTCGTGCGCAAATATCCCGACGTCATGCTGATCGTCGACACCGTGAGCTCGATGACCGCCGTGAAAATCGACACGGACGCCCTTGGTATCGACGTGATCCTCGCGGGCACACAGAAGGCATGGGCGATGCCGCCAGGTCTCGCGGTATTTGCCGTAAGCGAACGCGCGTTGAAGAAAGCCGAGACGATGCCCGGCCGCGGCTTTTATTTCGATTTCGTCGAATTCAAGGCGAACCATGACAAGAACATGACGCCGTCGACGCCGAGCATCCCGCATATTTACGGACTGCAATTCAAACTCGGTCAGTTCGAGAAGGAAGGACTCGAGAACCGTTATGCGCGGCACCTCAAGATGGCGCAGAAGACCCGTGACTGGGCGAAGTCGCGCGGCTTCGAGCTGTTCCCGAAGGCGGGGTACGAGTCGGTCACGCTCACGTGTGTGAAAAACACCAGGAACATCGACGTAGCCAAATTGCAAAAGGCGCTCAAGGACAAGTACAAGGTCTTGATCGATGGCGGTTACGGCCAGATCAAGGGCAAGACGTTCCGCCTCGCGCACATGGGCGATGAAACGCCCGACACCGTCGCGCAATTGCACGTCATGCTCGATGATTGCCTGAAGTCGTTGTGATGTTCCCTAGGAACGTTGCGCTTAACGCCGTCGCATCCCCGATGCGGCGGCGTTTCCGTGCGGAGGGCAAACGCTAAGACCTACGCCTACCCAATCTGCCCTTCAATTACCTGCAGCAGTTACTGAATTGCTTTCCATCATAGCGTTCGCTTCCACCCGAATTGGCGTCGCAGCCACTGCACCAACTGCTTGTCCAGCGACGGCATGATGATTTCCAGCGGCGTGCGGCCATCGCGCACTGCGATCCAGAAAATCCACACCAGAAAGAAAAGCGCTGTCGAGAAATTTTGCCACGAATAAAATTCCCACGCGTGCGGATTTTCCACGTACCAGTCTGAGAACGGCCAAAGGTAGTATATCCCCCAATCCGGTCCCGAGCCGAAATAATCCATCACGAGATGGAGATGGAACAACCCGAGGTACACGACAAACGCTCTCCATCGTCGTCCCGAACACAGCGTGAGCCCAACCGACAGCAGCAACCCGAATGGAAGATTGTGGCAGAGCTTGTGATGATATTCCCAATAAAATTCCGGACCCGCCACGATTCCCAACCCATCCAGATCCGCCCAGCTCGCCGCCAGCATGCAACAGAACCGCTCGCGCGGCGTCAGCTTCGCATAGTTGCCCAAACACCAGCCGGACATGACGTGGGTCTGGATGTGCATGGAATTCCCCGCGCAGTTGTAACGGGGAAATCGCCATCCGCCAAGCGGGAATGTCGCGGCTTGACATCCAACGTCCAATACCACACATTTGTGTGGTATGCAGCCGCGCCGCCAACGAATCCTCCACCTCGACGGCGATTCGTTCTTCGCCTCCTGTGAGATCGCGCTCGACCCGAACCTGAAGCAGCGCCCCGTCTTCGTCGGCGGCGGTCGCCGCGGCGACGGCATCGTCATCGCCGCCAACTACCGCGCCAAAGCCTTCGGCATCATCACCGGCATGGCCTGTTTCGAAGCCAGGCACAAATGCCCCGAGGGCGTCCTCGTCCGCCCCCACTACGACGAATACCGCCGCCTCTCCCTGGAAATTTTCCGCCGCGTCCGCCACTATACTCCCCTGCTCGTGCCCACCTCCATCGACGAAGGGTTCCTCGACTTCACCGATTCGCCCGCCGTGTTCCGCTGCCGCACCCCGGCGGAATTGATCACCCGCATGCGCCGCGAATTGCTCGACGAAGTCGGCGTGCCGGTCTCGATGGGCCTGGGCTCCTCGCGCTGGCTGGCCAAACTGGCCACTGAACACTGCAAGCCCGACAATTTCCACGAAGTGCCCGAGGCCGGCGAGCGCGACTTCCTCCGCGACATCCCGGTGCAAAAACTCGCCGGCATCGCCCAGCGCCGCGCCCTCTCGCTCCGCGCGCTCGGCATCTGGACCCTCGGCGACGTGGCGCATCTGCCGCTCGGCTTGCTGGAGAAACGCTACGGATTTTTCGGGCTCGAACTCTGGCTGCTCGCCACGGGCCGGTTGCGCGAGCGCCTGGCCCTGGCCAACAAACCCCGCACCTGCATCGGCAGCGCCACCACCCTCCCCTACGACGAGCCCGACCACGAAACCGCCCTGCTGTTCCTGCTCGACCAGACCGAGCGCACCGTGACGACGTTCTTCCGCGAGAACCTCAAGGCCCGTGAGATGGGCGTGTACGTCCGCTTCAAAAACCTGGAGGGCAACGGCGCCAGCGTGAAATTTCCCGCCGCCCAGTTCGAGCCGCACCGGATCAATCCATACGTCGAACGATTATTTCGTGAGCTCGTCGCCCACCAGACCCAGCCCATCCGCCAGGTCTGCATCAATTTCTGGAACATGCAGCCGCTCGAACTCGAACCCGACATGTTCAATAACGACGCGGAATACAGGTGCCGCGAATTGCACCACGCGCTGGAGAACATCGAGGCCCGTTACGGCAAACGCAGCGTTAAAACCGGCATCCGCCTGCTGCTGGAACAGGAGGCCGCCCATCTCGTTGCCGACAAAGCCAAATGCCCGTTCATCCCCCAGCGCGAAATGGAAATCAAAATGGACCACATCCCCCAGCCCTCGCTCGATCTGACCTACGAGGATGAATGGCAACCGCTGGAAGGCCAGATCCCCGACGAGCCGCTTCCCCTGCCCCGCACCTGGGGCCGCTCCACCACCCGCACGCAGAAGTTTTTGTAGCCGCGAATCTCATTCGCGGGGACGGGTGAGGGGAAACTGCATCTGCCCCCTGTAGCGGCGGTCTATGACCGCCGAACGCCCCGCCCCGTTTGGAGGGACGCGTTCCCGCGCGTCCGCCTTTGGAGTGCGGCGACTCGCCTGCCCCGACTCCGAGTCGGGGTCGCCGCTTTGCCCTAAATCGCCCCCGCCGCTTGCCGCGAAAATGCTTCGTGGCCTTCGTGGTGAAACCAAGACACAACCGGTTCGACTAACGGCGGTGGCCTGAACTTATCAGGACATGGGGAATGGAAGCGCAGCCGCGGGATGGTTCACCGAGTCGTGAACGAGGCTTCCGTTGTTTAGTTGCCTTTCAGTCCTCACGGCTGCGCTGATTGAATTGCTGATCTCCAAATCAGGACACCCCATTACGGGGACGAGATACGATAATACCGTGCGCCCGTCGTCGTGTTCGTCGCGCCGCCCACGTCCAGATAATTGGTCGTGGCGGTGGTGACGACGACATTGGCCAGGTTCGCGAAACCGGCCGTCGAGTAGCTGGCGTTCGCCGTGCCCGTGGTGACCTGCACATGGTTGTTCGTCGTGCCGCTCGTGTTCCACGTGATCAAGATGTCGTTGTCGCCATCCACGCCGCTGTTGGTGAGCACAATCGACGTGATCTGGAATGGACGCGGTTGTGAGGGGCCGCCCGCGACACCGATGTCTAGGATGCTCCCCGCGCTTGATGTGCTCGGGATGCCGTTGACGAACATCGTCACCAGCGCATAGCCGGGCGGGAAATTGGTTACCGCTGCGGAGGTGAACGTATTTGTTGACCAGTTCGTGGACAGCAGGAACATCGTCTGTTCGTTACCCAAACTCTCCAATTGCACGACCGGATAATCGGCGGGCGAGTCTTGGGTATTGCCGCCGGAACCTTCGGAAATACCGCGGAATTGGGAACCGGTGAGCACCAGGCTGCTGCCGAGGCTTAGCGGCGAGGTGAGAGTGGCAATCTGCGGCTGCCAGGCCGCACTGAAACCCAGTCCAACACTATACAACTCCGCGCTGGTAAGATCACCGCTTTCATTTGCGCCCCCCGCGACCAGCACCGTCCCATTGGGCAGCAACGTCGCCGTGTGATAATACCGTCCGGTGTTGAGGGAGCCGGTCGTTGTCCAAGTATCGTTGGCGGGATTATACAACTCCGCGCTGGTAAGATAAGTGCTTGATGATCCATAGCCCCCCGCGACGAGCACCATCCCATTGGGCAGCAACGTCGCCGTGTGACCCCACCGTGCGGTGTTGAGCGAGCCGGTAGCTGTCCAGGTCCCGTTGGCGGGATTATACAACTCCGCGCTGGTAAGAAGGTTGCCGCTTGATCCTTGGCCCCCCGCGACCAGCACCATGCCATTGGGCAGCAACGTCGCCGTGTGTTGACCGCGGGCGGTGTTGAGCGAGCCGGTCGCCGTCCAAGTACCGTTGGCGGGATTATACAACTCCGCGCTATTGGTCGGAAGGCCGCTTGGTCCATACCCCCCCGCGACCAGCACCATGCCATTGGGCAGCAACGTCGCCGTGTGAAGATACCGTGCGGTGTTGAGCGAGCCGGTCGCCGTCCAGGTCCCGTTGGCGGGATTATACAACTCCGCGTTGGGAAGAATGGCGCTACGGTTCACGCCCGCCGCGACCAGCACCATGCCATTGGGCAGCAACGTCGCCGTGTGAAGATACCGTGCGGTGTTGAGCGAGCCGGTCGCCGTCCAGGTCCCGTTGGCGGGATTATACAACTCCGCGCTGGTAAGATAACTGCCGTTGTACCCCCCCTCGACGAGCACCATCCCATTGGGCAGCAACGTCGCCGTGTGACCCCACCGTGCGGTGCTGAGCGAGCCGGTCGCCGTCCAGGTCCCGTTGGCGGGATTATACAACTCCGCGCTGGCGGGATAACCGCTGGTACCTGAGCCCCCCGCGACCAGCACCATGCCATTGGGCAGCAACGTCGCCGTGTGACCACCCCGTCCGGTGTTCAGCGAGCCGGTCGCCGTCCAGGTCCCGTTGGCGGGATTATACAGCTCCGCGCTGGTAAGAGCAGAAGGATCGTCATTGTAATTGTCGCCCCCTGCGACCAGCAGCATGCCATTGGGCAGCAGCGTCGCCGTGTGAAAATCCCGTGCGGTGTTGAGCGAGCCGGTCGCCGTCCAGGTCCCGTTGGCGGGATTATACAGCTCCGCGCTGGTAAGAACACCGCTTGATCCAGCGCCCCCCGCGACCAGGACCATCCCATTGGGCAGCAACGTCGCCGTGTGTACGTCACGTGCGGTGTTGAGCGAGCCGGTCGTTGTCCAAGTCCCGTTGGCGGGATTATACAACTCCGCGCTGGTAAGCACACTGTCGGAAATAGGATAGTTGGAGCCCCCTGCGACCAGGACCATCCCATTCGGCAGCAACGTCGCCGTGTGTGAAGACCGTGCGGTGTTGAGCGAGCCGGTCGTTGTCCAAGTCCCGTTGGCGGGATTATACAACTCCGCGCTGGTAAGAACACCGCTTGATCCTCCATCGCCCCCCGCGACCAGCACCATGCCATTAGGCAGCAACGTCGCCGTGTGATAAAGCCGTGCAGTGTTGAGCGAGCCGGTCGCCGTCCAGGTACCGTTCGCGGGATTATACAACTCCGCGCTGGTGAGATAACCGCTACTACTGTTTTCACCCCCCGCGACCAGCACCATCCCATTGGGTAGCAACGTCGCCGTGTGGGCATACCGTGCGGTGTTGAGCGAGCCGGTCGCCGTCCAGGTCCCGTTGGCGGGATTATACAACTCCGCGCTGGTAAGAACACCGCTTGATCCAGCGCCCCCCGCGACCAGCACCATCCCATTGGGCAGCAACGTCGTGGTGTGAGCAGACCGTGCAGTGTTGAGCGGGCCGGTGGTGGCCCAGGATTGGGCGTTCGCCTGGCGGTGGATGACCGATAAGCCGAGCGACAGCGTGGTCAGTGCCAGTGCGCGTGCAACGTTGGTTCCTCGATGTGGTGTCAAGGGACGGGCCGGTCGTGAGACTAACACCACGGAAGACATGGTAGATTTCATGGCAGCTCCTGTTGGGGAAACGAACGGCTTACGACAACGGCAAACGACGCGCTCGCCAGGCAATCGGCAGGGGGCGATGGACATAGGGATAGCGCTGCGTATTTCTGAACCGTGTTGCGGTGCGACCCGCGTAATGCCTTAAACGTCAATGGATCCTGCGACTGTAGAAGGAAACCAGAGAGGAAACGCAAACGCGACGCCAGCCTCTTCCGTCTCGCCAATTGTGTGGACGATACGGCGGCACGCCACGAAGAAGCAACACGTCATTTTCTAGTTTAACTAGAAAGGGTAGTCAGGGCCCGGGGGCGTCTTATCGCTTCTTTTTCGGCAAAGCCAGTAGACATCCCGCCGGGACACATTTGTCCGGCGTCACGCAGAAGAGTCGGCACGGCGGCACTCCCATATAGTCCACAAGCATCTCGAAACGGCGACCGGTCGGAAAGTACTTCCCCGACTCCCATGTGTTGACCGTGGCAATCGAAACGCCCAAGTCCGCGGCGACCTGCTTCAGGGGGAGGTTGTTTTTCAGTCGCCAGTTGCGGAACGCAGCCGCAAAGCAGGCGCGGATGTCGCAATGGAACTTGGTCTCTTCGGCCACACCGGAAGTTTACCAGAAACTCCGTCTCAAGGAAAGGGCTTAATTCTGCAACCGCACGGGCGGATCATTTCCACAACCAGTTTTTCGTCCACGAGCAAATCAATGCGATAACCGCAGTCCAGTCGAATCCCCTTGTACTCGACAGGCACTTCCACCTGCCGTCGGAAAGGCAGTGTGGCGCACGATAACTCGTGCGCCAAACATTCTTCGTAAGCCGATTCGAGCAACCCGGGGCCAAGATGCCGACGAACCTCCAAGGCTTAACCAATTACCGCCTTGGACAATTCATCAAATTCCACCTTCGTGGCCTTCGTGACTTCGTGGTGAAGAAAATTCCTAAAGTCTTCCCTTCGTGCTGGGCACGCCGGTGACCCGGTCGTCGCGCTGACACGCCAAATCCAGCGCCTTGGCCAGCGCTTTGAAGATCGCTTCCACCACGTGATGCGGTTCATCCCCCCGCAACACATCCACATGCAGATTGCACCGCGCCTCGTTGGCAAACCCCTGCAGAAATTCCTTCACCAGCCCGACGCGAAATTCTTTCTTTCGCCCCAGCGACACGTTCGCCACGCGATTCCAATTCTTCGCGTCAAACACCAGCAAGGGCCGATTGCTGAAATCGAGCGCAATCCGCGCCTGCGCCAGCGCCTCGTCCATCGGCACCAACGCCCAGCCGTACCGCCGAATCCCGCGTTTGTCGCCCAGCGCCTTCACGAACGCCTGCCCGAGCGCAATCCCGACGTCCTCGACCGTATGATGCGCGTCCACGTCGAGGTCCCCCGTCGCCTTCACCGTCAAATCGCACAACGAATGTTTCGCCAGCAACGTCAGCATGTGATCGAAAAACGGCAGGCCGGTCGACACGTTCGCCTTGCCCCGACCGTCGATGGTCAGGGACAGTGTAATCCTCGTCTCCGCAGTCTTGCGTTGAACCTTGGCGCTTCGCTTCTTCATTCTTGCCGTTGTAGGCCCGCTGCCCTCAGCGGGCGCACTGTTTCATTGCCCCGGTCGCCGCGTGAGGGCACGCGGCCTACAGCATCTCCTTCGTCGCCTCCAGAAACTTCTCCATCTCCTCGTCCGTCCCGATGCTGACCCGCGCAAAATCACGGATCCGGTCTGCATCCCACCAGCGTACCAGGACCTTGCGCGCGCGCAGCCCGTCGAACCACTGTTTCGCGGTCACCGCCGCGGGCGGCCTGGCAAACACGAAATTCGTTTGCGAAGGATAAACAAAAAAACCAAGTTTGGCCAGCGCCGAGACGGTCCGTTCCCGCGTGGTGCAAATCTTCTTCACGTTCCGCTGAAAATAGTCCCACTCGTCCAGGGTCGCTTCCGCGCCGAGCTGGCTCAGCCGGCTCACGTTGTAGCTGTCCTTCACCTTGTCCAGCGCGCCGATCAACTCCCGCGGGCCCGCCGCCCAGCCGACCCGCATCCCGGCAAACGAAAACGCCTTCGAGAACGTCCGCGCCACGATCACGTTGTCGTACTCGCGCGCGAAATCGAGGCAGTTCTCCGACGCAAAATCCACGTACGCCTCATCGATCACCACCACGCCTTCGGTCTCTTCAATCACCCGCTGCAGATCCACCCGCCGCAACCACACGCCACTCGGCGCATTCGGCTGGGTAATGAATATGAGCTTCACCCCCGCCAGCTTGGCCAGCATCGACGGGTGCGCGGTAATCTGGAAGTTCTCATCCAGCGGCAATTCCACCTGCGTCGCGCCCTGGATGTTGGCCAGCACCGGATACAGCGAGTAACTCGGCCAGAAATACGCCAGCTTTTCGCACTCGCCGCAGAACGCCCGCGCGCACAGGTTCAAAATATCGTCGCAGCCGTTGCCGATGACGATCTCGTCGGCGTCAAAGCCGTGAATCTTGCCGAGCCTGGCGCGTAGCGCGGACGCGGTCGGGTCGGGATACAGCCGCAGCCTCTCATCGATCGCCCGCCGCATTGTCTCCAGCACCTTCGGCGACGGCGGATACGGGTTCTCGTTGGTGTTGAGCTTGATGAGGCCGGCGACCTTGGGCTGCTCGCCCGGCACATACGCGCTCATCCGCTCGATCTGGCGGCGGACGAAGCTCATGGAAACCGGATCCGGGCCGAAGCCACGTGCGCGTCCAACCCTTCGACGGTCCCGAGCGCCTCCAGCGCCGGCAACGATTTCTCCAGCGAACCGCGCGACAACTCCACGACGCTCGTCCGCCGCTGGAACTGGTCGACCGTCAGCCCGGCAAAACTTCTCCCGGCGCCGCCTGTCGGCAACTCGTGGCTCGGGCCTGCCAGGTAGTCCCCCACCACCGTCGGCGACCACGCACCGATAAAGATCGCGCCCGCCGTCTTGATTTTCTTCACGACGGCCGGCGGATTCTTCGTCATGATTTCGCAGTGCTCCGGCGCAAATTGATTGGTGATCGCCACCGCCTGGTTCATGTCCTTGGCGAGGACAAACACGCCGCCATTGGCCAGCGCCCGCACAATAAAGTCCCGCCGCTTCTGCGTAGCGATCTGCCGTTGAATCTCCCGTTGCGTTTCCTCGAACACTCGCGCCGATGTGCTCACCAGCCACACCCGCTCGTGGCCGCTGCCGTGCTCGGCCTGCGCCAACATGTCCGCCGCGATGAAATCGGCCCTCGCGCTATCATCCGCAACCACCAGGAGCTCGCTCGGCCCGGCCAGCAAATCGATGCCGACATGACCGAAAAGCAGTTTCTTGGCGGCGGTGACATACGCGTTGCCCGGACCGAAGATTTTCACAACGCGCTGGATCGATTCTGTCCCCAGCGCCAGCGCCGCGATGGCTTGCGCGCCGCCGACCTGGTACACCTCCGTCGCGCCGGCCACGTGCGCGGCGTACAGCAACGCCGGATCGATCCGTGGCGGCGAGCAGACGACAATTTCCGGGCAGCCGGCAACCTTCGCCAGCGTGACCGTCATTAACACCGTCGACACCAACGGTGCCGTCCCGCCCGGCACGTAAATCCCCACGCGTTGGAGCGGATCGAATTTCTCTCCCGCGACTCCGCCCTGCGCGTTGCGCATCCGCCAGTCCTTCCGCAGCGACCGCTTCGCAAACGCGGCAATATTCTTGTGCGCCGCGGCGATGGCCCGCGCCAATTTCGGCTCCGGCTTCGGTGGTTTGCCGCTGATACGAAATTCCGACGGGTTCAGTTCCACGCCATCGAACTTCCTGGTGAACTCCGCCAGCGCAGCGTCGCCGCGGGCGCGCACGTCATTAATGATGACGGACACACTCCTCTCGATCTCGGGATCGAAAAGACTGGACGCCGCGCACGCCTCGGCCACCGCCCGCTCAAAATCCGCCTGATCGTAACGCAGGGTTTTCATGCGCCGGCGATGTTACCCGACGCCGACTTGCAGGGCAAGCACCCCGCCGGCTGGGTTGTGCCCTCTGTAGCGGCGCTCTATGAGCGCCGACCGCCTTTCCCTTGTTTGGACGGATGCGCTCCCGCGGGTCCGCCTTTGGAGTACGGTGACTACGCCTGCGGTGAGCCCGCCGAACCCGTCACCGCTTTGCCCTGAACCGCCCCATCTCCCGTTGTGCGCCGGCCGCCTGATTTAACCTCGCCCCCGTCCCTGTTCCGCTCCCCTCAACCCACCCAGCGCCTGTCCATGATACCATAGTATCTATGGTATCATGCCCCTCCGCACCAAGCGTATCGCCCCGGGCATCTCCCATTCGTGTGAATTCGCGTTCATTCCCGGTCACGGCTTCGTGCCCTTAGCGTCCGGAGCCTGCCCGGTTTACCCTGAGCCTGCCGAAGCGAGCGAAGCCGAAGGGTGGTGAACAATTTCTTCCCTATGTCTTCCGTTTCGTCCGCCGAAGCTTCAGCGAAGGTGGAAGCTTTAGCGAAGAAGGTTCGCTCCCCGCGCCGGGCGCTTCAGTGCGGCGTGGCGGCACTGCCGCTATTGGTTGCCGATCCCGGTTGTGTCGCCCACAGGAATCGCAGAACACCCCAGGTCAGCGAAGACGGGCGACCGTCGTGCTCGGCCTCGAAGTGAAACTGCCTCGCCAGCGCCAACGCCTGCGCGTCCACGCCGTCGTCTCCACTGGATCGATTGAGCAGCGCATAGAGAACCAGCCCATCGGCACCCACGCCGACGCGGATCTGCGTGGGCATCAGCGGCGCCAGACTCTGGATGGTTGGCAACGGCGGCGCGTTCACAACGCTTCGGTCCTCCAACGCACCGAGGACACGAAAGACGGATTGGTTGATCGACAGCGGCGGCTCTAGCACTTCCTGGTCGTTCGGCTCTTCGGAAAACGCGGGCGGGTTCTCGGCCGCCGCTAGCACCGCCACATCCACCGGCACCGGCTGCAGCAGCTCGGCTGTCACACTTGGAGGCGTGACACTTAGATACGCCGGCAGCTCGTTCCACCCCAAATCGCGCTGACTGGCGTCGATTTTTCGCGCCCACACATGCTTGGAAAAACCGTGCGCGCTGGGCAACGACATCAAACTGGGGTCGAACACGTCGGCGATCATGTAGGCAGCGCCAGGCACCAACAACGGGTCCTGCCGCTTCGTCGGCATGAAATTGATTCGGGGAATCTCACGAGGCGCCGTGGTCAGCGAAACGCCGGAAACACGAAAAAACAGGAACATCGCGCCGAACGCCACCAGAGACCCGGCCAAAATCCACAGCATCAGTTGCCCCTGCGCAAAGGACAGCTTGGGGAGGTGCCTCATGACAACTCAGTTTGTCGGGCTGGTCGCAGGTCCCTCTGGCCGCGCGGCAATGTTGACCGTCGCGATGCCCGCCCGGGTCGCGGCGCTCATGATCTCGGTCTCGGTTCCGACCGACACCTGCTTGTCGGCCTTGATAATCAACACCTTTGCCCGTGTTTGTTGAACGGCTTCGCGCAAGGTCTGCTCGAGCTTGTCGATCGCCACGGGCTGATCGTTGAAAAACAGCAGGTCATCCCGCGCCACGGTGACGACCAGCGTTTGGAAATCGTCCCTCACCGGCGTATTCCCAGAAGTGGGCAGTGACACGCCAAAGCCCGATTGCATGACAAACGAGGAGTTGAGGACGAAAAACAACAGAAGCAGGAACACCACGTTGATCAACGGAGCGGGATCCACCAGCCCCTTGGACATCTGGCAGTGCGTCTTGAACGTCATCGCATCTCCACCACCTTCGCCGACTGCTCGCCGCCTTCTTGCTTGCGGGCCAGATACTGCACCGTTTCATTGGCGGCTCTCTCCATGTCGAGCACCAGATTCTGCACGCGACTGACCAGGTAGTTGTAGGCGATGTAACTGGGGATCGCCACGACCAGCCCTCCCGCGGTCGTCAGCAACGCCTGCCAGACCCCGCCGGCGAGCTGTCCGGCCGTGGTCGCCTGCGTGACCTCAATCACCTTGAACACCCGAATCATGCCCCACACCGTGCCGAGAAACCCGATCAGCGGCGCGACCTGGGCAATCGTCACCAGGATGGGCAGATTCCGCTCCAACCGTGTCACTTCCGTGCGCGCCGTGTCCTGAACGGCTTCGCGAATCTCGTCGCGCGACCGATCGTGGTTGAGCACCGCCGCCATGACCACCTGCGCCACCGGACCAGCCGTGTCCCGGCAGGTGTCGATGGCCTCTTTGACATTGCCGTGTTTGAGGGAGTTAAGGATGCCGTTGACAAAATCGTTCGTATGAATCTGTGCGCGGTGGTAATGGAACAGCCGCTCCAAAAACACGGCGATTGCTATTACCGCAAAGATGAGGACTACCCACATTAGCGGTCCGCCTCGTGCCATGATTGTCAACATAATCTTACCTCCTGCTTACCCTAGAAACGCCTCCGGTTCAACGATAAATCGAGCAAGTTGCGTGCTCAAAACAGGATCAGGTGCTCGACCCGCAGCTTGCGAATCCGCTCTTCGAGCATGGTCTTCATATCCGGACACATGTCCGCCAGCTTCTGGTACAGAAGGATGGCGTCGCGCCACTGTTGCCGCTGCTCCTTGATTCCGCCCGCAGCCAGTCCCGCTTTGCACATCCAGAACCGCTCGGGTGGCGCGTTCGGATCCGGCATCGTGGCTTGCTCATACACCGCTTTGCTGTACCACTCGAACGCATCCTCCAGTTTGGTCGCTTTCTCAAACGACCGCCCAATATCGTAGTACAACTGGTTGCGCAGCGACGGGTCGCCCTCCCTCACGGCGTCCAGTGCCCGTCGATAGCTCGGGATGGCTTCGTCAAATCGTCCCAGCGTGAATTGCATGTCACCCTTGCGGCCATACGCTTCGGACAACAGATAGCAATCGGGAAAATCCTTCGTCAGCGCGTCGAATACGAGCAGCGCGTCGCCAAACTTGTTCAGTTCGCTCAGCGCGTCGCCTTCTCCAAACCGCGCATCGCAACGCCAGCCCGACTTGGGGAAATTCTTCATCAGCGCCTCGTACAACTCAATGGCAGTCGTGTAATCCTGTCGCAGGTAGGCAGCGCGCCCAGCCATGTACTGGGCCGTATCAGCCTGCTCGCTCGCGGGGTAGTTCTTCACCAGCAACTGGAACTGCTCCTGCGCTTTGATGTAGTCCTTTTGCTTCATGTAGTAGTCGGCCACCCAGAACTGCACGTCCGGGGCGAGCACGGACTGGGGGAACTTCTTCAGAAAATCATTGAATTCCCCGAGCGTCTTCTCCGTCTGACCCTTCCGCGCGTAACACCAGCCGCGATTGTAGAACGCCCGCTGGCCCAGCTCCGTGTCGGGTGCGGAAACCATCAGTTTCTCGTATTCCACGGCGGCATCGTCATACTTGCCTTCTCGCTGGAACGATTCGCCGATGGCCAGGCTCGCCTTGGCCGCCCATTCAGTCTGCGGATAATTCGCCACCACCACGCCAAACGCCGCCCGCGCCTCCGATTCCTTGCCCAGCCCACCGTCAATCACGCCGATGGTAAACTGCGATTCGGCCGCATGCGCGCTGTTGGGAAACTGTTGCACCAGCGACTCGAATACATGCGCCGCCGCCTCACCGTTATGGGTGCGCTGGTACGACTGGCCGAGTTGGAACATCGCTCGGTCCAACAGCTTCGTCTCGGGATAGGTGCTGATCAGCCGCTGGTAATCCGTAATTGCGTCGGTGTACTGGCCGAGAGCGAATTCGGCATCGCCCGTCTTGAATAGCGCCTCGGCCGCAATCGCGGGGTCCTTGGCCAGCGCGGCGGCCCGTCGGAAATACGGCAGCGCATCGGACATCTTGTCGAGCTTCCACGCGCACCAGCCGGCATTCAGATCGGCTTTGGCCACAAGCGCGCTCTGGGGATATTTGTCGATTAAGTTGGCGTATTCCGGCAACGCGTTGGTGAAATCGTTGCTGGCCAGCAGCAAATCGCCAACGGTCATTTGGATCTCATCAGCGAGCGGGTCGTTCGGAGTTGATCGTAAATAGGTCTTGAGTTTGGCCACGCCGTCAGCCAACTGACCGGCGCGGACGTAGGACTCGCCCAGCTTGAGGATCGCTTCCCGTTTGAGTGCCGCGTCTTGCGCCAGAGCCAGCGCTTGGGCAAAGGATTGTGCCGCATCGCCGTATTTCTGTTGGTTCCAATACAACCAGCCCTCCCCGCGCCAAGCCTCGGCTGCCAACTGGCCGGTCACGGGCTTGTTGGGACTGGACTTGTAGGAATCGATCACCGCCCCGTAGCGCTTCAACGCGTCGCCCGGCTGATTGCGACGCGACAGCGATTCTCCCAGCCAGATATCCGCGCGAAACGCTGCCCGCGTGTTGGGATACTTGTTGACGACGCTGGCGAGAACGGCCTCCGCCTTGTCAAACTGCTGGAGGGCGAGATGAATCTGCCCCCGGAGAAGCTCTCCTTCCTGCGCCAGGTCCGTCCGCGGGCCGAGCTTGTCGAACTCATCCAGCGCCTGCATCGCCGGGTTAAAATGACCGAGCTTGAACCGGGCAAAGGCAAGGCCATACAGCGCCTGTGGCCGATACGCGCTGTGGGGGTACTTCTCGATGACTTCCGAGTACCGCTGCTCGGCCTCGATGTACCGTTCACCGCGCAGCAGCGCTTCCGCGAGCCAGAACCGAAAACCATCGGGGCGCCTCTCGGTCGGCCACTTGGCCAGCGCACCTTGCAACGTCTTGACCGCCGCTTCCCATTTGCCCTGATTCAATTGCGCCTGAGCCAGGTCCAGCACCACGCCATCCGCGCGATCTGAATCGGGGAATTGCGCCAGGTATTCGACGAATTGGCGTTCAGCCAGATCGTTGAGTCCGTCTTTGAACGCCCCTTCGGCAATGCGATACAGCCGGGTCTCGTCCACGGCCGCCGCGCCGACGCGCAGCATGCCGCAGGTCAGCACCAGCACCAGCATGATTCCCCAGCTCTTCATCCACTTCCTCAGACGCAATTAATGCCAGAATGTTCATCGTCCGGCAAGGTTGCATCTTGCAAAAGTTGCCGCTCACGCGGCGGAGTGAGTCCGCCTCGATTGCCCACAGCCCAGGCCTGTCATCGAATCGGGTTGTAAAAATTGGCCACTGACCTATAGTGCCGGCTGTCGCGCTTACACGGTAAACGGAGGTATTCATGAACCGAATCAAACGAATCATCAACGCTGCCTGCGTGCTTGCCCTGCTCCTCGCCGGGTTGGCGCTGCTTTCGGCAACAGATGCGCCCGCGGCTGCGGTGAAGGCGGCAGTCGACCCCCGCGCGAATGAACTGCTCAAGCGTATGGGCGATTATCTGGCCCAAGCCCAATCGTTCTCGGTCAATGCCGAGATCTGGCAGGACGTGACACTGGCCTCGGGACAAAGGGTCCAGGCCGACAGAACCGTGGTGTTACAGGTGCGACGGCCCGATCGATTTCATGCCGAGGTGCGCTCCACCCGCCGCAACCGCGGGCTGTTCTACGACGGGAAATCGATCACGCTGCTCAACCGCGCGCAAAATTTCTACGGAAGCATCCCTGCCCCGGCTTCGCTCGACGAAGCACTGGACATGGCCTGTGAGCGTTTCGGCTTCACCATGCCACTGGAAGATCTGGTCGTCAGCGACCCCTACCGAAACGTGATGCAGAAGGTCGTTTCCGGGTACGATATCGGTCCGACGACAGTGCTGGGTGAGCCCTGCGAGCACCTCGCCTTTTCGTTGGGTGCGGTTGACTGGCAGATTTGGATCGAAGACGGGGCCAAACCGGTGCCCCGAAAGATCGTGTTCACTTACAGGGACGAGGAAGGTTCGCCGGAATTTACGGCGATCTTCTCGGACTGGGACTTTGACACCAAACTACCCGATTTCCTCTTCACTTTCGAGCCGCCCGCCGGCGTCTCGAAGATAACCGTGGCCGAGATAAAGGCTCAAAACGAGGCGCATGAGAAGGAGAGCAAGTGATCATGAACGCCCCCTATCCCCCTTCGTTGAAAGCCCTCGCCACCGGTTTGCTGGCGCTCCTGGTCACGTTGCCGCTGGCATACGCCCAACGACCCGAACCGTCCCGCGGGATTGAACCCCAACGAATGCCGGAACCGCAACGGGCGCCCGTCCAGCAGCGAGCACCGGTTCAGCAGCGACCTGCGGGCGTCGAGCGCTCCAACCACGGTACCGTCCGGCATGTCGATACCCACGTGGTTCAGCGACCCGTGGGAGTCCGTCCGTCTCTCCACCCTCCTTCCCACGTCATCGTCAGCCACGACGTGGACGCCGACGTCCACCGCCACTGGCCCTGGCACGATTTCGCCTACGGACGGCGATGGACCGTGCTGCCCGTCGGATGCATCTCGCTGTTCGTAAATGGCGCGCCCTACTATTACGGCGATGGCATCTATTACCAACCGTCGGACGGTTCGTATCAGGAGGCCTATCCGCCTCCGGGCGCAGCCATCCCCGAACTTCCAGACGGCGCAGAAGAAATCGACTACGGAGACCAGACGTACTATTACGCTGGCGGCGCCTTTTATGTGCAACAGGATAACGGATACGTCATCGTACCCCCGCCCATCGGCATAACCGTCCCGGATCTGCCACCCGGAGCCGTCCAGACACCGATCAACGGCTTCGTCGCCTATCAGTTCAACGGCGTCTATTACGAGCCCGCGTTCGTCGACGGCGTCACCCAGTACCAGACGTTCCAACCGTAATCGCGCGTGTGCCTCCCGCCGGGATCGTAATGTCGAAACATCGGCCGGCCCGGTCGGCGCAAGCTCCCGGCCGCGGTCTTCAGGAAGACTCGCACGCTGACGGCCTCGAGATGTAGAGCCCGCCGTGGCCAAACGAAACACCAGGCCCCGTCAACGGTTGGCGGGGCTTGGCGTTTCTGGCTCTCGGGCTAGTCTCTGTCGTATTGCAGCGCGATGCGCAATTGTTTGATCGCTTCGTCGGTCGCCGCCATCGCCTCTTTGCGGTGGCCGCCAAAATCGTGCGCCGCATGCTCCATGTGGTTGCGGGCCCGTTCCAATGCGCGGATCGCCGCCCGGACAGTCGATTGGCCAGACGCGAAAAACAACGCCGCTCCGCCAATGGCCAGCGCTGCCCCGATCGTCATCAGCACTCGTTTCATGTCGTCACCGTCCTTGTTCAGGTTCTTCCCGTAAGAAACACCGACTGGCACGATCAGCCTCGCGGTTTAAGCGAGGCCGCAAGCCGTTGACACTGTGGTTGACGCGCCCATAACCAAGGACTAGCATCGCCTTTGGATGAGGACCGCATGCGACTTCGTCTTTTGCCAAAGCTTTGTCCCCCTAAACCATGCACGACAGTAGGATGAAAACACTCCTCACATGTACGGCTTGCTTGCTTCTAGGCTGGTTTCAGATGGCGGCTGCCGACGGGACCAATCAAGTGAGCGCCACATCTACTTCGACGGTAACGTCAGTCGGAAAACCGTACTCGGGAGGAGGTCCTTGCAAACCAGCGGGGAAGACCCTGCGGGAGCTCGTGCTGAGTTGTCATATTCTTAGGGAGCACGCCAGTAATGGCGACACGCTGGGCTGGGCCTTTGGTGCCAGCGGCGTCTTTGGGCTACATGCGTGTCTTAGCTGCCCAAGGTGGATTTGGAAGGGTCAAGGCATATGGAAGGAGACGCCAGAAGGCTACATACAGCTCGATGGCAAATGGGGAGACCCCTCGTCCGGAGACGGGGAGCCATTGCATTTGACAATTACCGCTGCAGATGTCTACGAAGTGACGAACCGAAATGGTAGCCTCATGTTCCCAGATTACAGGGTTCGCTTCACGTACAGCACCAAGTCAAAATAAGCGACTCGGTCGACTAAACGCCGAGCATCTTCTTCAGAAACTCACCCGTGTACGACTTTTCGTTCGCCGCCACCTGTTCGGGCGTACCTTCGGCGACGATCCGCCCGCCGGCGTCGCCGCCTTCGGGGCCGAGATCGATGATCCAGTCGGCTGATTTGATGACATCGAGGTTGTGTTCGATAACGAGGACGGTATTGCCGGCGTCGCGAAGTTTGTTCAGGACCTCCAGCAGCTTGGCAATGTCCGCGAAATGCAAGCCCGTTGTCGGTTCGTCCAGCACATACAGCGTGCGGCCCGTGGCTTTCTTGGCCAATTCCGTGGACAGCTTCACCCGTTGCGCTTCGCCGCCACTGAGCGTGGTCGCCTGCTGGCCGATCTTCAGATAACCCAGCCCAACCTCCTGCAGCGTCTGAAGAATGTCGCGAATCTTTGGCACGGCGCGGAAAAACTCCTCGGCTTCATCCACGGTCAGGTCGAGCACATCGGCGATGTTGCGGCCCTTATACGTGATCTCCAGCGTCTCGCGGCTGTAGCGTTTCCCCCCGCACTGTTCGCACGTCACATACACGTCCGGCAGGAAATGCATCTCGATCTTGATGATGCCGTCGCCCTGGCACGTCTCGCACCGGCCCCCTTTCACGTTGAAGCTAAACCGCCCCGGGCCGTAGCCGCGCACGCGGGCGTTGGGCAACTGCGCGAACAGCGTGCGGATATGGTTGAACGCGCCCGTATACGTCGCCGGATTCGAGCGCGGCGTGCGTCCGATGGGCGATTGGTCGATCACAATGACCTTGTCGAGTTCTTCCAAACCAAGAATCGCCTCATGGGCGCCAGGACGGTCCTTGGCACGATAGAATTTCCGAAACAACGCCTTGCGCAGGATGTCGTCCACCAGCGAGCTCTTGCCCGAACCGCTTACGCCCGTCACGCAGGTCAGCAACCCGAAGGGGAAACGCACGTCGATCTTCTTAAGGTTGTTCTCGCGCGCGCCGCAAACAGTGAGCCACCCGCGCTTCGGCGCGTGGCGCGTTTTCGGCACGGCAATCTGCAGCTCGCCGCGCAGGTAACGCCCCGTGAGCGATTTCGGCGAGTCGAGGATGGCCTGGAGCGGGCCGACGGCCACCACGTGGCCTCCGTGTAATCCCGCGCCGGGACCGAGATCGACGATGTAATCCGCGGCGCGAATCGTGTTTTCATCGTGCTCGACGACGATCACGGTATTGCCAAGGTCGCGCAGGCCCTTCAGCGTGTCGAGCAGCCGATGGTTGTCGCGCTGATGAAGGCCGATGCTCGGTTCGTCCAGCACGTAGAGCACCCCGACCAGACCCGCGCCAACCTGCGTTGCCAGCCGAATGCGTTGGGCTTCGCCGCCCGACAACGTGTCGCTCTGGCGGTCGAGCGTCAGGTACGACAACCCGACGTTCTCGAGGAACGTCAATCGCGAGCGTACGTCCTTGATGATTTCACCGGCGACGTTCTCTTCGAACTCCGACAACGCCAGCGAGTCGAGAAAGGCCAGGGTTTCCCCAATGCTCATCCGTGTTACGTCGATAATCGATTTGCCGTCGACCGTGACGGCCAGGCTTTCCGGGCGCAACCGCGCTCCCTTGCAGTCGGGACACTGCATCGCAACCATGAACTGCTGGAGGCGCGTTTTGGTGAACTCGCTGTCGGTCTCTTCATAGAGCCGCTCGAGGTTTGGGATGACGCCCTCGAACGCCTTGGTCATCTTGCGCCAGGCCCCCTTGCGCCAGTATGTGAACTCGACTTCCTCACTGCCGGACCCGTGAAGCAATTCCTTTTGCACTTTCTCGGGCAAATCCTTGAACGGGACTTCAAAATCCACCCCATAGTGCTTCGCCAGCCCTCGCAACAGCATCTTGTAGTAAATCAGCAACCGCCGACCGCCACGCCGCCAGGCTGCGATGGCGCCGTCCGCCACGGATTTGTTGCGGTCCGGTACGACCAGGTCCGGATCAAAAAATAGCTTCGTGCCGAGCCCGTGGCAGGTCCGGCAGGCGCCATCGGGTGAATTGAACGAGAAATGCCGCGGGGTGAATTCCCCGTAGCTGATCCCGCACTCGGCACAGGCATTTTGGCTGCTGAAGAGCCGTTCCGACCACGGCACGGTCACCGGCGTCGTCGCCTTTCGGTAAAGCGCCAGCATCATGCCCGAACCCCATTTCAACGTGGTCTCGACGGAATCCGCCAGGCGCGCGCGGGTCTTGGGCGCCGCAATCAGACGGTCAACGACCAGTTCGACGCTGTGGTTTCGGCGCTTGTCCAGTTTCACCGACTCCGTCACATCCACAATCTCGCCATCGACCCGCGCTCGTACGAACCCCTCGCGTTTGATCCGGGCAAACACGTCGCGAAACTCGCCCTTGCGTCCGCGAACCAGCGGGGCGAGCAGCATCAGTTGCGTGCCTTCACCCAGGCCGAGGATTTGATCGACAATCTGGGTGGTCGTTTGCGTGGTAATCGGCCGCCCGCAACGGTAGCAATGCGGTTTGCCGATGTTGGCGAAAAGCAGCCGCAAATATTCATAAATTTCCGTCGTGGTGGCGATGGTGGACCGAGGATTGTTACCGGCAAACCGCTGCTCGATGGCGATGGCCGGCGACAACCCCTCGATGTAATCAACGTCGGGCTTCTGCAGTTGCTCCAAGAACTGGCGGGCATAGGTGGACAGGCTTTCCACGTATTTCCGCTGCCCCTCGGCGTAAATCGTGTCAAAAGCGAGACTCGACTTCCCGGACCCACTTAACCCCGTCACCACAATCAACTTCTCACGGGGGAGATTGAGATGGATGTTCTTAAGGTTGTGCTCGCGCGCACCGGCAATAATGATCGTATCTTTTGCCATGGCCCAAATCGCCGAATTTCGGCGGTTCTCAAAGCTTCCAGTATACCACGTGCCGCTTTCCCTTCCTAGCGAATTCCCACGGAAACCCCGCTGGCATATCACATGCTCAAGGGTAGGGTATCGTGGTTTGGGCCACGCGAACAAAACAACGAAATCAAGGGAAATAGGGAACCATGGATGCTTCGGCAGCAGAATTTGAACAAGGTGTTATGAAGCAAAACGAAAAGCAGTCGGAACAGGTGCACCAGCAGATGGAAGCACTGTACCAGAACCTGCGCACGGTCCGCCACGCCATCAACAACAACGTCGCCGTCATCATGGCGATGGCCGAACTGACCCAGCGCAACCCGGCCCAGTGCCAGAAGCTCAGCCAGCTCTGCCTTGAGAAGGCCCCCGCTATCGCTGCTGCTATTGGCGGCTTTACCGAGCTGTTCGAAGGCGCCGTCAGCTTGCAGGAAGAACTGGAAAATCAGGCTGCGGCGCCGACGAATTCGTAGCCGACGCGGTTCGCCGTTGCGGCGTCGGCGTCCGCCGCTCGGGCGTGCGGCCGCGCCGCCGACAGCCACGGCCGGGACAGCAAACTCCGTGAGCACATCGAAAGGCAAATCGAGGGACAACGCGCTCGAGCAGGTTCGTGAGTGGGAAAGACTCAACCGGCTCAAAGCCGAGTTTCTTGCCAACGTCAGCCACGAATTGCGCACCCCCATCCACGCTATCATCGGTTACACCGAATTGCTGTTGGACAGCGTGTACGGCCCAATCAACGACGAACAGGAGGAAGCCGTCGATTTCATCCGCGAGAGCGCTCAGGACCTGCTCAGTCTCGTCAATAATCTCCTCGATCTGTCCCGGATCGAGAGCGGTCGTGCCGACCTGATCCTTCAATCGTTCGACGTGCGCGACCTCGTAAGCGAGGTGACCGGCCAGCTTCAGCCCATCGCCGACGGCAAACATGTCACGCTCAGTTCGGTCGTGCTCACCGAGAACTGCGCCATTCGCTCTGACCGCGGTAAACTCAAACAAATCCTCCTCAATCTCGTGGGCAACGCGCTCAAGTTCACCGACCACGGAAAGGTGATTATTGCCATCACAACCGAGACGGATGCCAGAACCGGCGGCAACGGCGCTCCGCCGCGGCTGTCCATCTCGGTACAGGACACCGGCATCGGTATTCCGACCGACAAGCTCGACCGGATCTTTGAGAAGTTCTATCAGGTGGACAGCTCGGCGCACCGCTTGCATGAGGGCACCGGACTCGGCCTCTACATTACGAAACAGTTGCTCGATCTGCTCGCCGGTCGCGTGGACATCCAAAGCACGCCCGCCAAGGGCACAACGGTGACCATTTCTCTTCCCCGGAGCTTCGAGGAAATCGAAGGCATTCAGCGCCTACGATCGCGCATCGCCGCCGCCAGCTCCGCCGCGCCCGAGGCCGGCAGTGAGGACAAACGCCTCGTCCTCGTGGTCAGTGAACAGCCTGACATCGCCCGCATCCTGACGGCCGGACTCGGTTCCCGTGAATACAATGTTCGCACCGCCCGCGATGGCGAAGAAGCCGTGTCACTCGCCGTCAAACTGCATCCGTTGGTGGTTCTCCTCGACGCGCACGCTTCCTCCACCGGACTCTGGTCGGTGTTCCAGGAGTTGAAGACCAAACCCGAGACCAAGAACATTCCCATCATATTTCTGTCCAACGAGGCCACCAGCGGTGGGGAAACGCCCCAGACAGTCGCCACCGCGCCCAGTCCGCGCAACGTGTTGCGTAGCGTCCGCGCCGCCGCAAGGAACAGCAAGAAAAACGTGTTGATCGTGGACGACGAAGAGAGTTTTCGTGATGTGCTGAAATGCGTACTGGACGGGGAAGGCTACCGGCTTTACGAAGCGGCCACGGGCCGCGAAGCCATCGCCAAGTTGGAGTCCGAACAACCCGACTTGGTTCTTCTCGATCTGAACCTGCCCGACACCGATGGCTGGGGTGTCATGCACTACATGACGCAACACCCCAAGTTCAAGGACGTCGAAGTGTTGATCATCTCCGGTCTGATGCTCGATGAACGCGAGACCGAGGAAATCCAGACACGCAAATACGAGTACATTTACAAGGGCGAATTCAAGGTGGACCACGTTCTGGAAAGGGTCGCCAACCTCCTGGAGGTGAACTGACCATGCCAACCTTGTTGCTGGTGGAGGACAATCTCCACATGCAGCGAATCTTCCAGGATAAGCTTCGACGCGAGGGATTTCAGGTCACGACCGCTGATGATGGCGTCGCCGGTTTGGAACGCGCGGCCGAGATCCACCCCGACATGATCCTCCTCGATATCATGCTGCCCAAGTTGGATGGATTCCAGGTGCTCGCCAAACTGCGCGACGACCCGGCGCTTCGCAACATCCCCGTGTTCATTCTCTCGAACCGCGGCGCGCCCAACGACGTGCAGCGCGCAACCTCCCTCGGAGCCCGCAAATTCTTCTCCAAGGGAACCTCGAAGCTTCAGGACATCGCTCTTCACCTTCGCACCGCGTGCGGACTCAAGAAGATCCTGCTCTTTACCAGCAACACTCAAACTGCCGCGCCGATCGCAACCGCAGTGGAGCATCCGCAAGTGCTTTGCTCCGTCGTCACCGTGCTGTTGGAGACCATCGGGGCCATCGAACGCGGGACGCCCGATGTGATCATTCTCGACGGGCGCGCACCGAACGCCTTCACCCTTCTTCAGCAGCTAAAAGCGAGTCCCCACGCGAGGAATGTGCCCCTCATCGCCATCCGGGACCACGACCAGACTCAGCACCGCCTCGACGAGTTCATCGATAGCGACCGGATCGAAATCGACCTCCGTCCCCTCGTGCTGAAAAAATTGGGACTGGCTGAGCCGGCCCCTGCGACGCCGCCCAACGCGCAGCCGGCCATTGCGTCCGCCTAGACGTCGCCGGATCCAACTCGTCGGTCTACCGTTCCCTCAGCTTCGGGCGCCGGAATGCGCGCCGCGCCGATGGGCGAACGCCAGTCCGCACACACCCATTCCTACCAGCCAAAGGGAGCCGGGTTCGGGCATCGCGATCTCCGCGCACGGCCAGTCGTGTTTGCATCCCCAGTCCGGAAGTTCGGGACCCGACCCGGAGCATTCGACGGTCCACTCCCACCCATCGGGATTGTGCTTGTCCGCAACCTTGCAAGTAATGAAACTCTCGACGCTCCAACCGGGAAGGGTGTAGCACGGGCCACTCGCTGTGTCGCCGCCCTCGTAGCTGTCGCCATCCACGCAATCAAGCCCGAAGTAGCTTGGAAAGCCATTCGTCACCCCTGTCGGTGTATACATGATCAAGCTGCCACACTGCTGTAGTTGTAGGGATGTGGACAGGTTTGCCACATCAAAGCTATTTTCAAATTCCCATTGCCCCGATGGCGACACAAAATCCCCCCCGCCCGTCGGCCCGGTGCCGCAGAGCGTCAGCGCAAACGACGTCGCCGAATCGCTGGACCACATCACAGCAGCCGCAGACACTCTGGATGCAACACAGGCAAATGCCACACTCGAACTCAGCAGGATCAAACGCAGGTACTTCATTATGTTGGATTCCCTCGGCCCCTGTACAACGTTGAGTTTACTTCTTGGTGGCGGGAGGATTGGAAGCATCCGGCCTAGTCCGCAAGGACACACCAGACCCGGCATGGAACAACAAAGCACCCGTGGCGCAGTTCATAGATCCCTATTTCCCTACCACAAAACTGCAGTGAGCCTACCTCAGGCTCGCGGCTAAATTAGCACATCCCATACGCTTATCAAGTGACGTCAAGATAAGTGGCTGGGCAGCAGAAAGTTATATCGCAATCAATTCTTGGTAACTGACTTGACCTTGAAGCGTAAGTCAACCATCACAACCTCCGCAGGCCCTTTCCACGGGCACCCTTATCGTGAACGCCTCGGGCTGCAGCCGGCCTTGGCACAAGCCGTCGAATACCCCCCTCAGCGGTTCCCGCTCGCCGTGTTGATCATAAAGTCGATTACTCTGTCGCTCACACCACTTTGCTTCAGGTCGATGATCTCGGCGGTCGTCAGGTGATACACGGCCCCGGAATTGCGGATGTGGCTCAGTATGACCTCGTCACTGAGCCCCGCCTTTGCTAGCGCCTTGATGTCCGCCGCGCCTCCAGATTGATACCGAATGCTTTGTTGCGCGGGTGGTGCCGGCGCAACACTTGACGATTGAGGCGGCGGCGAAGCGCTTGATTGGTAAGGCGGCGTTGGCGAATCCCGATCCACTGCCGTCGGCGAAAGCGGCCGATCCACGGTACCTTGTTGTGAACTGTCCGGCGGCACCGGCGCCTGAGAACTGTACGCTACGGGCGGCGCCGGGTAATAGTAATCATACGCCGGCGGATAGTAATAGCCGTACGGATAATAGTAGCCGTACGGATAGTAATAATACGGCGCTGCGTAATACGAAAAGGATAGCCCCCACGGCCAACCCCAGCCCCACCAACCCCAACCTCTGTAGCCCCATCCTCTCCCACCCCAGCCGTAATGGCCGCCCCAGCCGCCTCCGTAGTGACCACCCCACCCGCCACCGCCGCCGTGACCCCATGCAGCCTGTGTTCGAGGCGTAATCACCAAACTGGCCGCGCAAAGCAGTGAGCCTATGAAAATCTTTGCTCCTCTGCGAAGTAGTTCGCTCCGTAACGCAAACGTCGAATGCTTCATAACCGCCTCCCGTTGCTATGCTGGTATGACGTGCTGCTCATACGCAAACTCCACACTCCACTATATTCCAAACACCGCCGAATGCCAACTGTCTCTCCGTCCAAGCCGTCCGCAAGCGACGCCTGCCGTGCGGACGCCGCAAAGGCTTAAGATATGGGGGATCTGTCCAATGAACCGTGCCGCTGCATCAGGGCATGGTCGCCCCGTCTGGGCCGACTACTGCCACCCCCAGCTACCAGCCCAACCACGCGGTCTCGCCTGGCTCTAGTCCCCGCCCTCGAGCCAGTCGATCACCTTGCCGGTTTCCTTGCCGAAAAGGATGCGGACGGCAACCCGGATTTCGTCGCGCGATCCCGGCGAACGCTTCCATCGATGTCTAAGTGCGCGAAACCACGGATCGTAGGGCTTCACGACGCGATATACGGCGCGGCGCTCCGACACCTTGAGCGGTTGGGCGCCCGACAGGAGTTTGCGCATCTGGTCCAGTGTGATCTGTTTGCCGGTGAATGCCTCAGCCGGAATGCCGAGCCGATACGAGATCGACTCGATCCCCTTGGTGGACAACATCCGTTTCCCTGAACTACAATCACTCACGGACCCCTGGCTGATCCCCAATTGTTCGCCCGCTTCGATCTGTGTCCAGTCGGCTGCCGTCAGCAGCATACGGAAGTTGGCGGTGAAGTTGCGACGGGCTTCAGAATTTGTTCTTGACATGGTTATCGCTTTCCGATAGTAGTTAGCGCCGCTATGGCGTACCTGTGTTTGTATGAATTCCGCGCCGGAAGAAACCACAAACGAGCCCAAAACTCAAGCACGAAACGTTTGCCATGCAAATCTTAAAGATTCGCTGACCGAATACGACGAGTTCGCTCCCGATAATGAGACCCAAGTACGGCAAATCGCCGAAGTGCGGGCCGTCCATTTTCCGACAGTTGTGGTTCGTCCAAATGAACCCCTCTCCAGTCGGTGGCGAAGTCCGTCTGCGCCTGGAACGGCCCGCAGCCTGGATTTGCGTGGCGGACGCCTCGGATTTGATCACCTGCTCCGTCCAAAAAGTCCACAACCTCTGCGAAGAGGGATCGCTGGAATGGCGATGGCTTGATCACAAGGGCAAAGGCGGTAAGAAACTCGTACTCGTTGACTCGATCCAGCGTTACCTCACGAAGAAGACTCACAATTAGCTACGGTCGCAGTCCATGCCTCTTATCAGCTTCGGAAAACACCAAATACAAGTGGAGAGTCGAGGCTCAACTCGCTCCTCATACTCCCCCGAGCCGCTCCCTTTGGCGGCTCATCGCCTTATGGCAGCCTTGCCCGGCGAGAAAGCTTCTCGGCTCTCCGCCGCAGTCTACGCCCCTCTGCCCAAAATGCAAGTGGTGGGCCGGGCCACGCGTAGCGGGCAATCGCCCGCCCCCAAACGCTGCACGCCCTCTTCCTCTCAGATACCGCACTCTGCCTTCTGTCTTCCGTCCCCGAGTTCGCCACCTTCGTGCGATCAGCCCTCAAACAAATCCACGAACTTGAATTGATTCACATCCACCAGGCCGCGATCGGTCAGTTTCAATTCCGGAATCACGCTCAGCGCCATGAACGACAGTGCCATGAACGGTTCGGGCACGACGCAGCCCAACTCACGCGTGGCGCGATTCGCCGCCTCGAGTTCGTCTTTCACGTCGGACAACGTCTTGTTACTCAGCAGCCCCGCAATCGGCAACGCCACCGAGGCGAGAATCTTCCCGCCACTGGCCACGGCAAAACCGCCCTGCATCTTCACAATCTCCTCGACCGCCGCCCGCATGTCAGCGTCGTTGGTCCCGACCACGTTGATATTGTGCGCGTCATGGCCGACACTGCTGGCGATCGCGCCCGACTTCAAGCCGAAGCCCTTTGTTAGCCCCAGCCCGATGTTGCCCGTGCCGTGATGACGCTCGATCACCGCAATCTTCAGCACGTCGTTCTTTGCATCGGAAACCACGTGACCATCGTCCCGCTTCGGCTCGGCAAAAATCTGCCGCGTGATGATCTGGTTGGGAATCAATTCCATCACCCGCGCCCGTCCGCTCTTCGCCGGGATTCGGAAACTGGAATCGCCGAGAGGACGGATGCGGACCGTGTTGCGCACATCAATCATGGCGCTCATCGGTTTGTTGCCGAGCAGATAGCCTTTCTCCGCCACCAGATGACCGCGTTTGAATACCTTCTCGACCGCGCACGTCTTGAGGTCGCTGAGCACATTCAAGTCGGCAAACCACCCCGGCCCGATCGCTCCGACCTTCGGCAGACCGAAATAGCGCGCCGCGTTGATCGTCGCCAGCCGAATCGCCAGCGCCGGCTCCAGCCCCGCCCCGATGGCCATTCGCACCATCGAATCGATGTGACCGCGCCTTATCAGATCGTCGGGCGTACGGTCATCGGTGCAAAAGAAAAACCGGTCCGCATTTTCCGGCTTGATCAGCGGCAGCAACGCCAGCAGGTCGCGCGTGACCGAGCCTTCCCGAACCGCCACGGTCATCCCGAGGCGCAGTTTCTCCAATGCTTCCTCGACCGTAGTGCACTCGTGGTCGTTCCCAATGCCGGCGGCGATGTACGCGTTCAAGTCCTTCCCGCTCAATTGCGGCGCATGACCGTCCACAACCTTCCCGCCGATCATCCGCAGCTTGTCCAGCACTTCCTCCGAACCCTCGATCACGCCCGGGTAATTCATCATCTCGGCCAGGCCCAGCACCCACGGGCTGTCCAGGTACGGCAGCAGGTCGATCGCTTTAAGGCGGGCACCGCTGGTTTCCATGTCGGTCGCCGGTACACACGATGGCAACATCACATACACGCTGAGCGGCTGATACTTCGCCGTCTTCAGCACGTACTCGATGCCCTCGACCCCCAGCACGTTGGCCAGCTCGTGCGGGTCCGCCACGATCGTCGTCGTGCCCCGCGGCATCACGGTCTTGGCAAACTCCCAGACCGTGACCATCGAACTTTCTATGTGCATGTGGCCGTCAATGAAGCCCGGCGCGATGAATTTGCCACGCGCATCGAGTTCATTCGGGCCGCTGTAATTGCCCACGCCCGCAATCCGTCCGCCGTAGATGGCGATATCGGCAGGATAGATCTCCTGGCTGAAGACGTTGACAATCTGACCGCCTTTGATGACCAGGTCGGCGGGTTCCAGTCCGCGCGCAACGTTGATCAATTTGGAGAGTTTCACACCAAGTCTCCCGCTAGACTACGGCAGGCCAAACCGGAAAGTCAATCGGCTGAACCGACCCTCTGGGCGGAATGCCCTCGCACCGCGCAGATTCTCTCTTCAACTGGTTCCCGTTTCCGGTCTGCTTTCCCGGTCAGAGTCTCTGCCACAATTTCTTCGCCAGTTCCCGGGCGCGCGCGTCGATCCGCTCCTCATCCACGTCGATGGCAAGCTGCTTATTCTGCATCAAGACTTTTCCGCCGACGATCGTGGTATCTACCGTGGCCTGGGAAATCCCGAACACCAAGTGGCCGAAGCAGGTGCCGGTTTCCAGCGGCGTGGGCGGATCGTAATCGATGATGGCAAAGTCTGCCAGGCTGCCTTCGCTGAGCCCGCCAAACGGAAGCCCGAACACTCTCGTGGCAATCTTGGCATTGTTGACAAACAACGTGTTGACCACTTCCATGAACCCGACCGACGGATTCGCCTGCGACAGATGCTGCGCCCAGAGCGCCGCCCGCAGTTCCTCCAGCATGTTGGTCGTCATCGCATCCGTGCCGAGGCCGACAAGAATACCGTGCTTTTGCAGGGCGATGATGTCGGCGACGCCGACGGCGTTGTTCATGTTGGACTGCGGGTTGTGTGCCACCACCGTGTCCGTTCCCGCCAGCAGTTCCATCTCGTGCTCGTTGATGTGAACGCAGTGCGCCGCGATGGATCTCGGCCCGAGAATGCCGAATTTGTTGAATCGCTCGACGATCCGCATCTTGTGCTCTCTCAGGCAATGATCTTCGTCCGATTTCGCTTCCGCTGTGTGGACGTGAAACCCAGCGCCAAGTTCCTTACCGAGAGCCACGGCTTTTTCCATCGTCTTGTCGCCCACGGTGAACGACGCATGAAGACCGAACAACCCGTTGATCTTGTCGTTCCCCTCCTTCTTGGCCTGAGCGATGAAATCGGCGTTTTCCTTCAACCCGTCCTCCGCAATCGCCTGGCCATCCCGGTCAGACACTTCGTAGCATAACGACGCGCGAAGCCCAACCTCTTTGACGGCATCGGCGATTCTTCGCAACGACCCGCGCACCGCAAACGGGCTGGCATGGTGATCGATGAACGTGGTGGTGCCGTGCCGGACACCGTCGATGAGAGGTATCAGGGCGCTGTAGTAGCTGTCATCCAGCGTCAGCTTCTTGTCCAGCTTCCACCAGAGATTCAGCAGAACCTCGTTGAAATCCTTGGACGGAGCCACCCGGCCGAACCCGCGCACCATCGTCGAGTAGAAGTGCATGTGCACGTTGATGAATCCGGGCATCACCACCTTACCCGCGGCATCGATGACCGTGTCATACGAGCCCTTGAATGATTTCGTCGGAGCGATCGTTTTGATCGTCCCGCCGTCGCACAACACGCTGTGGTCATACAGCACCCGGTTGTTTTCGCCGAGCGTGATAATCGTGCCGTTCTTGATGAGAAGTGTCATGTTTAGGCCTCGTTAAGGATTGCAAGTTCGTGTTTGGTCCGCTTCCGCATGTACAACGCCCCAGCGAAGCACTTCTGGGCACAAATCGAGCAGCCGATGCACAGCGATGGATCTGTCACCGGCACCTTGTCGGAATTAAACGTGAGCGCCAGGTACGGGCAGCGAAGACAATTGCCGCAGTGCTCACACAGCTCCGCGTGCACGGCAGAAATCTTCTTCACCGGCGTGAGTTCCATGAAGCCCGTGACCGGAACGGGCAACGCAGAGCCAATCAGTTCGCCCACCGACTTGATCCCGCGCTCCTGCATCAGGCAGCTCAAGCCCGAGTGAAGCTCGTCGATGATCCCATATCCGTACTTCATCACAATCGTGCAGAACTGCACGGTCTTGGCCCCAAGCGCCAGGAAGTTCGCTGCCGCCTTGTAGTCCATCGGACCGCCGTTCCCCGACACCGTCACCCCGAGTCGCGAGACATTGGCGAGGGTCAGGTTGGAAATGGGAATGACACCTTCCCCGCTCATGCCCACGACGATTCCTTCCTCCCATGACCTCTTCTCACCCCTGCGGAACGCGAGCGTCGGGAACGTATTCGCCAGCGTGACCCCGGCTTTCTTATCGGGATATCGCGCAAACACCTCTTTAATGGCGCTCATGATGGGATAGATGGACGTGACGGCCGCCGTCAGCTTGAACAGCTTCGGGACATCGCCGCTCCCGGCTTCCATTACCCAACCAATGATCTTCGCCGTCAACTCGGCATCCTGCGAGACAATGTCCCCCTTCGTTCCATCTCCGCCCTGTGGACACGACAGGCTGTACTCGATTCCCATGGCGCCCGCGGCTTCGAGCTTCCGCGTGTTGGATTGCCAGCCAACAGAGTCGGTCTCGTCATTGCCCGAAACGGGCCCACCGGTCGAGGCAGCCGTCAAGCGGTCCGGGTATTCCCGCCGTAATCGCTCAATTTCGCGGCAAACGCGACTGAGCGGATGACCCGAGACGTTGTCGCAATTCGCGTACGTCGATCGAGAGAACGCAAACATGTATTCCGATGGAATATGAATGGGCACATTGTCAAACGACGTCTTCATCACGCCGCCAGCCCATCCCGCCTCGTACGCTTTCTTCATCTGGTTGTAACCGTCGGATGGCGGCGCCGCCGACAGCAGGAATGGCGAGGCAATCTCGCGTCCAAAGAAATCGGTGATGAGCGGGACCGGGAGCGTCACGCGCCCGGGCAACACCGTGCGGTTCTTGGTCGCCCGATCATTGCCTTGACCGCTCCGCTTGGTGCGACCGAACACAAACGCGTCGATCTCCACCGCGGCGTTTTTGCCCGCCGCAACAGCCTCGACCACAGTCGTCGGACCGTTCATCATGTCCCCAGTGTAAAACACACCCCGTTTACTCAGCCTGCCGTCGGACGATCGCGCGCCCGCGGCAACGATTACGAAATCCACTCCCGGAAGCGTTTGTTCAGTCCCTGCCAAATCGACCACGTTCCGCGGATGGAATTTCTTTCCTCTCGGCAGCGTGACCTTGACCACGCTCATGCCGGTGACGCGATTGCCTTTCTTGAGGATTTCCACCACCCGCACGCGTCCGGTAACGGTAATCCCAGCTTCCTCGATCGCTTGCCGCTCTTTGGCCGTGAGCGGCATTTCGGACCACGTCTCGAGCGCGAACATCTCCACGCTCCTCGCACCACGGGTCAGCGCCTCCTCCGCGCAATCCAGCGCCACTGCCCCGCCGCCGATGATCGCCACGTGTTTCCCCTTCACTCGGAATCGGCCCGGATTACTGAGATACTTCATCCAATCCGGGGCCCCTTCGGCGTTCTTCACTTTGGGGATAAACGCTTCGTCCAGACCCGTCGCCACGAGAATGGCGTCGTACCCCTTCCGGATTGCTGAGGACCACTGGCCCTTCTTGAAAGAGATCTTCCCGAGCGACATCAGAAAATCGATGTCGGTCTTCAAGACTTCCGGCGACAACCTCGATTTCGGGATAAGGTTACACATCCCGCCGGGCTGTTTCGCCTTGTCGAACAAATCGACCGCGTACCCCTTCTGCGCCAGCAATGCGGCCGCTCCAAGACCTGCCGGACCCGCGCCGAATATGGCCACCTTCTTCCCATTGGGCGCGGCCTTGGCAAACTGTGGCATCGCGCCAAGCATCTTCGCTTTCTCGATGATTGTCGCCTGCACCGCAGGGATGTTCACCGCAGCGTCAAACGTGCGGTGGACGCAAGCCTTCATGCAATGCCGGTCGGGGCAGACAGCACCGCACACGCCCCCCAGGGGATTATTCCCCATGATGAGCGCCGCAGCTCGCTGGAAATCGCACCGATCCCCCACCTTCGCCGCCATGATGAAGTCCGCAGGCGAACAGTCGACCGGGCACGCCTCCTTGCATGGCTTGTCTTCGCAATACTCGCACCGGCTCACTTCGGCCCAAAATTGGGCATCGGTCAGAAATCCGTCACTTCGTTTCATGGCTCTTCCTCGTTAGACGTTCCTCGATCGGGTCTTGGCGCCGAGAACGCGACTCCACATCAGCGATGGAACACTGCGTTTCCCCAGCGCCGGAAACTCACCGCATCAACGTGTCCCCGTCCGTATCTGTGATTTTTACAGCACTAGCGTTAGCAGAGCCGATGCCACGACGCGGTACGCCTTCCTAACAGGTTGCGAATACGGACACTTACACAGATCAACGACACCGGCTAAAAGACGCGTGCAACAGCCAAATTGTCAGCACGCCCTCGGCAGACCGACAATTTGGCACCTGTAAGTCTTGACAGCTAGCAGCCTGTCGGCTCGGAAGCTTAGCCTTTGCCGCTCGGGCATTCGCCGCCAAGTTTTCGCTAGACTACGGCGACGGAACCCGTAAATTTAACTCGGTCGAATTAATCCTATGGCAGATCTGCACCCAGCGCCTTTTTGCGATTTGGTCAAGCGCCTGTTCCTCGAACCGGCGTGCCAGCAAACCATCTTCGACCTGCCCCTGAGGAAGATGTATGTGCCTGACCCGTCACTTGATACGAGTGTCAAATTTCACGGCAAGACCGCCGCCAATCCGCTCGGACCCGCCTCAGGGCCGCAGACCCAGATGGCGCAGAACATCCTCCTCAGTTGGCTCGGCGGCTCCCGCATCCTCGAACTCAAAACGGTACAGATCGATGACCACCTGGTCATCAACCGCCCGTGCATCGACATGACCAATGTGGGGTATAACATCGAGCTCTCGCAGGAGTTGCGGCTTCACGAGTCCATCCACGAATACGTCGCCGGCATGATGCTGGTGGAGATATTCAAGGCCAGCAACCTGCTCCCGTTTCCGCCCAGCCCATTCGACAAGACATCGACCATCTACGATTTCAGCCTCGGCTACAATCTGGCCAGCATTTCCAGCAAGCCGGTCCGCGAGTTCATCGCCAGTCTGCGCCACGCGAAAAAACACATCGATCAACTGCGCATCGAGATCCCGGACCGCTGGAAGCAATATCGCGACCTGCCCTACCCCGAGGAGATTTCCAGCTCGGTCACGCTCTCGACGTTCCACAATTGTCCTGCCGACCAGATCGAGAGCATGGCCAACTTTCTCCTGACCGAGATCGGCATGCATGTCGTGATCAAGATGAACCCGACCATGCTTGGCTTGGACGATTTGAATCATCTGTTGCACGAGCGCCTCGGCTTTCACGACATCGAGGTCAACCAGAAAGCCATCGACACGGGATTGCGCTTCGACGAAGGCATCGAAATCATCCGCCGCCTGCGCGATACCGCGAATAAGCTTGGTCTTGGCGTCGGTGTCAAGTTCTGTAATACGTTGGAGGTAATCAACCACAAGACGTTCTTCCCCAAGGACGAGGTCATGTACCTCAGCGGCGCGCCGCTGCACGTGATCGCGTTGCGGCTCGCCGAGCGCTGGCGGCAGAATTGCGGCCCCGACTGCTCGATCAGTTTCTCCGCCGCCGTGGACAAGCACAATTTCTCCAACTGCGCAGCCTGCGGCTTCGTTCCGGTCACCACGTGCTCGGATCTCTTGAAGGTAGGCGGCTACGGACGGCTCTTCGAGTACCTGAAGAAACTCGAACAGGAAATGCGGGACCTCGGCGTGGCCAACATCGGCGACTTCATTCTCAAGCGCGAGGGCAACGAACAGGCGGCATTCGCCCGGGCGAAGGGCGACCGCAACCTGGCAATCCACTACGCCGGCCTCCTGAACATCGGTCCCATTTGGAGCCGCACCGTTGCGGACGAGCACTACGCGTTCGATAAAAACAAGTCGGTCCCGAGACGGATCGACTCGAAGCTGTGGATGTACGACTGCATCAGTTGCGACAAGTGCGTCCCCGTATGCCCGAACGACGCGAATTTCTACTACGAGCTTGAGCCGGTCGAGATCCATTTCACGAACTACACATGGGACGCTGGCGCGCTGGAACCAGCCGATAGCGGCGTCCTCAAGATCGAACGGAAACACCAGATCGCCAATTTCGCCGACTGGTGCAACGAGTGCGGCAACTGCGATACGTTCTGCCCCGAATACGGCGGACCGTTCATTCAGAAGCCGAACTTTTTCATTAACCGCACGACCTGGCTCGATAACCCCACGCGTGACGGATTCTACGTGACCAAGGTCGACGGCCTCACCCAGATCGTCGGTCGTATCGAGGGCAAGGTATGCTCCCTCACGGTTGACCAGAAGCACGCCCAGGCCCGCTACAACGATGGCTCGGTCGAGGTGAATTTCGACACAACGACGCACAACATTGCGGACGTGAAACCTCTTGCGGCCACCATCGCCAACCATCGCATCGACGTTAAGAAGTACCACACGCTGCGCATTTTACTGGCGGGAATTCTGAATCCCAGCCGTGTTCATCCTGTGAACGTCACATATCTGTAAACAACGGCTGGATTTCGAGCACGAGACTTGCTAATTCTTACGGGGTTGTCCGCGAATACTATGAGAAAGATTAACGATACGGTTGCTGTGGTCGGCCTTGGCTACGTCGGCCTGCCGCTGGCCGTGTCACTTGCCAAACATGTCCCCGTGGTCGGATTCGACATCAACACCCGCCGCATCGAGGAGCTTCAACAGGGCATCGATCGAACCGGCGAGACCCTCGGCGGCAACCTCAAATCCCCCAACATCAGTTTTACCACGGACGCAAAGCATCTCCGCCGCTGCAAGTACATCATCGTTGCCGTCCCCACCCCCGTGAACAAGGCGAACGTTCCTGATTTGGAGCCGGTGATCAGCGCCTCGCGCATCGTGGGAGAGAACCTGGGCAAAGGTTCGATCGTCATTTTTGAAAGCACCGTGTATCCCGGCGCGACCGAGGAGGTCTGTCTGCCCATCCTCGAGGAAAAATCCGGGCTCAAGCTCGGCGACTTCAAAATCGGTTATTCACCCGAGCGCATCAACCCCGGCGACCATGAGCACACCGTCGACAAGGTTGTGAAGATCGTCAGTGGCTGCGACGCCGAGACCCTGGATGAAGTCGACGCGCTGTACTCGCTCGTCGCCAAGAGCGTCTATCGCGCCTCCAGCATCGCCACGGCGGAGGCCGCCAAGGTCATCGAGAACATCCAGCGCGACCTGAACATCGCGCTCATGAATGAACTGTCCCTGATCTTCTCGCGCCTCGGCCTCAACACGGACGAAGTCCTTGCTGCCGCGGGCACGAAGTGGAACTTCCACAAGTATCATCCCGGGCTCGTGGGCGGACATTGCATCGGCGTCGATCCGTACTACCTCACCTATCGCGCCCAGCAATTCGGGTATCATCCGCAGGTCATCCTGGCAGGCCGGCAGATCAACGACTCCATGCCAATTCGCGTGGGCGAAATGGTGATCAAGGGCATCAGCCACGTCGGCAAACCGATCAAGGGCGCCACCGTGTTGATCCTCGGGCTGACGTTCAAGGAGAATGTGCCCGACATCCGCAACAGCAAGGTCCACGATACCATCACGTACCTGCAGGGTTTCGAGATCGAGGTGCTGGGCTGCGACCCGTTGCTCTCGGCCGATATCGTCCGTAAGTACTTTGGCATCGAAAACGTCGCGTTCGACAAAGTGACCAAGTGCGACTGCATTCTCCTCGCGAACAAACACAATGCCTTCTGCTCGCTCACGCTCGATCAGCTCAAGGCCAGGATGTCTCCGCCCGTCCTCATCGACATCAAGAACCTCTTCGATCGCAAGGCCGCCGAAGCCGCCGGGTTTTACTACCGCAGCTTGTAAGGCAGTAAACGCATTTTTCGCGGGACAATTTGCACTTGTCAGCGTTGTCCCACAAAGCTAGTCTTCCGCCATGAATTCTTGGGGAGCGTCAAGGTTCTCCAAATGCCTTCCCGCGCTTCTTGCAGTGGCCGTTCTCGGGGCGTTGGTCACGAGCGCCCGCGCTGACACGGAGATTGAGTTCTGGAATTCGTATACGAACCGGTTAACCGGCGTCCAGACTAGCTTTAACCTGACGAATTACAAGCGCGGGCATTTCGTCGGTCCCTGCGGACCAACCACATTGTCAGCACAATGGTCGTACCGGTTTAGACTGGCGGGCGATGGGCCGCTCTTTAAGAAGGGTGAGATGGAGCTGGAAGAATTCGGTGGTCAGCATGTCACCGTTGACTCCGGGACCATCCTCGTGGACAACAAGAAGGGCACTGTTCAGATCGCCATCAAGATTTCGACGCCCAGCAGCGGTGCCGAGGATTTCATTGGCAACGGGACTTATAAGATCCGTCATGGACTCTTACCCGACGACGGATCCTAAGAAACAACAACAGGACCCAACGCTCCGTTTCTCGTCCCGCGTCGAGAACTACGTCAGGTATCGGCCGGGTTATCCGCATGCGGTGGTCGAGACGCTCGCGAACGAATGCGGAGTGAACGGCCCATGTCACTCCCACATGTTGTAGCGTGACCGTCTGTGGGCAATCTTGTCGGGCGTTTTCGGGAGCACCACGCCGCCATCCGCAATGCCTTCCAGCAGGGCGATGCGTTCCTCCGCAAGCCCCGCCTGCTTCGTGCCGGGAATCTTCTTGCGCAACTGTTTCATCACTTCCAATGCCCGCGCCGGGTCCTGCAACGTATCCTGGTAGAAATCAGCCAGTCGCCCCGCCGCCAGCGCCGTGGAATCTTCTCCCTTCGCCTTGCCCATCGCCGAAAGCAATTCGAGTTCGGCCAGCTTCAGATCGTTCAGGTGCTTCACCGCCAGCTCCGCAATGCGCAAATGCGGATAAATATCATCAGGATATTCGAGGATCACCTTGCGATATTCATCGACGGCTTCCTTGTAGTTCCCCTTCTTCAGTTGCGCTTCTGCCACGCTGTACTCTGGCATAAGCCGAAAACAGTCGTCACCGGGCGTATAAAGTGAACTCCCAAACCGTTCACCAATGCTTTGAAGAAGCGGCCAACCAAAGAGAGCAAACACCACCAAACCGTAAAATATCCCGAGCACAAGCCCGATCCATCTGTCAAACGGCGCCACTGGTCCTCCGGAAAAAACAAATTTCAGCAGGAGAAATCCAAGAAACAAGGCGATGATGATCCGAATCAATAAATTGAACCGTTTGAGTTCCATCGACAACCTCCTTTCAGGGCAGCCGAAACAATCGCCGCGCGTTTTCCGTCGTCACGCGGGCGACTTCCTCCGCGCTTGTCCCCTTCACCTCCGCAAGCATCTGGCCAACCAGCGGCACGTAGGCTGACTCGTTGCGTTTCCCCCGATTTGGCATCGGCGCCAGGTACGGCGCGTCGGTTTCCAGCATAACGTGGTCCAGGGACACTTTCTTCGCCACGTCGCGTAGCGCCCCTGCGTTCTTGAACGTCAGGATGCCCGTGTAACTGATCAGTAACCCGATCTCAATGCAATCGGACGCAAACTCCTCAGTGCCGGAAAAACAATGCATCACCCCCCACGGTCGCCAATCCTTGGGCAGCCCCTCGGCGTGGGCCCGTAAGATTTCGAGTATGTCCCGCTCGGCGGATCGATTGTGGATCACCACGGGTAGGTGCCGTTCCTTCGCCAGTTCGAGCTGCGCCCAGAACAAATCTTTCTGTTGCCGCTGCAGGGCCGCGTCTGTTCGTGCCTCTCGGAAATAGTCCAGCCCGGTCTCCCCAATCGCCACAACCTTGGGCTCGGCGGCAAGCTGCCCCAGTTCCTTCATGTCGCAGAGCGAAACCTTGGGCACTTCGACGGGATGCAGGCCGACCGCCGCGTGCACCGACTCGAAGCGACGGGCAATGTCCAGTGTCTCCCGCGCGGACGCGACATCCGTCGAGATACTGACGATCCGCGTCACTTGGGCGGCTTGCGCCCGTTCGATAACCTGCGCCAAATCCCCTGCGAAATCGGGGTAGCAAAGATGCGCGTGCGTGTCGACGAACATGATGCTTGAAGACGCTCTACTGCTTGTTTAGCATTCGTGCGGCAGCGAGTCCAACGCGAATTACACGGAAACCGTGAGCATCGACGCCGGCTACACCGGCCCGCTCTCGGTCGAGTGGGAAGACAGCCGCATGGACCGCGAGCACGGCGCCACCGAAGTCCGCGCCTTCGATGCGGCGTTCAAAAAAAGGTGACGCACGGCACACCCTCACCACACGCCCGTCCGCAAATACTCATCAATAGCCTTGGCCGCTTTCCGTCCTGCCCCCATCGCGAGAATGACCGTGGCGGCGCCGGTGACGATGTCGCCTGCGCCGAACACGCCCAACTTTGAGGTCTTGAGCGTTTCGGGGTCACATTCGATGTAGCCGCCCTTGCGGGTCTTGAGATCAGGCGTGGTGGATTGCACGAGCGGGTTGCTGCTGGTGCCAACAGCAATGATCGCCACATCCAGTGGTAAGACGTATTCCGAGCCTTTGATCGGCACGGGTCGACGACGGCCAGACTCATCGGCGGCGCCGAGTTCCATCTTGATGCACCGAGCCGCCTTCAGCCAACCCTTCTCGTCACCCAGAAACTCGACGGGATTGTTCAACAGTAGAAACTGAATGCCTTCCTCCTTGGCGTGTTTGATCTCCTCGATGCGGGCCGGCATCTCGGCTTCGGACCGTCGATAAATGACGTAAGCGTTCTTCGCCCCGAGCCGCAAGGCGCTGCGAATGGCGTCCATCGCCGTGTTCCCGCCCCCGACCACCGCGACGTTCTTGCCGCGGCAATCGTAAATCGGCTCGTCATATTCGGGGAACTTATATGCTTTCATCAGGTTGACGCGCGTGAGAAATTCGTTGGCGGAATACACGCCGCACAGGTTCTCACCGGGAATGCCGAGGAACTGCGGCAGCCCCGCTCCCGTGGCTACCAGCACCGCGTTGTACCCTTCTTCCTTGAGCAATTCGTCCACGGTCACCGTCTTGCCCACGACCACATTGGTCTGGAATTCGACCCCCATGCGCCCCAAGTTCTCAACCTCCTGACGCACGATCTCCTTCGGAAGCCGAAACTCGGGAATGCCGTAGATCAACACGCCACCGACCTCGTGGAGTGCCTCGAACACGGTCACTGCGTGCCCCTTTTGCACGAGGTCGCCCGCGCAACTGAGTCCGGCGGGGCCACTCCCGACAATGGCGACCTTCTTCCCCGTTGGCGGCGCGATGACCGGCAGCCCGATCTTGCCACTCTCGCGTTCGTAGTCCGCAACGAACCGTTCGAGATAGCCTATCGCGACCGAGCCGAACTTCTTGCTGATGACGCAGGCGCCTTCGCATTGATCTTCCTGCGGACAAACCCGGCCCGTGACCGCGGGAAGCACATCGTCCTCGCGAATCGTGGCAGCCGCCGCCAGATAATCGCCATCGACCACCAAAGCAATGAATTCCCGGACCTTTACGCCGACCGGGCAGCCCTCCACGCATTTGGGATTCGCGCATTCCAGGCAGCGCAACGCCTCCTGCCGGGCCAATTGGAAATCGAGGCCGAGATTGACTTCGGCGAAGTTCTGGCGCCGATGCTCCGGCTCCTGCTCGGGCATCTTCTGGCGCTGGATCTGCGTGCGTTGTTTGGGAGTCAGCGGATTTGGCATGGCCGATTCACCGCGGCGCGATGTCCTCCAGCTTGCATCGATGCCCCACCATCTCGGACTCTGCCGGTGGCCCGTTGACGAACCGCTCCAGCGATTGACGCTCGAATTCACGGTACATCGCGTTCCGCTTGGTCAGTACGTCGAAATCCACCTGGTGCGCGTCGAATTCCGGCCCGTCCACGCAGGCGAACTGGCTCCGTCCACCCACCAGAACACGGCATCCGCCGCACATCCCGGTGCCGTCCACCATGATCGGATTAAGGCTGACGACAGTCTTGATGCCGGGGGAGTGCGTCGTTTCCGCCACGGCGCGCATCATCGGAATCGGGCCAATCGCCAACACCAAGTCAATCTTCCGCCCGGACGCAATCACCGTTCTTAACTTGTCGGTGACCAACCCCTTTTCTCCATAGCTGCCGTCGTCCGTGGTCAGGAAAAACTCGCTACTGATGGCGCGGATTTCCTTCTCGAGGATGATGAGATCTTTGGTGCGCGCCCCGAGAATGGCGATCACGTGGTTGCCGGCCTGACGCAGCGCCCGTGCCGTCGGATAGGCAATCGCCGCTCCAACACCGCCGCCGATTACCACGACCGTGCCGTACAGACGGATGTCCGATGGATGACCGAGCGGTCCAACCACATCGGTGATGGAGTCGCCGGCGGTCAACGTGTTGAGCAACTTGGTCGTCTTGCCAACCCCCTGAACGATCAGGGTGATCGTGCCGTCGGCAGGATTGGATTCGGCAATGGTAATGGGGATGCGTTCGCCCTGCTCGTGAATTCGCAGAATCACAAACTGTCCCGGTTGTTGCTTGCGGGCAACGCGCGGCGCCACCACGCGGAACAATTTCACATCCGCTGCCAGGAACCGCGCTTCGGTAATTGTAAAACCCTTGCTATCCATGAGATCACGATCTCGCGATGATTGCCGCCGGGGGACTTCTTTGCCCAAATCGGTGCCCCTAATTATAACTCATCTGGTGCCGCCGTCCACGGTTTGACTGTTAGAACTGCACTTTCGTCGGCCCGCGTTCGGCTGGTTGGGACGCGGCAAATAAATCGCGAGGCTCGAACCTGAACAGACCGGCGACGACATTCATCGGGAACACCTGCAAGGCATTATTGAAAGCGAGCACGGCGTCATTGTAATGCGAGCGGCACTGGGCAATATAGCCCTCGGTTGCGGTCAACTCGCCCTGCAAAGACAGGAAACCCTGGTTCGCCTTGAGTTCGGGGTACGCCTCGGCGATGGCAAATACGGATTTGATTGCGCTAGTGAGCGCATTCTCGGCTTCGGCCCGCGCCGGTGGTCTGTCTGCGTTCATCGCGGCGTTCCGCGCCTGCATGACGTTCTCGAATGTCTGCCGCTCGTGCGTCGCGTACCCTTTCACGGTTTCGACGAGGTTGGGGACCAAATCGCCGCGGCGCTTCAATTGCACGTCGGTTTCGGCCCACGCGTTCTCCACCAGATTGCGCAGGGAAATCAGGCGGTTGTAATCGCTCACTACCCACAGCGGCACAGCGAGTAAAATCACCGCCAAAACCAGCAGGGACGCTATCACACTCGATCAAGCCCTTCTTGTCCACGCGAGCTGATAACAAAGGCGCTGGGCCTTGTCACTTCTTTTCCTGTTGGCCAGTTTCTCTGGGTGCCGGGGTGGTCAATTCGTCGATCCTCGACTGGTAGGATTTCGCTTTCGCATCGTCACCCAGCACGCCTGCCAGATCGCGAGCGTGCGTACAGAATGCGACCACGTTGTGGTTTGACGGGAAGGAGGAAACGAGGTTTTCGTACACGGCCAACGCCCGCACGATCTGATGATTCGCTTCACAGGCCGCCGCCAATTTGGTGACCACACGAATGTGGCGATAGGGGTTATCCACCTTTTCGTCAGCCCGGTTGTAGGCCTCGATAGCGCCCGTCTCCCGGCGCGCGGCGCGCAGCAAATCGCCGAGCTTTTCGAACAGAACCACACTGTGCAACGCCTCCGCCTTGGTACGGCACAGCTCTTCAGCCGCGGTGGATTCACCCTGGGCCATCAGCAGGTTGACCTTGCGCAAATACGCCCATTCAATGTCCGGTTGGTGGTCGGCCTCAAGACGCTGAATCTGTTTGTCCAAGGACACCGCGAACGGTCGGTACAAAGGATCGCCCACGAATGTCGTCTGCCAACTTAACACCGGCTCGCTGTAGTAGCCGGCCTCCAAAAAGGTCGCGCCGTCCAGCAGCCACCGAAAGAACATATCGATATGCGGCGTCGGTCCGAGGTAGGGCTCATACACGTTGCCCATGGTCGCTGCCGCGCCCTTGGCCAGGAACGGCCCGACCCAATAGCTCGTCCGGGTCCGCACGCTCGAGCCGCTCCAAGAGTGCAGGTGATAGGCAAGCGCCCCGGTGCGAAAGTGAAAATCGGGGCGAAGGAATGGACCACAGATGTTGGGTGCATACCAGCCCGCATAGATCGCGACATCGGTCATGGGGTAATCCTGATCGAACGTCTCGGGGCGATCATCGTAATCGCATTCGTAGCCGGCGTCACGACAGGTGTGATACGCGCCGCGGATCCAATCGTCGCCTTCCACGCGGGACGGGTCGTGCGTGTTCTCCCAGTCGAAGTAGGCGCGACCGTGCACGCCGTACCGTTCGGCCGTCAACGCGTCATCGATCATTCGACGCACGGTCGATGGGTCGGGGCCGTCCAACCGGCCGACCAGCAACATGAACCTGTTCAGAGGAGCTTCAAAGTGCGTCGAGGCGCTTCCGAAGAATGGATTCCGCAAGAAGCCGGTAATGGGCACGCCCGGGCTGGGCAACGTCGCCAGTTCGCTTTCCACGGAGGCCTCGTTGCGGCGGAATTCGTTCGGCATGTTTTCGGGCACTCTCTCTGCCAGGTTTGGATCGCTCTCGATCTTTAGCGGCACGCCGTACATCAGCACAATATAGGAGACCTTGGCCCCAATTGTTCGCAATCCGGGGACTTTCCCGAGGATCGAGTCAAAGATCGTCCTCGGTTCCTGCTGAAGCAACCCGTGTTGGATCAGGAACTCCCCGATCGGATCGTGAATCTTCCGGTTGTACTCGGTGCGGGTGATCGTTTCCGATACGCGGACGTCGATTCTGCAAATCTGGCTGGTCGGCACGCCCCGTTTCAGCGCGTAGTAGTCAGCCAGCGGGCGGCTGTCGGGATCTTCCACGTTGTAAACGATCACCACCTCTTTCGCCAGATCGTCCGCCCACGCGGCACCAAGCGCTCCCCAGAGTGTCAGGGTAATGAGGAACCCGATGCTCAGTTCACGCCACTTGGCGCGCGTCGCCATCGATCACCTCAATCTGCATTCCGTCGTAGGCCACGCGCACATGCGGCGGCAGATCCTTCTCGACAGCCTCGTGTTCCGCTTCATGGCACAGGTGTGTGAAGAGTGTCAGTCTCGCCCCCACTTGCTCCGCCACCGCGCAGGCTTCGTCAATCGTCAGGTGTGTCGGGTGTTCGCGATGCCGCAGCGCATCCAGCACAAGCAGCGGCAGGCCCCGAATCGTCTTCACGACTTCCGGCGACACGGTCTTGCAATCGGTGATGTACGCTACAGCCTCTTCCACCAAGAAGCCGAAAACGGTCATCCGCCCATGCGCCAGTGGCAGGGCGCGAATTTTCGTCGTCGACACTTCAAACGCCTGGTTCGCCTCCACCGTGTGCAACTCGAAGCTCGGCAGTCCCGGCCATTCGGCCCTTTCCAAGCAGGCGTAGGAAAACATCCGCCGGATCGTTTCGAGCGAATGCGAAGACCCGTAAATTGGCAGTTTCTGTCCGGGGCGCTGGCAAAACACGCGTAAATCGTCCAGCCCGAGCATGTGGTCGGCGTGCGCGTGCGTCATGAGCACGGCGTCCACGCGGCGGATATTTGCCCGTAGCGCCTGCGTGCGAAAATCGGGAGTGGCATCGATCAACAGGCGCCGGTCTCCGTTCTCGATGTAAATGGAAGGCCGCAGCCGCTTGTTGCGCGGATTGTCCGAGCGGCAGACAGGGCAGTCGCACCCGATCATCGGGATTCCGTGGCTGGTGCCGGTGCCCAAAAACGTCACGCGCATGCGTCCATCATCGGCGAGCGGCACGACGCGGTCAAGCCCACCACTCAATGAACCCAGAAATTCCGCACGTGCCACCGACACGCCGGCTGCCAGCTTAGGAGATAGACATAAAACGCCTCGTAGGGAACAACGGCGCCACCAGAACCGTATGACTGGCCATCGACCGTGATGTTCAGGCCGCCCTTCATCACCTCGTACTTCATGTGATGCCAACTGCCGGGCTTGATGGACAGAGGAGAGCGCGACCAGGTCTTGTATCGCTGGGTCGGCCAACGCTGGAACCGCTCCTGCACGGAAACGGCATCTCCGCGCTGGTCGTACTCGAAGAGTACCTGCACGTGACGCTCCGGCTCCCGGTCAATCGCCTGCGTCGAGGGAACGAACTCGCAGGTCAACGCTCCATCGGCGGCCACGCGGTCTTCCAGCATCGCATCGAACTCAACCGTGACGGGGGCCGAATAGGAATGCCGAGTCCGTATGTCCTGTCCACGTAGGATGACATCATTGCCCTCGATAAGGGGCGCCTGTCGCGGCGGGCCCTGCCAATCGTCGTCCTTCAAGCTCACCACATCCCACGCCAATGGCCGAGCGCGTGTCCCCGTCATGCATCCCGCGCCCAGCAAACCGCTTGCTACGAGCGCCAGAAGAAACAGGTGGATGAGTCGCATGGGCGGAGATTACTTCAACCAAGCGTGACGCGCAATCTCGATAAAAAACCGGGACGCAGGTTCGCTGCGCCCCGGTGCAAACGATAGCTGCTGGTCTAGGCCTTCTCGAATTCCTTTTCCATCTGCGCCATTTCCGGCGAGTCCACCTTCGATTTGTTGACAGCCCAAACAATCGCCGCCAAGGCCAAGAAGGCCACGACAACGGCAATGGCATATGGAGACTTGCCACTTTCGGCGACGCCTTCGACGGCGTGGAACTTGAGGACAATCGGCAACAACAACAAGCTCACCATGTTCATCACTTTGATGAGGGGGTTGATGGCCGGGCCCGCCGTGTCCTTCAACGGGTCACCAACGGTATCACCGGTCACCGCCGCCTTGTGCCTCTCGGAGCCCTTGCCCGTGTTCTTCTCAATGTTACGCGGTTCATCTTCAATCAACTTCTTCGCGTTGTCCCACGCCCCACCAGCATTAGCCATGAATACAGCCAACAACTGCCCGACGAGAATCATACCAGCGAGGAATCCGGCCAGAGCCAGCGGCCCAAGCAGGAAGCCAACCGCCAGTGGGGCCATCATCGCCAACAGACCGGGGCCAATGAGTTCTTTTTGCGCCGCCGTGGTGCAGATACCAACAACACGGGCGTAATCCGGCTTCTTCGTGCCAGCCCAGATCTCCTTGTCGCGGAATTGGATGCGGCACTCCTTCACAATCAGGAACGCCGCGCGACCGACCGCGCGAATCGTCATCGAGCTGAACAGAAACGGCACCGCGCCACCGATGAGCAAGCCAATAAACAACGTCGGGTTGGCCACCGTGAGCATGCCCGCCACGTTGTTATACTGCGCCGTGGTCATTTCGCTGATCCGCTCTTCACTGCCCATTGCCATGACCGCGATGAAGCTGGCAAAAAGCGAGACGGCCGCAATGACCGCCGAGCCAATGGCAATCCCCTTGGTTTCCGCCTTGGTCGTATTGCCGACAGAATCGAGGTCCGCAAGGATCTGGCGGGCTTGCTTGTATTTCTGTTCGCCCATCTCGGCCTTGTCGTACCCCATTTCGCCAATCCCGTTCGCGTTATCCGCCACCGGGCCAAACACGTCCATCGAGATCGTGTTGCCAGTCAGCGTCAGCATACCGATGCCGCACATCGCCACGCCGTACGCCACGAAAATCGGCGATGTGCCGGAGTAAATGCCGACGGACGCGCCAATGGCAATCGCGATGATGATCACCGCCCATACCGTGGATTCATAACCCACTGCAAATCCTTGGATAATATTGGTCGCGTGACCGGTCTGGCACGCCTTGGCCATGGACTTCACCGGGGCGTGCGTTGTATGGGTGAAGTAGCTCGTGCACTTGTTCAACGCCACCGCCAGGAACACACCGATCAGGCACGTCCATGCCGGGCGCAAATCCAGGCCCGGCTGACCCAGGTTGATCCACGACGGCAACGCATCCACACCGCCCGGATATCCCGCCGCCGCCTGGTGGTACTGCAACAGATACTCCGCGCTAAACCGCAGATAAAACCAGCCGATCAAGAAAAAGCCCACCACGCTGATTACAGAACCGATCAAGAAACCGCGGTGCACCGACGCCAGCGCTGCGTCTCCCGAATCGCCTTCCTTCGAGCGCACGCTGTAGGTGCTGATGATCGATCCGATGACGCCAACAGCGCGCACCAGCAAGGGGAAAATGACGCCTTTATGTCCAAACGACGCATAGCCAAGAATCATCGCGGCAACGATCGTGACCTCATATGACTCAAAAATATCCGCCGCCATACCGGCGCAGTCGCCGACGTTGTCACCGACATTGTCCGCAATGGTCGCCGCATTCCGCGGGTCGTCTTCCGGGATGTCTTTCTCGACCTTGCCGACGAGATCGGCACCGACGTCCGCCGCCTTCGTGTAGATGCCGCCTCCCACGCGCATGAACAGCGCGATCAGCGTGCCGCCAAATCCAAAGCCGAGCAGCACTTCGTACGCTTTTTCACCGTAGGCCATGAAGATCAACGTGCCGCCGAGCAACCCCAGCCCATCCGTCAACATCCCCGTGATCGTGCCGGTGCGATACCCGACCTGCAGCGCCCCGCCGAACGAATTCCGCGCCGCCGCCGCCACCCGCAAGTTGCCCATCGTCGCAAACCGCATCCCGACAAACCCTACGCAAAAGCTGAACAGCGACCCCATCAGAAACGCGCCCGCGCGGCCAAACGCCACGGGATACATGTCCGGCGATTTTTCGCCCGCCAACCGCGTGAGGAACAGCCCCACGGTCAGTATCGCGATCAGCACGACGATCTTGCTGAACTGCTGTTTCAAATACGCATTCGCACCCGCCCGCACCGCATCCGCTACCGCCTGCATTTTCGGCGTACCGGTGTCGGCATTCTTCACCTGGCCGATCAACATCATCGCATAACCGAGGCCCGCAAACGCCACGCCGAGCACGCACCACAACGCCACGCGTTCATAGGTGGCGTAGTGCGAACTCGTCATGAACGAAAAGAACTGAAAATGCTCCTCCGCTCCCGCCGCGATCCCCGCGACCGTGTCGCGCGCCCGGGCCCAATTCGCCGCAAGCAGCGTCATGGAGCATAACGCGATGGTGATGAACACCTTGCGACGCGGATCGCCCTTCGTAATCCGCTGCATAACACGATTCATCGATGCCGTCATAAAATTACTGTTCTCCTCAATACGGTTCTAACCACAGGATGGACCGCGCGCAGCCTACAAGACCTCCGCCGCATTGAAAAGAGAAAAAATCAGGCGCCTTTCTAGACGCAACCGCATCGTCTCCGCTCAACACAACCGGCGGAATACAACGCCGCGGCCTACCGCAATGAATTGTGCCCGGCCCGAAAGTCGTTTACGAAAGACTTCGATGTGGCCATAATGCACCCTCGAAGAGCGCCAATGATCCGGTCATCGCCTCCAAAAACCTTGGCTGCCTGTCTTGCACTAACGACGCTGTTTTTCACCGGAGTCGTTGTCCGCGCTAAGACGGAGAACGAGAATTACATTTCGTACCTTGGCGCGGATTGGGGACCGGATGGCGATACGATTTATTGCCTGAAACAAATCGTGCGCAAACAGAAAACCACCGGCTGGCTATCTGGTCTGACAGGAGGCGTTCAAACCGAAGGCAGTGGCATCTGGTTCTGCAAGATGAACTGGGACGGCTCGGAGAAGCAGGAAATTGCCCAACTGTGGCCCGGCCAGGATGCGTATATCGATACGCAAAGTGGTCCGGTTTGGATGGAGGTGAACGCCGCTACCAGTAACGTCGCCTTCGGCGTCGAGTTCGGAATGGGAACGGTCGGTATCTGGGTGGTGGGTTTGGACGGTAAGAACCTGCATAAGCCGTTCGAGCCAGTGTGGACCGATAAAGAACACGAGCGCGCCCTTCACCCGAGCTGGAGCCCTGACGGAACTAAGCTCGTGTACTGCAAGGACACACGAGAGTTGGGGGTCTTTGATTTCAAGACCAAGAAGCGAACGCCATTGACGAATGGCCCCCGCGACGAGCAGCCGACATGGTCACCGAAAGGTGATTGGATCGCGTACATGCATTGCCTGCGCTGCGACGGCCAATACGCCGATACGCGCATCTGGCTGATCCGCCCAGACGGTTCCGAGCAGAAGCCGGTGGTCGACGAGAAGAATCAGCCGGTCCGAGGCTGGTGGCCATCATGGAGCCCGGATGGCAAAGCGGTTGGCGTCACTTTCGATACATTGACGTTGGCAGACCTGGCGACCAGAAAGACACAGATTGTCGATCCTCTGCCGATCTTGGGCGAACGCCTTCCGTACACTTTCATGGCGCATCACTGGGGAAAAAGAGGATGGTTGCTGACGAATGGCGGCGCTGTCCGAATGATAGACGCCAATAGGATGCGAGCGCGGCTTCTGGCAGGTGGCGGCATTTACGACGCGACCTCCAATCGCTGGGGCACTGCGTCAAGGGACATCCCCCGACGGGATCACTGAGCCTGAGAAGAGAACGGCGGTGACGGACCTTTCCGTGTACTTGCGACAGCTCTCCCCTCCGCCTGCTTCGTTCGTAACAGCGCTCGCGCGTCCGCTGCCTACGCTGCCAGTCGCTCCGGTTCACCAGCTTCCGCTGCCACCATCTGACGCAGCAACATGACTCTGGCCGTATGTCGAGTGAAGAAGTGTTCCTGCCGCACGAGAACTCGGAAACCGCTTGGCGTATCACGCTTCAGTACTGCGTAACCCCAGCTCCTGTACTGCCCACCAAATCCAACGACGCCAATAATGCTTTCTTCCCGGTCGGCAAAGAACTCGACCTCCACTCCGACCGCGATCTCGGAAGCTGCATCTGCTGCGAGCAACTGGTGGAACGCTTGCTGCCCTATACTGTTGATGGCTACCATATTGACCTTTCCCAGCGGCGGTGGATCCGATGGGTTGTCGAACCAACCAACCGCTACATTATAAGGTCAACCTTTTACCACCCATAACAACTTATGCCTAACCTCCAGAAAGGCAAGTGACTTGAGGCTGCCTGACGCCTTTTTTCCCCAACTCCAAACAGTCAGTTGCAATTCCGGCAATCGGGCTTATGTTGCAGTGGAGAGTCGAGCGACCGTCTCATCAAGTCGGGTAAAATCAGGGCAAAAAGGACCCACCCTTGGGAGCGGCTCGGGGGTCGAATGCGAGAGTTGAGCCTCGACTCTCCAATCTTTTTCCCCCGCCCATTCGTTTCGCGCCTTGCATTACGTTCGCCACATGGCACACTCCTGCCTGCCCATGGCAGTTTCCAAACAGCTTATTGTCCGACAGATCATCGAGCAGCTCACGCAACATCTCGCCACGCTGGCCGATGCCTCCCGCGCCATGCACGCCGATGCGTCCGATGAACAGAACGTGGCCGAGGATAAATACGACACGCGCGGGCTTGAGACCGCTTACCTCGCCAGTTCACAAGCCCGACTGGCCACGGAAGCCGAGCAGGCCCTCGCTGCATACCAAAACCTCAAACTCCAGCAGTTCGGAGAAAACGCCGCCATCGATCTCACCGCCCTGGTGGAATTGGAATCCAGGGGTGTGCGCACCCGCTACTTCCTCGGGCCGAAAGGCGGCGGTATTGAGATTCGCCACCGCGGCTCGGAAATCCTCGTCATCACCACCGAATCGCCGCTCGGTCAGCAACTGATCGGAAAGAAGGCCGGCGATCGCGTCAAATTGCAAACCCGCGGGCCGTCCGCGTCCCAGGACTTCCGGGTAATCTCAGTCGCCTAGAGCACGCCGCGCAGGGCCAGCCGCTGTCCTGCCCCGCATCGCCGATCAGAATTTCACGGCGAGGACGATGCTGTGCTTGTACTTGAACAAGGGCGCCGAGCGATGCACTTCCTTGTGCGAGAGATTAAAGGCTTTGATCACATCGTCATCCTCCGTCACAATTACTGCATCGGCACCATGGTCCTTGGCCTGATTGGCGACGTTGCGCATCCGATGTTTTTCGCTGCCCAGCCCCTCATCGAACGCACGGCCCATCGCATCGAATCCGGACTCGCGCTTGTCGCAGATGCGGCCCAGCACTTTGTAGTGCCTGTCCGGCAACCCAAGGTAAATCGGTACCGAATAATCCTTGTTCACCTCCGCACCCTTGCCTGTCGGCCAACTCTGTCGCCCGTCGTAGGCCGAGAACGCTGTGCTGCCAACTTTATCGTTGTCCGAGTCCTTGTCCTTGTCACCAGCAGAAACGGTCAACGTCCAGGCCACGCACAATCCCACTACGATGGCGGCTGCCACATTCAGGCGTTTCATAATACCTCCCGCTTGGTTGGCAGTGAAACTACGCGTTTTGCACGGTGTTCGCAACATCGTTTTCCAGCGCCCGAGACGGAAAAGTGGCGTCACCAAGCCGTTCTCTTGTTCCTGTCGAGCACCATATTCGACCGGAAAGCTCCCGTGATCGGTATCTTGTCCCAAGAATCCCTATGAAATCCACCCACCCCCGATGACCAGATCGTCCCGGTAGAACACCGCCGCCTGGCCCGGGGTGATGGCGCGTTGGGGCTCCATCAGCTTCACACTCGCCCGCCCCCCGCTCCGACGCTCCACGACCGCCCGACAGCCGGGATGCTGATATCTGGGTTTGACCGTCACGTCGATCGGTTCCGCGGTTGCCGCAATGTGCCAGCTGCAATGGCTGACCTCGAACTCGCCGCGGTACAATTCCTCGGCGCGGCCGACGACGACCCGGTTGGTTGCCGGGTCGAGTTCGATCACGTACAGCGGGCGTGGTTGGCCGCCCAATTTCAGGCCTTCGCGCTGGCCGATGGTGAAATTGTGGATTCCGTCGTGATGTCCGACCACACTCCCGTCGTGCGTAACGATGTCTCCCTCTTTATCAGGCACGCCGGCGCTCTCGCGGAGGAACCGCCGGTAATTGTTCTCGGGTACGAAACAAACCTCCTGGCTCTCCTCTTTGCCGGACGTTTTGAGACCGATCTCCCTGGCAATGGCGCGGGTCTGTTCCTTCGTGAGATCACCGAGCGGAAACACCGACCGGGCCAGTTGCTCCTGGCTCAACGAGAACAGAAAATACGTCTGGTCCTTTTTGAGGTCGCGACTCTTGCGCAATTCGTAATGCCTCCCCTTGCCGTTCCCTGTGTGGTTCTCGCGCTCTCCGTGGTGGGAATTCGCCTGATGAATCCTCGCGTAATGGCCGGTCGCGATGCGTTCGGCGCCCAAGGCCCGCGCCTTGCGCAGGAGCGAACCGAACTTTATCTTCTCGTTGCAGATCACGCACGGGTTGGGCGTGCGGCCCCGCTGGTACTCCGCGGCAAAATAATCCATCACCTCGCGCTGAAACGCGTCGGTTTCGTCGATGACGTAATGCGGAATATCCAGCGAGTGCGCCACCATGCGGGCGTCTGCTACTGCCTGCGGCCCGCAGCATTTGTCCTCCTCAATCGCCCGACAGTCCTGCGGCCAGCCGCGAAAGGTCAACCCAATCACGTCGTAGCCCTGCTGTTTCAACAGATGCGCCGCCACGCTGGAGTCCACGCCTCCGCTCATGCCGACACACACCCGTGGCTTCCTGGCATTCATTGTAGGCCGCCAACTATAGGCCAAATGCGCGAACTTTCAACGTTCAAACCAGACTACATCCCGCTTGAAATCGAACGTCACCCGGTACCGGCGCAGGACAACATCGCCGAGAAACACGTTGCCACCCCCCACCTCTGGCCCGATCAGTCCCGTGCGCGCCGGGACGCGCGCGAAAGTCGCGCCACCGACTTTCGCCACCTTCACCTGGTACGTCGTGGCCAGGGACGCCCCGCCCACCCCACCGGGAATGCTGAGCGATCCCTTGCCCGGCTTCCAGTAACCCCACTCATTGGCGCGAGCGCGTGGCAACAGCATTCCGTAGTCGCCCCCCGTGTCGAGTATGCACGGGACCGCCTCGTGGGTGTCCACGGAGATATCGACCGCCGGCAACCGTCCGATCCACCGCAACGGCGCGGTCGTCATGAACTTCAGTGTGTCGTCCGGCAGATAGCTCTCGTGCGCGCCGAAAATGACGTTGCCGCGAAGATTGTCAATGGTCAGATAAGATAGCTCGTGGAGGACACCGACGCCGAGAATCATCACCTGATTGTTGCTCCGAAAACTGTGCATCATGCTCAACACCTGCTCGTCGGGACCGACCAGCGCCATCATCCGGTGGAACCCAATCGGCCCGATCCGCATCTCGGGCAGAATCGCGGCATAATTGTCGACCGAACCGCCAATGCCGTGCCCGGTAATCGGCTTGAGGCCGGCAATGAGCGGGATGCCGAGACTGCGCGCCAGACTGTAACCGAACAAATTCAGGTTGCTGCCGCTGTCCAACGCCACCGGCACGCCGTCCTTCCCGTTGACCGACGCCAGAACGACCGGTGTCCGGTAAAGGCCGCCCGCTTGCCGCGGCTGATCCGTGGGAATTTCCACCAGAGGCACCGTCACGTTTTCATCCGCCTCGATAACGTTGACGTCCCCGAAACCCACCACTCCCCCTGCCAGGCGCATGCGAATACCGAGTTCTTCGGGGGTTTTGGCGTTCTTCTGGAGGTCGGCCACCTGCATGGGCGACAACGCCGGCGTGCCCGTCTCGAGCTGGGAGTAGGGATCGGTCGCGCAACCGGTGGCGAGTATCGCCACCACGACTGTCAGAAACCCTTGCCGCATGAGAAGCAGGATATAAACCCGGCCGACAAAGTCAACCAGCTTGCCCGTCCGGACTTGCGGTGCACGCCACCAGCCCGTATTGTGTGCGCAGGCGTGCACATCGTAACCTACATGCGGATTTCGGTCACCGATCGCTGCAACGAGCGGTGCGCCTACTGTCTGCCTCACGACGTGGCCATCGAATGGCTCCCCAAGGGCCAGATCCTTACCTACGAGGAAATCCTGCGCGTCGCCCGCGTCGCGACCTCGCTCGGCGTCACGAAATTTCGCGTGACGGGTGGTGAACCGCTCGTGCGGAGAGACGTCGTCGAGTTCATCGGTGAACTGAACAAATTGGCCGGCGTCACCGATATCGGCCTGAGCACGAACGGTACGTTACTGGCTCCCCTCGCCCGCCGGCTGCGCGCCAGCGGCGTCACCAAGGTCAATATCTCCCTCGATACGCTCGATGCCGGCAGGTACCGCGAGTTGAGCGGCAACGGCAACCTCGCCGATGCGCTGGCTGGCGTCGACGCCGCCATTGAGGCCAAATTTCCACAGGTGAAGCTCAACATGGTCCTCATCAAGGGCCGCAATGATGATGAGGTGTTCGACCTGATCGACTTCGCGCGCGAGAAGGCCGTCACCCTGCGGTTTATCGAGTTGATGCCCGTTAGCACCAGCGAGGTGCTTACGGACGACAATTTCATTTCCGTCGGCCACATCCGCCGCCGCATCGAGAAGCGGTACGACCTCGTCCCGCTTACCGACCCGCCGCGCGAAGTCCGGGGCAACGGCCCCGCGTTGTATTACGAAGTCGACGGCCTGCGGAATCGCGCCGGCCAGCCGGTGCGCCTGGGGTTCATTGGCGCAATGACCAACCTCCATTTCTGCGACTCGTGCAACAAGGTCCGGCTCACTGCCGATGGCAAACTGCGCCCGTGCCTCGGTTCGCATCTCGAGTACGATCTGAAACCCGTGCTCCGCGCCGCTGACAGCACCGACGCGAAATTGCGCGAGGTGTTCGTCCAGACGATCCGCAACAAGCCCGACGAACACGAGTTCCGCAACAATTATATTCCCGGCCGCAAAATGATCGCCATCGGCGGATGAAAAAACTCTCTCACGTTGATAAGCACGGCAACGCCCGCATGGTCGATGTCTCCGCCAAGCCCGTGCAACTTCGTGAAGCGACCGCGAGTGGATCGATTCTCCTGAAACGGGAAACACTGGCGTTGATCGCCGCGAACCAGATTGCCAAGGGCGACGTCTTGCACACGGCTCGCATCGCCGGCATTCAGGCCGCCAAACGCACCGGCGACCTCATCCCGTTGTGCCATCCCTTGAATCTGACGCACGTGGATGTCGACCTCCACCGGAAACCCGGCCGCATCGACATCGTCGCTACCGCCAGGATCGCCGCGCAAACCGGTGTCGAGATGGAAGCCCTCACTGCCGTCGCCGTCGCCGCCCTGACGATCTACGACATGTGCAAAGCCGTCGACAAAGAGATGGTCATCAGCGACATCAAGCTTGTCAGCAAAAAGAAGTTCCCCGCGCGCTGACGACCAAACGCGTACGCCCGCGCTTCATTTCGGCAGCGATTTCCTTCGACTACCACTGGGCGGAGTCCGTTTGTTGCCGTGGAGCCAGTGATCGAGGTCGGTGCCCATCACTTCCAAGAGTGCAGCCAATTTCTCCGCGCCGACTTCGTCCAACAGCGCCTTATCAAATCTCTGCATGAAGCGCTTTTGGTCCGAAGAAGAAAGACTGTATGGATCAGCTTTGTTCGCACGCTGCCGGTTCCAGACAGTGCGGCACAGTTCACGAAGCCGCCACCCGGCCCCGATGGCTTCTTCGCCGGAATCGCCCTCGGAAAACGGAAACAGGTTCTGCCGTTTTTCCAGAAGGTAAATGTGGTGGCCAGCCCCCCAGTATCTCTTGACGCCCGCTCCTGTTCTTGCTTCCATCCAGAGCACATGCACAGCTTCGCGGTTTGCGAAAAGAGATTTTTCCCAACCACCAGGAGGCTTGAAATCATATCCGTGGTACGAGAGTAACTCGAGGACAGGCATCGGGCCGCGATTCAGGCTCAAGTTCCACCAACTGCGCGGGTTGCTTTCTTTGTCGAGGCCAAAGCTCATCCCCGTCGATACTGTTCCTGCGTCTGCGACCAGTGAGGGATGCCTCTGCCCCAAACGCGCAAAATACTCCCGCGTCGCCTTCGAATATCTCCCGTCATTTGCCGCTCTTACGTAGAGATCCCTGTTAATATCGACCGTTCGTTCGTCTTCCGGAATCTCCTCCGGCCGAATCAACCACCTCGGGAATTTTGCCGCCGCTTCGTCAATCGGGTATGCACCCGAAAATCGCTGAGCTGTTCTGGCGCGCGTCGCTTCAAAAAACGCGCACAGAAACATCCTGATCTCGCCTTCAAGCCCCTCACGGGCTGGGTCGTCGAGGAACGTGTGGATGGTGCACTGTGGAAACAGTCCCATGTTTTTCACCCGCCTCGACAGTTCCTGCAACTGCAACTCACGCCGCGGCGAAGGCCGCCAACCACGCTGTCACAGCGAAACATTCTCCCCCTCTCCTTTGGCCGCTCGCTCGTCTCCACGGCCCGCATAATACCCATGATCTCCTCTCATCAGCCAGTTCAAACCGCCCGCCAAGAAAAAGACTGGCGCGACCCACCCGATGCGGCTACAAGTCTTAACCCGATTCCATGATCACGGTTGGCATCATCAGCGTCAGCGACCGCGCATTCCGCGGCCAGTACGAGGACAAGAGCGGTCCGGCCCTCAAACAATTCTGTGAAAAGCGAAGTTGGATTGTCACGGCGCAAGCAATCGTTCCGGACGAAAAGGCCCTGATCGGCGACAAGACGCGGGAACTGGCGAGCGCATGCCGCCTGATTCTTCTGACCGGCGGGACCGGCATCGCCGAACGGGACGTGACCCCGGAAGCCATTCGCGCCATCGCCGACAAGGAATTGCCCGGCTTCGGGGAAGTCATGCGCGCAAAAAGTTTCGTGCGGTTCCCGAATGCCATCCTCTCTCGCAGCTTCGCCGCCATCGTCGGCAAATCGCTGGTTATTTGTCTGCCCGGCAGCCCAAAAGGTGCCGTCGAATGCCTCGAATTCGTCGCCGATGCCATCCCGCATGCCGTGGAACTTCTGGAAGGAAAAACCCCGCATGGGTGAGCACGCTCGCCATTGCCAAAAGTCCAAGCTCCCCAATCTCAAGAATCTCCATCACTGGCACCGCGCGATGTCTCGCCGGTAAGATCGTACTCGCTCGCGCCGGTAATCAGCGCCCGCGCAAACTCGCCGACCCGCGCCGCTCCCGTCACGTGCACGCTCCCGTCGATCTCCGGCGCATCCGCATGGGAGCGCGCCACAAATCCGCCATTGACCCGCTTCTCGATTAGCACGCGCAGCCGTCTCCCGATAAAGCCCCGCTGCACTTCGCGCGAAACCTTCTGCTGCAGCGCCATCGCCCGATCGTATCGCTTCTTCTTCTCTTTCGCTGAAAGCTGTCCTGCTATCTCGCCGGCCGGCGTATGGTCCTCTCGCGAGTACCGGAACATCCCCAACCGCTCGAATCTCGCTTCCTCGATAAACTCCAACAACTCCGCGAACTGCGCCTCGGTCTCGCCGGGAAATCCAACGATAAACGTCGTGCGCAGCGCGATCCCCGGAATCCCCCGGCGAATCTTCGCCACCAAATCCCGGATGTAACTCCCGCTCGTCTCCCGCCGCATTCGCTTCAACATCTCGTCGTTGATGTGCTGCAGCGGTATGTCGACGTACCGGCAGACCTTGTCGCACGCCGCTATCGTTTCGATCAGTTCATCGGTCCAATGGTAAGGATGCGTGTAGAGCAACCGCACCCAAAAATCGCCTTCGATCCGTTGGATCAACCGCAGCAGTTCGCACAGTTGCCCCTTGCCATCGCGCGGCCCCGGCGCGTGCGGGTCGAGGTCCTTGCCGTAAAATGTCGTGTCCTGGGAAATCAAGTCGATCTCTTTCACCCCCGACGCCACCAGCGCGCGAATCTCGGCCACCACGTCGTCCATCGGCCGGCTGCGATGCTTTCCGCGAATCCGCGGAATGCTGCAAAACGTGCACGGATGATTGCACCCTTCGGCGATTTTCACATACGCGTAATGCTTCGGCGTCAGCCGAAACCGCGGCGCCGCGTAATCGGGAACGTACTTCGCCGGCCCGGACCAAAACAAAGTTGGATAGGCGTCTCGCCTGTCCGTAGTAGACCGGGCGTCTCGCCCGCTTCGCTTGCTCAAAGTGGAACGGGCATCCTGCCCGTTCTTACCGTTATCATTTCGGGCCCGATCCGCTCTCCCCAGCACTTCCCGCACAATCTCTCCGATCCGCGGTACCTCATTGAGCCCCACGATCGCGTCAACCTCTGGCAACTTTTTCTGCAGGTCTTTCGGATAACGTTGCGTCAGGCAACCCGCCATGATCAACGCCCTGCAATTGCCGCTCTTGCGCAGCTCGTTGGCCTTGAGAATGGCGTCGATGGATTCCTTCTTCGATCCCTCAATGAACCCGCACGTGTTGACGATCACCACGTCGGCCTCCTGCGCGTCGTGCGTCAACTCCATCCCGTCACGCAGCAGCGAGCCAAGCATGACCTCGCTATCCACGAGGTTTTTCGCGCAGCCGAGACTCACAAAACCGACGCGAATAGCTCGGCTTGTTGTAGGCCGCGTGCCCTCACGCGGCGGGTGTCCAGTTCTTCTGCCGGATCTTTCGGTAGGACTCATTTGCGGAACAACTTACTTCGTTGCGGCTGTCTCCAGAAGTTCCGGTGCGGGCTTGGGTTTCGGCCGGTAGTACGCGTCAAAATCCGCCTTCGGCGTGCCAGGCTGCGTGGCCGCCGTCGTAACCTGTGACGTCGCCGCCTGCCGGACCGTCGTCGCGGAACCACGACGCGCCAACAAGGTCTTGCCAGCCACAACCGCGAGCACCGCGAGCGTCACCCCCAACACCGCCAGCCCCACACTCCGCAGCGGCAACTCCAACTCGCGCTGCTTGCGCGCCCGGATGGCCTTCTCCGTCTCCATGTGCAACCCCTGCCGCCTCAACCCGCCCTGGCTCCGCAGATAGGCTTCCACGATGGACTGCCCGTCGAGCCCGAGATACTCCGCGTACAGCTTCAGAAATCCCTTCGTGTACGTCGGCGCCGCCAGCCGATCAAACTCGTCCGCCTCCAGTTGTTCGAGGATTTCAATCTTGATTCGAGTCGCTCGCGACGCGTCTTCCAGCGACACCTTCTTGTTGTGCCGCGCCTCCCTCAAATTTTCGCCAATCGATTCCATATCGCTCATATTGTAGCCGCGAATCTTATTCGCGGTTGTAGCGGCGGTCTATGACCGCCGTCCGTAGTCAATTCTCCCGTATTTCAAATCACTAACGCCCGCAAAATTGGGTTCGTTTTTGGCTTTGCCGTGGTAACTTTTCCACGCCGGCTTGCACAAAATTGGGTTCGTTTTGTAATCCCTCCCTGTCTCGCCGTAGCCCCCGGTCTCGCCGTAGCCTCGGCGTAGGCGGATGGCGTAGGCGGATCCCCCCTAAGCCCCGTCTCCAGCTTCTCGTTCCGTCTCCTCTCCCCTTGGGGGAGAGGATCGAGGTGAGGGGTAGCCTCTGGAGCCGTGGTTCCATTCATGTGCCACGCCTGCCCCGCGACTACGACCGACCCTATCCCATCCTTTCTCACGCGCGCAATCCTACCATATTCCCCAAGAACATACCAGCCTGCCTTGAAACTCCGAGCCGTTGGGAGGGCGAGGTTTACCCCGAATTCTTTTCGGGGCTCCCGCCGAGCCGCACCTTCGTCGTGCGCCGGTCTTTCACCCCGAATCTTTACCCCGATTCCTTATCGTGGCCTTTTCGGGTCCCGACCGCGCACGCAACTCGACTAAAGGTCTCCCAATAGCTCACCTCGATCCTCGCCAGATAAGGCATCTTTGGACTGCGGCGACTCGTCGCCGCTTTGCCGGTGAGCGCCTTCGCTGTGCCCGGTTCTGAGCTGAACGGCTGGCTCCAGTTTGCTGAACCGTCTCGTTGGCCGGAGTTTGGTGCTATTTCTTCTCGTCCGGCTGGCTATCGGTGTCTGGTGCCGTCGCCAGTAGAACTTGCTTCATCTCGCGAACTCCTCGGAGCCTCCATTTGGCATCCACCCTGTGGAATGTCGCGATATGGAGGAGCAGGTCCCGCCCATCGATGAACTCGCAGGCGACGAGGGCCTTGTCTTTCTCCTCATTGTATTGAGGCGGCCGGTTGCCTTTCCATTTTCCGATCTTGATCGCCTGTGCCACCTTTTGGCCCGCAACGACAATATCCTCATCCGACAATGGCGCCGCTCCCGACTCAATGTACTTGATGGCGAATTTAATGTAATCGGCACGTTCCGTATTCTTTCGGCCGACCTGTTTCAGAACCTGCTTGCTTCTTGGTGATGCAATCAGCATCAGCGTCTGAATCGCACCGGCATCCACCCAGCGATCGTTATAGTCGTTGACCGCGCAGTTGCGCAGAAAGGTCCACTCTTTCTCAGTGGCGGGCTCCAGAAGAGCGGTGGCAATAACGTAAGCCCAACGGTCGTCGAACAGGTTCCTCTTGGGCGATGGAGCGTGTTCGAGGAAGAGCCGGATGTCATCCGGAACGCCGATGAACGCGAGTTGCCAGCCTGCCTTTGTGCCAACCGTGGGGTCACGGACCAAGGCGCGCAATGCGGGCCGGAACTGGTGCTCATGAGCAAACACCAGTTCATCGAGGCTTGGATCGCTGAATCCATATTCAAAATCTCCCGCCAGCAATTCCCGAAGTTCATTGACTTGCGCCTCGCCTTGAAGGCTGGCGATCCGGTCGACATCCGCAGGTTTGAATTCGCGTTTTAATACGAATTCTGGCTGCCATTCTGTCGAGCTATAGCCACGATATCCGTCTTTGGAAACCTCAGCCCAAATGTCTCGGCCCTTCGGAACGGACTTCGCGTCGTAGGTCCCCTTGACAATGCCGTTGCGGTCTGAGATCAACTTGACCAAATCGATCTCGCGCACATCGTTTGTGGACACGGGCTTCAGCCAATAGATGTTGACGACGGCATTGGTAACCGGGCGACCAAAAGGATCGATCACCTTGGCGGTCACATCGGCTGCGCACAGGACCATGGGCCGAGCGGCTAGCAAGAGCAGGAATCCGACGAGCGTGTAACGAGGCTGCATGGCGTTCATTTCGGCCAACACTAGCATTCGGACAAACTCGAGCCCCGGCTGATAGACCTCCAACGTAAGCCTATCCGCTCGCAACCCTAGACCTCACTCAAAGGTGCGTCAACTTGAAAACCAACTACTTACAGCGATGTGCAGTCAACTGCCGTCACGAGTGTCTACCTGAACCACCGCAGCCTCGATCCGACTATTCCGTCTTCTGGATTCTGGCTCCTGAATTCTGTCCCCTGCCGCGTTGCCTACTTCTCCGCCGGCATTTGCTCGTCCAGATCGATCAGAATCTCCCGCGGCTCCGCGCCCTTGTTCGGGCCGACCACCCCGCGCTCTTCGAGCAGATCCATGATACGGGCGGCACGCGTGTAACCGATGCGCAAGCGGCGTTGCAACACCGAGACGCTGGCGCGATTCGTTTGCCGAATCACCTCGATGCATTGCTCGACCAATTCCTCGTCTTCCTCGCCGGAGTCGCTGTCCGGCAAATTGACATTCCGCTTTAGTTTCTGCTCCAACTCTTTTTCAAACCGCGGCTTGGCATGCGCGCCGATGAAATCCACAATGCGCATGGTTTCCTTGTCCAGCACCAGCACGCCCTGCGCACGCACCGCTTTGCCCGAACCCGGCTCGTACAGCATGTCGCCCTTCCCCAGCAACTTCTCCGCGCCCTGGCTGTCGAGTATGACCCGTGAATCCTGCATCGACGCCACCTGAAACGCAATCCGCGAGGGTATGTTCGCCTTGATCACGCCCGTCACGATATTCACGCTGGGCCGTTGCGTCGCGATTACCAGATGAATCCCCGCCGCCCGCCCCAATGCCGTCAGCCGCGAGATCGCCATCTCTACGTCCTTGCCCACCGTCGTCATCAGGTCCGCCAACTCGTCCACCACCACCACTATGTAGGGCAGTCTATCGGGAATGATCAGCTCGAAGTCGCGCGGCACTTCGATCTTCAACAACTCCTGCTCACCCTTGGGCGTCGGTTTCGCGTTGGTCGTGTACTCCGGCTTCTCTTTCGGCTCTTCCTCCGTCTCATCCGCCGACTCGGCCTCGGGCGCCACCGATTTCTTTGGCCGCGCATTGAACGCCGTGATGTTCCGCACCCCGCTCTTGGCAAAGATCTGGAACCGTTTCTCCATCTCGCGGATCACCCACCCCAACGCCAGCGGCACTTTCTTCGACTCGGTCACCACCGGCACGATCAGGTGCGGCAGCGCGTTGTAATGCTGCATCTCGACCATCTTCGGATCGATCAATACCAGCCGCAAATCTTCCGCCGTGAATCGATACAGCAGCGAAGCCAGTATCGCGTTGACGCACACCGTCTTGCCCGAACCCGTCGCGCCGGCAATCAGCAAGTGCGGCATGTTCGCCAAATCTCCAATGATCGGATTGCCCTTCACGTCGCGGCCCAGCGCAACCGGGATCGCGCAGCCCGAATTCCGCCATTCGTCCGATTCCAACATGTCGCGCAAATACACCGTCGTCCGCGACGAATTCGGCACTTCAATGCCCACGGTCCCTTTCCCCGGCACGGGCGCCAGGATGCGCACCTTCTCCGCCCGCATCGTCATCGCCAGGTTGTTCGACAGCGACGAAATCTTTTCCACGCGCACGCCCGCCGCCGGGTATAATTCAAACAACGTCACCGTCGGCCCCTTGGTCACGTCGCCGGATTCGACTTCGATGCCGAATTCCTGCAGCGTCTCGCGCAACACCCGGGCGCTGGCCTTCAAATCTTCCATGACATCGCGTTTGCCCGGCAACGGCGGCTGCTCCAGTAGGTCCAGCGCGGGCAACAGATACTCTTCGCCCGACGCCGCCGTGACGCTGCCCAACACCGTCGCGGGAGTAGCTTTCCTCGGTGGTTTGGGCGCCGTAGGTATCGCGCCCACCGCCTCGGATTCCGCCGATGCCGGCGCGGCCGCAGGTTCCGCATCCTTCTTCGGCTTGATCTTGTCGGCTATCTTCTCAACCAACGATGGCGCGCCGTTGTCCCCCGCCTTCTTCTTGTCCGCGCCGCCCTGGGGACGCTGCACGGTGTAATCTTCAAACTTCGGCTCGGGCCGACGATCCCGTCCTGGCTCATCGCCGCCATTCGACCGTTCCGTCGCTAATCTCCGCGCTTCCTTTTCGCTGCGAGCCAGTTCGCGGTCGGTCTGGAATTCCTTGATCGTCAACTCACGTTCCTGATCGCGCAGTTCGTCTTCAACGCTTGATTTCGATTTGCGTTTTCGGTGCCAGAAATCCGTCGCCGCGCCGACCGTCAACGCGACCCAGTAACTCGGCCGGAAATTGATGAGCAAAATCAGCCCGATCACGTAGCAACCGCTGAAGATGATAATCGTGCCGGGCTTGCCGACGATCCGCTGGAAAAATCCGCCGACGAACAACCCGAGGAACCCGCCCGCGCTATCGGGGAGATTCAACGCGTGCCGGGCCCGCGCCAGACCCGCAATGTGCAGCAGGCAACTCAACGACACCAGCAACAGCACGCCCGCGCCGATCTTCCCCCGCCACGGCAGTTCTTTCCCCAGCAGAAGCGTGGCTCCGATGACCGCCAGCACCGCCATCAACCCGTACGCGGCGAGCCCGAACGCCTGGAACGTGCCAAAGGCAATCCACGCGCCGACGGGTCCAATGAAATTCGTCGCCGGCCGATGCTCGCTGGCGGAAATGTGGCCGACGTCGTACGGGTCGTATGAAATCAGGCTCAGCAGCAGCAGCAGAGACAACACCACCAGGACAACCGCCCAAATTTCACGACCGCCCGAGTGCTTCGAGTCCTTCCCCATAGAAAAATGTTGCAAATCCTCCTTGCGGTTGCGCAGTCTAGATGAAACGGCAGCCAACTGCAAGGCCCAAAGATGCTTTATCCGTACAAATTCACGCCCGTCCTGATCGAACGCGTGTGGGGCGGAAATGCGCTCGAGCACTACGGCAAACCCGTGCCGCCGGGCAAACGCATCGGCGAATCGTGGGAAATCAGCGACCGCGATGACGTGCAATCCGTCGTCGCCAACGGCCCTGACAAAGGCCGGACGCTCCGCCAGCAGATCGAAGCCCACGGCGTCCAATTGTTGGGCACCAATGTTGTAGGCCGCGTGCCCTCACGCGGCGACGACAAATCACCCGCCCCACAACCGACCCGCTTCCCCCTGCTCGTCAAACTTCTCGATGCGCGCGAGCGGCTATCGCTGCAGGTTCATCCGCCCCCGGCGCTTGCCGCCAAGCTCAAGGGCGAACCCAAGACCGAAATGTGGTACGTGCTGGAAGCGGATCGGGATGCCCACCTCATCGCCGGGCTCCGCCGGGGCGTCAGCGCTGCCGACTTCATGCGCTCGCTGGAAGGCCAGAAGGGGGTCGAGCCGATCGAAGCCATGCTCCATCGCTTTCCGGTTCTGCCGGGCGACGTGTTCTTCGTGCCGTCGGGTCGGATGCACGCCATCGATGCCGGGGTCGTGCTCGTCGAAATCCAGCAGAATTCCGACACCACCTATCGCGTCTATGATTGGGGACGAGTCGGCCTCGACGGCAAACCGCGCCAGCTCCACGTCCGCGAATCGCTCGTGTGCATCGATTTCAAGGATTACGAACCGAAGAAGCAACGGCCAACCGTGGAGCGCAGGGGTGTCAACGGCCTGTGGCGCCTGATCGAGTGCGACTATTTCCACGTTCACCGGCTCGACATGACCAATGCCTGGCCCGACCGCACCGACGGCTCATCCTTCCACATCCTCACCTGCATCTCCGGCACGCTCGGCATCGTCACGCCCGACGGCAAAGAAGACCGCATCGACATCGGCGAATTCGTGTTACTTCCCGCCGCCCTCGGCTTCTACACCCTCACGCCGCTGGCCGAGAATACGCGGGCGCTAAAGTCCTACGTCCCCAACGCTTCGATGACCCGCCAACTCCGTTGACAATCCGCGGCTGCCGCTCAGGCTCCAATCTCAAACCAACTCTCAGGCGCAAATGAATACTTCGCGCTCTTGAGCGAGCCGACCCTTCAAGTCCTCAATCTCCGGTTCCATCGCGTCTTTCATCACATCACTTCCAGCAACAACCCCCGCAAGTACTCCGTCTCAGGAACCGCCGGCAAAATCGGGTGATCGGGCGATTGGGTGAGCACCTTCACAAGGCGGAGCGTCTTCTTCGCATCGGCGGCAGCATCGAGCACTACGGACTTGAATAACTCGCCGTCGATGTGGTGCGAGCAGGTGAACGTCGCCAGCAGACCGCCCGGCGGAAGCATCTTCAGCGCGCGCAGATTGATCTCCTTGTACCCGCGCAACGCGTCACCCACGTTCTGTTTGGTGCGCGTGAACGATGGCGGATCCAGAACAATCACGTCGTACTCGCGTTTCTCAGTGTCGTATTTCTTCAACACATCGAATGCATTGGCGCACACGAACTCGATCTTCCCCGTCAGCCCGTTCAATTCGGCGTTCTTGCGCGCGCGGCCCACCGCCTGGTCGGAAATCTCCACCGCCTCGACTCTCTTCGCGTCACCGACCGCCGCCGCCAACGCAAACCCGCCGTGATACGAGAAACAATCCAGCACGCGTTTGCCCGCACAGTGGCGGGCGACCTCGGCGTAGTTGTCGCGTTGATCCAAAAAAAATCCCGTCTTTTGATCTTCCAGCAGATTTACCTCGATGGAGAACTGGCTGAACTGCACGCGGACAATCGCGTCCGTCTCGCCGAACAACACGCCCTTGGTTTCCTCCAATCCCTCCAGCTTGCGGCTCGGCACGTCGCCGCGCTCGACGATGGCCTTTGGCTCGACCAGCTCGCGCAGTATCTCCACAATCTGCTTCTTCCGCTGATCGATGCCCAGCGTCAGCGCCTGCAACACCAGATGATCACCGTACTGATCGACGATGAGCCCGGGCAGTTGGTCGCTTTCGGAGCACACCAGGCGAAATGCCTCCGCGTCCGCAACGGATGTGTCCTCGCGTCGATACTCCAGCGCCGCCTCGATGCGTCGGGCGAAGAACGCCCTGTCGATCTCCTCCTTCTGCGTCGTGAACCGGCGCACGGTGATTTGCGAGCGCGTATTGAGCAGGCCGCGCCCGAAGAAACGCTCTTTGTAATCGCGAATGTCCACCGCATCGCCGTCCTTCGGCTCGCCGGTGATGTGGGCGATCTCGCCGGCGTACACCCAGCTATGGCCGGCGTACAGGCGGTGTTCCCTGCCCTTCTTCAAAATCACCGATGGCATGTTTGTGACGCTAGCAGAACTCTGTTATGCTGCGCAACCAATCGTATGCAAATTTACTGGGTCAGCCTGCCCGCCGCGTTCGGCGCCGGCTTCGTCAACGCGGTTGCGGGCGGCGGCACGCTGCTGACGTTCCCGGCGCTGTTGTACGGCGGCCTGCCATCGATTACTGCCAACGCGACGAGCACGGTGGCCATCTGGCCGGGCTCGGTGACGAGTTCGTGGGCGTATCGGCAGCAACTGGCCGCAAACCGCGCTCGCGTCTGGATACTCTCCCTGCCGTCGCTGCTGGGCGGACTGGCCGGCGCGATCCTGCTGCTGAACACATCGGAGTCCGTCTTCCGCTACATCGTGCCGTATTTGATCCTGCTCGCGTGCGCGCTGTTGCTGCTCAACGAGCCCATCGGCCGGTGGATCTCGAAACGTGCCGACTCACACCCGAAAAAGCACGCCGCGGCATTGTGGTTGTCCCAGTTCGCAATCGCGGTCTATGGGGGCTATTTCGGCGCGGGAATTGGGATCCTCATGCTGGCGGCGATGGCGATTTTTCTGCCGGAGGATTTGCAGGCCGCCAACGGGATGAAGAATTTCTTCGCGATGCTTATCAACGGCATCGCGTCGGTCTACTTCATCGCCATGGGCATGGCGATCTGGCACGTCGCGCTGCTCATGGCGTTGGCAGCAATCGCCGGCGGATTCGTCGGCGCCAAGACGGCGCAACGATTGTCACCGCAACTATTGCGAGGCGCAGTCGTGGTCTTCGGCGTGATCGTCGCGGTGCATCTGATGGTGAAGAAATAATTGTAGCCGTGAAACTCTTTCGCGGTTGTAAACGTCATGGCCAGTACTGGGCGTCTTCGTCGGTGGGCTGGGCGGTGGGCGCAAACTGCTTTTTGATGTAGTTGGTGATGCTGGCCACGACCATGCGGACGATCGTGTCCGGCACGCCATCGAAATTCTTGCTCTGCAGCCGCATGTCGCACGGGTCGTTGACGTAATCGACCACGAAATACCGCCCGTCGTGTTCGAGGGCGATCTCGGTGCTGAAGAAATCGAGCTTGGAGACGTCGGCGATGATGCGCACGATGCGCGTAAGTTCGTCCACGTTCACAACCGCGCGGTCTGAGGGCGTCACCACCGAGTAGCGGTGCGTGGTGTCATCCCACCAACACGGGATGATCTCGCCGCAGACGTGGTACACGCGGAACCAGGCACGGCGGCCATTGAGAATCTGCGGATTCACGCGCTGCTGAATCAGAAACCGCTGGTTGCGGAATTTGGCGCGCGTCTGGCTCACGTCGTCGGGCCGCGTCGCGCCCGTGATGACGCCAAATCCACCGCCGCCCTTCGCCGGCTTGACGACGAATGGCGATGTCAGCGGCTCGATGAGGCGCGGATCGAAATTGGGTTCGGTCTCATACGGCGGCAGGATGATCGTCAACGGCAACTGCAATCCGCGGGCGAGAAGTTCGCCATGGATGTTCGCCTTGTCGATGGACCGGCGGTAGTGGTGGTGGGCATTGACGAATTTCGTGCCCTTGGTTTGCAGCAGTTGGTTGAATTGCAGGAAACGTTCGTCCTCGTCACTGGCGCGGTCGAGAAAATAGCGGAAATTCCGCTCGTTGTTCTGCACCTCGAGAAAGGTTTGCTGGAGGTTGTGTGGCCCGACAAGGTAACAACTCAAACCGGCATTGAGGCAGGAACGATCCAGCTGATTGACGAAATCCTGGTCATACTGCCAGTTCCAGGCCAATCCAAAATGTACTTCAGTCGAGCGTCTGGCGATGGTGTCCATTTCCCCTGTCCGTTGTGTGGCAACCCTTTAGAGCAGTTTCCACACCCGTTTGTCGCGGTGAGGGAGGAACACCATGCCCCAATTGGATCGGGGCCGGTACGTCATTCAACTCGGGGTACTCGAAGACCTTACCTTCGTAATTACGAATGATGACGCGCTGTTTGTCGTGCGCCAGCACGTATTCGGGGCCGATCGGCACCTTGCCGCCGCCGCCAGGCGCGTCAATCACGTACTGCGGCACTGCATAGCCCGTGGTGTGTCCCCGCAGCGCCTCCATGATCTCAATGCCCTTGCGCACGCTCGTGCGCAAATGATGCGTGCCCCGGACCGGATCGCATTGATAGATATAATAGGGCCGCACCCGCATCATCAGCAGCTTGTGCATGAGCTCCTTCATCACCGCGGCGTTGTCGTTGACCCCACGCAACAACACGCTCTGGTTCCCCAATGGAATCCCCGCATCGGCCAGCCGACCGCACGCCTCCCTGACTTCGTGCGTCGCTTCCTTCGGGTGATTCGAATGAATGCTCATCCACAACGGATGATACTTCCGCAGCATCGCGCACAACTCCGGCGTGACCCGCTGCGGCAAAAAGATCGGGATCCTCGTCCCGATGCGCAGAAATTCAACGTGCTTGATCGCGCGCAACTGGCTGAGCACGAATTCGAGCCGCTCGTCGCTGAACAACAGCGGGTCGCCGCCGCTCAGCAATACATCCCGCACCTCCGTGTGCTCGCGGATGTACCGGATCGCCTCGGGAAACTCGGTGTGCAGATGTTGCTCGCCCACGCCGCTGACCACCCGGCTGCGCGTGCAATACCGGCAATACGCCGCGCAACGGTCCGTGACCAGCAACAGCACGCGGTCCGGATAGCGGTGCACCAGACCCGGCACCGGCATATGTTCGTCCTCGCCGCACGGATCGGCCATCTCCCACGGCGCCGTCACCATTTCCTCGGCGCGCGGGATCATCTGACGGCGAATCGGACAGTTGGGATCGTTGGCATCGATCAGGTTGAAAAAATACGGCGTGATCGCCATCGCCAGGTGCCGGCCGGCCATCGACACGCCTTCGTTCTCTTCCGGCGTCAACGCCATCAGCGCCTGCAGCGCTTCCAGCGTCGTGATGCGGTTGCGCAACTGCCACCGCCAATCGTTCCAGTCCGCCTCGGGCACACGCGACCACAGGCCGCGCCCAACCGATGGAAATCGCCCGTCTATGGAAAGGGGTTGTAAATCCACTTTTCTTGGATGCTCGGGATTGGCCCGAAGATTCGCACCCAGCGCCGCGTACTCCCCGCTGGTCGCGCCCCACTGTCCCCCAGGCTCGTCGTCAGATTCCATCACAACCGCCAGTATAGGTCATCACCGCCACCTGTCAAGCGGGGGGACGGTGGCCAGGTCTCAACTTTGTAATGCTTGATCGTCGTGTAGCTTTCAGCCCCATATCCCCGGCGCCTTCACTTCCCGCCCGGTGCCTGCGGGGCCTGCGGCGAGCGACGTCGAACCGAGCGAGGTTTACCCCGGCTTCGGGATCGAGGTCGAAGGGCCAGCCCTGTCGTATTGCGGCCCGGCCTGCTCCGCTCCGTACCGAAAACGGTATGCTCTTGACACGGTACCCGTTCGCCTGTGTAGTCCGCGCCGTGAAGCGCTTCCTGAGTCAGGCCGTAGCGTTCGGCAGGGGCTGGGTGAGGTTACAACTGCTTCTTTCCATCCTGTTGCTGGCACACGTGGCCACCGCCCGTGCGCAGGACGCCATCTGCACTTTCGTCTCGCCGTCCCAACCCCTCGTCGCAGGCCGGCCGGGCAGTCTATGGCTGTATTGTATGAACAACTCCTCCAATGTGATCAGCCGCGTCTTCGAACCGAGTGTCAACTGCACCCTCGTCTCACCAACCATCTCCCTCGAAACCGTTCTTGTCTTGAATACCAATAGCAGTCCGATGGCGGCAACCATTGCGCCCGGCGGCTTCGTCAAAGCGGAATATCTGCTTGACCTTCCGTTGACGAGCAGCGGTGGGATCACGCTGGATATTGGAGACTACAATCCAGTGGCGATCGTTGTGCAGCCCGTGTCTACTGAGGTTCCCTTGACAACGACCCGACCGTCAGCGTCATCGATGACCAACGCAGCCCCGGCGTATCAGTTGGGCGAATATTTCGGGACGCATCTGTCCTTCTACGAGCCGATTTTCTTCATCGCCGGCTCACATCCCGCCGTCGAATTTCAAGTGAGCTTGAAATACAAAATCCTCGATCTCAAGGGCGATAAGGATCCGCTCACGCACCTGTATTTTGCTTATACGCAGACCTCGTTCTGGTCGGCCTTCGTCAAGGATCCGTCCTTCTATGATACCAGCTACAAGCCATCGGGGTTCTTCTATTATCCCGACGTGTTTCGCAACAAACTCTTCCAACTGGATCTGCAATTCGGTGGCGAACATGAATCCAATGGCCGCGGTGGTACCGGGGAGCGCAGCTTCAATACGGGCTACCTGCAACCCACCGTCACGGTCGACCTGCCGGACAATTTCCAGTTTACCCTGCAGCCGCGCGCCTGGTTCTATTTTGTCGTCGGTGACAACGACTCGAACATTGCTGACTACCGCGGGTACGCCGACCTGCGCACGGCCGTAACATGGAACGATCCACATTCCGGGGAAAAAATCCAGTTGGCCACCAGACTGCGCCTCGGCGACGAAGCCAACCATGCCGGCGTGCAAGTCGATCTGCGGTTTAACCTCGCCAACGCGCCCGTGTTGCGAAAATTCAACCCGGCCATCCAGATCCAATACTTCACCGGCTACGGCCAAACCTTGCTTCAATACAACCAGGTCAGTAACGGCCTTCGCGCCGGCCTTTGCCTCTGGTATTGACCCCGTGCCAATTCGCCAATAACAAATGGCGGCATTTCGCGTTCCCGAGCCAGGTCTCATCGGTCTCACCAATCCGCTAGTGAAGCGCAACACCAGCAAGCGTGTCTCACTGCGAAAGGCCGGTTCGGACGAGATTCCCGAGCCCGCGTACTTACCGCTTGCCCTGACGCGTTGGAGGTCTACAATCCCTGCCATACGGAGTAACCATGAAGCCTATGCACTCTGTCCATAGCCGACTGTGCCACCTGCCCGTTTGCCGCCTCGCCGCCGTCATGTTGGTCGCACTCGCGTGGAGCGGCCTCGCCTTCGGCGGCGAGATCCATGGCGCCGCCAGCGCTGGCGACCTGGAAAAGGTCAAGGCGCTGCTAAAAGAGCATCCGGATTTGGTTTTCAGCAAAGACGGTAACGGCGAAACGGCCTTGCACGTTGCCGCTTCGAATGGCCGGAAGGACGTGGTGGAATTGCTGCTGGCCAACCACGCCGAGGTCAATGCCAGGGACAACTACGGCTCGATGCCGTTGCATTATGCGGCGCATAATGGCCACAGGGGCGTGGTGGAATTGCTGCTGGCAAACCGCGCCGATGTCAATGCCAGGCTCAACAACGGCAGGACGCCTTTGCACGCGGCGGTGATGGGCGGGGCCACGGATGTGGTGGAACTGTTGCTGGCCAACAAAGCGGAGGTCAATGCCCGGGACAACGACGGCGATACGCCACTGCACAAAGCGGCGTTTAAGGGATACAAAGATGTGGCGGGGTTGCTGCTGGCCAACAAGGCGGAGGTCAATGCCCGGGGCAATAACGGCGAGACCCCGTTGCACAAAGCAGCGGCCAATGGTCACAAGGACGTGGTGGAGTTGTTGCTGGCCAGCAATGCCGATGTCAATGCCAAGGACCTCGTGGGCCAAACACCTTTGGACTCGGCGGCGTTGATGAGCCACAAAGACGTGGTGGAATTGCTGCGCCAGCACGGCGGCCACGAATAAACGTAAGCGTCTGGTTCGTATCCGGCTGACGAAGCACGCCTAGCCTTATCTTGTCATAGACCGCTGCACCATCTTCAGATACGCGTTCAGGTCGTCGGGGGACATTTTCTTGTCTTTGTACTGCTGAACCATTTTATCCAAGGCGGCCTGTTGGTCCGGGGTGGTCACATACTGAGCGAGCGGGGCAAGGTCATTTGGCAATTGGCCGTTGTTTGCGGAGACGTAGGCGTTGATTAACGGTGCCAGCGCCATGAGAGCTTCGGACAACTCAAAACTCCCGCTTGATCCAGCCCCGCCCTGACAGAAGGCGAGGCGCATATCGTATTCCAGGTCCACCGCGTTCTTTTGCGTGACCAACCACTCAGTTGCGGCGGGTATCGGAATGCCAGGCAAACTGTCACCGCGAACAATCTCGTAGCGCTGCAGAATGGCATTGTCGACGGGGGGATCGAGATACGCGGTCAGTTGTGACGTGTCGGTCGGCAACTGGCCGCCATTGGCGGATGAGTACTTGACCACTGCCTCCCCAATCCGATCCGCGAATCTGCTTTCAACACAGGACCGCAGTTCGGCCAAGGCGCGCCGGTAATCGGCATCGCTTTTCAGATCGCCGCGCATTGTTGCCCTGAGCCAGTCATCCTCGGTCACAAACTCCAGTTCCGGGATTTTCGCCTGCGGGGTCTGATTCAACCGCTCCTTTAGCCGTTTGATCCGATCGAGCCACGAATTCGCAGTTGCGCCAGTCGGGTCAGTGGCGATGTTCTTTTTCAACGCCGCCAGTTCCTCCGAGTCGCGCCGCAGACGGTCAATTTCGGAGCGCAAGCTTGCCAACTCGGCGGCGTCGCGATTAAGGCGCTCGTTCTCCTCGCGCAACGCCGTCAACTGCTGGGCGGCATTATCGCGTTCGCGGGTGAGTTGTTGCTGGAGGATCTGCGCCGCTGAACGCTCGATTGAGGCTTGGCGCGCCTCGTAGATTCCTGAGCCAACGGCGGCAACAACTGTGGTGGTGATGAGGGCTTTTTGTAGTGTAGTCATGGCGACGGCCTTGGCGATGGTGGCGGTTGCAATAGCGGTCGTGGCGGCGGTTGTTCCGGCGAGAACGGCAGCGGCAGATATGGTGGCCGCCAACCCGGCCGGGGCAGCTTGGACCGCGTTGGTCGAAATGACAGCGGCAAGTCCGCCCGCCGCAACCGTGACGCCCTGCTTGGAGAAGCATTCACGCAGCTGGTCAATAGCTCGGCTGACGCGTTTTCGGGCGGCATCTTCGCTGGTGCTTAGGGACTGGCCGACTTCTGCGAAAGATTTGTTCTCGAAGTAGCGCAGCAAGACTGCGGTGCGGTCGATATCGTCGAGGACGTGCATGGCCTCGTCAAGGAAGGGCTCAATCTGCGTCCAGTCGGTTGCGGTCGTGTTCATGGCGCTGAGCTCGCTGGCGATTCGTTCACGGTGCTGACGACGCGATTCGCGGCGGACAACGTCAATAGCGGTGCGGCGGGTAACGTGATATAGCCATGCCGAGAGGATGGTGTCGGGCGCGAGTCTGGAGGCCTGCTTCGCGAGATCGATGAAGACCGATTGGGCGACTTCCTCAGCCAATTGCGGGGAGCGAACCTGGCGGAAGGCCGCGGAGAAGACGAGGTTGAGATGGCGACGCACAATCTCGGTGAAAGCGTCCTCGGCATGCTGCCGGGCATACCGCGCGAGCAACTGAAGATCGGTATCATTCACGTTCATAAAGTATATCGTCGCCATCGCGAAAACCGGACGAAAAACAATGGAAGAGCGACAACACTCTACCGACTTTGTCAGACCGCAGGCGCAAGCCGAGCCGATTGCGTCTTGGCCCATCGCGAGGGCGTGAACTGCCGGATCTCGGTGATCTTGGCCGCAGGCAACCGCGTGAACAAATCTTTGAGGTAATCAAACGGATTGAGACCGTGCCACCGACAACTGCCCGGCAACGTGTAGACCACGGCACTCCGCTCCCCAGCCCCCGGATGCCCGACGAACAACCAGGCGGAGGGGCTCAACTCCAGCCACTTGACAGGATGCCTCGTTCAAGGTCGCGTAACCGTTGTGCCGGTTCGGACGAGATCCCCGCGCCCACGTACTTGGCGCTTGCCCTGATACGTCAGAGGTCTACAATCTCCACTGCGACTGGCTGTGGCCGAGTTCGGGAGCGGTAGGCGGATCATGCGCCACGCATGGCTTTCTATCATGGCAGTCTGCCTTGTCGGATGCGCTACGACACGCGACCCGATCGACACCCTCGTTACCCGTCTGTCGTCTTCCGGCCTGTGGAGGGAAGGACCGTCTGCGATTATCAATCTGCCGCAGACCGCTTCCATCGAGCAGGTGCTTGACGCACTCTTTCATACGACACCGTTGGCCAGAGGATGGGTGAGCAGCCACAAGATCCTGAAGATTCGTCGGCAGGTTCATGTTCCGCCAAATTTCTACACGGTCGTGCTGGTCCAGACGAACCTCGGCGAAAAGATTGTGCTTCTCAGGTATGAGCGGCTTGCCAGTCAGGCCAGTCGTTGGTGGATTCGTGTTTATGACGCCAAGACTTCAGGCTAACACCTTGCTGCAGCCAACCGCCGCCCCGCCAATCGCGTATCCGGCTAATGGACCACGTCGGGTTTCTTGTGCCATCTTCTGCAACCAACGGCCGCAATGGTCGCGGAGCGAACCGGCCATCGATTCCGAAGCGTTGCCATCCCTAGTTTGACGGGCAAAACCCTCCGCTCCACGCTCCCCGCTCTCCTATCGTATGCGGCCGACGGGGTACGCGTGCAATTTGCCCTGCCACTTGCGAAGTGCAGTTCTCACGGAACCGCCCGCGCTCGGGCCAGTGCATTCCGGGCCTGGACAAAATCGGGCTGGATGCGCAACGCCTGTTCGTAATGCTGGATGGCCTCCTGTACCCGGCCAGTTTGCTCCAGGGCGAGCCCCAGTCTGTAGTGTGCGCCGGCGTAATCCGGCTTGATTCGCAGCGCGTCCTGCCAATGCTCGATCGCCTCTGGCAGCCGGCCCTCCTGGGCCAGGGCCAGCGCCAGATTGTTGTGGGCCTCGGCATAATCGGGCTGGCTGCGCAGGGCCTGCTCGTAGTGGCCGATGGCTTCGGTCAGCCGTCCCTCGGCCATCAAGATGGCACCCAGATTATTGTGTGCCTTGGCATAATCGGGCTGGCTGCGCAGGGCCTGCTCGTAGTGCCCAATGGCTTCTGGCAGCCGGCCCAGTTCAACCAAAGCAACCGCCCAGTTGTAGTGTGCCTCAGCCAGATTGGGGTCAATCCGCAGCGCCTGTTCGTACTGCCCGATCGCCTCCCGTGGTCGGTGCGATTGATCCAGGGCGTTTCCCAGGTTGTTGTGGGCCTCGGCCAGATCGGGTTTGAGGCGCACGGCTTGCTCGTAGTGCTCAATGGCTTCCGGCAGTCGGCCCAATTGAACCAGAGCCGATCCCAGATCGTTGTGGGCCTCGGCGTGCTCCGGCTTCAGCCGCAGCGCCTCCTCATACTGCCCGACGGCTTCCCCCAACCGTCCCTGTTCCATCAACACCGATCCCAGATTGTTGTGGGCCTCGGCGAAATCGGGCTTCAGCCGCAACGCCTGCTCCAACTGCGCCACCGCATCGGGAAGGTCACCCGCTTTCCATAGCGCCAGACCCAGTTTATTGTGTGGCCCGGCGCTCTGCTCGACGCTCACCAACAGGTTAAACGCCACCGAGAAGGCCAACAAGAGGCTCCAGCCCCAGCGCGCTGCGCACCGCCGGATCGGCCGCTCCGCCAGCCCTGATCCCGGGGTCGGGGCCGCCGCGCGCTCCACACTCAAAATGCCCATCACGGCCAGCAGCACCAAGGCGGGCAGGAACTCCACCTCATAGCGATTCTCCGCCGCGCAGAAAAGCAGCAGCGTCAGCGCGCAAATCCCGAACAGCCCGGCGACCGCCGTTACGAACCCGCGCAAGATCGAACATGATTCCGCGGAGCGACCGCGCCACGCCAGCGGCACGGCCAGCGCCAGCCACACCAGCGGGAGGTTGGCCAGCACGCCAAAGGGTTTGGCAATCCCGATCATGCCTGCCGGCACAGGCGGCAACGTGATGTCGCGCACAAATGGAAACTGACCGCCCCAGCCCACCGGCTCCAGAAAATAAACCCGGAAATTGAACCAGAGATACCGGAGATGGAAGCGTTGCGCCGTGTCCTGTCGGACACCAGACAACTGGTAGCGCCAGCCGAACTCGAACGGACTATCGAACCGCAAGAAATTGTATATCATCAGCCCCAACCCGACGAGCACGATCGGGCCGGTCGCCGCCAGCAACGGAGCCAACACCGGCCGTCGCTCGCGCCAAGTCTGGACCACCGGCACCACCAGTACCACCGCTCCGAACAACAGGGAGGGCCGCGCCCCCACGGCCAACCCATACGCCAGGCTGGCCGCCGCCAACCACCAGCACCTCCGCTCGGGCTGATGCAACGCCTTCCAAATCACCGCCAGGGCCAGCATCGTCAGTGCATACCCGCAACTGATGGCCACCTCGCACACTTCCGCCTGGGCCAGCAGAAACGGTGTCAGCGTAACCAGGCCCAGCGCAAGCGCGCCGCCGGCGACCGCCACGACGCTCACCCCGGCAAAGTAGCGCCGCCAGGCCGCGCACAGCAGCCCCACGCTTGCCAGGAAACCCACCACACAAAAGATCACCACCGCGTCTTGTTGCAGCAGATTGTGGCCGGTCAATACCGCATACGGCCAGAACAGCGCCACAGCAGGCGTCACTCCGTAGTACAGGTAGAATCTTGCCTTGTAATAAGTCAGGTCGAGCACCGCGTAGCGCGAGTAGGCAACCGGATCGTAGGGGTCGGCCAGACTGGCAAACCCGCTCGGCACGTCCGTTTTCAGGTTGAGCTGGCCGACGCGAAAACCTTGCACCAATACATTGTAGTAATGGTCAGCCGCCCTCGTCCTCCCCGATACAGGAATACCGGGGTGGGCCGTGTACGCATACACCCCAATGACCAGCGCGCACACACCGGCCAAGACTCCGCGCTGCATCCACGGGCCCCTTCCTTTGGGCGCCTCCGCCTCGCTGCCATCCGGCTTGCTGTCGATCATCCTTACCCAAGCGCTCCGGCTTATGTAGTTCTCGCGGACCGGAATAGGAGCGCGCCGTTCGGGCACCCCAGGCCCATCACAGTTCCGATCCGAGTCGATTCGCCTCCCGGTGATTGGACGGGTTCCGATAGTACCCCGCGTGTGCCCCCACCGCAATCCTCGGACGAGATTCCCGAGCCGTCGTCTCCCCCGCTCTCCTACCCTCTGCCCCTTGTCGCGCCGTAGCCTCGGCGAAGGCGGATCCCCGCTGCACCGTCCGACCGCATTTGACCGTATGCGGCCGACGGAGTACGCAGGTTGAGGTCGGAGTCGCCGCCGCCATGCGGATTGCTCGCCGTCGAAATATCGGGCGCGGCAGGCTACGGTTAATCCGGGTCAAGGAATCGTCAAACCGGGCGTAGCCCGCGGGATCCGAACATGCTTAACTAATCGGCGTTGCGAAAGACATGACGCTGATGAAAACAGATTGGACTCTTACCGGCTTTCTGATCTGCGATGCGCGGGGAAGTTCACCGCGAAGCCGGGTGTTGGTCTCTTCCTTTTCTTTCAGCCGCAAGCCGGGATGTTGGGCATACGATTATCCCGGATCGGGGGCAACGGAGAAGTTCACCCCGCAACCGTTGCCTCTGCTCCGGTTTCCCAGGCTCTCTCGGGTGGGCGGACCAAGCGCCCGTCCCGCATCAATTTCGAGTGGTCGCAGATGATCGGCGAGCCGGCTGCCGGCGGTGCGTAATCCGCACCGCCGGCGACCAACGGGCAATCGCATAGGACGAGCCATGGCGAAGCCAATAACAGTTGGCGTTGTCGGGTGTGGATACTGGGGACCGAATCTGATCCGCAACTTTCGTTCCCTTTTAGACTGTCGCCTGAAAATGATGTGCGACGTCAAAAAAGAACGGCTGGCGCACTTGCGGTCGCTCTACCCCGAAATCGTCGGCGAGGTGGACTATCGCCACATGCTCAATGGCGCCGGGCTTGACGCGGTGGTGGTGGCAACTTCGGTGGGGCTACATTACCCGATGGCCAAGGCGAGTCTGCTGGCCGGCAAACACACCCTGATCGAAAAACCCATGGCATGCTCCTCCGAGCAATGTCAGGACTTGATCGAGATCGCGCAGAGGAAGGGCCTGATCCTGATGATTGGCCATACGTTTCTGTATTCGCCCGCGGTGCGAAAGATCAAGGAGATTGCCGATCGCGGCGAGCTGGGAGACATCCGCTATGTTTGCGCCCGCCGCCTGAACTTGGGGTTGTTCCAAAAGGACATCAACGTGGCCTGGGACCTGGCGCCGCACGACATCGCCATCATCCTGCACATTTTGGATGAACAGCCGGTCAGCCTCAATTGCCGGGGCACGGCCCATATCACACCGGGCATAGAAGACGTGACCACCATGTGTCTCCACTTCCGAAACGAACGGTCAGCGTTCATTCACAGTAGTTGGCTCGATCCGCGTAAGGTCAGGGAAATGACGATTGTCGGGAGCAAGCGCATGATTGTGTACGATGACGTCGCCCAGCAGGAGAAGATCAAGGTGTTTGACGCGCGCGTCGAGCGGCCGCCGCATTACGACACGTTTGCTGAATTCCACTACGCGTACCACTACGGCGACTTGCACGTGCCGTACGTCAAGCAGGAGGAACCACTGAAGGTCGAATGCCAGCATTTCCTCGACTGCATTCGGACGGGAGCCTCGCCATTAACGAATGGCGAGCGCGGTTTGGAGTTGGTGCGGATCCTGGAGGCGGCCTCCGAGTCTCTGAGAGACAATGGGGCGCCTGTTGACCTGGTGCCTCGCCACAACGGCCAAACCCGTGTTCGTGGTATTCAGAAGAGTCTGGTGAGGGGTTTATCGTTGGGGCGCGGTCATCCGCGCAGCTCTCAAGACGGCTCCCCGAGTCGTTACCCGCAGGGCCTGAATGCCCGCCGACGCCGCACCGAAAATCTGCACTGTCCGCGTGGAAGTCCGTCACCGCGCTGACTAACGGTGATTCGCAGAAGCGGGGTCACATCTAAACATTGATACATTGGTTTCCGGGGCCAACTCCAGCCACTTGACAGGATGCCTCGTTCAAGGCCGCTTCCCGCTCGGAGTTTACCCCGAACTGCCCCGATTCCTTATCGGGGTTCTGAGATCGGGGCTCTCCGCTCGACCTGTAGCCGCCGCCGGCTCCTCCTCCCTCATCCCTCCGCCCCCTGTCGCGCCGTAGCCTCGGCGAAGGCGGATCCCCGTTTCCCTTTCGGCGTGTTCAACGCCATCCGCCTCACCACGGTGCGAAACCGGTATTTCCGGGTGTGGGGATAACTCTTCCCGTGCTCCTTGATGAACTGCGCCAGCTTGCCGCTGGCTCTGGCCGCTTTCAGGTGCAAACTGTTTGTCTCCTGTTCGAGCCCATTGCCTCAGCATTTACCAGGTCATGTTCATGTTCGGTAGGGCCCAGGTTGCCGGAAGAATCCGTCACCGATTAGCGGAACCATATCACGAACGCAATCTGGCAGACGGCAACCAGGATCCAGAGCGCGATCAGTAATCGAAAGTGCACCCGCTCACTCCAGCGCGCTACCGAAGGAAACCCTTCTCGGAACACCAACACAAGAATCTCGGCGCTGATGCCGCTCACGATAATACAGCACGGTATCAGCACCAACAGGGGAAGCCGCAGCACCACCCCAATGGGGTCTCCTTTCCAGCCGAGCAACTTCGCTGCGATTGCGGCCAGCCCAACCGCCAGCAGAATGAAACCGGCTCCGTCCAGAACCCTGTTCAGGGCTGTGTTCCGAAGTGTCTGCGTCTTCGACTTCATGCGGAACATCTGCCCGTCATGCGAAAACGATACTTCCGCGTGTGCGGATGCGTCTTCTCGTGCTCCTTGATGAATTGCGCCAGCTTGCCGCTGGCTCTGGCCGCTTTCAGGTGTATGCTCTTCTAGAGCCCGCTAGCTGGTCTATTCTCATTTCGATTGCTTTGCGTCGTCCTTGGCACCAGGCTCATAAAAGCTGAGCTGAATGCCTCTCTGGAGAGCATATTGACACAGCTCTGCCTTAACATGCTCTGGTATTCCGCCCTTGAGGACTGAGAGAGTGAAGGCATTTCCGCCTCCAGACCCGCCGGTAGGCCGCACGCCTCTTGATAGGGCATACTTGAAAATTTCGGAATACCGCTGGCGAAAGTCGTCGTCTGCGACTTTTTCGCTCGCTTTCGGTTGTTGCGCCCCACTGAGTTGTTGCCGCAAGGCGGTGACCTGCATCGTCAGGAAGTCCAGCTTGGCTTCAGTTCCGGCCTCGCCATCGATGGGCTTGGCTGCTGTAGTAAGTGAAAAGTACCGCCACAATGAATTCACTCCGGGGCTTCCCTCAAACGTAGCTTGGAGGTGTGCAGTCAGCTTGCCAATCTCGTCTGCCAACGTCCACGGCTCAAGACCGCAATGGTACGTGTGGTGATTGATCACACTTGTGTCGAACGGCACTTGGGTAGTTAGCTGATCCTTGACCAAACAGGTCGTCTTGTTGACCGCTGTCCGAATGCCCAACTCAAAGAACACGTTTGGATTCAAAGTAGACATATCGCAAAGGACGATGTCCGCAGTTTCCAGATGCTTGATAATTTCTCCGTGTATCAAGTCACCTCCGCGTGCCTTGGGTGGGACAGGTTTCAGGCCAGCCTTCTCGATCGCTGGCACGAACAAGTGATCAAGCACGTGCGTAAAATGGTCACGGTCGCCATGATAATTCGCGAGCACGCTCTCCGGGCTCGTGATCGGCATTATGATAAAACATTCTTTCTTGTCCGCCATAGCGCGCCTCCACAGGTAAAGTATGAGCAACACCTGCCAAGCAGTAAAGACTGAATCCTACCTGTAAGACGCGTCGCCGGAAGGCGCGAGGAGAGTTGCAGTGAAGGAAGGCTCCGGGACCTGCCATAGATTCAGTTGCTGCAGCAATTCAACCTCGTAGCGCCCGCGCCTACCGTATGTCAAGGGGATAAACCACACAGGAAATTCGGGTTTCGATAAAAATAGTTTGTGCGGTTTCAGGCCCGATTTCCCCGTTTTAGAAAAAAAGCTTCCAAACCTCCCAAACCTTCCAAAGTACGCTCACGGCTTTTTTCGGTCCGCGGTACTCTCCCGCCCCGTTGTGAAAAACGGGAGATGAAAAAATGAACTGGATGACGAAGGTCGCGATTTTGTTCGGACGAAAAAAGTTTGAGGAGTTTGCCCAGGCCAATCCCCCATTGCCCGACGACGCGCTGGCAGTGGCCAACACACTGGATACGTATCCGGTCCGTGGCGCGGTGACTTTGATCGCTGGGTCGCTCGCCCACGCCGTCGATAACGTGCTGCGCGGCACCGAGACCGTCGAGCAACTCGCCACGCACGCCCTGCTGATCCTGGCCGGCCTGTGCATCATCTGGGTCCGCCACGCCATCAGCAAACATGACGTGGCCGTCAACCAGGTCGTCCAGACAGCGCGGCAGACCTCGGGCATCACCGGCTCGGCCAGGGCCGATCTTCCCGCCACGATCACGACGTTGATGATTCTGTTCGCGCCGCTGGCGTTGTTCGCGGTGAACACTCCGTCCGCCATTGCGCAAACCAACTCCGTGTCCCTCCTTCAGGCCACCAACGCCGCCGCGCTGTTCACCCAACTCGTCTCCGACGTGGGCAGCGTGACCAAGTTCAGCAGCGGCGTCGGCGTCAATCTCCACGGCAAGGTCGCGCCGCTCCTGTCGCAGGAATTGTCGCTGTTCGGGCACTCAGGCACCAATTCTTCGTGGTCGACCGGCCCGTCCCACGCGACGTTTTTCCTGCCTGCCGCCAACGAGGAACAGGTCGGCTGGTCGTTCAGCGGAAGCTGGAATTCGCCGCCGCGGATCCTGCGGTTCGCGCTGTTCAACGCCAGCGACATCGATTGGACGGTCAACTGGGGTCTGCCAGTCGAGGATTATTACCAGGCCTTTCGGCATATCGATTGGAAGGAAAACCGACTCGGCCTGTCCGTCACCCGGAAATTTTGACGAGCGAATCCCGATGGCTCACGTGATCAAACCGACAACGGCAACGACTGAGATCCTTCGCTCCGCTCAGGATGACAACAGGAAGAGAACGCGCGCATGAACGAATCCGAAATCAACTGGACCGGCGTCCTGGCGATTATCGCGCTGCTGGAATTCTTCCGCAACGGCGCCTGGGCCGTCATTGTCAGCTTCATGGTCAAACCCGCGCGGGCCGCGACCAAAAAGATCGACCACCTCGAAGCCGAGATCACCAACCTGAATCTCTCCAACATCCGAGTCTTCATTGACGACCATGAGGAACGGGTCCGCAAGCTCGAACGCGATGCCGTCGTGGACACGGAATTCAAGGAATATCGCGATGTCGCCGAGCGGGACCGGCGGTTGGTGAACAAGAAACTCGACATCCTGCTGCAACGCACCGCGCAACTGCGCGACCCGGCCAATGAAAGGGAATTGACTGATGAACCCTGAACAGCTCCGTGATTTGCGGGTCGCGATCCTGCAATATCTCTACCGTGCCCAGCCCCTGGGCCGGCGCACCGCCGTGATCCACCAAATCGTCCGCCAGGAGGTCGACTGCGAGGTGTCCGATGTCGCCGCGCAACTCGCGTTCCTCCAGGGAAACAATTTCGTTTGCGAGGTCAAGGCCGACAGCCTCTCGCCCGGCCTCCCGCCGTTTTGGTTCATCACCACCGCCGGCATGGTCCACTGCGAGGAGAAACACATTGCTCCCTCCTGACCTTCCATTTGTAGCCGCGAAGCCTCTGCTTGTAGCCGCGAAACTCTTTCGCGGGGCTCTACCGGTTGAGCCATTTGTAGCCGCGAAGCCTAGTCCGACAAGACGCGACTTCCTCGCTCCGTTGTCGCAACTCTTTCGCGGGTCGCTCATCGCGACGAAACTTCTTCGCCGCACTGCGAATACGATTCGCGGCCAGAGTTCCCGACGGCAGACTCGCCCTCTCGCCCGCCCCGCGCAACCCGCATCCTCCCGCCCGGTCCGGCCGGTTCTCACCGCCTGGCCGCTGACCCTGATGCGCGCCCTGCCCCGATCTGATCGGGGCAAGCTCGCCGCGTTGCGCACACTCGCCGTCCGCCTGCGCTTCCTTGGATCACCGGCGGACGATCCCGCGAGCTGCCGTCGGATTTTTTTGAGGGAGGGTGCCTGTGGCTAAGTACGCGTGCAAAATCGGGATGTTGCCGCACACCGTGCGCACCGAGATCAACAATCGGCTCCGCGACGGTGCGCGGCAGGATTCGGTTGCCAAGTGGCTGTTCACGCAGCGGGCGGAGCGGGACGTGCCGGATCTCGGTGTCAAGGCCGGTGAGTCGTACGAGGCGGCGTGGTCGCGCGACACGCAGAAGACCGGAACGGTGGCCCTGAAAAACTGCCGTCACTCTCTTTCCGCCTGGTATCGCGGTCGCTATCAGAAGTGGCTGGAGGGACAGGAGCGGCTGGACACGCTGCTGAAGATGGTCGAGCGCATCGAAAAACTGACGCAATCGGCGCTGGGCACTGGCGCGCAGGCGGCGTCGGCGGGCGCCGCCATTCTTGTGCGGTCGATGCTGCTGAGCGTTTTGGAGGACGTGTATACGGGCGAGAAGAACCCCGCGGATGTTGCGCGGCTGGCGAACGCCTGGGCGCGCGCGAACCAGGCCGGGATCGAGACTGAAAAGCTGAGGCTGCACACGCAGGGGGTTGTCGACGTTGGTTTGGACGCGCTGTACGAGGAGATGAAGAGTTCTCCGGAAACCATGGCGTTGTTCGAGCGGCTGCGCGACGCGATCAAGCAGAGTTCAGGGCAACCCGAATGAGCCACGAGTTTCCAAATTTCGCACGGCTGACGGGGCGCGCTGAATCTCCGAAAGTTGCCGCGCCGGTGGTCGGCTCGTTCGGCGAATTCCTCGAACATCATGCGCGGGTGAAAACGCCCGATGGCAGTTACGCGCCGTACACGTTCGAGGGACGCGAGGCGTTGCGGTTCGTGGTCGGCATCATTGACCGGGTGATCGGGAATGCAGTTGTAGGCCCGCTGCCCTCAGCGGGCGATTCGAGGCACGCCGCGTCAGGGGACGCGGCCTACAACGGCAGGGAACAAACAGGCGGGACGCCTATTCAACTTGGCGGGCGGGACCCCGATTCGGAATCGGGGCAGGCAGCCCGCGCCACCATTTCGGATGCGCCTACCCCGACAAAGGATGTCGGGGTTCGCCGAGCATCAATCTCTGATGCTCGGCTCACGGCGACGGGCAGCGCGCAATGGGGCAAGCCGAGTGCGGCACTGGCCGCACGAGACGCCGCGATGTCGTCTTCGCGGCAAACCATCCATGATGGCCCCATCAGCGATGCCCGATTGACAGCAACGGGCAGCGCGCAGTGGGGGAAGACGATTCTCGAACTGAATCTGCTGGCCTACCTGGCGGGGCTGCGATTCCGGTCGGTGGGCCTGTTTCTGCCGGATGAAGATCTGGTGGAGGGCGTGGTGGACTCGAAGTTCCGGCCCGACGTGCTCGATCAGTTGCCCTGGCTCAATTCGCTGATCACGCTCGGCAAAGCCGAGAACGCCTCGGGCAAGACGGTCAACCGCAAAGGGCTGTTCACCTGCACCGATGGCAGGCGCAAATCGCACGGGATGATTCACGGGATGCGGAAGATCCCGACCACGTTCAGCTTCGACGTGGTGATCGAGGACGAGAAGGACGATATCCGGCCGAGCATGTCGCGGTATCTGACCGCGCGTATGACGGCCAGTGATCTGCGGTTCCGGATGAGCATCGGCACGCAACGCTACGCCGGCGCGGGCCAGAACAAAGAGTTCGAGGCCGGCACGATGCATATCGGAGTGTTCGAGTGCCCGAATCCCAAGTGCCGGCACAAGCAGAACCCGGAGGAGAACTGGCCGGGGGTGTGCCGACTGGCCATCGACGGCACGCCGCAACCAGATGATCCGCAACTCTGCCTCGAAGGAAATTTCCGAAAACCTGTCACCCTGAGCGAAGCGAAGGGTCTCAGTCGTCCCGGCCAAACAACAGAGATTCTTCGCTCCGCTCAGAATGACAACGTAGAAAGCACCTTCGACCTCTCCCCAGTCCGTTCCCCTCTCCCCTCGGGGGAGAGAGCACAGAGTGAGGGGCAAATCTTCGATTTCTCTCCCGATTCCCATTTCTATCTCGCCTGCGTGCGGTGCGGAACGGAGCTGAATCGTCACGCGCCGGAATTCATCGCGCAACACCCCGAGCGCGAGCGGTTGCATCACTGGTCGGTGCGGGTGAGTCAGTTGCTTGTGGCGGCGATCTCGCTGAAACAGATCGTGGCCGACTGGTGCAACAACGCCGTCAAAGACCCCGACGCGATGAAGACGTTCTATGTGGACCGTCTCGGGATACCGCGGTCCGCGACGCAACAGGTTGACCAGAAGATCCTCGATCGGGCGCGGTCGGTGGAAGCGTTCGAACTGTCATTGACGCCCAGAAGAACGGGCGGGACCCATTCGGCAGGCTCAGGGCAAGTGCCAGTTCCACTTTATTTTGCCGGGCTGGACACGGGCGACCGCTGCTGGCTGACGGTGCGGGAGGTGGAGAGGACCGCGAATGAGATTCGCGGCTACAACGGCACGGACGACGGTCATAGACCGCCGCTACAAGGCGGATTTCGCGTGAAACGGATCGTCTGGCTGGAGCAGCTTAGTGCGGAAAGAGTACGGAGCAGAGTGCCTCAAGTGTTTGAGTGCCTGGGGATCACGGCGCTGTTCGTGGATGCCGGACCGCTGCGTGATCTGGCGCGTGATTTGTGTTTCCTGCTGAACGGGCTTACGGATTTCCGACCACCGCCCATCGTCGATCCCGAACACGCGCAAATTCATTTCCCCGGTGGCCTGACATGGGACGGTCGCCTTAGTCAGTGGCGCGGGATGCGGTGCGCGGCGGTGGAATTCTCGCTGAAACAGGGCAAAGGCATCCAGCACAAACTCGGCGTCACCCAGGACGGATTGTTTTATCCGATCATCGCCTGCAACCGCGACGAGACCATCGAGCGGGTCGTCAACGAACTGCTGACGGCGAGCGAAGGGGTGATTGAGATGGTGCCAACAACCGGTAGGTCGAGCGTCCCGCTTGACACCGGCGAGAACGACCGCAACCGGGACGGTCGCGCTACCAGATTGCGGACGGAGCCGGCGATTCGGTTGCCGCAACGCACGGCGGGCAGTCCGCGGATCATTGAGACGTTCGACGCCCACGTGATTGCCGGCAGCCGGCGCGACCGCGACGCGGATGGCAACGCCGAACATTTCGTTGACGGTTGCGAGAACCATTTCTTGTTGAGCAACGCCTACAGCGCCCTGGCCGAATCGGTGTGCGAACACGCCGTCGCGCCGTCCACGGGCACAATGGATCCCGACACCGCAACCACCGTGGGCCGCCGGCTGGCGCGGTACGGCCTGATGACGCGGAGGACGATGTGGTGACCCAGGCACAGTTTTGTAGCCGCGAATCCCATTCGCGGGGAAGCAAACCACCGCCGCGAAAAAGTTGCGACAACGGAGCGAGGAAGTCGCGTCTCGTCGGACTCGGCTTCGCGGCTACGACACAGGGGAAATCAACAACGGCCGCGAAAACGCTTCGCGGCTACAACACAGGAGAGAGATGAAGAAGTTTACAACATACATTGCGGTTCTGGTTTCGATGACGACGCTCGCCGCGTCGGGTGTGCGCGCCCAGGCGATTTTCGTGCCGGGCTACGACGTGCCTTCAACCATCGCCACCAATTCGTTCACGATCAATGGCACCAATGGCACGCTGGTCACGCCGTTGACGATCACCAGCACCACCAACGGCGCGACGGTGACGGTCGTGACCAATGCCGCCAACCCCAACCGCGTGTTCCTGAACGTCGTCCAGCAGGGCACCAACGACTGCAACGTCATTTACGGCCAGGCGGCAACCGCCAACAGCGTCGGCGATTACCTCGCCCCGACCGTCGGCGCCACCTGGACCACCAAACGCCCCGCGCTATACAAGGGACCCGTCACGCTGATTCTGCATTCCCACGCCACGAACCAATCGACCACGGTGTGGACGATTGAAGGCAGCACGGGCGGCCTGTAACCCCACCCACCCCACCGGCCGACGATGACGACTTTGCTCCAACGCGGTTTATCGCGAGCGGCGAGCGGTTGGAACCGCTTGCGCGGCGCGGCGAGCGACATCACGTCGTATCTCAGGTCCCCGGCGGATTCGACCCGCGGCCTGATTTTCTTCGGCGAGAGCAACCTGGTTGATCCGCCTTCGCCGCCGCGTGAGGGCACGCGGCCTACAGTTCCCGCGCCGGGAACAATTATCAAGGCGCAGGTCGCCGAGCGATGGATCAACCAGGTCAGCCGCGGGCTGACGCCGGAGGCGATCGACGATTATCTCACCCAGGCCATCAGCGGCGACACGCTGAACCAGTTCGCGCTGTTTGAAGAGATGGAAGAGAAATGGCCGGAGCTCCGCCTCGCCCTGTTCAAACACAAACTCAAAGCCGCCCGGCGCAACCCGCGCATCGTCCCGCCCGATCATCCGCAACAGCCCGCGCTCGCCCGCAAGAAGGCGGAGTTCGCGAATCATGTATTTGCCGGCATCCGCCACTGGCACCGCACCGCATTCAACCTGCTCGACGCGGTCGGCAAAGGCATCAGCGCCGCGGAGATCAACTGGCAAATCGAGGATGCGCCGCGTGGGGGCACGCGGCCTACAACAGCGGTCACGATCACCGAGATGCCGTGGGTGAACTACCGGCACTGGAGTTATTGGTGGGACAAACCGGAACTGCAACTGTTCCCCGACCTGCGCAACCGCGCGTTGCACTTTGCCGTGCCGGAAAGAAAATTCGTCGTCTTCCATCACCTATCGAAGAGCGGCCATCCGGCGCGGGCGGCGATGTTGCGTCCGCTGGCGTGGTATTTCCTGATCTATCTGTTCGCGATGAAAGACTGGGGCACGCTCGCCGAGACGTTCGGCGTCGATGTGGCCCACGCGTTCTGCAGCAAGGACGCCACGCAGGAGCAGCGCAACACGATCCTCATGCATCTGTCGCGGCTGGCCGCCCGGGCCGGCGTGTTCGACGAGGGCACCGCGATCAATCTCCAGCGCGCCGCCGCCAGCAGCTCGTTCCCGCAGGAGGCCATCGTCAAATACTGTTCCGACAAAGCGCTCGAATGTCTGCTCGGCGCGACGCTGGCCACACAGGCCGGCGAACACGGCGCCCGCTCGCTCGGCCTCGTCCAGCAGGATGAGACGGAGGAATTGGTCGATTGGACCTGCCTGCTGTTTGCCGGCACGATGACGGGCACGGCGCTGCGCTGGTTGATGGAGTTCAACTTCGCCGAGCCACACGACAATCCGGTGATGGAATTGCCCGGCGCCAACCGCCGCGATCTGGCCGCGCTGGCCAACGTCCTCAACCTGCTCGTCAACCTCGGCGTTCGCGTCCCCGAAGCCTGGGCCCACGCGCAGTTCGACATCCCGCAGCCGATGGAACGGCAGGAGACAGAATCCAGAAGCCAGGAGCCAGGAGCGGTCGAGCGAATCCTGACGCCCAGTCACGCCGGCCCGAGCGATCAAATCCGCACCGATACGTTCGGCAATCCGCTGAACGCAAAGCTGGCGCAGCACGCCCTCGACGCCATCCGCCTTCGGGCCATCGCGCAGGGTTGCGACCTGGGCGCGTTCGACCAACTCGCCGCGCCGATTGAATCGCTCATCGACGGCAAGAGTTCGCCGGCTGATGCGCTTCACCAACTCAAGACCGCCGCTGATGCGGTCGGGCCGTCCCAGCTCAACGGCATCGCGCCGCAACTGCTGATTCTCGGAGACCTGCTCGCTCGCGACGCGGAGAAACTCCCTCGATGAGCAATCTATCCAATCGCTTCAAGGCTGATCGCCTCTCAGGCCGCCTGCCCGGTCTGGCTCGGCGGCAAAGCCAGCGGAATTTTGAAACGGACACGGCTGATGTGCTCTGTCCTGCGGTCGCCCCCGATGTCAGCGCCCACGCCGAGTGCAGCCACGCCCAAGCTCAGTTTTCCAGCCTTGTCAGTCGTCAGTGTCACGGCCACATCGAACCCGACGCTCTGAAAATCACGGAGCCCCTTCTGCGTCTGAACGCGCGTAAAGCCCAGACCGTCCAGACTGCTCACCAACGAGATGCCGGGCGCGACCAGGTCGGTTCCCAACCTCTGACGGGCTTGGTTTGTGGCGTCCACAATGGAACTCAACGTCTCCACAACGAAATCTTGGAGGTTCATGCGTGAAGATTGAAAAGCTTGTTCCGCACGTTGTCACGCAGATTATGAGAGGGGTAGTCGCCGCCAACAGGGCTGGGGTGGTCTGCTACGCGCCGCGGCAAGTGGAGTTCGACGTGCCAGTGTCTCGTAGTGGACGGTGCCGTTTCTCCTTGTCGCTGACGCAGCCACTTCAAGTGAGTAATGCTATCGCAGATGCCGAGGCTCGGATCGTCCGCGGAGGAGACGGGCAATGAAAATCCCCCTGTGTCCCGACAGTCTTACGATTGTGAAGCGCCCGGCAGGCGCACCTCGACTGCTCATTCTCAGCGACCTGATCACGAGGTTAACTGTCCGGGAAAGGACGGAGGTCGTTGCATGAGCCATTTTTTCCCGACTCAAAATGCCGAAAGACCAACCCTTGAAAGGCTATCGGCGCGTGCCGGTGGGGCCGCCATTAAAGCTCGAATCCGTAGTTGTCCTGCCAAGCTGGGTCGTCTGGGTCGAAGGCTGCTATCCGCTTTTGTATCTCTTCTTCGGAGAGACAGGAAGGCGCGCCTGTTCCGAGGCCAAGAGCGCCCGACGCCGCCGCCAAGTAGACGCCTAGCTCATGCAGCAGCCGATGACGTTCCTCTTGCGTTTGGGGACCGGGAGATCGCCGCCTGGCTTCAAACGCGCGCTGCAAAAGTCCTATTGCCTCCTGACAATGAAGAAGCGCGATAAAATTACTCCTGTCTCCCTGGTAAAGGCTCATGGCTTGCACCGTGGCCAACGCTTCTACAGCGATCATGTTCGCTTTCAGGAGGGCGTTCGTCACGTCGAGCTTTGCGTTTGTGACATCCGTTTTCGTCTCAATCATGCTGCTCCTCGGTATGTGGGGTTTGGTTTCCTTGGGTGGGCCAATCCTGCCACAACGAGAACAGTTGGCAAACAGGGATTAGCGGTTGTGAATCAGGGCCCCGGTGTTCTTCCACGCTCCAAGCACGGTCAGTGCTACCCGCTTCCCGATTACACATTTGTCCAACCACACCCTTAGGAGACCACCATGACTGAACACAAACAGTGCGACCACATGAATCCCGACGGCACGTTCAAGGAAGTCGATGGCTCACGTTTCAACGGCTGCGTGCTGCACATGATGGAATGCGAAGGCCGCGACAAAGAGTCCGCCACGAAAATCTGCGGCAAGATCGCCCAGGAGAAACTCGCTGCGGCGGACAATGTGAAGCCTGTCGCGCTCACGGGGCTCGCAACGGAATTAACGGCCGCAAGCGGGGACGCTCGCGCTACCAAGGAGGCGGATCTGTGGATTGTGTATCTACCGAAAGGCGACCGCGTCGTTGAGCAGGTCGCCGAGGATGGTTCCGCGAGCAAGCTGCGCGTGAATCCATCGCCGCTGTCCGCGAAACGGATGGAAGCAGCGCGCCGCCTTGTCGCGGACCGGCCGAATTCGACCCGGCCTTATGTCGACTACAATCACGACGACAAGGAAGCCAGCGGCCGGCCGTTGAGGTTCGCCTGGCACGACGATCTCGGCGTGATCGGTTTCACCCGGCGCACGCCGGCCGCGCTGAAAGCCACCACGGGCGATCCGCCGGAGTTCCAGGCGTTCTCGCCCCATGTGCCGATCGATCCCGAAACCGGCGAAGCGGTCGGCATCTACATGAACTGCGGCGGGTTCGTGAACCGCCCGCTGTTCGGCGACGCCACCGCGCTTTCCGCCGCGGCGCACCTGCCGCAGGAACTCGTTGCCGCCGACCCGAACGCCGTTGCTTTGGTGGACACTGCCCCAGACGATGCCGCCGCCCCTCCGCACGAAGATCAACCACAAGCGCCTCCCGTTATCCGCCGGTCTCCGATCGCGGACACTGATCGACCGAAGGTCTCGCGCACCTTCGACGGATTGATCGCCAGACTCTGCGCGCGTTACGGGCTCGATCCTGCCAGCGCGTCGGAAGCGGAGTTGATCGCCGCGTTCGAGCGCGACGAGGCTGAGACCTCGACCCTGATCGCCCGCGCGCAGTTGGCCGACCACGCCATCATTGCGCTCGGCTTCGAAAAATCCGCCACGCCGACCCCCGAGGAGCTGACCGCGAGAGCCGCCACGCTTCGCCAACCGTCCGACGACGAAATCGGAAAAGAACTGGCCAGCTTCGCGGTCGGCTCCGGTATTCTCGCGCCCGCCGAACGCGCCGAATGGGAGCGCCGCCTCGCGAAGGACCGACGCGGGTGGAGCAAGGAACTGGCCGCGAAGGCTCCCAGCGTGTTGCTCGCCCGCGTCATCAAAGACCCGCCCGTCATCGGCGTCGCCGGCGGGGCGCGCCACAAGGCCCGATGGGAACACCGCGTGGAGGAACTGTGCGCGAGCGACCCGCTGATTGCGCCCGTGGCCGTGAAGGACCCCGCGCGCGCCCGGTCCATCGCCCTCGAACGAATCGCCAAAGACGAACCGCAACTACTGAAATGAAGGTGTGTGAATTGTAGCCGCGAATCGTATTCGCGGTCCGAATGAACAACCTGCCTCGAAAGCATTCGGGGCTACAGAAAAAAAGGAGACAAGCAACATGTGGAGTAGAACAGTCGAGACACCGGTGAAACTCGGCCAGGCCGTCAACCGCGGCAGCATCGACGGCAACGTCGTCCCCGCCGCCGACGGCACCAAGCCGACCTTCCCCGTCTTCAGTGAACGCCCCGACGTGGGCACCACCATCGCCGCGGGATACACCGTCGCCATCTGCACCGACACGGAGGACCGCGAGATTTACATTCCTTGTGGCAACACCGTCACGGAATTCAACTTCCTGATGTCGGACGCCAACGGCAACTGGATTCCGGCAACCTCGGGCAATTTCGTCGGTGCGCAGGCGCTGCAAAGCGGCGTGGCCGGCGATGTCATCAAGGCCCGCCCCGCGCAATTCAAATTGCCGTAACCCTGAACCTCGAACACGGAACAATAAGGAAACGATACAATGGCATCCGAACCCCAACTGCTCAGTCTCAACGCCCAACTGACGACGTTCGTCGCGGGCGTGCAACCGCCCGATCTGCTCGGGCGCATCATCGCCCCGCCCTCACCGGCGCAATTGATCAGCGACGTGAAGTTCAACTGGTGGAAGTTCGATCCCGCCGAGTACCTCCGCAAGCTGGACACCAAGGTCAACCGCCGCGGCTCGATCCCGGTGACGGATTTCAGTTTCACCACCGACACCGATGTGCTCGCCGATCACGGACAGCAGATCATCAATCCCAACGATATCAGCATGATCAGCGAAGACCAGCCCCCGCAGATTCTGCAGGTGCCGGTCAACGTCCGCATGGCCAAACTCAAGGCGCTCACCGAGACGTTCTGGTTCTCCCACGAATTTGAGGTCCACGACCTCATCTTCACCGCGTCAAACTACCAGGACGGCAACACCCGCGCGGCCGCCTCGACCGATATGCTCGATAATGCCGACAACGACGTCATCAAGACCATCCAGAGTATCCTCGACACGCCGCTTATCCCGCCGAACGCGCTGGTCATGGGCCTCGCCGTGTGGCGTCCGCTCCAGCGTCATCCGCAACTCGTTAGCGCCATCAAGGCCGTGCTCGGCAGCCGCGCTGCCATCAGCGGTCAGGTCAACCAGGAGGAGGTCGCCGCGCTCTTCGGCCTCAAGCAGGTGCTCGTCGGCAGGCAGCGCACCAACCTCGCCAATCCCGGCCAGACCGCCAGCTACTCGCGCATCTGGGGCAAGAACCTCGCCGCCATCCGCATCGAGGACGCGCCCACCTCCACCGTGTCGCCGTACCCGGGCACGGCACTGACCGCCTACGGTAACATCATGAACGCGGGCCCGGTCTTCGTCGCTTCCCGTACGATCCAGCCCGGCGACGAAAACGGCGGCTTGTACGGCGCCATTGCCGATATCATCGGCCACACCCGCAAGGTGCTCATGGTCAATCCCGACTCGTGTTACCTGCTCAGCAACTGCGTGGTCAACGACGTGTAACCAAGGAAATCACGAGTGCGTAAGTGCCCAAGTGCCTTGAGCACCCAAACACTTACGCACTCAGGCACCTAAGCACTCAGGCACTTAGACACTCAAACACTTAGGCACTTAAACACTCCTTATGTCCACCATCATCACCGCATTCCTCACCGCCACCGACGTGACCAACGCCTTCAGCCCGAACCTGCTCATCCAGTGGCTGGATGACCCCGTCAACCCCACGGGCACGCTCAATACCACCCTCCGCGATTCCATCGTCGCCCGTGTCAACGGCGAGGCCAGCAGCCTCACGTCGGACAAATTGCAGTTTCCCATGACCGTGGACGACGCGGACGCCGCCAACATCCAGGCGACGCTGGTCGGTTTCGCCCTCGACATGTTCGAGTACTACGCCCTCAAGGACAAACCGCACATCCTCGAAGCCTACAAGGGCGTGCAGGAAGGCTACAACCGGGCCGTCGCCTGGCTCGAGGATGTCCGCGACGGCAAGGCCACCATCGGCACCAGCAAGGTCGTCCCCGGTGCCGAAGCCCGCAATGCCGCGGTCGAAACCTCCAGCCACACAGGCACCTTCGACCGCCGCCGGATGAAAGGATGGTAATGAACCTCTGTCACCCTGAGCGGAGCGAAGCGAAGTCGAAGGGTCTCTCTTTCGTCGTAACCGCCACCAGCCATCAACCATCAACCATCCGCTGTCTCCTCTTCCCTCGGGCGAAGTGGTCACAGGTCAATCGTCTCCTCTCCCCTCTGGGGGAGAGGATTGAGGTGAGGGGGAAATAAGATGCCTTTCTCCATCGAACAACGCGGATTCGACGACCAGGGCCTCCGGCTCCGCCGCATCACCGATGCCCTCGATCATCCCGACGCGCTCCTCGACCAACTTGCCGCAGACCTTGCCCAAATGTGGCGGGACAATATCGACGCGGGCCCGAACGAACGTTGGGAAGCGGGTCCATCCTATCGGGCGCAAGCTCTTGGCGGCGCCACGCTGGTCGACACCGGCCGTATGAGAGCCTCCATCGTCGGACGACAGAGCGGGCCGTCGGAAATCACCATCGGCAGCGATTTCACCGTCGGCAGCGGTTGGAACCTGCTTTCCATCCACGAATTCGGCGCGGATGTCCGGCCCGCCACTGCCGAGTGGCTGACGTTCACGTATCCACTCGGCGTATTCACTCCGTCCAAGCCTTTGATGGCGCAGGCACCCGCCCTGAGCTTGTCGAACGGGTCCGTGCCTGCGGCAGTTGATGGCTGGGCCCGAAAGAAACAGGTCCGCATTCCCCGACGCCCCACCGCCCCGTTCGACTGGGACCGCGGAGAACTGACTCCCGAAGCCGACTCTCTCGTCCAATCCCGTATCAGCGACTACTTCACGGAGCTAACTCAATGAACCTTGAATTCACAACATTTGGTAGCGCGAGCGTCTCGGCCTGCCCCGATCCCGTCGGAGTTGCGGTCTTTGGTGGCGCAGGCGTCCCTGCCTGCGAATGAATCATGTCTAACTACCTCATCGATATCGAAGACGCGATGATCGCGAAGATCAGCGCCGCGATCCGACCCGACGACAACACCCGCCCGTTCTTCAACCGCGTCGACGTCTTTCGCGGCGAAAAAGCCGAGGTCTTCCTCGCCGTCGCGCGCGAAACCGCGCCGTCCGCCTGGCTGCGCCTCGACCGCATGCTCAACAAGCCCGAGGAATTCCGCGGCGCGCGCGCTCTCGGCCAACCGGTCACACAGGGCACGCTGCGCAACGAACTCAACTGCGTCTGGTCGCTGTTCCTGTGCGCCCGTTCCTTGCGCGCCACCCGGGAACTTTCCCACGGCGGCCCCGGCGTCATTGGCGCCTACGACATGATCAATCTGATCATCGGCCCCGCAGGTTCGCCGCCCACCACCGCGGGCCAATTGCGTGGCTGGTCGCCCATCGCGCAGGCCGAACCCTTCGTCTTTGTCGGTCTGGAACTACTCGGCCAGACCACCACCGAGACCGTCTACGAAGTTCAACTCAGAACCCGAGTGCAACTCTAGGAGAATCACCAATGGCAAATCTCGCAATCCGCAACCGGCTCACCGTGGGCAACGTCTGGCAGGGCGGCGCCGTCGCCCTGTTCAATCCCAATTACGCCGGCGTGTTGCTCGATCTCGGCAACGTCACCGATTCCTCGTTCGACCAGGAATTGGAGGCGACCGATTTCCGCACCGCCCGCGCCACCGGCACCCTCATTACCGAAGCGCGCCCGATCAAACGGCTCGAACTGCCCGTCACCATCAAGGTCAACTCGCCTGATCCCCAGGCGCTCGACCTCGCCCTGTTCGGCACCGGCCAAACCGCCTTCAGCCAGGCCGCCGCCACCGGCTCGACCCAGAACATCACCGTCGCCGCGCTCGACATGTGGCATAAAATCGCCGGCTTCGAAATCGCCAACGTCGTCGTGAAAAAGGCCGGCAACACCGCCACCTTCGGCACCGACTACGATCTCGACACCGAACTTGGCGCGGTCAAGCCCCTCAGCGGCGGCCTGTTTTCCGTTTCCGATGTGATGGCGCTGACGTTCGATCTCACGTCGATCTCCACCGTCGAAACCAAACTCGAAACGCGCGTCGGGTTCGTGTACGGCGAGTTCTACCTTTACATGGTGCTGCCGCCCAACGAGGGTCGAGCCACCGAACAGGTCTGGCTCCGCCACATGGCCAAATCGCGCCTCGAACCCGCCGGCAAGCCCGCGTTCTCCCCGGACAAACCCACGGAATGGGACTACAAAATCATTCCCATCCCCAGCGGCGACCCGACCTACCCGTTCGGCTACCTCCGCCAAATCAAGTGACACGAGATGTTGTAGGCCGCGTCCCCTGACGCGGCGAGCGCGAAGCAAAAGGAGCATCATGACCGATCAAAAACAAAACCGGGAGGGCGAGGTCCGAGAAGGACTCGCGACTCCTGTCGGAGCTCCTGCCGAGCCGCGTCGTCTCCGCGAGCCTCTCGAAATCGCCTGCGAAGACGGCCGCCGCGAGACCGTCATCGTCAAACGGCTTTCAAACACCGACATGATGAAATGGATCGACCTCGGCTTCGACAAATCCTTCCTGGTATTCCGCTCCGTCGAGCGCGCCGAGGACACGGGAGGGCGAGGCTCCTGCCGAGCCGATCAATCCTGGTTCGATTCCCTTACCCAGGAAAGCGCGTTTGCCATCGTCGAACGCGCCCTCGCGCTCAACCATTCTCCCATCGAAAAAAAAGTCATGGCCGCGGTCCTGGACAACCTCCAGTCGTGGTTGTCGCTGATGCCACCGAGTTCCTCCGCGCCCGCGGCCACCGTGTCGACGAGTTGACTGATTATGAACTCCAGGATGCCTTCGAAGCCGCATTCAAAAACTGGCAGCACGGCCTTGTCGAAGCCGCCTTCTACACCGGCCTGCCCTGGGTGGCCAAGCCCCGTGATTGGAAAAAATACTGCGATGAACTTCATAACGCCATCGAAGGACGGCCGCCCGGGCAATCCACAGCCAACCGGATGCTCACACACTTCTTCGGTCAGGGCGTGCCCGTCATCCATTAATCATCAACCACTCACCATCGCCCATGCCCAATAACATTGCCGAAATCGTTCTCCGCGTGACCACCGAGGGCACTCAAAACGCCCAGGCGCTCGCGGGTCACCTGACCCAAGTCGATCAGGCGGCGCGGCAGGTCGGCGCTTCGGCGTTGTCCGCCGCCACCGCGCAACGGGCCTGCACCTCGGAGGTTTCCCAGACCCATTCGCAAATGGCCCGGCTCCTCCAGAATTGGAGCGATCTACAGCGTCAGGTCGATCATTTCTCCGCGACGACTCTTCGCGAGTTTTCCGCGACTTCGGCTCGCGCGTTGACAGAATGGATCGAAGGCGCCGGCAACGCCCGCGAGGCCTTCCGTGGGTTCGCCACCGCCGTCATCGAGGGCGTGATCCAGATCATGATCCAACAGGCGATCGCCCACGCGCTTGGTCTGGCTCAGAGCCGCGAGGCCGCCGCCCAGCAATCCGCCACCAACGCCGAGATCACCGCCAGCGCCGCCCCTGCTGCCGCGATGCAGGGCGCGGCCACATTCGGGGCCAATGCCACCGGCGTCGTTGCGGTCATCGCCGCAGTCGCCGCCGCCATCGGCATTCTCGCCGCCATGAAGCGCGCCGGAGGCGGTCCGATTTACGGATGGGGCAGCGAAACCAGCGATTCCATTCCCGCCTGGCTGAGTCACGGAGAATACGTCCACACTGCCGCGGCGCATCGCTATTACGGCACACAGGCGATGGACGCCATCAACACCCGGCGCATCCCCGTTGAAGCCATTCATGCCGCCATGTCCCATCGCGCCTTTGCCATCGGCGGCCCGGTCCTGGCCATCCCCGCGTTCGTCGGAGGCGGAATGGTTGGCGGCGGCGATGTGACGGTCGGCGGCGTCAGGGTCACCAACTTCAACGTGATCGGCGATGATGAAGTCGAGCGCATCTTTGCAACCACGGCGGCGCAGCGGGCACTGGATGATCATTCCGCCAGGCGCACCGTCACCACTTCACGCCTCATCCATCGCAGCCAGGGCCACCGGGGCGAACAATGACACTGCAGAAACTCGAAACGGCAAACATGAATCTCGAAACATTCGGATTTCGGCTTTCAGATTTCGGATTTTCCGCGCCATGATCCCCAGCCTTCCCATCCTTCCGTTCCGCCCGAACTGGCTGCATGGCCTCACGCTCCGCTCGACGTTCGCGACCAACCAGCGCATCGAGTCGACGCCGGGCTCGATGACGCGGTCCAGCCAGCGCGACTACGGCCAGCGTCAACTCAAATTCACACTGCTGCCCGACCAGGATTTCCGCCGTCAGTGGGACGCGTTTCGCGAGGCCAATCCGCCAGGCACGCTCCTCGGCATCCCACTCTGGAGCGAAGAGGGAATCACGCTGACCGCCAACGCGGCAAGTGGGGCGCTCGCCCTACAAGTGTCCAATGCGGCGAACATTGATTGGCGGAGCGAAGGCGTCTTGGTCAGCGCACAGCCGAGCGGCTCGCCCGTGGCGTTGACGGTAGAAGGGTTCGAGATTGAAAGCGTCAGCGGCAACACGATCGCGCTCTCCGCTCCACTCTCCACGAGCTTCAGCGCGGGCGATGAAGTGTTGCCGCTCATGCGCGGCCGCCAGGTCGAGGACTACGCCGAATCGCTGCTCACGCCCGAAACCTCCGAGATCGAGCTGGCCTTCGATGAAGACCTGTCCTTCCTTTCCGCTGTCGGGTTTCCGCTTTCGCCTTCGTATCCTTCGCACCTCGGCCTGCCTGTGCTTCCCCTACTTGCTGAATGGTCCCAGTCGCCAAAGATCACCATCGGCGAAGGCACGCACTTCGTCGCACAGGGCCTCAACGCCCAGGCTCTGGCCACGCTCCGCACTCATGTCGGACAGCGCATCTCGCACCGGGTCGGCATGGATGGCCGCGCTAATCGGGCGTTGCTGTGGCAATTCTTCCACGACCGCAAAGGCCGGTTCGATCGCTTCTGGCTGCCCTCCCTCAAGGACGAACTGAAGCTCTCTGCAAACGTCGTCCCAACCGACACCACGCTGCAGCTCGCCAACTACAGCCAAGTCAGCGCCCGCTTTAGCGCGTTCCAGACCGGCCGCGCCGCGATCTTCATCACGGACGGCTTCAACTTCTGGTGCCGCCGGATTCTCAATCTGTCCGGCGGCACGAACCGCGTCTCGATCGACACCCCGCTTGGAGCGGGGTTGACGGCGGGCGCGTGCCAGATCGGGTTCCTCGCGCTGGTGCAGTTCGCCACCGACGACATCGTGATCGACTGCGACGCGCCCGTCGTGGCCACCGCACAGCTCAGCTTCACCGAGCTGGAACGCGAATACAGCGAAGTCCTCACATCCGGCACGGCGCAGGGCACGCGCGTCGGCCAGGAGTTGGTCAGCGCGTGAGAACCGTACCTCTAGCGTGGACCGCCCTGGAGACCTCCCGACAGAGGACTGTCGGGATGCTGTTCCACATCTGGGTTGCGCGGGATTCGTACAACGCCGGCGCCACGGCAGGCAAGGTCACGCCGCCGGCTGGCTGGGGTTCGTGGTGCTATTCAAGCGGGTTTCAAGGCCCGGTAAATTTCACCGATGCGGCCAATTACGCCCAGGACTGGGCGCAGTCCAACGGCGGCAATCCGATCACGCGCACCTATATCCCCGCGGCGATCGAATTCGACCCATCGCAGGTCTTCCGCAAGGAGGACACGTCGCTTGACCTGCACGACCTGACGCTGACGGTCGACCCGGCCATCGAGCCGTTTGCCGATTACGTCAACCGCTCCTGGCCGCTGAAGTTCGGCATCACCATCTATCGCGTCCACCGCAACGGCAACGCGGTCGCGACCGTGGACGACGGTCATGGGAATCAGATCCCGGTATTCGATGTGTTGTTCGTGGGATATTTGAATGCCGACGACACGCTCGAATTAAACTCCGCGGGTCTGGAGCTGACCATCCAGCCCGGCGCGCGCGGCGAGGGCGCAAAAGCGCAGATGAAGACCTCGTGGGACCACGTCACCAAGCTGCTCGACCGGCTGGTGCCGCGTCCGGTGTTTTCCGTCGATTGCCCGAAGATGGTGTACGGCGCCGGCCAGGGCGCGGCGGTGGATTGCAATGCCGACATGCCGAGCAATCTCACCACGGGCACTGTCCTGCAGATGAACGGCATCGTCGTCAGCGCCGCCGAGTGGGGTGCGCTGCCGAACAACTGGTTCGCCCAGGGCATGATCGTCTATACCGCGACCGACCCGGTCAGCGGCCTCGATTTCACCTTCACGCTCGATGTCAACGCCAGCGCCCAGCGCGTCTCCGGCGGCGTGACCTACGGCGATCTGTACCTGGCGATGATCCCGCCGCTGCTGACCACCGGGACCGTCTGCCAGGCGTACCGCGGCTGCGATCGGACGCGGAACACGTGCATGACGGAATTCATTCCCGCCGGCGCCCAGCCGGCCGCGCCGGGCAGTTTCACGCCCGGGACGCTGCGCGTATCGTTCCAACTCCTCGCCCAGGGCGGCACCGATCCGGACAATCCGCAGAACCCGAGGGGGGCCTACGTCTACATCACCGCTACATCGGTCTGGGCCCTGTACCGCCGCAACAACAGCAACCAGATCGGCGACTTCTATCTCGGCGCCGGGACCGGCACCCCGTGGGACCCGACATGGATCGCGCAAGGCACGTCGATCATCACCAACCCGGTGTTCACGCTGGCCAGCGCCACGCCCCCGCTGATCGGACCGCCCGCGCAGGCCGGTTATCATCTCACGATCAGCAACAACAGCGGCGCCAACGCCAGGATCACCCAACAGCCCAACGCCAAGAACGCGTATGTGGCCATCATCGAATGCCCCGGCGGATCGCCTGCGACGTTCGACTTCACCATTGCCTGGGTTGCCAACACGGGCACCGCTGAGGCCCTCGGCAACCTCCAAAACTTCGGCGGCACCGACATCCCCATCGAGCACCCGAGCCTGGAGACAACATCATGAAGATAGCCATCGGCCCGGCCATCGCGGCGCTCCTCGTGCTCGCGACCTCGTGCGCGTCGCCGCCGTCGTCCCCGGCGAAGACGGCGCTGGCGGCGAACCCGGTGCGGATGAGCCTGGCGTCGATGACATCGGCTCCCGGTGTGTCGGCACAGACTGTCTTTGCAACCAACGAGACCGTCCTGGTCTTGCAGGACACGGCGAACTCTTACGGCAACAACAGCAACCTGTGGTACCTGTTCGCCCGGGCCCGGCTCGACACGACCGGGGCGACGGGCGTCGTCAGCGTGGTTCCCCTCGTGTCATTCAACCTGAGCCACTGGTTCTACTCGACCAACGGGACCGGCGTCCTCCCACTCGTGGTGTCCTCCAGCACGAATCTGATGCCCTGCTCCCTCATCGGCAGCCGCGTGCTCCCATTCGCGCTCACCAACCGCATGATCTGCGATTTTGGTTGGGCCTACGCCATCGGTACGAACTCTCACATGTTCACCAAGCTGCAGGTAACGGATTGAGCGAGCGGCTTCCATACTTCTGCACGCCCGAGCGCATCGACGCTCTACGCTCCACGCTCGACGCCTGGCGCGGCACGCGCTGGGCGCACGCGGGGGTGCGTCCCAACGAGATGCGCTGCGGGATCAGCGGCGATTGCCTGTTCTGGGTCCACGCGTTCAAGGCCATCGGCGCGCTGCCGGAAGGACTGCTGATCCCGGAGTATCGCCGCATGGAAGCGGCCGCCGACAAGATGCAGTTGCTCCGAGCCCGCATCATGGAGACCGGCCGGGCGGAGTTAGTGTTTGTAGCCGCGAATCATATTCGCGGGGCCGCGAAAGAGTTTCGCGGCTACAATGCGCTCCCCGGCGACGTGCTGCTCTTCGCCAACGGCATGTCGGGCGTCCACTGCGGCTTGGTGGTCAAACCCGCGCCGATGCATTTCTTCCACGTCAGCCAGAACGGCGCGCTCGAAGAACCCTTTAACCAGGGCCAATGGCTCGCCAGCATCGCCTATGCTTACAGGCTGATGGAGCCGGAGACCGATAGCGCGACCGTCCCGGTTGCGGTCGTTTCAACAACGGCAAGCGAGACGCTCGCCCTACCAGGCACAACGGAGGCTGCGTAATGTCGATTCTCGCCCCGCCATCGGCCCCGGCCAACGCCTCGCGGCGAATGTCCAACTCGGCCCGTATCGCCAGCAACGTGCTCGGCACGCCCTGGCCGGTCCTGTGGGGCACGCGCGATCTGTCCGGCACGCTCGTCGCCTGGACCAACCACAAATGGTCGTCATCGGGCGCGTCGGGCAAAGGCGGCGGACAGGTCTCGGCCGGCGAGAAGGATTACCGCACCTTTGCGCTCGGCCTCTGCAACGGCCCGGTCGATCGCATCAACGCCATCTGGTACGATAACCAATTGATCTGGACCGGCTCGGTCTCGATCGCCGATGCCGCCACGTCGACCAACTCGACCCAGGCCAAAGGCTCCGTCATCATCACCGACCAGGCCAACCGCGGCACGGTCGCGTTCTTCTTCGGCACCGAGGACCAGGACCAGGACCCGATCCTCGCCCAGTTCATTCCCGACGCGCCGTTCTATCGCGGCATGTGCTACGCGGTGTTTCACGGACCACGCAACGGCACGCTCGGTTTCCGCATCGGCAACGCCGACACGCTCTGCCAGATCGCCATCAATGTGACGCGGATTCCGCCGTCTGTGCCCGGCACACCTTTCAACGCGCAGGTCGGTCCCAGCCCGGACAGTTCCGTCGCCGAAGCGCAGGCCATCACCATCGCCGCCGATGCGTCGCATTTCACCGGCAACAAGGACGTGCTCTACGCGCTGACCGCACTGGCTGGCCCGAGCGATTCGCAGCTCGCGGTCTCTTGGGAAGCGGCCAGCGGCATTGACACCGCTGGCTCGGCCACGATCACCAATGGCACGCCGTTCGCGGTCGGCTCTCTCGGCCTGATGGTCACGCTCAGTTGGGCCAGCAATGCCACGCCGCCGCTCCGCCCGAACACGATGGACGGTTGGTCGGTGCTCGTCACCTCGCAGTCCGCCGCGGGCAATGGCGGCGCCAACATCGGCTCGATGCTCTACGAGCTGCTCACCTCCACCGCGGCCGGCTTCGCGCTCAATCCGGCGATGGTCGATGCCGCGCAGTTCAACGCCATCGCCCAGGCCTGCAGCTACGCCGGGCTTAATTACATGACCTCCGAGAAAGCCGACGCCCGCGGCCTGGTGCAGGACATACTCAAAAATGTCCAGGGCGCGCTGGTCTGTTCCAACGGCCTGATCGGGCCGCGCCTGATGGGCTACCTGCCATCTGGTCCCGTCACGCCCGCGCTCACGCTTGAAGCCGATGACATCGTCGGTTACAAAGTCCGCCCCGGCGCGTGGTACGAGATCCCGCAGCACGTCACCATCAAGTACCGCGACTCCGGCCGCTTGTATCGCGACACGATCGCCTCGCTCCCCGGCGCCGGCAGCGCCGGCAACGACGAGAAACAGATCGAACTCGACCTACCAATGGTCACCGACCTGCCCACGGCGCGGCTGATCGGTCTCCGACTCAAGGCGCTGGAAACGCTGCCGAAAAAACCCGACACGCTCGTCTGCGGCCGGGCGGCGTTCCCGGTCCAGTTCGGCGACATCATCGCGGTCAATAATCCGCAGATCGGCACACTGCCCGGCGCGTTCGGCTATCAGCCCGGCTCGCCGCTCGTCGTGCTCGCGGTGCGCGAACACGGCCCCGGCGACGAGCTGATCGAACTCGATGTTGCGCCCGACGTGTTCGGGTTTCTGCCCATCGCCACGACGGCCACCGGCAGCGGCGGCCAGGGCATTCCCGCCGGGCCGTCCGAGCCGTACAACGAAATCAATGTCCAGGACGCGTTCGAGTTCCCCACCGAGTGGGCCGTCGACGGCTCCAAGAAGTTTTGCGTGTTCGCCGCGCGCACCGATCCCGACGCGCAGGGGTTCACCTTGTGGGGCTCCAGCGAATCGCCGCCCGTCGATTATAGCGAAGTCGATACGGATGCCGTGTTCTGCGCCGGCGGCACGATCGGCGCGTACGTCGCCCCGCGATTCACGATGGACCGCGACGCGTACATCGAGTTCTCCGCCGCCAGCGAGGACATCGACACCTGGCAGAGCGTGAACGACAACGACTGGTTTGGGATGAAGTTCCTCGTGCTGCTCGGTGTCCCGACGTCCGGCGTCGGGATGCTGTTCGCCGCGGAGAACCTCGAATTCATCGGCTCGAATGTGTTCCGCATCACGGGTCTGTGGGGACCGCTCTCCGACACGATCGGCGGCACGCAGGGCATGGACATCTGGGTGTTCGCCTACCAGCCGCCCTACAACGTCGGCGCGTTGCCCAATTGGATCACCGGCGCCACGATCAGCTTCAAGGGCATCCCGTTCGGCTCGCGTCTCTCGCCCACACTCGGCGACGCCACCGCCGCCCAACACACCATCAGCTCGCGCGCGTTGCGCCCGCGCGCCGCGCAGAACCCCGTCGCCAACGGACTCGCCCCGGGGTTCAATCCGACTTACAGCGCCGACATCGATCTCGCCTGGGACCTCTGCAACCGGCTGTTCGGCATGGGCGCGGAAACCAACCCCTGCGAGTTCGACCCAGCGGTCGCATCTGAGGTCACGCGATGCCAGGTCGACGTCGTTGTCGGCGGCAGCGTGGTCCGGACTGCAACAGTCTCAGTGCGCGAAGCCGTGGCCACGACGATTGCCGCCAACATACTGGCCGATTCGTCCGGCCGCTGCACGGGGTTCGACGTGGCCAGCGTCGCCGGCCTGCAGCCCGGCGACCGGATCAGCGTCGTCACCGGAACCAACGCGGAATTTTTCGGGCGCATCGCCTCGATCAGCGGCCTGTCGATCGTCCTGGTCTCGCCCATAGCCGTCCAGGCATCCATCGTCGCGGTCGGCAACACCGTCAACCGATACGAGTCATGCGGCTACGTTTACGACGCCGCCACCAACGAGGCCGACAACCCCGACTCGGAGTCGGGGCTGGCCGCCGCCGTCACCTTTAACATTTACCCAATTCTGAATGGCCTCCGCAGTCTTAACCCCGCAACCATCACGGTGAACCAATCATGAGCACGAACGTCAATGGAGTCGAGGACCTGGTCGGGCAGAACCTGACACCGGCGGCGGCCTATGCGGTCGTCAACACGGCGATTCAGAAGCAGGCCGTGATGAGCATCCACGAACAGGAGTGCCGGTTCAACGGTTCGGCGCACGCCAACAACATCCGCGATCCGCACGCCATCCCGATCCAGCGCCAGGTCCTGCAGGTCGAGGTGATCGTCAACGGCGACGCGCCCGCGGGCGGCTCGCTGGTTGTGCAACTGCTGTTCGGCGGCGCGGCGCAAAGCCCGACGTTCGCCGTCGCGACCGGCCAGATCTACAGCGCGACCAACGCGACCGGCGACAACCTGGTCATTGCCGCCAACCAGACCTGCGCGGCCCAGATCGTCACGCCCAATGGCGCCACCGATGTCGTCGTCAAAATCTACAGCCAACTGGTGATCCCATGAAAATGAATTCTGTCGTAGCGCGACCGTCCCGGTTGCGGTCGTTGGTTGGAATCGTTTTATTGGCAAGCGGGACGCTCGCCCTACCATCGGCCAACGCGGCCATCGATTACAACGTGAAGGTGATGGCCAACGCCACGGGCGACGTGGAACAGTTGTGGTTCGATCCGAGCCAGGTGACGGTGACGATCACGAATCTGCCGGGTGGCGGGAAGCGGGCCATCTTGAGCATCATCGGCGGCGGGGGCGGCGGCGGGCTTACTCAATCCGTGCTGGTGGCGTCCAACTGCGTGGCGCTGGTGAACATTGGCGGCGGGACCAATGCGATTGCGGTCGACACGAACTGCCTGTACGCGGAAGGATTCGCGCTGCAGGGCAACCTGGCCGCGCTCTCCAATTACCTGGCGAACACCATCGCGCCGACTAACGGCCTGGCCACGATCAGTTTCGTCAACAGCCTTAGCAACTATCTCGCGGTGGCGCAAGCGTCCCTGCTTGCGGACATCAATTCCGTCACCAACGGCCTGGCAACTACGGGTTTCGTCACCGGCCAGGGCTACGTGACTCAGACCATCACCAACGGGCTGGCCACACCGGCCGTCACCAACGGTCTGGCGCAACCGAGCGTGACCAACGGCCTGATCGCCAGCGTCGTCAGCGGCGGCAACAGCGGCAATGGCGGCGTTACGGTTTCCGGCGGGACCGCGACGATCACGTTCCCGGCGGGCGCGTCGGTTACGGGCACGAACTCGGTCGCGGGGATCAATGGCCTAGTCAGTAACGTGACGATCTCGGTCGCGGGCAACCTCAGCGTCGCGAGCACGATCTCAGCCAGCGGCGGCACGATCACCATCGCGGCCACGGCGCCGCTCACGAACTACGACTCAGTCATCTTCCACAACTTCGCGCCGTCGACTACCAATGATTCGATTGGGTTCTTCTACGGAAACTCCTACGGCACGAACGGCACGGGCGCGGTGCCGAACCTGGACACCAGCGACGGCGTCACCAACCGGATCTATTCGACCGCGACGTGCACGTCGACCAACGCGCAGAACGGGTTTGCGTACGCAAAGCTGATGGCGCCGGCGGGCCAGACCAACCTCATCGCGCTGGGGATGCACTTCAAGATCGACCAGACACAGAACTCCAACATTGTTGTGCAGGTCTCGTCGGCGTTGCGCGGCGCGAGTGTGATCTTCACCGCCCAGGTCGCCGCGGCCAACACCGACACGCAAACCAATTTCCCGACGTCGGGCACATTCCTGACGAACAATTGCGCCGGCCAGCGGATTGATCTGCGCTGGAATGTGAGCATGACCACCAGCAACCTGAACAACACGGCCCAGGTCGGCGTGGGCGACGACTTCAAGTGGATACAACAATGAAAACGATCCTCGTAGCGCGACCGTCCCGGTTGCGACCGTTGTTCGTCGTTGCCATGTTGTTGTCAAGCGGGACGCTCGACCTACCGGCACTTGCCGTCGACGGCGGCGAACTCAACCACTGGCGGGACAGCGCACAGGGCTGGTGGCTCGGGGCCGGTTCGTTCAGCGTAAGCAACGCGACCGAACCATGGCTCGGCGCACGCGGGGCCGTCAGCAATGGCAGCAGTGCGATACTGGCGTTCACCAACGGCATCTACGCTTTTCGGTTCAACGGCTCTTCGACGTTCATCGACATCCCGAGCCAGCCGCGATTCAACCTCAGCGCCGTGTCCGATCCGTCCACGCTCCTGTGCAACGACGGGTCGCTCTCCACAGGCATGCAGGGTCTGTGCAGCGACGGGACGCTGTTCTACTGGTACAACCAGTCGCTGGTGCTCGTGTTCGACGCCAGCAGCACTCTGCACACGAACTACGCGATCACCTGCGGCCACGGCAACGACGCCGCCTGGTGGGGCGCATCTGATAATCCGATGGGCACGAACGTCATTCTCTGGTGCGGCGGGAACTCCAGCGGGCCGACAAATGGGATGCTTTACGCCTGGACAAGCAACGGCGTCGCCTCCGGAACATGGGACCTGGGCAACGGCAGCACACTGACCAATGTTCAGAGCGTCGCGCACATCGCGTCGAACCAATTCGTGGTGACGCAGTATGACTCGGCGGCGACCCAACAACGGCTGGCGTGCGTGTACCTCGGCGCCGCGGGAGCGTATACGGTCGGTTGGATCAGCAACCTGCCGGTCAGCGTCGGCCTGTACGCGCAGGGGTCCGCCGGCACTAATGGCCACGCCTACGTGCTGTATGATCTCAATGCCAACGACAAGACCGACACAGCCTGCATTTACGACTTCGCCATCAGCCCGACCGGTTACGCCTACAACGGCCTGATGCTGTGCGGCGTGCCAACGCAAACCGAAAACGACGGCCTGACCTGGTACAACGGCACGCTCGTGATCGGCGATAACAATGTGTCGGCCACTGGGGCCATTCGCCAAACCTCGTGGCCGATGCGCGTCAAGCACGGCTTCACCCTCTCTGCTTGGGCCACGAAGGAGAGTAATAGCGGCAACCTTGAACTGATCTCCAAATTCAATAGCGTCACGGGCGGCAGAAGCTGGACGCTTATGAACATCAACGGTCAGATCGCCTCTTACCTCCGCGGCACGAACGAGCTGTACATTTTCCAAGGCTCGTCGAGCGGCACAGTCGGCGGCACCAACTTCCCATTCTACACCTGGCACAATTATACGCTGACCTTCGACGGGCTGAATCTGACCGCTTACACAGATGGCTACATGGCCTTCAGCGAACCTCCCGCGCCAAGCTACACGACGGCCATCGCGATGGCGTCGCCCACGGACGTATTGATCGGGTCCATCGTGGGTTCCCAGTTCTGGCAAGGATTCATGAAGGACGTTCGGATCTGGAACCGGCCGTTGTCTGCCACTGAGGTGAAGAAACTTTACCTGGAGGGGCCGTGACCGGGGTGTTTCTCCTGGCCTTCGCCGCGTTCGCCCCGACAATCGTTGCCGGGGCGCGATGGTCGGCGACCAGGCTGGTGACAAGCGTTTTCTCGACTAACGCAAGCGCAGTGGTGAGGACGCAGTTTTTCCCTACTCGAGGGCTTTCAGTCGTGGTTGCAGCCAGTCGGCGACGGCTTGTGCCGAAGCGATGAGGCGGGACAAACCGAGTGCGTTATACGAGTCCAGCCACAATCGGCAGTCAGTTTCCCCGGTGACGGAGTCGCCGTGGTGAAACAGAACCTCGACGAATTTCTCCTTTTCCAACACGAACGCGCTGACCTCGATGTTGCCGTAGCGTCCGCCGGACTGCTTGCCGTTCCTCAAGTCGGTCGAAACGCTCTCAATCAACTGAGCAAGCGCCAGAGCATTGGTCGGAGCCACTTCGCAAGCCGTCTCGACTTGATTGACGCGGCATTGGATCTGGATGGTGGATTTTCCCTGTTCGACGACGCCGGACACCACGACCTCGACGCTGCCAAGCCGGCTCTCGCACGCGCCGATTTTCGTCACCAGTTGGGTCGGCTGTGTCGGCCGCGCCGGCAGGTTCGACTGCGCCGTCGCCGTCCACACGCCGCACAACAGAATCAGGCAATACCCAATGGCTTGCTTCATTTTCTCTCTTTGTTTCCCAGCAGCTTCCGTGCTTGCACACGGATGCGTGGCTTGAGACTTTCCGGAAAATCAGGCCTTGGGCAAGCTCAAAACTACGGGTGGGACCCAGCCGTCGAGCGGGCGCGGGAGTTGACTCATCGGCGGCAGAACCAGCCGAATGAAGCCCATTCCTGGAACCACTTCTGAACGTCGGCGGCAATGCTGTTCGCACCGTTGTCGCGACGCTCTAGCAGGGCAGCGCAAGCCTTCTCCAGGGTCGCGCCCCGGTGCAACGCGGCGAGCACTTCGTACTGCTCGCGCGTGAGCGGCTTGTAATAGACCGAGCAGTTCATCCGATGCACCGCGATGTACTGCCGGCTGGGTTTCAACCGGCGAATGTTGAGACGGGCCGTGTGCCGGTCGTGGATCTCGACGGCATTGCTGGCCTCGCCGCGCAACCGTTCGTCTCCCCGTTTCGCGGCAAGGAGCAAATTGTCCACCGGATACTGCACGTCGAGCAGCGTGATGTACGGTTGCAACGCGAGGCGGACTGTCGACGGCTCGCGACCCAGCAACTCATCGACGTGAATGGCGGGTTTGGCGCCCTCGTCGAAGGCGACGATGTTGGCCCATTCGATACGCGCCATGTCCAGCGCCAGATGACGATGCGGGTCGATCCATTTCGGTTCGGCCCGAAGGAATTTCTCCAGGCGGCTGCCGAGGTTTCGCAGCGAGAACGAAGCCGAGGGATATTTTGCGAGATAGGCGCGGGCGAGCCGGTCGAATTTTCGCTGGCCGATCACGGCGCGCAGGCCCGGATAATCGTCGTAAAAACAATCGAGGATGCGGAACCAATACTGGCGATTGTAGATTTCCAGGCGCTCGAATGACGTGAGACGGTCGTTGGGTTTGATGATCGCCTTCGCCACCGAGTCGGAGGACTTCTGCATGCGGTCGCCCGAGGCCAGCGGCCGCATGATCGCGCCGGCCATCATCGCCTGCAATTCGCCCAGTCGCCGGCGCGAGTCAACCCTGGGCGGATGCGAGTTCGTGCTCGATGGTGTGAATGAACTGATTGGCTTTGAGCGCCTCATGATGAACCTCGTCGAACGACGGGATGCGGTCGTCCCATTCCAGCAGGGTGGCGGTTTTGCCGACCCGTTGGGTGGCGCGGGCATACAACTGCCACACCGGGTCGAGCACGGGATGATCGTGGGTGTCGAGAACGTACTTCTTGAACTTGGAATGACCCGCGATATGCATCTGGGCGACGCGATGATGCGGGACGTTGTTGACGTAATCGTAGGGATTGAAATTGTGGTTTTTGGACGACACGTAAATGTTGTTCACATCGAGCAGAATACCGCAATCGGCCCGTTCGACGACCTCGGTGAGGAATTCCCATTCGGTCATTTCCGACTGGTGAAACTCGGCGTAGCTGCTGACGTTCTCGACGGCGATGGGAATTTCCAGAAAATCCCGCACGGCGCGGATTTTTTCGGCGGTGACCTTGGCCGCCGCGAAGGTATAGGGCATGGGCAGTAGATCATGCGTGAAGCGGCCATCGACGCTGCCCCAGCACAGGTGATCGGAGAGCCAGGGCGTTTTGGTGCGTTTGACCAGCGCCTTGAGTTTCTTCAAGTGATCGCGGTTGAGCTTGTCCGCCGAGCCGAAATACATCGCCACGCCGTGCTGGACGACGCGGTATTGTTCGAGAATCTGGTCGAGCACCTGGAGCGGGCGGCCGCCATCGACCATGAAATTCTCGGAGATGATTTCAAACCAGTCCACCACCGGTTTGCGGGTGAGGATGTGCTGGTAATGCGGCACGCGGAGGCCGATGCCGATGCCGTAATCGGTGAAACCGTTGAATGGGTTGGCAGGCATGGTGTGAGGGGGCGGCTCGCGCCGCCCCCACTGGAATCACACGCTGAGTCGGCTGACCAGCTTACTTGCCACTGGTGCTGCAACCGCCCTTGCCCTTGCAAGAGTTCTGGCCTTTGCAGCCGTTGTCTCCGCTCTTGCAACCGCCCTGGCCTTTACAACCGTTCTGGCCTTTGCAGTCGTGCTTGCCCTTGTCGCCGGTGTCGTCCATCACACCCCAGCTCGTCAGGCTGGTGCCCTTGGTAGCTGTGGTGGGCTGTTGGCTGGCGTAGGTGCGGGCGACTGCGCCCGTCATCAACCCGGCCAATGCTGCGCCTGCGACCAATGCTTTCGTGGTCCTCTTCATTCCGTCTCCTCTGGTTGTATGTTTGGTTTGCGTTGGGCCACCATTCCCGTCACGCCTGCCGGGAACGGCATTCCATTCACACTGTTGAAAATAATCTGGTGGAAGAAGGGGGAAAGCCCGCGCCGAATTGGGGATCGGCCGCGGCGGGCGAAAAATCGTCGCCGGGTCTGCGAACGCGTCGAGGATGACCTCCCCGCACAAGCATAGGCTGCTCGCTGGGTCGATCGGTTCCGTCCATTGTCGTCTGGTTGCGCCACAACCAACACTACGAGTTGAGAGCCGATTTGGATTTGTCGAGGCGACGGTACGCCCGCCGCGCCTCCACGGCCTTGTCTCACGCCGAGAGCGAACATAGCGGAAATTCCGCCAAAATCAAATCGGGGCGAACGATTTTCGAAGGCTCAGGCTTTCTTCCCGCCGCGAATCCGTGCAAGGAGCGCGTCCAGCGAGAAAATGCCGGGGCCGAATATCAGGACGATGATGGCGGTGAGCATGAACTGGAACGGGGCTGCCGATACAAAGTCGTCGGGTTTGCTGAAGAGATTGTGCAATTTGTCGGATTCGGCGGTCGCGTAGGCGATGATCATCGTGAAGATCAGTGGCACCGTGACGATTCGGGAGCCGAGGCCGAGCAGCAGGAGCAACCCGCCGAAGCATTCCGTGCCGCCGGCCAGGACCGCGTTGAGTTTAGGCATGGGGATGTGGAGGCTGGCAAAGAAATTCGCCGTCCGATCCAGATTCATGAGCTTGCCCCTGCCGGTCAGAAAGAACTGCCAGCCCCAGTAGAGGCGGATAATGAGCAGGAACGGCGATTGCAGTTTCGAGACTACAGCAACCCACAGCCGATAGAGTTTGTGCATTGGTCTCCTTCCGCCTTCGCCAAGGCTACGGCACGACACGCGGGGAACATACTCGCGCAGCGTGCCGGTTTCAATGGCGAGGTGAGGATGGGAATTCACCACGAAGCCACGAAGAGCACGAAGGAGACACGGATGGCACGAATGCGGCAGGTCGATCACCACGAAGCCGCGAAGGACACGAGGCCGGCCCTCAAACTGAAGTCGTTCTGAGGGAAGCGAAGAATCCCGGTTTTTGGCTTGCTATTCCAAGCGGGGAACGACAGAGACCCTTCACTTCGTTCAGGGTGACAGGCCGGAGAACGGTGACAATATCGAGATGCGCCCCAATCCCCGACAGGAGTCGCGAGTCCTCGGACCTGTCACGCTAATCGCGCTCGCCCAATCTCCGCCCACTGCCGCCGCGCCGCGGAACCTCACGGACTACACTCGCAAAGGACGCTCACTATGGACAACGACGGCGCAGACCCAGCCCCGATCTGATCGGGGCCAGCAGCGCGAGGGCTCCGAGGCCGAGCAGCGCCCAAGTCGAAGGTTCGGGCACGGGCTGAAAGGCCAGACCAACCGCATCAACCAACCCGGACCCAACTGTGGTTTGCGTTCCGCTCGACGTGATTTCGATGATCTGGCCACTGCCGTCGTCCGCCACAAACAGATTGCCAGCATTGTTAAACGCCAGTTCATTAGGATTATACAGCCCGGAGGCAAACGTGCTTTGCGTTCCGTCCGGCGTGATTTCCGTAACACTGCCGGAGAAGGTGGAGTTTGCCGCAAACAGATTGCCCGCGCTGTCAAAAGCCAAGCCCAAAGGATTCGACAACCCCGAGGCAAAGGTGCTTTGCGTTCCGCTCGACGTGAATTCATAGATGGTGCCGCTGTGCTGATCCACCACGAACAGATTGCCCGCGCTGTTGAAGGCCAGTCCCGTAGGATAACCCAACCCCGAGGCAAAGGTGCTGCTGCCTCCGTTCGGCGTGAATTCATAGACGTTGCCTCTGCCCGAATCCGTCTCAAACAGATTGCCGGAGCTGTTAAAGGCCAGTCCAAAAGGATTATTCAACCCGGAGGCAAACGTGCTCAGGGTTCCGGCCGGTGTGATTTTCAGAATGTTGTTGCCGCCCCCCTGATTCGCCACAAACAGGTCGCCGGCGCTATTAAAGGCAATCCCTTCAGGGCCACTCAACTCGGAGGCAAAGGTGCTGCTGCCTCCGTTCGGCGTGAATTCGAAAATGTGGCCGCCGTTATCTGACACAAACAGATTCTGCCCGTGCGCCAGTGCCGCAGACAGAAGGCTGGCCAAAGCGATGGCCAAATAGCGAAGGGTGATTTTCATAAGGCTCCTTTTCTATTTATAGTTCTAGCGGCTTTCTTTTTTCGAGCGGCGGAAGACGAACCCCGATCTGATCGGGGCCAGCAGCGCGACGGCCCCGAGGCCGACCATCACCCATGTGGAAGGCTCGGGCACGGGCTGGAAGGCCAGTCCCCAAGGCTGATCCAACCCGGAGGCAAAGGTGTTGCTGCCTCCGCCCGGCGTGAATTCGTAGATGTTGCCGCTGCCCAAATCCGCCTCAAACAGGTTGCCCGCGCTGTTAAAGGCCGGTCCCGTGGGGAAAGACAGCCCGGAGGCAAAGGTGCTGCTGCCGCCGTTCGGCGTGAATTTGTAGAGGCTGCCGTTGTTGCGGCCGCCGCCTTGATCCGCCTCAAACAGGTCGCCGGCGCTGTTAAAGGCCAGTCCCCGAGGGCCGTCCAACCCGGAGGCGAAGGTGCTGCTGCCCCCGTTGGGCGTGAATTCGAAGATGTTGCCGCTGTCCCAATCCGCCTCAAACAGGTTGCCGGCGCTGTTAAAGGCCAGCCCCCAAGGGACAGCCAACCCGGAGGCAAAGGTGCTGCTGCCCCCGTTCGGGGTGAATTCGTAGATGTTGCCGTTGATGCCGTTGCCGAAATCCGCCGCAAACAGATTGCCCGCGCTGTTAAAGGCCAGTGCATAAGAGCAAACCAACCCGGAGGCAAAGGTGCTACTGCCGCCGTTGGGCGTGAATTCGTAGATGTTCCCACTGAGATCGGCCACAAACAGATTGCCTGCGCTGTTAAAGGCCAGTGCGCCAGGGTTATCCAGCCCGGAGGCAAAAGTGCTGCTACCTCCGTTGGGGGTGAATTCGTAGATGTTGCCGCTGCCGGTATCCGCCTCAAACAAATTCTGCCCGTGCGCGAGCGCCGCAGACAGAAGGGTGGCCAGTGCGATAGTCAAGCAGTGAATGGTGTGTTTCATAAGATTCCTTACGGATTTATTGGTTCGGGAAGTGTTGCTTTCTGCTTTCGGTTTGGTTGAGGTCGAACCGAATGGCGCGTTAGGTTTGGAGGACTGACGGAAGCAGGCAAGAAATCGCTGGGAAGTGCGGGGTAGAGGACTCCCGTCGTCGTGCGAACGTGGCGCGATCGGGTCCCGAACCCTATTGCTCTCAGCATCGCCTATGTCCCTGTGCGACCCGAACTCGCAGATGCACGGAACAAACGGCCACCGAACCGGCAAGATTGTGCCCCCGGGACCCGCTGGCTGTCAAGGCGCGAATATCCTGAAACCCTTAAAATTCCCTGCCCAGCGCCTCGACGCATTAACTGGAAGGAGATTTACGAGACGATGGAAGAAAACACGGATCGTCTGGAGGACGTGGCCGATGTGCTGCGGGGGGTCATCGTCAAGATAAGCGCAAAGGCCGACAGATGGTTCACAACGTGTGTTCTGTGGAGAGGCGACGGCGGTGATATGTCGGCAGCCGATATATCATCGTGACGTTAGCGAGCGGCCGGGGGTGAAAAGAAACGCGCCGACTTCGTCGAGCAGGGAGATGGCCACTTGTGACTGTCAAGTGTCAGGAGTTGATCCCTACGATTGCAGAGCCTTGCCCACGCACCCCGGTCGGCGGTACTATGCCGCCGTAACCCAAAGGAGAAGCCGCGATGAATCGCCTGCGAGTTTACCTTCTGCTTTTTGTCTTCACTTCTGTAGTCGCCGCTCGCGCAGAGCAACCCAACCCGCCCTCTACTGCCAGCAACGCCGCGCCCGGTGGCGTCACGAGCAATGCTCCGTCTGCCGCCGTCACAATCGACGGCACAAGCCGGGCCACCGATGAATGTCAGCGTGATGTGGCGGCGACCATAGCAATGGTAGAGAGAAACTACGCCGGGTACGAGGACAAGCGAAAACAAATGGGCGCCAAGACGATTGATGCGGCAGCCAGACGCGCCAGACACGCCGCGATCACGGCCAAAACGACGGAAGATTGTGTTCGGATTCTGAATGAGTGGGCTCGCGTCTTCAAGGACAGGCATTTATCGGCTGTGATGCTGGACGAGGACGGCCAGCCAACAGCCTGCAACTCAGCGAAGGAAGCCAAGACTTCGCAATCGTCCACAGCCTCGCGGTCTTTCAAACCGACAGCGCGGATTCTATCGGATGACAGTTTTCTCATCACCATTCCGAGCTTCGCCATCGAGTACAAACCCCAGTTGGACGCGCTCACAAAAGAGCACGATGCGGAAATCAAGCGCCGCCCCAACCTCATCATTGATTTGCGCGGGAACGGCGGCGGCTCCGACCCAGCCTTCAGTTCACTGTTACCTTATCTGTACACGCAACCGTTTGTGGTAGTCGGCGCGGACATCCTCGTGACGAAGGAAAACGCGGATGCCTGGGAAGCGCTTATCACGCCGATTTCCGCAGATGAGAAACGGACACCGGCCGGCCGACTCCGGGCAATGATGTGGATTCCGAAAGAAGAGAAAGAGATGCGGGCATGGGTTGCGGACAAGGTGAAGAAGATGCGGGCGGCACCAGAAGGGACATTCATTTGCATCGAAGCGGATTCCTGCGATACTACGCTGCCGGAAGTGTTTCCGCTCCCGTCACGGGTCGCGATTCTCATGGATAGCGAGTGTGCCAGCACAACGGAGCAGTTTCTCCTGCTGGCTCGCCAAAGTAAGAAGGTGACCTTGTTCGGCCAGCACTCGGCCGGGGTTTTGGATTATGCCAATGTGCGCCTCTTTACACTGCCCTCGGGAAACTGCTTTTTGGCTATCCCGACGACCCGCTCCCGCCGTTTGCCAAAAGAACCGATCGACAATATCGGTATTGCACCCGATGTTCATATACGGAACCTTTCCTCTCCGCAAACGAGCGGCGATCCCGCGGTGGAGTTTGTTCAGAACTATCTGAAGCGCCATGCGCCTTCCACGAAGTTGTAAGCAACGCCGCCGTCTCCTCGAATAAAACACGGCCCACACTCTCAGCAGAGGCTCCCCCCTCGCTCCGTCCATCACGCTCCATGGCGGCTCTTTCAGCGGTGGACGCGGGGGTTGCTGACCACGTTTGGGGTGTTGAGGAAGTCGTTCAACTCTTGCCTTGATTTTTGAGCTTGCTCGCGTTCAGCTTTGAAGCGTGAGATTAACACGGCGATGAGTTGGAACAGAATCCTGTCAGCGTTACTCGCTTTGCTTTATATAATTATCGCATATCAGGGCGGCGGCGGCGAAAGCGCGTTTAAGGTCGGCCTCTGCCTTGTGTTGCCGCTCGCTTGCATCTGGTTCGGGGATGCGATGGGCGGGTACACTGGCCCGGTCGGTCTGTATGGTATTAGTGCAACTTCGCCGGGTGTGATCGTTTGCATCCTGGGCTGGCTGCTATTACTGCTACCGATCATCTGCTGGATTCTATAGGCCCGTTTTCAAAACGTGGCAGTACCGGCATTTACGAGACGATGGAAAACACCACCGGTCGGCTGGAGGACGTGGCCGATGTGCTGCAGGGCGTCATGGTGAAGATGCGATTTGCGGCTGGGTGTAAGGGGCCCCGAAGCGCTTCGGTCGGGTGTATCAAGATCGGGCCTGATACGCGATTTGGCCAAGTCACCGCAGGCAGGCTCCCGCCGACGTTGCTCGGTGTGGGCGGGGAAAGCGGCGCGGCCGCCGGCCCGCTGGTGCGAGGCGGTTTCGTGGCGGGGATCGGAGGAGCGAGCCTGGGGATGAGATTCGCGGTACCGTGCACGGGAACGAACCGCGTCTGTGGGGAGGCGCAGGCACTTTGTTTTGCAAAGTAGATGGGTTTATCGGAGATACTGGCAGGTATAAGGAAACTGCGGGTAATTGCAGGAAGTCGAACCTTCGAGAGACGGGCCGGAGCGGGGGGGTGAATTCGGTGTTGACGGTGGGGGCGAGGGGCTGTAAAAGTGGCCAGCCTCGAATGGGTTCGGGCTGCGATGTTGCTCTGTGGAGCAGGAGCGGCGGCCGGAGGCGAGTGGTTCGAGGGAGGACGGGACTTTGTGGAGGGCGTTGAGGAGGGCGCGTGGGGGAAAATTTAAGCGACCCTGGAAGCATTCGGGGTGAATGTGGATGTTTGGTAAATTTCTAAATTATTTCTCGACCGATATTGGGATCGATTTGGGAACCGCGAACACGCTGGTGTACGTGCGCGATCGCGGCATAGTTTTGCGAGAGCCAAGCGTGGTGGCCATCCAAACGGGGACCAGCCACGTTCTGGCGGTAGGAGAAGAGGCGAAACGGATGTTGGGTCGGACGCCAGGCAACATCCAGGCCATTCGCCCCATGAAGGACGGCGTGATCGCCGATTTCGAAGTGACCGAGGCGATGTTGCGCTATTTCATCAGCAAGGTGCACAACCGCCGCTACGGCATCAAACCCCGCGTCATCGTCGCGGTCCCGAGCGGCATCACCGAAGTGGAAAAGCGCGCCGTCAAAGACAGCGCTACCCATGCAGGGGCGCGAGACGTCTATCTGATTGAAGAGCCGATGGCGGCCGCCATCGGCGTGGGGCTGCCGGTACAAGAGCCGGCGGGCAACATGATTGTGGATATTGGCGGCGGCACGACCGAGGTGGCCCTGATCAGTCTGGCGGGGATCGTGCTCAGCCGGAGCGTGCGCGTGGCAGGAGACGAATTGGATGAAGCCATCATCCAGTACATGAAACGCGCTTACAATTTGATGATTGGCGAACGCATGGCGGAGGATATCAAGATCAAGATCGGTTCGGCCTACCCGCTCGAGCAAGAGCTCACCATGGAAGTCAAAGGACGCGACCTGGTGGCGGGCCTGCCGAAGACGTTGACGATCACCTCCGAGGAAGTGCGCGAAGCGTTACAGGAGCCGAACTCGACCATCGTCGAGAACGTCCGCGTCACGCTCGAGCGCTGCCCTCCCGAACTCGCAGCCGATCTCGTCGACCGCGGCATTGTGCTGGCGGGCGGCGGGGCGCTCATTCGGGGCATCGACAAGCTGCTCGCCGAGGAAACGGGGTTGCCCGTTCACATCGCCGACGATCCGCTCAGCGCGGTGGCGATGGGCACGGGCGTCGTGCTCCAGGAACTCGGCTACCTTGAGAAACTCGCCAAGAACTCATCGTAGGCGCCCTCCCCTGCTCCACCCACAAGAACTGGTAGCGATGCCCCGTACGCGTCGCTCGTGAACGACGGTTTTGAACCGCATCGATAGCATGGAAGTTCTGTTTGAACCGTAGAAATTGGGTCATCATCGGATTGCTGGTGGTGGGCTGGATTGTGTTCCTCGGCCAACCGAACCGCCTTTCGGCGAGATTGCATATGATTTTCGTACAATTGTGCACGCCGTTCGTGGAACTGGGCGACTACATCCCGTTTGTCCAGTCGCGCCGCCTTCTTGCCAGGCAAAACGAGCAGTTGCGCCACGAGAATGATCTTCTCCGCCAAGAGGTCCGCGCGCTCAGCGAAACCGGCCGCGAAAACCTCCGCCTTCGCCAGCTTCTGGATTTCAAACAGCACAGCGCCTTCCACACGGTCACTGCCCGCGTGATTGGACGCGACACGTCGAACTGGTGGAAGAGCCTCCAGATCGATCGCGGCAGCAATGACGGCCTGGCCGATAACATGGCCGTCCTCAACGCCGATGGCCTCATCGGCAAGACCGTCTCTGTCACCAGTGGCCAGGCGCGCGTCTTATTGATCACCGACCGCAATTGCAAGGCCGCGGGCCTGCTGCAAGATACGCGCGAGCCGGGGGTTGTCTCTGGAGTCGATGCAGTTCTTCCACTGTCGCCGCGCCTGATGATGACCTATGTGAATCGCGACGCCAAGGTCGCCCAAGGCGAAAACGTCATCACCTCCGGCCTCGGCGGGATCTTCCCAAAAGGCATCCTCATCGGCACCACCACTCGCGCCAGAATTAACAAGCAAACCGGCATGTACCAGGATGTGGATATCACGCCGGCCGTCGATTTTCGCCGGTTGGAAGAAGTGATCGTGATTGTGGGACAGGAATGAACACCCTCGTCGCCATCGCAGGAATTTTGTTTGCCGTGGCGCTGCAGGCGCGGATGCCCACGCTCTCCTGGCTCGGCGGGGTGCGCGTGGAATTCCTGCCGGCCCTCGTCGTCTACGCCGCGTTGACCATGCATCGCCGACGGGCGCTGGCGCTTGCGCTCGTCGCCGGGTTGACCCAGGACTCATTGTCCGCCGCGCCGTTCGGTATCTCCGCGCTCGCGTACGGCATCTCCACCATCGTGGTGACCAGTCTGCGCGAAGTGCTGGATCGTGATTTGCCGTGGGTGCAATGGAGTGCCGGCGCGGCGACTTCCATCACCGCGTCGGTCATCGCCTTTTTTGTTGTCGGCCTCTCGTTTGGCAACCTGCTCAAGATGCTTGTGGCCGCGTCCATCAGTGGCGCGGTAACGGTCGTTCTGTTCTTCGCCATGGATTATGCCCGCATGGCGTGGGGGTTCGAATGATTATCAGCGCGCCATTTCGCCGTTATAACCCGCGCCTGCGGGCCATCGGGATGATCATCGCTTCCGGCCTGTTCGTGCTTCTGGTCGCGCTGTGGCGCGTCCAGGTGATCCACGGCGGGGACTACGGCAATAAACAGGAAAACCAATCCCTGCGCCGCATCCGCATCCCGGCAGCCCGTGGCGAGATCGTCGATCGCAACGGCGTCATCCTCGCCAACAACCGCCCGAGCTATGATGTTGCCATCTACCTCGACCAACTTGGCCACGTTTCCAAACGGACAAGCATCGTGCGCGTGGCCCAAGCCAGCCTCGGCGCCATGAGCGCAGCCCTCGGGATGCCGCTAACGATCACCGACAGCGATGTGCTGTCCCACTATGAGACACGCGCACCGCTCCCGCTTCCCGTGTGGCGGGATCTGCGCCCCGAACAGGTCGCCGCTTTCGCCGAGCGCGCCAGCACCCTTCCTGGCGCAGACCTGATCGTCATGCCCATCCGTCGGTATCCGCAAGGATCGCTCGCCGCCCCGTTGCTTGGCTACGTCGGCCGCGCCAACGAAAGCGCCGAGGATGAGATCGAGAAGTTCTACTACTACCAGCCGGACCGCGTCGGCCAGCAGGGCGTCGAGAAGGCCTGCGATGAATACCTGCGTGGCTCACCCGGTGGACGCACGATCCGCGTGAATCCGGCTGGCATGGTTGCCAAGGACCTCGGCGAGAAAGAGGCCGAACAGGGTGGCCGGGTGACCCTCACCATTGACGTGCGACTGCAGCGAATTGCCGAAAGGGAACTGGCTGCGGCCCCTCCTTCCGCCGGCAAGGAACTCTCCGGCGTCGTGGTGTTGCTTGATGTCCGCACCGGCGAAGTGCTGGCCATGGCCTCACTGCCAAGTTTTGACCCCAACATCTTCAACCCCGGCACGCCCGCGCAAGCGATCGATGCCGTCCTTAACGATCCCGGTCATCCAATGCTCAATCGCGCCACCGGTGCACGGTATCCGCCGGGCTCGACATTCAAACCCATCACGTTGCTGGCTGGGCTGGCGTCGGGCGCGGTCTCGCCCCAGGACACCGTCACGTGCTCCGGGTCCGTGGTGATTGGCAACTGGCGCAGCCATCCGTTCCACTGCTGGAACCATGGCGGACATGGTCGCATGGATGCCTACACGGCGATCACCGAATCGTGCGACGTGTGGTTCTATGAAGAAGGGATGAAGACCGGCGTCGACGCCATCACCAAAATGGCCACCGATTTCGGCCTCGGTCAACCGACCGGATTTGACATTGGCAACGAAACCCGCGGTCTCGTGCCGACTCCCGCGTGGAAACGCCTGCAGCAGGGAGTGAAATGGTGGGAAGGCGACACCGCGCAGTTATCGATCGGTCAAAGTTACCTCTTGGTGACACCGCTGCAAATGGCCTGCGTCGCCGCCACGTTCGCGGATCGCGGCACAGCCCTGCATCCCTATGTCGTCAAGCGGATCGAAACCGCCGATGGTCAGGTGGTTCACGAGGGTCAGCCGGATGTGCGCGCTCATCTCAGTGCCACGCCCCAGCAAATCGAAGTGGTCCGACACGCGATGCTCGGTGCGGTTCAGGATGCCGACGGCACCGCACACACAGCCGCCGTGAAGGGGTTGAGCGTGGCGGGCAAGACGGGAACCGCCCAGTACAGGGTCGCCGGCAGGGAGTTGCCAGCGGACCGCGCATGGTTCATCGGGTTTGCGCCCTACGACCAACCCCAGGTCGCAATCTGCGTGTTGATTGAAGCCGCGCGTGACGGCAGTCATACCGCCGCCGCGGTTGCCAGCGCGGTTTTGGCCCAGGCGTTTGGAAAGCGTGGAGAAGGATCTGGTCCGGTCCAGCAGGGGGTGTATGAGGATTAAGCACTACCTGGAATCGGTCAGGCGCATGGACTGGCTGTTGTTCGCCGTCATGATGGTGTTGGCCGTCGCCAGCGTGCTGTTCATTTACAGCGCCTCGTACCATGGCCCCGGACAGCCAATAAGGGATTTCTACAGGATGCAAATCGTTTGGTTCGGTGTCGGCCTGTTGGTTTACCTTGCCGTGTCGCTCGTCGACTACCGTCTCATCTGCCAATGGGCTGCGGTGTGGTACGTGTTCGCGCTGGGCTTGCTCGTGCTGGTCCTGGTGGCCGGCGTCAAGGTTTACGGGGCTCGCCGCTGGCTTGGGTTCGGAGGGTTTGGTATTCAGCCCGCTGAAATCGCCAAGCTCGCCACCCTTCTGGCGATTTCCTACTACCTGTTCCATCACCCCCGTGAATCGCAGCGGCAATGGGGGGCCGTGGCCGGCGCTCTGGTGATGACCGCTGTACCGCTCGTGTTGATCATGTTGGAACCGGACCTGGGTTCGGCACTGGTCTTGATTCCGATCTGTTTTGGGTTGATGTTTGTTGCCGGTGTGAGACTGAAGCGTCTGGTGCTTGCCGCGGTATTGGGAATCGCCCTCGCTGGCATCGGTCTGCCCATCATGTGGAAGCTCAAGGAAAACAGAACTGGCGGTCGAAACTATCAAAAGGATCGTCTGACCGTCTTCTTTCATCGCGACTACGACCCAACCGGCGCCGGCTGGAACCTCAATCAATCCCTCATCGCCGTTGGGTCGGGCGGCCTGACGGGCAAGGGTTATCTGCAAGGCACGCAAAACCTGCTGGGCTACCTGCCCCGTTCCGTGACCCCCAACGATTTTCTGTTCAGTGTCATTGCCGAAGAGGAAGGATTCATCGGCGGGCTCTTGATTATTCTGCTCTATGCCGTGCTGTTGTTTTCCGGGCTACGGATCGCCGCCAATGCGCGCGACCGTTTGGGAATGCTCCTGGCCACGGGTGTCGTGGTCATGCTGTTTTTCCATATTTTCATCAACGTGGGCATGACGATCGGCCTGATGCCGGTCACCGGTCTGCCCCTGCCATTACTCAGCTATGGAGGATCGTTCGTGTTGGCCAGCATGACCGCCCTCGGGCTGCTGCAAAATGTGTGGATTCATAGGAGGACTTACTGACTGTGGACGCAATCAAACAAATACTGAAAAAGGGTGAAGAATTGCTTACGGGTCGCCGCAAGAAACGAATCTTCAAGGAAATCATCGTCAACGCCGAGGCGCTGGAAAACCGCGTCGCCGTGCTCGAAGACGGCCAACTCGAGGAGTTCAGCATCGAACGCACGACCGAGACACGGATCGTCGCCAGCGTGTTCAAGGGCCGCATCAAAAACCTCGAGCCAGGCCTTAAAGCCGCGTTTGTCGATATCGGGTTCGAGAAGAACGCGTTCCTGCACTACTGGGACATCATCCCCGAACAACTCGATCAGCGCGTCGATCTGCTCGAACAGCCGGAAGGCGAATCCGCCCAGCAAAAGCCGAAGATTTCTCAAAAGGACATCCCGCAACTCTATCCGCCGGGATCGGAGGTCATCGTCCAGGTCGTCAAGGGCCCGATCGGAACCAAAGGGCCCCGTATCACGACCAACATCAGCATCCCCGGTCGTTATCTGGTGCTGATGCCGTTCAATGCGCAACGCGGGATCTCGCGCAAGATCGAGGACGACAAGGAACGCCAGCGCCTCAAGAAAGTCCTGCAACGCCTGCGCATTCCCGAGGGGATGGGCGTCATCATCCGCACCGTCGGCGAGAACCAGAAGAAACGGTACTTCATCCGCGACCTCGAACTGCTGCTGCAAACCTGGAAACAGGTCGAACAAAAGATCAAGACCCAGCCGGCTCCTTGTTGCGTGTTTCAAGAACCCGACCTTGTCGAGCGCACCGTGCGCGACTTCCTCACCGAGGAAGTCGATCGCATCGTGGTGGACAACGAACAGGCCTACGAACGCATTCGCAACATGATCGGCCAAATCAGCCGCCGCTCCCGCAACAAAGTGCGACTGTACAATGAACCCACGCCGATCTTCAGCCGGTTCAATGTGGAGAAGCAGATCGAAAACGCCTTCCGCCGTCAGGTCTGGTTGAAATCCGGCGGCTACATCTGCATCGACGAAACGGAGGCGCTGGTCGCCATTGACGTCAACACCGGCCGCCACAAGTCGCAAAAGGACCTCGACACGACCATCCTCCAGACCAACCTCGAGGCCGCCGACGAAATCTGTCGTCAGCTTCGTCTTCGCAACATCGGCGGTCTGATCGTGATCGACTTTATCGACATGCGCCACCGCAATGACCAGCAGAAGGTCACCCAGAAAGTGCGCGAGGGCGTCCGACGTGACAAAGCCAAGACCCGCATCCTCAACATTTCCCAGTTGGGTCTGATGGAGATGACCCGGCAACGCCATAGCGAGAGTATGGCCAGCGCGGTGTATGAGGATTGCCCCTACTGCAAAGGCAAGGGCATGGTGAAGAGCGCCCTGTCGATGTCCGTGGAGATTCAACGCAAGGTCGCCGAGCTCCTGCGCAAACTCCGAGAACAAGGACGGCACGAACAGCCCCAACTTCGTGTCTACGTCCACCCCGAAGTGCTCAATCGTCTGCGCACGGAAGATGAAACCGTGTTGATCGAATTGGAGAAGAAATTGAACGGCAAACTCAGCTTCCGCGCTGATCCGACGTACCACTTCGAACAATTCAAAATCGCCGACGCCATCAGCGGTCAAGAACTCGCGTGAACGGCTGGCGCAATCCTGTCCCCGTGTGGCGATGGGCGATTCCGCTCCTGGGATTTGCCCTGCTGGCCGCGGCTGCCGTGCACGCCGCCGACGAGCCGCGCATTATCACCCCAACGCCGTCAACTTTCGAAACCCTGTCGCGGTTCACCGAGTTGCTGGACACGCTCCAGAAAAATTATGTCCAACCGTCCCGCGTCAACACCGAGTGGTACACCACAGCCGCCCTGCGCGCCTTCGTCCGTTCGATCGATCCGGATGCGGACCTGCTCACCCCCGAGGAAGCCGCCTCGACCAACGAACTCAACGCCGCCGCGGTTGATATTGGCCTTGCCTTTGTGACCCGCGGAGGTATCCCCACGGTTGTTTCCCCGCTCGACGGCACGCCCGCCCAGCGTGCCGGCTTGCTGGCCGGGGATCAGATCATTGCCATCGATGATACGTCCACGCTTTTGGCGCGCCGCTCCGAAGTGGAACGGCTCCTCGCAGCCCCCCCGGATTCCGAAGTGAGTGTGCGCGTGCTCGACCCAGCCAGCGAGACGGTTCGCATTTTGCGCCTGCGTCGAGCCGCGGAGGGAGCATCTCCCAGGCCCGTGCTCAAACTGCTCGACAAAGGCGTCGCGTACTATAGGCTCGCAGAATTCTCGACCAGTTCGCTCGAGGGCTTGCGTACAGCCATGACCCTTGCCAGGAGCGGACATGCCACCGCCATCATTCTTGACCTCCGCAACAATCCCGGCGGCTCGTTCCTCACGGTGCCACCGGCCGCGTCGCTGTTCCTGCCCAAAGACGCCGAAATTGCCTCACTGGAGTATGCGGTCCCCGCATTGCATGCCGGCTTCCTCAGCGAGGACGGTCCCAAAGTGACGACCCCGGTCATCCTGCTGGTTAACGGCGGCACGGCGGCGGAGGCCGAAGTATTTGCCTCGGCACTGCAAGACAATCACCGCGCCCAGGTCGTCGGCAGCAAGACGTTCGGCCGCGGATTCCTGGTCATGTCGGCCCCGTTGGCGAATGGCTCGGTGTTGGTAATGCCCACCGCTTATTACATGCGGCCGTCGAAGCAAATCCTTCAGGACAAGGGACTGATGCCGGACGTGGTCGTCGAGTGGCCACGCGAAGCGGAACGATTGGCAGCGCGCGCGGGTTTCGGCGCGTTCGATTGGAAAAACGACAAAGCCACAGTCCTCACCACCGACCTGCCGCTGGCGAAGGCACTCTCCCGGTTGGCGAACTGAACGCAGTTGCGGTGAGTGGGCCCGGCTGTTAGCATACAGCGCATGTCCGCTATGAACTCAAAGGCCTGTCTCCTTGCCGTGCTGGCTGTATTTTCCTTGGCCCTTCCGTCGACTGCCCAGGAAGCCACCTTCAAAAAACTGACGGCTCAAGCCAGCGATCTTTATCGTCAGGCGAGATATGCGGAGGCAGTTCGCTTCGGGCAGGAAGCTCTCAACGTCGCCAAGAAGACATTCGGCCCGTCCCACCGCGAAGTCGCTACCGCCCTGGGCAACCTCGCCGAATACCAGCGCGCCTTGGGCAATTACGCCGATGCAGAAACCCTGCAAAAGCAGGCACTGCTGCTCGACCAGAAACTGCTTGGCCCTGAGCATCCCGACGTGGCCATTGACCTCAACAATCTCGCCATGTTGTATGACAGTCTTGGCCGCTACGCCGATGCGGAACCATTCTACAATCAGGCGCTTGAAATCGATCAGCACACACTCGGCCCTGATCACCCCGATGTCGCCGTCGATCTGAATAATCTCGCCGAAGCCTACCGCGCCGAGGGCAAGATGACCGAAGCCGAGCCTCTCTTCCGACGCGCACTGGCAATCTGGGAGAAACAGCCCACCGAAAACCCGCGCGCCATGGCCACCGTTCTCAGCAACCTGGGCGCCTTGACCGCCGCCCGGGGCAAGAACACCGAGGCCGAGCAATTATTGACGCGGGCGCTGGAGAAATGGCGTCAAGCCGTGGGCGCGGACCATCCCGGCATCGCCGCGACCTTGCGCACCCTGGGCTCCGTGCAGGTCGCCTTGCGCGAATATGCAAAAGCGGAATCCACGTACACGCAAGCTCTGGCCATCGACGAGAAATCTCCTGACAAGATAGCCAACCAGGAACAGGCCAGGGATCTGACCCGGCTTGGCCTCGTGCTGTTTCAGGAGAAGAAATACACGGTCGCCGAGGCGCAGTTCCAACATGCCTTGTCCCTCGACGAAGCGATCCATGGCAAGGATCACCTCAGCATCGCCTCGAGTGCCAACAACCTTGCTGAGGTGTATCGCGCGGAAGGCAAATACAAGCTGGCCGAACCGTTGTACCGGCGCGCGGCGCTGATCGACGAAAAGATCCTCGGCCCGGAGCATTCCGACGTCGCCAATGATCTGAATAATCTCGGTGCCCTGTACTTCTCGGAAGGTCGCTACACCGACGCCGAATCTGTGTTGAAACGCGCGCTGGCCATCAAACAGGATGCGCTTGGCCCCAACGACCCGAAGCTGTTGCCGGTCCTCGATAACTACGCCATCGTTCTTCGCGCGCTCAACCGAAACACCGAAGCGGCGAGTATTGACGCCCGAGTGAAAGCGATTCGCACGAAATCCGCCACGCCATGAATGAGCCAAAGTTGAAACGGCTGCTCCACGACGTCCGCGCCGGCCGGCTGCCGCCCGACCGGGCGCTCAAACAGCTCAAGTCCCTGGCGATCCACAATATCGATTTTGCCCGCGTCGACGGGCATCGCTCGCTGCGGAAAGGTTTCCCGGAGGTCATCTACTGCGAAGGCAAGACTCCGTCACAGGTGACCAAAATCGCGCAGACCATCCTCCGCCACAACGACAACCTGCTCGCCACCCGCTGCTCGAAGGAGACGTTCCGTGCCGTGAAGCGCGCGTTTCCGAAGGCGAAGTATCACGAATTGGCGCGGGCGGTGACGGTCGTCCGCAAACCGTTGCCCAAGCACGGCGGCACCATTGCCGTGTTGTGTGCCGGCACCACCGACATCCCCGTTGCCGAAGAAGCTGTGGTCACCGCCGACATCATGGGGAATCGCGTGAAGAGATACTACGACGTGGGCGTGGCCGGTATCCATCGTCTCCTATCCCTGAACGAGGAATTGCTCGATGCCTCCGTGTTGATCGTCGTCGCCGGCATGGAAGGCGCCCTGCCCAGCGTCGTCGCCGGCCTCGTCGACAAACCCGTTATCGCTGTGCCCACGTCCGTGGGCTATGGCGCATCGTTCGGTGGCATCGCCGCGCTCCTGGCCATGCTCAACTCCTGCGCCAGCGGCGTCACCGTCGTCAACATCAACAACGGTTTCGGCGCCGGCTACGCCGCAGGTTTGATTAATCAGTTGACGCCACGCTGAACGCACGCAACTGTCGTTCTGAGCGAAGCGGAGAATCTCTTTGCAGGAGTTCGGTTGCTCAATGGAAGGGATGAGAACGCCATCGATGTCATTTACTGGCCCGATTGCGGTCCTTCTTGTTACGGTTTCTCCAACTGCGCGCGAAGCTTGAGCGCATCCGCTTTCCATTGCTCGCTCTCGAATTGCTGGTCCGGCCACGGGTTCGCCTCCAACACCTTGCGGACAGCCTCCTTCGCCTCGTCCACGCGCTTGTTATCGCGGAGCGCCTCGGCCAGATAAAGGTAATTCTCGGGATAATCGGGAAACAAACTGACCGCGCGCTCGAGCAATTGCAGTCCCTTGCGGGGACTGCCGATGCTTGCCGGCGGCTGCGGCGTGCGCAAGTACAGCACCGCCATCACCCGCAATGGTCCGGCATGATCGTAGTGCTCGTCCAGTTCAATCGCCCGCTTCAGCGCCGCCTGCATCTCCCCCACGGCATCCAGCCCGTATGCCCGATCCACGTCGGCCAGCCTCCCCACATCCAGCGCGTACCAGTAGCAGCCTTCCACGCCATCGGGCTTCAGCTCGCGCGCACGCCGGGCGAGGACGATCCCACGTTGAGCGTACTGGCGCCGCAGATCCGGTCGCGTTTCATTCGCAGCCAGAAACTCCAGTGCCTCTGCTGCTTGCCACTGCGCAAGGTAATCGTCCTGCAACGTGCGGGCCGCTTGTTCGAACCGTCCCGCCGCGCGGGTCACGGACGCCAGTGAACGCGGTTGCTGATTGTACAACGACTCGGCTTCCTGGCGCACCTGCTGCGCCTCCGAGATGCTTAAGTGTGGTGCCCGATCCGGCCCAACCCGAATGTTGTTAATAGACCGGCAACCACAAACGGCAACGACCCATGCGCCCGCCAGCAGCGCCACCGTCCTACTTGCCATGGAACAGTTTCTCCGCCGTTGACAACCTAGTCTGGTCGATGTCCGTGAACGACTCGACCTGAATGCTCCTCAGAATCTTCTGCCCCGACTCGCTGCCGCCCATGTCTTTCAGCACCTGTTTCACCTTATCGACGTTCAACGCTCCACCGCCCGGCCCGAACGCCACCACCAGATCACGCGGCAATTCATCCGACTGATAGATCACCTTCAGCTTCCCGCCAGAATCAGGATCATCCTTGAACAAATCCCACGCGGCTGTTTCCAGCAGCACTGCGGCCGCGGCGTTCGCGCCGCCTTCGGCCAGATCAAAAATGGCGCCTTCCACGTCCATCGACGGCCTGAGCCGAATCTCCTCCCCAAGTCTGCCTTGGAGGATGACGCTGATGACATACCACTGTTCATCGGCCAACGGCGTCGCGATCGTCCTGCCTCGGAATTGGGCGAGATCACCACCGGCATCCTTGCGCGCAACCAGCACGAAACGTTCTTCCTTCAGCCCCATGCGTTTCGTCTCCAAGAGCGGCTCCATTCCAAGCGCCTTGGCATACGTGAAATAAAAACCCGCCGTGACAATACCCAATGACGGCTTGCTCTTGGCGCAATACTCCGCCGCCTTCACCGGATCGTTCATCACCCGCGGCTCGAATGCATTGGTCGCTCCCGCCACTTTTTCACCGATATACGCCGTCAAGCCTTCGACCGTCGGGCCCGCGATCTCCTGCGTGGCGAACTTCTCGCCCGTCTTGAGGAACAAGAACGGCCGCGGACCTTCAGCCTGCGCTGCCGAGATGACGCACAACGCCGCTGTGACTGAAACCGCCAGTGATTTCATAATCGGTATCCCAACCGGTTTTTGCCAACAATCCACAGCTTCTCGGCTGTCGACAGTCGAATGCGCCCTTCGAACACCGTGAAGTTGTTGTCCTCAATCTTATGCAAAATGCCCCCGTAAATCGCGATCATGACCGCCAGCGTGGCGCGGCTGTCGGCATCGATCAAATCCAACAGTGGACGCGCCTTGTCATAAAACCCGTGGGCGCGCACTGCTTCGAACTTCATCATTTCCATAAACTGCGGTGTGGCGCGGGCGTTCAGAATGTCCTCCACCGCGACGCCGAATCGCTGCAGGTCTTCCAAGGGCAGATACACCCGACCCATCTGCGCATCTTCCTTTACGTCACGCAGGATATTGGTCAACTGAAATGCGATCCCACACGCTTCTGCGGGAACGAGGGCGGCCTCATCCTTGTACCCGAAGATGGGCAGCACGACCAAGCCAACCGCCGACGCAACTCGATAGCAGTATTTGTACAGTTCGTCAAATGTCGCGTAGCGCGTGGTCGTTTGGTCCATCTCCGTGCCATCGAGCACTTCATGAAAATGGCGCCGGGGAATGTGATAGCGGCGAACCGTGTCCACCAACGCCGGAAGGGTCGGATCGCCGGCCTCACCGCCATCCAATGCGGTGTCGACTTGCCTGCGCCAACGGCGCAGCCCGTCGAGTGCGGCTGCAGGATCGGCGGCGCCATCCGCGATGTCGTCGCTGCGCCGCATGAACGCGTAGATGGCGCACATGGCTGCCCGCTTCGCTGATGGCATCACCAGAAACGAATAGTAAAAGTTCTTCCCCGTTTGTTGCGCAATCCGCCGGCACAACGCGTAGGATTCCTCCAAGCTAACACTCATCGTCCGCGATTATGCCGGGCGACCGATTCGGAGGCAAGATTGCTGTGCAATCAGAATTGCCCTCGCTCAGACCGACCGAGCCAGGGCCCTTGACTCAGCCCACTCGATCTGCGATTGGTTCCAAGTGATGGCTCGGGTCCGCAACACCGTATTGATTTTCGTGCTTCTGGCGGGAACAGGCGCACACTGGGGCGCTTTACAATCCGTGGCGTGGACCCGGATGCTCGCTGAGAACCTCCGCACCGCCTCGTTCACTGAAGCCGTCGTGCGCACGTTCGATGGCCAGCACCCGTGCCCCCTTTGCAAAGTTATCGCCAAAGCCAAGAAATCCGAGAAGAAGGCCGAGTACCCCCAGACATTGACGAAGTTTGAATTCCCGCTCATGGCCCAATGCTCATTGTTCGTTGCTCTCGCACCTTTTGAACCCGTGCCGACGACCGACGACTTTGTTGAGTCCCTGCCCCAGCAACCTCCCACACCCCCGCCCCGCGTCACCTGCTCCTAAACTCGCTGACTCATTGTCGCCCGGGCTGTGCTTTGCCGCGGGCATGGACTTCATACGATAACTTGAGAATTGCGTATTGCGGTTTCTCGCAACTTTGGATTTGCACATGAAATGGAAGAATTCAGATGTTTCGATGTTTGTTGTTCTGCAGATGACAAATAGAAATACGAATCGCGCCGTAATGAATCGCGTCCTTGGCCTGGCATCGCTGGCGGCCATGGCCCTGACCCCAAGCGTAAGCCGGGCCTGTGCGTGCGGATGCGGTGTGTTCGATGTGGGCACAGGCCTGATGCTCCCTCAAGAGGCCGGGGGAATGGCTTACGTCGAGTACGACTATCAGGATCAGAATCAGAATTGGCATGGCACCTCGTCGGCGCCTGCTGCGAATAACGGTGACAAGGAAATCCGAACGCATTTCGTGACTGCCGGGTTTCAGTATATGTTCGACCGCAGTTGGGGATTTCAGGTTGAGGTGCCATACGACTATCGATACTTCAAGACGACCGGCGGCGCCTCCGGCAACGACATCATATCACTGGGCTGGGCCACTCTTGGCGACATTCGTGTCGAGGGCATCTACACGGGGTTTTCACCGGATATGTCGACCGGCATAAACTTCGGTTTCAAGCTGCCCACCGGCAGCTATACCTATAACGATGCGTTTGGCGATGTCGACCGCGACTCGGAGCTCGGTACTGGAAGTACCGATATTCTTCTCGGCGGTTACCATCAAGGTAATCTGCCGGGTGACATGGGCCTGACTTGGTTCGCCCAAGCGTTGCTGGACCAGCCGATCATTACGCGGAATCAATATGCTCCGGGCACCGAAGTCGACGCGGCTGCCGGCGTCTATCCCAAAGGCTGGTTGATCCACAGCGCACATATCACGCCACTGGCGCAGGTCGTCGCCTCCGAACGTACCAGTGACCACGGTGCCGAGGCGGCTCATCCCGTGGCCTCCGGCTACCAGCGGATAATGGTTTCTCCCGGTGTCGAGGTGGACATGCACCCGGTGAGCCTCTACGCCGATGTCGAGGTCCCCGTGTTCCTCGACATGCGTGGCGACCAGTTGGTCGCGCGGTGGCTCTTGAAGACGTATGTGAGTTATCACTTCTAGACAGCCGATGGGCCGTTTTCTGAACGGGGCGAGAAGGGCTCGATGTGAATCGTCGCGTCGAGCACCCGCGGCAGCTTCCGCCGAATCGCATCTTTCACCGTGTGCGACAGCTCGTGCGCCACCGCCACGGATAGTCCGCCGTCCACTTCAATGTGCATGTCCAGCCAGTATTCGTACCCCATCTTGCGGGCAAAACATTTCTCAACGCCTTTCACCCCGTCCACCCGCAGCGCAATCGTGCGCGCCAGTCCAGCGATGTCTTCCTTCGGGGCCGCATCCATCAATTCATCCACCGCCGGTCGCAGCAGCCGAAACCCGTTGAATGCGATAATCCCCGCCGCGAATATCGCCGCCCAGTCGTCCGCCGACCGATACCTGTCGCCCCCCACCAACGCGATACTGATACCGAACGCCGCCGCCGCAGAAGTAATCGCATCGCTGCGATGATGCCACGCCTCCGCCTTCACCGCGCCGCTCTCGACCTCCTCGCCCACCCGGCCCACGATTCGAAAGAGCCCTTCTTTGACGAGCACAACGCCGAGCAACACAATCAACGTGTACGGCGCCGGCACATGACGCGGCGTCTGAATCTCTCTTACCGACTGGATAACAATCAGCAGTGCCGCGCCCACGAGCATCGCCGACACGGCGGCTGTCGCGATGGCTTCGGCTTTCCCATGTCCGTACGGATGCTCTTTGTCCGGCGGCTTCTCGGCAATGACCACACCGCGCCACACAATGATCGAGCTGATGCCGTCGGCCATCGATTCAATGGCGTCGGCAATCAACGCATAGGACCGACCGAAGATCCCCGCCAGCAGTTTAGTCGTCGCCAGCGCGGCGTTTACGGAAAGCCCCAGCACGGTTGCCCGGACACTGCGCTGAAGGCGGGTGGACTTCACGATCGCTGTTTCGCCAACAACGACAGGATCGCCTTCTGCGCGTGCAAGCGATTCTCTGCCTGATCGAAAATCGTCTTCAGGTTCGCGTTGAAAACATCGGCACTGATCTCCTTGCCGATGTACGCCGGAAGGCAATGCATCACCAGCGCGCCGGGCCTGGCTTGCTGGCGCACGGCGCTGTTGAGCTGATACGGCGCGAGAGTCTTTAGCCGCTCCGTCGCCTCGGCTTCCTTGCCCATCGACACCCAGACATCCGTGTAAAGAACGTCGGCATTCCGGGCGGCCTCGCCGACGTCTTCCGTCACGTGAATGTTCCCTCCGGCCCGTTTCACCCAGTCCGCCCGCGGTTGAAACTGCTTCGGCGCCGCCACCCACATCTCCATCCCTGTTTTTGCGGCGCCGAACAGCCAGGAGTTGCACACGTTGCACGCGCCATCGCCAAGAAACACCGCTTTCTTGCCCTTCAACGTGCCCAGCTTCTCCACCACCGTCTGCAGGTCCGCCAGAATCTGGCAGGGATGCTCGTCGTCGGTCAGGGCGTTGACGACCGGTATCGTGCCCGCCTCGGCAAAGTGCTCTAGGTCGCGTTGCGCGTACGTGCGAATCACCACGCCGTGAATGTACCGCGACAATGTCCGCGCCGTGTCGGCCACGGTCTCGCCGCGTCCCATCTGAATGTCATTTGTCGACAGATACAACGACGATCCGCCAAGTTCCCGAATCCCCACTTCGAAACTGACCCGCGTGCGCGTGCTGGCCTTGTTGAATATGAGCGCCCACGTCTGGCCCCGCAACGGCTGCGGCTGCTTCGCCTTGCCCCGCCCTTTCTTGAACTTCTGTGCAAGTTCCAGAATCTCGCTGATCTCGCCGCCGCTGAGCTGTTCGACTGTCAGTAAATGTTTCGTTTTCATTATAAATGCCGTCCACTGATGCCACTGTGCCGGTACTTCCCCCCTTCCACCTGTTCCAACCACCGATTCAGCCGCGCCGCGATTTGCTCAGGCGTCTCCTTCATCAACGCCCAGCGCACAGTCACGCTGATTCCTTCATCGCTCACGTCCTCGATGAACATGCTGTTCGGTTCCATGGTCTGGTTCCACGTCATGAAAAAATTCTCTGACGGCCGTTGTTCCCACTCGAACCGCAGCCGTTTCTCTTGCGACGTGTCGACGGGCAGCACCCGCTCCACATCCACCGTCTCGACGCATTTGCCGACCTTGCCATCCATGATTACTTGTTCTCGCCTTCACGAAATGCCCGTGCGATCTTCTCGATCGCCTCATCCGCGTCGGCGCGCGTGACATTCAACGGCGGCAGGAACCGCACGACATCCTTGCCCGCCGCAATCCCAATCAGCCCGTGTTCCGCCAGCTTGATGACCGCCGGTCGCGCTTCCATCGCCACCTCGACCCCGATCATCAGGCCGATCCCGCGCACGTCGCGAAGAGCCGGGCATTGTGCCGCCAATGCGCGCAATTTGCCAATGAAATACTGGCCCACCTCGCGCGCGTTGGCCATCAAACCGTCCCGCTCCAGCGTCTCCAGCACCGCCAGCGCTACCGAACACGCCAGCGGCGTCCCCCCAAACGTCGTGCCGTGACTGCCCGGCCCCAGCACGTCCGCATACGGCCCGCGCACCCAAATCGCCGCGATGGGAAATCCGCCGCCCAACCCTTTCGCCCACGAAATGGCATCGGGCTGAACGTCCGGCGCAATCGCGCGCAACCCCAAAAATTCCCCGGTTCGCCCCATGCCGCATTGCACTTCGTCGATCATCAGCAACAACTGCCGCTCAGTGCACAACCGACGCAACCCGCGCAAAAAGTCCGGCGTCGCCAGCCGGATTCCGCTTTCTCCCTGGATCGGTTCCAGCAGGATCGCCACCGTCTTCGGCCCAACCGCTTTCGCGACCGCATCGAGATCGTTGAACGGCACGTGCCGAAACCCGTCCACCATCGGCTCGAATCCGTGCTTCACCTTTTCCTGCCCCGTGGCGCTGATCCCCGCCAGCGTCCGACCGTGGAAACTGTTCTCGAACGTCAGAATTTCAAATCGACCCGCCTTTGTCGCCCCGGCGGGTACGCCGTCGTTCCCGAATTTCCGCGCCAGCTTGAACAGCGCCTCGTTCGCCTCGCCCCCGCTGTTGCAGAAAAAGCATTTGCCCTCGACCCCGACCAACTCCACCAGCCGTTTCGCCAGCCGCCCCTGTGGTTCGGTGTAATACAGGTTCGACGCGTGCACCAAAACGTTGGCCTGTTTCGACAGAACCTTCGCCAGCGCCGAATGGCCAATCAGATTCACCGCGATTCCCCCGCCAAAATCCAGGTACTCGCGTCCGTCAGCGTCCCACACACGCGCGCCCTTCCCGCGCACAAACACGTGCGGATAACGCGCGTAACTCGGCACCACGTAGCGATCGAACAATTCAATGATTTCAGTGCGGTTCATGGCCCGCGCATCATGCGAACTGACACGTTAGGTTGCAAGAATTTTACAGCCTGTCGATCTGGTGGCACAGGCGTCCCTGCCTGTGGTATTGCAGGTCCCTGCCTTGCCGTCTGCCTCCCGACGGCATGCGGGTCTTCGGGAGGGCGAGGCTCCTGCCGAGCCGCAGTGCACGATTCACCCCACTACCTCCACCTGCAACAGCACACGAGCCTTGAAATCCGGTTGTGTGGTGAGCGGGTGCACCGGTGCCATCCGCACATACACCGTCCGCACCTTCTTCCCCTCCAGCGCCCGATCAAACCCTCGCCACGCCATCCACCGTTGCGCTCCGGTCGCTCCCTCGATATGCACATGCAGCACCTTGCCCGCTGCGGCAGACCGCAACACCCCATCAAATGTTTCCACCTTGAACTTCCCGGCTTCAACCGCCGACCACCATTCTGGTGTGCCGATCAGGCCATGCGTGATTTCCAGTCCTCCCCACCCGCCCGCGAGCGAAGCTTCCTGTTTCAACTTAAGGCCCTCCGCATCGCGTCGGATATCGTGCACCACTCGCGGTGAATCCACTGGCGCCAGTTCGTTGATCATGATCTACGCCGACAAGGACGGCCGTCACTTCACAATTTCCGTCCCGATGCCCTTGTCGGTGAAAATCTCCAACAGAATGGAATGCGGGACACGGCCATCGACGATCAAGCCTTTCACGCGACTGTAGCATCTCATCTTCACGCCGTCTCTAATGGTGGTCATCCAACAACTAGCCACACCCGGCATCCCGCCTGCTATTCGTTAGCTCCTTGCTGTCCAAGCTTCTCAGCGCCGCCCGTTTTATGAAACACACGCGTGTCAATGTAATACAAAGGCAAAAACAGTTTGATCATAAAATAATTGCGTCGACCGTACTGTTCAGAACTCCTTCCGGGTTGCCTAGCCTCATGCGTGCGGAACCCTAATGGGGTCCACACGCAAGATATTGGCCCATGCAACCCAACGGCGGCCACACAATAACTCCCGTTGGCCGTAAGCACGAGGTACACCGCGAGGTAGGCTGCAAGGAGCGCAACGAGGCATACTCTCATTTTACGCCACTGCTTCGTCATCCGCTCACTCATTATTCTGCGCGATGCGCGTTCCAAGGTCACATCTAATCATTTTATCATTTTCCCCAACAAGGCTACGATACTCGCCCTCACTTCACAATCTCGGTCCCAATTCCCTTATCCGTGAAAATCTCCAGCAGAATGGAATGCGGGACGCGGCCATCGACGATCAAGCCTTTCACGCGATTGTAGCATCTCATCTTCACGCCGTGTCTAATGGTGGTCATCCAACAACTAGCCACACACGGCATCCCGTCTGTTACTGGTCGGCGGCCTACGGTAATGTCAATCGGCTTGTTGAAATGCTTAGATGTGGCCCCATTTACAATCCCGACAACTCAGCGAGCATCTGCCTCACGACTTGGGATTCCATCCACGTTGGACGCGATCCGAATCAGACGGGCATTGGCATCCAACTGCAGGTCTACGGCACGATCCTTCCCTTCGGTGACCAAATCTTTCCGCCACCTCTTAACGTAGTACGTTAGAGGTCGTGCAACGAATTTGCCGTCCTTCGTCGCGAGTGCTTGGTCATAATCCGGCTTCCCAAGCACGATAACAATCTTCTGGTAGTCGTCTCCAATCTTCAGCTCTTGGAGTGCAGCCTGCAGCTTCGCTTGCTTCGCCGCGTCCATTTCAAAGTAGTAGTTCATTTGCTGAGGCGGCTCCGACCCGGCGGCTCTTTCGTTCGAGTTTGTGGTCGCGGGAGTCGCGGCTGCGTGCCGTTCCACGATCACCCAACGGTCCTGTTCTCCGGGGGTCGGTCGTTTTGGGTCGTAGACAAAAGGATGCCGGTCCATCGCGGCCCGCGCAATCAGCTGCGACAGGTCCCGAGAGAAATCAAAGACCTCATTAGCGCTGAACATGGCGCCCACCTTGTGTGACTGTTCAAATGTGCTTGCAGCCTTGTGTTCCGCATCATTCTTGATGACAACAGCGATCCATTTGATCGGAGGAAAGCGTTGTGGACCGTAGGCGCGAATTTGCAGAAGCGCCGCTTTGAACCATGCCGGTTCGTTTTCTTGATCATAATGCTTTTCATCGACATCGTAGTTGCATAGCAAGTACCCTGGATAATACTTCCGAGTTTCGTAGAAATTCAGGCCGATTGGTGGAGGCAGGCCGGGCCCAGCCATAAAGTTGGGCAGCGGGACTTGCCTCGGTGGCGGATTAGTAAGAGCCTCCTCGTATTCCTTTCTTGCTTGCGCAAGCGCAGCGTCTTTAGCTCGCTGATAATCCTGGTCGCTCAGTTGGTCTGTATCTTGACCTGATTGCACCTCCGGCACCGTCCCTGTGGTGGACGAATCACTTGGAGAAGCCGTACCGCCGCGCGCACAGCCTGCGGACAGATACCAACTGAGAGTGAAGAAAACCCATATTAGACGTTTTGTCTGTTTCACTGATACAACCCTCGTTTCACTGTAGAAAGAGCGTTCCAGGGTCACATCTAATCATTTTATCATTTTCCCCAACAAGGCTACGATACTCGCCCTCTTACTTCACAATTTCTGTCCCAATCCCTTTGTCGGTGAAGATTTCCAGCAGAATGGAATGCGGGACGCGGCCATCAACGAAGTGAACACGATCCACGCCCGCCCGAACCGCTTCCACCGCGCTGTCCACTTTCGGGATCATGCCCTTATCGATAATCCCCTCGCGCTTGAGGTCCAGCGCCTCGCTGACGTGCAAACTCGAAATCAATGTCTCCGGATTGCTTGGGTCCCGCATCAGCCCGGCCACGTCGCTCAGGAACACCAGCCGCCGCGCGCCGATGGCCATCGCAAATTTCGCCGCCGCCACGTCCGCGTTGATATTGTACGCGTGACCGTCCGCTCCCAGTCCGATGGGGCTTATAACAGGTGTTACTTGGGCGCGCAGACACTTGCGCACTTTTTCTGTCGACACCTCCGTGACTTCGCCCACATACCCGAGGTCCACGCCGTCGCTCATCAATTTCCGGCATTTGAACACGTCCTTGCCGGAAAAACTGCGCGCTTTGCCGCCGAGCTTCTGGATCATCTCGACGATGTCGCGGTTGATCACGTGCGCCAGCACGTCCTCGACGATGGCCATCGATTCCTCATCGGTCACCCGCATGCCCTGCACGAACCGCGCCTGGATGCCCGCCTTTTCCATCGCCTTGGTAATCGCCTTGCCGCCCCCGTGAACGACGACCGGATTGATGCCCACCGCTTCGAGAAACACCACGTCCGCCGCCACGCCCGTGCGCACTTTCGGGTCGGGCGAATCCATGAAGCTGCCGCCGTATTTCACCACAAACGTGGAACTGCGAAACCGCTGTATGTACGGCAACGCCTCCAGCAATACATCCGCCTTTTTGATCAGGTCCTGCATTTCATTCTGTCATTCTGAGCGAAGCGAAGAATCTCTGTCTTGCGTCACTCTGAATTCTGTCATTCTCGAGCGCTGTGTCATTCTGAGCGAAGCGAAGAATCTCAGTCGTTCTTCCCATTCACGTGTTGATACCACCCCTCGCTCAAATCTTTCCAGCGCGGATTCTTCCCCTCAATCAACGCCGTCTTCTTCGCTCTCAGCAATCCTTTGATCCGCTTTTCGCACGCAATCGCGTCCCGGATTTCCCGGAACTCCTCAAACCAAACGAGCTTCGTACAATTGTACCTCTTTGTAAAACCTTGGATTCCCTTGTGCTTGTGTTGCCAAACCCTTCTTTCCAGATCGTTTGTCACGCCCACGTAGATTACCCGTGAGACGCTCGCCATAATGTAGGCCCAGTAGTTGTGCTGCCGATCTCCCATCCTCCCCCAATGCCGTCTCATCCCCTCCACCCTCTTGTCATTCTGAGCGAAGCGAAAGCCGAGTCCAACGAGACGCCGCTGTCGTCTGCGGCCAATCTCAGTCGTTTCCGGCGAGACCCTTCGCTCCGCTCAGGGTGACAGCTTTTGCACTCACTCCCCTTTGTTCAACTCGACGTATTTCTCCGTCAAATCGCAGGTGTGCATCGTGCAATGCCCGCGCCCGAGGTGCAGATGGATATCGATCGTAAACGTCGGCTTCTTGACAATCTTCTTCAGCTTCGCCAGCGGCGTGTGCGTCGGCATCCCGGCGTGGACCGCCGACACGCCATCGTAGGCAATGTCCACCAGATTCTCACGAACCCGCGCCCGCGAGTATCCGAGCGCATCGAGAATCCGGCCCCAGTTCGGGTCGCCACCGCACCAACTCGTCTTCACCAAAACCGAATTCGCCACCGACCGCGCCGCAATCTCGGCATCGCCCTCCGAAGCCGCGCCGTGCACGTGAATGGTCACGAATTTCGACACGCCTTCCCCGTCCCGCACGATCATCTTCGCCAGTTCGAGACACACGAAGTCGAGCGCCACCTGAAACTTTGCCAGCGGCGGCGTCCCCGCCAGCCCGTTTGCCAGCAGTATCACCGTGTCGTTGGTGCTCGTGTCGCCATCGACACTGATCCGATTGAACGACTTCTCCACCGCATGCCCGAGCGCTTTCTGTAACGCGGCCCGTGGGACCGCCGCGTCGGTCGTAATGAACCCGAGCATCGTCGCCATCCGCGGCTGGATCATCCCCGCGCCCTTGGCAATGCCGCCAATCCGAAACGTTCGCTTGCCAACCTTGAACTGGACCGTGACTTCCTTCGGAAACGTGTCGGTGGTCATGATCGCTTTGGCGGCCAATGGCCCGCCCTTCCGTGACAGGAGCCCGAGAACTTTCTTGATGCCCGCTTCCACTTTCACGATCGGCAGGTTCGCCCCAATCCGCCCGGTCGAGCACACCAGCACGTGGTTTTCCGCGCAGCCGAGCCGGCGGCTGACCGCAACAGCCATGGCGCGGGCGTGAATCGGCCCGTCACTGGTACAGGCGTTGGCGTTGCCGCTGTTGGCCACGATGGCGCAGGCTTTGCCGGATTTCACATGCTCCATGCTCAGCTTCACCGGCGCCGCCTTGACCTGGTTCGTGGTAAACGTCGCCGCCGCCGTTGCCGGTACGTCGGAAACAATCAACGCCACGTCCTTCTTGCCGTTTGTCTTGATCCCCGCCGCCACGCCCGCCGCTCGAAACCCCTGCGGCGCCGTGACCGACCCGCCGATTCGTGTAAAGAATGCCTTCATCAAAGTAGTCCCGTTGTCTCCTCGTACCCGCACACCAGATTCAGGCATTGCACGGCCTGACCGGCAGCGCCCTTTGTGAGATTGTCAATCACGCTGACGACGATGAGCCGGTTCGTGTGTGGATCGATTCGCACCGAGATGTCGCAGAAATTCGTCATCTCCACGTTCTTCGTGTCGGGAAGCGACGGCGTCACCCGCACGAACGGCTCGCCCTTGTAAAAATCCCGGTACACGGCCAGCGCATCGTCCGTCTTCCCCGCCAGCGACAGGTAGATCGTGCTGACGATGCCGCGATTCAGCGGAATCAGATGCGGCGTGAATGAAATCGCCACGGCCGTCCCCGCCAGCAACGACACTTCCTGTTCGATTTCGCTCAGGTGCCGATGCTTCGGGATCCCGTACGCCCGCGCGCTTTCGTTGCATTCCATGAACAGATATTCATCGGCAACCTTTCGTCCCGCGCCGCTGACACCACTGAGGCTGGAGGCGATGATGCCGTCGGACTTCGCCAAGCCGCTCTTCAGCGCCGGTGCGATGCCGAGGATGATGCTCGTGGGATAGCAACCGGGACACGCCACGAGCGCCGCGCCACGAATCTCTTCCCGGTGAATCTCCGGCAGGCCGTACACGGATTTCTTCAGCAACTCCGGCGCCGGATGGTCGTGCTCGTAGAACTCCTTGTACACGGCCGCGGACTTGAGCCGAAAGTCAGCCGACAAATCCAGCACCTTGAGTCCCTTTTTCAACAGCGCTGGCACAAACTCGGCGGCTACGCCGTGCGGCAGCGCCAAGAAAACCACGTCCCCATCGATGCGGTTCACGTCCGGCTCAGTAAATGTGGCCTTGACCTGTCCCCGAAACCGCGGGAAGACATCCGCCACGGCTTTCCCCGCGTATTGCCGCGACGTGAACTGCGTCACCTCGACATGCGGGTGGCGCAGCAGCAATCGGATCAATTCCTGACCCGAATAGCCGCTGGCTCCGACAATGGCCGCTTTGATCTTTTTCATCGGTTCACTCTGGCCGCGAGTCTCATTCGCGGCGGATTACTGTTGTGAAAAAGCAACGAGCCCCGAATATGAAACCCGGGGCTCGCCCATGCAAGTCGAGAGTTGGCGCTCTAACGCTTCGAGAACTGGAACCGCTTGCGCGCACCGGGTTGACCGTACTTCTTGCGCTCCTTCATTCTGGAGTCGCGGGTCAGAAATCCTTTGTCGCGCAACGCGCCCTTGAGATCCGGCGATGCCTTCAACAACGCGCGGGCGATCCCGTGACTGATCGCCCCCGCCTGGCCCGACACGCCGCCGCCCCCGACGCTGATGAACACGTCGAACTTGCCCGTGTTCTGCGTCTCGGCCAAAGGTTGCATGGCGATGGTGCGTTGGTTCGGAACGGTCAGGTATTCCTCGACGGGTCGATCGTTGACGAGGACTTTGCCGGTGCCGGGCACCAGACGCACGCGCGCGACGCTGGTCTTGCGGCGGCCGGTTCCGAGGAATGAGGTGGTCGGTGCAGATGCAGTTGCCATGGCAGTGAAAAGCTAAATGGAAATGGGTTCGGGTTTCTGTGCGATATGGGGATGCGTGGCGCCGGCATAAACCTTCAGCTTGGTGATCATCTGTCGGCCCAATCGGGTCCGCGGGATCATCCCTTTGACGGCGTGCTCGATGAGTTTCTCCGGGTGACTGGCCCGCACCTGCTTGACCGTCCGGTATTTTTCCTTCCCCGGATACTGCGAATAGGTCATGTACGTCTTGTTGGTCTCTTTCCTGCCGGTGACCACGACCTTCTCGGCGTTGACGACCACGACGAAATCGCCCGCGTCAACGTGCCGCGTAAAAGTGGGTTTGGTCTTGCCCCGCAACACGTTGGCGGCCTTCACCGCGACCTTGCCGAGCACCTGATTGCTGGCATCGATCACGTACCATCGTGGCCTTTGTTCTTCTTTTTTTGCGAAAAACGTACTCATGACTGTCCTGTTTCGGATTCGTGAAGCGGCGTAACGTAGCCGAACACTTCCACCCCTGTCAACGCCAATTTTGCAGGCAACCGGGAACCGGTGGGTACATGCCGCCCGCGCCAATTCCTTGTCTGTCTGCTGACGAAGTCCTAAGATTGGCACGATGCCAGAGCCAAAGCCAGGCGATGACGCTCCGCTGCTTCCAACAGCGGTGTCGTCCCCGCCCACAAGAACCAACTTCACCCGCCGCGCCTGGCTGCTGGCATTGGTGTTGGTGATCGCGACATTGGCGGCGTACCAGCCCGTGTGGCATGCAGGTTTCATCTGGGACGACCAGGCTCATGTCACCAACAACCTGAATTTGCGCTCAGTCCGCGGCCTTTGGCGAGTCTGGTTCGAGCCGGAAGCCTCTCAGCAGTACTACCCGCTCCAACTCACCAGCTACTGGGTCGAGTTCCATCTCTGGGGCCTGCAACCTCGGGGCTATCATTTGGTCAACGTCCTGTTGCACGCCGGTAACGCCATCCTGCTCTGGCAGGTGCTGCGGCGCTTGGAAGTTCCCGGCGCCTGGCTGGCCGGGGCCATCTTTGCCGTCCATCCGGTCGAAGTCGAGTCCGTGGCCTGGATCTCGGAACGCAAGAATGTCTTGTCCGGCATGTTCTACCTGTTGGCGTTGCTTGCCCTCTTGCGTTATCGGCCACTAACTGCCGTCGCCGGCGAACATCGCAAGTCTGACTGGCGGTTTTATCTATTGGGTTTGTTCCTCTTCGTGTGCGCCCTGCTGAGCAAGACAGTGGCTTGCTCTCTGCCGGCGGTGATGGCACTGCTGATCTGGTGGAAGAACGGCCGCGTGGAGTGGCGGGACGTGTACGCGCTGACGCCATTGTTTGTCATCGGGGCCGTGCTGGGCCTTATGACGGCGTGGCTGGAGAAACACCACGTGGGCGCCGCCGGAACGGATTGGTCGCTGACATTCGTTCAAAGATGCCTGCTCGCGGGCCGGGTCCTCTGGTTTTATGCGGGCAAATTGGTTTGGCCGCACCCGCTTTCATTCGTGTATTCACGCTGGGAGATCGATGCCCGGGTGTGGTGGCAGTATTTGTTCCCCGCGGCGGCCTTGGCGGTGCTGATCGCGTTGTGGCTGCTGCGGCGGCGGGTCGGAAGAGGGCCGCTGGTGGCCGTGACGTGCTTTGCCGGAATGCTGTTCCCGGCGCTCGGTTTCTTTGATGTGTACCCCTTTCGCTTTTCGTTTGTGGCTGACCACTTCCAGTATCTGGCCGGCGCGGGGCTCATCGCGCTGGTCGTCAGCGTGGGCACACAGGCTTGCAGGCGGACCGGACATCTGGGCCGGCTGTTGGGACTACTGGTCGCGCTCATTGTGCTCACAGCGCTGGCGTCGCTGAGTTGGGCGCGGGCGCATGCTTACCGGGATGATGTGACGCTTTGGCGGGACACTCTTGCGCAAAACCCCCGGTGCTGGTTGGCCCACACAGACCTGGGATATGACCTGTCCAAAATGGGCAGGGTGCAGGAGGCGCTCAGTCACGAGCAGGAAGCCGTACGGCTCAAGCCCGATTATGCCGAAGCGCGCAACGACCTGGGTGTCGCGCTCCAGGCGGCTGGCAGGGTGCAGGAGGCAATCGTGCAATACGAGTCAGCCTTGCAAATCAACCCGCATTCCGCAGAAGCGCATTGCAACCTTGGGAATGGGCTGTTCGATCTGGGCAAGTTTGAAGAGGCCATCGCGCAGTACGAACAGGCGCTACGGATCAAGCCCGATTATACCAAGGCGCATCTGAATCTGGCGGACGCGCACTATCGTCTGGCCAAAGCCCTGGAGCAAACGGGCCGATCCCGGGAGGCCATCGGACACTACGAACAAGCGTTGGCGCTCCAGCCCGATTTTGCCGACGCCTGTAACAATCTGGCCTGGCTGCTGGCCACACGCGCGCAAGCGGAAGGAGGCGATGCGGTTCGCGCCGTGGAACTGGCGCAGCGGGCCTGTGAGCTCACCGGCAATCGTCGGGCTGGATGCCTCGACACCCTGGCCGCAGCTTATGCCGCCGCCGGTCGATTCCGTGAAGCCGTCGCCACCGCCGAAAAGGCGATTGAACTGGCCCGTGCTGCCAGCCCGCCAAAGTCGGTCGGGGAATACGAGGCGCGGTCGGAACTGTACCGCAGCGGTCGCGCTTATCGCCAGCCAGTGGACACGGCGACTCCAAACACCCCCTGAGACAAGCACCGTGCCGGCGTTGGTCCTCGGCGAAATCCAGGTCGGCTCGCGCCTCCAGCGTCGCCCCCTGAACACTTTCGCGTGAAGGTTCGGCAATTTTGTCCGGTTTTTAGGACGTTTGCTGCCTTTCATTTGCAGTCTCGTTTCATTCGCAGTATACTAGGGAGCAAGCACGCGGGTGACGCGTGGAGAAATGGCATGAGCGACCATTCAGGGTACAAAAAACCCACACCTCCAGGAGGTCCGTTGGACTTCTCGGACAAGTGGGGCGGACGAGGCGCGTCCACACCAATCGAGTTGGTGGACAAGCTGTTGGCCACTCTGCCGGAAGGCGACCCGGCGCGCTTCGACCTTTTTCGTCTCCGCCAACAGATTCAGGAACACGAACTGACTCTCTCGGAAGCCCGGGCGGCCATCGAGAAGATGGACGAGGTCATTAAAAAGGTGACTTCGCCCGCCAACCGCATCGGCACGTTCCTCGGCTTTCCCAAAAAGGACATCGCCCACGTGGCGGTCGGCGGCCACGATTATTATTCCAACGTCGACCCGCGGATCGAGTCCCAGAGCTTGAAAATCGGCACCCGCGTGCTGGTCAATGAGGCCTATGTGGTCGTCGGCGATCTCGGCTACGACAACTCCGGTCCCGTGGGCAAAGTGACCGATGTGTTGAAAGATGGCCGCCTCCGCGTCGGCCAGGAACACGGGCTGCATTCGGTCATCCTGCAGCGCTCCACCGATCTACTCAACGCGAACTTGAAAACCGGCGATGAAATCCGCATCGACCCGGCGTTTCGCGTCGCGGTCGAACTGCTCGCGTCGTCTGACAAACAGGAGTTTTACCTCGAAGAGGTCCCCGAACTGCCCTGGACCCGTGTCGGCGGCCAGACCATCGCCATCCAGGCCATCAAGGACGCCATCGAGTTGCCGCTGTTGCACCCCGATCTGTTCGACCGTTTCCATTACGCGCGCCCGAAAGGGTTCCTGCTTCACGGCCCGCCGGGCTGCGGCAAGACCCTTATCGGCAAGGCCACCGCTTTCAATTTGACCCGACAATTGCGCGAACAAACCGGCCGCGACATGAAGGAATGCTTCATGAACGTGAAAGGCCCGGAAATCCTCAACATGTGGGTCGGCGAATCCGAGCGCATCGTGCGCGAGATTTTCGCCATCGCCCGCGAAAAACGCAAACAGGGGTACATGCCGTTCCTGTTTATCGACGAGGCCGAGTCCATTCTCGGCACCCGCCGCGCGGGGCGTTACGCCAACATTCTGTCGACGCTCGTGCCGATGTTCTGCTCCGAGATGGACGGCATCGAGTCGCTCAACGATGTCGTCATCATCCTCGCGTCGAACCGCGCGGATCTGATCGACCCTGCGGTCCTGCGGCCCGGGCGCATCGACCGCAAGATCAAGGTCAACCGTCCCGACAAGGACGGTGCTCACGAAATTTTTTCGATTTATCTGACCGAAGACCTGCCCGTCGATGCCGCGCTCCTGAAGGCGCATGGTGGAGACCAGAAGGCCGCGGTGGCGTCCCTGGTGGATTCCGTCGTCAAGGCCCTGTTTGCGCACCGCGACGAGAACCGTTTTCTGGAGGTGCAGTTGCGCAGCGGCCGCAACGCGGCGCTGTACCGCGGCGACCTGGTCAGCGGCGCGATCATTGCCAGCATCGTCGAGCGCGCCAAGGAGATGGCCATCAAACGCAGTATCGACTCGAAGAAGGACGAGGGCATCAGCGAGGCGGACCTGTTGCGGTCGCTGGAACTCGAATACACCGAGAACGACATCTTTCCGCCCACCGACGTCACGGAAGACTGGCTGATGCTGCTGGATTACGATCCCGAGAACGTCGTAAAGGTTTCCCCGATTCGACCCGTGACGGGCCCGCGGTCGAAAGGAGTCAGCGCAGTTGTCTGAGGGCGTACCGAGACGCGCGCACCGCGCCGGCCATGCAACGCACCCTGGGTATTGAAACCGAATACGGCATCACCGTCGATGGCCCCGACACCGTGGACGTGGTGGCCGAATCGATCAACCTCGTTCGCAGCTACACCCAGATCGAGCCGCCCGCCAGGGATTCCGCGCTGAAGTGGGATTACAATCTCGAAGACCCGCATCAGGACGTGCGCGGCTTTCGCGTCGATGAATTGCTGCAGGATTTCGACGAGGCGAAATACTTCGTCCAGGACCAGAATCGCAAACTCAGTTTTCAGGAAATCAAGAGCGACCTGGTTCTCTCCAATGGCGCGCGCTACTACAACGACCATGCCCATCCCGAGTACGCCACCCCCGAATGCAAGAGTCTTCGCGACATCATCGCGCAGGACAAGGCCGGGGAACGCATCATCGAGGAGTGTGTCCGCCGGCGCAATCTGCGCGGGTCGGGCGGCCTGGTGAAGGTCTACAAGAACAACACCGATTTCGTCGGCCACAGCTACGGCTGTCACGACAATTATCTGATGGACCGCGAGATTCCGTTCGACCTGGTCATCCGCGGGCTTACTCCGTTTCTGGTGACGCGCCAGATCGTGGCCGGCGCGGGCAAGGTCGGGATCGAAAATGAGGACGGCGCGCCAACGGGCGTCTACCAAATCAGCCAGCGAGCCGATTTTTTCAGCGTCCTCGTGTCCATCGACACAATGAACCGTCGCCCGATCATCAACACGCGCGACGAGCCTCATGCCGACAGCGACAAGTACCGCCGGTTGCACGTCATCATCGGCGACGCCAACATGAGTGAGATTTCCGGCGCGCTCAAGATCGGCACCACGTCACTCGTGCTCGATCTTTTGGAAACGCGCTCGTGCCCGTTGAACATTGAACTGGCGGATCCAATCGCGGCGCTGAAAACCATCTCGCGCGACCCGCGTCTCAAGACCGAGGTCCCGCTGATTGGCGGACGTTCCGTGGGAGCGGTCGATATCCAGCGCCAGTACCTGGTTGCCGCGCAAAAACATTTGGGCGGACGGGACGAGGAAACCGATTGGGTGCTCATGACGTGGGAGCAGGCGCTGGCGGATTTGGAACGCGACCCGATGTTGTGCCGGGACCGGCTGGATTGGGTGGCAAAAAAATGGATGCTCGACGCCTTTGTCGAGGCGGAGAACCTTTCCTGGGATGATCCCTGGCTGCAGTCGCTCGATCTCGAATACCACAACGTGCGCCGGGAGGAGGGCCTGTACGCCGAGTTGATGCGTCAGGACAAATTCCAGCGGTTCGTCAAGGACGACGACGTGCGTCGGGCGATCCACCAGCCGCCCCGGGACACCCGCGCCTACTTCCGCGGGCGGTGCATCGAGAAATTCGCCAAGCAAATGAGTTCCGTGCAGTGGGACGAGATCGCTTTCGGCGAAAACGACCACGAATCGGTGGTGCGTCTGTTGAATGTTTTTGACGATGCCGATGTGGCCCGCTACAATGCGGCCATTGACAAAGCGCCGGATGTAGCGACATTACTACGCAACCTGGAAATGATTCAGAGATAGTCGAATGTCCGACCCAATTACACAATTTCCCGAGCGGATACATCGGCCCACCTCCCCGGCCCCGTGGGAGAAGAAGGAAACCGATGAATCCGGGCCGCGCCGTCCGGATGTGGATACGCCCGACACGAAGGAACTGTTGAAGAAAATGCGGCGCGTCGATCCCAACCAGGCCAAACGTTACCGTCAACGCACCGGGCAGTAAGTCGGCGGCCCCTCGGCGAGAAATCGTCATGGATCATCCTCTACCGATTCCGCAATTTCTGCACGATGGCGACTTCTTGAGCGTGCTGAAGGCGCACGGCTACGAAATCGCGCCGCGTCTGGCGGAGGCGGCCGCCAAATTCCAGCAGGAAATGAGCAAGGGCGGCATCGCCACGGAAGGCACGACGGTTCTCGCCGTGAAGTACAAGGACGGAGTCCTGGTCGCGGGTGATCGGCGGGCCACGGCGGGCAATCTGGTCATGTACGAGCGCGCCGAGAAGCTCATCAACATTGACGAGCGATCCGTTCTGGCGATTGCCGGCGTACCCGCCGTTGCTTACGAGATGGCGCGGGTGCTCGAACACAGCTTCAAGTATTACCAGCGCAGCCAGCTCCAGGAAATGAGCACCGCCGGCAAGGTGCGCTCGCTCTCGAAGTTGCTGAAAGAAAACCTGCCGTTGACGCTGCAGGGCGTGGGCATGGTGGTGCCGATTTTCGCGACGTACGAAACCACCGACAGCAAGGACAACGGCGGAAAGGTGTATTTCTACGATGCGCTGGGAGCGCAATTCGAAGGCGTCGATTACGCCGCCAGCGGCTCCGGCTCGCTGGCGGTGCGCAGCGTCTTGCATTACCTCAACACCTGGGGCGGCAAACCGCTGGCCAAGTTCAACGAATCCGAGATCATCGCTACCGCGCTCCGGGTCCTGGATACGGCGGCTGACAGCGACACCGCCACCAGCGGATACAACCCAAAGACCAACATTTTCCCCATCCTTCGGATCATCACCAAGGAAGGTATTCACGAGATCCCGGAATCCGAGTTGAGCCGGGTCTATCGAAGTGAGGTGTAGTTTCCTCGAACAGCCAGTTCCATTGCCATGATCGAAGAACCATATCGTTGGGTGGAAGCGGTCGCCAATCGCCGCGAGTACATCGAAGACCAGTTGCGGCTCGGCAGCCCCGTCGTCGTGTTGAACTACGCCGATGGGGTGCTGCTGCTGACCGTCAGCCGCGAGACGCGCAAGCTTTTCGAGATCTACGACCGCGTGGCCTTCGCGGCGCTCGGACACCCCGCCGACATCGAGCGGATGCGGCTGGTGGCCATCGACCTCGCGCACATCGAAGGGTTTAACCGCGCCGTGGCCGATGTCTCCCTCCGCCGCTTGGTCAATTTTGGCATGAGCCCGGCGTTGAAAACGGCCTTCGAGCAAGTGTACAGCGCCCCGTATATCGTCAAGATGCTGCTGGTTGAACTCGGTGACGATCCGGAACAGGATTCCATCGTCAAACTCGATTACGACGGCTCATTTGCCCGCAGCGAAATCGAGACCCAGGAACCATTCGACGTGGTGGCCGGCACCAGTGACGCCCAGAAAGCCATGTTGGATTACCTCGTGGAGCAGAATGGCAATCCGCGGCGAACCTTGGATGACGCGCTGAGGCTCGCCGCCAAAGCCTGGGCGGTTGGCATGGACACGGCCGAACAGGGCGAAGACAAGACGGGGGAAACCACGGAAAAACGCGCGATCGAGCCGGAGAAGGTCCTGAAGGAATACCTCAAGGCCCGCCACGTGGAGGCCGCGGTCATGGACCGCAACCGTCCGGCCACCGGAAAGTTCCGCCTGTTGGACGAAAAGGAAATCCGCGCTGCCCTGAAGGATTTATGAACCGGGTTGTCGGGCTGGAAACCGAGTACGGCTGTCTGGTAAGCAGCGACGACCGCCAGGGCGGTCCTGACGCGTTCCCCATTCGCGTCAAGAACCATCTGTTCAAAGTCGCGCGGCTCGGGGCGATTGACCTGCACTATCGCGATTACGAGGAGCCGCCCGGCAATGGCGGCTTTCTGCTCAACGGCGGGCGGTTATATCTCGACATGGGGCACATCGAGTACTCGACTCCCGAATGCATCAGTCTGCGCGATGTGGTTGCGTTCGATCACGCCGGGGATTTTCTGTTGCAGGGCGCCCTGGAAAGCATGGCCCTGGCCGACCGGGTGTCGTTTGTGAAAAACAATATCGACCACCACACGGGCGCGACGTTCGGCTGCCACGAAAACTACCTGATGAAACGCGGCGCGCAATTCACCCCGCAGGTGCTGTCCGCGCTGCTGTCGTTTCTGGCCACGCGGCAGATTTTTTCGGGCGCCGGTCGCGTCGGCCAGGCGAATCCGCTGGCGTTCGAGTTCGACCACAGCCGCCACGATCAACCGGTGCACTTCCAGATTTCCCAGCGGGCCGACCACATCGTGAACGACATTTATCAATGGGTGCAATTCAACCGTGCGATCATCAACGCCCGCGACGAACCGCTGGCCGATTACCGCAAGTATCGCCGGCTGCATTTGCTCATCGGCGATTCGAACATGAGCGAGTACGCGACCGCGTTGAAAATCGGCACCACGTCGCTGGTGCTGGATTTGCTCGAGGAAGGGATTCTTCCCAAGCGGGTGGGATTGATGGATCCCGTGCAGGCCACGCGCGACATCTCGCGGGACGCGCACTACCGCTGGATCGTGCGCCTCGAAAACGGCCAGACGCGAACCGCCATGGAAATCCAGCAGTCGTTCCTGGGCCTGGCCAAACACTACCTGGCCGGCATGGAACCGGAAAATGACTGGGTCATTCGCGAATGGGAGAACGTCCTCGCCGGGCTGGAAGCCGACCCGATGTCGCAAGTGGACAAGATCGACTGGGTGGCCAAGAAGTGGCTGCTGCAGGCGTTCATCGAGCAGGAGCACATCGGTTGGGATGATCCGTGGCTGCAGTCGCTCGATCTCGAATACCACAACCTCGACCCGCGTCGCGGACTGTATTTCGCACTGGCTGACCAAGGCCGGACGCAGCGCGTGGTCACGCCCGAGCGGGTGGCCTACTGCGTCCAGAACCCGCCCTCGAACACGCGCGCCCAGGCCCGCGGCATTGCCGTACGCCACTTGCGCGACCAGTCCGGCAGTTACATCATCAACTGGGATTCGATCGCCGTGGAGAGCAAAGACCCGCTGATCATGAACAATCCGTTCCATCCCTACCAATCCGAGGTCGCCCAGTTGCTCTTCACCGATCACGACAGCGCTCCTCCCGTGTCTCGCGTGTAGGAATTTCTCCGCAAGACTTCTTCAATCGTAGTTGACATCGCCGGGCCTCGTCGTAAAATACGAGACAAGCGAGATCTCAAAGGAGAGGAGGCGTACCGTGAAGCAGTGCAGTGTTCTCCTGATCGAGGACAGCCCGGAGGACCAGCAAGCCGTTTGCGACACGTTGAGTGCCAAGGGCTACGCTGTCACCACCATCAGCGATCCCGAACAGGCCCGGAATACGATTGAGGATTGGGCCAAGCAATACAACTTCGTCATCATCCAGGAAGTCATGCACGGTCGCAGCGGCCTGGAACTGGTGCACGAAGTCCGATCGCGACGCAAGGACCTGCCGATCCTCGTCGTCACACGCGATGGCGATTGGAATGGTTACGCGCGAGCGCTGAGCGAGGGGGCCATCGACTACTTTCAATCCCCACTCGACCGCAAGAAGCTGGTCAAGACCGTGGAAGATTCGCTGGCTGGCGCGTGAAGCCTAGCCGGTCGGCTCGGTAAACAGCCCGATCACGCTGGTGAAGCCGTGAATGAATGCGCGGTTGCCAATCGGGCCAATCTCGCCATTACAAAAGAAACCCGCCGTGGGCACGGGCCCGATGCTCTCCTGCACGGCCCGGATATCATGGTCCGCTGTGCCGTACATCCGCTCGCCGCGCCCCAGACAACTGAACAAGAGGGCCCCGCGCGGCTGCTGCTTGGCAAGTTCGTCCCGCTCCTTGGCCAGCAGATGATGCAGGTCCTCGTCCGCCGTTTGCGCATCGCGCACCTGAAATTGGACGGTTTGCCCGGTGCGCATCAAATCGCCCACGGCCAATGCGCCGGATTGCGGATCGCTGCCAATCAGATTGCGGATCAAGAAGTCCCCGCGACTGAATTCCTCCTGATATTCATTGACCACGCGCCCGAGAAACAGCGCCGAACGCGCCAACTGCTGATCCCGCGGGGGCAACTGGGGCAACATCTCCTGCAGGATTTTCATCGGCGGACGTCCCCCAAGCTCGAATACGATGTTCTTTTCCGCCCGGGTGACGGTCAACGGTTCGCCAATCGGCCGGCACCCTTGCGACACGACGGTCCGTAGCGCCACCTGTCCCGTCAATCCGATGCCCACGGCTCCTTCGTCATAAACCTTATCGTCAATAAACAACCGATTCTCTCCGGGCTGCTGCGCGCCGCTGGCCAGGCCGCCGACCATCGGCGCTTGCGGATACGCTTCCACCAGCGCGTCCACAAGCTGCATCGCCCGTGTCGTAAAGGGGTCAACGAGCAACACGAACTGGGGTTGACGGCTCGGCTCCAACTCGAGTTGGTAATGCCAGAACGCTGGTCCGCTCGATTCTTCCAGATCCCTTTCCGCAATGTGAAAGGGGTGGATCGTCACGTCGGGTAACTCGCCGACCAACAGGGACAGAGCAGGCTTCTCTTCGACTTCGCGGTCGGCGCCAATAATGCCCGCACCGGTACAACCAATCAGGTGCTGGGCGCCTGCCGCTTTCCTCGCGGCCTCGATAATCTCTTTCACGTGCGGAACATAGCGGGGATGCGCAAACAGCACGGCAAGCTGGGACTTTACGGTCCCGAGTTGGGCAACCGTCTGGCGCCCCAAATCTTCGACCGCTTCCGCCCACCCCGTCTTTGCTGTTAGAGCCGTTGCAAAGCGCATACTGAACCGTACCCCCAAAAGAGACACAAATACAATGTCCCTTTGATGCAGAGCAGGAATCCAGCCAGCTATCAGTACGATGGAGGAGGCGGCGGCGGGCGCATCGATCGGTACATGGATGGGGTATTGATCATGAAATCGATGACCTTTTCGCTCACGCCGGCGCTTTTCAGATCGAGAATTTGGGCGGCGTTCAGATGATACACCGTTCGTGAATTCCGAATCTGGCTGATGATGACCTCATCGCTAATGCCGGATTTGGCCAACATCTTGACATCCGCCGTGCCCAAGGGTTGGCTGGGATAAAGAACCGCTTGAGGAGGAGGCGATGGTGGCCTTCGTGGAGTTTCGCATCCCACCACCATGCCCGCGATCGTGGCCGCTACAATCAATGAAAGCAATGCGTTCATATTCAATTCCTCGCTCGTACCATTCCTCTTCATGACCGTCGCATCGGATGGCGACAACCTATCGCCTGCCTTGTAACTGTAACCCGTCTGCGAAATTTTACCAGTACTAGTTGGTGGTTGCTCGGGAAAATGAGTTGAACTCGACCGACAAGCCTGCTAGCTTGGTTGTCAGGTAGGGTGACGTACAAACCCAGGCAACGAACAACCCCGGGAGGATTTATGTCCAGTGTGAACCAAGTCGTTCAGCAATTACACGCCCAGCGAAGGCGTGCCGAACACGAACTCGAGAAGCTCAATCTAGCCATCCGTGCACTGGCATCCATCGAAGGAACGTCCGGACTCGCGAAATTGACCCTGCGGCGGAAACCCCGATTCTCCGCAGCGGCACGCGCCAGGATCGCCGCGGCGCAGCGCGCGCGGTGGGCCAAGATCAAGGCAGCGCAGAGGAAATCAGGCTGACATCGCCTGCGAGTGTAACTGGTAACACCCCGCTTGTCCGTGACAGGTGGTGTGCTCCTTTTAGGTGTCCAGCGGGTGATGGGGCGAACTGGCGGATCAGAGGAGATTCGCACCGTCGGCAGGAGCGCGGCGCCTGTCAGCTGAAGACGACCAAGGATGATTATCAGCGCAATTGGCGCCATGGTGTCCGACTCGATCACGGTGCTTTATGAAGCCCGAGGCGGACCCGCATCTGTGGAACGCTCGTTGCCAAACTGCGACGGGCGCGTGGACGCGGCGCTGTTGACCCATCTTTCTTGGAGGCTCCAAGCGGCTCAAGCAAATGAAGTGCGGAAGACCGTCCAGCAAGAGAGGGGCATCAATGCATCCCCATGTTGTTCGAGAGAATGACCCAATAGTTGCTACCGCCAGGGTAGCTCAACCGCGCGGCATGAATCAGCAGTGTGTCCTCGGCGTTGGTGAACATGACCTGCTCGCCCTGTCGTCCGATGCCACGCGCGGGGGAACCACTGTCGAGGGTGAATACGTTTGTGTCCGGTGACACCTTTACAAAGTACAACTCGGAATCCTGCCTGGCGGAGCCAGAGCTTATGGTTGCCGTGAACGCCCCCAAACCTGTATCAATAAAAAGCACCTGGTTTGTGTTGCCGCCCGGGACGTTGCTGACCAGGTAGGAGGGAAGATTCGTAGCGGCCAGAACCATTGAGTGCGGTTCAAGTTGTCCCACTTCAACGGTACCGGTGGGCGCCAGTATGTAGGATCCGACCGAAAGGGCTGAACCTAATGTTGCCGACCCGGCTACCGTAAAAGAGGACAAGCTCGCCAGCGCGTTAGCCGAATCAGCCGATGCCGGATACAGAGTATTATTCGTTGTGATTGGAAATGGGACCCAAAAACCCGTGGCGGCGAAGATGAGGGCCTTGTTTTCATAATCGGTCAGGTTGCCAAAGTATGGCCGGGCTTGCGCGGCGGCGCCTACCGTCCAATTATTGCCAAGCGGCTGATAATTTTCTCCAAGGTCAGGAGCGCGACTTTGAGTGAAGAACGGGTCAGTGTGCGTGCTGGAAGGCTCGACTTCCTCGGCCATGCCGTAAAGCGTGACATTACGGAAGGCATAATTCGTGTTGTATCCATGGGTCGCAAGCCATCCGCAGCCGGGGAAGAAGACGTTGGTGCCCGAGGAGTTGGTCATTCCGAGGCTGCCAATTGTCACGTTCTCAACCACAAGGTTGGTTTCGTTCACCGCAACAAAGACGCCTCCCTGGCCTTCCCATGTGGGATTAGCCATCAACGAGAAAAAGTCGCTGTTCTCAATTAGAGGGCCGTAGCCATATCCACCAGCCGTGATCACTTCCGCGTCTACGTTGGCGGGGTAATTGGGGCCGTAGCTGGTTGTGACCGCAATACCATTAAGCGTGCAGTTGGTTGAACCGTCCAGGCAGACCGTAATGAAAATCGGCGAAGGCACTGACGGGGCATTTGTCGTCGGCACATAGTTGAAAATCCTTGGGTTGTTGATGCCCTGGATAAGCGTGTTCGTTTTACCAGTGAGGCTAACCGACCAATTCGTCAGCGTATAGGTTCCGCCGACGAGGTAGGCCTGGTCGTTGTTGGTCAGGGCGCTGGCCCACCCAAACAGGTTCGTCCCAAAATAGAGAATGCTTGTGCCGCCACGGACGATCGAGGCCCCTTGTGCCAGCACCCCCTGCGTAACGAGGTTTGCGGCACTGATGGCGTTGCTCGCCAATTGAGTACTACCGACTGCTCCGTTGGCAATCGCTGCCGCCGTGACGGCCCCGGGCGCAATCGCCGCCGCCGTGACCGCCCCGGGGGCGAGGTTGGCAGCCGTGACGGCGTTGGAAGCCAGTTGCGCCGAGGTAATCGCGCCAGCGGGAACACTGGCGGCCATCAGGGCGTAGCCGTTGGCCCCCAAGCGTTGGTCGGGGCTGAGTCGCTGGAAACCGTTCACGCCGTCGTTGAACCACACCCGCAGGCGCACATCCGTGTTGGTGAACACACTGGCGGGAATGGCAACGGTCATATTGGAAAGCGTCGTGTCGCCCAAGAGCACCGAGTACAAGCCCTTGGTAACCGTAAGCGAAACGGAGGCGGCGGGCTGACCGACAGCGGTGCCATCGTTGCTCCAGAAGTTCGTCGTGCCCGACGCGCCGTTGATCAAGGCGAACTCGAACAATCCGGTGCCGGTGAAGTTTGTGCCGTTGTCCACGATGCGGCCCTGGTAGTTGATGATGCCCGGCACTTGGGCATGCAGTACGCTCGGCACAGCCATGAGAATCGGAACAAGGACGCGAGCAAGTTTCTTCACAGGAATATCCCTTTTCGCAATGGTTGGCGAAGACTACAGCTCAAACGTTGTCGTGCAAACGTGGCGCGCAATACTCGCAAGGCCAGCAACTGTCTCCCCGATCTGTTCTCCCCACGCGCTCCAGCTTGGATGCAGACCGGGCCAGCAGCTGCCGACATCGTGCGCATCATACGCCTTCAGCCCGATGACTGTCAAGCCAGCAATGTCCTGGCTTTGAAGTCTGGTGCTGTTTGTCAATTGTCAGTGGAGGGCCAGACTCGGGCTTGGTTTTGCGGTGGTGAGGCAGACTTTGTCCACCAGTGATTCCAGTTTCTGTTGTGCTCTTGGAGCCAGCGTAATTGGGTCGAGCGGTCCGCCTGCACGGGATTGCATCTGCACACTTGGTGTTTGAAGCGGTGGTTGATGTGCACCTCGACGCTTTTTTCGACCGCGCCACTGCCAGCGCGGACCACGAGACTGTAGCGCCTCCAGCGCCGCGTCGCTGCCGTGGGCGCAGACCGCCTTTGTGATCGAGCGCCATGCAACCTGGTTCGAGCCGAGTTCAGTCCAGGCTTTCTGTGTAGATTCGGTAACGATATTGTGTCGAATACTGCAGACGCACCGAGTTATTCTTTTCAAGAGTTACTGATGAGACGTTCCCCTTGCTCGGATTTCGGTACATTTTCAACAGGTCGCTTACATTACGAAGTGACGGATCAACCACAAACTCCCGCAGCCGCCCCAACCAGGTGTTTCCAATCTCGGCTGTGATCCACACCGGACATTGATCAGTGAGACGGAATACGTTTCCAAGAAACACGCGCTTGTAAACGAGAAGGCGGAATTGAAGGGCAAGCTTGAGGCCTTCGAGCAGGCCCGAGCCAATCGGTTCGAACCCTCCCTCGCCTTCGTAAACGAGGCCAAAAACGCTGCTTTTCTACTGGTCCAGAAAGATCGCGACAAGAATCGCGATTTTCTCAGAAAACTTGATTCGAACTTACACGTGGCGGAGCAAGCGTTGACGGTCGAGTTCAACAACCCTTGGAAATACGTCGCAGATTTCAATGCCACCGCCATCACCACTCTCGCCGCTTGCGGCGAAAATTCACAAGAAGAAAACTGGCGGAGAGGGACCCTTCTGCACCCCTTTTGTCATTTAGTGCTCCGGGCTGTAAGGGTGGTTCCGCCCCCCTGGGTATTAGACCCCACTATCCGCTCGCAAACCCTGAGAAATTACCGCCTGCAAGCGAATTTGAGTCAAACGGCACTGGCGGCCAAGCTGGGAGTGACCCTCAGTGCTGTTGCGCGGTGGGAACAGGGCAAAGCGACCCCGAATAGAGAATCCTGGACCGCGCTCCAGGCACTGTTGCTAGGTCTTTGAGGCGATTCGTATGGCCTCCCCCCTCCGCCCCGTGACTGCAGAAGGAAGAACCCTTCTGAACAGATCGTTGCACATGCTGGCGAATCTCTTGACGAGCGGATGTTGTCAGTCTTTGCCGAGGGATTTTGAGTGGACCGTCCACGTAAACTATTCGCCCGCGTCGCTGCACGGTCAGCAATACGCTGTTACCTTCTCGAATCCGGGGCATCAGCTTGTAAAAATCCCCCAGCGTTCTCACTGGTTTCCGGTTGACTTCAACTATGATATCTCCTCGCTCCAGACCTCTTCGTGCCAAAGGACCGCGAAAGTAAACCCCTCTCACCTCGACACCGGAGTTGGCCTGCACGACGTATAGCCCCAAATCGGGTACAAGGACTACCTCTCTGACTTCGGACCGCTGTACGTGGTTGAACCGAGGAACGGCTTGGCAGCCGAAGATGAGAAGAGCGACAGACAAACTTAACAGTGATTCAAGGCGTTGCACAGAGGTCAGTCAGTTGCCCTTGCGGTTGTTGATACGCCGTCACCACCTGCTGGAAATCAGCACTAGCGAATCAAGTCTTTCAGTTCGAGCGGCGTTTCTGCCATAGGTGTCTCCGTTTTGATGCTGTTTGTTGTTCAGGTGTGCGGTTTTGTGGTTGGCTCTGGTCGTATATTTCATGGCGTTTCCTAGTAGGATTACTTTCGGTAAAGCGTGATAGTAGGTAATTGACCTTCATTAACTATATGCAGGGCACTGCGTCCATCTTCGTTTATGGTTAGTTGATGACGCCACGTTTTTGGTTGCGCATGAGGACCAGATCCCTGCAGAGACCCCGATATCGTAACGTACGTCATCGTGTTTCCCCGGCACGTGATGTCCTCTAAAGGATGGCCATCAGAAGTGGAACCAAAGTACATTCCATCAGAATTCTTCTGAATCGTAAGTGTCAAGGACCCATTCCCATTCACCCATTCTCCCGAAAAGTCGGTCCGCTTTCGCTCTAGTTCCTTAGACTGCTCAGCAGCCTCTGCCGCTTTTTGGCGCTCAGCTTCCTGCTGTCGATCTGCTTCGGCCTTCTTCTGCGCCGCCACCTGAGCATCATTCGCCGCCATCTTCTGCTTGGCTTCGAGGGCGTAGATTTTGTCCTGAATGGCCCGGGCTTCAGGGTCGGGGAGTTTGAACATTTGATAGATCTTGAGATTGGCGAGCGCGTTGGCGTAGTCGCCGGCGGCCTCGAACATTGCCGCCGTATTGTTTCTGGCCTCCGGCCACCACGGCGCGAGGCGGGTGGCTTGCAGGAATTCATCGGCGGCTTGGGCATAATCTGCTTGTGACTTGGCGTCTTTGAACATCGTTTGCCCCATCACGAAATGTCGCCGGGCTTCTTCAGGAATCGGTGGTGGTTGGCTCATGGCTGCCGCCAGCTTGATGACATTCTCGATATCGGCATAAGAGTGAGATTGCTGATACGCCGTCACCGCCTGCTGGAAATCAGCATTGGTGGTTTGGGCCGGGGCAGACGATGCCAGCGCGAATATCAGCCCGGCGGAAAACAACATGATTGCCGCGTGTTCGGTTTTATCCATGGTCAGTTTCTCCTGAGGTTCACCATTTCATCCCCATGATGGTCAGATTCTTCTTGGCCCGCTCGTTCCCGGCCTGAGCCGCCCAGCGGTACCATTTGACCGCTCCGGCCCTGTCCACGGGAACGCCGTGTCCGTTCTCATACATCCATCCGATGCTGTACATGGTGTCATTGTTTCTCTGGTCCGCTGCTTTCTCGATCTATCCGTGTTTAGCCGAAGTCTTGGTTGTCGTCAGCCATTGACGGGGGATGTCGAGTGGCCCGTCCACGTAAACTATTCGCCCGCGTCGCTGCATGGTCAGCAATACGCTGTTACCTTCTCGAACCCGTGCCATCAGCTTCTTAAAATCTCCCGGCGTTCTCACTGGTTTCCGGTTGACTTCAACTATGATATCTCCTCGCTCCAGACCTCTTCGTGCCAAACGACCGCGAAAGTAAACCCCTCTCACCTCGACACCGGAGTTGGCCTGCGTGACGTATAGACCCAAATCAGGTACAAGGACGACCTCTCTGACTTCGAACCGCTGCACGTGGTTGGGCTGAGGAACGGCTTGGCAGCCGAAGATGAGAAGAGCGACAGACACACTTAACAGTGATTCAAGGCGTTGCACAGAGGTCAGTCAGTTGCCCTTGCGGTTGTTGATACGCCGTCACCACCTGCTGGAAATCAGCACTAGCGAATCAAGTCTTTCAGTTCGAGCGGCGTATCTGCCATAGGTGTTTCCGTTTTGATGCTGTTTATTGTTCAGGTGTGCGGTTTTGTGGTTGGCTCTGGTCGTATATTTCATGGCGTTTCCCAATACGATTAGTCACGACGGAAAAGTTCACAGTCGGCTGTCTTCTCATTACCGGCTTCTCCATTTAGGGTCTGCACAAAACGCTTATTGCCAGTCAATTTTCTTCCGTCGTCGGAAATAGTTAAATCATAGTAAATACGTTCTTGAACACGCCAGGCAATGGGACAGCTTGATGTAACGTCATTCACTGAGTCTCTGCTTACCTCAAATTGCATGTTTCGACCGCGAATGCGGAAATCACTCAAGGAAATAGTTCCCCTTCTCGGGACCGGAGGCAGAGGCCTTCCAGTACGACCATCTGTATTCTTATCATACGACGTGAAGATCTCAGGTGTCCTAGCGGAATAATTATCGGAAGACCGAGATATCTCGATAAGGTAGTCGTCTCCGACCTTCTCATACCATTTTCCTATAAATGCCAGCTCTTGCGCCCGCGCTGTTTCCTGCGATTTAGATACCGCTTCTGCCGCCTTTTGGCGCTCAGCTTCCTGCTGTCGATCTGCCTCGGCCTTCTTTTGCGCCACCGCTTCAGCATCCTTGGCCGCCATTTTCTGTTTGGCTTCGAGTGCCCACATTTTGTCCTGAATGGTCTGCGCTTCAGCATCGGGGAGCTTGAACATCTGATAGATCTTGAGATTAGCGATGGCGTTGGCGTAGTCGCCAGCGGCTTCGAGGGCAGCCGCCGTGTTGTACCGTGCTTCCGGCCACCACGGCGCAAGACGGGCGGCCTGCAGAAACTCGTCACCCGCTTGGGCAGAATCCGCTGGTGATTTGGCATCTTTGAACATGGTTTGTCCCATCACGAAATGTCGCCGGGCTTCGGTGGGGATCGACGGTGGTTGAGGCATGGCTGCCGCCAGCTTGATGACATTCTCGATATCGGCATAAGAGTGTGATTGCTGGTACGCCGCCACCGCCTGCTGGAAATCAGCATTGGTCGATTGGGCCGGAGCTGACGATGCCAGTGCGAATATCAGCCCGGCGGAAAACAGCACGATTGCCGCGTGTTTGGTCTTATCCATGGTCAGTTTCTCCTGAGGTTCACCACTTCAGCCCCAGATTGGTTAAGTTCTTCTGCGCCTGTTCGCTCCCGTCTCGCGCTGCTTGACGGTACGATTTGATGGCCTCTTTCGTGTGTTCGGTACGCCGTGACCGCCCTTCTGTTTCCTGGCGAGATGGTTCATGTTAGTCACGACGATAAAATGTTATTGGTTGCTCACCGTATTTACCCACAAGTGCATTCCCATCTTCTGAGAGTGAAAGGTTAACCTCTGCCGGAGTAAAGGGGATGACAGGACCTTCAGGGTGCTGCATCTCCGCAACGTGTGTGAAGTGAACCGTTGTCCCCGAGGTCCAAAAGTCTTTAAGAGTATTACGAACTGGCTGCATGATGCTCCGCCCCATGTAACTACCTGGTATCTTCACCCACTCTCCGTTGTTCGGAATGCTACCGGCGTAGCCTCCTCCTGCCTTAGTGATCACTATAGTGGTCCAGCCATTATATGTTGTGCCGCAGCGCCACTTACCTGAAAAATCCTGCGCTTTGGCTTTTTTGGCTTCTTCCTCCTGTCGTTGCCTTGCCTGTTCCTGTTCGCGTCGTTGGCGTTCCGTATTGGCAGACTCAGCATCCTTCGCCGCCTTCTCCTGTTTCGCTTCGAGAGCATAGATCTTATCTTGAGCAGTGCGCGCCTCGGCCTCGGAAAGTTTGAACATCCGGTAATGTTTGAGGTTATCGATGGCTGCTGCGTAGTCGCCTGCCGCTTCGAATGCCAGCGCCCAGTTGTAGCGCGCCTCCGGCCACCACGGGGCGAGGCGGGTCGCCTGCTTGAATTCGTCAATCACCTGCTGGAAGTCCTCCGGGGATTTGGCCTCCTTGAACAGCGCCGCGCCGCGCACGAAATGCCGCCGTGCCTCTTCGGGAATTGGCGGCAACTGATCCATGGCCGCCGCCATTTTAATGACCTTCTCGACTGTGGCGTCGGAGGGCGATTGTTGATACGCCGTCACCGCCTGCTGGAATTCAGCATCGGTGGTTTGGGCCGGGGCAGGAACCGACGAGACAATAGTCAGACCGATTGAAAACAAGGTACCCACCAGTATTTCTACTACACGTTTCATGGCGTTCTCCTATCGTATTCTCCGGATGTTATTGATTGATACGTGTTACGGTTGGGCTTTGTGATACTCCTCAGTCCATCCTAAACGAGGATCAGGATTCCCATTAGTATCAAGGGTACGAGCGGTGATAGTATTTCCGTCTTCGGAGAGATTCATCTCCGATATTCTGAAACTGTCAGCCATGGTGGCCCGGTGGCCCACTGGTGTGTACACACAGCGAACAGACTGGCCCTGCGTTTGATATTTCGTTGTGTTATCGTAAATTACGGTCACGATTAACTTATTGCCTTCGATTGTGGTCACCCAATGCATGCGCATCCCCTTGCGAAGCGAAATGTTTGCTTGATCTTGCACCCACGTTCCGTCCCAGAGTTTGATTAACGCCTGCCTTTCGGCTTCGATCTCGGCTTGCCGTCGTTGCTCAGCCAACTGGGCTGCCTGTTCGGCAGCAGCGGCAGCCTCAGCCCGTTGCCTTTCGGCAGCCGCTGCCGAGTTTATCTTTTCCTGTTTGGCTTCAAGCGTCCAGATTTTGTCCTGAATGGTTTGCGCTTCGGTATTGGGGAGTTTGAACATCTGATAGATCTTGAGATTGGCAATGGTATTCGCGTAGTCACCGGCCGCTTCGAAGGCCACAGCCGTATTATAGCGTGCTTCCGCCCACCACGGCGCAAGACGAGCGGCTTGGAGGAATTCGTCGGCGGCTTGGGCGGATTCAGTCTGTGATTTGGCGTCTTTGATGAGGGCCGCGCCACGAATGAAATGTCTTCGGGCTTCTGTGGGAATCGCTGGTGGTTGGGGCATGGCTGCCGCCAGGTTGATGACCTTCTCAATATCGGCATAAGAGTGAGATTGCTGATACGCCCCCACCGCTTGCTGGAATTCAGCATCGGTGGTTTGGGCGCTGGTTGCAGCCACTGCGAGGACTGATGCAATGACAGACAAGCATACGAATAACAGTATACGTTTCATGATGAGTTTTCCTAATCTTTGCCTAGTGAATCCTCCGGGTTCTTTTGCTGCTTGTTCATTTCTTTTCCGGGCTAGTTGGCTAATTAAATTTTCGGCTTATCAACTTCCGCTGGTTGCGCCGGCGTAGGAGTTGAAGGAATAACGGGTGTCTTCGCTGGTGCCGGCGGTGTCCAGGTTGGCGGTGCGGTGGGTGTGTAGGCCGGTGCTGTCGGGAGTTGGGCCGGCGAAACGACAGGGTTCGCAGACGGATTCTTAGAATAATATCTTAGTGCGGCAACTGCATCCGTAAACCTTTCAGCCTCCGCACGGTCTCGAAAGTTGAAGACGATATTGCCCGGCAGACCAACGACAACATAGCAAGCGTCGATGGTATCATGACTCACGGCAAGGCGACCGCCTTCAGCGAAATTCCAAGAGTACGGTATTTTACGATTTTGGTAAGGCATGAAATATGAAACACCAGTTGGGCTCATGCGAATGTCCTGATACACCCACCCGGTCGCACCGCGCGGTGCTCGGAGCACATCCAGAACTCGATTTTGCGCTTCGGTGGAAGTCATCACGGGGCAAGTCTGCAAATTGGGCTGATAGACCAATTCAGCACAGCCGCCACTAAATGTCAGAGCGGCCAGAAGCATTAGCAGAATAATTCCCGCTTGATCTAGAGCTGCTGTAGGTTTCGTACATTTCATGGTGTATTTCTCCACTATCACTTGTCGCCGGGGAACAGATACTTCTCGATGTCCGGCTTGGCTTCGTTTTGCAATTCGGGGATCTTCTGCTGGAGCCGGTCCAGAGCGATCTGGTTGCGGAGCATGACGTCGCCGATGTCTTTGCCAAGTTGTTCATAGACGCGGTGGTAGACGATCAGACGGGGATTGGCGTAGTCCATGTCGGTCGCCGCCCGCTTGCTGAGGTCATCTTCGGGCTTGAGCTGACCGGCTTTGTCCAGCTTGGCATATTCGGCATTCATCTCCGCAGCGGCTTTCCGGCAGGCGTCGCGGATCCCGTCTTTCTGAAGTTGGTTGATGCGCGTGATGGACGCATACACCACCTTGTCCACCTCCGGGTACTTGCCCCGGGGATAAATCGAGTCGGTATTCCACGGGGTGATCTGCTCGGAGGTCATTGCGTCGATCTTCTTGTAGAGGTCGGTCTGAGTAAATCGGGCGGCAAATGCTTCGGCGGTCTCGCCTTGGGCAGGCAGGCTGGTGATTTTCCGCTGCTCAATGGTTGGATTGAGTAACCGCATTTCGGGATTGGGATTGTCGGGGAACAGCTTGCCGGGCGTCGCCACGAACGGAGTGTCGGGGAAGAGGAACTGTTTGACTTCGTCCGTCGGACCGGCTCCGGAGGAACCCGCGTTGCCCAAGAGGTGCTTCCTGGCATTGTCTTCCTCCTGACGCCGATGGACCATGCCCCGCGCCATCACGAGGGCGTCCTGAACCATCCGGTCGTTCGGCAACTCTTTCCGCGCCTGCTCGAAGAATCGCAGCGCTGCTTCGGGATCGCTGTTGCGTAGCGCATCATAACCCTGGCGGTAGTTCGCATTGTTGATGGCCGGGTTGAGGGTGTCTTTGCCGCCGGGCAGATCGAGCCGCGACGGCCCCTTGACCCGGGTGTCCACGGGCGCGGAGTCAGGAGTGCCCTTATCGAAGAGCGGTTGTACGAGAGAGTTGAATACTTCGGCATCGCGCACGTAGTTTTTCCGGACCTCGTCTAGTCGTGCCCTTTCGACCAGACCGACCTGCGTGAACGGGTCGTTTTCAGGTAGATCTCGGTTCCCATACTTTTCGTTGTAAGCTTTCGCCTGCTCGCGGAAGGCGGCCAAGCGGCTGGCCAAGGCGTCCCGTTTATTTTGAAGATCGGCCTTAACGTCGGCCGGCAAGGAATCAGGAATCGGCAACAGGGGCGGCACTTGGGCTTGGGTCGTGGCTGATAAAATCAACGCCAGGAGCAGAACCAAGCACGGAATGGAGCCGTGGGTTTTCATCGGGGTGAATCAGTTCCTGGGGATGGAACGACGATTTTATCAATATTGTTTTTGGGAGGCGGCGCGGTGCCCTCGCCCGAATCCACCGGTTCGAGATGCACCATCCTCGTAATCTGTTTATCGTCATAGGAGCGCATTACCTTCAGGCTCTCAATGGCGTTATGTTGGTTAAAGGCATCGGTCAAAAGCGCCGGGTTTTGCGCATAGGAAGAATCGGCCTTGATGCTGGTCAGTTTCTGCTGGCCAACCTCAATTTGATGATCGAGCGCATCACGTTCCGTTACAAGTTTCTGAAACTGCTGCAGCTTCCTTGGATCCTTGGTGATTTCCTCCGGAATCTTCACAGGCTGGTTTTGTGGTGCGCCGGATTCGCCGGTGAGCACCACGGCATCAAATTGCCCGGCGTCTTTGCCCCCCGTGCTGAATCTACGGTCCGCCTCCGCCTTGGCCTGCTCCAAGGCGGTTTCCAGTGACGGATTGGAAGCCGCGCTCGGCAAAATACTCGCTGCCCGGTCGAGGGCGCTAATACCGTGGGCGTTGCCGCTGAGCAGATCCTCGCTTGCCTTTTTTTTGGCGAACAGGGTTTGGTTATTCGAATCGGCCACAGCATCTTTCAACTGTCGACTCGAATCATCTATGCCTTTCAGTCCAAGATTGTTCGCTGGCGAATCCTCGATGCCCTTCAAACCCAGCGTGTCGCCACCATCAACCCCTTTCAGTCCGAGGCCATTCCCCGTGATGCCCTTCATGCTTCCGAGGGCTTCCTGTTTGGCTTTTTCGAAGGCCTCTTGCTTCGCTTTGGCCTCAAGTTCCGCTCTCTGCTGTTCTTCCACACGCTGTTTCTGTCGCGCTTCGTCCAGCGCCCGCTGCCGCTCTTCCTCTTGTTGTTTCGCTCGTGCTTCGTCCAATGCCCGCTGCCGAGCGGCTGCATCGTCTGGGGGAGCGGACGGGGGAGGTCTGTAGCCACCGCCACTGGGGGGCGTAATGGGGTTGACAGGCACGGGCGTCGGGCTCGGTATGTCCGAAATGTCCCACGCAACTTGAAACATCAGGGGCATCGATATTGAAGATTTTTGGTCTGGTGCGACACTAAGCGAGGCGGGGGGATTCTCTCGACTTGGGTCCAGCGGCGGGCTTTGCGGCTCTGTATGACTCATCCCTACGGCAATGATCTGAAACGCCGCAGTGGCAAGCAAAAACTTGCCACATGGCCTGAACGCGTCTTCTCTAGGAGACTTTTCGTCGACACGAAGCTCGTTGTTTCGGATGCCCTTGTTGTGTTTCTTTTTCATGGTAGATCTCCTTCAGGTTGCTACACACATTGGGGGCAGGGAACCGCATCTTCGGTCCAAGTTGACTCCGTCGCCATTGCCTTCTCTTTCGGTTTGATGTGGGGCGACCGCAGGCAGTGCCGGGTGCGCGAGACCAGACAAGCAAAGTCCTTCGCCACCCATGGGAAGCGGGACGCTTGTTCGATCATCTTGGGGGAAATCGAGGAAGGGGACGCGAGGGCATGGTCTGCCGCTCGTTGTGCGAACATGGCACAATCGGCCCGCGACGATTTGAGATGAATATCTCAAAATTCCTCCGCGACCCGAGACGGAGTGGCGCTGACAGGACGTCAACTCCTAGCTTCTGGCTTTCTGAAGATTATCACTATGTCAATCCTCCCGGCAAGCAGATTCGGGGCTTCCAAGCTTGGCTCAATGTGGACAGGGTTTCGTAAACCGTGTTCGGGTGCGTTACGGTTTCACAAGAGCGGCGGCAACACCGACCTCAACCTGCGTACTCGGTCAGACGGATACGAATGTTCCCCCGTCGCCTCACCCGCCATCTCCTTGTACTTCACCGACGGAACTTCGATATGGATATCAATGCGATCCAACAATGGCCCGGATATCTTATTCCGATATTTGGTGATCGTGTTCGGCGAGCAGCAGCACTCGCGCTTGGGATCTCCATAAAATCCACAAGAAGAGAACTGGCGGAGAGGGAGGGATTCGAACCCTCGGTACAGGCTTTAGTCCCGTACAACGGTTTAGCAAACCGCCGCTTTCGACCACTCAGCCACCTCTCCGTGACGGTAGTCCGACCACGATAGCAGACGACGCAAGGCGTGGCAAATTGTTTGTCTGGCTCCGGACCGGAAAGCGATGAAGCCAAGGAACGGCCTGCCGAATCGCGTTGCCGCGTCAGGATTCCGGAGGCGAAGTATTCCTCCGCGTGTACGTGTGCGTGGCGTTACCGTAAAAGACCTCGGCGCATTCCATGATGGTCTCGGACAACGTGGGGTGCGGATGAATCGACGCGGCCAGATCGTACGCAGTCGCGCCCATCTCGATCGCCAGCACGGCTTCGCTGATGAGTTCGCCGGCGCCCTGGCCGGTAATGCCCGCGCCCAGCACGCGCTCTGTCTCGGGATCGATGACCAGCTTGGTTACACCTTCGGGATGGTCGAACGTCAGTGCCCGGCCCGACGCGCTCCACGGAAAGCGAGCGACCTTGACCGTAATCCCCTTCTCCCTGGCTTCGGTTTCGGTCAAGCCGCACCAGGCAATCTCGGGATCGGTGAAAACCACCGCCGGGATGATATACTTCTCCAGTGATTCGTGGTCGCCGCTGATGGCGTCCACGGCCAACCTCGCCTCGCGCGCGGCCTTGTGCGCCAACAACACGCCGCCCGTCACGTCGCCAATGGCATACAATGACGGATCATTGGTCTGTTGTTTTTCGTTGACCTTGATGAACCCACGGTCGTCTTTGGTAATCTTCGTATTCTCCAGACCCAGATCGGCATGGTTGGGCACGCGTCCGACTGAAACCAACACGCGATCGTACAACTCTTCAAGCTTCTTCCCATCGGTTTCCATGACGACCTTGATCTGTTTGCCCGCCGTCGCCATCGAAACCACCTTGGTCTTGACCCGCACCTGCTGGAACGCCTTCTCCGCATAACGCTGCACGGGCCGGACAAGATCGGGGTCCGCACCCGTCAGAATCGATCCGAGGGCCTCAACCACGACGACCTTGCTCCCCAGCGTCGCGTACACCGTTCCCAATTCCATCCCGATGTACCCACCGCCGACGATCAGCAGTGTGCCCGGCACGTCCGGCACATCCAGCGCCTCGCGCGACGTCATGATGCGCGGGTTCCCCAGATCAAACGCCTTCGGCATCGCCGATTTCGAGCCGACCGCGACAATGGCCGCGTCGTACGTGACAAACTTCTGGCCGTCCGCCGTTTCCACCCGCAAGGTCTTCGAGTCCTCGAAGTATCCGCGCCCCTGCAGCACCTCGACGCCCCGTTGCCTGGCCAGCGTCGACACACCCGCGGCCAGTTTGTCGACAATGGAGTTCTTCCACGCCCGCAATTTGTCCAGATCGAGCTTCGGTTCCCCGAACTCAATGCCCATATGCTCGGATCGGCGCGCCTCGGTAATGAGTTTGGCCGCGTGCAGCAACGCCTTCGACGGGATGCAGCCGCGAATGAGGCAGACGCCGCCCAGCCGCTTCTCCTGTTCGACCAGGATGACTTTCTTACCCTTGTCCGCCGCGTAAAACGCCGCCGCGTACCCGCCCGGGCCGGCCCCCAATACCAGCACTTCCGTTTTGATCGAATCCATCGCGTTCCTTCCCTGAAATCGATGCTAGATCTTCACTTCGGATTCTTTGAATTGTTCCAGGGCCTGCACGACCTCGACGATGAACCGCGCCGCCGCACCCCCGTCAATCACCCGGTGATCGTACGACAAGCCCAGCGGCAGGAGCAGGCGTTTCTCGATTTTCGCGCCGCGAACCACAGGCTTCAGCACGCCGCGGCCCACACCGAGGATCGCCACCTCGGGCTTGTTCACCATCGGCGTGAAGAACCCGCCACCGATGCCACCCTGGTTGGAAATGGTAAACGTGCCGCCGTTCAAATCGTCCGCCGCGACCTTGCGTTGGCGCGTCTTTTCGGCCAACTCCGCCAGTTCCCTGGACAACTGCAGCAGGCTCTTCTTATCCACATCGCGAATCACCGGCACGATCAATCCTTGTTCCGTGTCCACGGCGATGCCCATGTGGTAATAATCTTTGAACACAATTTCCTCGGTCGCTTCGTCCAGGCTGCTATTGATGATCGGGTGCTCCCTCAACGCCGCCACGACCGCCTTGATGAGAAACGGCGTCAGCGTAAGGCTCGCGCCTTTCTTCTCATACTTTGCGATGTACTTCTTTCGCAACGCGACGATTCCGGTGATGTCCGCTTCATCGAATTGCGTCACGCGGGGCACACTCGACCATGATTCGTGCATCCGTTGCGCAATGATCTTGCGCAGCGAGGACACCGGCTTCCGTGAAACCGGTCCCCATTTCTCGAAATTGATCTTCTCGACCGGCGGCTTGGGCGCCGCTGCCGGCCTTCCTTCGAGTGCCAAACGCTGCATCTGCTGAATGTAGGCGCGCAGGTCCTCCACACCCACACGCCCGCCGCGCTGGCTGCCTCGCACGCGGGTCAAATCGATGCCCAGCTCGTGCGCCAGCCGGCGAACGGTCGGCGAGGTCGCGACAACTTCCTTCTGTGTGAAATCGCCGACCACGTCCACGCTGGGCACTTCGGGTGGTTGGCGGCGAGTTGGCGCAACCGGCACCGGTGTCGGACGCGTCCCGGCACGCGCCGGTGGTGCTGACGGCTCCGCCGTCGGAGCGCCATCCGCCTCCAAAGCGAGAATGGGTTGCCCGACGGAAACCTTGTCGCCTTCCTTGACGTAGAGTTTCGATACGCGGCCCGATGCGCTTGAGGGGATCGGCGCCACGGCCTTTTCGTTTTCCAGTTCGACGATCGTCTGGCCTTCCCGGATCCGATCGCCCGGCTTGACGAAAATGCTGACCACCGTCCCCGACTCGGCCCCCTCGCCCAAACGTGGTAATTTGATGTCCATGAGTTTCGCGGCCCTTTAACACGCCCAGAGTTCACACTTCTGATATGCCATATTCACCCCGCGCGCAAGAGCGATTTCCGGGGAGTTAAGCCGGCTGTCAATGGCCGGACTCGTTGCCGGCGGGCGGATGGACGGGAACAGATTTGGCGCTCATCTCACGGGCGAGCTCGAGGTAACGGGTGCGGCGCTCAACGGGGTCGTCAATTCCCCGGCAGTCGAGCATGGCGCGGATTCGGATCAGCAGGTCGGCGAGGTCGATGGGTTTGAACGCAAGGTCATCCGCCCCGGCGGCCATGGCTTCTCCCAGTTGCCCCGGTGCGAGCACGCCAGTGACCACGATGATGGGGATGCGCTGAGTCCCGGGATTGGTCCGAAGCGTTTTGCAGACCCCCCAGCCATCGCGAACGGGCATGCGAAGATCGAGCAGGATTAAATCGGGGGGGTGGGCAATGGCTTGATTGATGCCATCCAAGCCGCTCCCGGCAGTGGATACGGTGAAGCCTTCGGGAGCCAGGCTTTTCGCAAGAAAATCCAGCATCGCCGGATCGTCGTCAATGACCAGTATGGTTTCTGCCATAAACGTTACAGCCTTCTTGGGCTACGATACGCCAAAAACCGTCTAACTCCAGTACACTCGGGACGACACACCGTTACGTTACAGATTTTTCTCGTTCGCGCAAGAAATAAATGTGTCACGAGCGCCCGGCTGGGCTCGAATCGTGAGCAACCTCGCGGTGGGTTTGGCCGGTTATGTTGTCACGCAGAGGTTGGTTGGTTTCCCGACAGGGGTTTGCCGATTTCCCAATGGTGTCCGAACGGATCGACGATTCGTCCGATGCGCCAACCGTGCTGGTGGCTCACGGGCCAAACCACTTTGGCTCCGGCGGCCAGAGCCCGTTCGAAGACGACGTCCGGATCTTCGACGGTCATCACCAACCGGACCGTACCGCCGCCGAGGGTCTCCGGGCTGAAGTTGAGATGGTGTGGAGACTCATCGGCCAGCCAGAACTCGGCCCCGTTCACAGACAATCGAGCGACGACTTCGCCCTTCTCGTTGTCGATTCGGAACAATAGGTCGGCGCCAAACGCCGCCTTGTAGAACTCGATTGCACGCGCCCCGTTGCGAACCGAGAGCAAGGGGGCGATCGCGGTACTCTGAGCTGTTGCTGTCGACGCGTTATGACTCATCGAAGCTATCCTCCTTCGACTGCGGCCTGACTAAGCGGTGAACGGATGAGCTTTCTCGGGATCGACCTTCAAGTCCTTGATGGCCTGGGCGACGACGTTCATCCCGATCTTCCCCTTCTTCGCAAGTGAGTAGAGCGCAGCGATCGAAACGCACTCGGCGTCGATTTCGAAAAAGCGGCGAAGGTTCTCACGGGTATCGCTGCGGCCGAAGCCGTCAGTGCCCAGCGTAGCCAGTCCGCCCGGGATCCACGGGGCGATCTGGTCGGGGACGAGCTTGATGTTATCCGAGACGGCAACAAACGGGCCCTGCTCGCCTTCCAGCACGGCTTCGAGGTACGACTTGCGGGGCGGCTCGGTGGGATGCAGCATGTTCCAGCGGCTGCACCGCTGTTGATCGGTCTTCAGCAACTTGTAGCTCGTGGCGCTCCAGACGTCGGCGGAAACATCGTAGCGATCCGCGAGGATTTCCTGGGCGCGCAAGGCCTGACGGATGATGGGGCCGCTGCCAAAGATGTGAGCTTTGTGTTTCTTGCTGTCGACGCCCTTGCGGAATTTGTACAGTCCCTTGAGAATGCCGTCCTCGACGCCCTCGGGCATGGGCGGCATGGCGTAATTCTCATTGTAGAGGGAAAGGTAATAGAACAGGTCCTCGCCTTCCTGATACATGCGGCGCATCCCGTCCTGAACGATGACGGCGATCTCGTACGCGAAGGCCGGGTCGTACGCCATCAACGTGGGGATTGTCGTCGCCGCCAACTGGCTGTGGCCGTCCTGATGCTGCAGGCCCTCGCCGTTGAGCGTGGTGCGCCCGGCGGTCGCACCAAGCAGGAACCCTTTGGCCCTGACGTCGCCGGCCAGCCACATCAGGTCGCCGATGCGTTGAAACCCGAACATCGAGTAGTAGATGTAAAACGGGATCATGCTGACGCCATGATTCGCGTAGGCTGTGCCCGCGGCGATGAACGACGACATCGAGCCAGCTTCGGTGATGCCCTCTTCGAGAATCTGACCGTCCCGCGTTTCGTGGTAATACAGCAGCGCCTCGCGGTCGACAGGCTCATACAATTGCCCCTTGGGCGCGTAGATGCCAATCTCACGAAAGAGCCCGTCCATGCCAAATGTGCGCGCCTCGTCGGGAATGATCGGAACGATACGCTTGCCGATTTTGCCGTTTCGCAACAACAAGGCCAGCAACCGCACGAACGCCATGGTCGTGGAGGCTTCGGTCGAGCCCGAACCTTTGAAGAGTTCGGAAAACTCGGCGCGCGCCGGTACCTCAATTTTCGCCGCGCGCACCTCTCGCGAAGGAAGGAACCCGCCGAGTGCCTGGCGGCGTTCGACCAGATATTTCGTCTCCGCGCTGTCCGTCGGCGGGCGATAGAACGGCGTTTGAACCACTTCCTCGTCGCTGATGGGCACGCCGAACCGCTCGCGGAACTCGCGGAGTTCCTTTTCGTTCATTTTCTTCTGCTGATGGCTGACGTTGCGGCCCTCGCCGGCTTCGCCGAGACCATAGCCCTTGACTGTCTTCGCGAGAATGACAGTGGGCGAGCCCCTGTGTTCGACCGCGGCTTTGTAGGCCGCATAGACCTTCTGCGGGTCATGGCCGCCGCGCACCAGCTTCTGGATTTGGCTGTCCGTGAGATGATTAACCAATTCGAGCAGTTCGGGGTATTTGCCGAAGAAGTGTTTGCGGGTGTAACTACCCGGCTCGACAGAATATTTCTGATAATCGCCGTCGACGGCTTCTTCCATGCGTTTGACGAGCAGGCCACTTTGGTCGGCTTTGAGCAGCGGATCCCAATTGGAGCCCCAGATGACTTTGATCACGTTCCAGCCCGCGCCACGAAATGCGGCTTCCAATTCCTGGATGATCTTGCCGTTGCCGCGCACGGGGCCGTCCAGGCGCTGCAGGTTGCAATTGACCACCCAGATCAGGTTGTCGAGCCCTTCCCGAGACGCCAGCGTGAGCGCGCCGAGCGTCTCCGGTTCGTCGGTCTCGCCGTCGCCCACAAAACACCAGATTTTCGGCTCGTCGCCCTGAACCAGGCCACGGGCCCGCAGATAACGGCTGAACCGCGCCTGGTAAATCGACATGATCGGACCCAGCCCCATCGACACGGTCGGGAACTGCCAGAAATTCGGCATCAGATACGGGTGTGGATACGACGAAAGGCCGCCGCCATCGGCGAGTTCCTGACGGAAATGCTGTAGATGATGTTCGTCGAGCCGGCGTTCCAGAAACGCGCGGGCATAGTTGCCCGGAGACGCGTGGCCCTGGAAGTACACCAGATCGGCGGGTTGACCGCCGTCACCGCCATGGAAGAAATGGTTGAAGCCCACTTCGTACAGCGTGGCGCACGAGGCATAGGTGGAGATATGCCCGCCGAGACCAGCGTGCTCGCGATTGGCGTTGACGACCATCGCCATCGCGTTCCATCGCACGAGGCTTTTGATGCGCCGCTCCAGCTCGCGATTGCCCGGGTACGGCGGTTCGTCCTCGGGCGCAATCGTGTTGACATACGGGGTGCTGACCGTGGACGGCATCTGGATGCCGGCCTCGCGCAAGCGCTTGAACAGCTTGCTCAACACCAATGGCGCTTGTTCCGTCCGCTGGTTCCTGAGGACGTATTCGAGGATGAACTCGAGCGAATCCAGCCAACGTTGGTCTTCGCCACCGTTGCGCTGCTGCGCGGATTCGCGCGGTTGTTCCGGCCGACCTGACGACGCCATAGTTTGTTGTTGTTCTTTTGGTTCCAGTCTCACAAAGTTACCCTAGCAACTCTTGGACAATAACCCGTTTCCGGCCACAATCCAAGCGCCATGAAATACTTAGACCGAATCCTGGGCACCGCGCAAGAGAATCTCGCGTGCGATGAGGCGCTGCTGGACCACTGCGAGGAAGGCTACTCCGATGAAATACTCCGGTTTTGGGAACCCCGCCAACACTTCGTGGTGCTCGGCTATTCCAACAAGGCCCGCGCAGAAGTGAATCTGGATTCCTGCTGCGCGCTCGACGTTCCCATATTGCGCCGGTGCAGCGGCGGCGGAACGGTCCTGCAGGGTCCGGGCTGCCTGAACTACGCGCTCATCCTCAGAATTCGCGAAGGTTCGGCCACGAATAGCATTGCCGAAGCCAACGCGTTTATCATGAACCGTAACCGCAAGGCGCTGAACTCGCTGCTCGGGGGCCAAGTCCTCGTTCAGGGGCACACAGACCTTACGCTGCAGGGACTCAAATTCTCCGGCAACTCACAGCGCCGCAAACGGCGGTTCCTCTTGTTCCACGGTTCGTTCCTGCTCGGTCTCGACCTCGCGCTCGTGGAGCAGACACTCCGACAACCGTCGAAACAGCCGGCGTACCGGCGCAACCGGGCACACAAGGATTTCCTGACGAACCTGCCACTGCAGGCAAGCGCCGTGAAGCAAGCCATGAAAGAAGCCTGGGGCGCAACCGACACGCTCGAAGAGATCCCCGAAGAACGAATCGAGCGTCTCGTGCGCGAGAAGTACTGCACCGATTCTTGGAGTCTCAAATCCTGAACTCCAGCTCCTTGCGGCGGGCCCTCACCTGCGGTAGAATCATGCCATGAAAGTCCCCGGTCTTCGCAGTCCACACGAGAAAGTCGAAGGGTTGGTTTATTTCGGGCGGATGCTCGACAAGATCCGGCTACACGCCAAGGGCCACTTGCCGGCGGATTACCACGCCAATCTCGGCAGTGGGTTCGATGGCCGCTGTTGCAGTTTCCTTGGGGTGAAATACGAAGACGTTGTCGCCCGTGTCAAGCGCGGCGGAGAAGACAAGGACGTGCTCGAATGGTGTTTCGCCAATGGCCGGAAGCCGTCGCCGGAAGAGATGGATATGTGGAACCATTATATGCGGAAACGCGGCTGGCGTGACGATGCCAGCAAACGCCTCGTCGAGCGCAAGAAGGAATCGGGGTTTGCCGATCGCGACGACATCAAGACGTTTTTCGATTACATCGACGCCGACGAAGGCCGCGACGTGCGGACGCAATTCTGATCAGCTCGCTCGCCGTAACAGCATGGGTGGACACGGGCAAAGGGCGTCTGTTATTATTTGTCTGGTGGATTGCTGGCTGACATGAAACTTCTCTACCTCGATTGTTTTGCGGGGATCAGTGGCGACATGTTTCTGGGAGCGCTCCTCGACCTGGGCGTGTCGGAGGATGCGCTGCGCGCGGAACTGCTGAAACTTCAACTGCCCGGGTATCGGATTTCGTCGCGGCGGGTGGTCAAGCAGAACATATCGGCGACCAAGTTTGACGTGATCGAAGACCATGCGCATGCGCCGGTGCTGCGGAAGAGCGGCGAACATCGTGGCTATTCCGACATTGTTGCCATGATTACCAGGAGCACGCTCTCGCCTGCCGTGAAGCAGCGCGCCGTCCGGGTCTTTCGGCGGCTGGGGGAGGCGGAAGCGAAGATCCACGGAATCCCGCTCGAAGAAGTCCATTTCCACGAGATCGGCGCGGTGGATTCGATTGTGGACATCGTTGGCGCGTGCATCGCGGTCGAGGCCCTGGGTGTAGACGAATTCCAAGCGTCGCCGCCGAGGCTCGGTTCGGGTATCGTGGAGACTGCACACGGTCGGTTTCCCGTGCCGGCGCCGGCCACGCTGGAATTGTTGAGCGGGATGCCCGTGGCATCGTCATCCGATCCCGTCGAGCTGGTCACGCCGACGGGGGCGGCGTTGCTTGTGGAATTCTGCGCCAGCTTCGGGCCGATGCCCGCGATGAGCATCGAGAAGATCGGGTACGGCGCCGGGTCTCGCGACCTGGAGAAAGCCCCCAACGTGCTTCGCGCCGTGCTGGGCGTGCCTTCCGCCGCTTCCACCCGCGCCACCGATGAAACCGATGCGATTGCCGTCATCGAAACGAACATCGACGACATGAATCCGCAGTTGTGCGGTGAGGTGATGGAGCGACTACTGGCCGCCGGCGCGTTGGACGTGTTTTTGACACCCGTGCAGATGAAAAAGAACCGGCCCGGCACCTTGTTGACGGTGCTCTGCGAGCGCAACGGCGTCGATGCGCTGACGGAACTGATTCTTACGCACACGACGAGCTTCGGCGTTCGGGTCCACGAAGCGCAGCGCCGCAAGCTGGCGAGGGAGATCGTGACGGTGAAAACAAGATTCGGCGAGATCGAGGTGAAGATCGGCCGATTGGCTGGCAGGATCGTGGCGCGGTCGCCGGAGTTTGAATCGTGCAAGCAGGCCGCCGCGCGGTTCAATATCAGCGTGAAGGATGTGTACAACGAGGCGGCGCATGCGGCGGGGGGGATACTATGATCGATAAACAGCTCCTGGATATTTTGGCGTGTCCGAAGTGCAAAGCTGATGTCAAACTCGAAGGCGAGAAACTCATCTGCCAGAATCCCCAGTGCGGTCTGCGCTACCCGATCCGTGACGGGATTCCCGTGATGTTGATCGACCAAGCTGAAAAACCGCAGGCGAAATGAGCCTGCCCACCCTCTCGGTGATCGTTCCCGCCTGGAACGAGGAGAAATATGTCGGGCGGGCGATTGACTCGCTGCGTCACGCCGCGGAGGTGTACGCGCGGGAGCGGGGCTGCGACACGGAAATCGTCGTGGTCGACAACAACAGTCAGGACCGCACGGCTGCAGTCGCGCGCGAGCACGGGGCGCAGGTCGTATTCGAGCCCGTCAATAATATCGGCAAGGCGCGCAACACGGGCGCGAAGGCGGCGCGCGGCAAACATCTCGCGTTCTGCGACGCCGACAATCAGGTCACCGAGAATCTCCTCGTTCTGATTCACGATCACCTGGAAGACCCGAGGATCGCCGGCGGCGGGACGTGGATTGAACCTGACCGCCGCAACTTCAAGATCAACTGTTTTTATTTCCTCTGGGGCATTTACGTTCGCGGCAGCGGTGTGGGGGTGGGGATGATGCATTGCCGCAAAGCGGACTTTGAGTCGTTCGGCGGGTTCGACGAGTCCATCTACGCCGCGGAGGACGTGCAACTCGCCTACGACCTGAAGAAGATCGGCAAACCGCGCGGCCAGAGGTTCGAGCTGATCAAGAAGGGCTGGATCATCACCTCGACGCGCAAGATCGACCAGACACCGCTGTTCACGATGATTGCGAAGCTCATCGGGTTCGGATTCGGTTTGCAGAAGAAGATTCGCAGCAAGGAATACTGCGAACACTGGTACGAAAAGGCGGCCCGCTAGGTCTTGTTGACGGGCGCGTCCTTTGGGGGCGGTTTGCGGACCCTGGCCACGACCTGATCGGCGCGATCCTTCAAATGCGTTTTGAGCCGGCGCGCCCAGACGAAATCCACCGCGAGGATGCTCAGGCCGAGAATGGCAAGCACAAGGCCCGGCCCCGGAACTCCGGGAAGCATCAGGATCAACCCCACCGCCAGCAGTGCGATGCCCGCCGCGATGCGCAACACACGCTTGGTGTGATGGATCAATCCCTTCATGTCATGGCGGCGGTTCCAGATACACCGCCCCGTTTTCGATGACCAGCGACAGCCGCTCCAACGATTTGCCCTGCCCGGGACCGCCCACGCATTTGCCGTCGCGCGGCGCATACACCGACCCGTGGGTCTTGCAGACAAAGAGATTGCCATCGCAGGTGAAAAAGTCGTTGTCATCCAGGTCCAGAGTGATCGGCAGATGCACGCAGCGGTTCACGAACGCGACGAACTCACCGTGGACATTAGCCAGAAACGCCTCAGCCAACTGACCGCGCACGGTGGTGGTGAACTTCCTGGTCGCGCCTGGTGGCAGTTCCTCCACCCGCGCCAGCAAAATCCTGCGACCTTTCACGCCGGCAGCTTAGGCCGCGGACGCGGTTTTGACAAAGACTTTATCTAACGGACAGTCGGGCCGTGAACCACAGACACGCAATGGCTCAGAGTGGCTGCGGCACCCGAACGCGGTGGGGGCGGATACAGAATTACTGGATCGACTTGAGGAATTTCTTGATATGGACAAAGGCGTCCGCAATGACGCCCAGGTACATCGAGGCAAGGATGGAGATGATGACGAGGCAGACCAACAGCTCGGTCAACGTCATGCCGTCGGCTCGGTCACGCCGTTTCCTTGGGAACGCGTCGTTTCCCATATGACTTGCGCCTCTCGACTATCGTCGAAAAATCCGTCAAACAAGCGCCATAATGCGTCCGCTCGACAATCCCCACAAGCAAAATGTAAGCTGTTGCATCCGCAGGAGCGCGGTTTGACATGGCCGCGTGCCCGCGCTACCATAAAGGCGGGTTGGCGAGAATCTTTGTCAGGGAACCGAACTGAAACTCACGAAAGGAGCCTAGTTATGGCGCACGAATTACCGAAGCTGCCCTATTCATACGACGCACTGGAGCCGCACATCGACGCACGCACGATGGAGATTCATTACACGAAGCATCATCAAGCCTACGTCACGAACCTGAACGCGGCGCTCGACAAACACGCGGACTTGCACAAGAAGGGTTTGGAAGACCTGTTGCGTGGCATTGCGAGTGTGCCCGAGGATATCCGCGGGGCGGTGCGCAACAACGGCGGCGGTCATCATAACCACAGCCTGTTCTGGACGATCATGAAGAAAGGCGGTGGTGGCGAACCCAAGGGGGCGCTGGCGGATGCGATCAAGAGCACGTTTGGCGAGTTTGCGAAGTTCAAGGAGACGATCACCAACAACGGCATGACCCGGTTCGGCAGCGGCTGGTCGTGGCTGGTGGTGGCCAAGGACAAGAAACTCAAGGCGTATTCGACTGCGAACCAGGACAGCCCGCTGATGGAAGGCGATGTGCCGATTCTCGGTGTGGACGTGTGGGAACACGCCTACTACCTGAAATACCAGAACATGCGCAAGAGCTACCTCGATGCGTGGTGGAACGTCGTCAACTGGGACGAGGTGGCCAGGAGACTCGACAAGGCGAAGTAAGCTTTACGACACACGATAGACGACGCAACCCCGACTCATACAAGTCGGGGTTGTCATTTCAATCGCGCCCGACCTTTTCCCACGCGTACTTGCCCTTGATGTGCTGAAGGAAGTACTTGCCGGGCGATGGCGTGCGCGCGAACTCTTCGTGGACGTTCTGAGGAACGGAGAAATACCGATAAACACCCGTCGCCTTGAACTCGATTTCGAGCGTCTCGGTGACCGCGTCATAGCCGATGCCGGCGATGTCGCTGGAATTGACGGGTTGGCGCTGGATATCGCTCACGGGGCGAATCTTCCGAAAAGTCCACCTCTGCTGTCAACTCCAAGGTGAGGATCTGGTCTTCCAAATGCCGTATCTGTTACCGAACGAGACGGCTGACGGATGCTTACGCTGGAGATAGCAGTGTGGCTTGCGCCATATTGACCCACTTGGTGGTCGGTCTGCTCTGCGAAGGATCTCGGAACAGTCATTATTATGGATCGTGTGGCACTCAGGTTACCACCCTAACTGGCTCTTAGCCGATGGCGCTTATCGATATTTAGCCTATAAATCCGCTGGTAATCTTGGCCAAGTTTGTGCCGGTGGTGGGCTGGCTCCGCTTGGCGCGATTTCTAAAGAATTGTCTTGCACTCGATCAGGGCATTAGCTATGTACAAGCCCATGGTTGGGTCGCAGGCTGGTGGCGAGCCAGGGTGTAAAAAGGACGTTTTCTGGCTCTTTTTTTGACGAATTGTCTTGCATCCTACCGCTGCACCAGCTAATCTGACGCTGCCGTTCGGCGTGGTGTGTCCGTGCTGAGAATGCGAGTGAAGCGACTTTGCAGGTGAGATTGTGAAGATCGGCTATAAGCTTTTTTCTGAGGTGTTGGTGCATGGTTAAGCACCGGGAGGTTCATGTATGAAGCGAGTTTATGGGGTGATGAGAAATACGGAAACTCTTCGTAGTCTTGTGTTGCTCGGCAGCTTTTTATTTTGCATGACGTCTCATGCGCAAGCAGCCTTGCTGGGAGTCGGCGGTGATCCTAACACGTGGCCAAACGTCCCGAATTTGTATTCGTCAGGCTTGACGATTTCGTACGATGCGGGCAGCCATCTGTTCACCGCATCGGGAGCCACTACGGACTATTTTGACCCAGATTTGAATGACAACTTTGTGCTGGACGACTACGGTGGCTCTCTTCCCGGAACGTTTAGTTTGTCTGCGACCGTTGCCGCTGACGGCAGCTTGGTGAGCGGCACGGTGACGCTTGCCTGTGCATCCGGGGTTTACGACCCGGAATACGACCCGACCCCGATCATTGGTCCCGGGACGTTGCTGCAAGGAAATCTAACAGCGTTTGGATTTCTAGGTGCAAACCCTGACAGGAGCCAGTTCGACGTCGAGTTTAACGTGACTGGCGGATCGTTGGCCAGTGTTTATGGATCGGAAGCGGGCACGGTCTTGTATACGGAGGATTATTCATTTGGTGGTAGTTTCACTACCAGCTTCAGCAACGGTGGGTCGGGTGATGCGGATACTTTGATGATGGTTCCGGAACCGGAGCCACAGTTATTGGTAGTTCTGTCTTTGTCGGTGCTCGGGCTGTGCCGGGTCGCACGGTGGCGCGCACCACTGCGCAAGGGCTAGGCGCTCTAGCGTAGAGCTGTGCAGTAAAAATCACGGTAAAACTGCAGTGAGAAACGACCGGGGCCAAGTTGCCTTCTGGCGTGGAAGTCAGGAGAAATTATGAAGAAGCGTCTATTACTGTGTGTGTGTGTGTTGTCATCGGCGGCCTTGATTGGCGTGGCGCGAGCTGTTTTGTTGGGAGTGACTGTCATCCCGCCGGTCATCAGTTATGTCAGCGCCACCACAACAGCAACAAGCTACAACCCAGTCTCAAAGATATTCTCGGTGGTTGCACCGGACGTCTCAATCCAGTTCAGTCCGACGGAGCCGGTGCTGACGGTAACGCCCCCGCGCAATCTGACAATCAACGTGAAAGTGGATAACACCGGCGCGCTTGTCGGCAGTGTCGGGCCCGGGCCGGACCTGGTGATTACGGGCAAGGTGACCCGGGTTGTCGGAGGGACGACGAATGTTTATTCCGGCCTGTTGCTGACGGGCCAAGTCACGGCGTTCGGGTATGCCTATGTCGGCAGCGGCGTGGCGGACTTCGATCTGCGATTCACGCCTACCGGCGGGTTGTTGCAGCCGTTTTACGCATGTGACCATGTTGGGATTACGCTGGACAGTGAAACATCCACGTTTATCGGAAGTTTCACCACGAATTTTCACGGCCAGGCGAAAGGCACCGTCGGGCTCGAAGATCTCATTCCGCCCACCGTCACCTGCCCCGCTTCAACGAATGTCCAGTGCAATGGCGGAGGCGCATACGTCCTGTACCCGCCGCCGGTAGGCTCGGACAACTGCACCACCAATCTCACGTTTGTTTACACGCCGCCATCGGGCAGCTTCTTTGCGCTGGAGCCCACCGACGAAACTACGAATTACACGGTAACCCTGACGGCCATCGACGCCTCTGGCAACTCGAACTCCTGCTCATTTACCGTCACCGTCGAGGACAATTCATCGCCAGTCCTCAATGTCGCCAACCCCATCATCGGCCCATGCCAGCTGGAGCCATACGTGCTGACGAATGATCCCGGCCAGTGCTCGGCCACCTTCACGTTCCCGATACCGACAGCCTACGACGAATGTTGCACGAATGACGTCAGTGTCACGCTGGCGGCTATGGACGAGTATACCGATGTCATTATTCCACTCATGAACAACGGCGACGGCACCATGACCGGCCATTTCCCGGTCACGTGTACCGGCTCCAACGTGATCACCAGTGTGGCGAACGATGTGGACGGCAACACCACGAACTGCATTTGCATTGTGTACGTTGTGAACACTGAGCCTCCCATCATTCAGAACTGCAGCAACCAGGTTGTGGAGTGCACGGCCAACACGCCTACGGGTGGGGCGGTTAATTTCCAAGAGCCGACGGCCTACGGCAACTGTCCGAACTTGACGATCTCCTGCATCCCGACCAACGGCAGCGTGCTGCCGCTCGGCACGAACCTGATCGTCTACACCGCCAGTGACTGCAGCGGCAACACGAACTCGTGCGCGTTCGATGTGATCGTGCAGGATACAACGCGCCCCACGATTTCCTGCCCGACGAATGCCACGGTGCAGTGCAGCCAATCGATTGACCCCAGCATCACCGGCACGGCCACGGCCACCGATACCTGCGATCCCAATCCGAAGGTGACGTACACTGACGCCGCCGGCCCGGTCAATTGTACTGGTCTGGCTGGCATCAACCGCACGTGGACGGCCACCGATGCCTCTGGCAATTCCGCCAGCTGCGTGCAATCCATCACCTATACCAACACCACAGCGCCGACCGTCACGGTTCCGACCGGCAGCAATTTGGGCTGTAATCCAGCAACTCTGCCAACGGATGCGAGCGTGACGGCACTGGTGACGGCAAACGGTACCTGCAGCACGCCGACCGTCAACGTTTCGCATGCGGATGCGACCAGCGGCTGCGTGGTCACCCGCACCTTCACGGTGACGGCCACCGATGGCTGCGGCAATACCTCGGCGCCCCAAACAGTCGTTTACTCCTGGACAGCGAACACCACGCCGCCGGTCGTCACGGTCCCGGCAGGCGCCAGTTTGGGCTGTAATCCGACGCTGCCCACCGTCGCCAGCGTCAAGTCGCTGGTCACGGCCACCACTGCCTGCGGCGACGTGCCGACCATCAATGTCACCTCCGCGACCAGCGGCACCGCCTGCGCCATGACCCTCACGTTCACCGTCACGGCCACCGATGGCTGCGGCAATGCCTCGGCCCCGCAAACCGTCGTCTACACCTACACCCTGGACACCACGCCGCCGGTCGTCACCGTCCCGGCGGGCGGCAGTTTGGGCTGCAATCCGACGCTACCCACCGTCGCCAGTGTCAAGGCGTTGGTAACTGCCACCGCTGCCTGCGGTACGCCGACCATCAATGTCACCTCTGCGACCAGCGGCACCGCCTGCGCCATGACCCTCACGTTCACCGTCACGGCCACCGACGCCTGCGGCAATGCCTCGGCTCCGCAAACCGTCGTCTACACCTACACCCTGGACACCACGCCGCCGGTCGTCACCGTCCCGGCGGGCGGCAGTTTGGGCTGCAACCCGGCCACGCTGCCCACTGTTGCCAGCGTTAAGGCTCTGGTAACTGCCACCACTGCCTGCGGCGACGTGCCGACCATCAATGTCACCTCTGCGACCAGCGGCACCGCCTGCGCCATGACCCTCACGTTCACCGTCACGGCCACCGATGGCTGCGGCAATGCCTCGGCTCCGCAAACCGTCGTCTACACCTACACCCTGGACACCACGCCGCCGACAGTTACGGTGCCGACCGGCAGCAATTTGGGCTGCAACCCGGCCACGCTGCCCACCGTCGCCAGTGTCAAGGCACTCGTAACGGCCACCGATGCCTGCAGCACACCGACCGTCAATGTGTCCTCGGTCGATACCACCAGCGGGTGCACGGTCACGCGCACCTTCACCGTCACGGCCACCGATGCCTGCGGCAATGCTTCCGCCGCACAGACCGTCGTTTACTCCTGGACCGTCGATACCACGCCGCCGACAGTTACGGTGCCGACTGGCAGCAATTTGGGCTGCAACCCGGCCACGCTGCCCACCGTCGCCAGTGTCAAGGCACTCGTAACGGCCACCGATAGCTGCAGCACGCCGACCGTCAATGTGTCCTCGGTCGATACCACCAGCGGGTGCACGGTCACGCGCACCTTCACCGTGACGGCCACCGACGCCTGCGGCAATGCTTCCGCGGCCAAGACCGTCGTTTACTCCTGGACCGTCGATACCACGCCGCCGACAGTTACGGTGCCGACCGGCAGCAATTTGGGCTGCAACCCGGCCACGCTGCCCACCGTCGCCAGTGTCAAGGCGTTGGTAATGGCCACCGATGCCTGCAGCACACCGACCGTCAATGTGTCCTCGGTCGATACCACCAGCAGCTGCACGGTCACGCGCACGTTCACCGTCACGGCCACCGACGCCTGCGGCAATGCTTCTGCCGCTCAAACCGTCGTTTACTCCTGGACCGTCGATACTGCTCCGCCGACGATTACCTGTCCTGCCCCGGTGACCGTGCAATGCGCGGCGAACGTACCGCCGGCCAATACTGCGTCCGTGACCGTCTCTGCTGGCTGTGGCACCCCGACCGTGACCTGGGTGGGAGATGTGATTACCAATCAGACCTGCCCGAATCGGTACACGATCCTCCGCACCTACAAGGCGGTGGATCCGTGCGGCAACAGCGCGACATGCACGCAGACGATTAGCGTCAACGATACGACCGCGCCGAGCATCACCTGCCCGACGAATATAACCGTGAGCGCTTTGGCTTTGTGCACCAACGCAGTGCCGGCGACGAATCCACAGATTGTGGCGTTCCTGCATGGGGTGACTGCCACCGACAACTGCGGCGGCACCGCCACGGTGACCAACAATGCTCCGTCAACGTTCTTGCTGGGCACGAACAAGGTGACGTTCACGGCGACCGATTCCTGCGGCAACACCAACAAGTGTCAGGCAAGCGTTATCGTGCAGATGCTGCCGTTGAACTGTGAGCCGATCCAATGCGTTCCGTCCTTCTGCCAGCATCACTTCGACGGATTCGGGAACTGCCAGTTTGCCACGTTCGAAGGCAATCTGACTCTGCCGAATGGCGATCAGCCGTGTGACTTCCGCACAGCGTCGAACACGTTCGTTGCGATCAGCGTGACGATCGGCACCAATACGCCAACCGTGGTTTACTGCAAGAACCAGAACCCGTGCACAGTGGAGAGTGACGGGTGTGGTGGCGAGGCATGGGAGTACTTCGGAAATAGCAACTACGAGCGGGCGATCTGCCGATTCGTGGATAACCAGTGTTACAATTCGCTGATTGACCCCAATCTCCCGTCCTCGGCGGCAACCAGAAACATAAACTGTGGCTCACTGTCGACGGTGTCCATCGGCGCCACCTCGACGCGGTTCTACTACGGCTTCCAGCAGGCCAGACAGCCGATGACCATCGTGGTGGATGGCATCGTCCTTCTGTCCGTTTCCAACAACGTTGCCACCTCGCCGTTCCCGTTCTCGCAGTCGGGCAAGACGATCCAATGCACGTTCCCGGAGAGACTGGTTCCGGGTAACGTCGTCCAATGGTACGGGACCGGAAGCGCGAGCGGCGTGTCATCGAACTGTCTGATCTACACGCAGCAGACCTCGGCCACCGGCAACTCCACGGCCACGTACTACAACGACGGCGGCTCTTGCGAGATCCAGTGCCCCACGGGCGGCATCAACTACAACTCCAACGATCGCTCGGTGTGTGTACAGGTCATGATCGGCCAGCCGGGAGTGAGCAGCAAGGTCGGCTGCTTTACTTTCTGTGAGCCTCTCAACGGCGTGGGCAACCAGGACTGGCAGTACGGCCAATGCTCCAGCTTCCAGGATGAGTTTGCCGAAGAGTCCGATGACGACTGGGGTTCCGGCAACTGGTGATGTAGTCTAGGAGCCGGACCACGAAGAGAAAAGGGATCATCCTCGGCGCGGTCGTGCTCGCGTCAGTCGCCGCGGTGTGGTGGCTGGCGAGAACGGAACGTTCCGTCGCTCCGAAGTCATCGGCGCCCACTGGCACGCCGCCGGGCGCGGGTCAGGAAGCTCTCCCGGGTCCGGGCGCGGAGAAAAGCGCGGCAACGCCAGGCGTTCGCCCGCCGGGATCCTCGGTGGCGCCAAGCAGCAGCTCCCCCGCCGCACAGAATACCGGCGTTGTCGTTTCTGCCGCTCTCAAGACGGCCGTTGCGACGGCATTGCAGGATGATCAAAAGCTTTACGGATACGCCGGGGCACTGAACTGGGACGATGCCAAAGCCCTCATCGCCAAGCGCCAGCAAGAGACCAAAGCGCTGGAGGATCGCCTGGCCGGTCTGGGCGCCGGTGGCGCCGCCGCCATCGCCGCCGGTTACACCTCCACGACCGACATGCACGACAAGCTGATGCTGATTCATGCCCTGGGCGCGATCCAGGATGATGCGGCAGATGCCACGCTTCAATCGCTGCTGGCCAGCGAAAGCTCCTTCAGTCTCCAACGCGAGATTGTTGCGGCCCTGGGTCAGCGCCAGGATTCGGAGTCGGTGGCGATCCTCAGCCAAATTGCGGCCAATCAGACCGATTCGCAGCAACTGCGGTTCGCCGCCGTACAAGCCCTGTCCGGCCAGCCGTCAGCCCTGCCCGTGCTGACGCAACTGGTGCAGACGGAGACGAATCCAGATGTGCAGAAGCAGATGCTCCTAGCCATGGGCGCGGCCAACAACAGTGCCGCCCAGACCGCGCTGGCGGGAGTCGCGGAAGGGACCATGGACGTCGGCATTCGGGAGACAGCCATTCAAGAATTGGCGCGAGTTTATGGGGCCGGGGCGCTGAGTGTGTTTCAACAATTGCTCAACGATCCGAACGAAGCGATTCGCGCCAACGCGGTGACGGCGGTGGCGCAAGTGCACACCGCCGGGGCGGTGGCGTTGCTGCAACAAGTGGCGAGTTCCGATTCCTCCGAGCAGGTGCGCGCCAGCGCCCAGGCAGCGCTATCGGCGGCCACGGCTCAGTGAGCCTGGTGGCGGCGCATTGGCGGGCGCGGGCAGAGCCAGTCAACCAAGGCTCTTCAAATCATGGCACGAGGCGGACCCGATAATACCTTGTGGGCCCGTTTGTTTGCGCGCCCGCATCGAGATAGTTCGTCGTCGTGCCGACCGTGTTGGTGACGGTGAAGATGTCGGCGAAACCGTCGGTACTGTAATCACCGAATCCGTCACCGGCGGTTGACTGCAGCGCGTTGGTCCGGTTCGGCCCCATCGTCCACGTCACCAGCAGGTCGTAGCCGGTCGGCACGACCGTCCAAAAGATCAAATTAGGACACTACCCGCGTCAGAATGTGCTTGCGTTGATTATCGGTTTAAGATAGCATCAGTTTGTTAGAGGCGCTCTTTGACAAGTTGGGAGATGGTTCATGGAAGCTGGCTGATGGCTGATGAGTCCATGAGTGCCCAAGCGCCCGAGGTACGGCAAAGCGGCGACAAGTCGCCGCAGTCCAGAAGGGCGCCGTGTGGGGCACACGGCCTACAACCGCCGTCAAAGGAAGAGGGTAGCCGCAAAAAGGCCTTTCTGCCAAACGAACCCAAATTTTCCGGATCGAAAAAGTGTGTGGAATAGGTTGATGGAAAGGCAGTTAATGTGTTCCGGCATGCCCTAAAACGCTTGGGTTCGTTTTGGGGTTGCGGAGGGGAATTGAGGGGTCCGGGCACGTGAAAGAGCGCGAAAAGGACGCCAAAAACAGTGGCCGTCCAGTGAGCCAACGTCGGGGCGACGACGCATCCCCTGCCCTGGCGGAGGGTTACTGTTTGGAGATGGCGACGTAGGGCGGTTTACCCGGCAGTTGCTGGATGACCATGGTCAGGTCGTATTTTTGGGAGAGCAGCCAGAGCGCCTGCCGTCGGGTGATTTGACCGGCGTGGAGTGTGACCTTGAGCGACTCGACGGGCGCATCGGCTCGGGTGATGGCGATCCTCAAGCCGGAGAACGCGTCGGTCAGCGGCAAGTGGATGACGCGGACCTCGGCCAAATCCACATCCACCGCCGTATCGAGCCACTGGTTCCATGAATTGTCCGACGACGAGAGGAATTCCCGTGGTGGATGGATCATCGTCGCGCAGGAGATGGCCAGTACGACAAGCAACAGCGGCACGCCGACGCGAACGCCGTGCATTTTCGCGGCACGATCGAAAGTCGGGATCATAAGTTCATCAAGTCAAGGATGCAGTTTGTTGAGTTGGTTCTTCAGTTCCTCTTCCCCGCCGGGGGTGAAGGGGCGAATCACGCGGTTGGTAATCGGCGCATTCTGCTTGGACTGCTCCAGTTGCCGGCTACCCTGGTCATTCGTTTTGTCGGCGGCGGCCCGTTTGGCCGTGAAGTTCGCCTGCGGCAGCACGGGTCGGGAAAGTGTGGACAATTCGACCGAATTGGGTTTGACCTCATTCAACTCCACGCTTTGGAGTTGGAGATTGCCTTTCGAGAGCGGGGACGCCGTGGGCGACTCGCGAATCGGTTGGGAAGCGGGCCACGTGCGAGACGGCTGGGGAACGGTGCCGTACTGCAGGTCGCCGAAGTGAACGGTTTTCCCATTCACGTCGGCCTGCTTGGTGTAGTCGAGCGGCTGGGTCGCCTGCTTGATAACTTGCGCGGGCAACAGCGTCGGCAAGACTGCCATCAGGGCCAGAGTCCGAAGTACATGCCAGAGCGTCATCGTTTCCATGTGATGATTGGTGCGGACGAGAGGAGTTGAACCTCCACGACCTTGCGGTCACAGCCTCCTGAGGGCTGCGCGTCTGCCAATTCCGCCACGTCCGCGCACCGAATCCGACGGCAATATAACGGTCGACGGCGGGGCTGGCAACGGTAAACAGCGCGACGGCGCCGATGACAGGGCGGCGGTTTTGCGGACGGATTATTGTGGAGGCGGATACTGCCAGACCCAGTCGCCTACCTTGTCGTCGAACAGGGTTTTGCCGGGGACTCCGCCGTCATCCTTCTCATTCCAGCCGACGGAATAGAGGACGAACCGGCCATCCTTTGTAAGGCGGTACTTGTAAGGCTCGCCCGTGATCACGTCGTGCGGAAGCTGCGAAATGAATCGCGGCACGAGCGCGTCCAGCGTTTGGGGGAACTGTCCGTTGGCGATTCGGTAACGCTCCAGCGCGCAGGCCAGCACGGCCTGGTCAGTGGGGACCTGGGCCGTTGCCGCTCTGACAACCACCCGGGTCAAGGCGGGCAGCAGCATCCCCGACAGAAGTTGATGACGAACGAAGATAACATCAAAGAGGTTGCGACCGTGAAACTCGCGGTCCAACACCTGTTCACTGGACTTGGCCCGGCTTGGGAAGACGCGTCTGGCTGCGGGATCAAACGTTCCCTCCATTTCCGATGTGAACAGGCGGCAATAACTGGCCTGTTCCTGATCGAACCAGCCGCTGGGAACGATTCTGGCGAGCCGTGCCAAAGACGGGTCGTCGTTGCCCGAGTCCGAGAACACGGCGACTTTCCCCGTGTTTTTGACGTAATCGATTATTCCAATGCCCCAAGCCCGCTCGGCGTCGAAAACGGGTTTCAAATCCGCCACGAAATTGTACTGTTGAAGCCGCGTCTCCAGCTCGCGCAGTTGGGCATCCGACCACGCGTGCTGCGCCAGTCCCTCCCAAATCGGCTGAGCGGCAATTTGCAGGCAGTTGACGCGAATGAGATAGGAAATCAGGAAGGGTTCTCCCTTCGCCGAGTCGGCCACCGAAAGCGACAGTTTCACATCCTCCAAAGCTTCTTCGCTTCGGCCGAGCGCAAGCTCGGCACAAGCTTTGAGTTGCAGCCGGCGGCAGACGGCCCTGAAACTGTTGAGGTGGGGCAGCAGAATCTCTGCCGGGTTCGGCAGGTCATAATTGATCGGGTATCGGGAATAAGGACGACGGCTGGCGGCGCGGAGCTCCGCGAAAATGGCTTCGTTGGTTTTCAATGCGTCGAGCACCGAAGGAGCGGCCTGAGCGCGCGATGCCAGATCAAGTTTGCCCGAGTCAAAAATCTGGTGGCGATTGCGGGGCGGAGCATGGAGCGCATCGAACGCCGTTTTCCAAGCCACGAGGTCCGTTATGTGCCGGTCTCCGTCGTATTTCTTGGATCGAAAACTGAAAACTACCTGGCCGAGTTGCTGCCCATAATAGTCACCACCGGCCCGACCATAATTGTCGGCCCTCCAATATTCGGTAGCGACGAAAATGTAGTTACTACGGACAAGGAGCCATGATTTGGCCAGCGGCGTGGCGGCGAAGTTCTGGTCATCGGGAACCGGCTTGGGGATCAACGTTCTCCAGTCGAGGGGCACGCCAAGTGCCTCCGCCTGCTGCCGGTAGCGCTCCCAGGCACGCGCGCCGCGGAAATCCTCCTCCGCGTAGAACAGGGCGATTACCGTGACAATAATTGCGACCGCCAACAGCAGGCGACGCGCAGACTGCCAATTGAACCGCCAGCTCAGGAACCGTCGGGTCGCGGGTCGCTCCCCGTTGCCAAGACGGTCGGATGTTAGAGTATTCATCGCCATCTCCGGGTCAAACCGCCGCAGTCTGCGCCGGGCGTTCGCTACGCGGCCCCGGTGCTGCGCGCTTCTGGGTGTAAGCGGGTTCCGATAGCGGCCCAATCAATTGCGCCAGCATCCGGCGCTGCTCGATCAGAACGCGCATTTCTTCGTGCGAAGGCGGCTTCGTTCGGCTGACAACTTCGGTCGTCGTCGGCTCGGAAGAAGCCAAGTTTAATACTGCGATTACGACCCACGCGCAGGCGAGGCCAGCCCAGATGCGGCGTGACGGGAAAATCAACTCCTGCCACATCTTCCGCGCGAGCCATGTTACCGGCGTTCTCTCAGCTTGGCGGTCGCCAGCCGCGGCTACAGAAGGCCACATCCGTGCCAACTTCGGCTCAACGTCTCGATGCCAGTTTAACAGAACGTCACGTGGTGTTTTCATTGTGCTACTTCCTCCCACAACTTTCTCAGTGCCCGCTTGGCGTAATGCAGCCGGGACTTCACGGTGCCCACCTGGGTGCCGGTGATGCGGGCGATTTCTTCCAGTGAAAAACCTTCGATGAAATGCAGCAACAGCGCCGACCGCTGGGCCAACGGAAGCTGAGCGAGCAGCTTCATGAACTCCGCCTCCTGTTCCTCGCGGAGCAACACGTCCAGTGGGCCCGGGCTATCGGCTTCCGGCTCGCGCAGTAATTCCTCCTGCAACTCGGCCTCGCGTCCCTGTCGTCGCCACTGCTGAACGCACTTCTGGTGGGCGATGCCGAACAGCCAGCCACCGAATTTCTCGTCGTCCCGTAGCGAGGCGATATAACGGAAGGCGTTGACGAACGTCTCCTGCACAAGGTCGAGGCTGGCCTGTTCATCGTGCAATAGCTCGAAGACATACACATACAATGGCAGCCGGTAGCGCCGGAAGAGCGTCCTCCATGCTTCGGCGTCGCCAGCCCGCGCGTTGGCCACGGGCAGTTGTTCGCGTTCAGCCACTACCAGCATTTACACCCAGTAGAATGCCAGAGGCGAGAAAAGGTTCAGCGAGATTGTCAGCTATTCCGAGCGAAACCGGCACTGACAGAGCCCCCGTGAAATCGCCCCACACCAGGGTGCTGCCAGTTCAGGGGGCGGACGCTCGGGCGGAGACTGACGGCGGTGGATTGGTCGGCGCATCGGCAGGCGTTGCATTCCCGGCGCGCAGGACCTTGTCTTCCTGCTGCAAGGCGGCAAGTTGTCGGGCCGCTTCGTCCCGTTCCTGGCGCAACTGTTCCAATCGCTTTGCGAGTGGAGCCTGCTTTTGCTGCAACGCCAGAATCTCCTTCTGCATGCACGAAAGCCGATGCGTTTCGTAAACCCCCGTACCGGCCGCAACCGCCAGGCTGATTGCAGCCGCCGCGACAAGCACTGTTTGCGTTCTTGTCATGGTGACGGATGGCTTCCCTGAACGGCGTCGGCGAGTCGTTTCATTGCCAGTTCCTCTCCGAGCGCGAGCACGTTGTCGAAATACTCGACCATCTCCGCTTCCGTGGCCATGTCGACAACGTTGACTCCGACCGCCGAAACCAGTGACTTGATCTCGTCACGGCGCCGCCCGAGTTCGACCATGCGCAGTGACACCTCGGCACTGGTTCCGCGCGGAACAGAATTGGTTTGGTCCTCCGCGCCCGCCTGGATCGCTGCTCGTTCCAACGATTGCCCGACCAATTCGGTCACCAGATACACCGGGCGGTCTTGCATCGCGCGGGCAACGGTCAGTAGCAGGGGCACAGACGCCTTGTCGAGCTGCTTTTCCACGCAGTCGCGGGCCATGGTCAGCACAGGCATGTCGGGCATAAAACCGAGCCTTCGGGCCGAATAGGGTGAATAGCCCGCAGCTTCGAGCGTATGAATTCGCGCTCGCGCAGCCTCGGCGGCGTAATCGTGGTACCGGATCGCCCACGAGGGTGGCGTCTTCCAATCCGTCAACCCTCTGTTCTGCGCCAGCAGCACATTGAATTCGACAAACCACGGCACGATGTTGGCCGTATCAGCTTTCTCGACGGCGCGGAGCAGCGTGAGGGCAACCGCGGGATCGCGATTGGCGGCGGCACAGGCGTACCGCAACCGGACATCGACGTTGGTGCCGCTCGCCGCCAGCGCCGACTCGAAGAGAGCGTGTTTGGTCGGCCAATCGGCGATCAGCTCCGCCGCGCCCCAAGCGAGTTGGTAATCGTTGGTTCCGTGGTGGGCCACGCGTTCGATGGTCGCGCGATCGATTTGCGTCAGGCTCAACAGCTCGGCGGTTTCCAATTGGCCGGTCGTGCGTCGCATTTGGTCGACCCGTCGAAAGTCTTCGTAGGTCGGGAGCGGCTGGGCGGCAATGGCACGAGACAGCACACAGCACACGGCACACAGGAGGGTGAAGAGCAGAGGAAGCTGTTTTCTCATTCTGGCTACCAACTGCTGATTACTGTATTCTGTTTTGGCGATGGCTGTCAAAATTCATTTGGCGAAACGGAAAATCTCGCTCGGCGTCGGCGACCTTGTCTCTGAGCCGCTGGGAAATGGGGGGCGAGTGGCCGGGCTCGGCATGTGGACACGGCTGGCTCTTGGCCGGGAGGCACACGTGGCGCATCAGCGGGTCCAGGCTGGATTGTATGACGGCTATGCGCGGGAGATCGCGGTGCGCTACCAGACCACGGTCGACGATTTCGAGGTGACGATTCAGGGCCGTATCGACGGCGTCTACGCGCCCTCGAATGGCGGCCCGCACGTGATTGAGGAGATAAAATCCGTTGTCGTCCCGCCGTCGGCGTTTGCAACGCTCGATGAGAAATCCCACCCCCACTATGTCGAGCAACTCCGGCTGTATTGTTTCCTGATTAGCCGTGGCACCCCCGCGCCGAAGGTGGATTCCCCTGGCACGGAAGGCAAGTCTGGGCGGGTGCTCCAACCGGACAACGTTGTCGGCCGGCTTGTGTTTGTGAATGTGGCGGATGGGGCGACGAAAGAAATTGGGGTTGGCGGGCCGTTCGACGACTGCGAACAACTGATCGCCGACCGTGTACGCGCCTTGATCGTCCAGGCCCATGAAGAACAGCGGCGCCAGGAGCACCGGCGAGACCAATCGACCGCGCTCCGCTTTCCGTACGACCGGGTCCGCCCCCACCAGGACGAAATGATGGGCGCGGTCGAACACGCCTTAAGGGAAAGACGTCACCTGCTCGTTTCCGCCCCGGCGGGAGTCGGCAAGACGACCGCGGCGCTCTATCCCGTCGTGAAGTACGCGCTGGCGCACAACAAACGGGTGTTCTTCGTCACCGCCAAAAACACCCAGCAACAAATTGTCCTGGAAACGCTTCAACGCATGGGGTCGGGCGAGTCGGCGCATCCGAGCGCGGTGTTTTTCCGCGCGCGGGAAAACATGTGCATCAACAATGTGTACGCCTGCCGCGAGGAGTTTTGCCCGCACCTGCGCGATTTCCGGCTCAAACTCGAAAGCACACGGGTCGCAGACCGTCTGCTGGCCGAGAGGCTGATCACGCCGGATGCGATGATGGAAGCGGGGCGTAGGACGAGCCTGTGCCCGTTCGAACTGGCGCTTGTGGAGGCCGAGCTAACCGACGTGATCGTATGCGATTACAATTATGTTTTCGATCCGCAGGTGTATTTCCGCCGGTTCTTTCTCGAAGCCGATTACTCGAACGCGATACTGGTCATCGACGAAGCGCACAACCTCGTCCAGCGGGCGATGGATTACTACTCGCCCAGCCTATCACGGCAGCAAATCCGCGATTTGGGGGGGAACCTGCGGCACGTCGAGCCGTCGTTGGCGAAGGAATTGCGGAAGTTTCTGGGAGAGATCGAACGCTTTTTCCGCAGCCAGAAGCGCCCCAAGGGCGACGAGTACAGCCAACTTGAGGAAAGCGATGTCAGCCAGGACAAGTACCTCATTCCGTCGCCACGGGAATTCTTTGATGGCCTCAAGCCCGCTTTCAACAAACTGACCGTGCGCTACCTGTTGGACAAGACGACCAGTGGGCGGGCGATTCCGGACGATCCCGTGGACGAATTCTGTTCGGCATTTGGCCAATTCTGCAGCGTGTTAGCCATGGAAGGCGAGGAATTCTCCTACGTTTACGACGCGACTGGCGGTGAAGCCTTGAAGATTGTTTGCAAAGACCCATCCCGCCAGTTGGCCCAGCGGCTGGAAGGATTTCATAGTGTGATCGCCATGTCGGCCACACTCGAGCCGATGGCATTTTACCGCCAAATGCTGGGGTTCGATCCCGAGCGGGCCGACCAAGCGAGCTTCCCATCCCCATTCCCGAAGGAGAACCGGCGCATCATCGTCGTCCCGACCGTTTCGACCACGTTCCGCGCGCGGGCGACCCATTACGGCAGGATTGCCAACGTAATCGCCACCACCGCAGCCGCCAAGCTTGGCAACTACATGGCGCTGTTCCCGAGCTACGACTTCCTGCGGGGGGTTTCCGAACGGCTGCCGGAAGGGCCGTGGGAGGTTCTCGTCCAAGAACCTAGGATGACCGAGCAGCAGAGACTGGCGCTCCTTGACGCATTCAAGGAACCACAACCCCCGAAGCTTGTCCTTGCGGTCCAAGGCGGTCTGTTCGCGGAAGGAGTCGACTATCCAGGCGAAACACTCTCGGGAGTGATCATTGTCAGTCCTGCCCTTCCCCAGGTCAGTTTCGAGCGGGAACTTATGCGGGAATTCTACGAGGCGCATTACGGGGATGGGTTCGGCTTTGCCTACCTCTATCCCGGCATGAATCGCGTCATTCAATCTGTCGGTCGGCTGATCAGGAGCGAATCGGATCGAGGCGTGGCAGTGCTTGTGTGCCAAAGATTTGCGCAAACCCAATACTCAACGCTTTTCCCGCCGGACTGGTCGGAGAGCATGGCTAACAACCGCGCTGGATACGATTTGGCCGGCGAGCTGGCAGCTTTTTGGGGTGGGAACCGTCGGAAAAGCGCTCGGTGAATCCGCTTTACAAGCGCGGCGGTTGCTATATAGTTCTTTCGGCCAAAAGTTTAGGAGGGAATAGCTCAAGCAGCATGATCCAAGCAAAACAGGAGTCGTATCTACAATTGACGGATGGGCTTGAGGGCGCCATTTCTGAGGCGCAGGATTGGCTCTTGGGGCAACAGGCTCCTGACGGCCATTGGTGCGCGGAGCTTGAGGGCGACACCATCCTTGAATCCGAGTATCTCATTTACCTCCATTTCATTGACAGGCTGGATCCAGTCGTCATTCGCAAGGCTGCGAATTACATCCGATCCCAAGTGCTCCACGGAGGCGGATGGTCCATCTATCCGAACGGCCCGATGGACCTCAGCGCCTCTGTAAAGGCCTATCTCGCCCTGAAAATGGCCGGGGATCCCATTGACGCCCCGCACATGGCCAAGACCCGCGCGGCGATTTGTGCGGCGGGCGGAGTGACCCGGTGCAACACGTTCACCAAGATTTCGCTGGCCACGATTGGGCTGTACCCGTGGGGAGGATGCCCGGCGATTCCGCCCGAACTAATCCTCCTGCCGAAGTGGTTCAGCTTCAGCATCTACAACATGTCGTCATGGTCACGGGCGATGCTGGTGCCGCTTTCGATCATCCGTTCCCGGGAACCTGTTAAACCCCTTCCTTTGGAATGGCAGATCGACGAACTGTGGGTCGGGAGCCGCGAGACGGCCGACATCCGGCTGCCGCGAGACCCCCGTACGTTCACGTGGCGAAACTTCTTTTTGGTGGTCGACCATCTGCTGAAATTCGTTCATCGCCATCATCCGGCCCCGCTGATTCGGCGGTTTGCCATGCGAAAGGCCGAACGCTGGGTGATCGAGCACGGACGCACCCCCGGCGGCCTCGGGGCAATCTTTCCCGCCATGGCCAACTACGTCATGTCCTTGCGCGTGCTCGGCTACAGCAACGAAAGCTATCTGGTGGCCCATGGCATCCTCGAAATGGAGAGACTCGAAATTGAGGAGGGCGACACTTTGCGGCTTCAGCCGTGTTTTTCACCGGTCTGGGATACGGCCATCAGCGTCAACGCTCTTCATGAGTCGGGGCTGCCGGCGGATCATTCGGCGCTGCAGGCAGCTTCGCGGTGGCTGGTGGACAAGGAAGTCCATCGCCCCGGCGACTGGCGCGTGAAACATTCGGAGAGTCACCGCTATACCGAACCGAACAAGCCGGTGGGCGGATGGTTCTTCGAGTACGACAACGAGTTTTATCCCGACGTCGACGACACCATCATGGTTTTGATGGCCCTGAATCGGGTCAACACCGAGTTCGACCGCGAGAAATCCGCTGCCATTCGTCGCGGCACCCGCTGGGTGCTCGGCATGCAGAACAAAGATGGCGGTTGGGCTGCGTTCGACAAGGACAACAACAAGTACATCTTCACGAAAGTGCCGTTCGCCGACCATAACGCCATGATCGACCCCAGCACCGCCGACATCACCGCCCGCGTATTGGAGTGTCTGGGGCATTTTGGCTTCACAATGGAAGATGAGTGCGTACAGAAGGCGGTTGGTTTCCTCAAACGCGATCAGTCTGCGGACGGCTCCTGGTTCGGTCGCTGGGGCGCGAACTACATCTATGGGACGTGGCAAGTATTGCGCGGGCTGCGGGTGATTGGCGAAGACATGCGCCTGCCCTATATCCGCCGATCGGTTGCCTGGCTCAAGTCTGCTCAAAACGCCGATGGCGGCTGGGGTGAATCACTGCGGAGCTATGACGACCCTCAGTTCAAGGGCATCGGCCGGAGCACGGCCTCGCAAACGGCGTGGGCCATCATGGGTCTGATTTCCGCCGGGGAAGTGAACAGCCCCGAAGTGGCCCGCGGGATCAAGTATCTGATCGATCACCAGGAATTGGATGGATCGTGGGACGAGGAGATGTTTACGGGGACAGGTTTCCCGCGGGTGTTCTACTTGCGCTACCACTATTATTGTGAGTATTTCCCGTTGATGGCCCTCGGAATGTACGCGCGGCACATGATGCAGGGGTTCCCGCCCGTGCCGCGCGAACTCGAAAAATCGCGTGTGATCCAGTTGTTTTTCAAACAACCGCGCATCCTGCGAAAGGTCGCCCGACTCCGCGCGTTGGCGCATTTGACTGAGGTTTAAGTTGGAAGAAACGGAGCCGCAACCATGAGATTTCCATTTACATTGTCGGCGAAAATTGCCCGGCACATCATCATCAACCGAATCAGGAAGACCGGAAAATTCGCCCTCGTGCTTCAACTGGAGCCGTTGCACACGTGCAATCTCACCTGCACCGGCTGCGGCCGCATCCGCGAGTATTCGACCAATCTCAAGGATATGATGAGCCTGGAAGATTGCCTCGGCGCCGCCACCGAGTGCAACGCGCCGATGGTCTCCATCTGCGGCGGTGAGCCTTTGATCTATCCCAAGATCGAGGAACTCGTCCACGGCCTGCTCGATCAGGGCCGCATCGTGTACATCTGCACCAACGGCATGTTCATGCGCAAGAAGATGCGGGAATATCTCGCGCGCAATTATACCGCCGCCGTGGAACCGAAACTTTCCGCCCTGCTGGCGCAGCATCTCATCAGCGAACGCGAAGCCGCCGAGATCCGCAAGGGCAAGAACGACGGCCGTCCCGGCATTCGGCCCACGAAGTGGATGTATTGGAACGTGCACGTCGACGGCCTGGAATACATTCACGACCTGATCGTCGAGCGCGAAGGGGTCTTCAAAGAGTGCGTGGAGGCGATCAAGATGGCCAAGATGCTCGGCTATCAGGTGGCGACGAATTGCACGGTGTACAAGGAAACCGGCATGGATGAGATCGAGAAGATGTTCGATTTCCTCTCGAACCTGGGCGTGGACGGGCACACGATCACGCCGGGCTACGAATACGACGCCGCCAAGAAGGACATGATCAAGCGCCTGAACAAGAAGCCCGAGGATTTCTTTCTGACCCGCAAGTCCACGCGCGAGAAATTCAAGAACATCGTCGAATGGGGCCAGAAATACACGTTCTTCGGCTCGCCCATCTACCTGGAGTTCCTCGCCGGCCAGCGCGACCTGCATTGCACAGCGTGGGCCATTCCCACCCGTAACATCCGCGGCTGGAAGGCCCCCTGCTATCTCATGACCGACGGCCATTATGAACGCTATCAGGAGATGCTGGAGAAGGTCGATTGGGACAAGTACGGCGTGTTCGATGGCGTCGTCCGTGATCCGCGTTGCGAGAATTGCATGACCCACTGCGGCTATGAGCCCACACCGTCACTCGGCATCGACAAACAACCGGGGGACACGTGGAAGCTGATCCGCTACAACTTTGGGCGCAGGCCCGCGCCGATAACGGACGCGTCTCACGTGGACGCCTACAACGGCGTCACGACCGGCCGCGGACACCTCACCGGCCAGCGTGATTCCGTGCCGCAGGATATACAGGACGTGTTGGCCAAACGCGAAGTCACCGCCGCTATCGCTGCCAAAACCAACGGCCATGGCAGCGACGGCTGTTGCAGTTGAGCCGTCACAGCGGCGCTTCCGGGAGCGACGGGAGCCATGATCGCCATTCTCGTTGCAGTTCGTCAGGAGTTGCGCCCCATCCTGCGCCGGGCCGACGCCAATCACGTCGTCCGCCAGGAACACCTTGATTTCCACGAGGGCACGCTCGGGGGACAATCCGTTGCCCTGCTGGCGCTGGGGATCGGCAAGGAATGCGCCCGCATCGCCGCCGAAATGACCATTCGCTGCTACCGCCCCGACCTGGTGATCAGCTCCGGTTTCGGTGGCGGGCTGCAGCCGGACATCCGCGCGGGAGACATTGTTATCGGCACGGAGATACTCGATCTTGGCCGGGACCAGGGCGACCAGATCACCTGGAATACGACGCATAAGCCTCTTCGCCCGGCGCGGATTCGGTGCGAGGAGGATTGGGGTTTCCGCGTCCATTACGGCAAGATTTTGACGACGGATGAGATGGTCTTGCGAGCGTCCAACAAGGCGCGGATCGGCAAGGCCACCGGCGCTCTGGCCGTCGATATGGAAACCAGCGCTGTCGCCGCCGTGTGCGCCGCCCGAAAGACGGATTTTCTAGCCGTCCGCGGAATCACCGACCTGGTTGACGAAGACCTGCCGGACGAGTTCAATGACTTTTTTGTGCTCGGGCAATTGCGCCCGAACCGCGTGTTTTCCAGTTGTGCGCGCGACCCCCGCGTGCTAACCGATCTGGCCCGGCTGGGCTATCGGGCCAAGCACTCCGGCGCCAAGCTGGCCCGCTTCCTCGAAGCCGCCGTCGCGCAGCTAGACCTTCCAGCCCTTGCGACGCGCAATCTCTAACAGCGACGGCAACAGAACCAGCGCGGCCAGCAGGCAGGAGATGACGCCGATGGTCGTCACCAAGCCAAGGCTGCGGATGCCGCGGTGCGCGCCGATCAACAGACTCGCAAAGGCAAACGTGGTCGTCATCGCCGACAGGATCACCGCGCGGCCCGTGCTCTTGCTGTAGAACGTCGCTTCGTGGCTTTCCCGGTAGCGCTGGACGACGTAGATGCCGTAGGCGACCCCGATGCCGACGATCAACGGCAGCACCATGATGTTGGCCGGATTGAAGTTGATTCGAAACAGCACCATGGCTCCAAACATCCACGCCGTCCCCACCAACAGCGGCAAGATCGTCAACAGCGTGGCGTATCCGCCGCGAAAATCGATGAAGATGAGAATGGCGATCACCAACAGCGCCCACAACGCGGCGTTGCGATACCCCGTTTTGAGGATGTCCACAAACTCGTAAAGCCCCAGCGGCGTGCCCGTGGCCTTCGGCGCCACCGACTGAACCTCGCGCACGAACCTCACGAGCGGCTCCCGCTCCCAGATGTTCTCTTTCGGAAAGACGCGGACCAGCAACTTGCCCGTTCTGCCGACCAGCATCTGGCGGACCTCGGACGGCACATCGCTGATGTTCATCGGCCGGTCCACAACCTGGTCGGACATCAACTGCAATTGCGCCTGCAGATCGCCGTAGAACCGTTGCTCATATTTCGCGAGACGCTGTTGAAGATCGCCCGGCTCCAGGGCTTGCAACGCGGCTCGCGTTTGTTGCGTCGCGTCCACCAGCGGTTTCAGCAGCGCCACGGCTGCCGAATCGCCCTGCTCCGTTGCTGTCCGCAGAAGCCGGCTGGCCCGCAACGACAACGAGTGCAGCGAGCGCAGGTCAAGTTCCGCATCCGCTGGATCGGCTGGCGGAATCTCGAACTGCACCGAACCCAGTTCCTGTTGGATGCTGCGAATGATCGCCGCCTTCTGTTCCTGTTGCTCGGGGATCAATTCGGCGATGCTGTGAACGCTGGCCACGCTCGGCAGTTTGCTCAGGCGGTCCTGCAGATCCCGGGTCTGCTGGAGATTGTCGCAGACGACGGCCGCGAACAACGTCGATTCGATGTCGGCGCGCAGGAGCCGCAGTTCGGTTTCGACGGACGCCAGCCCTTTCGATTGCAGGTTCAGCACGTTGTAGTCGAACCGCACCGTCCCGGCGGCTCCCAGCGCGGCCAGGGTGACGATCCCGAACACCGCCAACATCAGATAGGGCCGGCGCAACAGCAGCCGCTCGATCCGCGTGGCGACGGCCTGCGCCCGAATTTGTTTGGCCTCACGCTTCCGGTGAACCAGCAGCAAGAGCGCCGGCAGCGCGGTCATTGTCCCCGCCGTGGCGATCAGCATCCCGCCGCCCGCGATGACGCCCAGTTCGATCACCCCGCGAAATCCGCTCAACCCCATCGCGAAGAATGCGGCGGCGTTGGTGACCCCGGCGGTGATGATGCTCGGCCCGGTGTGACGGATCGCTCCGCGAACGGCATCGGCGCGCGTGGCGTCCTTGCTCAGTTCCTCCTCGTATCGCGCAATGAACTGAATCCCCAAATCGATTCCCAGCCCGAGAATCATCACGGCAAACGTCACCGTAATCATGTTCAGATGGCCGATCGTCAGCGTCGTGTATCCCATGCAAACGGCCAGCACCAGGATCATGCACAGGACCGCCGCCAACGGCCGCAGCACCGAGCGAAAACCAGCGACGAACAGCAGGCAAATCAGGACGAACGTCAACACGGTCGCCTTCGTGGCATCGCTCTGGGACTGGAGCGTCTCGTCGTAATCGAGCACGGGCTCGCCGGTGAGATTGATTCCCACGCCTGGGAACTGCTGGCGCACTTCTTTCATGACGCGGCGCAATTTGGGGATCGTGGCCGCGTGATGGGCCTCGGCAGTTTCGGTTCCCAAGCGAGGGTGGACCAATAGCAGGAACATCCGGCCATGGCGAAACGTCTGATAGCCCTGCCAGCGCAATTCTTCCTGGGCCTCGCTCAGCATTTCCGGGCTGAAGAACGCGCTGGCCCACGGCGACAGCAACGCGTCGCCCTCCTCCTGTCCGTTATGCTGTCCCATCTGCCCGACGATGGCGCTCAGCGTCGGCAGGAACGACTCGATCGACTTGCGTTGCGCTTCCGGCGCGGTTTCCATTTGCTCGAGCATCCGGTTCATCGCATCGTAGAACGTGTCGAGCTTGGGCCGGTGTTGGAGAATGGCCAGTAGTTGTTTGAAATCCTTGAGGGACCCTTCGATCTGTTTGAGGTCGTCGATCGACAGGTAGTACAGGAACCATTTCTTCAACGCGTTGAAGTCGGTGCGATAGTACAGGTCATCCGGTGTGAACACCTGCGCGAGCGCGGTGTCGCCGGGGGCCGGGTTGTTCGTCGGCGACAGCAATCTGGCGGCCAACCCGTCGATGGCCGCCCGATTCTGTAGCGGCTGGTCGCTCTCGACGACGATGATGTAGTCTTCCTCGGAGCGAAACTCGCGCGCGTATTCGCTGTACAGGCGCCAGTACTCGCTGTCGCGGCCGATGAGATCGTTCTGGCTCGGCTTGAATTCGAGACGACGGGCCGCGTAGAAGGAAGAGATTCCCGCCAGCAGGACGCCCGCGACCACCAACGCCAGCGGCCAACGGCAAACGAAGTCCGCCAATCCGCTAAGAAACCGTTGTCGCATCGGGGGCCACACGCGAGGTCATTGCATGCGGAGAGTGGATTGCCAGGCCCGCCTCAGTGCCCGGCGGCCAGCGCTTCCGGTTCGGTCTTTTTGCGATCCTTGTTTCCCAGCGCCGCTTTTACCAGGTTCGCTCCCAGGTCCCACATCGGCCCCGGCAGCTTGTAGCAATCGTTGAGCACGTCGTCCAGCGCGTTGACGAAGTACTGAATGTCCTCGTCGGTGATGACATAGGCCGGCAACACGCGGATGATGTCGCCGTGGCTGCCGCTGACCTGGGTGAGCACGTGGTGCTTGTCCAGCAGCGGCATCACCACCATCTGCGCGAACAAACCGTCATGGGCCGCGTGGACCATCTTCCACGCGACTTTCATCTTCAGGCTCCGCGGTTCGTGGAATTCAATGCCGACCATACACCCCTTGCCGCGCGCCTCCATCAACACTTCGTGCCGGGCCTTCAGCCCGTTGACGGCATCGAGGAGCTTCTGTCCCTGGACGGCGCTGCGTTCGACCAGTTTCTCCTCGTCGAGGATGTGCAACGTGGCCAACCCGACCGCCATGCCGAGATTGTTGCGCCCGAAACTCGACGAATGCACCCAGCAACGGTCCATCCGATTGAACACCTTTTGATAAATCCAGCGCCGGGTGATCATCGCGCCGACCGGCACATAGCCGCCGCTCAACGCTTTGCTGGTCGAGATGATGTCGGGTTCCAAATTCCAGTGCTCGAATGAAAACAGCTTGCCGGTGCGTCCGTAACCGGTCTGCACCTCATCGCAGAAGAACAAGGTGCCGTACTTGCGGCAGAGCGCCTGCGCCGCCGGCAGGTAATCGTCGGCGGGAATCCGCACGCCCTTGCCCTGGATGCATTCCACCGCCAGCACGGCAATGTCCTTCTTGGACAAAACCTTCTCCAGCGCTTCCAAATCGCCGTAGGGCACTTCCACGCCGGGCAGCATCTCGCCGAAATCCTCGCGGAATTCCTCGTTGCCCATGATCGACAGCGAGCCGAGCGTCAAGCCGTGCCAGCCGTGGTCGAGGTAGGCAAACTTGCTGCGGCCGGTTGCCGCTCGGGCGAACTTCAGCGAGGCTTCGACCGCTTCGGTCCCCGAATTGCAGAAGAAGACGGCTTCGAGATGGGGCGGACAATGTTTGACGAGGGCCTCGGCCAGCAACCCCGCCAGGAAGGCGCAATCCATCTGCACCATGTTCGGCAAGTCCAGGTCCAGCACGTCGCGAATGACCTGGGCGACCTGCGGATGATTCCGCCCGATTGCGTAGACGCCAAACCCGCTCAGCATGTCCAGATAGCGGTTGCCCTCTTTGTCCCAGAGATATTGGCCCTTGGCGCGCGCGTACACCCGGTCGAACCCGATGGTGCGAAACACCTTCACCAGCGTCGGGTTGATGTACTTCTCGTGCAACTCGTAGTTCTCCCCGAGCCGCTCGGCCACAATCTTCTTCAAATCAAACGATGACATAGCGGGCACTACTTTATCCCGCCATGCCCAACGGGGCAAGTCTGGAACCAGCAATTGTAGGACGCGACGTTTACTCCAGTTCGAGATCTACCGAACCTTGTCGGACGGGACACGACTGCTCAAGACCATTCCCGTGACGCAACATTTCGATATTTGACTATCACCCCAACCGTTTCCGCGCTGCGTGAACCGTGTAAAGCGCCTTGTCTTCGACGACCACACACGCCTTTCCGGCACCAGCCGCTTTCTCGAATTCCAGCCGAGCAGGTGTGAAGAGATCTGAGTTCTCAGCCTTCAGGTACCGGGCGGACATGCGACAATATTCGGGTTCGATGTCGACGCCGATGCTATTGCGGCCGGTTTTTAGGGCGGCGACCAGCGTCGTACCGGAGCCGCAGAACGGGTCGAGGACGGTGTCGCCGGTGAAAGAGAACATGCGCACGAGGCGCAAGGCGAGTTCGAGCGGAAACGGGGCGGGGTGATGTTTGGTCGAAGCGCCAGTGATGTTCCAGATTTGTTGAAACCACTCATCGAACTCTTTCTTGCTGAGACGGCTTCCATCGCGCTGGCCGTTGGTCGGCTGACGGTATCCGCCGGGCTTGCGCTGCATGAGAATGAATTCCATGTCACTTTTGATGATTGCGTTCGGCTCGTAGGGTTTGCCGAGGAATTTGCTGGATTTGTTGGCCTCGAAGACAGCGTTGGAAATCTTGTGCCAGATGATCGGATTCAGGTTATCGAAACCGAGCCGCCGACAGAGAACGCAGATGTCGGCGTGGAGCGGGAATACTAGGTGACGCCCAAAATTCCTACGGGCCACACACACGTCGCCGACGACGCAGACAAGCCGGCCACCAGGAACGAGAACGCGAAAAACGTGCGTCCAAACCTTCGCCAACTCGGCCAGAAATGTTTCGTAGTCTTTAATGTGGCCAAGTTGGTCGGGGTTCTCGGCGTATCGCTTCAGGTTCCAGTAGGGCGGCGAGGTCACGACAAGGTGGACCGAATCGTCCGGCAGGAATGAGAGGTCTCGGGCGTCGCCGTTGATCAGCCTGTGGAAGGTTTGTTGCATAATCTCAAGCCTGCGCCGCGATGTGTGCGGACAATGTCTTCGCGAATCGATCCAAAGAGAGGTCCTCGGCCGGGGTGTTGAATTCACCCTTGAGACCGCTCCCGGCGCTGTTGGAGGTGATGAAAGCCGACGAGGTGTAATGGCGTTCGAGTACCAGCTTCCGACAGAAGAGTTCGTACCGTCGCGTGTAGGATGCGCCGCGAAACTCCGGGAACACCTCGAAATGCGGTTCTTGGACGCTAACCGGGCGCTTCGATGCCTCACAGTCCTCAAGCATGAAGAAGTAACCGATGAACGGCTGTGCACTCTTCAGGAAGGCACGTTCGCGAAACGCCGTCCACAAGTCGAGTGCGCTACCCATCGCTTCTTCGGTGCGGTTGTTGAAATTGTTGCCGAAAGAGGGGCCTACCTGGGACTTGGCCTCGATGGCGGCGATAAGCGCGTTTTCCCGGACGACGAGCAAATCCCACTCCTTGGTCGGGCGGAAGAAGCCCGGTAGCTCGACCGCTCGCTTGCGAAAGATGAATTCTCGCGGAATACCGGCGTCGGCAATCAGGTCGGTGAAAAGATCGACGAAGCCGTCCATCTGCGCGCCGCCGGTTACCGCACTTCGCAAGCCCTGATCTGCGTGACCCGCTTGCTCCTGCCGGCGACGCTGTGATATTCGCGTCTGCCAGTAGTGGGCCACAGCTTGCTGTGCTTTAGCGTTCAGCTGCCGGAGCGTGCGGTTTGATGGCATGCGGCGGCCAGTATAGCGAACCGGCACAAAACTTCCAGCACCATGAAGCGCAGGTGCGGTTCTCGTGCACCACTGTAATGCAGTTGAAGTGCGATGAACGCATCGAGTTCGGGTCGTTTGGCTGACGTGACGCGAGTTTCTCGCCTCTGTGGCGCGATGTGTAATCGGTAGGCGCTGACCCCGACCTTGCCCCGAAAAGGATTCGGGGTGAAGAGTCGGGGTAAATTGCGGCCACGGATACGACGAGGCGGCAGGAGGGGGGCTTTCGGCTGGGGACAGGCGACGCTACAGGCGACGGCTACGGCCCGACACGCGGTACTTGCCCGAGCGTTCGCGGACGATGGACGGCCCGTCCGGTGGAACCAATACGGCTTTGTCATCCTGCTACACGGCCAATGGGCGTCCGTCTCGGCGGTGTTCCCCGACGACCTTGGCCACCGCTTCCCGCAACGCGGTCAACGCTTTGCGTGTCATCGCGCTCATGGGTCGAACAGCTTTCTTCTTCATCGGTTGCCTCGCTGCTACGCGATGGACGGACTGTAGCAAGGCGTTAGGTTCGCAAGCAAGCCGGGCGTGCGGACTCCGCCAGTGCCTTCAAGCCGGTTGTGCGACTGCCGTCTTGCCCGTATGTTTTTCACCTCTTGAACCGCTGGCCAAAATCGCCGCTGGCAAGACGGTCGCCGCTGTGCTAGCTTTTTAGCGTAGGGATATGAAGAAGTGGATCACATTACTGGCCGCGATGCTGATCGGCGCTCTGCCGGTTATTGGCGCGCCGGTGCCGCCGGTGGAAACGCCGTCTGACAATTCTGCCGGTCAATCGCCGGCGTTGCGGAAGCAGCTTTCGGACAAGCCGTTCTTCGGCACGCAGAGCCTGCTGACCTTGAACGGCAGTTACGTCAACACGCCGACAGAGAACCTCCAAGAGACCGGCGTGTGGGATGTGTGGTCGCTCCCGCTGTCCCTGGAAGACATGCACGGGATGATTGCCGAGATTTCCTTCGGCGATGCCGCCAGGCAGGGCCAATGGCAGCTCACCTACCGCCAGAAGGTCATGACCATGGATAGCGAATGGAAGGCGATCGCCGATTCGAACAGCGCCTTGAGTCTCTCCGACCGCCGCTCGCAGGTCCTGAAGGCGAGCTACAATGTTCGGGACTGGTGGAAAGTTGGCGTCGCCGCTGTCGTGGAAGACCGATACGGCTCCGAACCTACCGTCGATGTCGGCTCGTTCTGGCTGAACAACCGCAGTTCGCTCGGGCTCCAAATCGATGCGTCGCTGAAATTCTGACCCGACTCGTCCGCGGCGTGGTTTTATGTCTCTTCGGCCCGCCGGGAGGCTCGCCCTCCCATACTGACCACTGGTTTGTTCGTGATTTTCGTTCTGCCAGATGCGATTGGGAGACTGTGAGGCGCGCCACCAGCCGCGCGACGCGAAATGTCTGCTTGCCTCGTGCGGGGCGAGTCCGTAAGGTCTCGCTCGATGCGCGTGGCGCTATTCATTCCGTGCTTCATCGACCAGCTCTATCCGAACGTGGGCATTGCCATGACCACCGTGCTGCGCCGGTTGAAGGTGGACGTGTATTATCCGCCGGAACAAACCTGCTGCGGCCAGCCGGCGTTCAACACGGGCTACTGGGATGAGGCCCGCGCGCTGGCCAAGCGGTACGTTGAGATCTTTGCCGATGCCGATGCCATCGTCAGCCCGTCAGGTTCCTGCACGGCGATGGTGCGAAATTTCTATCCCGAACTTCTCGGCAAAGCCACCAACGCGACGGCGCACACTTACGAGTTCTCTGAGTTCCTGGTGAAACATCTCGGCGTGACCGACGTGGGCGCGCGGTTTCCCGAGCGCGTGACGTATCACGACTCCTGTCATGCGCTCCGCGAACTTCGTCTCCAGGACGAGCCGCGCCAGCTTCTGCGGCACGTGCAGGGCCTCGAATTGGTCGAGATGGACCGGGCGGAGACCTGTTGCGGATTCGGCGGCACTTTCTCCGTGAAGTTTCCGATGATTTCGTACGCGATGGACGAAGTGAAGGCAACGTCCATCCAGAACACCGGGGCACGGTACGTCGTGTCCACCGATTCGAGTTGTTTGATGCAAATCGACGGATACCTGCGCCGGCTGCATCTGCCCATCCAGACCGTCTCGCTGGCGGAGGTGCTGGCGTCCACATGACCACCGCGGCCCTGTTGCAATTCAAGCGCGACGCGACGGTGAAAGCCGCCGATCTGCAGCATCGCGCGGTCGTCCAGAAGAACATCGGCACGTACAACGTCGCCGTGGCCAGCGGCCGGACGCGGTTTGCCGACTGGCCCCGATCTGATCGGGGCTGGCAGAATGCCCGGTCCATCGCCGCGGCCATCAAGTGGGAGACGATCAATCATCTCGACCGCTATCTGGAGCAATTCGAGCAACACGTGCTGGCCAACGGCGGCCATGTCTTCTGGGCCGAGACGGCGGCGGACGCGCGCGAGCACGTGTTGCAATTGGCCCGGCGTCACGGCGTCCAGAAGGTCGTCAAATCCAAATCGATGACGACCGAAGAGATTGAACTCAACGAGGCGCTCGAAGCCGCCGGCATTCACGCGGTCGAGACCGACCTCGGCGAATACATCTGCCAGATTCGTGGCGAGCGGCCGTATCACATCGTCACGCCCGTCATGCACCTGACGAAAGCGGACATTGCCCGGACGTTTCAGGAAAAACTGGGCGCGCCGCTGACGGACAGCGCCGAGGAATTGACGATGATCGCGCGGGCGAAGCTGCGGCACGAGTTCATGACAGCGGACATGGGCATTACCGGGGGAAATTTCGCCATTGCGGACACCGGAATGATCGCGTTGACCGAGAACGAGGGGAATGCGCGCCTGAGTTTTTCACTGCCGCGCGTGCACGTGGCCATCGTCGGCATCGAGAAACTGATACCGCGCCTGGAAGATTTGGCGTTGCTCTGGCCGTTGCTAGCGGGCAGCGCCACGGGACAGGCGGTCACCGCCTACAACTCACTGATCGGCGGGCCGCGGCGGGAGCGGGAGGCGGACGGTCCGCAGGAGTTTCACGTGATCCTGCTCGATAACGGCCGCACGCGGTTGCTGGCCGACGCCGAACAGCGCGACGCGCTGCATTGCATTCGTTGCGGCGCGTGCCTGAACGCATGCCCGGTCTACAACAACATCGGCGGGCACGCCTACGGCACGACGTATCAGGGGCCAATCGGCTCCGTGATCACGCCGCACTTGCGGGATGCGCGGGAATGGTCGCATTTGCCGTACGCCAGTTCGTTGTGCGGCGCGTGCACGGACGTGTGCCCCGTGCGGATCGATTTGCATCATCACTTGCTTCACAACCGGCGCAATGCGGTCCGGCGTGGGTTCGACGGCCTGATCCAGCGTGTTCTTTTCCGGGCATGGTTCTGGGCCATGCAATCGCCGGCGCGCTACGCCGTGGCCGCCAAGCTCGGCAACATCGCGTTGCGCAGGGGCATGGCGGGGCCGCTGCTGAAACCGTGGACCGCCAAGCGCGAGTTTCCCACGCCGCCCAAACAGAGTTTCAAGGACTACTGGAGAGAGCATGAACGTCGCGCGTGACAATATTCTTGGCCGGGTTCGCGTGGCGCTAAGCGTCGAGGCGCATCGGCCGGTGGCGCCGACGAGCGCGCCGGTGTTTCCACCGATTGTCGACGCGGAGGGACGGTTCCGAGCCGAGTTCGTGGCGTTACGGGGCGAGATCATCGAGAATGCGGAGGCGCTGCGCGCGTTCGTGGGTGGTTTCGCGAAGATCGCCACGGATGAGAGCGAACTGACGAGCAAGGTTGTGGGCGAGCCAAACGCAAGCGTCCGTGTGTGCGACCTGGGCGTGACGGGTTGCGATTATCTCGTGGCGCAAACCGGGTCGATCATTGTCTCGGCGGTTTCGGCCGGTGGAAGGGCGTTGTCGGTGCTGCCGCCGGCGCATTTGGTCATTGCCCGGCGGGGGCAGATAGTTGCCGACCTGGCGTCGGCCATGGCGTTGCTTCGGAAGCGCTACGACAAGGTGTGGCCCAGCGCGCTAACGGTCATTACGGGCCCGAGCCGAACGGCGGACATCGAGAAGATACTGGTCATGGGCGCGCACGGCCCGAAGCGGCTGGCGCTTTACTTTGCCGATTGAGCGGCCTGCAGGTTGTCGACTTCCACGAGGCTGACCGGTTGCTCGGCCGGGGTCGAGGAGGTCAACTCGCCATTTTGTTCCGGGTTCCGCGGGCGTAATCGGGGCGCGAAATAGAAGCCAAGCACCAAGGCCGCGGCAATCGCCTGGGCAACCATTGTTTCCACGGTTGGGAAGACTGAGAACCACAGTCCCATCCACGCGGGGATGACGTTGACGAGCGGCTTGATCGGCGTGCTGGGAATCCAATGGGCGAGTTGCATTTCCTGGGCTTGTTCGCCAACCATGACCAGCAACACAAAGCCGAGCATGATGCCGGTCAGCACGAGCATTTTCCGGTAGGGCAACTGCCGGTGGGCGACGAAATTGAGGGCCGCGACGATGCCGGTGAACGCGAGTCCGAGCAGCGCGCCGCCCAGCACGAGTTTGCCGCCCATTCGCAGGTAGTAACTTTGCAGGAACAGGACCACTTCAAATCCTTCGCGATAGAGTGAGGCAAATCCCAGCAGGCACAACCCGCGAAAGAGGCGGGCCTGGGAGATCTGGTCGCGGCTGGCGCTGAGGAGAAGTTTCTTTTTCGTGCGGTTGTGGAGGGAAATCCAGCCGCCCCAGTACACCTTGTGGAAGAACCAATTCATGACCACCAACAGGACGATGACGGCCAGCAGGCCGGTGGCGGCCTGAAGATTCAGCGCGGAGATGTTGGAGGACAAGTCGGTGACGATCGCCACGGCAACAACCCAGGTCACGAGCGTCGCCAAGAAACCGAATCCGGCGCCAAACGCGATGGGACGACGGTAGGCCTGCTGGGCGCCGACCATGCTGGCGGTGATGGCCGAAAGGACCAGGATGCACTCCAGTCCCTCGCGGAAGACGAGGACGCCGATGTCGAGCAGCGCCACGGTCGGGCTGAGATGGGGGACCGTGGGGTCCGGGTTGCCGCCGGCGGTGAGCGCCTGCCAGATCAGCACTCCGACCACAATCAGCGCGCCAACGCAAAAGAGAATGCGCAGCCCGGCGCGTGACCGTCTCGGGGCGAACCACGTCACCGTATCCGGCGAATCGACTGCTTCACGGATCGAAGATTTGGCCACCATAAACTTTTGCGGCTCGCCGGGAGGCTCGCCCTCCCACCGAGGTCCTGTGTTCGTCGTTCATTCCAACAAGGTTGCGATTTCCTGCACGTGCTCGGTCTCGACGCTGATTTGTTTGCGGATGAAATCCTCGAGCATCGTGTCGCCCGTCACACGCGGCAGGGCCTCTTTGTAGGCGTCCAGGGCCTGCTGCTCGACTTCCAGCATTTCCGCCAGCGCATCCTGCAAATTGGTCGGGCCGCTGCGCAGATCCAGCTCGATCTTGAGCTGCGGGATGTGCCCGAGCACGCGGATTTGTTTGGCAATTGCCTCGGCGTGCTCCAGCGTCTCGCGGGTGCCTTCATCGAACAGCTTCTCCGCCGCCAGCCGGTCGACCCCGCGCAACCGGAATTTCATCTGGAAATAACGGAGAAAGGCCTCGACCTCCTCGGCCATCAACCGGTTCAAGTCCTCGACAATCTCACTGCGATCGATCTTCATAGGCTGGCGCGTTGCAGTTCTTCGATCAGGCAATGGCCGTGGCACACGTCGCAGGTTTTGCTCTCGGGACACTGATCGTGAAACTCCTTGAATCGGGCCAGCACCTGTTTCGCGAGCGGATCCTCGGAGACGAGGAACCGCATAAAATGGACGAGTTGTTCGCCGGTCGGCTGGCTGATGAGATGCTCGATTTTGCAGCTATCGATTTCCGCCTGGGGTTCGGAAACGTTGAGCACGTTGCCCAGGAACGCTTTCACGACGGCCTTCTTGGCCATGACGGCCTGAACCGCCTTGAGCCCTTTCGGTGAGAGCTTGACCATGTGATGCTGGTCGGTATCGACCCAGCCGCGTTTTTTCAGGGCGCGGAGATTGATCGAGACGCTGCCGCGGGTGATGTTGAGTTCGCGAGCGATGTCGGAGACGCGGGCCCAACCGCCGTACTCAAGACCGACCTCGTAGATGGCGATGAGATGATGGGCGGCGCTATGGGTGAGCTCGTTGGCTTCGAATTCCTTCCACGTTTCCATGATTGGAGGATTTATAGCGCTGTTGTTTGATATGTCAAACGAAAAGTGGACAATTTCTATCCGCTTTCTGAGGCTTGGAGGGGCGGGCCTTATGCGACGTCCTCCCCTGACCCGTCCCCGCGGACGACAGCGGGGACGGCCCGCGAAAAAGTTTCGCGGCTACAAGGGGCGAGGCGTGTCTAATGCGTAAGGGCGAACGGGCAGGATGCCCGTTCCACTATGGAGGAGGTGGACACGGCCCGCGAAAAAGTTTCGCGGCTACAAGGGGCGAGGCGTGTCTAATGCGTAAGGGCGAACGGGCAGGATGCCCGTTCCACTATGGAGGAGGCGGACACGGTCCGCGAAAGAGTTTCGCGGCTACAAAGGGCGGAGCGTTCGGTTCTCCGCGCTTGGCAAGCGCGGCTACAAAGGGCTTTTACAAAGCGATGGGGCGGGCTATAGTGGCGGCGAACCTAAAGGAGGTTGTGGGGTGGAGCAACTGGTCGATGCTTTTCTCGATCATCTGACCGTCGAGCGCGGGCTGGCAGCGAACACGCGCACGGCTTACCGCGCCGATCTCGCCCAATTTACGGAATTTCTTCATCGGCGGGGCGTGGAGCATCTGGACGGCGCCCAACGTCCGCTGATTACCGAATACCTACTGCAGCGGCGCAAGGGCGGGCTGAGCGCGCGGAGTTTGTCGCGTCATCTGGCGGCGATCCGGATGTTTTGCCGGTTTCTGTCGCGGGAGAAACTGTTGGCGGTCGATCCGACGCAGACGATCGATTCGCCCAAGTTGTGGCGCACCCTGCCCCACATGCTCGACTACGAAGAGGTGAACCGCCTGCTGGGTGCGCCCGACACGCGGAAGAAGTTGGGCGTGCGCGACCGGGCGATGCTGGAGTTCATGTACGCGACGGGGCTGCGCGTCAGCGAGGTAGCCCACATCAAGTTGAGCGACATCAATTTCGAGGCCGGTTTTCTGCGGTCGATGGGCAAAGGCAGCAAGGAACGGATCGTGCCGATCGGGAAACAGGCGGTGGAGTGGACGCAGCGGTATTTGCGCGAGGCGCGGGGTTCATTTGCCCGGGCGGACAATGTGGGCGAGGTGTTTCTGTCGACGCGGGGGCAGGCGCTGAGCCGGAAGACGATTTGGGTGCTGATCAAGAAATACGCGCGGCGGGCGAGGATCACGAAGAATATCATGCCGCACACGTTGCGTCACAGTTTTGCCAGTCATCTCCTGGACAACGGCGGCGACCTGCGAGTGATCCAGGAGATGCTGGGTCATGCCGACATATCGACGACGCAGATTTACACGCATGTTGATCAGCGGCGATTGAAGGAGACGCATTACCGGTTCCATCCGCGGTCGGGGAGACGGTGATGGGGAGCGGGGGTTGAGCCCGGAGAAAGACCCCGGAGAGTTGGCAGCCCGCGACGCGGCAGTTCACGCCCTCGCAGTGGGTGAAGCTGCAATCCGCCAGACTGGTAGAGGCTGCCTGAACCTGTCCGACGGAGAAAAGAGAAGCGCAGCCGCAGTTAAGTTCACCGAGTTGTGAACGAGGCAGATTGATGTTCTGCCATTTTGTTGCGACTGCGCCCCTTTGATTCGGATTGTATTTTCTCCTTACGGCAGCAACACGCGCACGCGGTAGAACCGAGACGGACCGTTGGCGGCGCCGCCGACATCGGTCATGTTGGTGACCGTACCGAGTCCTGTCCCCTCCCCCCCGGCAGCGGATATACCGACGCCGAGGATATTGGTCTGGCCGGGAACCTGCGTCCAAGAGCCATTCGTGTAGCTGCCGTTGGCGGTGCCAGTGGTGAACTCCAGCACATTCGTCCGCGACTGAACGCCCGGCGACCAGGTGGTGTCGCCGCTGGCGCCGAGATAGGTCACCACGACGTTGGTGGCGTTTGCCCGGGCAACGCTGATGATATGCAGATATACCGCCGGGTTCGTCGGATTGAAACCGGCATCGAACTTGTTGATGTTGCTCATGCCGGTGCCGTCGGCATCGCAGGCGGCGCAGGAGATGTTGTTGGTCATCGTACCGTTGACGTTGTTCGCCGGCTGGTTGGAGAAGTACGCCGCCCGCCACGTGTCAAGAATGCCGTCGCCCACGGTGTCACCACCACTGCTGCCCAGGGTAATCTGGATCCGGTAGTAGCGTGCGGGTCCATGGGTTGTTCCACCGACATCGACATAGTTGGTGGTTGACGGTCCGGTCCCCGGCACGATTATCGGGCCGCTGATGTTGGTAAAGCTGTTGGGATTGTAGCTGCCCCCGGTGGCGGCTTGCACGACATTGGTACTGCCGCCCGTTGTCGTCCATGTCAGCAGCACATTGGTGCCCTGCACGGAAATCGAGGTAATTTGGAAACTCGATCCTGATGGGGTCGAATTGCTGACCAACAGGGTACCGTTGTTGATGAAACCCCCGAGGAAGTTCGTGGAGCCGTCAAGGGCGTCGATGGTGCCGTTGTTGACCAGAAAGCCATAGGATTCCAGCACGCTGCTGTTGATGGCGCGGATCGTGCCGTTGTTGGTCACAATGTCGGTAAAGGTCAACGTGCCGCAGTTGGCCAGCACCGTGCCGCCAGGATCGACGAGGACATCGCCACTGACGGTGCCGCAGCCGGTCAACAAGGCATTGGTCTGAATCTCCAAGCCATTGGCGAACGAGTTCGTGCCGCCGAGCATGTGGTACGTGGCCGCGTTCATGGCATCGCCCACCACGAACGTCGCGCCATTGTTGATCGTCGCGCCCGCGGTGTTGATCGTGCCGCTGTTGAACACGATGACGCCATAATCGACGATCAGATCGGTGGCGTTGACCGTGGCGCCGGCGAGGGTGAGCGTCCCTGAAAGAGCCGAGCCCACGACGAGATTGTTGGCAAACACCACCCCGCCGTTGGTGACGATGAGTTGGCTGGCCGCGCCATACCAGCCGATGGCCAGATCGCCCTGGTTGCTCCAGACCGAGCCGGAGCCGGTGACCAGTGCGGCGTTGCTGCTGCTGTCGAACGAGTAGCCCACCCACCCGTTGAGGTTGACGACCTGGCCGCCGTTGGTGATGGTCAGTTGGCTGCCCGAGCCGTCGTAGCCGACGTACAGATCGTTCGCGTTGCGCCAGATCGAGCCGTTGCCTGCCACCAGAACCGAATTACCGCTGGCGGTGGAATTACTGCCCAAGGCTCCGTAATTGTCATAGACTGCGCCGCCGTTGGTGATGGTCAGCGTGTTGTCGGCGCCGTGGTTTCCGACGATCAGGTCACTTTGGTTGCTCCAGACCGAGCCGGGGCCAGTAACCAGCACGAGGTTGTTGCTGCCGTCAAAGTATCCGAAGCCGTTGACGACCTGGCCGCCGTTGGTGACGATGAGTTGGTTGCTCGCGCCGTCGTAGCCGACGTACAGATCGTTCGCGTTGCTCCAGACCGACCCGGAGCCGGTGACCAGCACGAGGTTGTTACTGGTGCCGGCGAAATAGCCCAGATATCCGTAGCCGTTGACGACCCGGCCGCCATTGGTGACGATGAGTTGGTTGCCCGTGCCGGAGGAGCCGACGTACAGATCGTTCGCGTTGCTCCAGACCGACCCGGAGCCGGAGACCAGCACGAGGTTGTTGCTGCTGCTTTGTGCGGAGCCCAACTCGCCGTCGGAGCTGACGACCCCGCCGCTGTTGGTGATGATCAGTTGGTTGCCAGCCCCGTCGAGCCCGACGTCCAGATCGGCCTGGTTGCTCCAGACCGAGCCAACGCCTGCCACCAGAACGGAATTGCCGCTGGCGGTGGAATTACTACCCAAGGCTCCGTAAAGGTCATAGACTGCGCCGCCGTTGGTGATGGTCAGCGTAGCATTGCCGCCGGTGTTGCCGACGACCAACTGCTGAATTGCCGAATTCGTTGCGACAATCGCCGAGTTGTTCGCCACCAACGCGCCGTTGGTGTCGAGCGTCAGCTCTGCGCCGAGGATTTGCAGCGGCGTGGTTGTGCCGGCGTTGTTCAGGAACAACGTGTTGGTTGAGTTGGCTGTTCCGGCAATGTGCAGGTTGCTGATGGTCAGACAGCCATTGCTGGCGTTGCTGAGCACGGTCGTGGCATCCATCGTGACTGTGTTATTGCCCGCGTTGGTGATCAGGTCAGCCAGGTCGAAGGCCGATGGCGCGAGGCCGGAGGACCAATTACCGCCTGTCTCCCATTTGCCGGGGCCGTGGATCCAACCATTGGTGATGCCGCTCACCGTGCCGTCGTTCTGGAAGGTGGAATAGAACTGAACGCTGCCGTTGGTAACGATCATGGCGCCGTTGTTGACCACGGGGCCGAAGAAGATGAGGGTCGAGCCGTTGACGGCACTGATGGCGCCGTTATTGGTGACCGCACCGGAGAAATTCAGGTTTGCGCCACAATCCGCCACGACCGCGGCGCCGGGATCGACCGTGACGTTGCCGCTGACCGTGCCGCAGCCGGAGAGCGCAGCATTGGTCCGAATCTCCAGGCCATTGGCGAAGGAGTGCGCGCCGCCCAGCATCTGGTAGGTGGCAGCGTGAAGGCCATCGCCAACCACGAACGTCGCGCCATTGTCGATCGTCGCGCCCGCGGTGTTGAGCAGGCCGCTGTTGAACGCGACGGTGCTGCCCGCAAGGGTGACAACCAAATTGGAAATGTTGACCGTGCCCCCGGCGAGGGTGAGCGTGCCCGAGCTGCCGGCGTTCTGGCCCAGAACAAGGTTATTGGCAAAGACCGCCCCGCCGTTGGTGACGGTCAGTTGGTTGCCCGCGCCGGAGGAGCCGACGATCAGGTCGCTTTGGTTGGTCCAGATCGAGCCGGGGCCGGTGACCAGCACGAGGTTGTTGCTGCTACCGCCGAGATAGCCGAGATATCCGTAGTTGTTGGCGACCTGTCCGCCGTTGGCGATGGTCAGTTGACTGCTCGAGCCATCCCGGCCGACGGTCAGACTGCCCTGGTTGCCCCAGACCGAGCCGGAGCCGGTGACCAGCACGGCGTTGTAGCTGGTGAACAAATAGCCCACCCACCCGTTCTCGTTGACGACCTGGCCGCCGTTGGTGATGGTCAGTTGGTCGCCCCAACCTTGGTAGCCGACGAACAGATCGGAGCCATTGCTCCAGACCGAGGTGGGGCCAGTGACCAGCGCGAGGTTGTTGCTGCTGCCGGCGTAATAGCCCAGATATCCGTTGCCGTTGACGACCTGTCCACCGTTGGTGACAGTCAGTTGGTTGCCTACATCATTGTAGCCGACGAACAGGTTGTGGCTGTTGCTCCAGACCGAGGTGGGGCCGGTGACCAACACGAGGTTGTTGCTGCTGCCGACGGAATAGCCGAGGTATCCGTTGCCGTTGACGACCTGCCCGCTATTGGCGATGGTCAGTAGGTTGCCGGCGCCGGAGGAGCCGACGTACAAATCGAACCGGTTGCTCCAGACCGACCCGGAGCCGGTCACGAGCGCGAGGTTGTTGCTGCTGCCGGCGGATTCACCCAGAGATCCAAACGTATCGGCGACCTGGCCACCGTTGGTGACGGTCAATTGGTTGCCCCAACCCTGGTCGCCGACATACAGCTCGTCCTGGAAAACGTGGGTTCCGCCGAGCGCGACGAAGATTGCTTTACTGCCGGCACTGCCGATGACGAAGTTCTGACCGTTGCTGAAGGTCGTACTCCCCGTGGCAAGCGTGCCAGCGTTGAACACGACGGTGCTGCTCGTGTTGGTGACGATCAGAGCCGAGATGTCGACCGTGCCTCCGGCGAGGGTGAGCGTGCCCGATCCATCGTCGTTCTGGCCCAGAACGAGGTTATTGGCAAAGACCGCCCCGCTGTTGGTAACGGTCAGTTGGTTGCCCGCGCCGGAGGCGCCGACGATCAGGTCGCTTTGGTTGCTCCAGACCGAGGCGGGGCCGGTGACCAGAACCGCATTACTGCTGGAGGTGGGATTACTGCCCAGGTATCCGTAATTGTCGTAGACTGCGCCGCCGTTGGTGATGGTGAGGGTGTTGGCTGCGCCACTGAGGCCGACCCAGAGGTTGCTGGCGTTTTTCCAGATCGAGCCGGAACCGGTCACGAGCACGGCGTTGGTATTGCCGCCTGTCAAGTCGCCGACGATGCCCAAAGCATTGGAGAGGACGCCACCATTAATGCCACTCTTTTGGATCACGAGGGCATTGCGGTAGGTGTTGCTGCCGACAACATACTGGGGTCCAATCCAGTTGCTCGACACACCGCTGATGGTGTTGGTCTGGTAGTTGAGGTTGTAATTGTACTGGGCCTGCACCCGCGGTGTGGCGATCGGGCCCAAGGCCGTGGTGATAACGATGGCAGTGAGAGCAAGTCTCACCGTGGTGGTTTTCGTCTTTGGTCGGCTGGTGGAAGAAGGCTGACGACGAATGGCCGGCGGAAGGTACACAACAAGCGCTGTCGCGCAAACGTCGTGCGAACCGCCATTCCCACCTAATGGTATCAGCCTCACCGATTGTCCTCGTGCGACCCTATGGCCGCCGCTGCACGGAACAACGGGCGTCGGAGCACATAGATTCTGCGTTCGCAGTCCGATGACCGTCAAGCCAATTCGGGAGCGTTTTCCTTGCCAAATACAGGGAAAATAACGCTCCGGGGGCGGTGGCCGGTTCGCTCCGCGGCCATTGCAGACCGTTGGTTGCAGAAGATGGGACGGGGAATTCGACGCGGTCGATCAGCCGGATACGATGCAATGAGTGTCAAGCCGCCAAAATTGCTGGTTTTGGTGTCCGGGGGGATGCCTCCGGGCGGACGTACGACGTCAGCCGCATACGGACGTTTACCCGCTTCTGGCTGTGCCAAGGGCGACCAAGGCCCGTTCTACTATGGGAGGCGAGTGGGGGGTAATCGCAGGTAGTTGGACGTAGTTGCGAGCAGGCGTGGAGCTCGTTAAGGGGGCGGCGGGTGGGACGGGGGGGTAGGTCTCCGCAGTCGGGAACAGGGCGACGGAGAGTGGGGCCAGGGAAGGCTGGTGGGGGCTAAAGTCGAGGGCGATCTGAGGTTGAGGCCCGGGAGGGCGACGGGGCAAGAAAATTGGGCTCGATTTTTGGGAGGCGGCTGGGTAGAGTTTTCGGAGTAGCAGATGGATTTTGCGTCCTGAACGGAGAAGATGGTTCGGGGCGGCAACATCCCCCTGCACGCGAAGGCGACGCGGCACATATGCATTCTCAAAAGTTTCAGAAGATCATCGGGCACGAGTTCAAGAACCCCGAGCTGCTGGTGGAGGCGCTGACGCATCCGTCGATTGCGCATGAGCGCGGGAACGAGTGCAACCATCACAATCAGCGGTTGGAGTTTCTGGGCGACGCGGTGTTGCAATTGGTGTTGACGGATCGGATTTACAAGTTGTACCCGGACCAGCCCGAGGGCAAGCTGACGCAGATCCGCGCGCATCTGGCGAATCGGCATACGTTGTTTCAGCGCGCCCAAGCGATCGATCTGGGGAGCTATCTGATGCTCGGCAAGGGCGAGGAGGCCAGCGGCGGCCGCGAGCGGCTTTCGAACCTGGCGGATGCGTACGAGGCACTGCTCGGCGCGATTTATCTGGATGGCGGTCTGCGGGCGGTGCGCAAATTTATTCTGGCGCAGTTTGCCGACGAATTTTTGAACCTCAAGCAAACCAGTCCCCGCCAAAATCCCAAGGGACAATTGCAGGAACTACTCCAGGCGCACTCGTCGAACGGCCCGATTTACCGCGTCGTGCACGAGTCGGGGCCAGACCACAGCAAATATTTCGAAGTGGTGGTCGAATGGGAAGGACGCGAGATCGGGCGCGGGAACGGCTCCAGCAAGAAACAGGCGGAAACGGTCGCTGCGGAGGCGGCCCTGACGCAATTGCCGGAGATCATGGCGCCCGCAGGCGAGCGTGCGCCTGGCTGAATCTAGGGTTGCGGTGCGGCCGACTTTGGCGGCGAGGCAACCTGAAGACCGTGCTTTGCCAGCAGCGCCGTCAAGTCGGGCTTGCCGGTGCTGTACTTCACCAACTGGTCCACCAGATAATCCATTGAGTGTTCATTGGCTTGCAGCCGCGCAATCTGGCGTTCGTGCGCGGTCTTCCCCGCGATGAGGTCACGGTTCTGTTTGAAGACAAACGCGGTAAACGCCAGGCTCACAACCAGCAGCCCGACTCCCAACCCGCACACCAAGGCGCGCAATTGATCGATCGCCGCCGCGACATCCATCGGCGCATCGACAGTGGACGTTGTCCGCAGACTGTTCGCGGTCGACTGGCCACGCTCGGAGCGGGGTTGGCTCTCAATTTCCTCAGGTGTGCTCATGGGATCCGCCTCACGGTTGCTTGGGGGCGCGGGGTACCGCAGCCGCCGCTGAATTGACTGCTTGGGCTTGCCTGAAAATCTGCGCTATCTGCGGGTCGTTGTTGGCCCGCACAGCGAAGTCCTGAAGCAGCCCCTGGAGGGCTTGCTCCCGTATAACCAACTGCTGGAACTGGGCATCGGCACGCACGGCGTCGCGGTAGACCTCGACATAGCGCATCACGAGGTAGATGTTAAAGACCACAGAAATCCCCAGCACGATGCTCCCGTATTGAACAGCAGTTTGGAAATTTCTCTCCGTCATTCGCGCTCCTCCTCCGCCCAGCGATCCAGTAATTCGAACAACTCCGACACGTTAAATGGTTTCTCCATGAATCCCGCCGCGCCCTCCCGTATCATCTCCTCGCGCGTCACACCCAGCGAACGGTATTCGCCGGACATTAACAATACTCGCTTCGCTGACTTCGCCGCGAGAATCGCCTTCATCGCGTCCACGCCATTCATCCGCGGCATTGCGATATCCATCACCACCAGGTCCGGCTGCAACTCTTTGGCCAGCGACACGGCTTCCACGCCATCCCTGGCCTTGCCAACGATCTCGTGGCCGGCGTATTTGATCGTGTCGGCCACGACTTCGCACACAGCCGGTTGATCGTCCACAACCACCACCCGCAGCTTCCTGTCGTCGGCTGGTGTACCCGCTTCCTCCCGTGAAGCCGCAGAGTCCATATCCATAAGATTCGTTTAGTCAGCGCAATCTACCGATTCGCCTCCCTCATTGCAAGCACGCGATTCTGCATCCGCCTCCCATATTTGTCCACAGAATACTTGACATCGTTCGCCCAGTGCTTGCCAGCCATCGCCACCCTGGTCTATCCTGTGTCAGGATGGTTCGTTGCCTGCGGGAGGTTGCTATGAAGATCTTGATTGCCGACAAGTTTTCTGAGGATCACCTCGACCGCCTCAAGAAACTCGGTTGCGATGTCGCCTACAACCCTTCCGTCAGGGACGAAGAACTGCCCCAGTTGATCGGCGGCTGCAAAATTCTGGTCGTCCGCAGCAAACCGGTCACCGCCGACACGATCAAGGCCGGCGACCAACTCGCCGTCATTCTGCGCGCCGGCGCGGGTGTTAATATCATCGACCTCAAAGCCGCCAGCGCCCGCGGTGTGTACGTCACCGATTGCGCCGGCAAAAACTCCATTGCCGTGGCGGAACTGGTGTTTGCGCTGCTCCTGAGCCTTGACCGCCGTATTCCCGATAACGTCGCCGCCCTCCGCGCTCACAAATGGAACCGGAAGGAATTCAGCAAAGCCGACGGCATCTACGGCAAGACGCTCGGCGTCGTGGGCGTTGGCCAGGTCGGTCGCGAGGTCATCAAACGCGCCCACGCCTTCGGGCTGCATGTCATGGGCACCGACGTGCTGCTCAATTTGCAAAAGGCCCGCGAGCTCAATATTGAATACTGCCCCGACCTCGACACGATTTTCCGACGCGCCGACATCGTCACCATCCATGTGGACCTCAGACGTGACACCAAAAAACTCGTCAGCGCCGACCGTATCGCGATGATGAAACCGAATGCCATCCTCATCAATACCGCCCGCGGTGAGGTTGTCGACCAGGTGGCCCTTCGCGCAGCGTTGGAAGCGAAACGGATTCGCGCCGGCCTCGATGTCTTCGACCCCGAACCCGCCGGTCCTACCGCTGATTTTGCGGATCCGATCCTCGACCTGCCGAACCTGTACGGCACACATCACATCGGCGCGTCCACCGAACAGGCGCAGGAAGCCATCGCGGAGGAAGCCATTCGCATTATCGAGACGTACGTGAAAACGGGTGTCGTGCCCAACTGCGTCAATCTCGCCACGCGCACCCCCGCCAAATGGCAACTCATCGTCCGCCACTACGACCGCATCGGCGTGCTGGCCTACGTCATGGACCAAATCCGTCGCGCAAACCACAACATCGAGGAGGTTGAAAACGTCATCTTCGACGGCGCTGCCGCCGCTTGTTGCCGGATCCAACTTGATACCGAACCCGGAGACAAACTTCTTGCCGCCATCAAAGATGGCAATCCCGACATTATCAGCGTCGAGTCGCTCAAGATCGGCGGTTAACAACGCGGTCCTCAGGAGCTTGGTTGGTAGAAAGTTGGCCGCGAACCTCAGATTTCCAGATCGCGTGAAATGGTGAATGGACATGCCGGCGGTATACGCCGCGCCGTAGACGACGCACGGCAACTGAGAAAAGCACTGAACGGCCGTGACACGATAATACGTGCGTCACCAGAGAGGATCTACGCAACCAACTTCCTTCTGACAAACAAGACGGACCAGGCACCCGTGGCGTCGTTGTTTGCCTATTCGCCGTAAACGACCGTCGTGTATTTCGCGTACACGCCCATCACGCTCATGACTTTGCAATCCACGTGATGAATCTTCGTGATCCCACCATTATCCATTGCCGCCTTGATACTGGAGTCGCCCGTCGCGAAACAGATGATCGCGGTCGACGTCGCAGTTCCGACCTTGTCGGACCCCGCGGCGCTTCCCACAGCTACCCCAGCACTTGTCTGGGTGTAAACCGCTCCCATGGCCCCGCCCGAGACCGGCGTAATTCCTGCACATCCCGACATGAACACAACCACTGCGCTAGCCATTGCCACCAACACGATGAGTCTCTTCATAATTGCTCTCCTTCAGGTTTAGGTTGGGCTTGCCACGGGTGCCATCCCGTCGCCCGATTTATACGGCGAATCCGCCCGCTCTGTCGAGTGGAATAAAATCTCTTCAACGAATTTCTTTGCCTTGGTGCTTGCCAACTGCGTAAAATTCTTGCTGCTCCATGAAGCTCCTCATCAAGAACGGCCACATCATCCGCTGGAACGCGCGAAATGGCGTTGAACAACTCGAAGGCCGGCACGTCCTCATCGAAGACCATCGCATTGGGGATGTCGTCGCCACCATCCCCAAAGAGTTCGAACCGAATGAAACCATCGATGCGACCGGTTGTGCCGTAATCCCCGGGCTTATCAACACTCACCATCATTTGTATCAGTCCCTCACGCGCTGTCTGAAATCGGTTCAGAACGCCAAGTTGTTCGATTGGCTCATCGGCCTCTACGAGGTGTGGCAGCGCATGGATTTCGAAGCCGTCAAGCTCGGCTCGCAAATCTCCATGGCGGAAATGTTGCTCTCAGGTTGCACGACGACCAATGACATGTTCTACGTCTACCCCCGCGAGTCCGACGTGAAGGCCGAGGCGGTCATCGACGGCGCCACCGAACTTGGCATGCGCATCCACGCGGGACGCGGCTCGATGTCGCTCGGTCGCAGTCACGGCGGACTGCCGCCTGATGATGTTGTTCAAAACGAAAAGGCCATCGTCAAGGATTGCGAGCGCGTCATCGAAAAGTTCCACAACCCAAAGCCGTATGCGATGACTCGGATCGATTTGATGCCCTGCTCTCCCTTCTCGATCACATTCGATCTGTTGAAGGAAACACGCGCGCTCGCCAAATCGCGAAAGGTTCTCTGTCACACGCATGTCGCCGAAACCGAGGACGAGAACAGGTTTTGCCTCGAGAAATTCGGGAAACGTCCGGCCGATTACCTCGCCAGTGCTGATTGGATCGGCCCCGATGTGTCCTGGGCGCATTGCGTCTGTCTGAACTCTGCCGAGATCAAATCGCTTGCCGACACGAAAACTGCCGTCGCGCATTGTCCATCATCCAATATGATCCTCGGCTCGGGTATACCGCCCGTCTGCGAAATGCTTCACGCCCACGCCACCGTCGGCCTCGGCGTCGACGGCTCCTCGAGCAACAACGGCGCGCATGTGCTGGCTGAGGCGCGACAGGCGCTACTGCTTCAGCGGGTGAGAAATGGCGCGGACAGTTTCACCGCCGAAGACGCATTGCGGATCGCTACCCTCGGCGGAGCGAGACTGCTGAACCGGGAGAAGGAACTCGGCAACATTGCTCCGGGGTTCGCCGCCGACATCGCCATTTTCGATCTCAACACCGTCGAATTCGCCGGCGCTGCTGCTCAGGACCCGCTCGGCGCATTACTGCTCTGCCATCCTCCCCGTGCCAAGTTCGTCCTCGTCAACGGCAAGCCCGTCGTCAAGTACGGTCAGCTCGCCACCGTGTACCTCCAGGGCCTCGTGACGAAGATGAATGAGTTGGTAAAGCAGCGGTTCAGATAGGCGACGGCCTGAGGCCGCTACGGTTAGAATTCCCAGTGAAGTCGTCCGCCGACGACTTCGACGGGCTCGCGGTCGCGGTTGAACGCGGGGTTTTCGACATATTGGAAATCCAGAGCGCCATGGACCTTATTCCAAATTTGGAAGTCGTAGTAGGTTTCCACAATTTCCTCGATGCCGTATGACAAACTGCCATCGCCGGCCAGAATCCCGGTCCCGCCAGCCTCCAGGAACTGCTGATGAATGCGGGAAATGCCGTTGGCCACGAATCCCGCTCCCAAAGTGTCGTTCGGCCGGTGCCATGGCTCCCCCTTGACACTGACGCCGCCCGACCCCGTGTACCCAACGTCGGTAAATTCCCACGGCTCGGTTCGGTCATTGTTCCATCCCAGCCGCGAGAACACCCCGACATCCTTGACGACTTCCTGCTCAACGTTGAGGCCAAACCCGTACTTGATTCGGTACGCGCGCGTCGCCGCGATGTCGGCAGGCCGGGTCGGACTGTTGAGCGCCTCTTGGAAGCTGCCCATGTGCGCCTGCATGACGTACCCGAGCACGCGTGCCGCGCCGGGATGCTCGTTGACACTCCAACGGCCTTCCAACTCCGCCGGCATCTGCCATGCCTTCAGCAGATTCCAGTCATGCGTCATCAGATTCGACACCTTCGTCACTTGGAAAATGCCGTACCGCGCTGTCCACTGCGGCTCATTCAGCTCGATTGCGACCCCGTGCGTGAACCCGAGGCTGTCCGCTGCATAATCAAATGCCCCATTGGCCATCAGGCTCCAGTTCATGAACTGGGTGCGCGGATCGTTGGCGTACGCGTTGTTATCGAAGACGTCCTTGACCGAAAACTTTCCCAGCGTGATCGTCACGCGCCGCACATCCTGTTTGCCGGCCAACTTCAGCGCATCGTCCTCCACCGATTCCTGCTCGCCTCCCATCCCAATCACCTGACGCAGAAACACGCGGGCCAACGTGAAGTTGGGATCGGTCGTCCCCACTCGAAACGCTTCCCCGTTCGGGAACCCCTCGATGCCATGCGCCTGGCTGAATCCGAATCCCTGCCACGTCAACGCGTCGAGATAGAATCCCGCGCCGGCCCAAGGCCGCACTCCGCCCATCAGATCCACCGACACCGTTTCCTTTGTTTCCCCATTCTTCGCCAGACTGTTGGGACCCGAGTAGTCCGCATGAAACGCCGGGTGGTACTGCACAATGTCCGTGTTCTGCGCATGGAAGTTCCAACGCTGAATCTGATTGGTTTCCAAGCTTGCCGCGGTCACTCGCGGAGGCGCGTTGGAATTCGCCGCCGGCTCCTCCTCCGCCCGCAATCCACCCACCGGTGGCAGGACCAGCCACGCAACCAGAATGCACGGGACCATCAGTGCCACAGACACCCGACATAATTCTCGTGTCCTAGCCATGCGTGCTCTTGGAGACTTGGGATTTGTGAATCTCTTACTTCGCCTTGAGCAGGAGCACCGGCACGCTGACGCTGTGCCGCACCCGGCGGGAGGTTGTTCCGAGAACCAAATCGGCGATGAATCGGTGCCCGTGGGTACTCATCGCCACCAGATCGCAACCTTCTTCCCGAACCCATTTGACGATTTCCTTGGCCGGTTCGCCATACGCCAACTCAGCTTCAGCCGGAACGCCCGCGGACTGGAATTCTGCCCGCACCTTCTCCAAGTACGCCGTATCGTGCGCGATTTCCGGGCTGACCGCGTCGGCGCCATAGGCCCGCGCCGCCCAACCGTCGGCAACGTGCAGCAGGACAACCTTGCTGTGCATGATCGCGGCCAAACCTTTGATGTGCTCAATAATCGCCCGATCGGTGGGCGTCGCGTCCAGTGTCACGAGAATCTTGTTGTACATGACGGTCCTTTCCTGTGACCGGGCATCCGCTCGGGCTTCAGTGGCCGATGATAACTGCCCATGCCTGCTTCAAGGCATCGGGCAGGCTGTAGATGTCCATGGCGGTGATGAGAATTGCACTTCCCCAGCCTGCGATCAACAAGAACCAGCCGTTCCGCCATTTCCCCATCCGCTTCCGCGAACTCGTAAACTGCAACAGCGGAAACATGGCAAAGGGCAGTTCCAGGCACAGAACGACCTGGCTGAGGTTAACCAGATCCGTTACGCTGCCATTGCCTCGGACGCTGATAATCAAAATCGCCGGCAACACGGCCAGCAACCGCGTGATCAGCCGCCGCACCCACGGGCGAATCCGCCAGTGCATGAATCCTTCCATCACCACTTGCCCGGCAATCGTGCCCGTGATGGTGCTGCTCTGCCCGCTGGCCAGCAGCGCGACCGCGAACAAGGTACTGGCGAGGGTCGTCCCCACCAATGGCGCCAGCGTCAGGTACGCAACCCGGATCCAATCGCTGTCGGGACTGAATGTGACTATCTCACCGCCCGCCACCGTGACACTGGTCTTCCCATAAAACACGAGCGCCGCAAGCACCAGAATGGCCGCGTTGACGAAGAAGGCGATTGTCAGCGCCACCGTCGTGTCAATCGTGTTAAACCGGACGGCGCGGCGAATGGAGGCCTCATCCTGCTGCAACTGGCGGGATTGTACCAGGGCCGTATGGAGATACAGGTTGTGGGGCATGACCGTCGCACCGATGATGCCGATGGCGACTACCAGCATGCCGGCCTGCGCAAAGTTGGGTCGTACCATCGCCTGGCCCATCTCCAGAAAATCGGGCCGCGTCTGCGTGAATCCGAAAATCTCGATGCAGTAGCATACTCCAATGGTCAGCACGAAGACCGCCACCACCGCCTCGATCAGTCTCATGCCAAAACCCTGCAACGCCAGCAACAGCAGCACGTCGAAGGCCGTGATAATGACGGCCCACGCCATCGGGATGTGGAACAGCAGATTCAAGGCAACCGCGCTCCCCAGCGACTCCGCGAGGTCGGTCATGCCGATGGCGATTTCCATGGAAAGCCAATTGGGCCAGCGCGTCCACCTCGGATACCAGTCGCGGCAGGCCTGCGCCAGGTCCTTTCCCGTGGCCACGCCCAACCGGGCGGAGATCACCTGCAGGAAGATGGCCATCAAACTGGCCACACCCACCACCCACAGCAGGCCGTACTTGAACTGAGCGCCCCCTTGAAGATCCGTGCCCCAGTTGCCGGGATCCATGTAGCCGACGCTGACGAGAATCGCCGGCCCTACAAACGCACGCCACTGCGCCCAGAAGCCGGCCTGCGGCTGCGGGACCACCACCGAACCGTGCAACCCTTCCAACGACAGGTGACCCGCGCGGGAGTGAACCGCGTCGCGAACGTCAACCTCATTGCGATCCGAGAAGTTAGCCATACCTAAATTTCTTGCTGGAAACTATATCGCCCCGCGCGATCTTGTCAACAACAAATCCATCCGGCTCGTTGGGCCGGTTCACGTGGAATCTCCGTTGATTTCTACCGGCGTTTCCGGTTTATTGCTCATGCGTTGCCATGACCGAACCGACTCCAGCGCTGGAACCCAATGAGCCGACAATCGTCACCGTGCCTCCCGACACGGTGACGCAACCGAGCCGCATCGTCACGGGCGGAGTCAGTTGGCGCAGGACGTTTGCCGCTTTCCGCCATCGCAACTATCGCCTCTTTTTCGCCGGCCAGCTTGTGTCGGTTATCGGCACGTGGATGCAACAGGTCGCCCTCGGCTGGCTGGTGTACGCGCTCAGCAATTCCGCTTTCACGCTCGGCGCGGTGCGTTTCCTGTCGGCCATTCCGGTCACGCTCTTTACCCTTTTGGGCGGCGCACTGGCCGACCGTTTTGAGAAACGCCGCATTGTCGTGCTGACGGAAAGCGGCGCCATGGTGTTCGCCTTCATACTAGCTGGCCTGGTTTACTTCGGCGTCATCAAAATCTGGCAGATTGCCCTGCTCGGCTTTCTGGATGGGATGACCGACGCGTTCGACATCCCGACCCGCCAGAGTTTCGTCATTGAAATGGTGGGCAAGGACGATCTCATGAACGCCATCGCGCTAAATTCATCCCTGTTCAACGGCGCCCGGGTTTTCGGCCCCGCGTTGGCCGGCGTATTGATCGGCATTATCGGTCTGACCGGCTGCTTCTTCCTGAACGGCGTCTCCTACCTCGCCATCGTCGCTGCGTACGTTGCCATGCGCCTGCCCACCGTCGCACAACGCGTAAAGCGACGACCGATGTGGCACGAGACCGCCGAAGCGTTACGTTACGTCCGCGGCCATCGCACTCTCCTTGCGGTCATTTCGCTTGTCTCGGTCGTCAGCCTGTTCGGCTGGCCGTACAGCGTGCTACTGCCCGTGTTTGCCCGCGACGTGCTGCACGTCCAAGCCAGCGGCTACGGATATCTCATGGCGGCCAATGGTGTCGGCGCGCTCTTCGGTGCGCTGACCCTGGCTTCGCTTGGCCACTCCGTGACCCGACGAACCTTGTACCATGGCGGGCTCTTTGGTTTTTGCATCATGCTGGCCATCTTCGCGCGTTCCCATGTCTACTGGCTCTCCGCCGCCGCCCTGGCGGGCTCGGGTTTCTTCATGATCATCTTCTTCGCCACCGCCAACACCACCGTCCAAACCCGCGTGCCCGACGAACTTCGTGGTCGAGTCATGGGCATCTATGCTCTGGCGTTTCTCGGCCTAACCCCCTTCGGCAGCCTCCTCGCTGGAGCTGTCGCCAAAACCACCAGCGCTTCGTTCGCCGTCTCGTTCGGCGCGGTCGTTTGCCTGGTCGCCGGCTTCGTCGCCATGCGGCTCACCGGAACTCAACAGGCAACCGGCCAGCCGTCCACGAAATAATACCCGTGCACAACAGGACAAATCTGTAGTATAGTTCGACTCACGACCCCATGAGCACCCAAGGTACCAATGCGACAATGGCCGTGTTCCTCGACCTGGAGAACATCGCCTTGGGAGCGATCGACGCCAACTACCCAAGGTTTGACATCCAGAAGGTGCTCGAACGTCTCTTGCTGAAAGGACATATCGTCGTCAAGAAGGCGTATTGCGATTTTGAGCGCGGCAAGGCGTTCAAGCGGGATTTGCACGAGGCGGCGTTTGAACTCATCGAAATACCGCACTTGCGCCAGTCCGGCAAAAACTCCGCCGACATCCGCATGGTCGTCGACGCGCTCGATCTCTGTTACACGAAGAGCCATGTCGACACCTTTGTCATCATCAGCGGCGACTCCGATTTCTCCCCGCTGGTCAGCAAGCTGCGGGAGAACGCCAAGACCGTCATCGGCGTCGGCGTGAAGAATTCCACGGCCGACCTGTTCATCAACAATTGCGACGAATTCCTGTATTACGACGACCTTGTCCGTGCCGTGCCGCCGAAAGGTCGGCAGCGCGCCGCCCCGCAAGCCGCCGCTGCCCCCGCTGCCAAGGCCACCGTTCCCACCGACACCACCGGTCCCGCGCGCCCGCCGGTCACTGATGCGTTCGATCTGGTGATGAAAACTCTGGAGGCCCTCGCTGAGGAACGGAACGAAGATGATCCGGTGTACGGTTCGATGATCAAGCAGGCGATCAAACGCCGCCACCCCGGCTTCAACGAACGCGCCTACGGCTTCCGTTCCTTCAACGACCTGCTGCTGGACGCCCAGAAACGCGGCCTGCTGAAACTGGAGCCGGACAAGAAATCCGGCGGCTACACCGTCCAAGCCATTGAGTAACCGCGCTGTCCCCGCAGCCACCGGCGTGCATCGCGGTAAGCCTCGCGCGGCATCGGCTAGAATTTCGCCGACTTCACGAATTGCAGAAAGGTTCCCTTCTGCGCTTCCACCAGTGGCGCGTCGCCCGTCATCTTGAAGAACCATGAGTTGCCCGCGTGCGGAATCGTGACCACGATCATGCGCGGCGCTTGCGTCTTGCTCGCGGGAACGGCATCGGCCTTCAAATCCACGACCGTGGCCTTCGTCCCGTTGACATCCACGTCCGACGTGACCCCGGCGATCTCATCTGGCGCGATTGGCCCCAGCCCGATCTGACCCCGCCAGCGATTGATGTTCGCCATCAGTCCGCCCACGTCTCCCGGAAACACTGAGACCACAACCTCGGCAGTCTGACCGTCTGCCCCCTTCATCAGATACGTCGCCCGACGCATCGACGCAGCATTGCCCTGTTGCCACCCTGCGGGAACCGACCATTGCGGATTCGGCACGTCTGATGCCGAACCGGGCGGCAAACTCTGCCCGGTCATGCTGTTGATGTCCGGGTGCCCCGGCGGCAATGCCGGAGGTTGGGCGGTGGGCGCCGACTGTGAAACCGGCGACGGCGGAGCAGTCGGTGCCGGCTGAGAAATCTCGTCTGACCGATTACAGCCAGCCCCAACCATGGCCGCTGCCACAAACCAGCAACAGATCAACTGTGTCTTCATCGTCACCTCGATCTCCAACATGATTGCCCGCCGCCCTCAAGTCAAGCGCCCATCCGCCAACGCTGCTTCGCAGACCCCGCCGCCGTTTCAAGCCCGAATCCAAGACTACGACGCTGCCTTTCACATGCCAGCCAATGTTATAGATCGTGCCCTTGCGGTGGGCAGACAGAAGCCCCTTCGCTTCCCTCATGGTGATAGATTACGACTCAAACAAATCCACGAACTTGAACTGATTCACACCCACCAGTCCGCGATCGGTCAATTTCGGTTCAGGGATCACACTCAGCGCCATAAATGGTTCGGGCACGACGCAGCCCAGCTCGCGCGTGGCGCGATTGGCGGCATCGAGTTCGTCCTTCACGTCGGACAACGTCTTGTTGCTCAGTAGCCCCGCAATCGGCAACGCCACCGAGACGAGAATCCTTCCGCCATTGGCCACGGCAAAGCCCCCTTGCCTTCTCACAATCTCGCCGCCCCCTCGCAAAACCAGAAATAAACATTGACAATATATAGGCATATCAATCATCTCAGTAAGGCGCAGTCAAGTTATCCGCGGATTGCGAAGTATTCCGAACTTTCACGCCACGAGCCACTTACGAATCTGGCGATGGCACACGCTATGCGTCGAAATGACCTTCAGGGACGGAGTGCCCTCATGGGGACGGATCATCACCTGCCGTCAATGGACTCCCGAGGTTCCTGGCATTGGACAGAACATTTCATAGCGGGTGCCGTCTTACCCCGAGGACGCCTTGGTCTCGATTGGCTGAGGAGGGTTCTGCCGGGGAGCCGGCGCCACTCACGTGCTTCGCTGTGCCGACGCTTTTACCTCTCTTGTCGGTATCACTGCTCACTGCACGTGGCAAAACCACACGGGTGACATTATGAAGATCCTGCATCGTAGCGTTTCAGCTTTCCGTCCGGCACATTGCTTTGGACGCCGGCACCGCACCAGTGGGAACCAGCCTCGAAAGTTTCTCGTGCCATGGGTATTGGCGCTCGGGCTGGGCCTGTTCGGATGTGCCGTCTACAGCGAGGCGGCGGGAACCACTTACAATTGGACCAATGCGACCGGCGCGGCCTTCAACGACCCCTACGCGTGGAGTCCCACCAATGGCCCGGGCACGAACACGGACACCGCGAATTTCAGCACGAACGGCGTTTGGGTGGTGCCGCTCACCAACAACTTCTCCGGAGTCGGCTCCGTGCAGTTCGGTGCGACGGGCAGCGGCCAAAATCTGACGGTATCACTTAACTTTGGCACGAACACTTTCGCAGCTCTCAGCGGCGGTACGATCAACGCCTCGGGGTTCGTCTTTGGCCAAGGGGGAACCACGATCGCATACATTTCCGTGGGGACGATGTACTGCACCAACGCGGGTGCTAATCCGAGCAATGCGCGGCTGATCGTCGGCCGCAACGGGCCCACCACGGTATTCCTGACCAATGGCACCGTCGTTTCAGGCAATCTGACCATTGGGAACGCAACCAGCGCGAATGGCTCCCAACTTGTGATCAGCGGCCCCAATTCGTATTGGACGAACCAAACCACCGTAACGCTTGGCGGCACGCTGAACTCCAGCGGCGATTCTCTGGTGATCTCTAATTCGGGTTCGATGACCCTGTTGAAGGCCTTGGATGTCGGCACCATATCCGCTTCTGCCAGTTCCAATTCGGTTCTGGTAAGCACGGGCGGACAACTGTTCACCCGCACTCAAACCGCCAACATCGGCACGGGAGCCGGTTCGTCGGCCAACACAGTGACCGTTCAAGGCGGCGGCCTCTGGGACAACGGAGCCCAAGCCATCAACATTGGCAGCATCTCCGGCGGATCCGGAAATGCGCTTATCGTCGGCAACAATGGAACGGTGTCCAACGTCACGGTGGCGGCCATCTACACCGGGAACTCCCTGATCCTCTCAGGCGGGGTGCTCAACGCCTCCATCGGCGTTACCAACAACTCCGGCACGATCAGCGGCTTCGGGACCATCGCGGGTAACGTGGTGTTCACGGGCTCGGGAACAACGTTGTCTCCCGGCTTCGGCACCTCGGTCGGCACTCTGACATTTTCCAACAACCTCACACTTGTCTCCGGTTCAACGACCACCCTGAAGTTGGACAACACTCAGGTCGGCAGCAATGACCAGCTCAATGTTGCCGGCACCCTGACCGAGGCGGGCACGCTGATTGTTATTACCAACGGGGTCGCCCCGTTGAACATCGGAGACCAGTACCAACTTATCGTCGGTAGTCAGGCCGGCACTTTTTCTACAATCACCCTGCCGTCGATCGACCCAAGCAAGCAGAAATGGAATACCAACCAATTGGCCTCGGCGGGCGTCCTCGTCCTCACGTTCCAGCCGGTGGTGCCGGGCATAGTTGGCCCGTCGAGCGAGGTCTCGACCCAAGGCAGCACCGTCGTGATCAGCGCGACGGTGACCAGTGGTGTGCCGACGCCGGGCGTGTACTGGCAGTTGAACGGCGTCAACACAACCGATGGTCCGCAAGCGGATGGCTCGACCAATTCGGGCAGTGCGACCGCGACGTTCACCATTTCAAACGCACAGACCAACGACAGCGGCACGTACTGCCTGATCGCCACCAATAGCGCCGGCCTAGCCACCAACTGCACGGCGTTGACGGTTGCCAACACCAATGTCGCGCCGAGCATCAGTGAAATTTCCGACCAGACCGTTATTCAGGGCAACAACGGCACCTTCAACCCCACCGTGGGCGGGTACCCGCAGCCCGGCGTACAATGGTACCAGAACGGCGCAATCATCCCCGGCGCCACAGGGGTTCCGCTGGTGCTGACCAATGTGCAGTTCTCGCAGAACGGGTACAGCTATTCCCTGATTGCCAACAACATCGCCGGCAGCGCGACCAATAATGCGACGTTGTACGTCATCATCCCCCCAGTCATCCAGTCGCAGCCGCAAAGCCTCGTCGTGACGAACACGCAGACCGCCTGCTTCTCGGTAACCTCAACGAACGGGGTACCCGCGCCGACCTACCAATGGTATTTCAACAACAGCGCGATCAACAACGCAACGAGTGCGACCTACTGCATTGCCAGTGCCGCCCCGACCAATGCCGGCAATTACAGCGTCACGGTCACCAACACCGCCGGCTCGGTCACCAGCGCCGGCGCGACGCTGACCGTCGACTCGGCGATGACCGCCACCCTGTTCCCGACCAACGGGGCCGTCAACGTTTGTTACGACACGCCGTTGTTTATCACGTTTAGTCAGACGCCTGTTCTCAGCAGCACGGGCAAGGTCAATATTTACAACGTGACCAATTCGGCCACATCGGTGGACACCATCGATATCAGCCTCGGCCAGTTGCAACTGCGGAGCATCGGCGGCGACGGCACATTCGCCACCTACCCGATCATTATCAATGGCAACACGGCGCAGATCTATCCGCACCTGGACCTTTTGTCGGCCAACCAGCAGTATTACGTCACTGTCGACGCCGGTCTGTTCACCGACACCAACGGCGCACTGTTCGCCGGCATTACCACTACCAACGGGTGGGTGTTCACCACCAAACCGACCGGCCCGGCCAACCCGACCAACGTCGTCGTGGCCGCCGATGAAAGTGGTGACTTTGCCACGGTCCAGGGCGCCGTGGACTCGGTGTCGCTCAGCAATACGACCTACACCTTGATCAATATTCGCAACGGGCTGTACACGGAAATTGTCGACGTCTCGGGGAAGAACAATCTCACCTTCCGCGGCCAGGATCGTAACCTGACGATGGTGGGGTACCCCAACAACAACAACATTAATGGCACCACGTCGAAGCGCATGGCGTTCAAAGTTAACGCCAACGATATCGCCGTCGAGAACATGACCGTCACCAACATGACGCCCGAAGGCGGCTCAGCGGCCGAGGCATTCGAGGTGTATACGGGCGCCCAGCGGTGCATCCTCAACAACGCGGTCGTATCCAGCTTCCAGGAGACCGTCCTGATCAACGCGACCAGCTCGCAGGCCTACTTCTACAACAGCCTGATCAAAGGCGACGCCAATTTCCTGTGGGGAGTCGGCAATCTGTTCGTCACCAACTGCGAAATCCGCACGGTGAACCCCAACCTGTCCATTGCGCAACCGCGCACCACGGCGGGCAGCAATGGCTTCTCCTTCGTGAACTGCCAGCTCACGAGGACTGGGGCCAGCGTGACCAACACAACACTGGCCAACGCGCAGGGCTACTGCGGTGGCAGTGCGGCCTACATCGATTGCCAGATTGATTCCAACGTCGTCGGCTGGACCGCATCGGATCTGACGAACTGCCCGAACATTCCCTGGTGGGAGTACGGAAACGTCGATCTGCTGACCGGCGTGCCGGTAAGCTACAACGGCATCCAGTTGACCAACGGCGATTCACGGCTCACGCTGGCGGCGACCGCCTCGCTCTGGCTGAACGGTTGGCAGCCCCAGTTGGCCCCGAATATCCTGACCAACCCGGTCAGCATGACGGTGACCGCGGGGCTGACAGCCACGTTCAGCGTCACGGCGACTGGTATTCCCGACCCGTCCTATCAATGGCTTTTCAACGGCAGCACCGTGTTGACGGGCGCGACTGCCGCCACGCTGATCATCACCAACGCGCAGGACGCAAACGACGGCACGTACTCTGTGATCGTGTCGAACGGCGCGGGCAGTGTCACCAGCGCCAGCGCGACGCTGATCGTTATCGATGGACCGCCCGTCGCCAGTTTCAACGGTACCCCGACCATCGGCGAGGTGCCCCTGTCCGTGACGTTCACAGACACCTCGACGGGCACGATTTCGAACCGCTTCTGGGACTTCGGCGATAGCGGCACCAGCAACACCACCGCGACCACGGTCGTTTACACCTACGCGACCGCCGGCACGGACACGGTGAGTCTGACGGTGTCCGGCCCGCTGGGCTCGAGCAATATGACGCAATTCGCGTACATTGTGGTGACCAATCCGCCTCCTCCTGTGGCTGATTTCAGCGGCAGTCCAACCCTCGGCGGGGCGCCGTTGACCGTGACGTTCACCGACAGTTCCAGCGGCACCATCACCAACCGGTTCTGGAGCTTTGGGGACGGTTCCACCCTCAACGCCACGACCAACGCCGTGAGCTACACCTACAACACGGCCGGCGCCGACTCGGTCAGCCTAACCGTCTTCGGGCCGGGGGGATCCAATGTGATGTACCAGCCGAACTATGTCATCGTCACCAACGTCGTGTCGGCGGCGCCCGGTACCGATCCGCCGTTGCCGAACATACCGGCCTTGAGCACCAACGTCACCGCGTTCGGCGCGAGCGGCAACGGTGTATTGAACAATGCCTCGGCGATCCAGAGCGCGATCAACGCCGTTTCGGCGGCCGGTGGCGGCACGGTTGTCGTGTCCGCGGTGGGTATCCTGACGAATTACCTGAGCGGACCGATCACACTCGTCAGTAAGGTCTGTTTGGAAATCGACACCAACACGGTGTTGCGCATGCTGCCGTTTAACAGTTGGCCGCTGGCCACGACGCCGTTCATCAACGGTTCGGGCGTGCACGACATCGGGATCAACGGGGCGGGAACGATTGATGGCCAGGGCACCAACTGGTGGTACCCGCTGCAGTCTCCGCGACCGTACCTGATCAACCTGAGCAGTTGCTCCAACGTCCTGATTCAGGGCGTGACGCTCCAGAACCCGCCGGAGTTCCATATGATGTTGAAGGGCAACAACGTCAACCTCACGATCCAGGGCATCACCGTCAACACGCCGTCCACCGCCCCAAACACCGATGGAATGGACCTGGCGTCCACCAACGTGCTGATTCGGAACTGCTCGATCAGTTGTGGAGACGACAACATCGAGATCGGAGGAAGCGGCCCCGCGGCGGCGATCACGATCTCCAATTGCACGTTTAGCACCGGGCACGGCCTGTCCATTGGCAGTACCACCTCCGGGGGTGTCCAGGGTCTGCTCGTCAGCAACTGCACGTTTAATGGCACCGAGTACGGCATCCACATGAAGTCCGACCGGGACCGGGGTGGCCTGGTGCAGAACCTCACATACCTCAACCTCACCATGACGAATGTCACCTTCCCGATCGCGGTTTACAGTTACTACAATGAGATCGGGACCCCGAAGACTTCCATCACCGTCAGCCCCTTCATGGCGTCAACGGATGTGGTGCAAACCGTCACCGCCACGACCCCGATCTGGCAGAACGTGACCATCAGCAATATCACGGCCACGGCGGTCCAGGGAAATATCGCGGGCATCCTCTGGGGTCTGCCGGAAATGCTGGTATCCAATTTCACGCTGGACGACGTCAACATCTCGGCGCCCACGAAGACCTTCGAGATCTACAACGCCCAAGGCATCCAGATCGTTGACTCACAACTCGGTGGACCCACCAGCACCAACATGTTGACGCTCTACAACGCCCAAATCACGGTGACCAACAGCGCCCCCGGCACCAACCTGGTCACCGTGGGCGGCCTGGCCGTGCCGCCGACGAACAATTCACTGGCCTTCTTCAACGCGCCCGCCGCGATCGGCGGCACCAGCGTGCTCGGCACCGGCCCGATCACGCTCGGCAACAGCACGTTGACATTCCAGCAAAGCTCGGTGAGTTCGTCGAATACACCGGTCAGCATCGTTGCGGTTAGCACGCTGGCTTTTACCGGCGGCGACAACGATTTAACCGGCTCTCTGGACGGCAGCGGTGCATTGACGCTGAGTCTGCCTGCCAGCACGATTCTCTTTTTGCAGGGCGATTGTTCCGGTTTCACGGGCTCGTGCGTTGTCAGCAACGGCGGCACTCTCCGCTTCGACCAGGGCGCCAACATTTGGGGCGCCGCCAATGCCGCGTTCGACGCCGGTCCATCGGGCACCATCGGCAACAGCTCCAGCGCGAGCGTGGCGATCTTTCTCGGCGGACTCACCGGCGGTTCTGGATCAGCGCTGCAGGGCAGCACCCAAACCGGCTCGGCCGTGGACACATACGTGATCGGGGCCCTGGACTCGGATACGACCTTTGCCGGCACAATCGCCAACGGCACCAGCGGCGGCACGCCGCATACCGTGGCGGTCACCAAGATCGGCACCGGCGCCCTGACGCTTTCCGGCGCCAACACGTATAGCGGCGGCACGACCGTGAGCAATGGGACATTACTCGTCAACAACACCAGGGGCAGCGGGACCGGCAGCGGCGCTGTCACCGTGGTGAGCGGGGCGACGCTGGGCGGAACGGGTGTTGTCGGCGGCCCAGTCGCCATAAGCGGAACCCTGGCACCGGGCGACGGAGCGGGCGCATTGACGATCAGCAACAATCTGGCGCTTGTTGCCGGGGCGGTGCTGCAATACGAATTGGGCACCAACAGCAGTCAAACGGTCGTCAGCGGCAACCTGACACTGGACGGCACGCTCAACATCACCGATGGCGGCGGGTTCTCGAACGGCACCTATACGCTCTTTCGGTACAGCGGAGCACTCACCACCAACGGCAGCGCCAATCTGCTGACCATCGGCACGGCACCGAATCCAAGTGTGGCGTATACCGTGGACATCAGTTCCCCCGGGTACGTGAGGCTGCTGGTGGAGCCTCCGACGACGCCTGTGGCCGGATTCAGCGCCAACCCGACCAACGGCGCCGTCCCGTTGCTGGTGACGTTCAAGGATGCATCAACGGGGAGCATCACCAACCGGTTCTGGAGTTTTGGCGACGGCACGACCACGAACGCCATCGCGGGCACCCTGACACACACGTACAATAACGTCGGCAGTTACAGCGTAAGCCTGACCGTGACCGGCCCGGCCGGCAGCAACACCCTGACCCAGAGCGGCTACATCACGGCCACCCCCACACCGCCGAGAATTATCAACGGCGTGACAACACCGAATGCGGTACTTCAGGTCGGCAATGTGATTCTCGTCGTCGCCGGCGACACGAATGTATTCAGTGTCGGGGCCACCAGCCAGGAGGGCGGCACGCTCAGCTACCAGTGGTCGTTTGGCGACGGCGCGACCAGCGATTTCCTGCCGACCAACATTGTCGAGCACGTCTACACCAACGATTGCGGCCCGTATGCGGCCAGCGTGACCATCAGCAACGGAGTCGCCGTGACCACGAGCAACTTCGACGTGATGGTGGCGTGCCTGCTTACCCTCGACAAGGTGCAACCGAAACTGGACTTTGCCAAGACCAATGAGGATAGTTGCGCGGTCGAGGGTTCGTTCCCAGCCCTGAGTAACACCGTTTTTGCCGGCAAAGTGGCGACCGTGGACATCGGCGGCGCGTCGCTGACCTTTACGTTCCCCGCCAAGGGGAACGCAGTTAACAGCCACAGCACACTCAAGAAGCCGACCTACAACAAGACATCCAAGCTGTGGAAATTCAAAGCCACGTTCAAGGACGGCTCCTGGCAAACGCCCTGGGCGGAATACGGCATGATCAATTCCAACGTACCCAAGCCGGGGGTCTTGGTGACGAACCTGCCGGTGATCCTGCTGTTGGACACCGACGGGTTCATGGCCACTACCAATCTGCACTACACCGCGAAGGAGCATAAGTCCGGCGAAGCCAAGTAAGCGGAGACCGCCCATGTTGCGACGTGCCATCGTGTCCACAGCGGTTGTCCGGATCGCCTCGATGGTTCCGGCATGACGCAAGCTGGTTGCAGGGAGTGACGATCAGGTTTGCACACAAGGGAGACTGTGAAAATGGCCAGACCGATGTTCGGCGTGACCGAGGTCCGAAGCGGACGGCATCCTTGGGCAAACATGACGTTGCAGGGAGGGGCCTGTCCACACCGGGAGGCAATCGGCTGTTGGCGGAAAGAGGAGTCGCGAAAATGACAAATCACTTACGAGAAACCAGCCATGGATTTCAGAAATGGAGCCATTCGAGGTCCGTCGTGACCTCGTCGTGTCTGGGCCGGCGGCGCAACCTGGCTGCCGGAGCGCTGACGCTGTTGCTCGCGCTGACCCTGAACCCGGGCCATGGTTACGCAGCCACCGATTATTGGGTCGGCGGCAGTGATTATTGGCAGAGCACAACCGCCTGGAGCGGAGCTCCCGCTTTCCCGGGCGCTGGCGACAATGCGTTTTTCACCAACGCCGCCACCTACACCGTGACGCTCACCAACGACGTCACCAGTATCCAGAGCAACTTCTTCAGCAACGCCTCGAACACCACGGCCACGGTCACACTGAACCTGAACACCTACGAGCTCAATCCCGCCTACACGGGAACCAGCCCGGGCGCGTTTAACGTGGGTGACACGGCTACCAGCACCACGATCGTGTACCTCGCTTCTTCCACCGCGACCGGGAAGGGGTTGATCGTTCCCGGACGGATCATCGTCGGGAGGTATGGGTATGGCATATTGGTCGTGACCAACGGCAATGTGTCCGTGGCGACAACGGTTCTGGCCAATGGCGGCGGCGGATGCGGTTCGCTGGTACTCAGCGGCCCATCCGTGTTCTGGACCAACAGCGCCGACCTAGCAATTGGCAACAACTCGAACAGCTTCGGCAGCACGTTGGTCATTTCCAATTCGGCCTTGATGATTGTCAGCGGCACGTTCCGGGTCGGCGGCGGCTCCAGCCAAGGCGGCTCGAGGAACAACGTGCTGCTGTTGGATACTGGCGCCAAACTGTACACGCAATCGGGGCCGGCCACCATCGGCAACTATGGCACCCCCACCTCCACGTCACCCTCATACAACAACAGCGCGACCGTGCAAGGGGGAGCGGTGTGGGACAACGGGAATTCATCGTTCGTCATCGGTTACTACGCGGGACTTGGGGCAGCGACTGGCAATGTGCTTACCGTCGGCGTCGGCGGCGTCGTCACCAACATCTCCAACCTCACGATTACCAGCAGCAATACACTGAACATGGCGGGGGGATTCCTGAGCGCGTTGACGGCCTGCGCCGGTACCCTGCAGGGGTTCGGCACCGTGACCAACGACGTGTCCATCTCCGGCACCGGCATGTTAATCCCGTTCAATTCCCTCGGCACGCTGACGTTCGCCAAGAAACTGACGCTGTCCAGTACCACGACGACAACCGTCCAACTGGGCACGAACTCGAATCCGACCGTGGTCCAGGGTGCCCTGACCCTTGGCGGGACGCTGAACATCACCGATGGCGGAGGGTTCACCAACGGCACGTACACATTGTTCACGTACAACAGCACGCTGGCGTCCAGCGGGTTGACAATCGGCACCACCCCCAACAGCAACTGGACCTACACGATTGATACCAACTCCACTCCTTACGCGGTAAACCTGGTGGTGGCAGCTCCTGCCACGCCGCCAGTGGCTGATTTTTACGGCAATCCCACCGCCGGCGGGGCCCCCCTGACGGTAACATTCGCCGACAGTTCGACGGGAACCATTACGAACCATGCTTGGAGTTTCGGCGATGGCGTTATCAGCAACACGATGTTGCCCGGCCTGACGCACACCTACAGCGCCGCCGGCACCTTCGACGTGAGCCTGACCGTAAGCGGCCCGCTTGGCAGCAGCAACCTGACCCAAACCGGCTACATCACCGTCACCAACGTCCCGCTGCCGTCGATCACCAACGGGGTGACCGCCGCGGACGCGCCGTTGCAGATCGGCAACACGATCGTGGTCGTGGCTGGCGACACGAATGTATTCAGTGTCGGGGCCACGGATGCGACCACCAACCTATTGACCTACCAATGGTCATTTGGCGACGGCGTGACCAGTGATTTCCTGGCGACCAACATTGTCGAGCACGTCTACACCAACGATTGCGGGCCGTATGTGGCCAGCGTCACCATCAGCAACGGAGTCGGCGCGATCACGAGCAACTTCGACGTGATGGTGGCGTGCCAACTCGGCCTGAACAAGGTGCAACCGAAACTGAACTTTGCCAAGACCAACGCCGACAGTTGCGCGCTCGTGGGGTCGTTCCCTGCCATGAGCAACACCGTTTTTGCCGGCCAAGCGGCGACCCTGGACATTGGCGGCGCATCGTTGACGTTTACCTTCCCACGCAAGGGAAGCGCCGTCAACGGCGCCAGCACGTTCAGCTTGCCGAAGTACAATAAACACACCAGATTGTGGCCGCTCAAAGCGACATTCAAGAACGGATCCTGGCAAACGCCCTGGGGGGATTACAGTATGATCAATTCCAACATCCCGAAACCCGGAATTCTGGTGAGCAACCTGCCTGTGATCCTGCTCCTGAATAGCGATGCATTCATGGCCACCACCAACCTGACCTATACGGGCAAGCAGGGCAAATCCGGCGCGGCCAAGTAATCAAGGATCGTGTTGGTCACTCCGCCAAGCCGTTGAGTCGGCGAGAACGCCAGATTCCCATTAAGCCCGGAAACGCTGCGCGGCTCCGACTGGATTGCTGGTGTAAAGATGCCAGACGGGTTTATCGAAAGCTTCCTTAACGGTCGATCAGACCACAATTCGCAGTGCAGAATGAAGGGGGGATTTGGCAACCGAATGTGGCGGGCAGCGTCGATAGCATGACGAATCGTTGACGATTCGTGCTCCGCACCCGTCGTGAAGAATCGACCCTGCGACTAACCTGTTTTGGCCAGGCTCCGGTGCGCGGGAAGTGTACACAATTGGCCAAAAACTTCAAGAAATTGCATCTTTTCTCTCCTCATCGGCACCTGCGGTCTCGTTGCACCAGTCGGTATGGAACTTGCGACAACAACGGAATCTTAGGAGTGCTCCAGGTCGTCGTCGGGCTAGGCCTGGGTGGAAAGAGAGAAGGACTTGACAAACGTGAGTCAAACCAGTCGAGGAGCCCAAAGGGAACATGCGGTTGAAGCCCCTCGATACTTTAGAGGCCGATAATCGTGAAGGCCTTCTTCTACGATGCTTCCGCGCCGTCGTGGCGTCATTCGACGCGGACAGCTAACACGAGTCGTGCGGTACTGGCGGCCTTGTGGCTGACAGCGGGCACGATGGTTGTTCGTGCCGGCGAGCCAGCGCGATCTTCCACGTCCTCCTCAAACGACTGGAGAGACCTGAGTCTGGAACAACTCGTCAACGTCGAGGTCACCCCTGCCGCCAGCCTGACCCCGGTCGACCTCCGCCGGGTGCCGGTCGATGTGACCGAACTCGATGCCCGCGACATAACCCAATCTGGTGCCAGGAACCTGGATCAATTGCTTGAAGATTACGTACCGAACGAACAGTTCATCCTCCACCACAGCCCGCAGGGTGACGTCGGATTTCGGGGCGTCATCAGCGACGTGGACAACGTCTACCTGTACCGCGTGAATGGTGTCACGTTGAACAACCGAATGGTGCTGGGTGCGAGCGACGAGCGCGATCTCCCGCTGCTCGGGGACATTCGTTCGGTGGGGGTGGTGCGCGGACCCGCCTCGGCCACGGACGGCGCCGGCGCGTTGGCTGGCGTCATTGACGTGGAAACCTACACGGGGCTGACGTTCACGGGTGCGGACCTGAATGTGCGCCAAGGTCTGGTCGATCAATATACCGCCGCCGAGGCCCGATACGGACAGAAATTCAGCGACACGTCCGGGTTGTTCATGTATTTCGGCGTGGCCGACGTCCAGGGCGCGACCAACACCTACTACATTGGGCATTCCTATTCAGCGGCCAACGGACTCCCCCCGAATGTGGCCGGCCAGCCGAATCCGGGCCCCATGCCCAATCTCAATGCACCTGCGTTCGGCCAGCCCTGGTACAAGGCCCATGTAGATTACGTGAACGGGCCGTGGGAATTCTGGGGACGGTTCGTCCAGGACGGCGGCCTGGCACCCCCCACCCGGACCATTTACACCAAGACCCTGCCGGCTGGCGAGACGCTGCATGACTTCGTCACCGGACGCGAGATTCTCAACGACCAGTACACCGTCGCCGGCCGCTTCAAGAAAGACCTGTCGCCGACGTGGAACCTGGAATTGCTGCAGAGCGACGATCTTTGGGAGTTTAAGGATCAGCGTGCCGGTACCAATATACGGCCGACGCGCCTTGCACTTGAAAACCAGGCGTTCAGCCGGGCGATTGCGCGTTGGGATCCCGTGGATTGGCAGTCGTTGGCGTTCGGGGCGGAGTATGCGCACGTGTGGTATCATGACCCGCCATACTCTGATGCCCTTGACCTGTCGCCGGTGGTTTCCAACCGCAACTGGCAATCCGATACGATCTCCCTCTTGGCCGAGGACCAGTGGAGGATCGGCGAACAGTGGACGACGTTCCTGAGCTTCCGAACAGACAAGGACACCTTTACACCCTGGATGTTGTCTCCGCGGGCCACCCTCGTCTACACCCCCACGGAACGCGACACATTCAAGGGCATCGCCGGCCAGGCGGTCCGTAGCGGTGTCGAGGAAGAATTGTGGGCGCAATGGGAACGCGACCACAGCATCTCGAAACCCGAAACGCTTCGTTCCTACGAATTGTCATATGAGCGCAAACTGACAGACCAATGGCGCGCGAGTATCGACTCGTTCTACGAGGACTGGCGCGCCATCGGCTACAGTTCGACGCTGCTCGAGCAGGTGTCCCTGGGCGACTTCCAGATGCTCGGTGGCGAGTTCGTGCTGACCTTCACCAACCGCACCACACGGCTCACGTTGTCGGAAGGCGTGACGAAACTCATGCATGCCTCCGTGCCCAGCAGCCTCGGGGCGGCGGGCCAAGGGATCACCTCCGCGCCGTATGGATATGGGAACGATCTGGCCGAGTGGGCGCCGTCCATCACCAAGGTCGCGGCGCTGCATGATGTCGGCAAGAAATGGACCCTCAGTTCCTCGGTGGTGTATTATTCTGGATTCCCCGGAGCTCAGGCGTACGCCAATTACAACGCGTCGCTTTCGAAACCGGTGTCGGGCGCGCCCTTGAGCGATCCGGGATTCTCCACGCCGTACGGCCCCAATCTCTATGTCAACGTCGGCGTGGAGTTTCGTCCGTCAGACCGTTGGACATTCCGGCTGGATGGCTACAACCTCGCCGAGTTGGCGGACACGACGCTGTCGAAGCGCAACTACTATTTTCGCCTGTCCGAGTTCAGCGTGGAGCCGGCTTCAATGGCCTTCTCCGCCCGGTACCGCTTCTAAACTGAAAGAACATGCGACAACGCCACTCAACGTTCTGGCGCAAGAGCAAGGCAGTGACCCCGGACGAACCGGGGCCACTGACGGACCAGGGCTTGCGCCAGCTTCCTCCCTTCCAGAAGCATTCTCGAAGGGCCGCGATCTTTGCGTTGGTCGTCCTAGCTGTGTCGGTGCTGGCTGCTCCGGAGAAAGTCGTCGAAACGCCGGCCTTGTCCGAATATCAAATCAAGGCGCTTTTCCTCTTCAATTTCGCGAAGTATGTGGATTGGCCGGCGGACGCATTTCAAAACGAGAGCACCCCGATCGTAATTGGGGTGGTCGGGCAGGACAGTTTTGGCGACAACTTTCAAAAGATCACCACTGGCAAGTCCATCAACGGGCGCCCGGTCCTGATCAAGCACGTAACCAACGCAGAGGAATACAAGACCTGTCACATCCTGTTCGTGAGCGCCTCGGAAAAGGACCGGCTCGCGTCGATTCTTGACGCTGTGAAGGACAGCGCGGTGTTGACGGTTGGCGAAACCGACGGGTTCCTCTCGGAAGAGGGGATAATCAACCTCACCAAAAAAGCCAACAAGGTCCGCTTGGAGATCAACCTGAAGGCAGCCCAAAAGGCGCGCCTGCAACTCAGCTCCCGGCTGTTGACCGTGGCGGATGTCGTGCTGGGCAAACCGTAGGAGAAGACGGACTGGCATGCATCCTTTCCAAAACACCTCCATCCAGCGCAAGCAAATGCTGGTCATCATGCTGACCAGCCTCGTGTCCCTGCTGCTGGCCTGCGTCGGCTTCGTTGCCTATGAGATCTTCGCCTTTCGCCAGGGAATGGTCCGCAACCTGACAACCCTCGCCCAGATCGTGGGCGATAACAGCAGCGGGGCGCTGGATTTCAATGACCCCAAGTCCGCCCAGGACGTCTTGTTGGCCTTGCACGCCGAACCCAATATCGTTGCCGCTACCATTTACACGAAAGACGGTCAGGAATTCGCTACGTATCACCGCGTCAACGCCGCCGCCGACCTCTCGCGTCCGGCGATGGCGGCTGATGGCCACCGTTTCGTCAACGGCTATCTGGACCTCTCCCATCATATTACGTTGAAAGGCGACACCGTCGGGTCGGTGTATCTACAGTCTGATTTGCACGAAATGTCGGTGCGACTAAAGCGGTACGTCAGCATCGTCGGCATTATGCTATTCGCGTCGACGCTGGCCGCCTTTCTGTTGTCTGCCAAGCTGCAACACTGGCTGTCAGAGCCGATTTTGCATCTGGCCAAGACAGCCAGGACCGTTGCCCTGGAGAAGAACTACGCCCTTCGCGCGACCAAGCAGAACGAGGACGAACTGGGAATTCTGACTGACGACTTCAATGCGATGCTGGATCAGATTCAGCAGCAATCGGCGGCGCTGCAAGCGATTAACGAAAGCTTGGAAAAACGCGTCGAGGATCGCACGCGTGAATTGGAGCACTCCCTGTCTCTTCTGCACGCCACCATCGAATCGACCGCCGACGGCATTCTCGTGGTGGACCGGCAACGGCGGATTGCAACTTACAACAAGAAGTTCGCGGTCATGTGGCACATCCCGGAGTTGGCGTTTGACTCGGGTCAGGACGAGCGACTGCTGTCGGCTGTGGTCGATCAACTCAAAGAGCCTGAGGAATTCCTTCGCCGAGTGCGGGAACTCTATGCACACCCGAGCGAACCCGACTTCGCGGTGATTGAATTCAAGGACGGCACCAGTATCGAGCAGTATTCCATGCCGCAGCGACTGGGCGACGAAATCGTCGGGCGCGTCTGGAATTTCCGAGACATCACGGAACGCAAACAGGCCGAACGGAACCTGGAAGACCTTCACAAACAACTACTCGATGCGTCCCGACAGGCGGGCATGGCGGAAGTGGCCACCAATGTGCTTCACAATGTCGGCAACGTGCTCAACAGCGTGAATGTCTCGTCGTCGTTGGCGTCGGAGTACGTTCGGAAATCGAAGGCGGCCAACCTGACCAAGCTTGCGGCCCTGTTCCAAGAGCACAAGGACGACTTGGCAACCTTCCTGACCAGCGACCCGAAGGGAATGCAGGTGCCCGGCTATCTGGTGAGCCTCGGGGAGCACTTGGCTGAAGAGCGAGACCTGATACTTAAGGAGCTCCAGTCGCTCAGCACGAACGTCGAGCACATCAAAGACATCGTCGCCATGCAGCAGAACTACTCGAAACTGACAGGCGTGATGGAGCCGCTTCCGCTGGCCGATTTGGTCGAGGATGCGTTGCGCATGAACGCTGCCGCGCTCGGTCGACACGGCGCGCAGGTCATTCGCAAATACTCCGATGTGCCGCCGGTTTTGGTGGAGAAACACAAGGTATTGCAAATCCTCGTGAACCTGATCCGCAACGCCAAGTATGCCCTCGACGAGTCCGGGCGCCCCGATAAGCAGCTCACCGTGCACGTGGCCAAGAACGGCGCGGGTTTCGCCTATGTCTCGGTGGCGGACAACGGGGTTGGCATTCCGCCGGAGAACCTGACACGCATCTTCGCCCACGGGTTCACCACGAGGAAGAATGGACACGGGTTCGGGCTGCACAGTGCTGCACTGGCCGCCAAGGAACTGGGAGGAAGTTTGACCGCCAGCAGCGATGGCTTGGGAAGGGGAGCCACGTTTGTTCTGGAGCTGCCGTTGCAGAAGAAGGAGAGAAGTGATGGGTGATCCATCCGTCAAAGATACCGTTGCCGTTGGAAACCAGCGGATTCTGGTCATCGACGACAATCAGGCGATCCATGACGATTTTCGAAAAATTCTTTGCCCCGTCACTACGGCCACATCCGCTCTGAGCGAAGCCGAAACGGAGCTTTTCGGCAAGTCGGCCGATCCCAACCCGTCGGGCGGTTTTGAGATTGACTCGGCCTATCAGGGTCAGGAAGCGTGGGAACGCGTGCGGCAGTCCATCGAAAAAACTCAGCCATATGCCGTCGCCTTTGTGGACATGCGGATGCCTCCGGGCTGGGACGGGATCGAGACCACCCAAAAAATGTGGGAGGTTGATCCGGATCTCCAAGTGGTGATCTGCACTGCGTACTCCGACCACTCTTGGGACGAAATCATCAGCAGGTTGGGGAACTCTGATCGTCTGCTGTTGCTCAAAAAACCCTTTGACCCGGTGGAAATCCTCCAACTGGCCAGTGCGCTAACGGAGAAGTGGCGCTTGAACCGTCAGGTGCGTTGCCAAATGGACCACTTGGAATCCATTGTCGGCGAGCGAACCAAACAACTGCAAGTGTCCAACGAGCAACTCACCGCCGAAATCGCTGAACACCGAATGAGCAAGCAGCGTTTGCAGCAGGCCCTCGAAGAGCTTGAATCCGCCCAAGACCAGGTTATTCAGCAGGAACGTCTCCGCGCCCTCGGCAGCATGGCCAGTGGGATCGCCCATGATTTCAACAATTCGCTCGTCGGCATCCTCGGTCTGACCGAATTGTTGCTGCAGCGTCCCGAGAACATGGAAGACAAGGCGAAGGCCAGACGCTATCTCGAAATGATCAACACCACCGCGAAGGACGCAGGCAAAATTGTCAATCGCCTGCGTGAATTCTACCGGTTCCGCGAGCAACGCGAGGTCACTGAGGCGGTTAATCTCAATCGGGTCATCGACGAAGCCATCTCGCTGACCCAGCCCAGATGGAAGACGCAGGCCGAGGCTCGAAATGTTTTCATCACCGTACACAAGGACCTCCAGGAGATTCCCACGGTGGAAGGCAATCTCGCGGAGCTGCGCGAGGTGCTGACCAACCTGATTTTCAACGCGGTCGACGCCATGCCGCGAGGAGGAAAAATTTCGATCCTTACGCATTGTGAGGGCGACCAAGTCGTGCTCGAAGTCAGCGACACCGGTGTCGGCATGACGGAAGAAATTCGTCACCGCTGTTTCGAGCCGTTCTTCACGACAAAGGGGATCCATGGCAGCGGTTTGGGATTGTCCATGGTCCATGGGATTCTGCAACGCCATCAAGCCACCGTGGAGATCAGGAGCGAAATCGACAAGGGCTCGACCTTCATCATCCGCTTTCCGCCGCAGTCCAAGCAAACGCAGACGGGGTCGCCCGCGAAACCAACCGAGACCGTCCAGAATCTGCACGTTTTGGTGGTCGACGACGAGCCGATGGTGCGCGATGTCATCTCACAGTACCTGATTGTTGACGGTCATCAGGTGGAGACCGCTGTGGGCGGAAAAGAAGGCGTTGAAAAGTTCAAGAATAACCGGTTCGATCTTGTGTTGGTGGACCGCGCCATGCCCGATATGAATGGCGACCAGGTGGCCAGCGCCATCAAGTCTGTCAACTCGACTATGCCGGTCGTCATGCTGACCGGTTTCGGTTCGATGATGGAGGCAACCGGCGAAAAACCCCCGTCCGTTGACCTTGTCGTCGGCAAACCGATAACGATGGTCGATTTGCGGGCAGCCGTTGCCAGGGTCGTTGGCCCCCACCCCGCCTAGATCACGGTTGTCGCGTGATAGGTTTGACAGGATCCCAGGCTGCACAGGACCCTCCCGATGAGTGTCTTAAAGAATTTCCGGATGCGCTTCCCTTGCATCATTCAGGCGACCTGAAACGCGCTCTTGCCACTAGTGTAACCCAGCCGTAGAATGAGTGTCTGTGATGAGTTGGTCGACTTGGCTTCTGGTTGTCGCGTGAGCACCTTTCCGCGCCCTGTGTTGCCAAGTGTGTCAAACTGATCTATGTGAGTTGTTGTGCCGCCGTGGCGGAACTGGCAGACGCGCTGGACTCAAAATCCAGTACCAGCAATGGTGTGTGGGTTCGACTCCCTCCGGCGGTACCAATCTCCCCCCGCTGTGCCCGCCTGCGATCTGGAATCAAGATTGTGGCCCCAAGTCGAGGTGCTGCGGCGGATTCGGCGGGAGCTTCCACACGATCTCACCGTGATCCGTTGCAACGTGCATCTTGTTGGCCAGGTCGATTCCCGCCATGTAGGTCTTCTCGAATTCGGCGGAATTTCTCGCAGCGACATGTTGATCGAGTGGATCAAGGATCTTCTTTGTGTAATTCTCGATCATGCCCTTGTACTTCGGCCGGGTCAGGTTGCCTTTTTTGAACAGGCTGCGGATGCCCCGCAACTGATACGCCGCCAGCTCCCAGTTCCCACCCTTGGCCGCGTAGTACGCGATCCAATAACGATCGCTCACGTCACGCATTAATGTGCCCAGCCCGGGCTGCAATTCCGCAATCTGATCCAGCGTCAGTTCACCGTGCTTCGTCCGCCCGACAATCGGTTTCTCATCCGCCATGGGTTCCTCTTTAGTGGGCTCCCCCCGACAAATCAACCCAAAACAAAACCCCGACACAAATGTGCCGGGGTTTGTTTGTAAAAACGCAATTCCTACGTATTGCTGCCCTTCGTGCACGTAGATTTCATAAAGGGGCACCCGCCGCTCTTCTGATCCTTGCCGCACGTGGCTTTCCACTGCGCAAATTGATCGGGCGTCAAAATCTTTTCCAAGCCGCTGCTGAGCATCGCATGGAACTCCGAGTGCGACGTCGCCTTGTGGCAATCGGCCAGCAAGGTGTTCACCCGGGCCTTCTGTTCCGGCGTGAGATTCAACTTGCTGAACATGTCGCCACAGCACGCCGCGCCCTTTGCCGATTTCCCAGCGCAACAACCTTCGCCCGCGTACACTGCCGCCGCGCTGACGACCATGACCGCCACCACCGTAAATGCCAGGAATTTCCTCATTTGCTCTCCTTTATTGGTTCGTCGGATTCGACACCACAGTACCACACGCCGTTCAATTCGCAACGCTAATTTGCCTGGCACGATTCGCGGTACGGTTGGTGGCGCGTGTACAACTGCCGCCGCGATTCGATCAAATCAGCGATCGCCGGCTGACCCAGGCTGCGGGCCACGGCGGCGGCCCGGTTGGCCATCTCGACGGCCTCGCCCCAGCGCCTGCTTTCAGCGTAAGCCGCCGCCAATGCATCGAGCGGAGCCGGTCGTTGACGCTTCGTAAGTTCGCATGCCCTTTCGGCCAGGCGCACAGCTTCCGCGCCGTCGCGCGCCGCCGGTTGAGTCGACGTCGCCCGCAACCAGGCCAGCCGGGTCAGCCAATCCACCTCGTCAGGGCAAACTGCCAGCGCATTCCTGTAAGATGCCGCCGCCTCGGCAGGTCGGTCCTCTCTTTCCAATGCCACGCCGAGATTGAAATGCGCGTCTGCGAGGTCGGGATCGGCCCGCACGGCCTCACGGAATTGCCCGACGGCTGCCGACAGGTCGCCCTGTTTCCCCAGCACCACACCGAGGTTGTTGTGGGCCGTGGCGAGATCCGGTTTGAGCCGCAGGGCTTGCATCAACTGCCGGCGTGCGCCATCCAGGTCGCCCTGGCCGGAGAGGACATTTCCGACGTTATTGTGAGCCTCGACATAATTGGGATTCAACCGTAGCGCTTCTTGATAATGAGCGATGGCGTCATCGATCTTGCCCGCGCGGGACAGTTCGATCCCCAGATTGTAATGCGCTACCCACGCACCGGGATTCCGACGCAACGTGTCGCGCCACAACTCCATCCCGTCGGCATAAACCCGCGCCCGTTCCCAGCTCGACCATCCCAACACGAGCGCGAGCGTCACTCCCCCGGCTCTCCGAAGCGCGGGCACTTCCGCCAGGGCGACCGTCGCCGCGGCGCTCAGCAACGCCAGCACACCGGGTAACGCCGGGTACTGCCAGTGATCCGCTACCGGCGAATAGACGTAAAAACCCTGATCGACAAACCCGAGCACGGGCACCAGCATCACCGCGAAATACCCCACCCCGGCCGCACACATTCTGATCCAGCGCCGCCGACGTCCCCACCACAACCCTCCGGCCACAATCCCACACGCAAGGACCGGGAGCCACGCGGTCAGTGACCTCGCGTCACCTTTCCACGGCGGGTATATCAATGTCAGTCGCGCGGGCCAGACAGCTTTCCACAGGTAAAACCAAAACGCGTGCGCCGCGGTTACGACGCGCGACGCGAGACCGACTTCCCGCAATGGCGCTCCTTCCAACACCCGTTGATGCTGAAACCAGATCGTCACCAGCCCCAATCCCACCGAGAGCGCCGCGAACGGGGCCAACCGCCACGCCGCTCGCCGCTCCAATCGCCCTGCCCGCCACCACGTCACGCCCAGCAGCACGACCGGCAGCATCACAACCGCCGTCTTGCTGAGCAGCGCCAGTGCGAACGCCGTCAGTGCCGCCACGTACCACCGCCGTTCCCCTTCGTCCTCAAACCGCGAGTACCACAACACCGCCAATGCGGCGAACAGCACGGCCAGCAGGTTCTTAAGTTCGCTGATCCACGCAACCGTGGCCACATTGACCGGATGCACCGCGAACCACAGCGCGGCGAACCATGCCCCCGGCGTCTGCCAGCGCCGCAGCACCCGCCAGATCAGCGTGGCGTTGACCGCGTGCAAAAGCACGTTGACGGTCAAATAAGCTGCCGGTCGCGCCCCGAACGCGTGCCACAGCAGCCACCACACGGTGTAGGTCAGCGGATAGTAATCCTTTGGTTGCGTGCTGAACCAGATTCTCCAGAACCCGTGAGGGCCGCTCACCAATGGATTGGATGCGAGATAGCTTGCGTCGTCCCAAAGGAACACACCGTGCGCCAGCGGCAGATACACCGCCAACGTCGCCAGTACGATCAGCCCTGCGTCACGCGCCCACGCGGTCTTTGCCATCGAGCGCATCGTAGCAGGACGGTTCTTTTACGTAAACTCTCGGCGTGGTCCCCCCACGGACCGTCACTTCTTTGCCATCAATGCCGCTAACACCCGCTCCGGGGTGAACGGCGCCTTCTTCATGCGGATGCCGCAGGCATCGTAGATGGCATTGGCGAGGGCGGGCAGTGGCCCATTAATTCCGATCTCGGCAATACTCTTGGCGCCGAACGGGCCGCTCGGCTCGTAGGTCTCCACCAGAATCGTGCGGATTTTGGGCGCGTCCACGGTCGTGAACAGCCGATAATCGAAAAAGCTCGGGTTGAGCATGCGGCCGCGCTCGTCGAACACCATCTGCTCGCACAACGCATAGCTGAGGCCGTTCATCACCGCGCCTTCCACCTGGCCCTCGGCGAGCTTCGGGTTGATCGCCACGCCGCAGTCAACCGCCGCGACATAATCCACCACCCGCACCTGGCCCGTCTCGGTGTCCACTTCGACCTCGGCAAAATGCGCCGCAAACGGCGGCGGCGAGACGTAGGAAATGTGCGACGCTTCGCCCTCGATCTGAAATTGGTTCTGGCCGTACAACGAACGATTGATGATGTTCGGGTACGGAACTTCCTTGCCCGACTTGCTGATGACCTTCGCGTTCTCGCAACGCAGGTTCGCCACGTCGTCCTTCAGCATTTCGGCGGCGACCATCAATATTTTCTCGCGACACGCTTCCGCCGCTTTCTTGGCCGCCCCGCCGGAAACGTAGGTCGTGCTCGACGCATATGCGCCCTTGTCGAATGGGGTCATGTCCGTGTCGGACGAGTACGTCAGCATCCTGTCCGCGGTAACACCCAGTACCTGGGCCGCGATTTGCGCCAGCACCGTGTCGCTGCCCGTGCCGAGGTCGGTCGCGCCCATCAGCAGATTAAACGAGCCGTCCTCGTTCATCTTGATGCGCGCCGACGCCATATCGATACCCGCAATGCCCGAGCCTTGCATCAGGCACGCCATGCCGATGCCGCGCTTGATCTTCGCGTTCGGGTCGCGCTTCTGGTACAGCCGGTGTTTCTGGTTCCAACCGATCGCCGCCGCAGCGCGGTCGATGCATTCATCCAAGCCGCAGCTCTTGATCGGGTTCTCATGCCCTTCCTTCCCCTCGCCCAACGCGGCAAACACCGGATTCGTCTCTCCGGTTCGGATGTGGTTTTTCTTGCGGAGTTCAATCGGATCCATGCCGAGTTTCTCCGCAATCATGTCCATCATCTGCTCGATGGCGAACGCGCCCTGGGTCGCGCCGTATCCGCGATACGCGCCCGTGACCGGCTGGTTCGTGTACACAGAGTCACCCCAGAACCGTACGTTCTTGCACCGATAGAATGGCAACGTCTTGCTGCCCACGTTCGTCAGCAGTGTCAGCGAATGCGAACCGTATCCACCCGTCCAACTCGTCACGCGCTGGTCGATGGCCGTAAAGGTGCCGTCCTTCTTCACCCCGATGGCCATCTTGACGATCGACGGGTCGCGCGTGCGACTGGAGATGAATTCTTCACGGCGCGTGAACTCGATCTTTACCGGCCGACGCGTCCGCACGGCCATCAGCGCGCACAAATCTTCCAAAAGAACCTCCTGCTTCGAACCGAACCCGCCGCCGATGCGCGGTTTGATGACGCGGATCTGATTGACGGGGATCTGCAGGCATTGCGCCACAATGCGGCGCGCGTGCCACGGCACCTGCGTCGCCGTGCGCAACACGATGCGATGGTTGTCGTCGAGGTAGCCGATGCACACGTGCGGTTCGAGCGCACAATGCTGCGCGTACTGCGTCTCGAATTCCTCCTCGACGACGAAGTCCGCCTCCTTCAATCCGTTGGCGATGTTGCCGACCTCGACGTCGTAATGCGCCGCGATGTTATGCTTGCGGTCGTGAATCCCATCGGTATCCGGTTCATCATGGATGATCGGCGCGCCGTCTTTCATCGCCTCGCGCACGTCAAACACTGCCGGCAGCACTTCATACTTCACGTTGATCATCTTCAACGCCTGCTCGGCAATCTCCGGCGTCTCGGCGGCAACGCAGGCGACACGATCGCCGACAAACCGCACCTTGGTGTCAAGCATGAACGTGTCGTACGGCGATGGCTCGGGGTAGCCCTGCCCGGCGGTCGTGTGCGGCACGCGCGGCACGTTGTTGTGCGTCAACACCAGCACCACGCCGGGCAACTTCTCCGCCTCGCTCGTATCAATGTCGAGAATCCGCGCGTGCGCGTGCGGGCTTCCCAGGATCTTTGCATGCAGCAGATTCTTGAAAAACATGTCGTCGGTGAATTGCGCCGTCCCCGTCACCAGCCCAATCCCGTCCACACGCCACGGACTCGTCCCAACGGATTTCTTTTCAAATGGAAGTGTTGTCGATTCGTTCATGGTTGTGCCCCCCAACGTCATCACGTGGTTACTTGTCGCGTAACGGCGGTTGTGGTCACGCCGCGCTGCCTCCGTGGGCTTTGCGCATCTCTTCAGCGGCGGCGAGGACGGCGGCGATGGGTTTGACGTAGCCGGTGCAGCGGCAGATGACGCCGGAGAGCGCGTCGCGCACATCGGCGTCGGTCGGGTTCGGATTCCCGTCGAGCAATTCTTTCGCCGACAGGATCAGGCCCGGCGTGCAGAAACCGCATTGCGCCCCGCCCTCATCCAGGAACGCCTTCTGGAGAGGATGGAGCGTCCCGTCGTTTTTTGACAAGCCCTCGATGGTATCGATTTTCTTGTTCTGGCAATGGGCGGCGAGCACGACGCAGGAGTTGACGGTCCGCCCGTTCAGCAACACGGCGCAGATCCCGCAATCGCCGTTGGAGCACCCGACCTTCACACCCGAGTAGCCTTCCCGCCGTAACAGGTCAAGCAGCGTGTCGGTCGGCTGACAAACAAACTCCTTTGGCTCGTTGTTGATCGTTACGTGCAAATTCATACGTGTCTCCTTCGAGGAACTGAGCCCAGTAGAACAACCGGCAGCGGCGCTCCATAGGCCGCGAGCAATTGACGCGGGCGCACGAATGTCCGCATGATCTTCTGACCGCGCAGCAGAAAAATCCGTTGCTCGATGCGTTTGATCGGAATCACCGCAGACCCGCTCACAACGCCTTTCCCTTCGCCTGCTGATACGCCTCGGCAATGGCCCGGCGCACGAGCACACCGCAAATCTGCTTGCGATACTGCGCGGTGGCGCGAACATCCGACACGGGCTGAATCAAATCCCCGGCCCTGGCGCTCACCGAGTCCACCAACGTTGTATCCATTGGTTTGCCCATCAACTCCTGCTCCAATGATGTCAATCGAACGGGCGCGGGCAGTCCGCCCCCGACGGCAATGCGGGCTTCGGCACATTTCTTCCCGGTCATCTTCAAGATGGCGACCGCGTTCAATATCGCCACGCTATCGCCATCCGTCAATGCCACCCGTTGCAACGATGCGCCGGTGCTCCCGCTCGGCAGCTTCGCCGAAAAATCAGCGGCGATTTCCGCGTTGCTCAACACGTCTCGGTTTTCCCTGGAGAAAAACTGCGCCAGCGGCACCACGCGTTTGCCTTTGCCATGCACCGTCACCTGCGTGTCCAGCGCCAACAGCGCCGTCAGCAAATCAAAATACGTGGCGTAACCGAACAACACATCCTGCAACGTGGTGGTGTTACGCTGGATCTTCGTCGAATACATCCGCGCCGCCTTCGGCAGCAGACCATTCAGTGCCGCGTTCAAGTCGGTCGAGGCAACGATCTGCTGGAACGTCGCCGTCCCGCCGATGGCGATCTTCCGGCCGTCGAGCTTCACGTAGTCCAGCCCGACGGCTGAGACGTCCACCAGGCAGGTTGCCGTCCGCAATTTGCCCGAAATCAGATGGAAAGCACCCGTGACGGCCAGCGGCACTTGCTCGCCGTTCTTCCCCAGCTTCTTCAGCGCATCCCGAAGAGACGTGGCATAATAGTATTCTCGGACGTTGGCAAACATGGTGTCTTCCTGATGCTACGGGTTAACAGTCGAATCGCCAACAGCCTACACGCCAGCTGAATTCTTGACCAGAATTATTTCGCCAAGGCCAGTCGGCATAGCCGCGGCACGTGCTGCTCGTTGCCCGCACCCACTTTTTGTCTCGCGCGACGCGGTGGCTGGTGTAAATTTGGCCTCCAGACACAATTTGTGGGCCTGTAGCTCAGCTGGTTAGAGCAGGGGACTCATAATCGGGAACCGATGTTTTTGCCGCTTGTTGCGACGGTTGCATATTGTTTGCAACGTTCACACGATCAAGACGTTGTGGGGGGTTGAGCATTTGCTTTGATTAACTTCGGTTTGCTCCAAAAGGGTCATGCAGTATCAGATTGCAGTATCAAATGTTGACCTTGCGACTGAGTTTCCACAGCGCGAAATCCTAGAAGCCCTCCGCCTCAGGCTCGCCGAGCACTGTCACAGGTGGAGCGCAGGAACGAGCAATACCTTTACAGGCACAGGCGAGCCGTACAATGGAAGGGCGACTCGCGAAAAGGCCGAGAGGTCTCGGCGGCAAGCGCGCTGGGGCCGGTGGGCCTATGGAATGCTGCGAGCTGAACATGGCAACATCTCCGAGGTGAAGTTGCAATGGCCTCAAACGATGTGGCCGCGAGAAAGAGACTGTGTGAAAAACTCCAAAACGGTGACTCCAAAGCTCCGTTTCCAACGACCTGCAAAAACGCATCAACGACTTACAAAAATCAAATGGACTTTTCCACACAGACTCGAAGCAACCGCTCGTAGCGGCGACATCGCCAGCGCTTTGTGCATAGCCCAAGCCAAAGAAAGTCTTGGAGCTTTGCGAGCGGAGGTGCTGGGGACCGGCGGGGAGAGGCCGAAGGAGCAAAGCCCAAGTCTTTCGCCGGCAAACGGACGATTCTGACACTCGCCTCCCGACGACGTGGCTCGTCAGCTGCATTCTTTGTGACAGCCCTTGTGACAGTGACCTGATTTCAGGCAGGCCGGTATTCTAAATGGGGTTGGTTCCATTCCCGTCACTTGCCGGATCGCGCACCAGCCTAAGAATCCCTAACAAAACTCGAAATTTGCCTGTAGCCGCACCCTTTAGGGCGCGTAATTCGGCGGTTTCTCCGCAGGCTAAAGCCTGCGACTACACGTTTTGTTAGGCGCTCTAAACCAGAACTTAGGCGTCAAGCGTATGACAAAGACCAAAACCGTCCCGCCCAGATCCACGACTGGGTTACTAGACGTATGCCTTTTCGCCGTGCAAGGCTTCATCCAGACCCAGCTCTTCCTCTTCGCGGGTGACCATCACAGGAGTGATCTGGTGGATGATCCAGAGCATGCCGTAGGTGAACAGGAACGCGTATGCGGCAGCGCCCGCGACGGCGATGGTTTCCTTGAAGAAGAAGCTGCTGTCACCCAGGAGCAGGCCGTTGGCGCCGGAATCGTTCATGGCCTTGTCGGCAAAGAGACCGAGGCAGATCACGCCGAGCACACCGCCTACACCGTGGACGCCCCAGACATCCAGGGCATCATCCCATCCCAGCCGGTTTTTCAGGTTGATGGCGAAATAGCAGACAATGCTGGCGGCGATGCCGATGAGAACCGCGCTCGGCGTGCTCACGTAGCCGGCCGCGGGCGTGACGGCGGCGAGGCCGGCGATTGACCCGGTGAGCAAGCCCACGAACTTGGGTTTCTTCTCGAAGCCCCAGGCCAGGACCAGCCACACAATCGCCGCGAAGGAAGCCGCGACATCGGTATTCAGAAACGCCAGTGACGTCACGGCGTCAACCCGCAACTCGCTGCCGGCGTTGAACCCGTACCAGCCGAACCAGAGCAGTCCCGTGCCCAGCGCCACCAACGGAATACTGTGCGGCCCGGGTGGTTCGGGAATCCGGCGGCGGCCGACAAACATCACCGAAGCCAGCGCGGCAAATCCGGCAATGCAGTGCACGACGATGCCGCCGGCAAAGTCTAGCACGCCCCATTGGGCCAGCAACCCGCCGCCCCAGATCATATGCACCATCGGGAAATACACCAGGATCAGCCAGGCAACCAAAAAGATCAGGTAGGCGGGGAATCGCACACGGTTCGTGAACGCGCCCGTAATCAGGGCCGGGGTAATCTGGGCGAACATCATCTGATAGGCAATCAGCACGAACAGGGGAATCGTCTTGGAGCCGGTGAACGGGTCCATTGGGTTGAGGCCACGGAAGAAGGCGTGGTCGAGATTGCCGATGATGGCGCCCTGGCCGCCGCTGAAGCACAGGGAGTAGCCGAAGGCGAACCAGATGACGGTGGTGACGCCCATGGAGACGAAGCTTTGGATCATGATGGCGAGCACGTTCTTGCGGCTGACCAGCCCGCCGTAGAAGAAGGCCAGCCCCGGAGTCATCAGCATGACCAGGCTCGTCGCCACGAGCATGAAAGCGGTGTTGCCAGTATCGAAGGTGCTAGAGATCACAGTATTCCTCCTCGGTAAATGCCTCAGGGTGTGGGAAGTACATCGGCACGCCAAGCAACATTGCTTTGGTAGCGTCCATAAGATGTGGTTCTCTGAAGCGTCGGGCGGATTAGCTCACACACCCCTCCGGAACACAAGCATTTTGTGGCGCGCAACTGAACCAAGCGCCCTGCTTGGAAAAAAGTTCCGTAAGTCCGCAGTCTCCTGCCGCGGCCAGTAGGACCAGCCACACCGCCCGCCGAATCTTGTCTGTCTTGATATCGGAGGGGTATTGTAATTCGGTTCCGTGAGTGACCGATAGGCATCAAGAACTCGAACCTGCACCTTCGTCACATCACCCTCCACGTTCGAGTTGAGTCTGTCCCGCCTTTGAGAAGGCATCGAATTGACCCAGGCCCTGCAGTGAAGCGTCGGTAAGATAATGAACCAGCGTCTGGGTTCTCAGAGCCTGCCGATCCAATTCTGGTACAACGCGCATGAGCGTTCTTCGGGCCGCACAGTAGAAAACGCACTGGCTAACGACACCCAGCGCCGCCAGATGAATCATGCTCGCATCGGCTTCGGGGCCATAAGCCTTTTTGAGAACCGATTCGATTAGAATCAGGTCAGAGCGGAGTCCCTCGTTCACCATGTGTTGGGATTGCCCGGTCTCCCCCGCTAATTCCCTCACCACCAACTGAGCAATCCATCCAGAGTCCTCGCTGAGTCTCGCGAACAAGGATTCAATAATTGCTTGAAGCCTATCCCGTGGTGTTTTGCCGTTCGCAGTCAAGACATTCCGTTCCGCCCCTTTCCAAAGAATGTCCCGAGCTCTGGCTTGCACTGCTTCGTATAGTCGCTGTTTGGATCGAAAATAATAGCAGACGGCGGCAACATTCACTCCTGCGAGTTTGCAGATTTCTCGTACGCGGGTACCTTCAAAGCCGCGTTCGGAGAACAATTGGCTGGCTGCCCTGATGATCCGTTTTTTCAGCGTAACGGAGTCCCTTCGCGGGAAGCTCCAGGGTGAGGTTCCTTGACCTGCTGGTCCGCTGTCGGAGGTGCGCTCAGAATTGTAACGAGGCTCTCGCATCGGCTACGTCGGTCGCGGGCGGCTTTAGTTATTCAGACCCTTGTCCGCCTCTTTGGTTGAAAATGTCTCTGGCACCCACCCGCCGTTCACGTCGCGGTGATACACATCCCGCTGCTGTAGGATCGACCCGTCAGGCTGGTGCACTTCACGCTCGACAATCTTGGTTCGCGGGACGAGGGGTTCCAGCATTGCGTTCCCAGTCTTGGTCGAGAAAATCGATCGTCCGTACACGACTGTCTCGCGGCTGACCGAGCCGTCGGGGGCCTTGGCCTCGGCCGTGATGGTCCGGGAGGTTTCCTTCCAACCGAATCGTCCCGGCGTCCGCACCACGCTGTCGGATCGTGTGGTGTTGCCCTGGGCGGTAACTGACGTTGTCTCTTGCGCGGTGACCGACGGTTTCCCGTCCAGATGATCCACGGTCTTGGTTTCGGCTGTGATGACCCGTTCACCCGGCCCGTCACTGACGGCGACCGAATCAACCTGCTTCAGCAAGCTTAGGTTGCCGTTGACATCCGCGGTCTTTTCGATAGTGGTCCTGTTGGCAGGGCCGCTGGTTCCCTTGACCGTATTGACGTCCGCCACGTGGTCGATCACCAGTTCCCCGCTGCTGTTCCGCCGGTATACTTCGGCCTGCTCCTGTTCGCCTGAAGCGGACCTGCTGATGGTGGTATCCGCGCGCTCGATCACACGGCTCTGGCCCTCGCGATCCGTTTCCACCAGCGTCGAAGATCTCACGGTCTGGCCGGGCGCACCCCCCTTTGTGACCGTAGTGCGGTCCCGCCAATTGAAATAGGTTCCGTCATTCAAACGGGTCTTGGTAATCGATTGCGATTCCTGGGTGTTCGCGTCGACTTTCGTATCCTTGTCTTCTTTGATGAGCGGCACAATATCGCGATCGAGCGTATTGATGTGCACGGCGGAGACGCTGGCCGAGTTCCCAGGAGCTTGACCCGATATCTCCGTCCCGCGGATGATCACTTGGCCGAGGCCGATGGCGGATGCCATTGTAATGACCCAAAGAATAAGAGCGACGGCGCGTTTCGTGGGAACTCACGGGAACAGGCCGCGTACTTGTTTTGCTTGGGCGATTCGGCTGATGCCGAGCGCCAAAGCGGCATCGCGCATATACAACTTGTTCTTTCGAGCCATTTGCAGAACCTGCTGATACGCCGTTTCGAGTTGACGGTATAACTTGTCGTTCACTTCAGCCTCCGTCCAGAAGAAGC